>OLNY01000012.1_pt1 | contig 208544 bp, 155 predicted proteins | sample 1671981 | NCBI WGS metagenome assembly OLNY01 (sample SAMEA3136632, study PRJEB25190) | human gut metagenome | biome: human gut; feature: human-associated habitat; material: faeces | place: Austria | collected 2013
ATTAAACTGTCAGTACTATCTTCACTGCTTTCCTTGTCGGACTCATCCTTTGAAGGCGCAGCTTTACTTTCTTTCGATTGGCTTTCGGTCAATTTATTAGAAGTGCTAGTATTAGCACTCGTTACTTCCGTGTCCTCTTCAGTATCAGAAGTATCATCTTCTTCGTCTGTTTCTTCGGAGTTGTTTTCTTCTGCATTACTGGATGAAATGTTCTCAGTAGTGGTTAAATCTTTGTTTTCCGTTTCTTCGTCTGCGAACGAATACGCAGGAAGCAGCGATATAGTCAAAACAAGAGAAATTAATACCGCAAGTACTTTTTTGGCATGGGTCTTAATATCCATGAGACTCCTAAATTGGCAGAAATTTGCACTGAATTTCAAACTATCACAGAGCCTGTTGCTCAAACAGAATCTCTACAGTATTCACCTATTTATTGGAATCAACACTTACTATTGGATTCTTTCTGCTCTGACAAAGAATCACCTTTGCGGAAACGCCCACGAGGATGAAAATGATGCGCCAAAACAGGCCCCAAAAGATGGAGCTTTTTGATTAGATAGCCAGATAGAACCGCAATAAAAATAATTACTGGTATACGATAATTGGAATCCAAGAATACGATCAGCAACGCACAAATAGACAATGCGGCAGTCCAACCCCACATAATAAAAACTGTTTTTCGCTGGGAAAATCCAGCGCGCATAAGCTGATGATGAATGTGTCCCTTGTCTGCTTCATCAATTCTATGATGTTGTCTTTTTCTGCGAATAATTGCGAATGCCGTATCAATAATAGGCACACCCGCCGCCAAAATAGGCACTACAAGCGATAACACCAATGCGCTACGCGCAACCGCAACCAAAGAAACAATGCCTAATCCAAACCCTAGAGTAAGTGCCCCTGAATCGCCCATGAAAACACTGGCGGGATGGAAGTTCTTAGTTAAAAACCCTAGGCAAACACCAACAATTATTATGCATAGAAGTGCTGCATCAATTTTTCCACTGAAAAATGCAAAAACAAAAATGCATGAAGCAGAAATAGCGGTAATTCCCGACGCAAGGCCGTCCAAGCCATCGATCAAATTAATAATATTGGCAAAAGCTACTAAATAAAAAACGGTTATGGGATATGCCCATATTCCCAACTCGATAAAACCAGAACCAAACGGATTCACAATATCTGCTAAAAGCAATCCAGACCCCGCAACAATGCAGGATGCAATAATTTGCCCTATAAGCTTTTTCTTAGGCGTCAGATCCTTCAAGTCATCAATAACGCCAACAGCGAACATGACAACTACACCAAAAGCAACACCATAATAGTTAATGGTGCTTTCGCTCGTTATATGAAACGGATTAACCCAACCCCAAAATTCTGACCCTATAAGAATAAGAACAATGGAAGCAACTAAACCACCGAACATAGCAACGCCGCCAAGACGTGGGATTGGCAGCATATTTACACGGCGTGCACTAGGATAATCAATAGCATCAAGCTTAATAGCAAGCTTTTTCGCCAAGGGAATTAGAGCAATGGTTACCCCTACTGCTACTACAAGCGTCAAAATTGCTTCTGTCCACAAGCTCCCTGTGTTCATGATTTATCCGCAACACCACTTAAGCGTGTTTGTTATAAAATTCAATCGCATCATCAATGGAACCATCAAATATCTTGGTTCCCTTTTCCAATACGATTCCACGTTTGCAGAATTCTTTTGCGGCGCTTGAAGCATGGGTAACGAACAGAACTGTTACTTTTTCGTCTTGCATTATCTCTCGTACGCGCGCATAACATTTTTCTCTAAAGCGCTTATCCCCTACTGAAAGCGCTTCGTCCACTACCAGAATTTCTGGATCCGAAGAAACAGCGAAGGCAAAGCCTAAACGCGCCTTCATACCTGAAGAATACGAACGAACTGGCTGGTCAATATATACCCCCAGATCAGCAAATTCTATTACCTTAGGTTCTAATTCTTGAATTTCTTCACTGCTCATACCAAGCGCTTGCCCACGCAAACCAATGTTTTCTCGACCTGTCAGTGATGAATCAAAACCAGCGGTAAGTTCCAGCAAAGCACTTACATGCCCGTTTACCGTTACCGTTCCCTTAGTAGGAAACGAAACGCCCGTAACCATTTTTAGAGCAGTGGATTTACCTGCACCATTATGGCCTAGAAAAGCAACTGCTTCGCCTTTCTTTATCTCAAAAGAAAGATCGTTACTTGCATTGATGTATGTAATTTGATCGCGCTTTTTCTTTCCCCAAAAAATGCTAAAGAAACGCTGCCTGTCGTTTTTAAAAAGCTTATATGTTTTAAAAACATGATCGAAACGAATCGCGATATCTGATTCTGCTGCTGTTTTTTCAACAACAGCGGTCTCGTTAGAGGACATCAGGCACCTCCTCGCGAGTACGATGATAGATAACCAGCATAGCAACTAACGTAATTACAAACACAATAGCCATGCCGATAATTGCTTCAGGGTTATCCCAAATCCAAGTCTTGTCATACACCGCACAGCGATATATGGATGCAAAGAATGTTATAGGGTTGAACATTAAAATAGTCTGAAGCCAATCAATGCCTAACGCGTAAACATTAAAGATAATGCCCGACAGCCAAAACAGTGGCGTAGATAGTGTTTTTACTAAATTCTTGAAATCCTTGCTTATAGCAGAAAGCAAGGAAGTAAGCAGCGAAAACATATCGAAGAATATGAACATAAGCGCCATACCAAGAGGTAACTGAATAAGATAGATATCAGGCGACTGTCCGCATAATACATAAGCTATAAGCAGCACTATAACTAAGCCGCAATGAACCACGAACGTGGAAATGTTGAAAATCGTTGGGATGCCTGAAAGCGGAAACTTAATTTTATTAACCAGATACGAATAACGGTGATAGACATCTGAACCCTGATTAAGCATATCTTGCATATAAAACCAAGGAATAAGACCAGCCATAAGCCACAGAATATAAGGGGTTCCTTCGGAGCCCGAAGAATTGCCCACACGTAAGCCAATTTCCAAAGCAAACCAAAATACAAAGATATACACCCCTGGCTTGATAAAAAACCAAATAGGGCCCAGTACAGCACCGCGAGATTTCTTGCGCAAATCAAACAAACCCAAATTGGTAATTTGCTTGCGCCATTGCCATTTATCTTTAAGTATTTGGAATAGTTCCATGTATTCGTTTCCTAGAAAGGTTAAAACAACTTAAAAAGTTTAGCACAGGCGTGTAGTTTATACTGTTTTGTATTCGCAAAGTAGCTTAAAACACACGTAACACGAAACAAGGAGATTTCAATGAAGCTTTTGACCATAGCCTTTCAGCTCCTTGCTTCACTTTTTAGCCTGCTTCCTTTGCAGCATCGTATCGTTTTCTTGTCGCGCCAAAGCAGCAAGCTATCCCTTGATTACAAGCTACTTATCGAAGAACTAGAGTGTTCGCTTACCTCAAAACAAATCGTAATAAAGATTACTAACCCCGAAACAAAAACAAGCTTTTTTACTTTTGCAAAAAACACACTTAATCAACTGTATTACGCAAGGACTTCTAAAGTTGTAATTGTTGATGGCTATATTCCCGCCGTAAGTATTCCTAAAAAAGATAAAAGAATTACGGTTATTCAATTATGGCATTCACTAGGTGCTATAAAAAAATTTGGCTACCAAAGCCTTGATACTCCAGCAGGCCGCACCAGAAAAGATGCAGAAGCAGCCCACATGCATGAAAACTATGACTTTATTATCGCAGGCGGCCCTGGCGCAATAAGCGCATATTCCGAAGCTTTTAACTATCCAGAAAATAAGGTAATTCCTTTGGGGTTACCACGAATAGATTACCTTCTAGACCCAAATCCTCAATCGGAAAGAAGAAATAAGGTCGCCTCCCTTAAACGACACAATTCCTTTTTGTTAAATGGAAATAGGAACATCCTATATGCTCCCACCTTGCGAAAAGGAGCAGGATATGAAAATTGGCTTACCGAAGCATTGTATGCTCTATCCGAAAAGTACGACAAAATATACCATTCAACCTACAACCTTATTATTGCAGGCCATCCCCTTGATTTAGGCTTCGATAAAAACCTTTTAAAACAGTACCCTCAGCTACATTTCATTCCTGGAGCAAGCACCATCGATTTACTCGAAATAGCAGACGAAGTAGTTTCTGACTACTCCGCCATTATTTTTGAAGCAGGTTTATTAGATAAGCAATTAAGTTATTACGTTCCAGACTTTGAACAGTATTCTCAATCCCCTGGCCTAAATATAGACCCCAGAGGAATAACCTCTTCATTTGTGCAAAATTACTTAGGCCATCCTCATTGCGGAGCAACAGCAAAACTTGCCCACTTTGTATTAGAGAAACTTACTTAAAGGCCTCTAAGCACCGAACACCTTTTGTATTACGCGCTCTGCCGCGTGACCATCATCCATGGAGCAATAAGCTTGCTGGAATTCAGCGTATTCCTTACCGTAGCTATCAAACCAATCGTTGTTTTTCGCTACTGCATTTGCAAGATCTTGCGTTGTCTCACACTTTGGACCAGGTAAAGTGTTTTCATCAATATAAAAACCGTGCATTTCATTGTAATGATCCCTATCGGGCCAATAGAAATACAACGGACGTTTTGTATTGGCGTAGTCAAAAAAGACACTAGAGTAGTCGGTGCACAACGCGTCTGCCACACAATACAAATCATTAATATCGTCTACGTCAGAAACGTTATAGACGAATCCTTCCCACGCAGAAAGATCAAACTTATTCGCAATGTAATAATGAGTGCGAAGAAGAATAGCCCACTCATCACCTAAATCATGTTGCAAAATATCAAAATCAGCTAGCGAATTAAGAGTGTAACCCACCCCTTCAGTATATTGATCGTCGCGCCAAGTTGGAGCAAAGAGCAATAATTTTTTGTCTTTTGGAAGCTCGTATTTTTCCTTTAGCTGATCAATTTTTTCTGTAGAGTCCTCCCCAAAGACCATTTGAGCAATTGCATCATTGCGGGGGTATCCGACCTCCAAAATAACAGATGAGCGCTTTTCTTCAGGTAAGCCAAATGCATCAGCTAAATGTTGGGACGTAAAAGCTGAAGGCGAAATTAAGTAAGACCATTTTTGCGCATCCAGATAAAACCTATCGGCAAGTTCTCGAGCAGAATTAAGGGCACCGCCGCCCGTAGATTCGGGGACATCGTATCCCAAGCGCTTTAAAGGAGTTCCGTGCCAGCACTGTACATACACTTGATCTTCGCGGGGTGTTACATATTCAGGAACGCGATTGTCCTGAATCCAATATTTGGAAGTAGCAAATGCATCGAAATAATCTTCGGATCCGCGAACTATAAGTTTTGCGCGGCTCAGCTTAGGGTCAATCAGACCTTCCTCCTCCATTTGGCTAATAAGAGCACCCTTAAAAGACCAGTAAAAGGTCCAGTCGTCAAAACGAGGGTCCTGGATCATTACTTCATAAATGGCTCGAGGGGAACAGGCATATTTTCTTCCACCAAATGCCTCAAAAACCACGCTTTTTGAATTCAGTGTTGCTTTTTCGGAATGCTTTTTATATTTTTCTGCTTCCCTGTTCCAATAGATATAACGAAGCTTACGTATAGCAGGAACATGCTTGCATAGCGCCAGACCCACTTTGCGTATTTTTCTATGAATATAAGAATTTGTTTGCATTATTTACCCCACTTAAAAATAAAACGCTGAATAAAATCAGCGTTTTAATAGTAATTCATTTGCTATTAGATAAAAACTCACACGAACAAATGCAGCTATTTCTTTAAGCGTTGCTTAACATCGGTCGTCGAAATACCGTCGGTACGATCAAGATATACCACTTCACAATAGTCGCGGAGAATCTCAAAACGGGGATCGCCTTCCCAATCGCCGCCCATAACCACAACATCAACCTTGTAATCCAGAACGTCTTGGATCTTTTGATCCCAGGTGTTTTCAGGAATAACTAAATCAACGTAGCGTACCGCTTCTAGCATTTCTTTTCGCGTTTCATAAGGATAGAAGCTCTTTTTGCCTTTACCCTCATTAAATTCATCAGTCGAAAGCGCAACAATTAAATAGTCACCCAAGGCTGCTGCACGTTTCAACAAACGGATATGACCATAATGCAAAAGATCGTAAGTGCCATACGTAAGTACTCTGCGGATACTGGATTTATTTTCAGCCATTGTAAAACCTACTTAAATTGCTTCAGGAGTAATTGCTCTTTAGCAATTACAAATAGTTAACAAACATGGCAAATTATACCTTAAGCATCACGCCCTGCAAAAATAGAGCACATCTTGGAGCAGCTCAAAGAACTACTTGCTAATATTTCCATAAATAGGAGAAATAGTTTTACCCTTGAAATCGAATCGAGAGCTTGCTTTAAACAAAACCACATCTCCTGGTTTAATTAGCTCCTGGAGCACTTGATTGAACGTATCTCGCGTTTCGAAGTAGAAAGCCTTTCTACCTAACTTACGCAGCTCACCCACTAAAGGAAGAGATTCTTCACCAAAACTAAGCAGGTAATCAAAATCATACTCTGCTAATTTTCTTCCTGTATCCTCATGAACCTTTCTTGACGCTTCGCCCAAATCGGTTAGATCCCCAAGCACAACAATCCGTCTACCATAATCGGGCTTTTCAATTTTTTCTAACGTTTCAACTGCCGTAAGCACCGACAGTTGAGAAGTTGAATAAACATCTATAAGGAATTTCGCCCTATTAACTTCTACGACGTTTTGCCTATCTCCTTCAGTTCTAAACCGCGCCAAGCTCGCAATAATGCTATAGGGCGGAATGCCCGCTATTCTTGCCACCGCGAAAGCACCCACGGCATTTAGTACATTATGAGTACCCTGGATATTTAGCCGCGCTTCATATATTCCAGGAGCGTCAAATTCGCCACCTTTGCTAATAATCTTGAACTTCGAATAATCGCCTTCAACATGAATGTCGCTCGCATAAAAATCGCATTCGGGATTCGACAAACTATAACGACATACCCGCACATTAGGGTGTTGATTATGCAGTTCAGGAGAATCATCGTTAAGAACCAACACGCCATCAGGATTCATGCCTGCTGTTATATCCATTTTTCCTTGAACAACTGCCTCCATCGACCCCATTTGCCCAAGATGGCTTGCAGTAATCGCCGTAATAATTGCGATGTTAGGACTAATTAGCTCAGAGGTAGTTTTTGCGGCATTGATTGTGCCACCGTGCACTTCCTGAATATATGCCTTGTCATCTACTTGTAGTTTTTGAACAATGAGAGGCAAGGTAGCAAGCGAATTGTTATTACCATAAATACACAAAGTTTTACAGTGGGAATTAAATATCCCTTTCAGCATATCCTTTGTTGTGGTTTTACCTACACTTCCCGTAACCGCCACAGTTAGCGGATCGAATTTATCTCTCGCTGCTTTTGTTAATACATGAAATGCATGAGCCACATCATCCACCACTATCGTTGGGATAGTTTCATGAAGCTTGGTGTCTACCACCAACGCAACGTGTTTTTCTAATAAATCCGAAGGGCGAATAAGAATTTTTTCATCTTGATAGTTGATATGTTTATAAATGAAAGCAACGCCGCCTTCCGTTAAGTCAATGCGTCTATTTGCAAAGCCAGATACGGGCTGTTTGTAGACATCACCAAAAATGCGTAAATCTTCCGCCGAGGGCTTAGCACCCAAAATGTTATATATTTCCTCAATCGTAAACACATTGCTATTTTTGGAATGAATATAAACCGTGCGTTGAGCATTAAGGGGTAACTCATCACCCAACTTCTTACTAAGGGTAGTTTTTACTCCTTTGTATGAAGAGACTTTATACTGCGGATTAAAATACTTTTGAGCAGGTAGAACTGCATTTTTGCAACCATCCATTTCCTTAAAAAATTTAAGGGGAATATAGTTGTCTTTTATTTCTATCGTTCCTTCACAAGTACGCATAAACCGAATTTGCAAAAGCGCGGCATTGAAATCGCCTTCGGAATATCGCCCCGAAACAAAACTTCCCAGAGAAGAAGCAATAGGAACTTCACGACTGTCAGAAGTTCGATAACGATAATAGGCAGAAATCACATAAGGAATTGAAGCAACAATATAATCCGCGCCAAGTTCAGCAACTTTTTCGGCAAGTTCTTTTCGCTCAGCAAGCTTTATGTTGCTTGAACTAGTCCCGCAATTCAGATAAACAAGCACAATATCGGCACCCTGTGCACGCACCTTTTCAATTTGTTGCTTGCAAGCAGTCTCAGAAAACTCATTAAGATACAGACAAGCACCCTCTTCGGTGATCACATTTTGTCTATTAAAACAATTATTCGTAAAAGACAGAAAGCCTATCTTAATCCCGTTAATGTCGACTACTGCAGTTTTATGATTCCCTAATCCAATTGGAATCAGGTTATTGTTTTCAATTTCCTGATACGTTTCGAAAATACCATCAACTCCAACACAAACGTTATAGGGGTTAGCAAGTGCCAAAGCATCGAATCCTGCCCCCTTAAGAGCATGAAGATATTCACTTCGTACATTGGAATATACTTTTCGCTTTTCACTATCATTCGAAAAATATTTCATTGAAGGATACGACGGTGCTGCCATGGAGGCAAAATTTCCAATCGCAAAATCCGCTTCCCGTAAACAGTTAGCCACCACCTTGAATGAATGAGAAAATTCAAAACCACCCAACATGGCAGCATCATTTTCAATCATGTCGTCATACATTATCTGGCCAGCACACACGACTATGGCTTCATGCATACCTTCTGCGCGAGTGGCTTCGTATATGTCATTGTTTTCGTTTTGCGAATAGCGCAACGCATAACAACTAGAATCAATAATCTGTTTGTTATGTGCAACAGGAGGCAGTCCTACCATATATTTTTCGTGCGCTGACGATATATGCGGATTTATATCTGTTTTTAGACAGGCGCTCTCCAGGCGCTCTTTTCCTTCACATATAAATCGAGACTGTTTTCCAATGGTTTGCTCAATCCGCAAAACCGCTTCTTCGATACCAATCTTTCTTTCGATACTGGCGCTCTCATATTCCTGGATTAAGGGAACCACCTGCGCGTAACAAGCAATTGATCGACCCACCTTAATTTGACAGGGGTGATATTTTTCGGCATCGATAACCACTTTCCCTTGCGTATCGCGCTTTAAGCCCAGCTCAACCACTAACGTGTCGCGATTGAAGGGCAAATAAATTCCCATATCAGATAAGAAATTTCCCGCCGAATACAACACGGGAACTTCGCGACCATCGGTAGAGCGAATCACGCTGTAGGGCTGCAAGCAATGAGAGTGCGACCCTAAAAGATAGTCCGCTCCCGCATCAGCCACCATTTGCGCAAAACGTTCCTGTCGTTGAGTAATTTTGTTGGTATATTCCCTGCCCCAATGACAATAAGCAATAACAAATTCAGCGCCAGCTTGCTTAGCGTCCTGAATGTCTTTTTCTATTTGCTCTTTTTCAAACGTGCTAAACAGAGTATTTAAGCCCTCGTTAGTGAAATTCGCACGTTTCATTTTTTGTCTTGCTTGATCAAAATACGAAACAAGCCCAATGGTTATATTGTTTGCTCGAAACAAAACATAGCGCTCGTCGTTGCCGCTCGAAAAGAGCCCCGTATGAATTAACTGATTTCTATTCAGAGCATCTAATGTTTCGTATATTCCTTCAACGCCCACATCGTATGCATGGTTTTGAGCATTGACAACAACATCAAACCCTGCTTTTTTAACCTCTGATAAATATTCTTCTGGTGCGTTAAGATGCACGCGGTCATCAATAAACGGATAATCTTTGCTCAGTCCAAAGGATGAAGCAACCATAGACTCCATGTTTCCAATAACAAGATCTCCCTTAGAAAGCAACGGTACAACAGCTTTAAAGCTCTCGGAAAAATCAAAGGTATCCTTTGTCGAGTCGTAGGCATAGTTTTGCTGATTTGGCCTACACATCAAATCGCCCGTCATCAGAATAGTTGCTTGATCGACGCTATCTTGATTGCTGCTACCATCCTGATTCTTGATGCCACTTCGACTCAAATCCTGTTCCAGATTTTTCTGTTCAAAATAATCCAGATTAGAAGCCGAAGAACAATACACCTCTCCCCTTAATTCAAAGCGAGATGCCGCTTTTTTGCTTTCAGAAGATTCTTTGGCTTCTCGTTCCACCCTCGGAGTACACGAACGTAATTCATACAAATCAAGAGCGTGCTTCAAATCGTCTTTCGTATAAAAACAGCCAACTACCTCTTCAGAACGAGCCTTAGGAAACATTTTTGATGAAACCGAACTACAGCTATCTTTGTCTACTGCTTCAAATAAGTACCCGCCCTCATTTTTTGATGCCAATATCGAATCACTGTCACACATAAGCTTTACCTGAGAAGGAAAAGCACGTTTTCCAATTTCAACCAACGAAGACGGACAGCGCACCTGGTCTAACGAAACGCATCCCTCAAAAGCTCCTTCTTCTATCGCTGTTAGTTGGTTATGAAAGCAAACGCGCTTGAGTGAAGTACAGTTTTTGAAACAATCCTTTAGGATAGTTTTCACCGAAACAGGCGCATATATTTCTTGAATTGCTTTGCAATTTTCAAATGCTCTCGGTCCGATATAGTTCATACCACTAGGAAGGTTATTTTCCATCAACGTACGATCTATGGTCATAGTCGCACTAATCCCGCGCTTCATATAATGGAATAGCGTTTCAAGCTGCTCGCAATTAACAAAAGCTCCTGTTGCAATTTTCTTAAGACCATAAGGCATTACTACCTGTTTTAGCGCTTTATCGTTTTCAAAAGTAAATGCCTGAATTACTTCGAGATCGGTCGGAAGAACAACCTTTTTCAGCAAGGGGCACCGCGCAAAAGCTTTCGTTCCTATAAATTCAACGCTTTCGGGTACGGTTATTTCTTCTACTGTAGCATTTGCCGTGAAAGCTTCTTTTCCTATGGCTTTAACTTCATACCCGTCAATTTTCTCGGGAATAACTATTTCTGATGCTGAACCTTGATATTTTCGTACGCGAACAAATTGACTCCCATTATCGTCTTTAGCCAACTCGCATAAAAAGTCTCCCGAAACAAACTGTTTGCTTCGTTTTTTGGATAGTGTTTTGGAGGTTTTTTCTGTTGCCCTAGACGGCTTGTTATCGTTTGTCGTTTCAGTGCTTCTCTGTTTTACCTTTTTAATACCCTTTTTAATCGTTTGCAGCGAAATGCCATTTTTTTGAATGTAGTTTTTTGCCACTGAAATCTGACTGGTTTGTTTCGAAGTCGAATTGTCCATCATGTTTCCTTTAATAATAAAAGCCTGACGATCTACAGGTAAGCGCGCTTAAATGTTTCCCAGTCGTCGGGATAATTAAAATCGCGCGTAATATCGCTAATAAAAATGAAGGTTTCATCGGTCGCGCGACCCTCTAACTCCATACCGCGTAGATAGTGGTAGAGGTGCCACCCTTTTGCATCCTCAATCTTGCCTGCCCTTATTTGCTCTTTCAGATTGTCAATTCCCTGTTTCATCAGGCAAGAATCCTGAGCTTTAACCGCAACAATAGAATGTTCGTTGCCGTAAAACGTCACGCCTTCGGTATAGGTGTTTACGATGGAGCAAATTGCATCCCAGGTATAAAAAACATCACCATATAAGAAGCAAATTCCATCTTCAATAAGCTCGTAGCAATACCTGTCTAGCTCGTAGCTATTTTGTTCAGGAACATGCCTTGATGCCCCGCGTGCAACACATGCTGGGTTTGAAGAGGTAATGATGACCTCGGCGTTTTCGTCAAAGGTATGCAGCAAGCGCGAAGTACGCGCAAGAAGCGTTTCCCCCTCCACTTGAATAAGATGCTTGGGAATGCCACCGTAATTTGCCCAACGCCTACCTTTGCCGTTTGCCATGATTACGTATCGCACAAATTTCCTTTCATCGAACTATCTGTTTTAGGAAATAACGTTATGAGCCCGATAAAAATCACCCAGTTCATGATTTCTCTGCGGACCCCACAGTTGGATAATGTTTACGCCCGAAGAAGTATTAGCCTCGATAATGCAGGGGCCGTTTTCCGTTAGAAGGATGTCCCACGCAATGAAATTCATAAAAGGGAAATTACGAGCAAGATCTAACATGTGCATTTTTACGTTTTGCCAATCAGGAATTATTCTTCCTTTAATTTGAGTATGAGAATCAGGATGGGTTTCATGAACCACCTTTGAATGAAGACTCCTGGCTTCTGACAACTCACCCGTCTCAAGATCGATCCGCGCGACAAGACCGCCCCTACTGCCGTTATCAACAGGAATGGTTTCTTTTGTGCCAATACGCAAAACTGCAAAAAATACCTTGAAGTTTCCCGAATTAGGATCCCTTAGCGTAATAAAGCGAATAGTATTCGTTGTTTTCTCGTATAGGGAGTCTAGAAAAGGATGCTGCTTAATTCCCTCAGAAAGAAACCAGCCATCGTTTTCGTCAAGGAAGGAATACAATTCCGCTTTACTTACCGCTTTCCCATCAACAAAGCTTGTTTCTCCCAGCAAATCAAGACGACGAACTCCCTTGCCTTTACCTGCGGCTAAAGGCTTCATGAACAAAGATGTATGCGTATTGAGCAAATCCCAAACATCATCGTTCGTACGATACCCATCAGCCTCTTCTTTAATAAGAGAAACCATTCGTCCTTTATTTTTCATAAGAAAAATCCTAGGAACATAGGTGTACTGTGCTAACACTTCTGTGCAGATTATTTTGTTGTTAGGCATCTGATCAAAAGGCTGATTAATCCAGCGCGAACGATACCAATCAAATTCAGATAAATACTCATGACGATCATTGTGCTTAAAATCGTAGATGGTGCTTTGATCAACCATGTAGCCGCCACAGATTGCAAGATGAAGTCGCGTAAAGATGCTTGCCCCAAAATGATTAGGCGCAAAGAGAATACGCACTACCCATAAATAGGCGAGTTTTGCTTTTTTGACTGCAGTTTTTATAAATGGATGCATGCGCACCCCCTCTTTACCGCATAAACAGAATTTGTCTTTTTCTCTTTGTTTGATTTTTCCGATGAAGAAGAAAGGCACCCTAAAACAAAAGAGGCTATATCTTTAGTCGCATGGCCTCTATCTGCTACTAAGAACTTATCCTGATAGCGCCTGAATTCGTCATAAGGATACTTGCCTACTAAAGCTTCATGAACTTTTGCCTGCAGAGAATTGCTGTCATAGGCAACACAGGAGGGCATTTCTTCTGGAATATCCATATTGAAGCCATTACTGTCGCGATAATCATCAAAATCATAGAGGTAGTACAGCGTAGGAATCCCTGCGGTAGCAGCCTCAAGTGCAATTGCGGAATAGTCTGTTATTAAAACATCTGCAACAGACAAAAGTTGCATTGAACTATATTCGTTGCATCGCAGTACATTTCCCACTTCTAAATCTTGATTCAAGTGGGCTTTAACCACTACTTCGCAGTCTTCTTTTGAAAGCGACTCGATTAAATCAAGATGATTCTTTGTTGCCCCTTTACGAAAAGTCGGAGCATATAGAACAACTTTTCTTTCACTTAAACAGGGATATGTTTCTTTTATAGCCCTCGCAGTTTCCTCCATAGAAGAAGACAAGAAATCCATTCTTGGAAGACCGTAATTGAGAAGCTGACTTTCATTACATCCGAAACACTGGCAATAAAAGTCATTCCAAAAGGGAGCACCAGCAATTACGTAATCATAATGGGCATGCATATGAAGGGCTTCTGCTAGATCTTTATTGCGACCACCTGGTTTTCCTACTGTTTGCAAGCCTGATTGTTTGATTTTTCCTATCGCATGCCACATCTGAATGACGGTAAGCTCAGGGCGATGTTCGAATAAAGAAACAGTTGGCCAATACGAATCCAGAACGCAAACACAACTTGTGGCCAAGTGATACAAGCTTTTCAGCATATCTCTCACGAAAGAGAGCTTGCTTTTGAACCCAGGTTTAATTCGATTACAAATGAACACCACTTGGATATCGTCCACTCTTTGAGAAAGCTCGCTAAGCAACATCAGATAATCCATGGACGGCTTGCTCGACTGCCTACTCAAAAAAAGGATTTTGTTTTTCTGCACGGGAAGCATTTTCAAAATGGAATACAACATCCCTAGCGGCACTGATGCGATCCGAATAAAGGCAGCTTTAATCATGATTGACCACCCTTTAGATCACTCGTTCGTTTAGGCAAATGAAGAATTTTATGCGAGGGCTTTTTGTCATAGCCATATACCCGCTTTTTCTGCTCAAGTTTGTAGAGCAGATAGCGAATAATTTCAGGGGTGAGCGTATCTATACGCGGAAAATCAGGGAAACGATTAATCTCGGGCAGCTTTATCCCATCAGGAGTAATAGCAAGATCGAATCCAAAGTATTCAAGCTGAGGTATAGCAGCTGCTATTTGGAGTATCTTTTCTTTTGCATACTCCCAGTTTGGTAAAACACCACGTATTTCTACTGAAGTATCGGGATGAATTGGGCAATCAATTAAATTGCCCTGGTTAATGCCATCTAATATTTTTGCGTTGCCGAAACGACCCGACTCAATATCTACCGCCGCAACAACGCCACCTGCCGCAACATTGTCAACAAATCCCGTCCTTGATGAGCCAATGCGCATATAAGCATTGCCAATTTCTGGCGTTCTGCCATCCTCTTTAAAAACAGTTACTCGAATGGTGTTTACCGATTCGGGATAAATCCTTTTCAATTGCGGATGCATGTCAATGTATTCGGTTACTAAATACTGATTAGCGGGGTTTTGAAGCACTGAAATAACAGCCTCTTCTGAGGCTATTGCATCATTGAGCGCAAAAGATTCTCCATCCCACGTAAGCTTATAAAAACCTTCGCCGTGCGATCCCTCATCTGGCTTTAATGCTAAGGTCTTCTTCTTTTTTGCAAGTGCGACAATGCCCGAATAAGACGCCTCAAACTCAGCTGGCAAATCCATTAAAGGAATAACTCTGTTTTCGCCGTCTTTTAAGCTGGTGAAATAGTAATAGTCTGGAAAGCACTCAGAGAAATCCGACGCTATATATTTCAGAGTAATTTTGTCTTCTAACCAGTATTTGTACTTTGAATTAATATGGCGCAACCAGCGGTATTCGAAGTCGGAAATATAGTTTTGCCAGTTGACTTTCGTTATTCCATATTGAGAAAGGCGAAACGACAAAAACCCGTGACGATACCCCCATATTTTCTGGGAAAGTCTTAACCCGTTTTTTGAAAATAAGTCTGCCGCCACATCGTGAATCCAACGCACGCTTTGGTAAGGAACGAGTCCCTTTAGCGCAATGGCGGACGCAAACAGCCTTCGGGCTTTAAGAGCGCCATTATGCCTAAAACGCTTAAACCGAATACTTTTGCCTGTGTATTCAGTTTTCTTAGCTTCAACGCGTTTATGAATAAAATCAGTAAGACTAGAAGAGAAAGGAATAACCCCATCAAATGAAGGCAACGGATTTATCCCTGTTATTTTAAAATTGTGATCATCTATGCAAATCTCAAATTCCAGGAATTCCACTTGCGGAATTTGCTGACACATCGCAATAAGCGTTTTGTTGATTCTTTCCCACTGAGGAATTTCTTTTTCGGTAATGCCTTCAAGAAAGAGCGAATCAATACCTTCATCGGTTTTGACTTTAAACTCAGAAATCTGACCGATTTCAGAAACCTCAGAATAATATTCAACCTTTTGGACTGGCTTTCTTCGTGCTAATTGACTAATAAATTCATCGCCCTCATCGCAAATCCCCTCATTACAAACACCCTCATTGAATGCAGTTTTTTCAAGGCGCTTTACTTCAACAAGCGACTGACATACAAAAGGATTTAACCCATCTTCATTAAGCAAACGTACCTTAAGAAGAACGCTATGCTCACCGCCAAAAACGTGCTGCCAACAATCTGCAGTTTGTTTCTCGATTATCGCAAGCGTATAGCGACGACTGAGCACATCAAGCCACTGTTTAAACTGCTCGTGGCTAACTTCGATTCCGTCTATCGAAAATCCATGATCAGTTGCTTGTATATCCCATTGGTAGCGCTCAGACCAATTAGTTCTAGAAAGCGTCATAGAACCGTGTTTCATAAGAAACGAGTGGAGCCCCATTTCGTTTGAAGAAAAGTTATATGCCTCAGGAGTTAGCGTGATAAAAAACGGGGCTCCGTCTCTCCTAATAATATGAAAATGCGTTCGTTCAAAATAGGAACGGTACGCTTTGAAGATGTTCAGGGCAGATATTCTATCCCGCACCCATTTGTCGTATTTGCCATTCATGGGATGCAAATACAGAACATCTCGTTCAGATACAAATGCTTCTCTATTGTTTTTGTTTACTCCCCAATTCCTAATTGTTTCAGGCCTGAAACCCCAAGAAATTGCTTGCTTTATTTCTGAGCGAGTAAAGGCATCAGCAGATGAATCGTTGTTAGATCTTTTTCGAGAATCTTTAGCGACATCAGCTAGGTATGCCCATTTACGAGCAGAACGGCCAGAAAATCCTTTTGATCGGAGTAAAAAAGCTTTTCCTCGTCCAGCTAGTTTTCCTCTAACCGAAAAACGATTTGAATGTGATTGCGCAACAGATTCTGAATCGGCTAATTCGGATTCAGAATCTGTTGGTAAGGCATCTTGACTATCTTGATTATTCCGTTTTTTGTAGGCGAGGCTCATATTCTTCTATCGTTATCCATCACATCAGTACTATCTGTGGATTACGATAGAAGAGTGCGCGTGCCCAAAAATTCACGTTGCGTTAAAACGTGTAAGGAAATATTTAACTAAAAGAGCATTTGTTAAATGAAACTAAATGGCTTTTTGCTCTGCTAGCCACCTCGCATAGAACTAGAAATTGTTTATCTATGTCGAATTATTCTGCCTTTAAAGGTCTGTCAAAAAGCATATCCATTGCTTCAGATGCAGAAATTCTGCCATTTACAATTCCATCCACTGCTTCAGTAATAGGCATTTCTACGTTATAGTCTTTCGCCAACTTCATCATAGAAGGCAGTGCATTTAAGCCTTCAACTACCATACCAACTTCTTTAACAGCCTCTTCAGGAGTGAGTCCTTGGCCCATAAGTTTGCCCGCTTTATTGTTGCGGCTATGCTCGCTCGTGCAGGTAACAACCAAGTCACCCAAACCTGCCAGACCATCAAAAGCGGCTTCTGAATATCCCATTGCTTTGCCCAGACGCTTCATTTCAGCTAGACCGCGCGTGATTAACGCCGCCTTGGCGTTATCGCCACAACCAAGCCCCTTAGCAATGCCAGATGCAAGCGCAATTACATTCTTTAGCGCACCGCAAAGCTCAACTGCCTTAGGATCAGTGTTGGTGTAGACGCGCATATAGTATGTAGAGAAAATTGACTGAATGCGCAGCGCCGCTTCTTTATCAGTGCTTGCAGACACAATAGTAGAGGGCATGCAGCGTGCAACTTCTTCAGCATGAGTAGGGCCAGAAAGCGCAACCACTCGAGGGCTAAGTCCGTTTAATTCCTCTTCAATAATGTCAGTCATAGTATCTGATGTTGCAGTTTCGATGCCTTTGGCAACGCAAACAACAATTTGATTTTCAGGAAGGAATTCACAAGCCTGTTTAACAGTTTGGCGTACAAAGATAGAAGGAGTTGCTACCAGTACTACTTCTTTATTAGTACATGCTTCTTCAAGCGATGCAGTGTAGTTGAGCGAATCAGGAAGTTCTACGCCAGGCAATTTAGGATGTTGATTAGTTGCTTTAAGCTGATCAATTTCTTCAGAAAGGGCAGACCACATCCATACGTTATAACCTTTAAGAGCTAATAATTTCGCCAGCGCGGTTCCCCATGTTCCTGCACCTAATACACCAATTGAGCAAAGATTAGTCATTTTGAACTCCACTGCCTTAGCCATTAATTCATCCAAGTATCACCTGAGCGAAGTTGCTTCGATTACAATTATTTTAATAATTATGCAACCAAAGCTTACTTATTTGAAAGATATATTGTAACGCTATTGCGTACTATTACCTGTTGTTTCTTCAGAACCTCACAGCCTCTAAGCATGCAGCACTAAAACATACCCGACCTTGCAGTCCAACGGCTCTCTTTACGATAATTGCACATAAGCGAAAGCTTTTACCTGGAAACTTCGAGTAAGATCTCCTGTTTTGCCAAAACTACCAATTGTTTTGAGCTAGCACAGCATAAAAAGAAAGTAGCTCTATGTGGTTTGAATTTGCCCTAGCCTTCATTCTTGGTTTTTTAATTCTCTATATTCCAGGATTTATTCTGTTAAGAGCAATTCGTTTTGATTTAGGGTTTTCCAGTTTATTTGCACCCGTCGTAAGTATTTCACTTTTAGCGCTATTAACAACAGTCTATGAGGTTTTGCACATTCCCTGTAACGCCATTTCAGTTTTAGGCATACCTACCCTACTTCTTGTTTTCTTTCTCCTACTCAGTCGGCGCTATTGCTTCTCCAAAAAATCAGTAGAAGTAGAAGCTCTATCTCTATCTAAGCAAGATGCCATCACCCTAGGCCTCTATATCTTAGTAGGACTCATCCTTTGTATTGCCTTTTTTATAAAGCAGCTCGATGGACCCAACTCTTTTTATAATCGTGTCGATAATGTTACTCACATCAATCTTATCCAGGCTTTTATCGAGTCAGGGATATGGTCGTCTTTCACTACGAGCAACTATCTGTCTGCTTCAGTAACCCCGTTGGAATACAGTGGCAGTTTTTATCCTTCAGGGTGGCATTACATTGTTGCTTTAATTGTTCAGATTCTTCAAACCTCCATTCCTTTAGGCATTAATGCAACTAATGCAATCTTTATAAGCATTGTGTACCCCTCGTCTATCTTTTTTCTTTTGAGATGTCTTTTCAAAGAAGATCGTTTACTTATTGTCGTGGGGTCAGTTATTGCGCTTGCTTTTACTGCTTTTCCTTGGGGCTTCTTCTTAAAAGGCCCCCTATATCCAAATCTAGCAAGTTTCTGCTTGATGCCTCTTGTAATAGCAGCCTTTATGCTCTTCATTAACAAGAAGCTATGGAAAACAAGTCTTGCTCAATTCTTGGTTGTTGCTTTTATGGCGTTTATTGCTCTGGCGCTCGTACAAACCAACGCTCTGTTTTCCTGTCTTGTTTTCTTTACCTGTTTTCTTGCTTCCTGTTTATATAAACAATCCTTCAGTTTTTCGGTTTTTCGAAACCGAAAAATTCTTGCTCCAGCTTGCTTAGTTTTTGGAGCAGCGATAGTGTGGCTTATCTGCTTCAAATTACCTTTTTTGCAAAGCGTTATAGCCTACGATTGGAAAAGCGACTTATCGCTCGTTAACGCTTTATTTAATCTGGGTTCTCTTGCCTTAACAGCCTCTGTTCCCCAACTTCTATTAGTAGCTCTTATTCCTTTCGGTCTAATCTACTTGGCGTCAAAAAGGATAGTCTGGTTACTATTCCCTGCACTATTTATGGCTATTGCATATCTTGAGTGCCGTTGTGGTTCAGGATTCATCAAGCATCTTTTTGCTGGATTCTGGTATACCGACTCTTCACGCTTAGCAGCAAATCTTGCAATTTTCCTGGTGCCCATTGCCACAGCAGGCTTGCGACTAATTATCAGTCTTCTGCAAACCCTTGTTAAACAAGCATTAAATACTCTGAACCTAGCCGTATCTTCTAGCTTAATTACCGCAGTAGCGGTTATTAGCTTCGTTGCGATTAACTTCTTTCCTAGCTACACCTACCTCAAAAGTAGCCAAATTATTCAAACGCCTTTTGGAATAGTTCATCAGCAAATGAAAAACATTTTCGACACCTCGAGAGAACAAGTCTACAGTTCAGAAGAACAAGAGTTTGTCGAAAAAGTACTCTCGGTAATTCCTGAAGGATCACTTGTTGTAAATCAACCTAACGACGGTAGCGTTTTCTCTTATGGAATAAACGAACTTAACTCTTACTATCGCTTCATAATCAGAGAATATGGAATTCCCTCTAACGAAACCCCTGAATCTGAGCTAATCCGCACTAGCCTTTGCAACTATGTAACCGACAAAGAAGTACAACAGGCAGTCCAATCTATAGGAGCAAAATATGTATTACTTCTAGATCAAGGCAAGAAATGGGGTGATATGCCCAAACTTCCACAAAGCACAGAACCTGATAATTGGATAGGAATAGACAACATAGATGACTCTACTCCAGGATTTAAAGTAGTACTTGCAGAAGGCGACATGCGTCTTTATGAAATCGAGTCACTGCAAGAGCAGCCGAGTGAGGAATCAAATAGCATTAACACTACTTGACCATTGGCTCACTATGCCAATATCGCTCATATTTTTCGATTGCATTTTGCTGAATAAGGTCTTTCTCCTTGGAAGCTAATTTCATATTTCGTCTATGCATAAGCTGAATAAACAAAATGGACAGCGTCATCCTAAGCATATATACAATCGCTTTCCAAGGCGTAAGATAGCTTTCTCCTGCAATTCTTCCCTGCATTTGAACAGGAATTTCTGATACTCGTGCGTTAGTCGTTTTAATAAGAAATGAAATAGTATCAGGCTCTGGTCCAAAATTTGGACCGTGCGCCAGTTGATCAATCATGCGTTTATTAAACGCACGCATCCCAGAGGTTGGATCTGTTAGTTTTACTCCCGTAACATGTTTGATTGCTGCAGACAGGAAAGTGCTTCCTATCATGCGCAAAGTCAGAGGCTTTTTTGAATACATAAAGCGTGAGCCAATTACTATATCGTTCTGCTCGATTGCCGCGATTAGCTTATCTATATATTCTGGTTGATGTTGCCCATCGGCATCAAACTGAATGGCATAGTCGTAATTGTGGCGATAGGCGTATTTCATTCCCGTTTGAAACGCATCTGAAAGCCCCAAATTAACGGGTAGATCCAAGAACGGATAACCCTGTTCACGACATACTGAAGCTGTTCCATCCACCGATCCATCGTTCACTATCAAATAGTCAAGTGTTGGGCATACCGAAATAAGTGACTCTACCGCCTCTTTTAAAGACTCTTCTTCGTTATACGCTGGAATTATTACAAGTGCTTTCATTTGCTATTCCTAGAACTACTATGTTTTGCGGTATTTGTTGACGCTGGTTCCTGTTTACTGCCTACAGGCAAACTTCCTCTTCCTCGGTGAAATAAATCTAGAATTTGATTCTTTTTTGCTGCCGCATAAACAAGAGCTAATTCAAAGCTCGCCCATTTTTTTCTAGCGAGTATTAAAAAAATCTTGCTTGGAATAGTTAGGGTCTTCGTTGGCATATTTGAAAACGAATCAACAAAGACGCTGGTAAAATTCAGCTTTTTCGCAATAGAGCGTTTCTCAAACCAAGGAATTGAGCTGTCGGTTACTAGCCGTAATAAGCTCCCAAAAAACGTATTGAAAATTCTTACCTGAGCTTTTTGGAATAAGTTTTTGTTGTTGCCTGTATAGGTAAGCAACTTTTCGCATTTACTTATAGGATCGTGATAACGATGCACCGTAGAAAGGGGATTTTTTAAATAAAAGTAGTATTCCGTAGTTGTTATCGCGCAGCTATCCGCCCTTCGAAATGCATCAAGATTAAAGAATAGGTCCTCGCTGTAAGTAACCCTCTCAGAGAGAAACGCTATATTGTTAGCTTTTACTAAGTCATTTCGATAGAGATATGTACATGAAGACCAAGGAAGCACTTCTTCGAGGGGTTCCTCAACAATCCCTCCGATCAATGCCGATACTAAAACCGACTCAATAGTCTCCTTATCGAAACCCTTAACACCCCGAAGCCGTTGATTTGCAAGCTGATTAACGAAACTGCTGAAATTGTTTTTTATGAGCTCATCCTCATTTATCTCTTTAAGCCTACAGCCAACAATGTCGTAATCACTCACACGCGCCAAGGAAAACAAGTCCTCAAACATGTATTCAGAAATCATATCGTCTGCATCTACGAAGGCGAGGTATGTACCAGCTGCTTTTTTAATACCTACATTGCGAGATAAGCCCTGGCCAACGTTACTTGAATTACAAATTACGCTTACATTGCTATATCTAGACTGGTAGTCCTTACAGATCTTCAGGGTGCCATCTGTAGAGCAATCATTGATTAAAATTACTTCTAAATTTGCTCTTTGGTGCAAAACACTATCGAGACAGCGCCCGAGCGTTTTTTCTGCATTATAAACAGGGATTATTACTGAAATATCTACCGACATCGTTCCTCTTTCCCTTCGTTTTCGCACAAGAAATCGGTAGAACCATCCTGTTTGGTCTTAAAACTGCATGACCTTATACACTTCATGCATCCCGTACATAAATTCGAAATAATGTGCGGATACGTAAATCCTTTAGAATCAGCCCTCATCTCTATTGCTCCCTGAGGGCATAAAGCCATACACGCCATACAGCCGCAGCACTCTTTAGGGTCGTTAAATAATTTGGAAGTTTTGGCATTCAAAGGCTTTTTCTGGTTTTCGCAAACGATTCGGGCTGCAGCTATCTGACAGGGAGTGCCTGTAAAAAGCACATTTCTGCCAGCATTTATGTCTTCTTTTGCTTTTTCTAGAGAGTCACCAAGATCACTTTGTGAGTATTTCGAACCCATGCAGCGAACAACTTCATCCATAGTTTCGCAGCGAATGTGCTGGGCTTTATGACTTTCGTCAAACGCACAACCGTATACGACCCCACCTTGATTGATGATAGTTTGAGCTAGAGCATAAAATGCCCCACCCGAAGAGCTTTGTTTTCTTATTGCTTCACTAGAATGCTTTGCAGCAAAAGCTAGAGGGAAATTCTGTTGCTCAGTTGTTTCGCTGGATTCGGTTTTGCACTTAGAATTGCCTGCGTCCTTGCGCGCTTTGTCTGTTTTGTTGCTTCTAGCTTTACTACCAACGTTAGTTTTTTCTCTTAACGCCGATAAAAGTAGATGGGAAACCGACAATAATATTCGTCGTATTGCTTCAAAAGATTTTTTGCATCCAAATAATCCGAGGGACTTACAAGCTCCTTCAAAACCGCCCTTGTCGTAAGCTTTCCAAAATATGTTTTGCCTATCATCTTCTGGCTGTTTAAACAGCATGGGTTGCGCAGCATTGACAACGTCTGATACTGATGTTTTATGCAGCTCAAGATGTTCTTTTGCTTGATTGAGCAAGGCTAAACCTTGCCCATCGTTTACCAAAATGCACGACACACCCCATTCATCCATAAACCCAGGAAGTGTCTTTTCAACACCCCAGTAATCTCCAATGGTTATGTTGCCTGGACGCTCAAGGGAATGATATTTGCAGCAATAACAGCTCTCCCTGACTAAATAGTGATACCAAAGACGGCTCCAAAGATTTGTTTCTGGAGTGTTCTGCTCTACTGTTCCGTCTTCGTAGGCAACCTTTGCTCCTTCGCCTGTCTTAAGCCCAAACCCACGATGGATATACTGCTCCACCACTTTGCCTGAATGTTTTTCGAGCAAAGCAATATAGTCTTGAAACGCCGCAGGAGACGCAACGCCATAGCAAATCAAATCACAGGTATACAAGACTCCCTTACTCATGCCTTTGCCCCCTTTCGAATAACAGCGCACTTTTTTAAGCCACACTGCAAAAACGAAAGGGATTGCTGGCGTTCGACTTCAACTCGCCTGCTTACAGCGGAATAATCCATGGGCAACAGAGCCACTTGATCAGCGATTTTCCTGTCTTCGGTCTTTGTAATTTTTGCTAACGATAGCAAACGAGAGTTTTTAGTATTTCCACCATTGACCAACGAGAAATAAACGTCTTTTTCTAGGGCAAGTGCTAAAGCATACCCATGAAAAGAACTTGTCACCACGAGGCTGGCATGCTGCATTAGGAAGAGAAATTCTTCCAAAGTAGCAAACGAAACATCTTTTCCGCAGTGAATAAAAGGAAGGCCACGATAACCACTAATAAGTACTATGTTTAAATTCTTTTGTTTCGCTACGCGCTTTGCGAAAGTAATAGTCTTTGATCGCTCGGCAGCAATATAAACAAACAGATAGCCTTGGTCTTGTTCCGCTAGTTCCAAGATGTTTTCTCGGATTGAACCCGATGCAATTACCGCTTCCCAATCAGTTTTTTGGAACAGCAACGTAGGATCTAAAACGACCGAGGAATTAGCGCCTGACAGAGTTTTCGCCAGAATACTTCCTTCTGTTTCACGAGCCCCAATGCAATCAAAGTCTGCCAGTGCTTCACCGCATTGCTTCGCTAAGTCGCTTGGAAATGATTCGTAACCAAAGCTCGCCGCATACGCTACTTTGTGTGTTTGCAAAGAATCAACCTGCGAAAGAAAATAGGTCATATCGCCGCCAGTAATAACTGGATTCCACACCTGATCGCTTCCGACAATAACAGCATCGTATTCGCTTTCGATATCCGCCTGAGTTTCAATTGGCGGGCCTATTAGCTCATATTTTTCGTTAAAAGAATCGAATGCCTTTTTTCGACACGAGAAGGCCTTTGCGGTTGCTAGTCGAAATACAGAGCCAACAGGATTTGTTATCGTCTCTGACAAGTCCGGTAACCGCGGATTTTCATACTCCGTTACCGAAGGATTTTTGTAATCAATTAGTTCAGCGTTGTATCCCAATTTGCGCACCGTGCTACATAAAGCAAAAGCCTGAAGCGCTGCACCGTAATTATTTGCATTTTGAAAAGTAAGAATTCCGACTTTCATTTTTTACCAATCCTTAGTGACTGTTTGTCTGCTTGCTGTGAAATAAGTGTTTTGGATTGGTGCCTCGGTCCTCCCGAATCACTGATTTCCTTTTTCAAAGTTCTGTTTTGTTTTCTTTTCAGGATGCTATTTATCCTTGTAAAAGCACTTTTCGCCTTTCCGAAAACAGGAGCGATCTTCGATAAAACACCTCCGAGATGAAGACGACACAAAAGCGCAATAACTTCTCGGGCAAAGGAACGCCCTTGCAGCTGATCAAGTTGCCTTTTGGCTTTATCCATACCTTGTATTTCGTTAAATTCAGAACATAGAACAAAACGTCTTGGTAAGAATTTCGTGTCTATATATCGCCCATAAAGTTCACGCTCTTCTTCCGTCATCGGAATGGTGCGGATCACTTTATGGAGCAGCTCTTCAAATTCGTGAATTCGCTCAATTTGTGCCTCAAAGGAAGTAAAGCTATTGGAATGACTTCCTTCACGCGCAACATAAGCAACAAGAGGTTCATTGATAAAACCGCATTGATAACAATAAGCCAGAGGAAGAAGTAGTTGATAATTTTGACCTGCTGGACTCTCGACTATTCGTCGTCCCCCTAAAGCGGTAAACAAAGCTTCCGTTCGCGCAAGATATGCAATATCTAAGCAATAAACACCCTTATCCCTAATGAGTGCATCGAAAATCCAGTGATTCGAGGGGTCGGAAACTTTATCAACCGAAACAACCTTGTTGAGACTTCCCTCGTGAACTCGATTAACCTGACAGCAAACAAAACCTGCATCAGGATGAGCATGCAAATAGCTCACTTTCTTCTCTAAGTTCTCAGGATACATAAGGTCGTCACTATCAGGCCATGTTATAAACTCGCCTGTCACCTCGGGTAATCCACGATTAATTGCCGCAGCTTGACCTTTGTTTTCCTGATGGATACAAACAAACCGAATACCTTGTTCCTCCAGTTTTTCTTTATATGAAAGCGCCAAAGAATAGGTTGCATCTGTTGATCCATCGTCAACCAAAACGACTTCGATTGGTCTATAAGTTTGCGCAAGAATGCCTTCAAAATAGCGATCGAGAAAAGATTCACCGTCATAGCAAGGAGTTACCACACTTACGAGCCCTGGAGTGAGTTGAGTAGCATTTGCATTCTTTGTTGTAGCATCCGTAACCGTTTCCAATTTCGTGTTTGAACTTGCATTTTGCATACTCATGAGCGATCACCCCTTTCCAACAGGGGTTTCACCAAAGAAAAAACGCGCTTTTTCACTGCCTGGAAAACAGAGCTTTTAAACGCGCATACAAAGAAAACGACATTGGTAATAACAAAGCAGACAATCATGGCCAAGCAAAAGTTAGCGATACTGAGTGCTTCTAAGAAAATCGAAGTAGCGCCTACTGATACAACAGCTGCTAATACAACAAATAAGCAATACTTAACAATGTCGGCAAAATACTGCAAAGGGGAACATCCAAATAAAAAGCGATACGTTGAACAGGGTCTCGAAATTACAAAAACCAAGCGCGAAACTACTGTCCCTATAAAGACCCCAACCAAACCAAATTGCAGTGCGCATACCACCGACACGACAAGGTTAATTATTGCCTGAAGTAAGGACCACCACTTATCTTTGTTGAAGTTACCTTTTGCAATGCGTGCGTTGTTGTACACCACGCTTTGTCCTTGCAAATAGAAATTCACGAGGATCAACGTAAAACTCGCTGCATCTATGAGATAGGTTTCACCGATCCATAACTCAATAAACGGAGGTAACAATACGAAGAAACAGACAGCACACAGCCCAAACACCCAAAAACCAATAAAGTTTGCTTCATCAAAGACTTCCCTAAACTTTTGCTTTGATTCAAGTGCCGCCAAATTCCCAAAACCAGCTACAACACTGTTTACCACGACAAGCACAATCCCTTGAATTGTGGTTATGATCATGTTGTAATTACCGACCGCACCAACCAGAACAATACCTAACGTAGGAATAACGGCAATGATTATGCTGTCGGTTGCGTGTACCGCAACACCAGAAAATTGATGAACTGCAAGACCTTTCACTTCGTGCAGAATTCTTCGTTTTTCGTTCTTGGGCAGTAATTGCTCAGGCTTGTTTTTGAGCACTGGATAACGAGCGTTCAAATACCTTGCCAGCGCAAAACGCGACACAGTAAGCACAACAAAATTCGCCAACAGATAAACAAGAAAACTCTGCGTTAAAACTAATGCCACTATTTGCGCTAATGCACATCCGATTGTCGTTATGGTTCCAAAGTTTGTTTGAACATAAGTCTTCTGCAGCGCATTTAGCAGTCCGAATTTATACGTAACGAAATACGAAATCACGGTGTTGGCGAGAAAAATAAGAAAATAGAGCCGAAGCTCTGAAAGCGTAATGGATCCAGCATCCGAGACTAGGTATTGCAAAAACGGAAGAAGAGCTAAACCAAACAACAATACTATTAACGCAATTACGCGATAAGCATTGCGATAAAAGTAAATAAGCTGCTGAACTTTTTCGTTTTGCCCTTTTGCTACAGGAGAATACAAGGCAAATGTCATCGCTGATCCAAATCCCAATTCAGCAAATGAAAGGACATTTAAGATATCTACGAAAAGATAGTTAACACCTAGATAGTATTCGCCGAGTAGGTAAATAAAAACCGTGCGTGAAGCAAATGACACCAAAAGATTTATTGCTTGACCAGCCAAACCAAACGCAGCATTTTTTGTTGCAAGCGCAGTTCGAGATGTGCGAGATGATGGTATTTTTACTTCTCGATCTACAACGTCATTTAAACTGAGAGCAGCTTGTTTGTTCTCAGTTTGCTTTAAGTTTTTATTGCTCATTTTCCTCACGCCTTTTCGCTTGATTCAAATGAGCCATGTCTCTGCACCAACGAAAATGCTTGATAATCCACATCCTGAAAATATTGATATAGGCGCAAAGCAGTTCTGCCGTAACAAAATTATGCTTCGCGCACACAAAGAAAGCTCGCAGATAAAACTGCAATTCGTGTATGGGATACGTCGCAAAGCACGTAATAAAAGGAGGCTCTTTTCTGAGCTGCTTTAAGATTCTTTTCTTTTCACCCCACGGAATAGAAGAGTCATAAACTAATTGCGTAGCAGCTTCGGGCAGAGAGTTCAGTACGCTAAGATAAACTCTTTTGATTATGTCCTGATTTTTTCCTTCAGCGAACGACACCAACTTCTGGCATCGCGCTAGCGGATCATTGTATCGATGAACCGTTGAAGACGGATTATCGATATAGAAGTAATATTCAGCGTCCGTCGAAATATAACTTTCAATGTTATTGAGAATATCTAGATTGAAAAACATATCCTCGCTATATAACACACGCTCCGACGCAAACCTGATGTTCTTGTTCTTAACAATAGCCGTCTTATACAAGTACGTACACGCCGACCATGGCGGCCGCTTTTCCATGGATTCGCCTGGTAAAAATCCCACAAATTGCGGAAGTAATTTTTCGCAGATTTCTTTAGGAGTATGAAATTCTTCGATATTGTTCAGCCTTTTAGAAACCTCGATACGAGATGCCATAGACTCATAGATTCGCTTAAACCTGCACCGAACAACATCGTACCCACCCCTATAAGCAAGCGATAACATATCGCCATACATGTACTTGGATACCGTATCGTCCGAATCGATAAAGGCGAGGTACTCGCCAGATGCTGATTCGATTCCTCTATTGCGCGATAAACCTTGCCCAATGTTCTTTTCGTTACGAAAGAGGGTAATATTGCTATGGTGTGACTGATATTCTTTACAGATATCTAATGTTCGATCAGTTGAGCAATCATCAACAACGATTATTTCTATTTCAGGGGTCTGGCACAATACGGAATCAAGGCATCTGCCTATAGTCTTTTCCGCATTATATGCAGGTATTATCACTGAAATATCTACTGTCACGATTGCTCTTTCACTTGCTGCTTTTTCTTCCCAAATGCAGAAGACCCCTGTTTGGCGTATTGCACGCACCAATCCTTAATTCGGTTTCTGTTTGCGATTTGATAGCGACGCATTACGTCTATCATCGGAACGCCACTTAGGTGATCCTTCACTGCAGCCAATTTCACTTCTGGCGAGTAACGTCGTGGTCGTTTTTCTGGATGTTTATAAAGATCAGATCCCAATGCGCGCCACAAATAAACCCATTCACGTACCGTTTCAGGACTAAGTTGCAGCTGATGAGCAACCGCTTTATAGCTGAATCCGCGCTCAAACAAATCGAGAGCTTTTAAGCGCAAGTCATTATCTAGGCGCATAACAACCACCCTTTTTCTGTTTTGATATTTGATTGTTGGAGCAAATTTTTAGTGAAAACACATTTGCGAAAGAGAAATCTGAAATCGCTTTGCAGAACGATGGTACAGACACGGATAGCGCAGCCGCGCAGACGAAAAAGGAGACCCTCTCTTATAGAGAGTAAAAGCCTCCTAACAAAATTTACTATGCAATTGTTTTCAGATTTTTTATCGGAAAGAGATATTGCTAAGAACCGTACCCCCCCCCTTAGATTAATTTCAACTTCTTGCAATAAAGAATCAGAATATAAATTACGCAACGCGCAATTACTATCCATTAATGCGACTCCTCTAAAGTTGAAACTCCTCTAAGGAAGGGATTGGGTTCGTATTGAACTGCTATTTTCCAAAGATTTTAGTAAAACAGCAGTTCAGCATCAATATGTTGAGACGTTAAGATATTAAAATTCAAATCAAAATGCTGTTGCATAGATACATATTCCCGCAATGATTAAACCTAACGCACAAAGCTTTTTCTTGTTCGTCTTTTATTAAACACATTAGGTCTTAATCCCTATCGCTATACACTCCTAATAGAGAAACCCATGATTAATGATGGTTATCTATTGAGCGGACAATAAATCGCCTTTAGACTTACTTTAACGCCCATTGCTTGAAATCTTTGCTTAATATAATGAAAAGACACCTTACTAAAAAATGGAAGGTTTGGCATTTTAGTTTTTTCTTTTGTAATAATTCCATAAATCACTTCTGCATTCCCAAGATCCGACAATTGGAACTCTTGTGATTTACTTAACTCCTCTATTTTTTTATTAGCCTTTTCAAGGAAACCTCTATCACTTTTAATTAATTCCATAGAAACTAATCCTTGATTAAAAAGATGACTTATTACACTTGAACCGCTATATCTTTTGATGTGAATTAGTTGATTATCTTTGGTTAAAACATCACAAAGCTCAATCTGGCTTCTTCCTCCACCAAAAACAATATTGTTTCGGTCCATTAACAAATAATCTTGATCAAATCCAGCAAGCAGCTCATTGTATTCTGCTTCATTTTTAACATTTACATAATCTGGAAAACTTAGAGTACAAAGATCAGACGAATCGTAGTCATCTGTTATCTCTTTCGCAAAATCGTTCGAAACTTGATACCACAAACCATCAGAAATACAGTACTGGTTCCCCTCGCAAGAAAATTCCCCATATAAGCATCTATTTAAAGGCCACGATTGGCTGTCTTCGCCTGTCTTATTGTCCACGGCAAAGACACGTCTATTCTTTAATTCTGCAAAATCCGACAAGCTATCGTTGAATATTTCAAAAATGTCTTCTGTCAAAATATCATCAGCCAAATCTTGTCGCTTAAAATATCTAAATCCCGCAATTTCCTCCCATCTTATTTCTTCAGGAACCGCAAACCAAAGGGACGGATCCCTACGTGTAAGTAGGCAAATAGCTTCCTTTTCCAGTTTTTCAATTGTTGTTTTGTCTTCAACGGGAGCTATTTGATCAATCCAAGAAAAATTATTCTTATATGTATCTTGCTTATAAAGACTATATATTTCTGCTAAATACGACTCTATAGACTCGATATGGCTCGGAACGGTAACTGACAAACTGTCTGCACCTGTAATCGATCCTGGCAACAGGCTATCTTCATCTCCAACTGCAGTTATTCCATTCAGTAAATCTTGTTCCACATTGATAGAAAATTCACCAATAGTAGATTTTTTCGGCATTTGTTCAGTATTTCTTCTGGCATTACCAGAAACAGATGTCGTTCTTAACTGCCTTATAGAATCAGCAGAAACATGATTTAAAACACACTTAAGGCCGAAACGGCGCTCTATCGCCTCGCTATCAATAAGTGCGCGCCCATAACCAAAAGAAAGGATAAAGAACCTGTATTCTTTCTCTTCATTATTAATGCACACTCTGACAAGAACGACACATGCTACAGTTGAGCTAGCTAATTGTACACCGTCTAATAGGTCTCCAAAAAATCCATTTACCCATCTTGGAATATGAGCATCATTCTTTCTGAGATACACCTTGATAGACTCCGCAATATTAAAAGTGCCCCAATTTGCTTTTTCATTTTTAATGATTTTTTCAGGATCAACTATCCCTTCTTTTATTAAATAAATTGAAAGTTTATTTTTTACATAATCTTCGCGATTCATCTATCAATATTCCTTTGTGTATATTGGCAGAGATTTACCTTGTGCTGATTTTCCATTTGCTATAACACTTTAGCATTCTCCTACACAAGATAATGTATGTTCTACCCTGATTTCCCACAATTTGTAGTATATTTTTGATAGAAATGACAGAATTTTTTATTATCGCAAAATAGAATTAATCTATCGGGAGTAGTACAACCAACGCACGATTGCCCTAGACAATTTAGCTACAAATCCAAAGTATGAAATGGCAAAATCCGCTCAATTTGAAAGCGATTACTATAGATGTTCCCTAAAACTGTTCGTATACTTAACGCGAATTTAATCACTTTTAAAAGGACAATCATCCACAAAAAAACCTGGACACACAATCGCTTCAACAAGTATAAACACTAAACTACTTTAATAGCTTACGACTCTTCAAACACTTCTTTCGCTGCGGCGACAAAGGCATTCTGGCCTTCGATATTGGTGTGCGTTCTGTCGGAAAGCAAGTATTCAGGATGCGCACTCGCAACAGAGTTCCAGTCGACCAGATATACGTTTGGATATTCTTCAGCAAACTTCTCGTAAATCTCGTTTGCCTCATCAACAAAGGTAGACGGACTATAAATGTTGTAGAGCAAAATTCGCCTATTAGGACCTAATTCATCAAGCACCTGTCGAACAAGATCCTCATCCGCAACGCCGCCATTAGTACCAAAGTCAAGAATGACGTTTTGACGGATCAGACCCTGCTGATTACCTTCCTTAACTACCTCGACTCCCTGTTCCCACTGGCGAATTGGTTCTGCTAAGAAATTGATCTCAGGGAATTCTTCTTCGAAACCAATCGAGTTGCCTGAAATAAGCGAGTCGCCAATAGCGGTAATCGTTGAACTATCAGGAATGCCCTTCATCTGGGACTCGTCATAATTCGGAATCGATCCAGGATCCTGAGGCGATCCACCTTCGGTGTTATTCTGCTGCGCGTCTTGAGCCTGCTGAGCTTGCTCTGCCTGTTGCTGTTCAATCTGCATCTGAAGCTGAGTTTTCGCAGGCGCCGTCGCAATAGCAATGATGGTCGCAATAACCAACACAACGCAGACTCCCGCCTGTACCCTACCAACAATGCCATCGCGTGCACGATCGACCAGTTTTTCGAGCGACTTAATGAAGCCATCTTTTCGCATAGGTTCTTCAACGAAGCGATAACTCAAGTCCGCCGCGACAAATGAAATGAATGCAAACAGTACATCAACCGCAACATTTTCTACCGTACCCATTGCAGTCGGAATAAGAATGCGACCAAACACCAGCATCGGCCAATGCCACAGGTAAATACCATACGAACGAACGCCCAGCCAACGCAGCGGCGCCAGTTCCATAATGCGCGTGAACAGCGTGTCGGGGCGAATAATAACTGCGCCAACCAGGAACAAGCTGAACAGCGATCCAAGAACGAGTCCGAATGGATAAGTGAACGCAGCAGTGTCAGGCACCAGCATTACAATAAGAATGAAACCGATCAAGCCAACAGGAGCCAGCGCTGGAATCCAAGGCTGCCCGCTCAGCCATTCCTTCGAGAGCGAGCCTTTTTCCTTGTTCCAAATGAACGCGAAGATGATACCCATGGCAAGACCGAAGCAATGAGTGTCGGTGCCGTAGTAGACGCGCGTGTAGTTGTCAGGAGCTGCGAGAACGCCCATCAGAACCATCGAAGCAACAGCGATCGTTGCCACAATGGTAATCAACTGGGAATTCTTCAGCCTACGTGAAAGCAGAAGCAGCAATAGCGGAGGCCAAATGATATAGAACTGCTCTTCAACAGCAAGCGACCAGAAGTTCTTAAACAGCGACGGATTAGCCTGGTCAAAATAGTTCGAACCATGAATTATTTCTACCCAGTTAGTCGAATAGGTAAGCGCGCCTGCGACCTGCCTAAATGCTCCAACAAGAATATCGGGATAGATAATCGCACCAATTGGTACGCATACCAAAATAACCAGCACGAGTGCAGGGATCAGGCGTCTTGCACGACGAAGCCAGAAGTTTTTCAGCGTGAACTTCTTATTCGGGTTTTGGATGTTTTGAAGGTTGCGATACGTAATCAAAAAGCCCGAAATAACGAAGAATAAGTCAACGCCAATATAACCACCTATAAATTGGTTAGGCGAAATATGATAGAGCAAAACCGCCAAAACGGCCAAAGCACGCAAGCCGTCCAAACCAGGCATGTAGGACTTGCCGAGCTTGCGCGCATCATGCGGCGATTTAGTGGTGGAGCCTTCATTGGAGCGGGATGGGGCGGTAGTTTGGGATGCAGCAGAAGAAGATGTCGCGACAGAAGAAACTTTAGTCGATGCTGCGTTGCGCTTATCGCGTCCACCAAAAGGTATTTTGCCAGCGACATTGCCAGCAACACGAGCTGCTACACCGCGAACTCCACGAGGAGCTTCGTCGTAGACCTCGTTATAGGATTCATGATGGGCTTCGTTGTAGCTCTCGTTATACGCATCGTTATATGTACTTCGGCTGTCGTGAATCCGATGAGCATCGCGGCCTTCGCGGGTTCTGCGACCTTCGCGAGCGACGCGACTTTCACCAAAATCGCGAGCCTCACGAGCACTTTCGCCATAAGCGTAGTCACGCCTTTCGCGCGCGTCACGGAAGTCGCCACCTCTATCTACCTCGCTGAAACGAGAAGACGAACGAAACCGAGTTCCATTTTCTGGCTCGATGCCAAACCGATCATCAATGCCATAACGTTCATTGAATGAACGATAACGACCTGACGCGCCCCGATAAGCTCCATCAGGTTGATTTTCGTGACGATATCCCGCGCTAGGACGATCCATAATTTCGTCATCGCGGCTTTGCAAATAATCTTGCGAGCGCAAAACGCGATCATTGCGCAAAGGACGCTTACTTGCCTGTGGACGCATCTGCGAATTCGTATATGGCTGCTGCCCATGCAACTGCGCTTGTCCATATACTTGTGCTTGTTCATGCGACCGCGAGCGCGTAGAAGAATATTCCTGCGAACGAGTTCTTGGGTTCGTTTGCGGATGTGATTGTGAGTGCAATTGTGCGCGCGATTGTGACTGTACTTGCTGCGGCGATTGCGAGCGCACTTGCTGATGTGCCTGAGAATATCCCCGACGAGAATAATCGGCGTTAGAAAAGCGTAACTGCGTTGAAGATTGAGAATCCTGAGTATCTTGATTTGAATGCGCTTTCTGAGATGCATTCTCAGCATTTTTAGCCTTAATAGATTTCCAATAATCAAGTTGTGAAGACATTATCAGATTCCCAATTATTCACAATAAAACCAATTTTTCAGTAAGGTTAAATATACCACCTTCACCAGGTTGTTATATATAGAAATCAGCCCCAATTGGCTTAATAGCACTATTTTCAAGAAAAATTTGTACCTTGCCGAAAAAGAGACCGCTATTAAAGTTTTCGGCTCCTTTGCGCAACCATATGATTCCTCTTGTTAAACCTGTGCTATACGAGCACTACACCAGCGCCATAACGAGCGCGATAAACACTGCAAGCACAATAGCTGCCACGATCGCAAAAGCAAACGCGAACGCCATGCCTAGTTTCTGATTTGGCTTTTTGGTAGGAGCGTTTTTATCTCCGTCGCTCCCACCTGCGGCATCACTTGAAAAAGTAAATTTCGCAGCTCGTCTTCCCTCAACGCCAGCAGTTAAGGCTTCTGCAGCCGACACCGTCGCAACAGAAGCCTTCTCCTTCGCTTCGCTTTTATCCGTTATATTCGCTTTGTCTGTCTTATTTGTTTCGTCACTCTTGTTCGTTTCGTCACTCATGCTGCACCTTGTCATATCTTTCATGTTTTATTCTTGCCGAGAAATCTACGCACACCTAAGCCAAACACTACTTTGTCGATACGCCTGTCTTAGAGCAAAGGAATGATTCGCCTGCCCAATAAAGTGCAAGTTATCACCTATTCGCAAAGTTTCTCCTCGCAAAGTTTCACGAAATCGCAGGCACTACTCCCCTGCCAAGTCTCGTTTCGAGCGGAGCACAGGAATATCATCCAAGTCCTCGCCATGCCAACAACGAACAGCACCCTTTTCTTCTAGCGCGGCAATTTCTTCATCTGAATAGCCCTTATCGCGCAAAAATCGCTCGGTGTGATAACCAACAGGCTTACCCAAAACCAGCGGAGGATCGCCGTAGCTACCAAAACGAAGTGGCGCGGTATTAAACACACGCGGTCCAAAATCCTTGCTTTCATACCTGCGCAGCGCATCGTTGTCGTAGGCTTCTTCGTCAGCCAAAATATCATCGTAGTCGAACAGCTTCTGATGAGGAACTTCCTCTTCCAGCATGATGCGGTCCCACTCGTCATAATCCTTACGAGCGAAGCCTTCACCAATTTTAGAAACAACGTATTCCTGCAAGCCATGCTCTGCCATAGCTGCAAGCGTAATAATACGCTCGTCTTCGATCAGGTCCTCCTGGCCCAACATGCGCATCATAGACGGGAAATATCTGTTGTAATCGGGCAAGCAAATCAAAAACCAGATGCCATCTTTCGACTGATACGTGTTGTTGAAAGGATTATTTGCCTTCGCGCGACTTCCAGGATACTGCGCTCCGAACTGACGCGACTGAATACCATGCGAATGACCCCACAGCGCCACATGATACAAATTCGTCGTTACCTTATTGCCAACACCCGTACGGGTACGATCGAAGAGCGCCGCCACAATACCACCCGCAAAAATAGCTGCGGCATTAAAGTCGCCAAAACCCTGCGGTGCCGTCGCGGGCGATTCTCCCGCCTGGCGAAATACCGCATTTACGCCACCGCGCGATCCCCAACAAACTGCATCATATCCAGGTTCATCACGCATTTCACCAAATTCGCCATAGCCGCGCATCTGCGCCCACACCAAACGAGGAAACTTTTCATGGAGCGTTTCGTAATCCAATCCCATACGCTTTAGCGCTTTATCACGCACACCATTAACGAACACATCCGCCGTTGAGAGCAGGTCCATAAAAATAGCCATGCCTTCTTCGGTTTTTAGATTCAAACTGATCCAGTCTTTGTTAGCATTGACGTTTTCATACGTCGGATCGCACTCTTCGGTTCGCTTACCGCCAAAGCCGTAGCACTGAGTGCGCTGCGGATCTCCTGCTGGATTTTCGACCTTGATAACTTCGGCGCCCATTTCTCCCAAACAGCGCACTGCTGCTGGAGCCGCCACCCATTCGGCTAGCTCAACTACACGAACGCCTGATAATGGACCAAAGCCCTCAAATTCTTTCGATGCATACATGGCTTCCCCTCCCCATTAAGTAAAGCCACCTGTTTTAAGAAACCTGTGCGTATTCAATTGAGAAATTAAGCTTCTACAAGCGCATTCACCTGCGCATTCACAAAAGCTTATAGTCTTCGCTTATCCTCTATTTTGACGCATTTTATCTACAGGTTTAAGAGCATTTAAGCGCTAATTTCTGCAATTCGTTCCTCAATTGCATCGATTTGGGGTTGAATCTTTCCCTTTGCTGCCTCAACCTGTGCATCTATTTGATCCAATTTTTCATGGACCGCTTTTAACTGTTCATTGATCTCGTTGCGCTTGAAGAACTTATAGGGCTTTAAGTTAGCCAATTGGTATTCCAATTCATCGCACTGCTGTTGATACAGCTTACGATTAGACATGCCAACAATATTTGCCAGCTGGCTGCGAAGATCTGAAGCTTCTTTTTCCAGAAGCGTTTTTTCTTCTTGTGCAGAAAGCTCGCCAGCTTCAACTTGCGCACGGTACTTTTCCAAACGCTCTTCCACTTCTTTTTTCGCGGAAGCTAAAACCTTGGCTTCGCGCTGCATTTCTTTCTCTGCGCGCGCTGCCAATACTTTTCGAAACGTTTCACCATAAGGCTCTTTATGATTAAACGTTGCATATGCGGTATACACAAGCCTATCGTTTGGCATGATACCCATTTTCGAACGAGTACAAATATTACTGCACAGCGTAACTTCGCTTTCGATCAAACCAGGCGTTAGATAAGGAATTTCCGCTAGCAAACGCTTCCAGTCCATCATGACTGCATGACACTGCTTTGCTCCCTGATACGACGGCATCATAATTGCTGCCTCTAAACGCAGCGAAATTTGTCGCTTGCGTGCCGTATAGATGTCGGCGGCAGTGTCATATTTTTTATCTTCTGGAACGAGACTCAACGCATGATTAATGGTGCGCATAATGTAGCCCATATCGAAATCGTAGAGCTTGGCATCCCAGCCACCAAATAGCGCAAGAAGCTTCCAAGCTTCAGCATTTTCAGGATCCAATTCCAAGACTTTGTTGCAGCACTCACTTACCGTCGTGGAATCGTCTGCTTCATAGGCTTCCTGCGCTTTACGCAACAAGGAAGCTATTTCTTCTATTTGAATAGAATTCCCGTTGAAACCGCTTATCGATTTATCTGCGCCATCTGCCTTGGCTTGTTCGTCATTGTGATTATTTATATCGATAGTCATATAATTTCACCCTAGTCATAAGATGTATCTATATTGCCTGTTCATTTGGCTATAATCTGCTATTTAAGGTTTTAACTTTGCGAAAGCAGCGCTAATTTTGCCAAACAAGCTGCTTTTTTATATAGATTAATAAAGTTTATTCGCTTCGTTTCTTTTCGATTGTTTCAGAAAACGTTTGTTTCTTATTCATTATTGGTATAAGTTGCTCGAGATCAAGCTATTACAATGGTTACGGATGTTTAAGTTATTGTGAATTACAATAACTTATCGTTCCCAAACCGAAAGCGCCTTAACATAGTTGTTTTATTTCATCTAACTTCAGAATAAATTTCTGTTATGTTTTGCGCCTTCGCTAGCACTTGCATTCGCTGTTTTTTGCTCAAAGGAGGGTGTAAAACCATGGAGATGCAACAGCTGCAAAACTTTTATGTCATTGCGCAATGCGAAAGCCTTACCAAAGCAGCTCAAAAGTTGCACACTTCTCAACCAAGCCTAAGCCGCAGTTTGCATTCGCTTGAAAACGAATTGGGAGCACCTCTATTTGATAGGGTGGGTCGAAATATCGTTTTAAACGATGCGGGTCGCTTTGCACTCAGTAAAGTGGTTGATGTTTTAGACTCCGCCGAATCCATCAAGCTCGATATCTCCGACTTCATTCATAACAAGAACTTCTCGGTCGATATATATTCTCCCGTTCCTATGGGTGAATTCGAAGATATCATCATCGGATTTAAAGAACAGTATCCAAACGTTCGTCTTCGTATGGCGTCATGGAACTCGTCAAGGCTTAAATCCGTACAACCAAGTATCACCTTCTTTGCAAGTCCTCATATTCACAAGGAACCAAATTACTTACTCCTTGGCGAAGAACAGGTTTGCCTGGCGGTGTCTCGCAATAACCCACTTTCAAAAGTTGAAAACGTATCACTGGCAAGTTTGTCGAACGCTCCTTTTGTTAGCACACTTTGCGATTCGCCTTTCTACAGCATCATCACAGAAATGTTTTCGCAAGCAGGCTTTAAACCTAACACCGTCATAGAAGATCAGGATTACAACCGCGTTATGTCCTATGTCGCTCATGACTTTGGCATCGCACTTGCCCCTTCTATTACGTGGTTTGGAAGATGGCACGAACAAGTTGCCTCTATTCCTTTAAACGACATTCATGGCAAACGTTATCTCTATTTGAAATGGCCCGAAAATTCAGTAATGAACTGGGCAACACTTCGCTTCAGAGACTTTGTTATCAAGCATTTCAATGAGCGTTACGGCTTTGATGTAAAAGTCGATTAATATACCGCGAATTGCGAAATGAGCTTCCAATAATCCATCCGTCATTCGGGTGGATTATTTTTTATCCTCTTACACCAAGGGCTGCACCAGATTCGATCTAGTGCAGCCCTTTGAGAGAGAGAAAAGCCGTAGTACAAAACTTTCTTGCTTATTTAAGGTTGGTGTCGCAGCGACGAGCTAATTTGCTTTCGCGCCTTATTTCGCATTGCCGCAACACCAATCAAAAATTCGCAATGCTATTTACTCTTTTGTCTTCTCGAGTTCAGCTACCAAAGTGTCGGAGAGACCGTCAGTCTGACCAGAAATGTCAGTGTAGAGAGCCTGAACGTCTTCGTTAGCAAGAATGTTGTCGAAGAAGGACTGATCATATTCGATAACTTCCATGCCACCGTCGGTCAGAGTCTTCAACTGCTCGTCCTGCATTTCGAGCATCTTAGGCTTCATAACTTCGATTGCCTGATTTACAGCCTGAGTCAAAGCTTCCTGGTAAGCAGGGTCCAAACCGTCCCAGCATTCCTTGTTGATGCTGATGTTGTTTGCATACAGAATATGGTTGGTCATTGCCAGGTAATCCTGAACTTCCTGGAGGCTGGAACCAGCGCAGGTGTCGATAGCATTTTCCTGAGCGTCTACCGTACCATTCTGAAGAGCGAAGTAAACTTCAGCCCAAGCAAGTGGGGTAGGTTCTGCGCCAATTGCCTGCCAGAATGCCATGTGGTTTGCATTTTCCATGGTACGGATCTGGAGAGCCTTGAAGTCTTCAATGGTGTTCAGAGCCTTGTTAGAGGTGGTTTCACGGAAGGTGCCATTCTGGAGGAAGCCTAAGTTGTGAAGACCAGCTTCCTCGAAGGAAGCCTCTAAGCCCTGAGTGAACTCATTGTCGCCGTTAAGAACGGTTTCAATTTGGTCGGCATCATAAGTTGCAAATGCCATTGGGAGGTCGAATACTGCCATGTCAGGTACGAAAGATACCATAGGAGCAGGCTGCATGATTACCATCTGGATGTCGTTAGACTGTTCCTGACGAACCAAGTCAGTGTCGCCACCGAGCTCGCCAGTGCCATGATAATCAACCGTCAGCTTGCCACCAGTAATTTCGTTAGCCTGGTTAGCAATTTCCTGACCCAAAAGGTTACCAGCAGAATCCTTTGCAGTAGAGTCTGCAAGGATCAAGGTTACCGGCTCAAGATCAGCGTAAGCATCGCTGCCGCCGGATGAGCTTTCAGAGGAGCTATCACCACTGCAGCCCGTTAGGCCCATTGCCAATACGAGTGCGAGTGCAGATACACCGATAAAAGCTAGAAACTTGTTCAAAGCTTTTGAGTGTGTTTTTACTTTCATTCCCCTCAATCTCCTTCCAAAAATCTTTTCTTACAACAGAGCGTTTTGTACTTAGCCCAGATAAAGCTTTTTCAACCCTGGCGCCCAAGCTCTTTGTCTTAAGCACCAGGTATCAAATTCCTTCTTGGGTAACTACTGACCCAGATAGAGGAACGTAGAGAACCAAGGAATGTACACAATGAGTACCAAAGCGATCAAGAATGCGATGATGAAAGGTACTGCCTTGGCTGCGATGTCCATTGGCTTTTCGCCAGAGAGGTTCGAGACAACGAACAAGTTGAGTCCAAATGGTGGAGTTGCAAGACCGATTGCCAAGCAGCAAACCAGAATTACACCAAAGTGGACTGGGTCGACTCCCAAAGCTTCCATTGCAGGCAACAGAATAGGAGCCAAGATGATGATTGCAGGACCAGTGTCCATAACCATACCCAGGATAAGGAACAGGATCATGCAGAAGGTAAGAGCAATCCATGCTTCACCGAAGGTAGAGGTGATGAAGTTGGTAATTGCAGCAGATGCGCCGGTAAGAGAAAGTACACGACCGAATGCAGTTGCAAATGCCAGTACGAATGCCAAACCGCCATACGTACGAACTGCCGTTACCATGATGTTCCAGATGTCCTTGATCTTGATGGTCTTGTACACCCAAAGAGAAACAATCAAAGCATAGAATACGCTGATACATGCAGCTTCGGTAGGAGTTACGAAACCTGCATAGATACCGCCCAGAACGATGATTGGGCAAAGCAGTGCAGGGAAGCTGTCGATGAACAAGCGGCCAAGACCCATGTCATGAAGTTCCTGCATTGAAGTGTCAATACGATCACGGTCTTCACCCTGACGCTTGCAATGAATTACGCAGTAAATCATCAATACAAGACCAATGAGGATACCAGGGAAAATACCGCCCAGGAACAAAGCACCCGTGGAAACACCAGTTGCCAGTGAATACAGAACGAATGGAATAGATGGCGGGATAATTACGCCCAAGCCACCAGCTACAACAATCAAGCCGGAGCTCCATTTACGTTCGTATCCCAAGCTTACTAAGAATGGAATACACATAGAACCTACTGCAGCTGCCGTTGCAGGGCCGGAACCAGAAATAGCACCGTAGAACAAGCAGGTAATAACAACTGCACAAGGTACGCCGCCTGGGAAGCGACCTACGAAGTAGGCGAAGAAGTTAAACAGTTTCTGAGAAATGCCACCTTCGGCCATGATGATGCCACCGAAGATGAACAGAGGTACTGCCAAAATTGGCGTTGAGTTAGCACCAGAAAATGCATTGGTTACTAACTGAGTTACATTGCCGCCAACACCCGTAATCCAAATAGGAGCAAGGGAACCAGCAATCATTGCGATTGCAATTGGTACGGAGAATGCAAGGACGACAAGGAATACTACAAATACAAGAATTGCCGGCATTATTCATCCCCCTCCTTACTCATAGCCTTAATTGCACTGGTATCAAAATTGCCAGATTCAAGTTCGAATTCGGTCTGCTCTTCAATGGTGCTCTTAGGCTCAACATTGATGTGCTTGATGTGAATAACGAACATTTCGACGCTGCGCAGTGCGCCAAGCGCAAAGCCAATGAGAACGATGAGATACATAATCCACATGGGGAGAAGCATTGCAGGAGAGGTTTCTCCGCTCTCTACAATGCGCATCAAAACGGTTACTGCAGCGTTGGTAAGAACAGCCATCATTACGAAGGTAATAACATCAACAATTACATTGATGATGTTGCGAACCTTCCAAGGCATGATGTCCACGAGAGCAGTAACTCTCAGCATCGTTTCTGTACGGATGGTATAAGGCAACGAAAGGAATACTGTTGCGATCCATAAGAAGCGGCACAGTTCTTCTGGCCACGTTAGGACTGGAAATGCGGGCACGTTACGACAAATAACTTGTAATAAAGTGACACAAGAAATAAGAACAAGGAAAACTATCAGAATGAATTCCTCAAAGTGCTTGTCAAACCACTTAATGACTTTCATCCGTTTTTTCACCTCCAATTCACTTCATGGACAAAATTGAAGGTAATGGCGCATCAGACACCTTGGATAAATCGTCCTTTAAAAAAATCCCCCAGACAATTTTCCAGAATAGGTCTTCCCTCCAAGCTACAGCGATGACTTAACCCTTTTGGAATAATCTGGTGCGCCATTCCCTCTCTACAATGCGCACCGCTGTAACCTCGCTTTTTAGTATAAATTCCTGGTTATACGGAGATTCCTCCAAATACGAGAGGTCATTTATTCAGGGGTTGCATAAGTTCATCAATAACTATCGCTATATAACAAAAATGTTATAAGAACATGTTCAAGAAACGTTTTTTGCATAGATATATGAATTGAGCTCATAGATTCGGATGGAACCTATGAGCTCTTCTGATTGTCTAGAGCGCCGCCCTGTTTTCTACAGCGCCACCCTATTTTCTACAGCGCTGCCCTATTTTCGCGCTTCCATAATTTCTGCCAGTCCTTGTACGCGGGTTTCAAACTGAGCCTGACTGAACACGCGAGGATCTGCCTGATCCGCATCAAAAGTGGTATATGGTAAACCGCGAGCCTTTTCTAGCTGACGCTGCATTTCGAACATAATGCCTACCCAAGGCTTGCAACTACGCATCACGTTGCACAGCACGCCATTGCAGTGATAATCGTCAATCAATCCCAGACGATAATCGCGTCCCAATTCAATACCTGTTGCATTGTTGGTCTTCGCGTATGCTTCGCACAGGGTGTACAGGTCGTTAAACGTCACACCATAGTTGCCACAATAAGGCGTTCCCACTAAGTTAATGCCGTTTTCTGCCAACGTTTCGGAATTGCTTCGCAGATAGGGCCAGCAGCACAAGCCGTCAAACAAAATGCGATGCTTTTCTTCGCCCTTAAACGTGCTTTCGCCTGACGCGATTTTTTCTTTCAACTCATCAATATACATGCGCAGCACTTCGGTGGTTTCCTTGCGTCCACGCGCGATTACCATAAGCGCCATAAAATTATAGGCATCAAATCCGCTTACAGGAGAAGGAACTGTTTTACCCATGAGGTCCAGCGCTTCCTGGAACAAGCGGCCATTTTCGGCAGATATTTCCATCACTTCCTGGAACTTATCGTAGTCGAATGCCTTGCCGCTTATTTCTTCGAGCTGTTCGACAATGCCCTGCACCTGCTTTTTCATGTAAGTTATTTTGCTCTTCTTGTAATAACCATCGGTGTTGTAGGGCACATCAAACATGATGAACGGAATATTCAGCTTCCACGCAAGATTTTCGTACCACTTAATTACCGTGGTGCAAATATTGTTGCCTACGCAGAGGAAATCTGGCTCTGGGATATCTAATCCAAATCCGAAATCTTCATCGCGCTCGATAAAGCCAAGATTGATTCGTGCATAAGAGCACAAATCCATAGAGTAACCTAGGCCTTCCGCTTTTTCGCAGAAGGGAATGGCACCTTTGTGCGCCGCAACTGCCGCCGCATGGTTTTCGGGATAAATAATGTTTAGATCGAAAACTTCGAAGAGCTCCTTGATAAAATTCGAGGTGGAATATCCAACAGGCTTGCCAGCTGCTTTCGCATCGCGCGCTTCTTGATATAGATCACCCGTGACTTCTTTCATGCGAGCGCGAGCAGGGCTGTAGTTTTTAGCGTTCTTTTCAACCATGGTAATCAATCCCCTCTTAGCCAAGCATTTCAGCAAACGCCTGGATACGCGTGGTGGCCTGCTCGTTAATATGATCTTGCTGAGCTGTTTCTAAGTACAAAAGAGGAACGCCCGCATTAGCAAGTTGCTTTTTAATGACGGGATAGTCGTATTCTTCCTCTTCGCAGAATTTCGTTACATTAATAAGAGCTCCGTCGGCTTTACGCTCTTTTGCGAGCGCCGCTAACGTTTTTCCGCGCTGTTTCGTCGGATCGAGCGCGACCGAAGTGTTTTGAACATCAAGCCAAATGTGCGCAAGCGACACAAAAGGATCTACATTGCCTGGAGCATCCTTTGCGAATCGGACTGATTCTGCCGTTAAAACATCGCCCACGATAGCAATATTCTGCTTCTCGAGTTCATCGAGCAGTGGCTTTGAATCAAGCAGAATTCCTGTAGCAACCAAACGCAAACCAGCAAAAGAATCCTCAGGCAGAGACGCTAGGCTTTCATTAAGCTGCCCCACCAATTCCGTGTGTACGCGAACAGGCAGCACTTGTGCTGCTTTATTAACCACATGGCGCTTCCAGGGAGTAACTACGCTGGGGTGCTGCGCGGCAATTTTGTCGAATTCTCGCATTATAGCGCGCTGCTTGTTGTAAGCATTAATGCTGCCTCGCAGAGCCTTGTCGGTAATAGCGTTGCCCGATATCTCTTCCAGCTTTTCTTTCACTTCTTCCAGCTCGCTTAAAAGGTAATCCTCGGCTGCAGGATGAGTTCGATTAGCAGGCTGAACTAAGCTCATTACCGACATTTCTGGCACCGCGAATTTCCAGTTTTCTTCCAAATTGCGCAGTCCATCACAGGTCGTCGGAATAATTACGCCCGATAGATAGTCATATTCGCCACGTAGCGCTCGCTCCATAAGCGTTACCAAAATCGAACAATAAAACGCTGGATAATACCCATTTGCACGACTTATTTCAGTATCGCCACCCCACAATTCAATGGGATACATTCCTGCGGCATCCACCAATTCATAAGGAGCAAAATACGGAATGCAACCTATTGCCTTCTGGTTTGCACTCCTGTACTTTTCGAACGTTTTCTGCGGATCGACTATAGCCTGCTCCATTTCAGAAAAGATTTCATCAATCGTTTTGTCATTAATCGTTTTGTGCGATTTCTCTTCAGCAGTCCCCATACAGCACACCCCTTCTTGTATTTACTGCTAACAGATGTTGTCTGTGTCGCTTCTTCTGCTTGTCAAATGTCGCATCCTCGGCGTTATCAAACTAAGCGTTGCGCTTTGTCTTTCGATACGCCTTTAGTGCCGCGCCTATGGCACCTGCAAACTGACAATCTTCTGGCACCGATATCGGAACACCAAGCTCGCGCTCAAGCGCATGTACAACACCTGCATTTTGAGCAACACCACCACTCATTCCAACGGGTTCGGTTACTCCTAAACGACGCGCCAAACCAGCAGTTCGCTGCGCACACGAATTATGAATTCCCGCCACTATGTCGGGGATCTTGTTTCCTTCAGCTAAGTGAGAAATAACTTCAGATTCGGCAAAAACCGTACACGTTGAACTGATTTTTACTGGCTCTGTTGCTTGGGCATCAAGGTTACCCAGTTCGTCAGTAGTGGTTTCGAGAACGCCTGCCATCACATCAAGGAATCGCCCTGTTCCAGCAGCGCATTTTTCGTTCATGACAAAGTTGTCTAGCATACCTTGATCGTTGAGGCTGAGGACTTTAACATCCTGACCGCCAATGTCGATAATAGTTCGAATGCCAGGCAGTAAATGATTCATACCCAAGGCATGACAAGAAAGTTCACTGATCTCTTCATCTGCCTGTTCGAAACGCTGACGGCCATAGCCTGTAGCAACACAGTAGGCAATGTCGTCCCAAGAAAGATTTGCCTTTTCGAATAGATCTTCAATAACGCGCGCAGCACCACTCGTGCCTGCGCCCAACGAATATAGCGAACGCGCCACAATGCGATCGCCGTCTTCAAGAATTACCGCTTTGCTTGATGTTGACCCAATATCAATCCCCAAGGTGTACACAATGATTCCCTCCATTAGTACGCCGCTAAAAGCGCTTCGTAACAGCAGCTAAGCTACCGCTACCACCCAGGAATTATCCCTGCTTAATAACACCCAGTTGAACTGCATAAATTACTAGCGCCTAGATAAATAGCATCTAACAACCATTAGATGCTTCCCCTAGAAAATAAGCTTACTCGTGAAAGGAGGTATTCGTTAAGTACTATTCATATTGTTTTTGGGGGATTTTGTTTCATTTTTTGAATACTGAATTTACTGAATACGTCGAAAACCGATATTGTGCATTCCATAAACTTCCTAAAGCTTACAGGCTTTCTGTCTTAGGCGTTATATAAATCAGTCTTGTGTACTCTATAGACCGTCTTTGCACTAAGCTTTATTTTTTCGAAAAAGAGCTTAACTTTTGGATGAAATATACCGTAATGCAGGTGCTTCGAATTCACACTTGCTTCGTCCTATAATTATCGCCCCAATAATGGTAATGAAACGCAAATTTGGACGATTGATCTACGTCTTGAGAGCTTTTCATTTTTTATGCAAGCTAATTCACCTGCATTATGGTTAATTTTGTCCAAAAGTTGGGGTTGTGGATCAAAAAGCTGAATCGATAGAACAATAAGAGCAGATACAAAGAAAGCCGAGAAACCCTAGACAAGTAGCTCGGCCCTACAAAAGCCCCGCCTTGTATTGAAGCACTAGCGAGGCCTTAATGGAAAACGCTGCCCGAGTAAGCGGGACGCCTTTCACCTGGAAATATAACACACAAAGAGGGTCCGCATAAAGCGGACCCTCTTAATTTAAAGCTTATAGGTAACTAACAGCTTATTACGCTAAACGTATCAGCTGTATTACATCTGCATAGCTACCAGGTAGCCGTCGCGGATTGCCTCGAGGAGACGCTTGAACTCAGGCGTACCATAAGGATCGTTTGCAGCAACGCCTTCCCAATCGGTGTGAGGAGAAGCGTTACCAATAAGGTGGAGATGCTCTTCACCAAGAACACCCTTAGCTTCGTCATAAAGCTCGGTGTTGTCAATCATGGTAGTACCAGTGATGATGGTGTCAGCAGGAACGGTGAATTCCTTACCTTCAGCATCTTCGCAGAGAACGCCTTCGTCGGTGTAAGCCTTAACCTTAGTCAAGGTAAGAATCTTTACGCCTTCCTTCTTCAACTTGCGAAGCTCTGGGTTCTTGTCGATGATACCGATTTCAGCGCCAGCCTTCTTAGCAGACTCGATAACGGTAACCTCGCGGCCCTCATTCATGGAAGAAGCTACTTCGATACCAGCGAAGCCGCCGCCGATAACAGCCATGCGCTTCTTAACCAGCAAGTGAGTACCAAGACCCCACTGCATAAGTCCCAGAGGAGCACCGAGGATACCCATACCGAAGCAGGAAAGACCCCACATGAAGCCCTTACCTGGGGTACCCTTACCTTCAACGAGTTCCTTCAAAGCGTGAGAATCGATGACGTTCTTGCGATCCTTACCAGGAACATCTGGAGAAGTGGTCTCAGGACCAACAGCCAAAATTACTTCGTCAGCACCGAAGTCCTTCAAGTAGTTAACGTCAACCTTGGTGTTGCAACGAACATCAATGCCAAGACGCTTGATTTCGTTGTTGTACCAATCAACCATTGGAGGAAGCTCTTCGTTCAATACCTGAGCGAGATTCAACAAACCGCAAGGCTTCTTCTTCTGATCAACAACGGTTACGTTCTTGAAGCCGCGCATCTTCAGGTTACGTGCAGCTTCCAAACCAGCAGGACCAGCACCAACGATGAGGATCTTCTTCTGAGCCTCTTCGCCAGTTACCTGATGGTCTTCAGGCAAGCCGTACTGTGAGAAGTAAACGTTAGGGTTAACAGAGCACTTGCAAGGCTTACCAATGAAGATGTTGTCGAGGCAGCGAGAGCAAACGATGCAAGGACGAACTTCTTCGGAGCGGCCTTCAGCAACCTTGATGCCGATTTCAGGCTCTGCAATCCAGTGACGAGCCATACCAGCTGCGTCGCCGGAACCGTCTGCGAGGATCTTTTCGCAAACATCCAAGTGATTAATACGGGTGCCAGGGAAGCAAGGCAAGGTGGTGTACTTCTTAGCTTCCTTGGAAAGATAAATGAATTCGCCTTCAGGAACGAGCTGGTTAGCAACAGGACGAGGAGCCTCATGGAAGCCAGCCTGGATAGACCAAGCATCTACGCCGTGCTTTTCAACGCATTCGATAACCTCTTTGAGGTCTTCAACGCGCTGACCACCAGGCATAAGGTCGTCTGCAGAATAACGAATAAGAATAGGCATGTCGTCGCCGCAGGTCTTATGAATCTCATCGATGATTTCGGTGAGCAGACGGCAGCGGTTTTCAGTAGATCCACCATATTCGTCAGTACGATGGTTGGAGTACTTAGAAATGAAGCGCATTACCATGTAGCCAATACCAGCATGAATCTCGATGATGTCGATGCCAGCCTTCTTGCAGCGAAGAGCAGCTTCGCCGTACTGCTTAACTACGATAGCAATTTCTTCCTTGGTGAATTCCTTTTCAGGCATGCCAACGAAGGGGCCAGAAACAACGTCCTTAGAAGGAGCGTAAGAGTGAAGTTCGTCTTCACCAGTTGCGCGCCATTCATAGCAGAGCTGAAGCTGAGCAGCCAACTTAGCGCCATGCTTGTGGCAAACTTCTGCGGTACGAGTAAGACCTGGGATGAAGCAGTCGTCCCAAACACCTACAGCACCAGTGGTGGTGTGATACTTAGGCTCGGTATCGAATACGTCGCAAACGTAGCAAGAGCCAAGCTCGATCAGAGCTGCACCGCCCTTTGCGCGCTGCTCGTAAAAGTCCACCAAGTCGTCGCCAACATGATAGTTGTCGGTCTTCTCGATGGTCATCGGCAGCATAACGAAACGATTACGCAGCTCGACGTTGCCGATTTTAAACGGCTTGTTTAACAATTCGTACTTCACTTCGCGGCCCCTTTCGTAAGACAAAAGTGAAATTTCATTCCAGCATATCTTGAGAGCTGATCAGTACTGACCAATCGTAAGCACTCCTTCGCATTACGTTATTGTAAAACAGAATGCAATATAATTTCAGTCAATATCCATTGTTTGTTCTACCGATTCCCCAAAAAAGCGATAGGCAGAAACGCATATGGCGCCAATTAGTGGCGATTTGATACACATTTTTAAAGTTTTGACCAAACTTCGTTGATTGCACGATAAAATAGAGACGCGTATTCGAACGATAGGCGTGTGCGTTGCGACATGCCAGGAGTGTGCGTTGCACACGAGGAAGGATTGCGCGTTGCGCGCAAGGTAAAACTAAGGCGAAAGGAACAAACAGTGGGTACGTTTGATACAAAACTGCTGATATCCCAGGCCTTAGTAGATCTGTGCAAAGAGCAGCCTTTAAAGAAGGTTTCCATTAGCGATATCGTCGAGCGCACGGGCAAAAACCGTAAGACGTTTTATTATCACTTCGAAGACAAAAACGCGCTGATCATTTGGAAGTTTCGCTACGATTTAGGTACTGAATTGCAGCGCCGTTTCCCTGAAAACATTTTGGTATACGAAAAGGAAGGCGAGGGCACCTACCCCGAGCTCCCCTTCTATATCACGCAAAAATCAGGCGTGCGTTCCTTGGATCACTCGAAGTTTTTCGATACTTTTGCCATCGTATTAGAGCGTGAACGCAACTTCTATATGCAAGCGTTCGCCGAAACAGGTCCTGCTGCGCTGCGCAATTATCTATACGAGTTGTATTTACCCGCGCTGCGCAACGACATAACCATCATTTTGGCGAATCGCTATCTGCCTGAAGAAAACATCGAATTTTTAAGTGAATTCTATACGTGCGCATTTCTGTCTTACTTCACACGCAAATGCGAGCAACCTGGAACGAAGCACCTCATTAGCAACGCGGGCCCCTTCGCTAATATCATTCACAGCTCAATGGAAAGCGAAATCAAAGAAGCACAGCTGCGTAGGAATTTATAGGCATCCCAGCCGACCCAACCGATCTCTTTAGCTGATTTGCCTTGCAAATTTAACCACCCGCGCGGCACATATCTCGGACGATTTACTCAGGCAACCCACCTCTCGCGCGATTCATCCCTGGGTCAATTAATCGCCCGCGCAATCCATCCCTAGGGTTATCCGCCTCTCAGGCTATCCATCTCTTGGGCGATCCGTCCCTCAGGCTATCAACCTTTTGGACGATCTGTCTCTAAAGTAAACGATCTATCTCTTGAGCGATCCTTCCCTAAAGCAATCCACTTCTCAAGGAAATATTCCTTCTACCCACCGAGTTGATCTGGAGATATTTCTAAAAGGTTGCCACTTGCTTGCCGCTTGTTTTCACCCCTTTTGCCGAACAATTAAAGACTGATTAATCAAACGTAAAACCAGCTCAGCTGAAAAAAGAACTTGTTTTTCGGTGCTACCCTACCAAACATATCGTTCAACGAAGAACGTTATCGAAACATTTGTTTCGTTTTCAATTCCCCAAAACTACTTATAAGCACCTCTTTGTACTTATAAATTTCAGCAGAAAACGAAACGCATGTTTTCTCGATTCAATGGCGAATCGCTTCTAGCTGCGCAAACCTTCTCAAGAATTCTGCAAAGCGGCAGCAAATTCTTACGCGCATGGTTTTCGGATCAAAAAAGGAAGTGATCACATGACTCCTCCATCAACGGCAACCACCTTAGGTGGTGCGCGAGTCGAATCGAAAGAGTATTTTGAAAAACGAGCTCTCAAAAAAGGTGCCGTGAGTTGGGTACTCTTAATGAGTTTGGGCGTTGCCTATGTTATATCCGGCGATTTCTCCGGCTGGAACTACGGCATCGCCAACGGTGGCTGGGCAGGAATGGCTATAGCTTTTGTCGTAATGGGCGCCATGTATTTGTTTATGGTTCTTGGCCTTGCTGAAATGTCTTCCGCTATGCCAACAGCAGGTGCAGGTTACGGATTCGCTCGTCGTGCAATGGGAAAGATTGGCGGTGCCGTAACGGGATTCGCTATTCTTATCGAATACTGCATTTGCCCTGCTGCAATTTCAACCTTTATTGCAGATTACGTGCATGCGCTTGGGCTCTTCGCCGACGTCCCTTCCGCCTTAATAATTGGATTCTTTTTTGTGGTATTCGTTGGAATTCACCTTATCGGCGTTGGTGAAGCCCTCAAGATTGTTTTTGCCATTACAGCAATCGCAGTTGTAGCTCTTCTTGCTTTTGTGTTTGGCATGATTCCTCATTTCGATGCAGCAAATTTGTTCAATATAGCTCCCGCTGTCGAAGGTGGTAGCAGCTTATTCCCCTACGGATTAACGGGCGTGATTGCTGCATTGCCTTTCGGCATTTGGTTATTCCTTGCTATTGAAGGTGTTCCACTAGCTGCAGAAGAATCCTCTAATCCAAAGAAGGATATGCCTCGAGGCATTATAGGCGCGATGTTGTTCCTGGTTGTAACGGGCACCTTAGTTCTCGTTTTAACCGCAGGTGGTGCAGGCGCAGAATTTGCTGGCAGCGCCGCTGCTCCTTTGGTTGATGCCCTTAACTATGTTGGCGAATCCAACATTGCAACCTTCGTTAATTACGTTGGCTTAACGGGCCTGATAGCTTCATTCTTCTCTACGGTATTTAGTGGTTCTCGCCAAGCATTTGCTCTTTCACGTGCTGGCTATCTTCCTAAGTTCCTATCGGTAACCGGATCTCGCAAAACCCCTTACGTTGCCCTTTTAGTACTTGGGGTAATTGCCTTTGCACTAGCTGTAGTGGTTCAGAACGGAAGCATCCTACTGAACATGGCCGTATTCGCAGCGTGCGTGTCGTATGCCATGATGAACCTTTCCCACATCATCCTTCGCAAAAAGGAACCTGACATGGAGCGCGGATTCGTTGTTCCTGGTGGTGTAGTACTCACCTCAATCGCTTTTGCTCTTTCGCTTGTTGCGATTGTATCCACCTTCGTGGTTGATAGTTTTGCAGCAGGATGCACGCTTCTGGTGCTCGTTGCCTTACTTGCTTATTTCTTCCTTTACTCGCGCAAGCATTTGGTAGGCAACGCTCCCGAAGAAGAGTTCGCAGCTCTGAAAGCGGCAGAGGCCGAGCTTAAGTAATGCGGCAAAGCTTAAGTGAAGCAGCCAGCTTAAGTAATACCCGCCGAACTCAAGCAATACAAACCGAACTTAAGTGATACAGCAGCGCGCGAATAGCAAAGCTGAACTTAAGCGATACGGCAAAGCTTAAGTCATACAGGCAAGCTTAAGTAACACGGCAGAACTTACCGCGCCCACACAGCAAAGCAAAACTCAAATAGCAAGGCCTGTGCGTTTTGTCGGTTGACCTACTTTTATTCTGGAAAGGATTCTTATGGTGAGGGCAGTTTTATTCGATTGCGACGGCATCCTCCTGGACTCCATGAATTCCTGGCATAGCCTCGAGGTGCATTTAGCTTCTCGAGCAAATATAACCTTGACCGCCAATCAGATGGATATGCTGAACAAGAACACGCTGAGACAAACCGTCCAATATTTTTATACCGAATATCGGATAGAAAATCGTTTTGAAACGCTTTATGACTATGCGTATAGCTATTTGCTCAAGCAATATCAGAACAATATTCCTGCCCGAAAAGGCATTCTCTCAGTGATCAAAAAACTTAAAAGCAAGGGTATTTTACTCTATATAGCTTCATCGAGTCCCCGAGCTTTTATTGAAACGGGACTACAAAGCAATAACCTTTTGGCTTATTTCGAAGGATGCTTTTCTGCCGAAGACCTCAATAAATCCAAACAAGACACCGATTTTTATCGTTTCATTTCCTCTTCGCTTCAAATCGCACCGAACCAACTTTGCCTCATTGATGATTCTGCTTACGCCTTAGCGGTTGCGCGCATCGTAGGAATGCGAACCATAGGAGTCCACGACACCAACATTGCTTCAACTTTCGAAATGTTGCACTCGTGCGCCGATTTCGCTATTCAAGGCTTCAGCCAACTTAACTATTCCTGGTTTGAAAATTAGAAAGGAGAATGCTTTATGTCTTGTCCTGAAAAAAATGTAGGGATACTAGAATCCAATAGTTTCAATATGAATAACCTCGACAAACTTGACGAGGACCTTCGCTCGATGGTTGCACGTCGTGAAGTTCTTGGGCCTTGCTATCGTCTTTTTTATCAGAAGCCTCTTCATTTAGTGCGCGGAAACGGTACGCGCCTGTTCGATGCTGATGGAACAGAGTATCTAGATATGTACAACAACATCCCATCCATCGGACACAGCAACCCCGTCATTACTGAAGCAGTAACGCAGCAGTTGCAGCTCATTAATACCCACACGCGCTATGTTCATGAAAACCTTCTTGATTACGCAGACAACCTTATCGCACTGCTTCCTGATGAAATCGATCGCATCATGTTCATGTGTTCGGGCTCCGAAGCAAATGATTTAGCGGTACGATGCGCTCAACTCTATACTGGCGGAACAGGCATTATAGTTACCAGCGAAGCCTACCATGGCAACACCGCTCTCATCTCAGGGCTTTCTCCTTCTATCGGTAAAGATGTGCCTATGAGCATGACCATGCGCATGATTCCCTCACCGGACACCTATCGAATCGGAACAGAAGATATTTCGCAGTGGATGTGCGACCAAATCGCGCAAGCAATTGCCGACATGCGGCGTCATGGCATTTCTTTCGCGGGCGTCTTATTTGACAGTATTTTTTCTTCGGATGGAGTAATACCCGGCAAACCTGGATTTCTTAAGCCTGTCGTTGATTTGGTTCACAACGAGGGCGGCGTATACATTGCCGATGAGGTACAGCCTGGTTTTTGCCGCACCGGCGAATCCTTTTGGGGATTCGAGCGCCACGCCCTTGTTCCCGACATTGTTACCATGGGAAAACCAATGGCCAATGGCATTGCTTGTTCTGGCATGGCGATTAAGCACGAAATTCTCGATGCTTTTGCCCAAAACAACCCATACTTTAATACTTTCGCAGGAAATCCCGTTGCCATGGCTGCCGCGCAAGCAGTCCTGGACTATCTCAAAATCAACAACATCCTTTCCCACACAAAAGAAATGGGAAGCAAGCTCAAATCAATGCTTGAAGGTATGCAAGCCGACTACCCTCTCCTCGGAGATGTGCGAGGTAGCGGATTGTTTATTGGAGTGGACATAGTAGAACCTCATACCACCACTCCAAATCGATCCCTTGCAGTAAAGCTTATCGAAGTGCTTCGTGAACATAAGGTTCTCATTTCGCTTTGCGGACCTCACGGAAACGTGCTTAAAATACGCCCTCCCCTTGTCTTCGACGATGCAGACCTTGATTGGTTTGCTGATGCGCTTCAATCATCCCTGAAAGAACTGTCCTAAAAGAGGTATCTCATGGCTAACAATTTCGAAAACCCCGAAATATTTGCAGAAATAGCGCAACAAGCTGCGGAACGCTACCCTTTTGAAGCTCCCGCTGTCAAACTTCTTGCTTTTTCAGAAAACGCAACGTATTTGGTATTCAACCCCCACACGCAGGAAAAATATTGCGTACTGCGCGTAGGGCGTCCGGGATACCACACCCTTGAAGAATACGAAAGCGAAATAAGCTGGCTGCGGCAAATCAACGACTACACACCCCTTGTGGTTGCCAACCCGATTCCAGCTGCAGATGGCAGTTTCATCCAGCAGATTCCCGACGAAGCTACTGCCACCACTTATTTTTGCGTAGCGACTGAATTTTTAACGGGACAAACTCTCGAAAATGACAACGCGCCTGATGCAGCGGTTCGCCACTTTGAGACTTTAGGCAAAATTACCGCCTATCTACATCGCCAAACAGAAATATGGAATGGCACCAAAAATATCAAACGCTTCCATTGGGATACCGAAAACATGATCGGCGAACAGGCGATTTGGGGCAATTGGAAAGACTACCCGGAAATGACCCCTGAAGCCGAAGAAAAAATCACGCAGTGTTGCGCAATCATAAAATCTCGGCTCGATAAATATGGGAAGAATCCCCGAAACTATGGCGTGATTCATGCTGATCTCCGCGATACCAATATTCTTGTTGACGGAGATGACATTAAGGTGATCGATTTTGACGATTTTGGATTCGGCTGGCATTTGCATGACTTAGCAAGCGCGCTTACGTTTATTGAGGATCGCGAAGACGTGCCTGACCTCGTAAATGCCTGGCTTGATGGATATCGAAAGGTTCTCCCTTTTACCGACACTGACTTTGTCGAAATTGACACGTTTATTTTGCAGCGTCGCATTCAAATGCTCGCTTGGATGGCAAGCCACCAAGACTCGACTCCCGTACAAGGATATATGCAGGGATACATGGAGGGAACCATGGAACTTGTTGATCGCTATTTGCGATTATTCGCTTAATCCAACACAGAAAAAGGACTGGCCATGAAGGAAATTGAAATAATCATCAACGGAGACAAGCTTGAAAGGGTCAAACGCGTTCTGGGGGCCTTTAGTGACAATGGTGTTTTTGTAAATCAAGGTTTTGGATACGGACACCAACATGGATATCGACAAGTGTATACGCGAGATGACAATCGAGGCGTAAATCTTTTGCCCAAAGTTTCAGTACGTACTGTAGTTGCTGACGAAAACGTAGAAGCTATTGTCAACGAAATGGTAAATACCCTGGGAAATGATTCATTTGGCGATGGAAAGATTTTTATAAAAGAAGTAGTTGAGGCTATTCGCGTTCGTACCAATGAACGCGGAAATGAAGCTCTATAGCTACCATCCTTGAATTGACCTACATAACAATTTGCTTACATTAAAAAGCGACAGAATTTCCGAAGAAAGCAGCGCTAGTTACCTTCTTCGGAAATTTTTTTGTGAAGAAGAACCGCCTGAGCAATTTTATGTAGTGGAACACGTTGATCCATTGATGCTTTACGCATTAATTGATAAGCCTCTTTTTCGCTGAAGCCCTGGTCAATTAAAACACCTTTGGCTTGATCAATCAGCTTTCGATCATCTAATTTATGCTCTAGCTCTTCTATAGTTTTCTTGCTTTTGCTTATGTACGCGTTACGTATTCGGGCGAAATCGATTTCCTCTAGCAAACGGGAATCAATGCGATCTTTTTGCACAAATCCCCCAACGCCCCTTTGTATAAGGTTTTCTTTTTCATTGAAAGAAAGCTCTTGATATACCACGACCATCGGAATTGTTGTCTGAAGTTTTACTCTTTCGATAATTTGATCAATTTTTTCAAATTCGGAAACCGAAATTATCAAACAGAGTGATTCTCTTAGAGTTTCCACGGATAAGTGATCGCAAATGCGAAAACCCGCCGCTTCCAAGATGGCTTTAATACGATCGATATTGATTGCACCTAAAACAATAATGTGCTTTTCCATCACTAACTACCTTATTTTGCTTCATACAAAATAAGCATATTGACTCGGTATTTCACTATCGTTTCAGGCGGTTTTCCACTCTGCAAAATTGCTTAATTTGTGGGACTGAATTTGCGAGACAGACCGCCAAATCTGCAAGACACGCCATCAAAGGTGCAAGACAGACCGCCAAATCTGCAAGACGGATCACCAAATGCGCAAGACGCGATACTTAATGCGCAAGATGCACCTTGTCGAGCTCATCCTAATGGGACGGACCTTGTCGAACCTCCTAATTATTCCGCATAGCTTTTCATGATAAGAGGCGCAGCAATATATACCATAATCTGGTCAGTGCCTTCTGCAATTTGATTTCCGCGACAATCTTCCCAAATAGTGCTAACGCGTGCACCTTCGGTATACCCTAAACCGCCCAAGATTTGCATAGCATCGCTTGCAACCTGAGTAGCGGTTTTGGGAATATAGCGCTTCATCAGCGCAACCGATAAGCGCTTTTCAGGATGATTTGTCTCGATTGACCACGCCGCATGGTAGAGCATCGCTCTCATGGTTCGCAGACTTACTTCCATGTCGGTAAGCATCTGTTCGATCTGCTGGAACTGCCCAATTGGTACGCCAAATGCTTTACGACCGCGGGCGTTTTCTACTGCATCTTCCATTGCAGCCTGTGCCATACCAAGTGAAGATGCACACGTGAACACGCGACCATACTCCAGCAACCTAAACAGATGGCGGAAACCGCCTTTGTGACCAATAAGACGATATTCAGGTTTCAGCTCCACTTCGTCAAAAGAAACCGAAGCAAACGGCACCATGGACTGGCCAATCTTATTGATAGGAATTGCGCGAATGCCAGGCAAGTTATGAGGAATCAGCCAAAACGAAAGCGGCGGGTATTTGTCGGCGCTCGGATTGTCTTTATCGATTGCTGCCACCAAAATGTTAGGCGAATACTCGCCGTTGTTTACGTAGGTTTTCTGTCCATTGAGGACGAGTTTGCCGTTGCGCGTTTCAACCGATGTATTCATGCTCATAGTGTCGGAGCCTGCGTTAGGCTCAGAAACCGCAAGCGAAAACATCAGGCGACCCGTGTTGCGATAGTTTTCCAGTACCTCAGAGACTACGCCGTCATCTGCAAATCCGCTTAGGATCTGCAGGTTGAATAAGTCGTTTTGGAACGGAAGCGCCGCACCCGCACAGCGGGAAAGCTCCTCCAAGATAAGCGTCTGACCCATAATATCCAGGCCACGATGACCATCGCTTTGCACCTTGTCTAGAGCAAAGTAGCGATCAACGAAGCCCTTCACTACCTCGTCGGGCAAGCCTTGATCTCGACGCCACTGAAATACATGGTCCGCGGTAAAAACCTCTTCGCCAAATGCGCGAAACGTCGCAATAATATTTTTTTGGTTGTCTGATAGTTCGAATTCCACGATTAACCCCTCGCGCGCAGCGCTGCTTTATTCGTAACCATTTTCCTTGCGCACTGCTTTTACGCAACGCATTTCTGTACAAAACCCGTACAAAAGAAGGATACGGCACTTGCGCGCCGTATCCTATCATCAAGTTTCGCAATCTGTCGAAGTTAAGCTCGCACTCAAGCAAGTTTTTTGATTACACGCAGCAGTTAACTTAAAGCGCTTCAAGTTTTATGCGACGAAAGATCTCTTTATTCGTATCGAGAATTTTGCTCCGATTCGTTTTCCGCTAATTCTTCTATACCAAATGCTTTCGCGCCTTTCTGCTTGTAAAGGCGTGTCCACTCTTTTACGCGATGCCTGCTTGGAATGCCATATCGAGCCATAACCTCTACAATCGATTTTCCAGAAAGATGTTCACGAGCGGCCGTCAATTTAAGCTCTGGTGAATAATTTCTACGCTCACTTCGGTAGCTATTTAAAAAGCCTTCAGTACCTAATGCACGCCAAATCGCATACCAATCTCTTACCGTTTCGCGATTGATGCCCAACTGAGTCGAAACAGCCTTATAGCCAAGACCGCGCTCGAACATTTCTGATGCTAGCTTTCTTTTGAATCTACTCACAGCAAACGCCTCCCTTTGCAGGGCTTAGGCTTTCTACCCAAGCCCTGATGAGAAGCGTTTGTTGTGTCGTAACAGGAAGCATCTACTCAGTTGCTTTCGCACTAGCGACGACTATTCGGTTGTTTCATGCGGTAAGCCGCAAAACCACTTAGTGCAACAGCAGCTATCGCAATCGCTGCAAGCAGAATAGGCAGCCATGTATCGCCAGTTTTTGCGAGGGACTCCAGGGAGCCTTCGCCTTCGTCTTTGCCTTTGCCTTCGCCTTCATCTTCGTCGCTAGATCCGCCATTTATATTGTCACCGTCTTCTGGATCTGTACCATCAGTTGGTTCATCGGGAACAGGAGTTCCGATATTTACAAAATGAGATCCATCCTCGCCGTAGCTTATCTCTGCCTCAAGGGCACCTTCTCCATTGTCGGTTACGCTAACGTGAATCGCGCGCGTAGCATCAGCGTCGTAAGTAACGCCTTCTTGACCGTCATTCACCTCAGTGATGTTGTAGTCATATTCGCCTACTGTATCGAAAGCAATTTCACCAAAGAGAACCTGTCCATTTTCGGTATTTGTTGCTGTAGTAGCTTCAGGCATAGGCGCGCCTTCAGAGCCGCTCAATTCAAAGGTGAATTGGTTAGCTGCAAGCGTTGTGTTTTGGAGTTCCTTACTTACTCCCAGCTGAACATGAACGGGAAGTGCTTCATAGTCATTAGTAAAGATCATATCCTCTGTTGCTTGATTATCTTTCGAGTAAGAAACCTCCGCAACAAGTGCATTAGCTTCCGTGTCTTCGGTTACTGAAATAGTTACCCCATACAAGCTGTCATCATATGTGATGCCACCTGCATTTTCGTTTTTCTCAGCAACGGTGTAGGAATAGGTATCCGCCTTGTCGAAAGTCAAATCATCAAACACGAAGCTACCATCCGCTGCATTGGTAGTACTGCTTACTTCTTCACCGTTTTCGTCAAGAAGTACGAAGGTGAATTCATCCTTACCAAGCGTGCGATCCGTGCCATCAGCTGCGTTCAAGATTTTCGTACCGATAATCTGAGCATCACCGTTAGGACCAACTACGGCCGATTCGGGAGTGTAAGTATTGGTAAAGACGATATCGGAATTCTGAACATCCGAAGAAACACTCAATCCACGGCCTTCGTTGCTTTCTGCTACCGTCACTTCTACGGTATAGACCTCATCGCTGTACGCCACATTATCCGCATCAACGCCACCCGTTCCGAGTTCGCCATCCGCACCAAGTTCGTACACGGTGTAGATATGAGTGCCAGTCTCGGTATAGGTAATAGTATCGAACTGGAATGCCGCCGTATTGCCATTACCACTTGGTGCACCATTGGTCACCGTTTGAATAAGACTCTCGCTGCCATCTTCAGTAACCTCATACAGAGCGAAGTTATATTCGCCTTCCGTTAAGGCTTCGCCGCTATAACCGTTAGTTTCAAGAACCTTGACGCCTGCGATCGAATAGCCCGCTTCGCCATCGTTGTAGATATTAGTAAAGTTGAGACTTCCTGCATCTACGGTATTGCCGTCAGCATCAGCGATCGTCTGAGTTCCAATTTCAAGCTGACCATCATTGTCTACTACATTGAAATACAGCGTATAAACTTCTGACGAATAGGTAACTCCATCGATACCTTGCGAAGGTTTGTCCTCACTTACGGCATAGGTGTACTCGCCTGGCTCAACAAACGTAAGTGTGCCAAAGTCAAACGATCCATCCTTGGCAATAGAAACCGTTGATCCCTCGCTCGGAACAGGAGCATCGATACCATTCGGAGTTGAGGTGCTTGTCATGGTGAAGCTGAACTGCCCAGCCTCAAGCGCAAAGTCGCCATGTTCTTCGGTTACGGTCTTGGTACCGGAGAATGTTGCATCGGTAGACGTCGTTATCGATTCGGGCTGATAGCCATTGGCAAAAGTAATTGCCTCAACGGTATCGCCCGTCGTGTCCGCGCCCTGATAAATGGTAGGACTTGCAACAAGTGAACCGGTACTTGGATCGTCGCTTACCTCAAACACCACCGTGTAGATGGCATCATCATAGATGTAACCACCCTTACCTTCGTCAACTTCGGCTACTTGATATTCGTATTCGCCTTCAGCGTCGAACAAGAACTGTCCGAAACTAATCACGCCATCAACATCGTTGGTAACCGTGCCAACCGTAGCGGCATCTGCGCCATCATCCGCAGTTACCCCTGTAGGTAAGCTTGCCGTAGATCCTTCAGGTGCCGAAATGGCTTCTATCCGGAACGTAAATACCCCTTCTTCTAAGCCTTCGCTGCTTCCATTAAGCGTCTTGACAGCTGTTAAATTGCTAGTGGCATTGTTTGGATTGTATGTGTTTACAAAATTACTTGAACCACTTTGCGAAACAATAGCTGGGTCACCAATCTCTAGCTGTCCATCTTGCGTATTATCAGCAACTTCGACTTGATAGGTCACGCTGCCGCTCGTATTTGTCACATTTGGTTCATCAATTGAGCTGGCATCTTCAGTTACCGTAAATTCGTACGTACCAGTTTGTGTAAAGCTGATTGGGTCGAAGGAGAATGGAACCTCTATTCCCTCGGTCGCATTTCCTTCGCCTGCTTCAGCAACGGCAGCATCATAATCTACGGTTACTTCGGTCGTTTCAGGAAGTGTAAATCCACTTTCTGAGTCGGCGCCTTCAGTAACGTTTTTGCCGCTTAACGTAAAGGTGAATCCGTCACCTTCCATCCAATCGCGACCTTCGAGTGCTTTAGTTAAGCCCTCAAGAGTAAACGACCCCGCAGCACCATAGGTGTTTTCGAAAGCCACCGTAGCGTTTTCTGGGTTTACCAATACGGAATAGTCGTCATTGACCGTTACGGTAATAGTCTGAGGATTATCGTACCTCCAGCCATCTTCTGTGCCTGGAGAAGGAAGGGTTTCCGCAACCTGGAAAGTATAGGTTCCTGGCTGCGTAAAAACAATGCGATCAAACTCAGCCGTATTCGTTAGGCTATCTGCAGTAAACTCATCACTTATCGTCGCCGTCATACCGTCAAATGGTACAAGTGCACCATCGTCACCAATCTCATAAACGGCGTTCCCACTGTTACCGCCGTTTCCGTCAGCTGCGCCCTGAAGAGTTAATGTGAACTCAAAGTCTTTTTCGGTAGGAACATTGGTAGTTTTCTGAACTGTCAGAGATGTATCTGTCTCATCGCCACCAATCGAGCCTGCCTGAATTCGATTGTTGAATGTCACGCTCGGTGTCGCATCTGTGCTTACCAACTGACCATCAACACATACCTCAACCGAAAGCGCCTCGGCAGTATTGTTGCTTACGGTATAAGTGATTGTATGAGTATCCGTATCGAATGCGTATCCTGTCGGCACAAGATCAGGTTCAACCTCGTCTACTGCATACGTATAGGTCTTACCACGATCAGCAGCCGTGAAGGTTATATCTGAAAGTGGATTCATAGTATCGGTCCATACATATGCGGTATCGCCCGTTCCTTGAATTAATTCCTTGTTTGAGAACTCGAGAGTGGTATCCGTTGAGTCGTCTTCAACAGTAAGTCCTAACTTAGCCGCAGCGTCTGCTGCTGTAGGCTGGCCTTCGCCTTCAGTACTTTGCGCCGTTATCGTAAAGTTATAGGTTCCTTCACCTGCCTGAACCAAGTCTGCGGTATCCGCACTTGCATGCAAGTTTTTGGTTACTTGTAATGCAGAAGTGCCACTTATCGTTAGGTCCGCTGTATTAGTAAAAGTTAGATCGTCACTCTGCTCATCGACCAACGTTGCAACGAGGCCATTATCTCCTTCGTCTACGCTTACTGTAATGATCTTTTCTGACGTATCTTTTGCTACGCCCTCGATTCCTTCAGCAAGATCTTTTTCGGTTACTACGAACTTGTAGGTTCCCGCTTGAGTAAAGGTAATGTCGCCAAACGCAGCTTGATGCGCACCGTTACCGTTTAGATCATCAGCACCAATGCTTATCTCGGCTGGATTAGGCATAGTAACTACGCCATTTTCGACCGCCCCAGCCGTTTCTTCATAAGGAGCAATCTCGAAACTAAAGGCCCAATCAGTTCCCCATTCAGTACCTACCAAATTCTTGGTTACCACCAAATTTGTTTCGCCCTCTAAAGTGGCATCAGTAGGAATACGACTATTGGTTACATGGATAGTCACTTCGCCTGTAAAGAGTGCATTTAAATTATCAATTGGCTCATAATTTGGCTTGTCTGGATCAGAAAGGTTTTGTTTTGGACTGTTAGTGCCTTCATGATTTAAACATTGCTGGATATCTAAACGCGACCAGTCGGATGAAGCAGTATAAGTCGCCTCTCCATTTCCTTGAACGTTAGCAGCAAGAATGTAGGATAAATCCTGCGCTTCGTCGTCATACTGATAGTGAGACTGAGCAACACTTGAAACATTGCCCCATTGCGCAGAATCATTGGTATAAGATTTAGAACTACTTGTCTGCGGTGTCGCCACTACGTCATGCAAAGTTCCATCGACGTCATCACCTGCAGCAAAGCCTTTCATACTGTAAACAAGGCTACCGATACCAGTTTCGACGGTCACATTATCGTTTTCGGTGCCGGCATTTACATGCACGCCCTCGTTGTCCACCGCAATCTGGATAGGCGTTTCGTCAAGCCGATAGTCGTTCGGCGCTTTCTTTTCAACTAAGAAATAAGTACCCCGTGCAAGAATTTGATCCTCGCTATCTGAATACACCTTTAAATTGCCATCAGCATCAGTTGTTAGTTCACCTTGAGCTTCTGTATCCGTGTCTTCGTCGTATACTCCATTTTTATTCGTATCGTTAAAGAGTGTATATTCGGCACCTTCGAGACCAATTCCTTCTTCATTGGTCTTATGAAGAGAAAGTTCGTTTTTAATATTGGACACATTCAGCGTTACTGAAAATACGCGTTCCATGCCGTCATAATTCTGACCAGCATCAGCATCAATTCGCGCTACCTGCGTATTCTCCGTAATAGCGTCAATCGATTCCGCATCCGCCCAATAATAGTAAATCGTATATTGTGCGTCGTCTGGATTGGTAGAGTCATCGTCATCGTTTTCCATCACGTATTTATACTTAGTGATGTCTCCTGGAAGGTTTTCTATCGTTGCTTCGTAAGCACCACCAGAACCAAGCAAGAATCGGTACTGATCCGCTTTTGCCGCATTTATGATATCAGTTCTGCTGTTGTCTTCAGCAACTGACCAACCGCTAAATGCATCGCCAGAAACTGGATACCAATCGCCGTTGCCACCCTTCTGCATTACAACAGCAAACATTACCCCTTCGGAGGTATTGTGCGGTTCGTTAGAATTCTCGGATTCTCTAACCGTAGAGGGCGCTATTGCCGTTACATGCGCCTGAGAGTACGCGCCAGTATCCCATTCGTTGCTTGCAAGCAATACGCCGCCCTCAAAACGCAAGTTAATAGGACCAGTTGCTCTATATCCTTCTGGCACACTATCTTCGGTCAGCACCCAATAATCGCCGCCTTGTTCTTGCAGTTGCTCAAGGGTAATGGGCACATCCTGACCAGATTGATTTTGGGTAGTGAAAATCATTTCGCCATTTGCATCAGTTAGTGCACTGATAGTCATGCCGTCATCGACTATGTCATAGTTTGCGTCAGCTTGATGAAGCGTGAACTGAACGCCTGATATTTCATCACCAGATTGGTCAACCTTCACAACGCCAGATTCGGGAATATTAACAAGGTTGTACTTGAGCGACATGTTAGAGTCAGTGTTACCACGCTCGAGATAGAAAAAGTCGAGGGTGTGGTAAGTGTCGTTGGCAAAAGTTTCGTCCTCGAGACTAAACAGTTTTCCGAGCGTAGTTCGTTTAAATACTGTTTCGCCTTCGTCGTATTGATTGTTTCCGTTTCGCGAGTCGTTATTTGGGGTGAAATCGTTATTTCGGGACGTAGAATCATCATAAATTATCACTTCGCCTGAAGCGAAATTGATCTGGATCGAAGTTGCATCATGAATACCGCCAAGATCTCCAACTAGGACCCCGTCAATATAAATCCAAACATCATCGTCGCCCGAGAAGTTATACGTTACCTCCTGGCGACCTTGAGTGTCCGCAGGCGCTGTATAACCATCATATTGCTGAATAAAACGAGTTGACATGCTCATGCCAAAGTAATGGTTAATACGAACATTCTCGTTGTTGGTAGTCGAATTAATATCGTTGCGCTGCGTTAGATTTTCGCTCTCACCGTATCCCGTAGTAGAAAAAACATCATCGCCAGAATTAAATGGAAAGAATTGTCCATCAGGAGAACGTCCTGCCGCCTGAACACCCCATTCTTCATAGAGAGAAAACTCTCCGCTTCCTTGCTCATCAGCGTTAAATTCAGCAAAGTTGTCCTGGCTATTGTAGTAGTAATACCCTTGATCATCTACCTGAAGCAAACCATCAACATCAGAATATGCTTGCTTTCCTGTTTCACTATCCGTATCGAATAGATAAGCAAGGGACTCTCCGCCCAAGGTGTCTGAGAGAACAGGGTACCCATCTTGAAGCTGCGCCTGAACGATGTTTGTTCGAGGATTGCCTGAATGCGTCCATTTATTTACATTATCGATTTCTGCCACATAAACGCTTGAATCGTGATCGTTCCGATGGTCGTCGTCCAAGTCATTGTTGTCATCAGGGTCGTTACCCATACCTTTTCCAAACTTAAGAGTATGCCCTGAATTGATGCCAGAATTCCGCTGATCTTCCGACAATTTTGACCAATCCCAGTTGTCGTAATTCGCGTTACCTGTAACCCAATAATCAAACAAATTAATCGTGGTGCCGCGTGGAGAAACACCACTTACGGTATGATCGTCCACTGCCCTTGGCGCAACAGCATCTCCAATAGCAGCATATGCCTGAGGAAGCGCCACAACCAAAAGGAGTAAAACCGCAAAAGCAGCCCCTATAAAGGCAGGATATCTTTTCTTAGACAGTACCCCTGCTGCATCTTTAACGTGCCCATGAGCGCCCCTTCGTGTGAAATCTGTCTTTTCTAATCCGCTAAACGCACTTCTTTTGTAAGAATTTTGATTATTTCTCTGATTTCGAGAAATGCAAAAACGCCTTCTGCTGTGCGCCCCTCTCCTGAAGACCGACATACAACGCTCCTTCGGCAACAACATATCATCTGACAAAAATGGGACTTTTTACCAGTTATTCTGGTAACAGCCTTATCAGCCGAGGGATTATAAATTATTGTTCTCGTTGTTTTTAGGCTTCTATCTCGGATTATGTAATAAATAAAACGATTTTTGCACTTAACTCTACATTTTTCTTAAGACCCACCTGGGGTGGGTATTCTGTTTTTCAAACAAAGCAACCCACCCCTCTGTCAGGTTTGAGCATATTTCTACCCAGCTGCCAAAACAAAAAGCAACCCAGCAGACTTTCTGTCTGCTGGGTTTTGGTTCTACCTATTAAGTGACTGCTCAACCCCTGAATAGCCGATCAATTTACTGGTCAGTTTTGGATCTATTGAGTAGCCAATCTATTCTCTGCCGAACAGCGTTTCTAGCCATCAGGTGCCACCGCTCTTAGATTAAAAAACACCTTAAAACACCAGCTACTCTTCCGTGCGGGTTACCCCGTACCTAGCGGCCCTTCCAAACAGGTTCGCGCTTTTCGGCAAATGCCGTAGCGCCTTCAATCTTGTCTTCGCTAGTTTGGGTGATCTTTTCAATCTCTTCCAAAATCTCCCAACCCTTGGAAGGATAAACCACGTTTTCGCCCATGGTTTCGTAAGCCGTGCGTTTGGTACACTCGATAGCGAGCGGTGCACCTTTGCAGATAAGCTCAGCCATCTTAATGGCTTCATCCAAAACCGTGCCTGGCTCTACTGCTTTATTAATAAGGAAGCACTCTTCCGCCTTCTTGGCAGAAAATGGCTCGCAGGTAAGCATAAGTTCCATTGCGGGTTTTGCGGGCATCATCTGCATGATGCGCATCAAAAGACCGCCGCCTGCTGCCGTTAAACCACGGCGAGGTTCTGGTAGTGAAAATTCCGAATCGGTGCCCGCGATAGCAAGATCACAAGCAACCACAATTTCTACGCCGCCACCTAACACGCGTCCATTTGCCGCAGCAATAATCGGCTTAGAAATATAACGCTTGCACATGCCGGCGAATCCACTTTTTTCATATCCTTCGGGTGCATGCATAGTTCCTGCAGCAATTTCTTTAAGGTCGCTGCCCGCACAGAAGCAATCGCCCACATTGGTGATGATTCCCACACGCAACGAATCAGTTTGCTCCAAGTGATCAAACGCCTGACAAAGCTCCAACCACATAGCGCTGTTGATAGCATTTTTTGCCTCAGGCCTATTGAGCGTAACAATATAAGTGCCGTCGCGCTCTTCGGTAAGAATGTATTTGTATGACATATGATCCCCTTTCTTTTCCCCTCATAAATCATACGCCGTTGCTAGCGGATAAACCATTAGCTTTATTTCATGGAAACGCACTTGCCCATGCATAGCTTTCATCCACGGCGAAAGCGCGCACGTACACACTAAGTTGTACGCTGCGCAAACACACGCTAAGCCGTACGTAGTGAAAGCGCGCGTAGCCCTCGCGTCCATAAGAAAAAGCGCCCGCATAAAGCGGACGCCAGAAAACTTCTTACATAAATTCTTTCAAGAACTTATCAACCGCCGCATTGAAAGGTACGGGGTTGTCGTAGGCGATGAAGTGGTCGCCCTGAATGAGTACCAATTCCGACTTGGGCAGACTCTTGTAAATAAGTTCTGTATGATCGCCAGAAATCATGTCGTTAGTACCTACGATAACTAGCGTTGGTACCTCCAGTGCAGCAAGGCGCTTCGGATCGATAGCGGGCTGAGATGCCATGAGGTTCCACAGCTCGTAGCGCTTCATATCGCGCTCGCTTTCGTTCTTCCTTGCTTCGCATTCTTTCGCTTTAGCAATAATGCGTTCGCGAACAGGCTCGATAACACCTTCGATGTTTAAGTTTGCACCATTCAAAATAAGCTTGTTCACGCGCTCAGGATTATTGAGCGCAAACAGAAGCGCCGTAATACCGCCATCAGAAAAGCCCAAAATGTTCGCGCGGAAAATGCCATGCTCGTTCATAAAGTCGAGCAAATCTTGTGCGAACTGATCAAACGTAAATGGAGCTGTGCCGCGAGGAGACTCACCATGACCGCGCGTATCGATAGCAATTACGCGATATTCCTTTGAGAAGTATTCGATCTGATGCCTAAAACGCGTGCAGTCTTCACCATTGCCATGAAGCAAAATAAGCGGGAAACCTTCGCCCTTTTCCTGATAATGAAGCTTAATGTCCATAGCCCCTCCTTAAAATATGCATCTCACGCGCCCCAGAATTAGAAACACATGATGAAACAAATTCGAACAGAACAATTCCCCTTTATTGTCTTATTCATATTGTAGCGGTGTTTTTCGCTGTTCAGACGTACAAGACACCAAATGGTTTTATTCTTGGTGAATTTGGATGCTTATCTGCACCCTCGCTCCCTGTACAATACGTATAAGGGACAAGATACGGGGTATTCGAAAAGGGGTTCACTATGAAAATCCTTGCTATTAACGGAAGCCATCGCGTAGGCGAAAATACCAGCAAGCTCTTGCAGATGGCCCTCGACGAAGCTGCTGCTTTAGGCGCCGAAACCGAAATGGTCGATTTGGCCGAGCTGGACATTGAATTTTGCGCTGGCTGCAACAAGTGCCTGTTTAAGCCAATGTGCTCTATCAGCGATGACATGGACGAACTGAAGCAGAAGATGCTTGATGCCGACGGCATTATTTTGGGCTCCCCTGACTACTTTGGCAATGTTACCGCGCGTATGAAAAATTTCATCGATCGCACGCGCCCTCTTCATATGACTTCCAACCAGCTAAAAGGCAAGGTTGGCGGCTTTTTGACGATGTCTGGCCTGGATAACTGTGGCGCAGAAAGCACGAATGCAGTGCTGGAAAACTTCTTTGCTACTCACGAAATGCTTATTGTGCATCCTCGTCCCGAAGGCCCTGTTATTGCCTCGGGTATTACTGGTTCATTGATGGCAGGTATGCAGGACGGCAAACCTCGTTGGCGCCGCAGCGTAGAGGAAGATCCTATTGCGCCACTTCTGGCTCATCAGCTTGGTAAAGATATGGTGGAATTGATTCAGCGCTTGAGTTAGTTGCGAAATTATTTAAAGGCGTCTTCGCCTGCTTCAGAATACATTCCAACCCATTCTTTTACGCGATGACGATTTGGGATGTGATACTTCGCCATAACCTCAACCACGCCCATGCCGCCCAGCCTATCGCGGGCTACCGCCATTTTTATTTCGGGAGAATAGGTCACGCGTTCGCCTGCGTGACTGGTTAGAAATTCCTCGGTGCCCAACGCACGCCAGGTATACGACCAGTCACGCACGGTTTCACGATTAATTCCTAACTCAGACGATACTGCTTTATAGCCCATGCCTTTTTCAAACAGCTCGGCAGCTCTCTGCCGAAGCGCCATGCTCCAGTTCATAAGATCATCCCCTTGCAGCACTTCTACGGATGAAGAGTGCTAACGCAACGATTATTCAGAATTGAATTTGCTAGGATTTCAAAATTCCAAATAGCAAATTTCGAAATCGAGAATTGAAATGCGTTTTTCTTAGTTGCGAGTTTTTAGACGTACGAATTTCCTGAAATCAAAAGAGAGATTGAAAATCAACAAGGGAGCCCGAGCGCTTATGTCTCGAACTCCCTTGGATCCTTTAAGCCTTCTTATTTTTCGCGCTTTTGAAGGCCTTAAGATTTATCGTGCATGACGACCACGTGGGCGGCGCATCTTGCGAATTGCATAGGTTGCGCCTGCAGCTGCAGCGGCAACAACCGCAGCAAGCACCGCCATGATGCCACCTGTAAAATCGCCCGTCTTAGCCATACCGAACAAGCCGCCGTCACCGTCGCCTTCGCCGCCCTGCTCAGGTTCAGCAGGTGCCGTGTAGGTATTGGTGAATACTGGAAGCTTAGCTTCGTCATTGTAGGTAAGCTGAGTTATCTTCAGGTTGCCCTTCAGGTCGTCTTCTACAACAACCTTAACTTTATAGGTTGTTGTATCGTAGGTAACTCCGTTGCTCTGAACGCCTTCTGTTTCAGCATCAGTATCTGCAGGCACTACCTCAGTGATTACGTAGCTGTACTCACCAGGGTCGCTATACGTAATCTTGTCGAAGGTGAAGCCGCCCTTAGCATCGTTGCTTACAGTCTGGATTTCATTGCCATCAGCATCTGCCAATTTGAACTGGAACTCGTCTTCAGTAAGTGCACGACCATCGAGAACCTTAGTACCACCAAGAACTACAGAAGTGTCTTTAGCTGTATAGGTGTTGTTGAAGGTCTTTTCGGTCACCTCATTACCATTAGCATCGAAGACCGTCCATTCAATAAGCATATTGCCAGCCCCATCGCTGGAAACTTCAGCTTTCGCAGTCAAGGTAGATGTGTCATAATCCACGCCACCAAGCTTGTTGTTTACTTCGCGGATCTGGAATTCATAGATTCCAGGCTTCTTAAAGGTAATGGGGCTCAGGGTAACGCTTCCAGCCTCACCGTCATTTGCTGCAGTATTCACGCCAGTGGCTTTCATATCCTTTGCGTTGTCGCTAGTGCCAACCATTTCGAAGGAGAATTCACCGTCGCTCATATCGCGGCCAGTAAGAGTCTTGCTTAACGTCAAGCTTCCATTCGTTGGAGTACTTCCTTCTTCAGTCACGCTATACGTATTAGTGAAGCTAAAGAGAGAACCTGCTGCAGGATCAGTAGCAACAGTGAGTTTACCCTGTCCGTTATCCGTTACGGTAACTTTAAAGGTTTGAGCTTCATCGTTGCTAATACCGTCAACGTCGCCAGCTTCTTCAATGGTGTAGGTGAAGGTCTTGCTGCGCTCAACGCCCGCATAGGTTTCAATGCCTTCATTGGTTTCAGTATCTTCGGTAGCTTCAACACCTTCTGTGGATGCATCTACATCAGCTGCTTCTACATCGGCGGTATCTGCGGCAGCCTCCTCAGCACCGAACACGTTTTCAAGCGTGTAGGTAATGGTACCGAAGTCAACACTACCAGAAGCATCATTATGAGCCGTTACACTACCTGTTGCATCACCTGGAAGCGGAGCGTCGTTGCCGTCTTCGTCAACGCCAGTCAGGGTAAAGGTGTACTTGCCCGCAATGTCTGCCAAGGTAGGAGCATCTGCCCAGCCGCCATTGTCAATCTGCTTTTTACCAGCAATGTTCAGAGGTACTTCTTCTGCTTCGTAAGTGTTCACAAACGCCAGCGTGTCATTGCTGTCCCACGGGTAAGTTACGTCAATGCCCAGCGTACCGTCGTTGTTGTCGGTTACTACCACGTTTACCGTGAAGCTAGAAGAGGTCGGCGTAATGCCTTCTTCTGCCAAGCCGTCAGTTACTTCAGCAACGGTAAATACGTAGGTGTAAGAACCATCTGCATCGTTGTAGGTTGCATAGCCTGCAAATGCATCTTCGTTCAGCGATTCCTTAGTGAACTTAATCTCAGAGAAGTTCACTGCACCCGCAACGCCGTCACCTGCTGCAACGTTTGAACCAGTTGCGTATTTTTTGACGCTCTGATCAACATTACTCTTAGCCGTTACGGTGAAGTCAAATTCGCCTTCAGTCATATCGCGACCACTGGTTACCTTGGTAGCGTTCAGCGACGTTGCGCCGCTGCCACCCAAAGAACCAGAGGCTTCATAAGTGTTGGTGAACGGAATCATTGCGTTTTCGGTTTCGCCGCCGTCATTGCTGTAGGTGTAGGTTTTATCAACGCTGCCACCCTTGACCTTTGTTTCGACGGTCAGGCCACCCTGCTTGTCGTCAATAACATTGATAGTGACGATGTATTCCGTGTCGTCGTTGGTATAACCAGCGCCTTCGTCACCACCCGTGGTTTCCTTCACCGTAAAGGTGTATTCGGGATCTGCAGAGGTGTCGTGCGTATGGGTAAATACCATGTCGTCGAACAACTGGATGTTTTCTACCGCATTGCCGTCATCGCCCATGGTCGCGCCCTTGGTGGACACCTTCTTCGTGCCATTCGGGCCAAGCAGCTCCTTCGCGGCGTCATTGGTTCCCGTTACCGTGAACTCAAACTGACCAGCTGCGATGTCGTGGTCAACCAAGGTCTTTTCAATAACCAAGCCACCTGCTGCGTTGTAGTTCAACTCTGCAGCATAGGTGTTATTGAAGGTTGTTTCGCCTTTATAGCTTACGCTTGTTGCAAAACCGCCCTGCTTATTGTCAGTTACTGAAATAGTTATTACTACCTCATGGTTGTCGTACTTGATACCTGGGTTATAACTTTCACCCAGAACATCTTCCGTTGCCTTTTCTTTAACGATGTACTTATAGTCACCTATTGCATCGAAGGTGAAGGGTCCGAAGCCAAAGTCAGCTTTGTAGGTTCCGTTATCTTGGACTTCAGCATCTTCGGAAGTAAGCGTTACCGTAGTATCTTCTGGCATTGGGGCATCAGGATTTTCTTCGCTAGCTTCAATAGTGAAGTCGAAGCTGAAGTTTTCATCCCACTCTGCACCTTCGAAGATCTTCGAAAGTTTGATGTCGTCCGCATCAACCGTTACTTTACCTGAAGGCTTATAGATATTAGTAAACGTCAGAGCATCTGCACCAACCTGCGGCGTTACTTCGAGTGTACCGTCACCATTATCTCTGGTAGTAACAGTAATGATTGCTTCGTGGTCGTCGTAGGTTACACCTGCAATCTTATCCTCATCCGCGGGAACGGTCTCCGTTACCTTGAAGATATATGTGCCCTCCGCATTAAAGGTGATGTCGCCAAAGGCTGCCTTGTGGTCAGCGGTCTGTGCGTCAATTACCAGTGAAGTTGCGTTATCGGGAAGTACCACTTCGCCGTCAGTGATAGCCTTCGTGGTTGCTTCATCAGCAGCTTCCAGCTTGAATCCGAACGAATCTGTATCAAGCCATTCGTCGTTATCCCTGCCTGTGAAGCTCTTAGTTACTTCAAGGTTGGTTACACCATCAAGCGTGCCCGTAGTCTTATACGTATTGGTGAAGGTCTGGCTGCCCGTAGAACTAGTTCTGTTGACCGTCAGCTGACCGTCTACGTCCGTTACCGTAAAGGTACTCTTGATGACGTGGTCGTCATACGTTACGCCTGCAACCTTATCACCATCAGCAGGCACAACTTCCTTTACCTGTACCACATAGGTGCCAGGCTTAGTAAAGGTGATGTTGCCAAACTGTACGGTACCATCAGCGGCATTTTCGACTGTAGTCTGCTGTGGGAGCGTAATGCCATCTTCTGGGTTAGCACTGTCAACGCTCATCTCAAAGGAGAATTCGCCTGCTGCCAAAGCGGTATTTCTATCGCCAGAGAGAACCTTAGTAATCTTCAGCGGCGTATAGGTTCCAGAAAGCGGTTCGTAGCTGTTTTTAAATACAACTGCGTCTGCTTCCTCATAATCAGCTGCGCCAGCTGCCTTCTTCTCAATCTTCGGTTCGCTTGCCTTCAGGTTGCCCTGCTGGTCATCCGTAACCGTTACCGTTACACGATATTCAGACTCATCGTAGGTCATACCCAGAGCCTTGTTGGAAGGAATCTGTTCCTTAATGATGTATACGTATTCGCCAGCTTCCGTATAGGTAACATTCTTCAACAGCTGGATGGAACCGTCAGCCTTGTTGGGGTTCCAAGCTACGCTTTCGCCCGTAGGCGCATGATCGCCAGATGCCGTTTCTTGCGGATCTACGATGAAGTAGAACGCGTTGTCGGTAAGCGACTTGCCTGTCAGTTCCTTCTTACCATTCAGGTTAACCGTCGTGCTTGCGTCGAACGTAGCCTTATACGTATTGGTGAATGCAGCAGCATTCTTAACTGCCTGGTCGCTGGCGTTTTCAGCCTTGGTGTTGTCATAGGAAACTTCAGCACTAAGCGTGCCTTTATCTTCGTCTTCCGTCACCGTCACGGTTACCGTAGCAGTGTGTTCGTCGTAATCAACGCCACCCAGATTGCCCTTAGTTTCGATGATTTCATATTTATATGTACCTTCTTTTTCAAAAGTAATGTCACCGAACGTTTCGGTGTTTGAAGTGCCACTTGCAGGCTTACCAATGTTCAGCGTTGTTTGGTCAGGTGCAGATGCGCCATCAAGTGCTTTCAGCGTATATTCAAACGTATCGCTGTCGTTCCAGGTACGTCCAGTAAAGGTCTTCTGTACTGTAATGGCGTCGTTGGTGTCTTCACCAATCGTGATCGAAGAAGGTTCGTAAGTGTTAGTGAACGTGAAGTTCTTAGCAGATTCAGCCGTACCGTCGTTCGGCGTTACGGTTGCAACTACGTGTTCTTCTCCGCCTTCATCAGACCTGGTTACCGTGACCTTAACAATCTTTTCAGAGGTGTCATAGGTCACACCGTTCAGAGTTGGGTTATTTTCATCCACGCCCTGCGGAAGCTTTTCAGTAATCTTGTAGCCGTAGGTGTTGCCAATCATGTCCTGAGTGAAGGTCATTTCACCAAAGATAACATTGCCGTTGGCTACATTATTTACTTCAGTATTAACAGGCATAGGCTGCTCGGGGTCTCCAGTAGGCACCTGGTTGAATTGGTCTCCGCCATCTGTGTTGCAACCAAGAGCTTCAATGGTAAATGTGAAGTCATCGTCGGCAAGGATGCGGTCACTGTTGGTGGAGTTGAGAACCTTCGTGCCCTGAATGGTAGCTTCAGCGCTGGTTGCACTGTAGTTGTTTTCAAATGCTACGGCACCAACTACGGCACCAGCCTGGTCGCCGTCCCAGATCTGGATAAATGGATTGGTTGGGTAATTTACATCGCCCGCGCCCGTAAGACCACCGTCGACGCTAGCAAGGCTCAGCGTGCCGTCGCCGTTATCTTGAACAATGATGTTCACACGATAAAGTGCGCCGTCATAGTCAATGCCCGGCAAGGTACCCGTAGTTTCTCTAATGACGTAGCGATATTCACCTGGCTTAGTGAAGGTTACGTCACCAAATTCGAAGGAGACCTTATCGCCTGATGTCGGATTTACTGTTGCCGTAGTTGCACTGCCGTCCTGGTCAATGTCTTCTGCAGGCAGCGGAGCATTTGGTGTTGCCTGAGCACGAGCGATGGTGAATACAAATTCATCGTCCGCCTGGAAATCACGGCCTGTGATGCTCTTTGTGCCACCTAAGGTGATTCCAAGATCGTCTGTTGTTACTTCCGCTACATTATAGGTATTCGTGAATTTAACAACATTGTCTTCATCGGTACCTGATACAGTACCTGTCTTTGTATTGTCTGTCTGATCAGAAGTAAATCCTGCCGGCAGATTGATTTCTTTAACTGTGTAATCAACACCCTCTCCTATATTAAGGATTTCCATGGACTGTCCGTCCTTAAGAGTGAATGTTGTCTTACCGCCTGCATCAAATGTCAGTTCCTTATCAGTTGTCTGACCATCTGCATCTGTCAGGATCGCATCGCCTGTAGTGTCAGCCTTGGTTGCTACTGTCACTTCAAATGTGAAGTCAGCATCAGGAGCCGTCAGACCTTCGCCAGCAGTTACGTCTTTTTCAACCGTTAAAGACTTCGGAGCATCAGCCTTCAGTACACCGTTATTGCCAAGGTATACCGTGAACTGACCGTTTCCGTCATATACAGGATGGAATACCTGCTCTGCAGTGTTTGTGGTGTTTTCACTCTTTGCCTGTGCAAAATCAGTAAGGTAGCCAAGTCTTGGTGCGCCCTGCTTGATGTTTGCCTGTCCATCCACATTAGTAAGCGTGTTTTCACTAGATCCATTTACATAGAATGTCGAACCAGGTCTTGATACCCACTCAGTCTTTTCCTCGTTACCTTCGTAGTAGGTTATCTGGAAATAGTAGAGAGTATCATCATTCTGCACATTTCTTGCAGGAGAATTTGTATTCTTTGCTGTATAGAGCGGAGTATTCTCCTGTACATAGAAGAACGGATTTGTTTCAGCTGCAGTAAATGTTACCTTGGCATCTCCCACAGTCTTATCATTCTGTGTGTTACCGCTGTACTTATTGCTATAGAAGTTTACAGACTGTCCGTCTTCAGTCATGTTAGCGCTGATGTAATCGTCGCTCACGCCTTCAAGCGTTTCCAGGTTTACATCCTCGCGTGCACCAACCGTATACAGAATACGTGCAGGATATGCATTGTTGTTGGTATTGGTAATAGCGCCGTTTTCGTCGATGTCTACCGTATTCACACGCAACGGAATAGCTGCCGCAGGAATCTTTACGGTAAGGGTCTCGTTGCCGTCGCCATCCTTTGTGACGCTGATTTCAATAAGTGATACATCGAGTTCACCATATACAGGTGATTCGATTTTGTCACCTGTAAAAGTATAGGTTGTTGTATTTCCGTCAGACGAAGAACTCTTTTGAGTAAACTGCTCTCCACCGTAGATAATGGACTTTATGTCCTTCACTTCCATGTATTCACCGATGGGGTCGGTGTAGGTTAAGTAACCGCTGTGCAGTGGGTCACCGCCCTCAATCTGAGTCGGTGCCTGAGCAGATGCAGAAACGATTTCGCTTGTGATATCGTCGAATACATTTGTTACATCTTCTGCATTTTCAGCGGAATAGTAGCCATCGTTATATGCGATGGTGGAGATGTCACCACTGCTTGGATGACGGAAGGTATAGTTATCCAATTCAGGAGTATAGGTGGTTTCATAAGTTGGGTCCCACCACGGACCTGTCTCTACCCTTTTACCATTTATATACCAATCCCAGGCATCTTCGATTGCATTTGCAACATCATTGTTGTCAGTCAGATGAGTTCCTGGATCGAGCGCCATCTGAGCGCGATAATAATCACTTCTATCCTGTCCAGAATCAAGCTGTTCAATACCCATACCGATAGTGTAGATCTTGCAGGCAGTAGAGGATTCCGAATCTTCAATTCCATAATGCTCGTTGACCTGCTGTTTGTTGTACTGGGCATTCATGGCAACCTTGAGCGCATGAGCATTATTTGTCTCACTACCAGTGCCTTCAGATCCTGACGGATTCCACCAGTTATCGGAACCGGAATAAGTAGCTGCACCATCAGAAAGCAAAATTAACGCCGGCACATGTTTGGACGCGCCTTCACCGATATCGTTGGCACTTTTCAGAATATCCAAGCCGGTATCAACACCCATGTGAATGTTGGTACCACGCACACCGGTTCCCATTTCCAATTCTCGATTATTGGCTACTGAACCAAAGGTGGTATCCGTAACATAATCATCGTAATAGCCACTATAATACGTATCGCTTTCATACCAGATATAATCTCCATTGTGCTGCCAACTTGTAGAGGCAGAATAGTGTCCTAAAGGCATCAAAGTATGCGCTGATGAGCCGTAAAGAACCACCGCCACTCTGGAATCAGGATGAGATTCCATAATGGTTGCGATAGATGTATTTACCGCTTCAACAGTTGCCGCCAGACGGCTCTGTCCGCTGCCGCCTCCAACCGAGTCATCCATAGAGTTGGAATTATCGATTACAAACACCACATCAACAGGAACCGAGCTTTTACCCGTAATGTTTTGAGTGGTAGCCAGAGCAGAATAAGCTACCAAGAAGTCAGAATCATTCTGAACGGTAACGTTTCCCACGTCACCGCTAAAGGTGGCATCATCGGTATAGACCGTCTTGTCGGTCCATACACGACCAGCATATCTAGTAGAAGAGTTATCACCCAGGTTCTGTGAGTATGAACCAGTGGTATTACCATCTGACGACTTCTCCGCCGCAAATGCAGTACCTGCTGGCATAGCCAACGAAACTGCCAGAATTACTGCGAGAAGCGCGGTTAGTACTGCACCAACTTTGCCTGCATTATTACGACTAAAGTTCCTTGCTGCAGCGCCTACCTGCTTAGAAGCGCCCCCCCCCCGTGAGGTTATTTCGGGATTCAATCAAAGCGGCAGAATGTTTTCCGTGCTTCGCCTTGTCATCCTTACCCCAAGGTTTGCGGGAGCTACTCATGCCAAATGAGTGACGACCCTTGAACGACATACCAACAACCTTTCCTATACGAAAACCCCAATAAAGTTTAGGTAACTAAAAGAAATGTTACGTATTTGCGACAAACCCCTCGGACAATCCGCATTTTGGGCGTAGTTGTCCACTCACAATACGGAGTCAATCTTAGCAGCTTTGATCCTACTATTCTTAAAGAAAGTTATGTTTTTTCGAAAAAGTGGTAATTTAACTGGGTTTTTCGGTCATTTGGGTGTCCTTTTCTAGGTACCCCCCCCGAGAAAAAACGCCCGATAGGGCGCTCTGAAAGTATTGGTTCAATTGGCCTTGCTATATCTTCGCCTTGCCTTCGCCTTAAGCTCTAATAATTTGTTATGTTGATGCTTTGTTCTACGAATGCTTATTTAGAACAATATGAATATCTTCGCTAGTACATAGCCTATGATGCCGCATCCCGGGAAGGTAAGTACCCACGCAAGAACCATGTTGCCAGCCTTACCCCACTTCACGTTACTCAAGCGCTTCGATGCGCCCACACCCATAATTGCGGTGGTCTTAGTATGCGTTGTGGATACGGGCATACCTGTGCCATTTGCTAAACCAATACAGAAAATAGCGGAAAGACAAGCGGCAAACCCTTGGTACGGTTCCATCTTTACCATGTCCATGCCAACGCTTTTGATAATCTTTTTGCCGCCGATAGCAGTACCGAGGCCCATGGTTGCTGCGCACAACAACACCAGCCACAACGGGAAGTTTACATCGCCCGTTTCGGTGCCCATTCCCATGCACAGCATAATGCCCATCATACTAACCGACAAAAACTTCTGACCGTCCTGCGCACCATGCATAACGGCAACGCCTGCACCAGAAATAATCTGTGCCCAATGCCAGAAGTTCGCCGACTTTCGACGATTGATTCCTCGTGCTAAAAATTCTATGAGCTTGGTAAATAACCAACCGCAGAAAAAGCCTAAGCCCGTAGAAATAACCAGACCGTATAAAACTTTTACCCATTCGTCGGGGTTAACGCCGCCGATACCATTTTGCAAAGCAATAGCAGCACCCGTAATGCCTGCGATCAGCGAATGACTCTGAGAAGAAGGAATACCAAATACCCAGGTAATAACACCCCAGGCAATAACCGCTATCATCGCGGCCGCTAGCGCAAGCAAGGCTGCTTCGTTATCTCCCCCGAAATTCGCCATAGTGAATATGGTTTTTGCTACCGCAGCGCCAACAGTAGTAACCGCAAGCAAGCCAATAAAGTTGCATATTGCTGCCATAACGATGGCTGCGCCTGGAGACATGCTTCGTGTGCCTACTACTGTAGCAATTGCGTTTGGTGCGTCCGTTGCACCATTTACTACCGTAGCTCCCAACGTAAGTAGCAACACAATTACTAGAACTGGGCTGCTTGTTAACGCTGTCAAAAAAGCACTGAATTCAATCACTGTTTTTGTCCTTCACGTATATCTTGTCACGCAGATAACCCGCAAAAGCCATCTGCGTTAGGGGAAGGTGGCAGTGGTTTTGTCTCAGGTTTTTGATTTAAGGAATTCACCCACCCGAACTACGAATACGGCATGAGCGAGATATTCCTCAAATCCTTGTATTTGTATGATACGAGAACAAAAGCAAATTATTTAGCAAAGTTGCAACATTATTTAACGATTTTGCAATATTGGTCGCCAGCACTTGATAGTTAGTCTTTGGTAATTGTCACTTCGTCCACTAAGACTGACTGCAAGTATTCCTTGTCAAGCACGCAACCCAATCCTGCAGGATGGTCCACGGTATTCAATACCAATTCGCCATTGTCTAACTCCAAAGGCGGTAGCGCAGTGTCGTGATTAAAGTATTCCGAATAATCCGAAACATCTGCAGGCAAATCCATCCCAGGCAAGGTTGCAAAAGCTGCATGCATACGCTTCGAAACACCCGTATCGAACATGCCACCCATCCAAGTAAGTTTGTCCTGTTCGCGAGCCCAGTCATAAAAATCAAGCGTTGGCTGAATACCGCCAAATTTTGCAACCTTAAGCGCATAGCACCTTAGGTTTTCAAAATCCATAGCCTGTTCCATATCGTTTGCCGTAACAACCGATTCGTCTAAACACACAGGTGTTTTGATGTTGTCTTGCAATTCGGACAAGCGTGCAAATAAATTGGTATCCCCGTTCTTGGGAACATACGCAGGATTGTAAGGTTCTTCAATACAAGCAATATCGTATTCATCCAGTTTAACCAACACATCCAAGTTGGTTTCATCGAAGGACTGGTTTGCGTCCAACATAATTACGAGATCGGGATGCGCTTCGCGTACCTTCGCCACACAAGCAAGCACCGTATCAGGTTGCACCTTCATCTTTACGCGCGTATAGCCCGCCGCAACCGCCGCATCTACCTGGTTGCACGCTTCTTCTGGTGTACCCAAACCAATAACTACGCCACCCAGAATTTTTTCTTGATTGGACCCACCAATCAACTTCGAAAGCGGCTGTCCTACAATCTTGCCGTACAAATCCCATACCGCAGGTTCAACGGCTGCTTTTGCCATGGGATACTTTGCCAAATCGGGGAACGTTGCCAAAGACTGCGACACCTGAGATGGATGCAAATAACGCTCGCCCAGAACAATCGGCGCAATAGAATCGCGCACCACGCGAAAATCTTCTTCAACGGTTTCAGGCAAGTACCAGTTGGTCTTAAACGAAACACATTCGCTGATACCCAACCTTCCAGCCCAGTCTTCAATTTCTACAAAGAACGACTCACGTTCTTCGACCGTAGTTTTAGGGGTTTTCACCGCGTGAACAAACGGCTGCTTTATGCGATAGATACTCAGGCGCTTAATATCGATACGCTTGTCGTAGCGTTGCTTAAGCGCCATACGGTCAACCTTACCCGCAACGGTAAGCGGAAATTCATCCAATACCAAAATGTGCTTAGGATGATGAAGTTTTGACATATGATCATCCAGGTAATCGTGAATCATATGCGCGAATTCTTGCGGACAGCTTGCCGCACGAATGCCTGTCTCGGCAGGATCAAGGCCCAATTCTTTATGATCGCGCGCTATGGTTTTAGCAGAATAATCTGCCTCCACGAATGCCACAGGGCGATACCCCCATGTCTCATCCGCCGTGCCAAATACATACGCATCGCTTACGCCTGGAATGTTTAGTAACACATCGCGAATTTCAGCAGGATAGATATTTTCGCCACCAGAGATAATTAAGTCTTCGGTGCGTGCATACACGCGCAGCAAACCATTACGATCAAGCGAGGCGCGGTCGCCCGTTACGAAATAGCCGTCAACACTTGATGCCTTGCGAGCGTTCAAATAGCCCTCAAAAATGCCTGGTCCTGCTACATGAAGTTGACCGATGCCGTCTTCATCGGGGCGCATAATACGCACATCGTAGCCGTCCAGCACATGAAGCGCGCCATCAAAGTTGCGCGTTACGGGTGCTGTTGCAATCAGGCTCGCTGTTTCGGTCATGCCATAGCTTGCGTACACCTTTGCTTTGGCGCGCAGTGCCTTTTGGATGGTCTTTTCATTGAGCTCCGCGCCACCTAGCAAGATGCAGGAGTACTGCGTAATAATGCGATCGTGATCGTGTTCCAATAAGTCGGCCAAAATCTTGTCGACCACTGAAATATGCGTTGCGCGGAAGCTGAGCACATCGTTTAAGATTCGCTGAGGCTGATAGCGCTCATACACCACAAAAGTGCTGCCATTTAGAAGCGAGCGCACCATAATTTGGAAGCCGCCCACATGACACATGGGAAGCACCATCTGCCAAACGCCTTCGCCCTCGATTGCAAGGGCATCGTTTGCGGCAGCAGCAGAAGCCATCAAGCAGTTCCACGTTAAGAAGGCCGCCTTGGGTGTGCCTGACGATCCTGAGGTAAACATAACCAAGCCAGCATCGCTGCCATCAAAGTTTTCTGCGCAGGTCTGTACAAATTGGTCCAGCTCAACTTGAAGACGCGTAAGCACTGCCGCATCACTAGGAAGACGACCAAAGGACGCAGCATCAAAACCCGTTGCGTCAATAAGCAAGCGATTCACAATTTGATTCGTGAATACATCCATACCCTGTTCGCCCGTTGCGTTTTCCAATTCCACCAAACGCAGCTGACGTTCTTCAGCAGAGAGACGAGGATTCAGCAGGGCAAGGGTATAACCGCCATAGGCCGCCGCCAAGGAAAGCACCACTAATTCCGCACCGTTATACATATTGCAGGCGAAGGTTGCTCCAGGCTGCAAGCCATGGCGCTGCAATTCGCGCGCAAGAGCACTAGCCGCTATATGCGCCCTTCGGAAGGTATATTCGATTGACTGTTTGTCGGTCTGAACACAAAAGAAGAGAGCGTCTGGTTTGCGTTTTGCCCAATGTGTCAGGTGCGTAATCATTGGTTAGTTCACTTCCTTACGGAAACTTAGGGAATTGCTGGAAGTCAGGCTGGCGCTTTTGCTTGAATGCATCGCGACCTTCCTTGGCTTCATCGGTGGTGTAATACAAAAGGGTAGCATCGCCTGCAAGTTGCTGAATACCAGCATAGCCATCGGTTGCTGCATTAAACGATGCCTTCAAGAAACGAAGTGCCGTAGGAGATAGTGCGAGCATTTCTTTTGCCCAAGAAACGCATTCTTCTTCCAGCTGATCAAAGGGAACAACTTTGTTGATCATGCCCATTTCCAATGCTTCTTGCGCAGTGTACTGGCGGCACAAATACCAAATTTCGCGTGCTTTTTTCTGGCCCACCATAGCGGCCAAATAAGAAGCGCCATAACCACCATCGAAGCTACCAACGCGAGGGCCCGTCTGGCCAAACTTTGCAGTTTCTGCCGCAATAGACAAGTCACACAGGTAGTTCAAAACATTGCCGCCACCAATAGCGTAACCATTGACCATAGCAATAACGGGCTTAGGAACTACCCGAATAAGACGCTGGAGGTCGAGCACGTTCAAGCGAGGAATGTTGTCTTCGCCCACGTAGCCACCATTGCCGCGCTTTTTCTGGTCGCCGCCCGAGCAAAATGCCTGGTCTTCAGGGCAACCGTCATGATTTGCGCCCGTCAGAATAATTACGCCGATGGAAGCATCGTCGCGCGCGATAGAAAACGCATCATACATTTCGATGTTGGTTTTAGGGGTAAAGGCATTGCGACACTCAGGTCTGTTGATGGTAATTTTTGCGATGCCATCATACGTTTCATAGATGATTTCATCGTATTCTTTACCCTTTACCCAGGGAAAGTTACTCATGCATGTTCCTTTCTATACTTATTTAGCGCTACCTTTGTGGGTGGCAATTCGCATCTTAATTAGCTGCCTTCGCACGCTTAAGCCTTGCTCGAGCTTTGCCCAAAACGCACTCAAGCTATGCTTCGGCGCCCGACGCTCCCGCTTCATTATTCGCTAAAAAATGTACTACCTCTTTAAGATAAAGCATTGGAGCCTCTAAGTGCACATTATGTCCTGCAGGAATGGCAGAAACTAAAACGCCTTCAGCTTCAAGCGTAGCAGCAACCGCCGCACTTTTCGCATCTTTATCGCCATAGATATACAGCATTGGAAGCCCCCTTTGTCGTTGTGCACGAACGGCTTCAAGCGTTACCTCGGTTAGGGGCATGGCCTGTTTTCCTGAACCCTGCAAACAAAGCACCATAGAAGTAGGATTATTTGCCGCACGAGAAACATGCAAAAGCTTGTCCCAACCTAGTTCTTTTTGCGTTGCAAACATGGGAAGCGTTTCCCAATAGTTCACGAATGCTTCCATGCCATCATGCTGGATCCTATCCACCCAGCCCTGATTACGCTGCGCTGCCTCTGTTCGCTCTGTTTCCGTTGCGCAACCAAGATTGCAGCTTTCGAGCACTACCGATGCCAGAACATCGCTGCTGGTCTGCAGAAGACGAAGCGCTATGCGCCCGCCCATGGAATAGCCAATGACGTGGGCGCGTTTTGCGTTGGGGCTTTTTGTGCGAGGACGGCTTGTGAGGGCCTGTCTTGTGTGGGCGTGTTTTTCGTGCGCGCAGACTACCTTGCGCAAGAAATAATCCACTGACGCTGCCATATCTTCGTAAGTATAGCGCGCGGGTTTCTTGGATTTTTCGGTAAGCCCATGCCCCATGAAATCGAGCGCATACACACAAAAACGATTGGCAAGTGAACGCGCTATGCTGTCCCAGCTTGTTGAGGATTGCATAAACCCATGCAGCAATACCACAGGTGGTAGTTCTGGATTCCCCCACAGCTGATAAAAGAAGCTGCATCTTTTATAGGTAAAGGATCGCGGAAGCGGCTGTTCTACCCAATTATCACGTAAGGGCATTTCAGACGCGGGATTCTCGCGTTGGGAATCCTGCGCGAATGGCGCTTTTCTATCGGTAGCGTCCATAGCGTTCTTTCACTCCTTGCAAAGGTACGGGTACCTCAATAAGCGAAATACCTGGATTTCCCAACTGCTCCCTCAACACACTGCGAAACGATTCGAGCGATTCTGCCTTTGTCGCCGAAACGCCAAAGGCTTGCGCTGCAGCGCAAAAATCAATCTGATGAGGCGTTAAGAACAAGCGCTCGAAGTACGGATCTTCGGACTGCTGCGGCAACATATCAAAAATAGCACCGCCATTGTTATTCAAAAGCATGATAACCACACTCGGTCTGCGTGATCCTTGCGATTCGCGCAAAAGCATTTCGCCCTGCAGAGCAAGTGCATTCAGATCGTGTAGAAGCGTAAGATCACCCGTTAAAAATACCGTTTGTTCAAATTCCTGAGCTGCACCAAGCGCACTGGAAACCGTGCCATCGATGCCGTTCAAACCGCGATTAGCCAACACCGTTAGACGCTTTCCACGCTTGAAGTAGAACTCATCAATAGCACGAATCGACATGCTGTTTGCGCTAAAAAGAAGTGATTCTGCTGGAAGTTCATCCAACAGCGCCTGAACATAGGCACCTTCAAAGGAGTTATTCACAGGCAAATCGGAAGCAAGCAGGCGTTCGGTACGCGTGCGGTCTAACATACCCCATTGCTGGATGTTTATCGGAAGTGTTTCGCGCTCATCGGGCATTTCTTCAAAGTTATAGGAAACTGCTTCCAGCATAGCCACTACAAAGTCCATGGGGTCTGCAGGAACAAAGGTAGTTGTTTGCGCATTGAAATCGCGGGATTCTTGCACGTCGACCACAATTTGTGCAGGACGTAGAGCTTCTATTGTTTGTGCCACACGCTTAGAAACAGGGTAGCGCCCGAAGCGGATCACCACGTCAAACTCCGGCATGTCGGGCGTGCCAACGAGCTGGTCATAGCCGCAAATCACAGAAGGATGACCATAGGATCGCAGTTGCGAAAGCGGATCTGCCAATAAAGGCGCGTCGAAACGTTCGCTGAAGGCAAGCAGCGCCTGCGCTTCTCGGTCGCGTCGCGCCTGATCACGAATAGCTTCGAGCGAAAAGGTTCCTTCACCTGCGAGCACGATTACTTTGTGAGAATCCAGATACTCTGCCAGCAAATCAGCCTGAGCCGAGGGAAGAGATCGGTCAACTTGGACGGCGGCAGGCAAGACATCGTGCCCTTCGATACGGCAACAAGAAAAAAGATCTTCGCGATCAATCGCGGGAGTTAGCGGGTCGTCGAAAGGAAAATTTGCGTGAACAGGCGCCGAGCCGTGCGTTCCTGGCGCTGCGTAAGCAACTAGCTCGCGAGCGATTTGGCGCACATAGGCAAGTTCCTTTTCTTCGGCGCTAGGAGCTGCCATGCTAAAAAAGCGACGCACATGATCGGAATACACCTTGTCCTGATCGCAGGTCTGAGGAGCTCCGAGTTTCTGCAGGCGCGCAGGCCTATCTCCCGTAAGCACAATAAGCGGAATGCGAGAAGATTCTGCCTCCATCACCGCAGGATAATAATTCGCCACTGCTGTACCCGAAGTGCATACCAGAGCAACCGCGCGACCACTGGCTTTGGCTAGACCCAACGCGAAAAAGCCCGCGCCTCGTTCGTCTACATCCAAATAAAGATTAAAGGCAGCGCCAAAACGGGTATGCGCCTCGTAAGCCACCATGGCCAACGGGGTCGATCGTGAACCAGGGCTTACCACCACTTCACGCACGCCCGCGCGCATGAGTTCGTCAAAAAACGAACCGATGTATAAACCAAGTTCATCTGATGCCTTCATATCTTGCACCACCTTTCCGCGGCGCCGAAACTTTCATTCGCCGTTATTAACTGTTGCGTCCGTTGCTTGCGTTGCTATTACGTTCGCAGCCTTCGTTGTAATTGTCTTTCTTTCGTTCTTTGTTGTTGTGTTCGCTATGGTTTTTGTATTCGCTGCTACTTTTCCTCTGGCGCCGCAAAAGCGCTCAAGATGGTTTGCAACTTTAAATCTATTTCGTCGAATTCGTCGCGCGCATTGCTTCCGTCAACGATTCCGCAACCAGCGTAGAGCCAGCCAGCTTCTCCGTCAAAAACGCCCGAGCGAATTGCTACTGAAAATTCTCCATCGCCAGCGCCATCCACATAACCAACCGCGCCACCGAAAAAGCCTCGGTTATACGACTCCGCCTCACGAAGGGTCATCATGGCTTCGCCTACAGGAGTACCCGAAAGCGCAGGGGTTGGGTGCAACTGGCTTGCCAACGACAACAAGCTGCGACCCTCCATCACCTGCGCCGCAACAGGAGTGCACAGATGCTGGACATGACGAAGCGCCTTGATGGAAGGTGTTTCGGGAATGTCGACGTTAAAACAATTGCGTCCGAACACATCGCGCATGAACCGTACAACAAATTCATGTTCACGACGATTCTTGTCATCATGCAAAAGGACTTCGGCACGTTGCTTTCGTTCAGTCTCGTTAGCACCACGCGATGTGGTTCCCGCCAAGCACATGCTTTCAACCGCGGTTCCTTGCTTGCGCACCAAAAGTTCTGGCGTGCAGCCGCAGAAGAACACATCGCCATAGCGATACATAAATACGCAACCTCGCGCGTCACCATCGATTAGGTTTACGAGCACGTCCTTCGAAGAGAATGGCTCTTCGGTTTTAAGATACACGCGACGCGAAGGCACCAGCTTGTCTATTCGGTGCGATTGAATTCGGCCGAGACCGATTTTCATTACGTGTTGCCAGTCTTCAAACGAATCGCGCGTAAGGGTATAAGGCATCGTTCGGTGCGTGCGCGGTTTTGCTTCGCGAATATGACGAGCGAAGCGCTCGATTCGACCAGGATACACGGGTCCTAAGCTGTTTACCTGCAAAAACGTACCCGATTCGTTTTCGATTAACACTACCTCGGGCACCATCAAACGCACCTTCGGGAAAGATGACATCATGTCATCAGCAGGTTTTGGATTTGCTTCGTCGAATCGATTGAACGAAAACAAGATCGGCTGGCAAGGAGCTGGGCACAAGGCAGATTGCTGCGCGGCTTGCGCAATACTTTGTGCGGTTTCCGCGGGATGCGGTGTACTTTCCGCTGCCTGCAATACAAAATCCGCACTATCCAAAGAAGGAATGGCGATACAGCGGCCAAGACCCATATAGCGGTTTTTGCGTTCCTTGTCGTAATACACAAACTGATCGGTAAAGCCTTTTTGCAACACACAGAACGCATCTACGATATCGATGCTTGATGCTGCCGCACCATCAAGACGCACGCTATGAGAATAGATTTTAGGCATGACTACCTTCGTTCTGCACTTCAGCGCGCACGCGCTGCATAAGTTTCGCCTGATCCCATAATTCCTGAAGTTCATCCATGGAAAGATCTTCTATGTTCTTGCCGCTAGCCCAAGCGGCACCTTCCATAAACGCCCACCGTTCACGGAACTTTCTGCACGTTGCACGCAGTGCCGATTCGGGATCAACTTTTACCTTACGGGCAACATTAACCAAAGTGAAAAGGACATCGCCAAATTCCAACTCCATAGCCTGAGCATTACCTTCGGCACATGCTTGCTTGAATTCTGCAATTTCTTCTTCGACCTTTTCCCAAACCGCTTCAACGCTGTCCCATTCGAACCCAACTGAAACTGCCTTGCGGGAAATCTTGCTCGCCTGCATCAGCGCGGGAAAACTTACGGGAATGCTATCCAGTAAGCCTTCAGGCTCAGCAATAGTTTGCTGCCCGATATTGTTTTGTTCGTCGGTTTCGTTCTGCCCAGCAGTATTCTGTCCAGCAGCTTTCTTACGTTCAGCAAGTTTTACCTTGTCCCAAATATCAAGCACGTCACTTGCCGAGGAGGCATCTTTGTCACCAAATACGTGCGGATGACGACGAATCATCTTTTCATTCACATCACGGCACACATCAGCAACGTCAAATTCACCTGCGTCTGCCGCAATTTGACTTTGCAGCACCACTTGCAACAACACGTCACCCAACTCTTCTCGCAAATGTGCCACGTCATGATGCTCGATAGCGTCTACCGCCTCATAGGCTTCTTCGATCATGTTATGCGCAATGGAGTCGTGTGTTTGTTCGCGATCCCAAGGACATCCATCAGGCGCACGAAGCGCTGCGATCGTATCTGCAAATGAAGAAAACGCCTCGCCAGCATTCGGACAGGGTTGCCCTTGCTCGCGAAGCGATTGTGAGTTGCTCTGATCTTTCGGATGCTCTTGGTTTTCCAAGGCATCTTGACTAGGCTGGCTGGCTTGGTCAGACTGGCCTATCTGATTAGACTGGTCTGCTTGATCAGATGAATCTGTTTGCTCTAGTGGATCTAATGATGTCATTGCTACCCCTAGAAGTGATGTTTCTTAAATTGAATACATTGCCTGGAATACATCTTCACGTTGAATAATTACCTGAACACCCAGATCTTCGCCTGCTTTAGTAAGTGCTTCTTGCACCTCGTTAAAACCAGCAATATCGGTATCCAGTTTTACCAGCATGGTCATGCTGAAGATATCGTCCAAAATGGTCTGGCTAATGTCGGCGATATTGGCGCCCTTTTCTGCCAACACACCAGAAATAGCTGCAACGATTCCGCTGCGGTCTTTACCCAGAACTGAAATTACACAACGCATTTTTTATCCTTTCGGTTTTGGGTAACGTTATCGACCCATCAATAGCGACAACGCTTCTGCGCGCGTAGCCGCACTTGCACTGCTCTTGAATATACCACGGACGGCACTGGTCGTAGTTTTCGAACCAGGTTTTTTAACGCCGCGCATGCTCATGCACAGATGCTCTGCTTCCATGATTACAATAACGCCCTGCGGATTAAGCTGCTCCATCAAGGTGTCTGCCACCTGCGAAGTAAGGCGCTCTTGCACCTGAGGACGACGAGCATACGCGTCCACCAAACGAGCAAGCTTTGAAATGCCGCAAATTCGTCCGCTTTTTGCAGGAATATAGGCAACGTGTGCCTTGCCGAAAAATGGCACCAGATGATGTTCGCACATAGAGTAGAAAGGAATGTCGTGTACGATTACCAACTCTTCATGGTGTTCATCGAAGGTGGTTTCGAAATGCACAGCAGGATCTTCGTAAAGACCAGCGAACACTTCTTCATACATGCGTGCAACACGCGAAGGAGTTTTTTGCAGTCCTTCGCGATCGGGGTTTTCGCCAATTCCTTCCAGAATCATGCGAACACCTGCTTCAATTTTTTCTAGATCCATTGAACCTTGCAAAGGTTCGCTTATATGTTCTGACATTTATTGCCTTTCCACCTATGTAGTGTTTGGTCACTTGCATGTGTTTTGCACGTTTGCATCTAGCTAAGCCGTATTTTATTTCAGCTTTCGTATTGTAGTACAGGTACCCTCCGACCGTAACAAGCACACTCCGACTGTACAAAAGCCTTAAATATCCAACTCCAACGAAACAGGGCAATGGTCGGATCCGAATATTTCGGAATAAATGTTTGCCATCTGAACTTGCTCACGCAAAGCTTCACTTACCAAAAAGTAATCGATACGCCATCCCGCATTGTTAGCACGCGCATTGAAGCGATAGCTCCACCACGAATAAGCACCTGTTGTTTCTGGATGGAGCGCGCGGAAGGTATCTACGAACCCTGCATCAAGCAGCTTGGTAAACTTTTCGCGCTCTTCATCAGAGAAACCTGGGTTACCGCGATTAGTACGAGGGTTCTTCAGGTCGATTTCCTGATGCGCTACATTAAAATCGCCGCACATTACCACCGGCTTCGCGTTGCAGGCGTTTCCATTTGGCAGAACACCTTCTTCAAGGCCTTTGCACATATCACGGAATACATCGTCCCACTGCATACGATGATCAAGACGAGCGAGTTCTGATTGCGCATTAGGCGTATACACATTTACGAACCAGTACTTTTCAAATTCGCAAATAACTACGCGTCCTTCGGTATCAAGCTCTGGAACGCCTACTTCATGAAGTACCTGTAGCGGCTTTTTTTTGCAGAATACCGCCGTTCCTGAATAACCTTTGCGCTGCGCATAGCTCCAATACTCATGGTAGCCAGGTAAATCCATTTCGATTTGACCTTCTTGAAGCTTCGTTTCCTGAACCGCGAATACATCGGCATCCAATTCAGTGAAGGCATCCATGAAGCCTTTTTTCATTACGGCTCGCAAGCCGTTCACATTCCAAGATACAAGTCTCATAAGACAATCTCTTTCTATTGCAAAAGAGCCCCGAAGTTTCGGGGCTCTTATAGATTTGTCTATCTTGCCAAAGTATTACTTCTTCTTTGAGTGCTTAGCTGCTTTGCGTTCTGCGCGCTCATACGCTTCTTGACGCAACGGGCGCAACTGTTTGGAGTCGATGCGAACGCTGATGAAGAAGAACACCCAAGAAACAATCATGATCACAATAGGAATGATCTGATTTTGAGGCATAAACAACGAAAGCAAAATAGCGATAACCATGCCGCCCAAGCCGATCGCAGAATACATAATACGCTTGCGATTCAAAGCCTTGAACTGTGGGGTGTCGGGAACATAGCGCTGGATTGCACGCAAACGTGCACGACCAGTTTTGCGTTCCTCTTTGCTCTCCTGGGCTTCCTGCTTTCGCTCAGCCCTATGTTCCTGTTTCTCTTCAGGGGTGCGCTTCGCAAAAAAGCCTTTCTTTTCTGGCTTATCTGACTGCAGACGCACAGAAGACGCTGCCTTAGACACAGGCTTAGCAGAAGCTGCACTCTTGCGAGTTGAGCCTCCCTTATGGTCGCCCGTGTAGCGCTCATTCATGGGGTTTCGTTGAGTCATTCTTTAAAACTCCTTGCTAGGCCGCATTGCAGGAACACAAATCGAACACGGTACAACTATTAAGCGCCTTCAACTATTGTTAAGCACTCTTAGCTATTAGCGTTGTACCTATTCCGCCGTACATCCTACTGAGCGACAAATGCCTTACCAGTAATTTTTTCGTATGCCTGAATATACTTTTCGCTGGTCTTCTTGATGATATCTTCGGGAAGACGAGGTGGGTTGCCCGTACGATCCCAGTTAGCATTCAGCCAGTTACGTACGAACTGCTTGTCGAAGCTTGGCTGCTCTTCGCCTACCTTGTAGGTGTCAGCAGACCAGAAACGAGAAGAGTCTGGCGTCAAAACTTCGTCGCCCAAGATAATCTTGCCATCAACCACGCCGAATTCGAACTTGGTATCCGCAATAATAATGCCACGATCACGAGCATGATCAGCAGCGCGGTTGTATACCGCAAGCGTCAAATCGCGAATAGCAGTAGCGTTTTCTTCACCGATGATTTCAACGCAGCGATCGAAGCTGATGTTTTCATCATGGTCGCCAATTTCAGCCTTAGTGGATGGGGTGAAAATAGCTTCAGGCAATTTGGAAGAATTTACCAAGCCTTCTGGCAGCTTAATGCCGCATACGGCGCCAGTTGCCTGGTAGTCCTTCAAGCCGGAACCAGTCAAATAGCCGCGGACAATGCATTCAACAGGGAACATGTCAGCTTTCTTAACCAACATGAAGCGACCTGCCAAGTAATCAGAATAGGGCTTAAACTGCTCAGGCAAATCTGCAACATCGGCAGAAATAAGATGGTTGTCTACTACATCGGAGAGCAAATCAAACCAGAAGCAGGAAAGCTGCGTAAGTACCTGGCCCTTATAGGGAATTTCGTCTTCCAAAATGTAGTCAAAAGCAGAAATGCGATCGGACGCCACCAAGAGAAGCTTGTCTCCCAGGTCGTACAGGTCGCGCACCTTACCCTGTGCGTCGGGCTTGATGTCGATTCCAGACATGATGGTCCTTCCTTAAAGTGAATATTCGCAAGTTCCTATTATCTAACATATTCAAAGCACTTGCACGAAAAAGCAGAAAGTATCTTATATATTTGCGGGCAATATTTGCGAGAGCACCCGATATTGAGATCCGTAGCCGCGCTGTTTTATCTGTTGTTCGCGTTCTGTCTACTGTTGCGCTTCGTAGTGCGTTTGCGAGAGTTTTCGGAATAGAGCGGAATGTAGATAGTAAAGCAGGCACCTTCATTAGGTCTGCCCTCTACTCGTACCCAGCCATTGTGCTGATCTACGATTTCTTTAACAACCGAAAGACCAATGCCTAATCCTCCCGTTGCACGAGCACGACCAGAATCAGCACGCCAGAATCGCTGGAATACCAACTTGGCTTCTTCAGGGGTAAGACCAATGCCTGTGTCTTTAACCACGATCTGCCCCATCAAGTCGCCCTTTTTCGCTTTAACGGTAATCGTGCCGCCTTCGGGCGTATAGCGCACCGCATTCGAAATCAGGTTCGCTGTTGCCTGACGCAACAAGTCGGCATCGCCAAATACGTATACATGAGGGTCGTATTCGAACTCCAGGTTAAGACCCGCATCATGAATGTAGGCTTGATGCGTTTGCACTACCGCAGAAAGCATTTCCGTTAGATCGACCTTTTTCTGCTCGATCGGCTTTGTGCGACTTTCCAGACGAGACAACTTCAGCAACGCATCAACCAATCGCGACAAGCGCTGAACTTCCGAATTGAGCGTCTCTAGGCGTTCAGCATCAGGCTCAAATACGCCATCAATCATCGCTTCAACGGTCGATTGAATAGCCATCAAAGGTGTGCGCAACTCATGCGCAACGTCAGTAACCAGTCGGCGTTCAAGCTTTCGATTCGTTTCGATAGAATCCGCCATAAGGTCAAACATATTGCCTAATCGCGCAATTTCATCAGTTCCCGAAAGCCCTGTTCTGGCCGAATAGTCGCCTTCTTTTAAGGCTTTCGCTGTATTGGTAATTTTCTTGATAGGAGCCACAATTGCGCGCGCAAAAATTGCACCCAAAACCATGGCTATGATCAGTGCAATGGCAGCAGCGAAAAACATTGCGTTATACGATTTATCGCGAAAATCTTCATCAAATTTTGTTAAAAGTGTTTCCGAACCTGGTACACGAACTAATACTGTACCGACCTTTTCGCCTTTAACCATAATGGGCGCCGCGGCCACATTCGAACCATCTTCTTGAACGGTAACAGGGCCCAAAACCTCATCGGGACGATCGTCATAGACAATTGTTCCGTCATTGGTGCGCACCTGCAAATACACAGAATCGTACAAGGATGAAGCAGAAGCAGCGGCAGACAACGCACCGCTATACCAATCGCCATTGGATTGTTCGTAGCCATCGGCGATGGCGGCAGCAGTTCCGTCGGCAACACGCTGCACGTTTTCACGCGTGTAGGACTGAAAATGCTGATTCCACACAAACGAAAGCACCACAATAGAAGAAATGATAGTAATCAGGGAAACAGCAATGGAAACCAACATAACGCGCTTAGTGAACGAAATGTTGATGCCCTTCTTTTCTTCTAGTCCTGGCAACTCGGATAATTCTTCATTCGATGCGCCTTGAGACTCTTTACGTGAAAACACAGGCACTCCTTAGTAATGAAACTTGCAAACGCCAAGGGAAATCAACCTCAGTTTTGCAAATGTAGCCGATACCTTTGCTTTTAGTAATAAAGCGCCCTGCTTGAGCAAGACGCTTTGTGTATACGTTTCACCTTTTTGTACTTTACCGCACTCAGGCTCATTTTTGAAAGCCCGATAGCTCTGGCGGTTGAGGCTAGTTTCCGTCCACTATCTCTGCCTAGTTTGGCTTAGTTGGATCCTCGAAGCGATAACCAACACCATGAACCGTGTGAAGCCATTTAGGATTACGGGGGTTGTCACCAATCTTGGCACGAAGGTTCTTTACGTGCGAGTCGATAGTGCGCTCATAACCTTCAAAGTCGTAACCCAAAACTTTTTCAACTAGTTCCATACGGGAATATACGCGACCAGGATAGCGGCACAACGTGGTAAGCAATTTAAATTCGCTTGCAGTAAGGTCAACCTCTTCACCGTTAACCAAAACCTTGTGGCCAGAAATGTCGATAGTGAGTTCACCAAAGTCCATTACCTCACGCTGAGGCTCAACATCAGAATGAACGCGACGAAGAAGCGCGCGAACACGTGCTACCAATTCGCGAGGACTAAATGGCTTAATCAAGTAGTCGTCTGCACCAAGCTCTAAGCCGATGATACGATCTTCAACTTCGCCCTTAGCGGTAAGCATGATGATAGGCGTGCTGGAATTGTCACGAATAACGCGGCATACACGCTCGCCTGGAACACGCGGAAGCATAAGGTCCAGAACGACCAAATCGAAATGATGTTTAGAAAACTCTTCGAGTGCTTCCTGACCGTCGCCTACTGCAGTTACCCAATAATTTTCACGTTCGAGATATGCTGCTACTGCATCACGAATAGCTTTTTCATCTTCAACCAACAGAATTCGACGAGTATTTTCATTAGTAGAAGTCATATTCGTACCTCCCAATAGGCACCAAATTTATCTTAGCTGCTACCTATTTCTCACATTCGTTTGCAATTATTGTATCAATTGCTCATTTGACTACTTTAAACGAAACCCAACTGTCACAATGATATTGTACATAAATAGTTTTATAGAAGTTTATATTATAGCTTTGACCAGGAGTTATTTTGGCATCAAATCGTAGGCGAAACATACCAGGCAAAAACCTCCAACCATCACGAAATTCCCACAGAAGCCGTCCTTCTGCCCGTTCTGGCAGAAAACCAAGTGTGGTAAAAAAAGGATTTTCTACCTCGGGACCTGCCGCAGGCTTTGGTGCACATTCAAAGTTTGGCACTGGCTCTAAAAAGACGGTAAAGAATACTACCCCTGGTTATCAGCCAAATCCCCTTAATGTTGGTGGTCCTGCTCCTGGCTCTAAATTGACACCAGAAGTTTTGTTCACCAGAAGAAACCTTTTAATAGGTGCTGCTGCTATAGGCGGCATCGCGGCAGTTGGAGGCGGCATTTCATTAGCCTCAAGTGCCTTTGATAACGATTCTTCTGATCAGATTACTTCTATCAGCGTTCCCGAAAATGCGGTAGAGCAGCAGGCGGACTATACCCTTATCGAAAACTATACTGACTACATTCAGCTTACGGGTTCTTTCGAGTTACCTTTTGGCACTTTGGTTTGGGCAGACAACGACAGTGTTGCCGCCTGTTTGAATCCCACCGATACCGCAAGTCCACTCAATACGGTTAGCCTGCTGTATTTATCGAGCGGAAACACAGCAACCGTTCTTAACGAAGCACAGGGCGCCGAAGAAGGCTTCGAGATTCTTGATGTTCGCTGTAGCGAAAGTGGTCTTGTGTGGACCGAATCGAACCCTTACCAATCCCGTTGGCGTGTGTACACCGCTTCCATCAGCAATGGCAGCGCCTCTGGTATTCAGCAAGTAGAAGAAGGCGATAGCAACTGGCTTATGCCTTCGCTTGCCGCAGTAGAAAACACCGCCTTTTGGCAGATGAGCCCCAACCCGCAAGGAGAAGCGGCTAACGAAGCTGCCGTACTGAAAGCTGCTTCATTTGGTTCTGCGGAAGGTCAGGTAGTATATTCGTCCAAGCGCGCCTTTGCTACTCGTGTTACTCCAGCAACCGATGGAGTAATTATTACTCCACGCGCTGATTCCACCACCATGTACTATCAGTTGACCAAAATTTCTGCCGATAGCTTACAAACGGTCGACCAAATGACCCTGCCCTCATCTATGACCCCTGATGTAGTGGGATATGGCACCAGCGGCTTTTCTTTTGGATTCACCAGTATCTACAACTATGGCGGCGGCATTGCTAATTTAGGAACTTATACTCCACGATCCGCGGCAAACCCATACAACTACAACAACCTATCCTGGTTCCGCTACAGCAGAACCCCCATCACCGCTCCTTGCTGGTGTGGAAATTGGTTCATCGTAAAATCCACCACAGCATTAAGCGGCGTTCACTTTGCAAGTAAAAGCTACTTCGCTATCGACACCGTCAGCGGAGCAGATGACTATGGTGAGCAGCTTGTTTCATCGGGTACCTGCTCTTCATTTGTAGGACTCACCCAGGTTATCGACGATGTTGATGCTGAAAACAATCACACGCTCATTCGTGTGTTTACGCCAATCGAAGGCGCGATCGAAAGTCCTTTTGCGTAAAATCTACCAAAACGGCCGATGTAAACGCATCGGCCGTTTTTCATAGCTACTATGTTTTCCGCATATTCCGAAGGCACTCCTGTACAGCGCTAAGTATTCAATGCTGCACGAACCAGCTGAGCGCCTTATTGGAATAATCGGCTCATTAAAATTCGAGTTCCTTCAAGCGATCAAACACAACATCTTTGCGAGTCAAGAAATCCCAAGGATCGAAGATTTCATCGAGCGTTTCTTTAGAAAGATTTGCCTCAGGGTCTGCTTCCAAGCGCTCACGATAGGTTGGGCCATCTACCGCATTCTGAATGTCTTCCCAAACCTTCATAGCATTGCGCTGAACGATAACGTAAGCATCTTCGCGCGTAATGCCCGTCTGAACCAAAGCAAGCAATACCTTCGAAGAGAAAATAAGACCCTTGGTGCGCCACAAATTGTGCTCCATCTTTGCAGGATAGGTCTGCAAACCGTCAAGCATCCACTGCATCTTGCCGAACATGTAATCAAGAGCAATAAAGCTATCGGCCAGCGCAACACGTTCTGCACCAGAGTGAGAAATGTCACGTTCGTACCACAGAGCGACATCGTCCAATGCTACCTGAGCATTTGCTTTTACTACACGAGACAAACCGCATACGCGCTCTGCAGTAATAGGATTGCGCTTATGAGGCATAGCAGACGAACCCTTCTGACCCTTGGCAAATGGCTCTTCTGCTTCAATAACATCGGATTGCTGCAGCAAGCGAACCTGCATAGCAATAGATTCCAACGTAGAAGCGGTTACAGCGAGCGCAGTCATAACCTGTGCATGGCGATCGCGTGCCAAAACCTGAGTTGAAAGAGGATCAGGCGTCAAACCAAGCTTTTCGCAAACGTACTGCTCTACAAAAGGATCAATGCTGGAATAGGTGCCTACTGCACCAGAAATAGCACCTGTTGCCGCAACGCGACGAGCTTCTTCTAAACGAGTCTGTGCACGCTTGAGCGCCCACGCCCAAGAACCAAACTTCATACCGAAGGTCATTGGTTCTGCATGAATACCATGGGTGCGGCCTACGCAGAGTGTTTCCTGGAATTCGAAAGCGCGACGCTTGCAGGTTTCGCCCAGCTGCTTTACGTCTGCCAAAATAATGTCAATTGCCTGGGTGATCTGATAAGAAAGTGCAGTATCGCCCAAGTCGGAAGAAGTCATGCCGTAGTGAACCCAACGGCTTGGTGGTTCCATTCCTTCAGGCAAATCGGCATCGATGTATTCTGCCATGTTGGTAGTAAACGCGATTACGTCATGGTTGGTAACTTTTTCAATTTCATCAATGCGCTCTACCGTGAAGTTAGCGTGCTCGCGAATCCAAGCTGCCTCTTCTTTGGTAATACCAGACTTGCCCAACTCAGCCTGAGCTTCGCAAGCCAATACTTCAATTTCTTTCCAGATTTCAAACTTATTCTGAAGTTCCCAAATTGCTCCCATTTCGGGACGGGTATAACGACCAATCATGCGCGTTCCTTCCTGTTATTTCTTGGCGTATTTATTGTGCCGTTTTGCAACAAATCATACAACTACAACGAACGTACTAAATCGATGGCTTCGTCCACGCGGTCAGTGTCTGCCGCAACGATAACTTGATCACCGGGAAGAATTCGTGTTTCAGAACCTACTACTTCCACTTCGTCGGCGTGAGATACTGCTATGAGACGAACTCCTTCACCAAATTCCAAATCCAGGGCACGTACGCCATGGTAGTTGTCGTGAAAGCGCATGTTGGGAACTTTGATTTCTGTCAGCGCAATCTGATCACTTGTCAACGTTACCGCCGCACTCATGGATCCCATCATTGCTTCTTCTTCAATCATGTGAGCAATCAGCGCTGTCGAAGAAATACTTTCAATTCCTAGACGGCGAAAAATTCGTAAGTTTTTAGGGCTATTAACACGAGCGATACTACGAGGAACATCGAAAACGCGCGTTGCAATTTCGCATGCTGCCAAATTGTCTTCGTCCTGGCCCGTTGCTGCCACAAATACATCGGCTTGATAAGCTCCCGCATCTTCCTGGATGCTTGCCGAACAGCCATCGCCATGTATGACTAAGCAAGAACCATCAAGCTTTTCGGAAAGTTCAATAGCGGCACTTTCTTCTTCTTCAATGATGGCAACCTGGTTATCTCCACGAAGAAGCGTGCTTGCCAGATATGCGCCTAATTTGCCGCCACCTACAATAACGATATACATGTGCTCCTCCGTTAGTCCTGAGCAAACTTTGCAATAGTGGGAATAGCACTTTGCGCAACGACCGCCAATACCGCATCACCCTGATACAGAATGCTTGAAGAAGACGGAATGGAACTGATGCTGCCATCAGCTCGTTCAAATGCGCAGATTCGAAGTGCGTGACGAGATTCTAATTCGGATACCTTAATAGAAGTTTGCCCTGTTGAGCTAAGATCGAGTGCAAACTGCAACACCTCATAATCAGCAAACGTTGCAATGTGATCTCCAATACCAGATGTTGCTTTAGAGAACAGCTCTTCAGCTACGAGCGTCGTGCCACACACATAGTCGATACCTAATTGCATATAGGTGCGTTCATGAGAACTATCGTAGAGACGAGCAACGGCGTGGGGCACATCATACAGACGACGAGCGATTTCTACCACCATAAGGTTGGCATTGTCGCTTTGGGTTACTGCTGCAATAAAGTCGCAGTCTTCAATACCTGCCGCAACAAGCACCTCTTCGTCATAGCCAACTCCAGGGAAGGTTGAACCGTTAAAGTCGCGTCCAAGTGCTGCAAAAGCACGTGGATTACGATCGATTACGCACACATTATCATCATGGTCTGACAGCATTAAAGCCAAACGCGATCCAACGCGTCCGCATCCAACAATAATTACGTTGCTCATACCAATCCTTTACAAATGTCATAGTACCTAGCAGTATCTAGTAGTCTGTTGAGCGCTGCACTTCAGTACTACTTTCTTGTCTAGTACGTCATTATAAAAAGAAAAGACGCACCTGCACGGGACGTCTTTGGATTACTTGAGTTTGGTATACACGAACTACTACAGGAAGCGATAGTAAACCGTACGTACGCCCCATTCATCGGGAACCGATGCACCGAAGGCTTTATAGACACCTGGTGCCAAGTCGAGAGAACGACCATATTTTTCAAATCCACCAGTGTCGGTAACCGTAGCAATTACTACCTTGCCGTCGTAGCAAATTTCTACGATTCTGCCGATCAGATGAGATTGCGAAACAGGAACAGCAACGGTGATGCCGTTTTCACTAAGAGCCCTACCAGAAGCAGTATCGGTAACGCCAAAGTTACCTTGACCGTCATCGTTGGTAGTGATGTTGTAAGCCGTAGCTTTACCGCTTGACCAAGTTCCATCGTTTACGTCAGGCGCAACACGAGGAGCGGTAGGCAGGGGATCGAGCGTACATACTTCAGAAGCTTTAGCAACCGCTTCAGGATTAGATTCATCTATCGCAATGGGAACCACTACGGGATCAGGATCTTTTACCGTAATAGAACGCTGAGAACTATCGGTTAAATCAACCGTTTCAGAAACGCTCATCGTGTCATTTTGATTTTCGGAAGCACCAGAAGCACGATCAGCCGCAGAAAGCTGAGCACCATCAGAACTTGCTTGGGACGAACCAATACCGAGCGTTGAAGAATCTTCTTGACCCGAACCTTGTGCTTGCGTAGCACCAGCAAATACCAGTACTGCCACCAGCGCGATCATAGCTACAAGAACGCCAATAATCGGGGCAATTCGATTTCCGTTATGTGAACTGGCTTTAGCCAAAAAACTCCAATGCCGTGGCTTCGCCTTAGCATTTTTGATACTGCAATTAATCTTCAAGCAAAAATACACAGGCCTTATTTCTTTACCAAAATGCTTTAGCAGCAAGCCCTTGCTGCGTACTTTCTAAAAGCAAAATGCTTGGCAAAGAAGCGCAATGCGCACGGACTATTATACCGCGAGAGGCATTTTCGACCAAGTTTTAGCCACGGTAAACGGTAGGAATGAAGGCCTTCAGGCACTACAAATTTGCCCTTAATAATGAATAGGAGCAGCTCTGAACAGGGGCGATGTAATATTGTGTCGACTATATGAGGCTGCGGCAAATAAGCGCTCCACTAAACCAACTTCACCAAGCATCCACACTAGTGCAACACCAAAAAGCAGCACCATAATAACTAAGGCAGTTGCCTGTTTTTTCAGTAAGAAGTAGACAAAGCAGCCTACCCCCAAAAGACAAAACAGCACAGGAATAAAGCTGATGCGCTCAAGCGAATGAGGAGGGCAAATTCCTAGCGTAAAGGGCAAAAGCGCAAGCGTTAGCTCGACGCAAAAAATAAGCCCCGTTATTCGAACGACAAACGAGAGACGATCGTAAAAGCACACCAATAACGTTGTGCCCGCGACGATAAGCAACTCAGGCCAGAAATAGATCACCTCTAGTCCAGGATGGCGCGCAATGGTTGAATTCGCCATTGCAATAAAGAGCGCCGTCATGGCGACTGCTACTGAAATTACGATGAGTATGCGATTCGAACGGCTCTCCGTAGTATCGTCTTGTTTTTCGTTGTGAAGATAAGGAATATAGGTGCTTTGTTGATCGATTTTGACCCCATCTCCTTGAGGAGGAGCAGGAGGCACATGTCCTGCATCTGCATGCACGCCATAGCGTTCGGGTGTTTTTACGACCGTTGATTTCTGCGCTTTAACCACTTCTTCATAACGGTCAGACACAACCGATACAGGATGTACTTCAAGTAATTCGTTGTCGTTTGGTTGCTTAGGTAAAACAAATGCCAGTACCAAATATGGAATAGTAATAATTCCTGCGGTACACAAGAACAAAACAACGCAGGTTACACGGGCGACAACAGCATCAACATCGAGACGCTGAGCAATTCCATCGCACACCCCTGCAAGAACTTTGTCGTTACCACGATAGAGCGTAGGGGCCTTGGTGGCATTTGGTTGAATATGTTTCGAAGTAGCCACCGATATACCATTTCCTTTTCACTCACGCCTGTTGTTCGCTAAGCTTACTCTTATGCGCTGCCTGGCACGCGGTCTAAAGTACCTCGCGTGCTATCTAAACTGTCTTGCGTACTAGCCAAGCTACTACCCAAGCATTCTTTTACTCTCTTTTGATACGCCCCATTTTGAATAAAAACTAAATCCGTTAATAAACCGTTGCTCTGCAAAATGAAGCGCTACAAAACAAAGAGAACAATGGACAAGAATTGACAAACAGACCCTGCCACAATCCATACATGAAATATGGAATGCATGTAGGGAACCTTCTTAAGAACATAGAAGATACACCCAACCGAATAACACAAACCACCTGCAAGCAAAAGCCAAAATGCTGGTGACGCCAGCAGGGCATACAATTGAGGAATGAACGCAACTACCGCCCAACCCAAGCAAAGATAGAGCAGCGCAGACAACCACCGTGGACGAAATACCCAAAACGATTCCGCAGCCACTCCCGCAAGAGCAACCGCCCAAACGAATATACACAAGCCAACCCCAACGCCATCTACTAAGGTGATCAGGCAATAAGGTGTATAGCTTGCCGCTATAAATAAGTAGATGAAGCTATGATCCAACACCTTGAATACTCGCTTGGCACGTTCGGCGCTAATGGCGTGGTACAACGTTGACATCACATATTCAAGCAGCATGAAAATGCTGTAAATCAAAGCAGCAACCAGATGCAGTGGCTCCCCTGAACCAACCGCCTTAATAACGCAAAGAGGAATTGCCGCGATAGCAAGAAGTGCGCCTATGCCATGCGTGATGGAGTTGGCAATTTCTTCTCCAAGCGTGTATTCACGCACAGACTTTTTCAACTGCGTTATGCGGTCGTGAGTTGAATTTTGATAAGGATAGGGTGTCCAATCATGATTCGACACGCACACTACCTCCCGAATTACCACCTCGTGGGCACGCCCAGGTAAGCCATTCTTCTGCATCGCCCCGAGAAACATCAATAAGACGATGGCGCGTGCTTCCAACACCTGCTGCAGTATTTACTACCACACTAGCAACCTTAGCATGTCTTTGTAGCGGATTAGTGCGAATAAGCGCGGCTTGAATCTTTGTACGAGGAATGGTAACCGAATCGGTAGAAAAACCACCATTTACAATAGTAAATCCAAACCGATCCCAGCCCATTGCGGCCAAGCGATACCACAGCACGGCATTTATTGCTTCAAATACCGCGATTACTACAATAAGCGCTCCTACAATTCCCGTAATAAGAAGCATCACCTGCAAGAGCGTCATACCAGGAAAGAATTCCTGTGATAATTCCGAAGAAACAAAAACCCCAAGCTCTGCCCACGTACACACCAAAACTACGAGCAGCCAGAAGCCAAGCCCTTGCCAAATGACTCGACGAGTTAACGCGCGACGAAGTGCCTTCTTATCAACATGTCTGGTAGGCTGTGGCAAAGTTCGATATTCAGGCGTTAATCCTTCTATGACTTCCTGAACACGCGAAAGCGGCAAGAAAGGATGAACGACAAGTCTATCCGCCTCAGACGAATTCGTTCCATTAGAACTGCCATCTTCCTCCATTGCACCAACACGTCCATAGGCAACCGAACAACATTTTAGCAAGCGCTGGAAAAATGATTGGTGAATATGAATGGACTGAATTCTTTCCACATCCATGCCGCTGAACACATGGGTAATTAACCCTCGCTCTACTTCGATGCGATTGCCACGCCTGCGCGATCGAAAACCAGCATAGGTCAAACAAGAAGAACCCACACTGATCAGCCAGAGCACCAGCAAAATACCAAGAACAAACAGCAAAAAGAACAAACCGAAAGAACTGCCCATGGCTTGCCATGCCGCGGAATACACCGCTTCGCTACTCGAAATAATGCGCGCATCTACCAGCCCGCCCAAAAGAGTGGCAAGCGCTGATATCACACCAAGCAGCACAAAGGCAAAAGAAGTTTTGCTTGAAAGCGCCGAGAGCAGCAGTTCTTTATTCGACAAACCGAATTCGCAGGTAACCTTGCCCGTGTCAACTTCTGCATGCGCGAATATTCCGCGCATGTCATCCATAACATCAGCAGGCATATCAAGCACGTTAGTGGCAGGTGATACTGCTTGCTGAGGTTGCGAAAACGCTCCTTGTTGAATCTGTTGGGGCACTCCCTGTGACATCTGTTGCGTCTGTTGCGCTTGCTGGGGTGCTGTCAGAGGCACCTGTTGGGGCATCGCCTGCGAAGCCTGTTGTGCCTGTTGAAGCGCGGCTTGCTGTTGCGCCTGCAATTCCCATGGAGGAATAGGCGCGCCAGGAGTTTCTACCGCACCCGAAAAACCATTCGAGCCAACTGAAGCATTCGCAACGCCAAAAGAACCCTCTGTCTGCATGCGCTCATGATCTACCAGTGCCTGCATGCGTTCATCTGCTTCTTGTGGAGTTAAACCTGAAGCCATAAGACTTTTACGCATAAACACTTCACGACGAATGCGTTCTGCGGCAGATTTTTCCACATAAGGAATAACGAGAGCCTTATTGTTTTCTCCACCCGCCGTTTCAACCGTGACTGTGCACACGCCAACGATTCGCTGCAATAGCGACATCTTTTCGTTGACCGACTGAATGCGCTGATAGGGAATGTGCGAGCGGTTTTTATTGAAAATGCCCCAATATGAGCTGAATTCCGAGACGCCAAATTCATACCAGCGATAGCGATATCCTATTGCCGCAACGCCAATAATAACGCCTTCCAGAATAAGCAAGAACAAGACGGTAGCTCCGAAGATAATAGGCAGTCCCATATTGCTTGCGTCAACATTACCCAAATCCTCTATTAAGGAACCTGCGGCAGGACCAATAGAAACAACTAGCGCTATCAAAACATAGGGCAGGGACCGCAGCGCACTTAACCAAATATAGCTATGGTGTAATTTATGGCGTTGTCGTTTAGGAATTTGCTGATATGACTCCTCCTGAACACGCGGTAGTTGCTGATCAGGAATTTGCTGAGTGTTTTCTTCGTAAACCTGACCCTGGGTTTGATTGGATTGAGAAGTGTGGGTATCGGGCGTATCCATTTATACATCCTCTCGTGCAATGCGCGCCAATTCAGCAGCACGATCACGCACTTGATCAGCTTCGTCGGCGCGAAGACCAGGAATTTCAAACGAAGCACCCGCAGTCGATACCATTACCGAAGCTAGTCCAAATGCACGCAGAACAGGACCTTGGCGCGTGTCGGTATTTTGCACACGAATAAAAGGAATCACGATGTGCTTGCGCCAAAGAATGCCATTTTCAATTTCGAGAAAATCGTCAAAGAGCTGATAACGCCAGCGAGAATAACGAAAAGGCGTAAGAGCAACAAGGTCCAAAACCAGCAATACTAAATATGCAATTAAGCAAACCAAACAATACGGAGCTGACCAGAATCGTGTTGACTCGTCTGCCAACCACGCAATTATGCCAACCAACGCAATGCAGGCAAATACAATTGTAATTACAATGACATCACTAATACGCCAAACCGCTTTAATACGCGGATCAAGCTTACACTCTGGCCTACCCCTCATTATGCATCCTTACTCTTAAAGCCAAAATGGTGTTTTCGGGCAGCACTATGCCTTTAAACGCCTCTGCGAACACTATGTTTACCATAGATGTTTACCTTAGACACGCCCAGGATATTTGTCATAGGCACACCCAACACTTTTAAGGCGGAGGATACCGCAAGGCAGAAGCTTCAGTATCCAAGCGCTAACCCAACATCTACCAAGTAAATGTTGTATTGCACTTATAATACCTGTTGCCCCCCCCCGCAAGAAAAATTTAATCTTACAAGTTGGTACGCTGATTCTGATCTGCCTTTACAGATAACGGAAATATGCAGCGCACGATCCTTCAGATGACACCATGCAAGGACCAACAGGGTTTTCAGGAGTGCAAACTTTTCTAAACAAGGGACACTCATTAGGAGCCATGGCACCACGTAACACGTCTCCACAACGACACCCTTTAGGTTCTTGAGTAGGTTCAACCTCAGGTTGGAAGCGCTTAAAGGCATCGTATTCGGCATATTTTGGACGAATTGCATATCCTGATTGCGGAATAACCCCAAGACCACGCCAGGTAGCGTCAACGGTTTCAAACACTTCATCGATTGCTGCAAGTGCCACCGTATTGCCTTGCGCTTCCACGCCACGCTTATAGGCAATTTCGATTTCGGCACGACCTTCATGAAGCTGACGCATAATCATGGCGATACCCTGCAAAATATCAACAGGCTCAAACCCCGTGATAACCCCAGGTACTCCATATTTTTCTGCCAGGAATTCATAGGGCTTCATGCCAATAATGGTGCTTACATGACCTGGCAAAATTAAGGCATCAACCTTAAGAGCAGGATCAGAAACAATAACTTCAAGAGCATTGGGCATATTTTTGTGCGCTACAAAAACGCTGAAGTTTTTTAGTCCTATCGCCTGAGCGCGCTTAATAGCCATCGCCACAAGCGGCGTTGTTGTTTCGAAACCAACCCCAACAAACACCACTTCGCTTTCGGGGTTTTCCTGCGCAATCTTTAGCGCATCAAGAGGCGAATAAACAATGTTGATATCGCGTCCTGCCGCCTGTTCTTTCAAGAGACTTGAGGTCGATCCAGGAACACGCGTCATGTCACCAAAAGTTGTAATCTTTACCCCTGGAACACGCGAAAGCGCAATAACGGTATCAATGTCTTTGTTAGAAGTAACACATACAGGACATCCGGGACCCGATGCTAAGCGAGTGCCTTCGGGCATCATAGTGCGCAAGCCGTTGCGTGCAATTGACACCGTATGGGTACCGCATACTTCCATCAGCGTTGCCTGTTGTGGTGCCCACTTCTGGATAGAATGAATAAGACCCTTCGCAAGCTCAGGGTCTTTAAATACTGATAAATCCATGACAACCGTCCTTACCGCTTTGTCTCCGCGATAATCAATACCATGAGCGCCTAAAAGCACGAACGTAGTGCATCATTCAAGCGCAATACGTTTCTTTCCCTAAGACGCTACATCCAAATCTGCTAATTCGGGAAATTCTTTAATCAGATCCAACGTTTCTTGAGCGGCTTCTTCGCTTACCACTTCGATAGCAAAACCCGCATGGATCAAGACATAGCTCCCCACTTCAGCAGAAGGAGTTAAATCAAGCGCCACTTCACGCGTAACGCCAAGAATATCTACTGTTGCCAAGTTATCTTCATTAATTGATTTAACCTGTGCAGGAATAGCCAAGCACATTTCACATCACTCCTTGGTCTGTGTGTGCAATCCTAGCACAGCCTGTCCGTAAGAGATCGATGCATCGTTCGGCGGTAGATCTTTATTGAGAGCAACCGTAAAGCCGCGTTCTTGCAGCTGCACCAATGTGCGCTCGATAAGGTAGCGATTCATGAACACGCCACCACCAAGCGCGACAAGAGAAATGCCATATACGGCGCGAACCAATTCTGCCATATCCATGATGACACGGACGAACGCATCGTGGAACCAGCAAGCAATTTGCCCTATTGGAACACCTGCCTGCATATCGTCAAGCATTGCCTTGAACACTGGTGCTACATCTAAAAGGAGAACCGACGTATCCATCGCAGTGCTTTCTTCAGTAGCAACATTTTTTATAACTTCGATGACATACGCCTCTGAACGTTTCTGCAAATCATGCTGGCTGAAAAGCGAATGCTGTTCTGTTTCAGGATGGGCAAAATAATCATGCACGCATGCTTCAAGCAAAATGGCTGCTTCACCTTCATATTTTGGCTTGGTGCATATACCAAGCAACGCCGAAGCCGCATCGAACAAACGACCCACTGAAGAAGTTTGAGGGGTGTTGATCCCGCGCTCGATCATCTGATCAAAGGTATCAGCCTCAGGAACTTCACGCTGAATAAAGGTTTGCGCTGCAGGATGGTCAAGCAAATCAAACGCCCATAGTGCACCATAGGCAATACGTGCAGGATTTTTGATCGCCGCAGCACCACCAGGCAGCGGAATATAGGCAAAGTTTGCAAACCTCTCGAACGTTTCAAGATTCGAAAGCAGAACTTCACCACCCCAGATTTCACCATCAAGGCCATAGCCAGTACCATCAAAGGCAAATCCACAAACGGGTCCTTCAAGAGCGTTTTCGCCCATTACCGATAAGATATGCGCATGGTGATGCTGAACCTGCACTAAAGGCAAACCTTGTTCGCGAGCCTGCTCGTGAGCCCATTTTGATGTGAGATATTCAGGATGATAGTCGCAAACAAGTTGTTCTGGCTGTAAGCGGAACAACTGCTCATAGCGACCGCGTGTTTCTTGCCACGCATCCATTACCGCAACGCTTTCCATATCGCCAATATGTTGCGAAACAAATGCTTTTCCTGAATGGGCATAGGTAAACGTATTTTTTTGCTCAGGGCCTACCGCAAGAACGGTTTTGCCTGAGGGGGTTTTAGCTTTGGTCGCTGCCTCGTTTTCTGCTGCATTTTCAGCAGAAGTGCTTTTTATAGCATCACATCCTGCAACCGCAAGGGGTAAGGGAGCATACCCACGTGCGCGACGAATGAATTGCACAAGCGATCCCGCAGGACCTGCATTCAAAACGCGTAACACAGAATCGTCGTAACGACCTTCGATAGCACGGTTATTAACTAAGAACGCATCAGCTACGCTTCCCAACTTTTCAAGAGCAGTAATTTCGTCGGTGACAATAGGTTCATCGTGAATGTTGCCCGAAGTCATAACCAACATTCCGCCAAATTCATGTAACAACAAATGCTGCACAGGAGTGGAGGGCAGCATAACGCCTAATTCAGGCAAAGCATCAGCAAGACCAGGTGCAAAAAGCGCATCGGGGCGCTTTTGTAGCAAAACGATAGGACGGGAAGGAAGCATAAGCTGGCGCTTTTCTGCGTCATTCACAAAACAATACGCTTGCGCTTCTTCAACTGATGCCACCATAACGGCAAACGCTTTACCTTCGCGATGCTTGCGCTTGCGCAACGTGGCAAGTGCCTGGGGGTTTTTCGCATCGCAAACCAAGTGGTATCCACCAAGGCCTTTGACAGCAACGAGCTTGCCTTCCTTCAAAAACTGAGTGGCACGCGCAATAATGGCATCACTTGTTGCAACGTCGCTTGCCCACTGTATGTCCTCCACTGAAAGCTGAACATCGCGTGGCTCAGTTGAAGATACGCTCGATTCTATCCAGCCAATTTGGGGACCGCATTCAAAACAGGCATCGGGCTGAGCGTGAAAACGCCTATCAAGAGGATTGTCGTATTCGCTTTGACAATCGGGGCACATCGTAAAGGGGCGCATTGAGGTCTGCGCGCGATCATAGGGCAAGGAGCGCATAATCGTAAAACGCGGACCGCAATTGGTGCAGTTAATAAAGGGATAATGGTAGCGCCTGTTTTTAGGATCAAAGAGTTCTGCAACACAATCATCGCACGTTGCTAAATCGGGGGAAACGAGTGTAGTTTCTTCCACCTCTTTGTCCTGCGAAAAGCGAATTTCGAAATCTTGGAACCCTTCAACAGGTACTTCTTCGATGTTGATTTCTCGAACCTGCGCAGCAAGCGGTGCACGTTCAGATAGGGCAATAGCAAACGCATCAATATCGCTTGTTTGTCCTTCGGCGTGAACAATCACGCCTTCTGTTGTGTTTAATACCCAACCCGTAATATGGTGCGAAAGTGCCTCACGATAGACAAAGGGGCGGAAACCCACCCCTTGCACAACACCTATTACTGTGAGCTTTACTGCCTCACAACTCATGCATACACCACTTTCTTAAATGCTTTCGCCAACGCACGAATAGAAACAGCCGAATTATCGGGCAAGTGCACGTGGACGCAGCGGCGACCACGTGAAGAAAGAATAGTAAAGTCGCCCGAAGCTTGTGCTTTTGCAAGCTGTCCTAATGTTTGTGCGCGATCATCGTCTATTTCAATATCTTTAGGTTCATCGGCAGAAATAATAAGGTAAACACCCTTGTTTGGACCGCCTTTATGAAGCTGTCCTGTGGAGTGCAAATAACGAGGACCAATTTCTAGGCAGGAAGCTACACCGTAGTGTGAAGCAACGGTGTGACGAATTTCTTCGATAGCCTCACGACGACCTTCGCCCGCGAAAGGCAAGAAGGCGTTGAACGAGAAGTAATCGCCTGGCTCAATGCTGCCAAACAAGGCACGAAGTGCAGCATCAAGCGAATTTTCTTCTGTTTTATCGCGCAAGGCTTCAGAAATATGTACTTCAACTTTGCCGATAGGCACTTCAGCTAACCCATCTTCTACAAATTCTGGCTCGCGTGCGCCTTCCGACAAAATGTGCAGTACTTCTGCCTTCGCAACTGCAACATCAGGTTGGTCGAAAGGACAAACCTTCATGAGGTAGCCCACCATTGCAATAGCGTATTCCCACATAACAAAATGCGCTGCCAAATCCTCAACATTGAGCACCTTAAAGTGCATCTGAGGAATAGCAGGATCAATAAATTCAAGCGCGTGATTAAAGTTTTGACGGTCATCCCACTGATCAGTCTTGGTGTTATAGGTAATAACCGTACGATCTTTTGGATCCTCGCGCAAAACAAGAGAATCAACTTCGATGTTTGGCAAAATGCCTAAACCGTTTTTGCCAAGACTTTCAGCAACCAACTGCTCAATCCACAAACCCAAAACACGGCCGCGCTTTGGCGTGAACAGTGAAAATTTGTCGCGTCCACGTTCATACGTGTCGAATAAAAATGCGGCCAAGTTTGACGCAGGGTTATCAAGGTCATCAATAGCACAAAGCGCTTCAGCTTCACGAGCGCTTTCAATTAAAGACGAAAGGTTCATGCCAACGAGCGCTGCTGGAACGAGACCAAATACCGAAAGCGCCGAATAGCGACCACCTACGGTAGGTTCGCCCAAGAAGACTTTAGCCCAGCCTTCTTCTTTTGCACGCTTTTCCAAATCTGAACCTGGATCGGTGATAGCCACAAGGTGCTTTGGAATATCTTCGACGGGCAGGCTTTCTGCCAATACCTCGCGTACCGCCTTCATGACCAACGATGGCTCAATAGTGCCGCCCGATTTGGATGATTGGATAATGATGGTGTGTTCAGGATTGCACTGAGACATAATAGTGCGCACACGAACGGGTGATACCGAGTCGAGCGTTCTAAAGGCAATATAGGAAGAATCAGGCTTGTTGTATTTGGTCAACGTCATAGGAGCCTGCGTAGATCCCCCCTGACCAATAAGGATTACGGTTTTCAGACCTTTAGCGATAGCGTCATCGGCAAAAGCCTGAATTTCCTCAATGGGACAAGGAGGATTGCTGGCAAGCGTTGCCCAGCCCATGTAATTCTGGGCACAATCCTGTGCTTCTTCAGAGAAGTTATAAAGTGATGCATCCTTGCTGTGAATACGACTTGCAACTTTGCCGTCTACAAGCGCTTGCAGCGAAGGAGGGTATATACCTTGTATAGAGAAGTCGATCATCAGTCCCTCTTTCAAACGTAGCTGTATTTTATCAAAGGGCATCCAACGACCCTATAAATGTGTAGACAGAACGTCACTTTTGCTACAAAAAAGTAGACTATGCGCAAAAAAGCCCCGCATGTGCGGGGCTTCACGATTCAAAATGGTGGTCGGGGCGGGACTTGAACCCGCGACACGCGGATTTTCAATCCGCTGCTCTACCAGCTGAGCTACCCAACCAGTTGCGCATTCGTATGACGCGAAACGAAATTGTACCGATACTTTTACAATTCGTCAAGCAATTAATTTGTCTAATCTTGTTACTACGCTATTTGCTTTGTTTATCTTGTATTTCTTAATCTCAGCTCACCGCTTTCGCTGCTCAAAAACGCTCTGCGTTTTTTTCGTGCGCTTCGCTGCATCATGCTTTTAAATAAGCGCCCTTCGGGCGCAATGAAAATTGGTGTTCTGAGTTCGCTTCGATCAAGAAATACAAGATACAAAAAAGTTCAGTGCTGAGATGTTGAATAAGGGTCACTCGACGCTTCAAATTTAACATTTAAATATGAAGCGGCGGAGTCCGACGCATAGATGTTTAGGAATCATAATTCCTAAACATCGGTAGGAGGACGGGTGACCCGTTTCAAATCTCAGCACTGAACGTACGTTGCTGTAACTTATTGCTTTGCTTTAATTAGTAAAACTTATGCTTCCCAGGCACTGCGGCCAATAAGAGCGCGCTTGCCGATGTCGCTGCGGAACTGCATGTCCTCGAACTTGATAAGGTTGCATGCTTCATAGGCACGATTACGTGCTTCTTCAAACGTATCACCCAAAGCAACCACGTTCAAAACGCGGCCGCCTGCGGTAATAAGTTCGCCATCGTTGTTAAGCGCTGTGCCTGCATGGAACACAATAACATCGTCCATGCGCTGTGCCTCTGACACGCCAAGGATAACTTTGCCCTTTTCATAAGAGCCAGGATATCCACCACTTGCCAATACGACGCTTACCGCCCACTTATCTGACCAAGAAAGCTCAATGTCTTCTGGCTTACCTTCTGCGACTGCCAGCATAATATCCACCAGATCGCCCTGGAGGCGAGGCAATACTACCTGGGTTTCGGGATCACCAAAACGTGCATTGAATTCGAGTACTTTAGGGCCTTCGGGCGTCAGCATGAAACCGCCATACAGACAACCACGATAATCGGTGGTGAAAGGATCGCGTGCTGTTGCTGCAGCAGCAGTTTCCATTACCTGAACCATTGCAGCCATTTCTTCTTCGGTCACGATAGGCACTGGAGAATATACACCCATACCACCCGTATTAGGACCTAAGTCGCCATCATAGGCACGCTTGTGATCCTGCGCAGGTGCCATGCAGAATGCTTTGCCACCAGAAACGAAAGCTAACAGCGAGCATTCAGGGCCAGTGAGCATTTCTTCGATTACTACGCGACTTCCTGCCTCGCCAAAGGTTCCGCTAAAGCAACCATCCACTGCTTCAAGGGCAACTTCGAGCGTTTCTGCCACGATAACGCCCTTGCCCGCGGCAAGGCCGTCTGCTTTGACTACCAAAGGTGCACCAAGCTCTTCGCAGTAAGCGCGTGCTTGCTCGGCATTGGTAAAACTTGCATAGCGCGCAGTAGGAATACCATTTGCTTCCATGAACTCTTTGGAATAGGTTTTTGAACCCTCCAGCTGAGCACCTTGCGCATCAGGACCAAACACAGGAATACCACCAGCGCGAACCACATCGGCAACGCCTGCTACCAACGGAGCTTCTGGACCAATAACTACCAGACCGATTTCATGGTCTTTTGCAAAGCCGAGTACCGCTTCGCCATTTTCTGCATCAAGATTCTTCACATTTTGGGCAATTGAAGCAGTTCCACCATTACCAGGAGCAACATAGAGCTGATCGCAACGAGGAGACTTCGCAAGTGCCCAAGCAATAGCATGTTCGCGTCCGCCGCCGCCAAGAACAAGAATGTTCACTGTTTTACCTTTCACCCATTAACGGCTTTCCCAGCCGTTAAAGATGGTCTGATTTCTGTCAGGACCAACCGCAATAATAGAAGCACGAACACCTGTTACCTCTTCAAGATAGGTAACATAGCGCTGAGCATTTACGGGCAGGTCTTCAAACTTCTTGCAATCAGAAATATCAATGCCTTCCCAACCAGGAAGCTCTTCATAAATAGGAGTTACATTCTTTGGATAAATTACCGAATGCTGCATTGGGAAGTAGTCATAGCGAACGCCATCAGCTTCATAACCAACGCACACTTTAATAGTAGGAACGCAAGACAATACGTCGAGTTTCGTCAGCGCCATATCAGTCATAGAGTTAACTTCAACCGCGTAACGAGCCTGTACCGCGTCGAACCAACCACAACGACGCTTACGGCCGGTGGTTACACCATATTCGCCACCAACTTTGCAAAGCAATTCGCCCGTTTCGTCGTGAAGCTCAGTAGGGAATGGACCAGAACCAACACGAGTAATGTAGGCCTTAGCAATACCCAATACCTTATCGATTGCCTTAGGACCAACACCTGAACCAGTTGGTGCACCGCCTGCGCAGCAAGAAGACGAAGTTACAAACGGATAGGTACCATGGTCGATATCGAGCATGGTACCCTGTGCGCCTTCAAACAAGATGTTTTTATTTTCACGCAGAGCCGCATTAAGCATTTGAGTAGTTTCTGCCATGTGCTTGCGCATAACTTCTGCGTAAGGCAAATACATTTCGCAAATCTGATCTACGGTGTAAGGCTTTAAATCGTAGATCTTGGTAAGAACTTGATTCTTGATAGCAAGCGCTGCTTCAAGCTTTTCGCGGAAGATCTTTTCATCCAAAAGATCCTGAACACGAATGCCATTACGAGCGAATTTGTCTTCATAAGCAGGACCAATACCACGATTAGTGGTACCAATCTTGTGCTTGCCCAAATGACGCTCTGATGCTCCATCCAAATCAATGTGATAAGGCATGATGATGTGAGCATCGCAGGAAATGCGCAAACGATCGCAAGGGAAGCCAGATTCTTCCAGCATCTGCATTTCTTCAACTAAAACTTTAGGATCAATAACGCAACCGTTGCCAATAACAGGCGTGATGTGATCATACATAACGCCAGAAGGAATAAGATGCAATGCGAGCTTGGTGTCGCCGTGAATTACCGTATGACCGGCGTTGTTTCCTCCCTGATATCGAACAACGTAATCATAATCACTTGAAATTAAGTCAGTGATCTTGCCTTTTCCCTCGTCACCCCACTGGGCACCAAGGAGAACCGTGCTTGGCATGTAAGGTCCTTTCAATGTTTTTATAACTTAACGAGACTTTTCGCAGTTGCAATAACTACCTGGCAGTCTCATGACGGACATTATTTTAGGTCAAAACGCAAAATAAAATCCTGCCCAACAAAGGAATAATACTACAGTTCAATCAATTTACTCTTTGAATCAGCTTTACACACTAAGGCTGCAATATCTGGATGGCACGTAAACAAAATAACTTGGCGGCTGCGTGCTAATTCCGCAAGTGCTCGAACTGCTTGCTTTCTGCGCGCATTATCGAAATTCACCAATATGTCATCGCACATTATAGGAAGCCCTTTGCCCACGTTTTCTGCAGTCATAAGCAAAGCAATGCGCAGGCTTAAATATAGCTGCTGGCGTGTACCGAGCGAAAGCAAATGCGGGGCACGTGTGGTTTTGATGGCATCAACTACTTCAATATCGCCTTGCGCGTTCATGCGCACCGTGCACCACGCACCATCGGTCATTTGAGACAACAATCGCGATGCGCAGCGATATACCTCAGGCTGACTTTTCCGTTCCCATTGCGCAATAGCATCTTCGAGCGAGCGCTGCGCAATAAGCAGCGTGGCCAATTGGCGATAATCGTCCTGCAAGCGCGTTTCAATGGTTTCGTTTTGAAACTTCAATTCATCAAACGAAGTTGTCCTTCGTGCTGCAGTTAATCGCTCAGTAATTTCACCTATTTGTCGTTCAGTTTCACCTATTGTCTGCGCCGTTTTGCTTCGCTCGGCAACTTTGCGCTCAATTACTTGATTGATATCTTCAACCCTGGCTTCTTTATCAAACCCCGCAGCATTGCAAATCTCGCTACGGTCACGATACGCTTGTTCAAGAGCGTCCTGTAGGGAAGCGTGATGAAGGGCTTGAGCTTGTTTTGTTTGGTTTGCAAGATCTTGAGCAGAGCGATATTCCCGCAGTTGATCAAGCAGTCGACGAGCTCTGCGCGTAGATCCTTGAGCTGCACCAAGACCCGATTGAATAAGTTGTTGTTCTATAAATTCGCTATATTCGCGTGATTGAGCCTCGCATACTTCTAGCGTTTTTTGGTCTTGTTGCATAACCCATTCTTTTTTAGAACGAGCATCTTCCCATTCTTCTTCGGTGCGCGTTGGTCGCATGCTGATGACAACGCCCACTACAGCCAAAACAAGAGCAACGAGAACAAGCGCTACACCTACTACCAAATAGGAAGCACCTGTCATTTGACGAGCAAGATTAACAATGTAAACGCCAATGAAAGCCATAATCAAAGGAACCACAATAGCAAATGCCAACTGAGCCCAGCGTTGTTTGCGTGCTCGGTCATATTGCTGTTGTTTATGTGCGTCCTCTGTATGGAATTCATATTCCGCACGTGACGTATTGGCCGCTTCGCGTGCTTTATCAACACTGTGTTCTAATTTAGCTTTGCGATCATCAAATTCGTCTAAAGAATCACGCAGGCGGTATTCTTGTGCTTGGGTAAGATCTACTAATTCGGCAATATCATTATCAGGCACAAGCGAAGCGGAGTTTGACGATTCGCTATTTCCAAAAGACTGGTCCAGATCCTGCTGCAACGAAGCAATTCTTGCATCAAGCGAACTTACCTGGGTTGCAGTTTGGGTAAGATTTTCTATTTCGCTGTTAAGACGATCTTGTGTTTCTCGCATTAAATCCCTGCGTGGGCGAAGCGAAGCTAACATATGTTCCTGTTCGCGCAGGTTATCCGCTTCTTCTCGGCTCGTTTGTACAAGAGCTTTCAGTCGACTCTGTTCGTTTTTCAAGTTACCAATCGCATCAGGATTTTGTGCCGAACGAGAAGTCAGTGCTCTTATTTGCGCAGAAATAGATTCCAGCGCATGAGCGGGAGACGCAGAGGTGCCCGAACCTGCCGTTAGCAAGCGCGCAGTAATATCGCTATGTCTATCTAGACGCAAAAGTTCATCGCTCGTAAGCGAAAACATAGTTTCGTAGGTTTCACGATCAATATTAGTCAGCAACGGGACTGGCGGATTAAGTTCATCGGTGTTTTTTACGCGCTTTAATTCGACAACATCACCTGTTGCTTCATCCTTAAAAAACAAACTGCCCGATCTATCAGCGTTTTCTGGACGGTAGGGATTTGCTTCTCCGCGCGCAGCAGGCCAGCCAAACAGCACTCCTTTTACGAGTTCGTTTAAGGTAGTTTTGCCTGCTTCATTAGGTCCGTATACTACATTCATTCCTGGACCAAAAGGACCTACGATAATGTTGGCGAACTTGCCAAAACTCGTCATTTTTATGTGCTCAAGAAAATATGAGGGGATGGATTTTGAAATCTTTGGTTTTTTAGCCATTATTCACCATCCCTCCCCAAAAGATCCAAAACAAGCGTTTCGGCATCTGCACAAAGTTCAGAGTACTTTCCCTCAAGCGAGGTTGGCAGAGATAATTCCCGCTGATAAAACTGCTTTTCTAAATCAAGTAGTACCTTGTCTTTGTCCAGGCGATACTGATCCATTACCTCTAAATACACTGAAGGGAACAGTCCTTCCTTGCGCAACGTTTGCGTCTTTACTGAAGGTTTAGTTTTGTTGAGCAGTGCATCGATATAGAAAAACGGATAACCATCGTTGAGAATAGCGCGCATATCTTCTAAAACCTGTGAAGTTAAATCGCCGTGAAGCGCGCTTCTTCCCGTTAGAGTGATGCGGAACATCATGCGTTGACAACGGGTCTTGGCATTTTGACCAAATTCGGCACTTACTATCTTTTCTTGGATATCGGCAATAGTTGCACAATCAGAAACATTAAGCTCGAGACGTTTCCAGGCCACCTTTGCTGTTGGCAAAAAATCAATCCGAATAGGCGCTTTGGAAGAAAGTGTTACTTTAAACACTCCATGTTCGCCTTCTTCTTTCATGTCTCTACCTTGAGGACAACCCGAATACACGATGCGAGGGTCCTCTTCCGAAGGGAATACTTTTGGTTGATGAACATGACCGCAAGCCCAATAATCAACATCGCGCTTAAGGAGCGTTTTTGGATTTACCGGCGATCGCGTAAGGTCAATATCGAGTCCCGTATGAAGAATACCAATCATAAAAGGAGCCGAAATCCCCAGTTCAGCAGTGGCTGTTTCACGTGAAATACCCTCAGAAATATCTTCGTTACGAGGGAAAGATTGCGTGTAATAGCCACGACCACCTATAAGCGCAAGCGGTTTACCATCGCGCTGATAATAGGTGAATTCTGGCCCTGTTGCTCCCAATAAATGGGTGTTATCTGGCAAAGCAGCAAACGAGTTATCCCACGAAATAAAAGGATCGTGATTTCCCGTAACAAAATAAACGGGTATACCCGCCTCATCTAATTGTTTTAGTCCAGCTAAAAACAGAGAAAAATCTGCATAAGACGGGTGTGAATTATCAAAAATGTCGCCCGCCAAAACCACAAAATTAACTTGTTCTTTTAGAGCAATATCAATAACGTTTCGGAATGCTTCAGGGATTGCCTGTAAGAGAATGTCTGCCCATTCAGGCGCGATGGATCTGAGCCCTTTAAATGGTGCCCCTAAATGAAGATCTGCAGCATGTATAAACGTTACGGTACTCATGCTTTGAGTGTAACGCGAAAGCACCTGAAACCTTTATCAGAAATTCAACAATGATAAAAATTAGTAGCCTGAATCGTCGAAATGATTAGTAAACTTCGTAAATTCTGGAATAAAGGTAAGTGGGATGTCGCGCGTAGGACCATTACGGTGCTTTGCAACAATGAGTTCTGCCATGCCCCAATCGGGACGCTTATCCGATTCTGCTTCCGCTTCAGATGTACTTCTATCAAGGAACATTACGATGTCCGCGTCCTGTTCGATAGAGCCCGATTCGCGCAAGTCCGAAAGCATTGGGCGTTTATCGGTACGCGTTTCAACGCCACGAGAAAGCTGAGACAAGGCCAAAATAGGAACGTTTAATTCCTTTGCAAGTACCTTCAAACCACGCGAAATTTCAGCAACTTCTACTGCGCGGTTGTTGGGGTGAGGAATGACAGGCTGCATAAGCTGTAAGTAGTCAACGATGATAAGACCTTGTTTTTTATTGCGCATCATACGACGCGCTTTGGTACGAAGTTCAACAATGGAAAGCGAAGGCGAATCATCAACGTACAAATCGTATTGCGAAAGTTCACCCGATACGCGCACAAGTTCACTCCAGTCGCTGTCTTGCAACTGGCCACCACGCAAACGTGACAAACTCATACCCGCTTCCGCTGCCAACACACGTTGAGTAATCTGAACTGACGACATTTCCAAACTGAACAGCGCTACCGTTGAACCCAGCTTTGCGGCGTTTGTTGCCAAGTTCATAGCAAATGAAGTTTTACCAACGGCAGGACGCGCCGCCAGAATAATCAGGTCGCCACCGCGCAAACCGCAGAACAGCTTATCCACATCGGTAAAACCAGTAGGAACACCCTGCATAGTACCTGCACGATTAGCCATTTCGGCAATTTCATCATTCGCTTCAATGATAAGAGTTTGAATATCTTTAAACGTAGAACTTACCGTTTGCTCAGTAACATTAAACAGCGCAGCTTCTGCTTGAGATACTAATTCTTTAGGATCAGAAGGAGAATCATACGCAAGAGAAGTAATTTGAGCGGATGCGCGCAAGAGTTCACGACGCATGGCATCACGTGCAACAATTTCGGCATGGTGCTGCCAACTTGTAAATGCAAACGTATTGTCCGCCAATTCCAGCAGATACGATTGTCCACCAATAGCTTCAAGCTGCCCGCTTGCTTTCAAATTGTCGGAAACAGAAATAACATCAATAGGAATAGAACGCGAATTCATTTCACGCATAGTTTCAAAAATAATACGGTGAGCAGGACGGAAGAAACTTTCGGGTTTCAACTTTAAAGAAACCTCTTCAAACACTCCCGTTGAAAGCAAGCACGCAGCAAGAACTGTTTGTTCTGCTTCGATGTTTTGAGGGAATGTTTTATTAATGTCCGTTGAATTGTTGTTCCGTGTATCGGGCACTGTTTTTCCGTTCCTTAGTTACGTTACCGCGTTATCAAAAACTATTCCGAGGTAAAAAGATAATACAACACCACTATAAAGAAAAAACTCAAAGAAAAAGGCCGCCTGATTAAAATCAGACGACCTTTTAAATCAAGCAAGTAAGCTACGTTATTCAGCAGCTTCTTCAGTTACTTCTTCTGCAGTTTCAGCTTCAGCCTCTGCAGGAGCTTCAGCTGCCTCAGTAGCAGCAAAGGTCTCAGCATCGCCAACAAGAATGGTCAAGTTAGCCTTGATGTCACGATACAGAGAAATTGCTACCTCGTGAGCGCCAGCAGACTTAATAGCGGACTTCATTTCAACACGACGACGGTCGATCTCGATGTCAGCCTGAGCCTTGATAGCGTCTACGATCATCTGAGAAGTTACAGAACCAAAGAGAACGCCTTCTTCGCCTACGCGAGCTTCAACCTTAACGGTAAGAGCGTCAAGAACTTCCTTGGTCTTGTTAGCTTCTGCAACACGATTCTCTTCACGAGCTGCAATGTTGTGCTTGCGCTGCTCGAGCTGCTTCAGGTTACCCTTAGTAGCAGCTACAGCCAAGCGCTTTGGGAATAAATAGTTGTTAGCAAAACCAGCAGCAACGTCTACTACGTCGCCTTCGCCGCCCTTGCCCTTAACTTCTGCCAAAAGGATTACTTTCATTTCATCCTCCTCTTAGCGATTACGACGATCGCCACGGCCGCTTACTGCAGGCACAGCATAAGGCATGAGAGCCATTTCACGTGCACGCTTTACGGCATTAGCGATATCGCGCTGGTGCTGGGTGCAAGCGCCCGTTACACGGCGGGGCTTGATCTTCCCACGATCAGTAACATACTTACGCAGCATCTGAGTGTCTTTGTAATCTACGTATTCTGCGTGATCCTTGCAGAACTGGCAGTACTTTCGACGAGGCTGCTTTGTGTAGTCAGACATGTAAACCTCTTTCGAATGATTAGAACGGAATATCAGTATCGTAGACGGAGGCATCAACTACTGGCGCTGCCATAGGTGCCGCGGCAGGTGCCGCTGCTGCTGGAGCAGCCATAGTGTTGCGCTGCATACCGTTATCGTTGCGAGGAGATAAGAATTCGATCTCATCAACAATAACTTCAATCTTGCTGCGCTTTTGCCCATCACGTTCCCACTGGCTCCAACGAAGTTTACCTTCAATTGCAACCTTGCTTCCTTTCTGAAGGAAACGGGAAACAGACTGAGCACGAGCACCAAACATAGTGCAATCGATGAAATTAGGATAGTCTTCCCATTCACCTGTCTGTTGGTTCTTGCGACGATCGTTTACTGCAACGCCGAAGCCTAGTACTGGCATTCCACTTGCAGTAGAACGAAGATCAGGGTCGCGAGTAAGATTACCAGTGATGATTACGCGATTGATGCTCATTTTGAACCTCTCTCATGCTACGAACAATTCTGTTCGCCTTTGATTTCCAAATAATAAAGTGATAACTAGTCACGATCAGGACGAGCAACGATCATGTGGCGCTCAACAGCGTCAGTGATGCGCAAAACACGATCAAGCTCTGCAATGTTTGCAGGCTCTGCATGGAAATCGATAAGGGTGTAATCACCGTCAGTCAGACCATTGATTTCATAAGCGAGCTTGCGCTTACCCCAATTGTCTACGTTATCTACAACACCGTTACCTTCTGCGAGGGCGGTCTCGATACGTTTCATAACTGCGATACGGGTTTCTTCGTCGATTGACGGAGCTACAAAATACAAGAGTTCATAAGCCTTCATCAGTTCACCTCCTCTGGACTTACGGCTTCGGGATTTGAAGGCATGCCCGAAGCAGGAATAGCCGAACCATAGTAACAAACTGCTTATGTGTTCGCAATTGTAAACAGTTAGGAACTCACGGTTTATTCACATTACCTCTTCGATTTTCAAGATCAGACCTCAAACACATGTCGTTTAGCCACCACATGCGTTACTTATTTGCCTCGTACGTTACTTACCTGCTACGCGCGTTATCTATCGGTAGCAAGTCATCTTTCTTAAGCACTACCAACAACAAGTGATCTCGGCCGATACCTACCTTCATTTACTACCTAGCTAGTATGCTACCGAAAAGAATTCACACCTATTTCTACTTTAAGCACTATTTTCTGCACATATTCATATCGTTATTCTTACATGATTCTCATATCTGACTCATATCTGTACTTATATTCGATGAGTATTTATCTCCTATATTTATCTCGTCTCGTCTTCACGTATAAAGCTGTCTTTGTTTAATAGCTCATTTGTTCTTCACACATAAATCGTTTTCTATTCAATAGCTCTTCTTTTGATTCCCCTGTAAACCCAAAAGCTTTTGCATTATTTCGTGACCTTTTTGGATAAAAATGTACATTTGTTACAAAATATTGGATATCTCCAACCAAAACTACGCCATATTCAAGCAATACTTTTTTTATTTGCTGCCTGATTACCATTTTTCGGTTTTTTATTACGCTTATTTTTTATATTCAGTAACAAACGTGCATTTTCATCCAAAAACCCTTGGGTTATGGATCAAACCCTTACTCCAAAAGCAAACGAGACTGAAAACTTATGTCTTCAGTCTCGTTTTTGAGTTTTAGTTCATTGTTTTAGTTCATTTTCTAAAAGCTTGCTTTACCCAAACAGCTATTCCAAGCTAGATCATCCAAGCTCGCTCAAGAGCGTGTGAAGCCTTATTTTTCTGCTTGGGCTTTTTCTGCCTCTTCAGCTGCCTTTTCAAGTTTGTCAGCTATTGCTTCAACCTGGGTTTCATCCACCTGGTCTTCCTGATTAGCTGAAAGATCAGCCATTGGATCTAAGCTACCTTCCATATCGAGCTCGAGTTTAAGATTTTCCATAAAGTTAGGAGCAGGACCGATATAGGTTATTTCTTTATTAATACCATTATCATCATAAAGATAACCAAACGCATAAGCTTGCTCTTCACCAGGCAATCCGCCTTCGGCAATTAAGGCATCGCGCATACCATCTTCGGTTTCGATATAGCCGTCATAACAAAATGCATACGCAGTTGCTCCACGAGCACCCTCAACTTCACGGCGAGCTGCTAAGAAGCACTCTTCTACGTCATCGCCAGGATGAGTTTCAATAAACAAGTTTTCTTTTACTGCTAAACCAGTGAAGGGTACGACTTCTTCTCCGCCTTCCATTTTTGCAGCAGCTTCATCTAAAACTGCGCGGATAACAGTCTTTAAAACATCATCAATGTCTTCTTCAGGGGCATTTGCCTCGGGATCAACCATACGTTCAGCCATGGATAATCCTTTCATCGTTTGTCGGTCGTTTTAGTTTGTTATTAATTGCTTGAAGTGTAGCACGACCGCGTGGTCGTGCTACTTTTACTCCGAGTAACGGCTTTGTTTCAGTGACGGCCATTAAAAAATGACCTCATAAGCGAGGTCATGAAAATTCTGGCGGAAGGAGAGGGATTTGAACCCTCGTTACCGGGAGTACCGGTAAAACGGTTTTCGAGACCGCCGCATTCAGCCGCTCTGCCATCCTTCCATTACTATTTATCGAAATTCATTGCGTTGAATTTCTCTTCGTTGAAATCCAACAGAACTTCTATGTTGTCGAAACCTTTTACATAAGGTTTCTTTGCGAAGCCTGTTCTATAAAGCTGAGGCTTCTTTATTAGTATCTGTAAAAAAGGTCGTTCAAAAAGAACGACCTTGAAATTTCCTGGCGGAGAGATGGGGATTCGAACCCCAGGTACGCTTTTGGCGCACACACGATTTCCAATCGTGCTCCTTAAGCCAGACTCGGACATCTCTCCAGCTTGCCGTGTTTTACACGTGCAGTATGGCAGTATACACTAAATTAGTACTCGGTAACAAGAGAATAATAGCCATCTTGTGACAATATTCTTAAAGGAACATCAAATAATCCAGAAACACATTCAGTAGCAAGGGCTTCTTCTTTAGGCTTATCAGCAAAAAGTTTGCCCTCTTTAATCATTACCACTCGTTTGATTTCAGGAATAATATCTTCTGGATAGTGTGTAACCAAAATAATTGCTTTACCTGCTGCTGTTAAATCACGCATGGTTTTGCGCACATAGTACATTCCTTCAGGATCAAGACCCGTAGTTGGCTCATCTAGCACCAATACCTCTGGATCATGCACTAACGCACGAGCAATCAAAACACGACGAGCCTGACCAGAAGATAAAGTCATTACATCTCGATCTGCCAAATAATCAATTCCCAAAAATTCAAGGATTTCGCTTACCTTAGCTTTGCCTTCTTCAGTCATTGAATACTGGCGAGGAACACCTAATGATCCCAGTAGACCACCATATACCACTTCAAATACGGGAAGATGAACCGTAATTTGATTTTGCATAGTTGCAGAAACAACGCCAAAACATTTCTTTGTTTCCTGAAGCGTTACCAATGCCTTGCCTTTAAATAAAACAGGAGGATGTTCTCTATATAAAGGAAATACCTCTCGAGTAATCAAGTTAATAAACGTTGATTTACCTGCGCCATTAGGGCCGATCAAAGCAATACTTTCACCTTGAGCAAGATCAAAATCATCAATCGAAAGAATATCTTTACCATTACGGCGAACAACAGCATTGTGTAGGGTAATCAAGGGGATTTCTTCATTACACATTTGGTTCCTCCAAAAATAAATAGGGCCACCTCATAATACTCGGTAGCCCTAAAGAAAACTATTACTTTCAAGCAAAGTGTAGGTAATTACCAACCTTCGAACTGTTTGGTGGTATAAAACCCAATCGGTATCGAATTACTGACCTTCGGTTGACTGATCGGTAGAAGATTCATCAGTTGCAGCCTGATCCTCAGTTGCTTCTTCAGAAGATCCGTCACTTGAAGCGTCGGTTCCCTCTTCAGAAGAATCTTCAGTTGAGGAACCATCGCCTGACTCATCAGTAGTTCCTTCTTCGGATTCATATTGGGTCATATCCAAGTTGTAGGGAACATCTTCTGGCATATCGTTAATTTGAATGTCAGCTTGGTCTTTGTAAGAAGTGAACCAGTCATTGTAGGCGCTAGATTGATTCTGACTCTTTACGATATTGGAAATATAATCAACGAATTCACTTGGATAATCGTCTAAAGAATCAGCGGTGCCATCGCAAGAAAATTCATCGGTGCACTTAATGATATGAATACCATAATCGCTGGTAACTAAACCTGATACCTCGCCTTTCGACAGCTCGCCGAGAGCAGTTGTATAGGCGTCAACAAAGGTGTTGGTTGCATCCCAACCTACATCGCCGCCATTTTCAGCCGAAGCGGTATCGGTAGAATACTGTTTTGCTGCGTCTGCAAAATCAAGGGTTCCCGCATTAATCTGGTCAAGAACTTCTTGAGCGGTAGCTTCATCGTCAGAAGAGAACAAAATATGAGAAGAACGCTTAGCACCATCAAACATGGTGTAGTAGGTGTTCAGCATATCCAAAACTTCTGAATCGTCAGCTTCCGCAGAATCACCCGCAACGTTTTCCATCAAAGCTTCATCACGGAAGCCTTCTTCGATTGCTTGACGATACTGATCTTCAGAAATTCCTGTGCTGCTAAGGGCGCTTTGCCATTCTTCATCACTGGAATAATTTGATTTCATGGATTCGATATGCTCATCTACCTCAGATTGATCAACCGAAATCCCTTTTTCATCACAGGCTTGTTTCTTTAATTCAACTTCGGTGTAGTAATCAATAACCTGACTGCGTACCGTAGAAGGATCAAGTGAATTTTCATTCATCCAGTTTGCCCAGTCTTGATCGCTGGTTAAATCAGAACTTGTACGAAAATCCTGAATGTACTTTGTAATAGTGTCTTCTTCAATTTCAGAGCCATTAACCGTAGCTGCTACGCCTCCGGTGTATCCATAATTCGTACCACCGCAGCCAACGAGCGCAAAACAGCATGCTGCGGAAACACCAATAATAGATACCTTACGAAGTAAAGCCTTGTGTTTCATTTAGTTCCCTTACCTTATTTAGTGCTAAAGAACCGCACTAATCAGCGGTTCTTCGCTATTTTGGCACAAAGCTTACAATCGCAACCTATTCGCACAATTTACCCATTTATTGCAGCCTGTTTATCACAAGCTCTTCATAAAGTAAGAAAAAAAATGCACGCTCACCGCAGTAAGCGCGCATTTATCTTGAGTCTGTAAGATATCTTTTCAGGTTTTTTAGGTTTTTAGCTATTCGGCATCGTTGCACCTATTGGTATATCTATTGTCGTGCTTGGCAATATGCTTATCAACACACTCATCGCGCGCGGCACCATACCTTGTTACTACGCACTTTTAATGCACCAATAATGCACTAATCAATAGCTACCTCTAGCTCTACTTATTTTTTGCTTCCTTACGACGTTCCGTTGCAGAAAGAAGACGTTTACGAAGACGAATAGACTTTGGCGTGATTTCAACCAATTCGTCATCTTCAATGTATTCAAGTGCCTCTTCCAACGTAAACGTAACAGGAGGGGTTAACTGAATAGCTTTATCGGCACCAGCAGAACGTTGGTTGCCAAGCTGCTTTGCCTTAGCAACATTTACTACCATGTCGCCCTCTTTAGCAGATTCGCCAACAATCATGCCTTCGTAGCAGTCTTCACCAGGACCAATAAATAAGCGACCACGTTGCTGTAAGGTATCCAACGCATACGCTACCGATTTTTCCGTAGCCATAGCAATCATGGAGCCATTCTTACGTCCGCTAAATTCACCGCGATAAGGACCGTATTCACTAAAGTGATGGAACATAGTAGCTTCACCATGAGAAACATTAAGAAGCTTGGTGCGCAAGCCCATGGTTCCGCGAGAAGGAATCTTGAAAACAAGGTGAGTCTGTTCTCCGCGCTGGAACATATCGGTCATTTCGCCACCTGCCGTGCCAAATACCTCAATGCATTTTCCTGCATATTCGCTCGGAGTATCCACCGTTGCTTCTTCGATAGGCTCCATCTTATTGCCGTTAGCATCGGTTTTAATAATGACGCGAGGACGACCAACCTGGAATTCATATCCTTCACGACGCATGGTTTCCATCAAAACTGAAAGATGAAGAACACCACGACCGGCAACTTCAATGCCAGACTTATCTTCAAGTTCAGTAATGCGCATCGAGATATTTGATTCCGCTTCACGGAACAAGCGCTCTTTCAACTGGCGTGCTTGAACGATTTCGCCTTCACGACCAACAAGTGGAGAAGTAGAAGCTTCGAATACAACAGACATCGTAGGTTCTTCTACTTCAATAGGATCAAGAATTACCGGTGTTTCACGGTTGGTTACCATATCGCCAATATCGGCATCTTCGATACCAACTACCGCAATGATGTCGCCCGCACCCGCTTCAGGAACTTCCTTTTTACCTAATTCTTCGAAGGTAAACACTTGCTTGATTAGCGTGTTGTAGCGCGTGCCGTCGTTTTTAATAACAAGAACAGGCTCGTTTTTGTGCATCGTGCCCGAATGAAGACGACCCACACCAATTCGTCCAACAAAGCTGGAATGGTCAACAGTGCAGATTTGCAGGGCAACAGGACCATTAGGCTCACAGTCTGGTGCAGGGATTTCTTTCAGAATAGTTTCCAGTAGAGGAACCATATTCATGTTGCCATCTTCTGCATCGTAGCGAGCATAACCATTAACCGCACTGGCATAAATGATAGGGAAGTCTAACTGCTCATCGGAAGCATTGAGCTCTACCATCAAATCGAATACTTCATCGACAACTTCTTCAGGACGAGAACCAGGACGATCAATTTTGTTGATTACTACAACAATGCGAAGCCCCAGTGATAATGCCTTTTCAAGTACGAAACGAGTCTGAGGCATAGGACCTTCAAAAGCGTCAACGATAAGAAGAGCGCCATCTGCCATATTCAATACGCGCTCAACTTCGCCGCCAAAGTCAGCATGGCCAGGCGTGTCGATAACATTAATCTTGATGTCTTTATACGTAATAGAAATATTCTTAGACAGAATAGTAATGCCGCGCTCGCGTTCCTGATCATTGGAGTCCAAAACGCGCTCTGCTACTTCCTGGTTCTCTCGAAATACACCAGCAGTGTACAAGAGACGATCGACCAAGGTTGTTTTACCGTGGTCAACGTGCGCAATGATTGCAACGTTGCGAATATTTTCTTGCTTCATGTAAGCTTCTTCTTTCTCAAGCGAAACAAATCTACGTCGTAAAACACGTACTTATTTTATAACCAGTACGTAATTGTATTTTGAAACACCGACTTATACATCAGGTCAATGTAAAATCAGCAAGGTTTCACACGTAAAAAAAGGCCGTTCTTACGAACGACCTTGGATACTTGGTGGAGCATAGGGGGATCGAACCCCTGACCTCAGGCTTGCAAAGCCCGCGCTCTCCCAGCTGAGCTAATGCCCCATATGTGCGATTCTCTATAATAAGCGCTCCATCGGCTAACTCGGCTCACGGTGGAGCGCTTATCCGTAAAATAATGGTGGGCCCAAGCAGACTTGAACTGCTGACCTCACGCTTATCAGGCGTGCGCTCTAACCAGCTGAGCTATGGGCCCGAAAAATCGCGCTCGAATAATTTACTACCTTCACCTATTTCGGTCAAGCAAAATTTCGAAATTTTTTTAAATTAATTTACCGAAATATCTAAATCACCAGGTGGGTAAAAATAAAACAATTTTATTATTACCTCTTTACCGCCTTAGGAGTGTTATTCTTTAAATATATTCATAGCATTAAGGGAGGTTTACATGATTTCCGTTAAAGTGGAAACGTTAATAATGTCCCAAGATGCCAGTCCTTCGATTCTGGTTTTAACAGCCAATGATTCCAATCATGAATCAATCGAAATCGATCATCGCTTTATCCCTATTTGGATTGGATTACCCGAAGCTGCACAGATTGGATTAGCCCTAGAAGATATTCGTCTTCCAAGACCACTCACTCACGACTTATTTATCAACGCTATATCAAGCTTAGATGCTTATGTAGATCATGTTTTAATTACCGAAGTTAAAGGCTCCACCTTTTACGCCACCCTTACCTTGCGCCAGCATGGGCATCTTATAGAACTTGATGCGCGTCCGAGTGATGCAATAGCGCTTGCTTTAAAACAGGGTGCAGATATTTTTGTTATGGATTCGGTTTTTAAGAAAGCTTCATTTCCTTTTCAATTTAGTGCTAATAAAGAAGAAGAGGATTTAAAGAAGTTTCATGACTTTGTTTCTAACTTGAATCCCGATGATTTCTTAAACCAATAAAAGTGTCTTCCTTATTCAGAAACCTAGAGTTTTTCACTAGCTTCGCTTTAATCAGCTTTCAAATATGTTAAAGGCATAGCGAAAATAACGCACATTAGTGATTTCTATCCCAAAATTTCTTGGAGCTAACCAGGGGCTATGCTTTTTTGAACGTATTTAAAAGCTGCGCTCAGGATAGTGAAAAACTCTAGGTTTCTGAATAGAACGCACACTTCTTGATTCTTAATTGACCTACTCATTCTGCGATTCTGATTATTCTGAACGCGTCTTGAAAATGAAGTTTTAAAGGCATAGCCCAAAGTGTTCAATCAAAGATTAAGGGATTAGTAAGTAGTTCGTTGAATTATTTCGCTATGCCCTTAACTTTATTTGAAAGACGAAAAAAGTGAAGCTAAGCAGAATCGCAGAATGAATAGGTCAATAAAAAAACAGGTAAGAATCTTTGAGACTCTTACCTGTTTCACGGGAAACATAGGAAACACTATGTTTATTTCAACGAGCTATTACTCCTGATCAAGAAGATTCATTTGATCTTTATTCTCATGAGTCTTCGCTGACTTTTTATCATTTGAAGTAGCAATAGCAACCGCAGTTACCTTATCTTTGTCGGCTACGTTCATAACATGAACACCTTGGGTAGAACGACCAAGCTGCGACACTCCTGAAACTGCTGTACGTACCACAACGCCTTCTTCAGTGATGATCATAATTTCATCGGTAGGATCTACTACTTTCATGGCAGCGAGTAAGCCCTTCTTTGGTGTCATAGTAATGGTATAAACACCTTGTCCGCCGCGATGATGTTCTGGATATTCAGCAACGGGAGTGCGTTTACCGTATCCAAGTTCAGTAATAACAAACAGATCACTACCAGGATGAGCAATTTCCATACCAAGTACTCGAGCATCTGCGTTAACGGTCATACCGCGAACACCCATAGTGTCTCGGCCCATAGCACGAACTTCTGATTCATCCCACATGATTGCTTTACCCGCAGAAGATACCATTACAACCTTCTGACCTTCAGCAACACGCTTTACCGAAATAAGCTTGTCGTCGTCTTTCAGGTTAATAGCAATAAGACCATCTCGACGGGTGCGGTCATATAACTTCATTGAGGTTTTCTTTACCATACCTGAAGCGGTTGCAAACATAAGGTACTCATCTTCAGGGAAGTCCTTAGTAGCAATAACTGCCGCAATGGTTTCTCCCTTTTCTAATGGCAATAAGTTCACAATCGCGGTACCACGAGCATGGCGAGAAGCCTCAGGGATCTCATATGCTTTCAGGCGATAAACTTTACCGAACGATGAGAAGAACAACATGTATGCGTGCGTCGAAGAAATGAAGAGATGCTCTACGAAGTCACTTTCTTTCAAGTTAACTCCCTGCATTCCCTTACCACCGCGCTTCTGCTGACGATACGTTGCAACGGGCAAGCGCTTTACATAACCTGCCTTAGTCACCGTAACGGCAACTTCTTCTTCAGCAATAAGATCTTCAACGTCAAGCTCTTTTGCTTCGTCGGTAATCTTAGTAAGACGCTTTGTGTTGTACTTGTCTTTAATTTCCAACAGTTCTTCTTTAATGATTTGCTTTAACAAGTTCTTGTCTGAAAGGACGCGCTTGTAGTATTCAATCTTTTCGCGAAGTTCAGCTAATTCCTGTTCAATCTTTTCGCGTTCCAAACCAGTCAAACGGCGCAATTTCATTTCGAGAATTGCTTCGCTTTGCTTTTCGGAAAGCGAGAAGGATTGCATCAATGCTTCTTTAGCTTCTGAGTCAGTTTTCGATGCGCGAATAATTCGAATAACTTCATCGATATTATCAAGCGCAATTACAAAACCTTCTAAGATATGAGCACGCGCTTCTGCTTTTGCTAAGTCATAACGAGTACGACGCTCAACAACTTCTTCCTGATGAAGAATGTAGTAATGAAGCATTTCCTTTAGGGAAAGCGTACGAGGAACACCATTTACCAGTGCAACCATATTGCAGCCAAAGCCAACCTGCAACTGTGTGTGCTTATAAAGCTTATTAAGCACAACTTGAGGAATAGCGTTTTGCTTCAAATCGATAATAATATCGATACCATGGCGGTCTGCACCGTCGTGAACATTCGAAATCTCAGGAAGCTTTTTATCCCTGATAAGGTCTGCAATTTTTTCGAGAAGCTTTGTACGGTTTACCTGGTAAGGAATCTCAGAAACGACGATAGATTTTCTACCATTTTTTCCTTCTTCAACACGGCAGGTTGAACGTACCGTTAAGCTACCGCGTCCAGTCTCATAAGCATCACGAATACCCTTGCGACCCATAATAATGCCACCTGTTGGGAAATCAGGACCTGGCATTACTTTAAGTAAATCATCAACGGTGCAATCAGGGTTATCTAACATTACGCAGGTAGCGTCAATTGCCTCCCCTAAGTTATGGGGAGGAATATTAGTAGCCATACCAACTGCAATACCAGAAGAACCATTTACTAACAGGTTAGGAAAACGTGCTGGTAAAACAACAGGTTCTTCTAAGCTTTCATCGTAGTTTGGCTGGAAGTCTACGGTTTCTTTATCAAGATCGCGAAGCAATTCCATTGCTGCTTTATCGAGACGTGCCTCGGTGTAACGCATTGCAGCAGCAGAATCACCGTCGATTGAACCAAAGTTACCGTGACCATCAACCAAAGGTACACGCATAGAAAATGGTTGAGCTAAACGAACCATCGTGTCGTATACCGCAGAGTCACCATGAGGGTGATATTTACCAATAACATCACCAACGGTACGTGCAGACTTAGCGTGAGGACGCTTTGGTGTAATACCACTTTCATTCATCGCGTACAAAATACGACGATGAACTGGCTTTAAACCATCACGAACATCAGGCAATGCACGCGAAACAATAACACTCATCGAATACTCAAGAAAGGAAGTTCTCATTTCCTTACTGAGTTCAGCTGGAAGGATGGTAGATCCCGTAAGATCCATTCCTTCATCTTTCTTTTCAGCCACGAAATTAATCCTTTCTAGAAGTCAAGGAAGCGAACGTCATGAGCGTGCTTCTGGATAAAGTCTTTACGAGGTTCTACCTGATCACCCATCAATTCACTCACTACACGTTCTGCTTCAGCAGCATCTTCAATGCTTACCTGAAGCATGGTTCGCTTAGTGGGCTCCATGGTAGTTTCCCAAAGCTGTTCTGGGTCCATTTCGCCAAGACCCTTATAGCGCTGCAGCGAAATGCTGTCCCTGTCAGGAATTTCAGCAAGGCGTTCCTGTAATGCTTGGTCATTAAAGATGTACTCAAGCTTTTTACCGCCCTTTTTCTTTAAGCCATACAAAGGAGGCTGAGCGATATAGATATATCCACGAGTAATTAACTCAGGCATATAGCGATAGAAGAACGTAAGGAGCAAACAACGAATATGAGCTCCGTCAACGTCAGCATCAGTCATGATGATGATTCGATGATAACGCGCCTGATCAGCATCGAAATCTTCACCGATATTAGTGCCAATAGCAGTAATAAGACTAGAAATAGTATCGGAAGATAACGAACGATGAAGACCTGCACGTTCAACATTTAAAATCTTGCCACGCAAAGGCATAATAGCCTGGTATTTACGATCGCGTGCCTGTTTTGCTGAACCACCTGCAGAATCGCCCTCAACAATGAAAATTTCTGATTCGGCTGGATTCTTTGAAGAACAGTCTGCTAACTTACCAGGCAAGCTAAAGGAATCAAGAACACCCTTACGGCGCGTCATATCACGAGCTTTACGAGCAGCTTCGCGAGCCTTCATTGCTTGCGAAGCTTTATTAATAATACGCTTTGCGGGTGTTGGGTTTTCTTCGAGATATTCAGCAAGACCCTTCATTACAGCAGTTTGAACCAAACCGCGAATTTCGGTATTACCCAATTTGCCCTTCGTCTGACCTTCAAACTGAGGATCACGCAGCTTAACAGAAACCACCGCTGCAAGACCTTCACGAGTGTCATCGCCAGAGAGGTTATTGTCTTTCTCCTTCAGAATACCTTTGCTGCGAGCATAGTCGTTAATGGTACGTGTTACACCCTGTTTGAAACCATCAAGGTGGGTACCACCATCAATCGTGTGAATATTATTCGCGAATGACATAACTGAATTAGAAGAGTATGAAGTGGACCACTGCATAGAAACTTCAACCATGCCATTTTCATTTTCTGCTTCAAAATAGATAGGCTTATTTAAGGTTTCTTTGCCGTGATTTAAGAACTTAACAAAGTCCTGTAAACCACCAAGAGCATGGAAAACTTCCTTGCGAGGGTTACCTTCGTTATCAATATCACGCTCGTCAGTAAGAGTAATCTTCAAACCCTTATTCAAGAAAGACATTTCACGGAAACGTGCCTGTAAGGTAGCGAAATCAAACTCGGTAGTTTCGCGGAAAATTTCAGGATCAGGCCAAAACGTTACCGTAGTGCCATTATGTTTGCTTTTACCAATTTCATGAAGCTTTTCTTTGGTCTTGCCGTGATCGAAAGAAATTTCATACTCTTTACCATCACGACGAACCTGTACTACTACCTTAGTAGACAGCGCATTAACTACCGAAACACCTACACCGTGAAGACCACCAGAAACTTTATAACCTTCACCGCCGAATTTACCACCAGCATGCAAGATAGTTAAAACGACTTCTACGGTAGGAATTTTTTCTTTCGGATGTTTATCAATAGGAATACCACGGCCATTATCAATAACCGTAACTGAATTGTCTTCATGGATGATTACATCAATAGTGTCGCAAAAACCCGCCAACGCTTCGTCTACAGAGTTATCAACTACCTCATATACCAGATGATGTAAACCACGAGGACCCGTTGAACCAATATACATACCAGGACGCTTGCGAACCGCTTCCAAACCTTCAAGGATTTGGATGTCCTGCCCACTGTAATGGTTACTTTGAGCTACCACAAATTCCTCCTCTTTACTTGCAGATTCAAAGACGCTCCCAGTAAAGGAAGCGTCTTAGAGAGGTTTTTATCCAAAAGATTAGTATAGCAGAATTACCAGGGTACTTTAATAATATTTGCCTTTTACAGCTATTCTGAGCGATTCTGACGGGCGTTTAGAATTTATTTTGACAGATTTAATTATTTTTCATCTAAAAATCGTTTTTGAGCCGTTATCGCTTTGATAAAAGATTCTTTTATTCTTTTGTCGGAGATATCTTCCACTAATTCATTAATATGTGCAGTTTCTTCATCACTCAATTCGCGAACCTGTGTGTTTGCTTGCAGAGTAGTGTCTTGATTCTTAAAAGGATATTTATCCTTATATGGTCCACGAGATATTCGAATTTCAAACACATCAATTGATACCTTAAACTGTTCTCGATACTTCAAACGAATCAATTCGCGTCGTGCATTTAGTTCAGCTGCCACCAGGGAGTTATCAACATACACAACAAGATCAAACACTTTTGAATCTGCTTCTGTTTTGCTTACTTCTTCATTCGCCTGAGAATCACCGAGTGCATCTTTATGGCGCAACAGGTATACCGAATTAGTATGTTCAAGAATAAACGGATCAACCACCTGAGAAAATTGGTCATGAATTCGCTGTATTCTGCGATTGATAAGCACCCGCCGTTTAACCTCTTCAGGCATGTTGTTGTAAAAAGCATTAAATGAATGTGATACAGGACGCAAGGTATTAGCTCGTTCATCGCAGAGTTCCGCTAAACGACGAGGATCTTGTGATGAAGCCCAATCAGGATGCTTAGTCATAGGAAATCATCCCATCAAACCCTAACGTAACAATACGTGCCTGTTTTAAAAGAGTGTTTTCCAACATTTCAGCATTTGTTGCCGTAATAAACGTCTGAATACCTTCCGATAAGAGTGAAAATAAAGCATCTCTTCTATTACTATCTAATTCACTCATTACATCATCGAGAAGAAGCACAGGATTTTGACCTAGTTTGTCTTTAATAAGAGCAACTTCGGCCATTTTATAACTCAACACTAAAGAGCGCTGCTGCCCTTGAGAAGCAAACATGGAAGCATTTTTACCGTTTAAGAAAAACTCAACCCTATCAACCTGTGGACCATACAACGACATATGCCTCTCATGTTCTTTTATGTAGTCTTTTTCCATACTATCTAAAAGAAATGTTTGCGCCTGTTCGCGGCTAAACCATTCACATTCTTGGTACTGTTCAGAATTAATATCGTGACGTAACCAAGAAGGAATATACGAAACCGATACCTCTTCCCTACCCTGAGATAGCTCGCGATAATACGACTGAATATAAGGAATAAGTGCAGCAATAAGTTGAGAACGAAGTCGATATAACTGCGCACCAATAGAAGAAAGAACTTCATTAATACTTAGAAGATACTCATGAGGCATATCTTGTTTTAGGCAGCTATTTTTCTGCTTTAGTATCTTTTCGTAATCTTTTCGAACTGCATTATAACCAGCAGATATTTGAGACCCTAACAAATCTAATTGAGATCGTTTAATACTCTGCGATCCTTTAATAAGATTAAGATCATCAGGGCAAAATAACACCGAAGGAAGAAGCCCACGTAAACTATGTGCACGTTTTTTCTTCCCGTTTAAAAGAAACTGTTTTCCTTCTTCAGTTAAACGAAGCTCAATCTCTAACTGACGACCATCACCGATAAGCGAACTCTTAAAAGAGGCAGCATTTTGCCCATTGCGAATAAGATGTTCTGCTTTCGGATGACGAAAAGAAGAACAGGCGGTAGTGAGCTGTATTCCCTCCAATAAATTAGTCTTGCCTGTAGCATTCGGGCCCACAATAAGCGTAAAGGTAGCTATATCATCAAGTAAAAAATGATGATAGGAACGAAAATCAGTACATTCTATTGAGGTAATAGAAAGCCCCATTTAGTCACCTAAGAGCTATACGCGTACAGGCATAATCAGGTATAAGAAGTTTTCACCCTCAGCTGCGCGAAGAATTCCTGGCTTCATGGGGCCAAATAAATCTAAGTGAACAGCATCGGTATCTATTGAATTCAAACCGTCAAGTAAGAAGGAGTAGTTAAAGGCTATCTCCACCGATTCGCCCTCAATTTCACAAATTAAATTCTCCTGTGCATTACCAATGTCCTGAGAGTTGGTAAGAAGGGTTACTACCCCAGCTTCAGCATCAACTTTAATCTGAACAGGAGAAACCTTATTACTTAGCAACGAAACACGTCGTACTGCGTCAATTAATGCATGTGTGGAAAGTGTTGCTCGAGTACTAAAGCCATCAGCAATAAGCTGTTTATAGTTAGGGAAGGTTCCTTCAATTCGACGATTAATAAAGGTCGTATCCTGGTACGACACAATAATCTGGTTTTCACTTAATGCAAGAGTGATAGGCTGATCCGATTGAGGAAGCGATGCGATATCACTCAAGAATGAACCTGAAATTACCGCTTCAAATTCTTCGGGGCAAGCCTGCGAAAGCTCAGTTTCCGCAACCGCTAAGCGATATGAGTCGGTTGCAACCATTTTTAGTTCATTACCTACACAAGAAATTAAAACACCAGTTAATACAACGCGGGTTTCATCATGAGAAACCACTTTAGCGGTTCTTTTAACCATTTTCGAAAAGACCGAGAAAGGAAATTGTGCTTCTTGTTCTGCTTCAACTTCAGGAAATGCAGGGAAATCAAGGGGATTGAGGGCTTTTAGTGAAAACGTTGTTGTGTCACAGAATACTACCGCAGTTGATTCATCAGCCTCAATACGCACTGCCATATCGGGAAGGTTTTTTACGATATCTAAGAACAATTTAGCAGGAACTACCGATTCACCCTGCTCTTCAACTAAGGCTGAGCAGCTAACTTTAATAGAAAGTTCAAGGTTGGTAGTTTGTAGAGTAATTGAACCCTCTTCGGCTTTTATATATACGCCAGCAAGAATAGAAAGCGTAGAACGGGTGGAAGAACCTTTTACGCATACGGATAAAGCATTTTGAAGTTCTGACTGATTAATGCTGAATTTCATTAAAGCTCCTCTTATAAGTGGTTCTTCCTATAATACCTATTCTTTATTATTACGTACGAGTTACCTTACTACCTAATTACCTTGTTTCAGGTAAGGTTATCCCCTTTTCTTTTTACTCTCTTGTTCTTCTTAATTAAATACTTGTAATAACAGTAATAAGGAGCGTTGATTTGTTGATAACTTATAAAGCTCCTGTTCATTGTTAATAAAATACCCCACTCAAATCATGTGGATTTATACGCCCGTTTTCCATAGGGATAATGTGGGGAAAACTTTATCCACATAAATTGCCTGTATTCCCCTTATAGCTCTCCCTGTTATACACACGTTTTCAGTTTTGTTATTAGTATTGCTGAATGCGGATTTTTTCTCGCACTGCCTCAAGCTCTTCGCGGAGATTTCTATCTTCTTGTAGCTGGCTACTGATAAGATCGCATGAGTGCATTACCGTTGTATGATCTCTATTGAATGCCGTTCCTATGTTTTTAAGCGTACTTTCAGACAATTCGCGGCAAAGATAAATAGCAACTTGTCGCGGATGTACAATGCGGCGTTCTTTTTTCTTTCCTACGAGATCTTTATGGGCTACTCCGTAGAAATCTTCCACTGCTCCTTGGATCATTTCTATGGTGATTCTCTTTTTGCCACCACCTATGAAGTGGTTACCAAGAAGTTCTTTTACGCGTTGTTCGGATAATTCATGACTTTTATCCATCTTCAGCGCGAAGATGACATTAGTGATTGCACTTTTAAGTTCGCGGATATTTGAGCTTGAATTTTCAATAATGTAATCAAGAATGTCGTCGGAGATGGTAAACGGCAATTCCTCTTCTTTTTTATATTGAGCGATGAAGCTTTTAATAATGCTTCGTTTTGTTTCATCATCTGGGGGTTGGATATCAATAGTTGCCCCGGAATTAAAACGGGAAACATAACGCTCATCGAGGTCGATGTTTTTAGGTGCGCGGTCTGCAGAAAATACAAACTGCTTACCTTTAGTGATCATTTTGTTGAATATTCTAAATAAAGCACTCAGGGTTCCTGGTTTACCTTGTAACCCCTGAATATCGTCGATCAATAAAACATCTGCCTGCTGGAAGAAATCGTCAAAGTTCTTAAAACTCTGTTTATCTACATTTTTTTCTATAGCTGCATCAGAATAGCGGTTAACTAACTCCATTGAGTCCATATAGATAACATTGAAGTCGCTGTACTGTTCGTTGATGTAGTTTTTGATCGCGCATAACAGATGTGTTTTACCTACACCGCTTCTTCCGTAAATAAATAGGGGGTTTAAAGCAGAAGATCCTGGATGATCTGCTACTTCTACCGCCATTGAATATGCCATTTGGTTTGAATCACCAATTACGAAATTTTCAAAGGTGAGGCTGTTGGCCCCTTTTTGTTGTGTGTTAGTACTCTGGATGGATACCTGGTCTTCTGTTAAATCTTGCGGTTGCTTTTTATAGTTTTGCTCATTTACTGCTTGACCTGGATATTCATTTAATATAGGACGCTGCCCAACAGGCATTGTTGTATGAGTATTATTGGATTGACCCTCCTGTTGTGGAGGCATCCTTAGTGATTCATTATTTTGGGAATATGATGTTTGCTGGGCGTTTTGATAAGTACCCAGCTGAGGTGTTTGATTTTGTTGCTGTTCTTGAAGGGTTGATTGTCCTTGTGGTGTTTCTGGCAGTGGAGCAACAGGAGTAGAAGTTGGATCCACTTCGATTTGTACAACAAAATCAATCCCATAAAGATCTTTCAGCGCTTGCTGAATATCTTTAATGTAGTGCTTTTCTATCCAGTCTTTAATAAAGCTGTTATCGGATGTAAACATCACGAACCCTTGGCTTGCTGCCTGAACTTGGACACGGGAAAAGAATGCATCAATCTGTGATGCATTTACATTAGGATACGACTTTAATTGTCGTATTAAGTCTGTCCAAAGTTCTTCGAGGTTCATAATGTATATACCTTGATTGGGTCGTGAATAGTTTTCTTATCGTTTTGTCAGAGTCTTTATTATAAAGAGTGTTTAAGGGTATGAGATGGGAATACCTTTGTGTTTATAAAAACTGTAGGTTTACATAGAAAGCGCAACTCGTTCTCCGAAAACAGTTAGCTTTCTTTTCTTATTAACCTTTTCCACTAAACCTTTACCTTCCATTTTGGTTAAAGCAGTATGGATACTAGCAACTGCAATTCCTGTTTCTCGGTTGATTTCGGTAATTCCGAGCGATTTATCAGGTAAAAGTGCTTTAAGTATGTGCTCTTCGTTTTCTGTTAATTCAGGTATTGCTAACTCGGGTGGATCGTCATGAATGCTTCGAGATGCAACAAGGCTAATGGTAACTACTGAACCTTTATTAATATTATCTTCTATCTCTATATAACCATGAGTTGTGTCGAGGTAATCCTTAACAATTGGCAGTCCTGAACCTACACCACGAATATAGCGTTTCATTGGTTCAGTTGCAGAAGAAAACCCTGGTTCTTGTACGAGGTTTTTATTACTAATCCCTGGTCCTTGGTCTGCAAAGCGAATAGTATTTCCTTTATCCATAATCGATACCACTATTTCCTGGAATCGGGCATGAATAAAGTTTTCTGAAACTTCACGAATAACCGTGTAAGGGATTATTCCACCTTCTTCCTTGGCACTCTTGTAGGTCACTGACGCAATTCTTTCTATATATTCGTGAGTTGGTGCGCCTTCTATTTCTATTACGCGAGGTGCCGTTTTTAAATTGTCGTAGATTGCAACCCTTGCAGGTGAAGTTATAAACGTGTAGTCGAATTCTTCTTCCTTATCTGGGTTTTGATCTTCTTCTTGACTAGGTATGTTTTGATGCGGATTTACTTTCGCTTGATATTCAGGGGGTGTTGTTTGATATCCCAAAGGTATCTGTGGATACCCTGGAATGGGTTGGTAGTAGGGGTATCCAAATCCTTGATAAGGGGGTATTCCGTTAGTAGACATAGCATGAGTGGGGGTAGTGTTATTAATTCCACCGTTTGGTATATAGGCATAGGGAGGCAAGTCTGGTGAAGACTGCTCTACCTTTGCGTTGTCGTAGAAAGTATCAACACTATCTTTTGATACTTCTTCTTGATTATTAGTATGTGAAGAATTTTCTGGTGCCATGCTACTTTTTCAGTTCGTTTTCCAGGAAATAAGAAAAATTGCCTAGTCATTCATACCTTGAGATGAATAAACCAGGCATTTTTCCTCTTTATTTTAGTCAGGAGCTCCTAGTTTTTCAATTATTCAAAAAGTTTTCCCGTACATTTTCGGAGTTTTCAACATTCTTTCAAGAAAATGTGGAAAACATAGAAAACTAAGAAGAAAAAATTGGAAAAAGTGAAAAACGAATATGGAAAAGTTGAAAACAACTTATATGAAAATTGTTACCTAGAACTACTTGTAGTTCTGAATATAGCTAACTTATTAATAAAAGCCTTAGTGTATGAAAAATGGGTATTGCATTAGTTATATAGTTGTGTATAAAGGAAAAACACCAGGTCATAGCCATAATTTAAAATAACTATAGTTTTACCAGTTTTTATTTATATTGAGTGTGTTAGGTAGTGTTTAGTTCTGTTTATACCTTGGTGGAATTTAACACTTTGATTTATAAAAACACCAGGTGAGTTTTCCACATTATCCACATTGATACATAACAAGAATGTGGAAAACATTGTAGAATCGGAAAAATCATGATAGTAATGAGGTAATTCGGATAAAAATACTGCGGATTACTTATGACTCGATTCTTATAATTTCTAAAACAAGAAATCAAGGAATAAGAAAACAATACAAAGAGTACTAAGGGGTTCTCTGATAAGTGATATTGCCTTCTTTACTTTATATGCTGGTAAATACGTGTATGTTATGTGGTGACATTCGTAAATTACCCTCTTTTTGTATATGAATCCTTGACTGAAATTTTCTGTGACGTACAATTTCAAAGTTACTGTAAATCTGAAAGGAAAACTTACATGAAGCGCACCTATCAACCAAACACCCATAAGCGCGCCAAGACCCACGGCTTCCGTGCACGTATGGCTACTAAGAGTGGTCGTGCTGTTCTCTCTGCTCGTCGTGCTAAGGGTCGTAAGCGTATTGCTGTTTAGTTTTTCTTGTGAGATACCGTGTTAGGGACTATTAAATCTAGCACTGAGATCTCCTACCTGTTCTCGCACGGAAAACGACATGCAACTCCTTTTATGACAATGATTGTCTATCAAGGGGATACTCAACACGGCCCTAGTGGCCGTGTTGCTTTTATTGCAGGAAAGAAAAACGGTAATGCGGTATGGCGTAATTCCGCGAAACGAAGAATGAGAGCAGTGTGTCATGATCTTGGTGGTCCATGGCAAAATTTAACTATTCTTTTTATTGCAAATAGAAAGACTACTCAAGCGGAATATACTAAACTACTTTCAGCATGTAGAAAGGTTATTGACTTATACGAAGTTAAGGCTTGATAGCTATGAAAAAGGTTCTTTTATTTATCAAAGCTATCCCCCAACAGCTTCTTATTTTGTTAATTAAGTTTTATAGACTTGGAATTTCACCTTTATTACCTGCGACCTGCCGTTTTATTCCAACGTGCTCTGAATATGGTTTAACAGCGGTAAAAAGATTTGGCTTTTTAAAAGGTTCATATCTTACAATTCGTAGAATATTACGGTGTAGACCTGGCGGCGGTCGGGGATATGATCCAGTTCCGGAAGAATTTCACTTTCGGATCAATAAAAAATAATCAACCGAGTGAGAGGATTTAATGTAAATGTGGGAGGCATTTAAAGACGCCATCTTCTTTTGCATTCAGTTTTTTTACAACTTTGTAAGTGACTGGGGTCTCGCGATTATCATTGTTACTTTGATTCTTCGCTTCATCATGTTCCCGTTCATGCAAAAGCAAATTAAGTCATCGTATAAGATGCAGCAGTTCCAGCCACGAATGCGTGAAATTCAGGAACGCTATGCTGGCGATCAACAGCGTCAAGCTGGAGAACTGCAAAAGGTATATGCAGAAATTGGTTTTAATCCAATTACCGGTTGTCTTCCTTTATTGATTCAGATGCCTATCTTCGTTGCTCTGTTTCAGGTTCTCCAGGAGATGGGTGGTCGTACAGAAGGTATGACTTATTCCTTCTATAACATTCTTCCTTCTCTTATTAATTCTCCAGGTACCGTATTTAGTCAGGGATTCATGGAGTTCCTTCCTTATGGTATCTTGCTGCTTCTGTTCGCGTTCTGCACCTTCCTTCCTTCAGTTCTTCAGCAGCGTGGAACTAATAACCCTCAGAAGAATCAGATGCTGATTATGATGGGTATCATGTCTCTGTTTATGTTGTGGCTTGGTTGGACTTCTCCTACGGGTGTATTGCTATTCTGGGCTACCTCTTCAGTATTTGGTGTTTTACAGCAAGTTATTTCTACGCGAATCTTCAAGCGTCAGGATGAATTAGTTGAAGCTGCCGATGAAACTCCAAAACCTGTTGAAGTTGACGTTGTTCGTAAGACTAAGAAAAAGCGTCCTACTAAGAAAAGTAAATAATCTCGTTCTTTTTCTACATTGATATATTTTGCTGGCTCCTCCCCTTCCTTTGTGAAGGGGAGATTTGAATGTAAGGGGTTTTTATGTCAGAAGAAGAAATTTTTGAAGAAGTTGAAGTTGACGAAGAATACGAAGAAGAGGCTCACTCCTATACTGATGAAGAGATAGACCAGATTGCTGATACTGCTATTGCAGCTATTAAAGACATCCTTAAGTACTTCAATGTTGGTGAAGTGACTATCGATGAATATGAAGGTGATGAAGGAGAACTTATTCTTGATATCACTGGTGATGATTTAGCAGTACTTATCGGTCGTCACGGTCGTACCCTCGATGCGTTGCAATTCTTGGTTTCTTCGATTACTTCACGTACTATCGGTCATCGCTATCCAATCGTTATCGATGTTGAAGGCTATAAAGGTCGTCAGCGACAGAAGATTGAAGATATAGCTCGTAATGCAGCAGACCGAGCTTTTAATCAGGACCGTAGTATTAAATTACGTCCTATGACACCCTATGAGCGTCGTTTAGTTCATATCGCTTTACGAGATGATGATCGTGTTGAAACTGTTTCTGAGGGAGAAGGCCGCGCTCGTCGTGTTGTGGTAATTCCTCGATAGTGTTTCACGTGAAACAAAGATTGAGTGTGTCATGAATTCTAAGGTAGTTACACCCACAGTCGAGCAGCGTAAGCTGCTCGATTTGCATTTACAACTTGTTATTGAAGAAAATAAGGTTACTAACCTTACTCGAATTATCGATTGGGATAGTGCTCAGGTTTTACATATTGAAGATTCTTTAGCGGGATTGCCAGAAATTAATAATGCACCTTCAGGAAAATATCTCGATATGGGTACTGGAGCGGGATTTCCTGGTATTCCAATTGCAATTATGACTGGGAGAGAGACGGTACTTGCTGATTCGGTAGGCAAGAAAACTAAAGCACTCGATAGAATTATTGATGCATTAGATATTGCATCACATGTATCTACCTATAATGGACGTATTGAAGAGCTTTCTTTAATCTCCCCTGAATCGTTTAGTGTAATTTCTGCACGTGCTCTCTCTTCTCTTGCATCTCTTCTTGAATTATCCTCCCCTCTTTTACAGAAGGATGGCTACTTGGTTTGTTATAAATCGCAAGACGTTGATGATGAATTAGAGCATGCAAAGTCTGTTGCTGATAAATTAGGGTTTGAATATGTATCTCGACGTGATACGCTGCTGAGTGATAGCGTTACTGAACGATCTATTATTGTGTTCAAAAAGATCCATGAACCTTTGGTCACCTTGCCTCGTCGTGTAGGAATGGCTCAGAAGAAACCTTATTAATATTTTAAACACCTAATACTCTTTTAGATAAGATACTGGTATTCCTTATTAGGTATAGTGGTGGTAGTATTCGTTAGGTGAAATTACTTACCCACTTATATTCTTTGTTATTAGTGTTTAAGAGATGTTTCACGTGAAACATCTCTTTTTTATTATTTGAAAGATAATTGCTTGTTTTGGAACTCACTAATTGTGGTGAGAGATTTTAAGCTTTGTTATCTGTTTTATTTTAAAAGAGCTTATAAATCACTTGGGGCTTTAAACAGTACTTAATTTTTTACTAAAAGAGACGTGTGATGTTTCACGTGAAACACATCAGATATAATGAACCTAATATCGAGGAAAGGATCATTTGTGGGACTATTTAGTAGCCGAAAAAAATTTAAAAACGCAGCAACGGCTCCTATGACTGAAACGAAATCTCAAGAGCTACCTGAGGAAGAACAACCTACAAAATTTGATGCGATTAATGAGCAAGCTCAAGTAATTGAACGAGAAATAGATAGTTCTTTTGAAACCCCTTCAAATGCTTCAGTTGAAGAAGTTTCTCATGAAGTTATTAGTAGCTCTGAAGAGGTTGTAGATTCTAATGAACAAACAACAGGAGCAGAGGGAGACGAAGAGGTTGTAACGGCTCATTATGTTCCTTTCTCACAGAAACCTCCTGTAACCCACAGTATTGGTCAAACAAAGATTCTTGCAATCATTAACCAAAAAGGTGGTGTAGGTAAATCAACCACCGCGGTTAATTTAGCTGCAGCATTAGGCGCGCTGAATAAAGAAGTTTTATTAGTTGACTTAGATCCTCAAGGTAATGCCACGAGTGGTTATGGTATTGATAAACGTGAACTTGATGGCTGTGTTTATGATGCTTTGCTAGGGGAAACTCCCGTTGAGGATGTTATTCTTGCGTGTGTAGGAAAAGGTGTAGACGTCTTACCTTCAACAATTAATTTAGCAGGAGCTGAAGTTGAATTAGTAAATGAGATGGCTCGTGAAAACCGCTTAAAGAGTGCTTTAGGTGGTTTAAGGGGACGATACGACTACATTCTCATTGATTGCCCCCCTTCTCTTGGCCTACTTACTATTAATGCTTTAGTAGCAGCAGATAAACTCCTTGTTCCTATTCAATGTGAGTTCTACGCCCTTGAAGGTGTGACAAAACTTCTCGATTCAATGAATCGTGTCAAAAAGATGCTAAATCCTAGTTTAGATATCTACGGAATCGTTATGACTATGTATGATTCTCGTACTAATTTATCTAATCAGGTAGTTAATGAAGTGCGATCATTCTTTGGCAAAACGGTGTTCGATACAATGATCCCACGAACCGTTAAACTTTCTGAAGCTCCAAGTTATGGACAACCAATAATTGAATATGCTCCAGATAATAAAGGAACCGAAGCTTACAATAATCTTGCCCGAGAGGTGATAGCCCGTGGCTAAACAAAAAAGTGGATTGGGACGTGGATTAAACGCGTTATTTGATGATAGTTCATTAAATCCAACCCAAACTAATCACACAAATACTTCTGTATCAAAATCAGAAGAGATTAATTCTGAGGTAGAGAAGAAGAAACAATCTAGTCTTCAAAAAGAAGCAAACACTGATGTTTCACGTGAAACATCAAAAACAGTTTCTTCCAATACGTCATCTTCTAAAGTATCTTCCGATATTTATATTTCTGAAGATGCCCTTGAGAATGCAAAAGTAGTTTCTCGAGAAGCACGTCCAAAAACAGCTACTCAAGAGTCTGCTCGTCAGGAACGTAAATCAAAGTCCTTTTTCCAGCATAAAAGCTCACAAGCTATTAATAACTCTGCGCAAAGAGTCTCTGCTCCACAAATTGCAGACAGCCGTTTGCAGGGGACTAAAGCATCGGTATCGTCTGTAAGTAATCGTGCAGTAAAAGATCAGCCATCTCCTAAGCAGGTACCTGCAGCAAAGCCTGCTCCTGTAGATACTAAACCTAAAGATGAAAAAGGTATTATGACTGGTGTTGTGCCACTGGAAAAGGTACAGCCTAACCCAGATCAGCCACGCACTAATTTCAAGCCTGAAGAAATTGAAGAATTAGCTAATTCGATTAAAAAAGAAGGTCTTCTTCAGCCGATCTTAGTAAGAAAAGTTGGAGATCATTATCAGATCATTGCTGGTGAACGTCGTTGGCAAGCTTGCAAGAGTCTTTCCATGAAAGAGATTCCAGTACGTTTCTGGGCTGCTGATAACGATAAAGCTTTAGAGCTTGCACTTATTGAGAATATCCAGCGTAGTGATTTGAACCCCATAGAAGAAGCGTATGGTTATAAGCGCCTTATGGAACGCAAGGGTATGACCCAGTCTGAAGTTGCGCAGACAGTGTCTAAGGGTCGTTCAACTATCGCTAATGCCCTTCGTTTGCTTGATCTTCCTGAAGAAGCTCAGCAGCTACTTTTTGAAGAAAAAATTACCGCAGGACATGCTCGTGCAATTTTATCTATTCCTGATGCTGAAGGTCGTAAGAACCTTACAAATAAGTTGATGAAAGAAAAACTCAGCGTACGAGAAACGGAACAGATTGCTCGTTTGTTGTCTGGTAGAGCACAAGCGAAAGATAAAGGTACCAACAAGCGTGTTCCAGCTCCAGCAAGTTTTAAAAAAGCTGCGCGTGGATTAACACGTTTTCTTTCGGTTCCTGTTCGCGTTAAAACAGTACAAGGAAAAAATAAAATTGAAATCCAATTTAAGGATGAAGAAGAGCTTGAGCGAATCTTAAGACTCATTGCAGAAAATTCCGCTGTAAAAGACTCTCAGAAGGCCGATAGTTAAAATATCGAACTCATACTTGAGAAAGATTGAGATCGGGGCTTACAGAGCGTTCTGTGGCCCCGATTTTTTTATCTTATTTTTAAGTTGACCACAAGCACCATCAATATCTGATCCTCTTGAATTACGAATAGTGCATTCTTTTCCAGCTTCTTGCAAAGCATGAACCCAGTGTTTTTGAGTTTGTTTTGAGCTTGGAGCAAAAGAGCTGCCTTCAATTTGGTTGATCGGAATCAAATTGATGTGACAGAGAATACCTTGGCAAAATGAAATAAGTGCGGCGAGGTCTTCTTGAGTATCATTTACTGAGTCAATTAAAAGATATTCAAAACTAACTCGTCGTCCTGTAGAGGATACATAGTTAAGCAAGCTCTCTTTCAATGCGGTAAGTGGCATATTTGCGCATCGGGGCATAAGCATGTCACGTTTGTGTTGAATAGCGGAATGAAGAGAAACAGCTAAAGTAAATTGTTCAGGTTCATTAGATAGTTTGTCTATGCCAGGGAGTACGCCACAAGTGGAAATGGTAATATGGCGCGCACCAATTTCTAACCCATCTTTGCTATTTGCGAAACGAAGAGCATCTAAAACGGAAGGATAGTTATGAAATGGTTCACCCTGACCCATTGAAACTAAGTTGGTAACGCGACATTTGAAGTCATTTTGAACTGCAAGAATTTGGGCAATCATTTCACCCGATGAAAGATTTCTTGATAAACCTTCTTCTCCCGTAGCGCAAAAAGCACATTGCATAGCGCATCCTGCTTGTGTAGAAAAACATACTGTTAAATGTTTAGGTTCATTCCGTTTTTCTTTTTTTACTAAAGAGGGAATGCCTACTGCTTCAACTTGAACTCCGTCAGCACATTCAAATACATATTTTCTAGTGCCATCATATGATTCCTGCTTATCTACTATCAATAAAGGAATTAAAGGATAGCGTTCTTGAAGTTGTTTTCGTAAGGAAGTAGGTAAGTTAGTCATTTGGTCATACGAAGAAGCATTGTCTCTGTAGAGCCAAGTGATTAACTGTTTTGAACGAAAACGCGGTTGGTTTAATTCAGAAAGAAGATTCTGAATTTCTGAAATGTTATATGAGTAAATTGATGTATTCATAGGTTTATTATAAGCAAGTAGATTTACGAAATGTTAGTTGGTCTTTAAAGCAGTGTGTGAGTACTTTGATATACTCACGAAAGACTAATAGAAATACTACTATAGGTACTACTGTAGTTGTTACGAAAGAGAGTGTTATGTCTTCTCAATTCGAGCCTAATTCAATAAAAGTTGCTTTATTGGCTGGAGGAAAAAGCGGCGAACGAGAAGTTTCGTTGTCTTCAGGTAAAAGTGTAGAGCAGGCATTAAAGAATGTTGGATTTATGGTGGAAATGCTGGATCCTGCAAATAAAGAGGATTTACGCACATTAGTAACAGAAGAATTTGACGTTGCCTTTCTCGCTTTGCATGGAAAAGGTGGAGAAGACGGAACAATTCAAGGATTTTTAGAAACACTTGAAATTCCCTATACAGGATCTGGTGTATGGGCAAGTGCTACCGCAGTAAATAAAATTATTTCTAAGCACTTTTATAATGAGGCGGGAATTCCAACTCCTCAATCAATGAAGTTAGAGTCTTCGGAAATAGCGAGCGAGACCATTATTGAAGCAGTCGGACTTCCCTGTGTAGTAAAAGCCGCAACAGAAGGAAGTGCTCTTGGAGTATATATCTGCAACACGGTTGAAGAAGTAACTCAAGCAGTTCAAAAGGTATTTACAGTAGATAATTCTGCGTTCGTAGAGTCATTTGTATCAGGTAATGAATTTACCGTAGGCGTATTAGGGCAGAAAAACCCTACAGCTTTACCTGTTATAAAAATTATTCCTGTTAATGAATTTTATGATTATGAGTCGAAATACGCAGAAGGTGGGTCGCAGCATATTTGTCCTGCACCATTGAGTGAAGAAGAAACAAGGCAAGCTCAAGAACTTGCCTTGCGTGCTCATAAAGTACTTGGATGTGATGGAGTATCAAGAACCGATGTGATCCAGGACGAACAAGGGAAATTCTGGGTTCTCGAAACGAACACTCTTCCAGGAATGACCGCAACATCTTTGTTACCCGATGCAGCTCGCGTTCAGGGCATCACCTTTGAAGAACTTTGTAAACAAATGGTGTTTGAGGCTTTGGAAAAGTAAAGTTTTAGCCTTTAAAAAGCAAAGCGCTCTTTAAAATAACCCGCAAGAATGAAGACCAAACCCGATAAGAGCAACAAGCGCTAAAAGAAATATCCAAGCTGCAATAGTGCAACCGATATTTCCTTTACGTGCTTGTTTAACTAACGTTTCCGTTCCCGTACGTTCGGTTTTTACCCAAGCTGTTCCTTTTTCTTTTTTGGGAAGGGCAACGCGATCGGTGGGCAACCAGTTTCCATGAGAGTCGATAATAGCTTTAAGAGAATCAGGGCCAAGATCCACTTTAGGACGAACACCTTTGCTGATTTGCTTTCTTATCCCTTCAATAAAGGTAGAGAAATCAGCTTCGTATTGAGGATCGTAGGAAATAATTACTACTTCGCCCCAGTACAAACCAGGAGCTGGTTCTTCAGAAAAAGCAACCAGTGCTAGGATGGCAACCGTTGTCCAACCTTTTGCTTTACAAAGATCAACTTGGGAAGCAACTTTGGGCTGCAAGTAGCCCATTTTCTTACCGAAAGGATTTACGATCCACGCTTTATCAGAATCAGGAGTAATTTCATGATCAATAGTGAAAGTATCGCCAACAATATTGTCAGCACCTAGGAAAGCTGCAGCTGCTTCTTTATCAACAGTATCAAAACGTGCATAAGTTGCGAAGTAGCCTATTTTTGTCATGATTTCTCCTATAACTAAAGGGTTATGGTTTGGTATCGAGTTTTATAAATGATAGTCTTACTGCTATGGAAAAACAAAACACTCAAAACTTAAGTCATTTAGATACGTACATTCTAGAGAATACACCACAAAGAACCCGAGAGCGATATCACGGGTTAGTAGAGTATGCCCAAACTCATGACTTTGGGGTGTTGGATGAAGATGTCGTGGTGATAGATACCGAAACGACTGGTTTTTCCTTTAATCATGATGAGTTAATCCAAATTGCAGCGGCACGAATGGCTCACGGAGAAATTGTTGGCTGGTATATCACTTTTGTTAACCCTGGCAAACAAATACCAGAAGATGTTGCGCATCTTACCAACATTAGTGATAGCGATGTAGCAGACGCGCCTGACCCCGATGAAGCACTGCGTGGCTTGGTTGAGTTTGTGGGTAATTCAGATCTTGTAGCTCATAATGCAAATTTCGATCGAACCTTTGTTACTAAGCGTCCTGCAGGAGAATCGCTAAAGCAAAATCGTTGGATCGATTCACTCGATTTAGCACGTATTGCTCTTCCGCGATTTGCTTCGCATAGATTATTAGATTTAGTCCGCGCTTTCGGAGGACCTGATTCGACTCATAGAGCAGATGATGATGTTGCTGCAACTTGCTTGGTTTACCGCGTATTGCTTGCTGCAGTGGCAACCTTGCCTCAACCTCTCATTTGCGCAATCGGAGCTATGAGTGAAGTTGAGGACTGGAATACTGCTTATGTATTCCGTCAGCTTGCCGATCCTCAACAATGGGAAGAAACAAAAGACAAGGTCTACAACATAAGAGTACATCGCAAAGAATCGCTTTCTAAAAATCTTGCTCCTATGCGACCCGACGCAAACAGTCCCGCAAGCGGGGTGTATTCGGATGTATCCGATGCAGACACAGGTAAGCAACTCGATACCAATGTCGCTGTAGACGCAAACGTCGGCACCACTACGCTCAAAGGAGAAAACGAAGAAGGTGCCGTAGATGCTTCCTATAAAAATCAAGGTACACATGACGCTGCAGAAGTAGCACCTCGTGTGCTCTCGTTTGTAGATAAAGCGGTTATCGAAAAAGCTTTTTCTCCAGAGGGGTTGCTCGGATCACTCTATGAGGATTACGAAACTCGTGACGAACAGCGAGAGATGGCACTCGCAATTCATGAAGCGCTTTCTCATTCGCGTAATTTAGCGGTTGAGGCAGGAACAGGCGTCGGGAAATCGATGGCGTATCTTATTCCTCTTGCTTATGCAGCAAAAGAGAATGGCATTACTGTTGGTGTTGCTACGAAAACCAATGCGCTTCTTGATCAGCTCGTTCATAAAGAATTACCTCTTTTGCACAAAGCGCTTGGAATAACCTATGCTCCCCTGAAAGGATTTAGTCATTATCCCTGCTTGCGCAAAATAGAAACACTGGTCAATCAAGGTCCTAAGACCATCATATATAAAAAGCAACCAATCGATCAGACACCTTCGTTAGCTGCACTTTTATCATTTATAGAACAAAGCGACTACGATGATATGGATGCGCTAAAGATTGATTATCGCGCAATTCCTCGGAAACGAATTACTACAAGCAGTACAGAATGCTTGCGTAGAAAATGCCCTTTCTTTGGTCGTTCCTGCTTTGTTCACGGGGCACGCGAACAGGCGCAGCGTTGTGATGTAGTAGTTACTAATCACAGTTTATTGTTCTGGGATGTACGCTTTGAAGGCGGTTTGTTACCTCCTATTCGGTATTGGGTTGTTGATGAGGCGCATGGGGCAGAGGCAGAAGCACGTCGTGCCTTCTCGTTGTCGGTATCAAGCAATGAAATTCAATCTTTGGTGCAGCGCGTTACCAGCGATTCGGCATCAACGAATGTGTTGACGCGAGTAAAACGCAGTGCGCAAGCCCCAGAAGAAGGACAAGCGCTCTATGATGCCCTTATCACTAAAGCCCAAACTGAAGCAGGGGCGTTCGCTATTGCGGCAGAAGAGTTTTGTCTTAGCGCAAAAGATTTATTGGTGTTTGACCAGAAGTCTCGCTCACGTGGGTACGAGTGGTTCGATTTGTGGCTAAATACTGAAATTCGTCATGGAGAAACCTTCCAAGGGGTGCGAAGCTGTGCGCGATCACTATATGACGCCTTAGAAAAGCTCATTAAGGCAACACGCGATATTGTTGCGTATGCAGAACAGATGGATGACACTTCTTCTGCTCAGCGTGAATTGGCGTTAGTGGCGCTTGAGCTTCGTGAATTGTATGAGTGCCTAGAAGTAATTTTCTTCCACGAAAGTGACAACCTGGTATATTCAGTTCGCTTGAACAGAACAAAAGGCACCCTTGATGAAGTATTTAGTGTCCAACCGCTTGATGTTGGTAAATCTCTTAATGAATCACTCTATGCAGAAACGCGTAGCGTGATTTACGCTTCGGCAACGCTGTCGATTGATGGTCAGTTTGATGCGTTCAACAAGTCAATAGGCTTTAACGAATCTGAAGAATCGCAAGCAGATACGCTTCAGGTGGAATCAAGCTTCGATTTTGATACTAATATGCAGGTGTACGTTCCAACTGATATGCCTGAACCTCAAGATCCTGGATATTTAGAAGCACTGCAGAATTTCTTAATTAAATTGCACCGTGCTCAAAATGGTTCTTTGCTCACATTATTTACGAATAGACGCGAAATGGAACATTGTTTTGAAGCAGTAAGACCAGCCTTGAAGGAAGATAATTTACGATTAGTTTGCCAAAAATGGGGTGTGTCCGTTAAAGGTCTAAAGGATGACTTCTTGAAAGACGAACACCTAAGCTTGTTTGCTTTAAAGAGCTTCTGGGAAGGATTTGATGCGCCTGGTTCCACCTTGAAAGGGGTGGTTATTCCTAAGCTACCTTTCGGGTTGCCAACCGATCCGCTATCATGCGAACGTCAGCAGCGTGATGATCGTGCATGGGCGCATTATTCTTTGCCTGCGGCAGTAATTGAAGTAAAGCAGGCGGTGGGTCGACTTATTAGAACGGCAACCGATAGGGGAATAGTTGTTTTGGCAGATAAGCGTCTTATCACAAAGTATTACGGCAAAAAATTCTTAAATTCTTTGCCGAGCCATTCTATTTCGTATCTTACATGCGACGAAATTGTAGAAGATGTTTTCTTGTATCATGCTGCAGGTAAACCTAACCCTTCTGATGAACTATAAGAATTGAAGTGTAGGTGCATTTGTGGCTAAAAAGAAAATGAACAAGAATGAACCACGCAGAGGTCTTGGTCAGAAGGAGCGAAAGTTTCTTCATTTGAAGGAGTTTTCTCAGGGCAAGCCCAATGAAATTTCATTCAACGTTTTAGAGCAAAAAGTAGCTGACTTGGATGAGCCTCCTCGTAAGTTTAGGTTTTGGCAGCGAAGGAATCGCAACGAAAGTGAAAATTTGCCAATACCTGCGCCCTTGTCTTCTTCTCTTCCACAAGATGATGCTAATTCGACTTCGTCTTTTGATTCAGTACGTAAAATAAAAGAGCGTAAGCGTAAGACTAAGGAATCAAAACATTCTTATTCAGGCACAGCGGCGAAGAAATCTTCTTTTCTTGGCGCAGAATCTCAAGCCGAAATTGCGCAGCGCCAAAAGCGTCGTAAACGCTATCGCCAAGTAAGCATTGCTGTTGTGGTCATGATTTGCGTTGCCTTTGCGGGTATGGGTGCTTATTGGTTTTATCAAGAGCAGGTTCGCTTGAGTACCAGCGTAGGTGTGTTGCATGAAGCATGTGACATTATTGAAAAAAGTGACGAAGTAACCGTTGCTATAGATACGTATTTCCAGTCAGCCTTTAATGACGACACTATTGAAACAGCAACTAATTTAGAAAAATCGATACCTGGTGTTCGAGATAACCTTGATTCAGCACGTTCATACGCTCAGAAAGCGCGAGATGAATTAGAGAGCTCTCAGCGTGATAAAGAGGCAGCTGATCACGTGCTTGCCACTATTGTTTCACGAGAAACAATGCTCGATTTCGCAGAACAACGCCTTAATGATGACATCGCCGCAAAGAAAGCGATCGATGAAGTAGTTAAAGCCCAAGATGCAATCGATGAAGGCAATGCACTTTTAGCTCAATCGGCTCAGGTTATTTCGAATACAAACGAAGACACGGTTGCTCAGTCTACGGAGTACACCACTTCAGCTAAGGCTAAGTTCGAAGAAGCTAAAACATTAATCGAGCAAGCTCAGGAATACTATTCTTCAGCTGATTTCAAGAGCTTGCTGGAATATGTTGAGAAGAAAAGTGAAGCAGCGGGAGAGGCCCTCTCTTCCAATGCGGCTATTCTGATTCAAGACAAAGCAACTGCCGAGTCTCATAATGATGCGTATAACAAGGCTGATGCCGAAGCGAGTAAGCTCGCAGAATCGCTCCCCAGTGATTTAACGAAAATAGTCGTTGATGCTTATGCTGCTTCGCAAGAAACTCTTATCCAAAATTACGAAAAAGCTCGTTCAGATGCTGCTACTCATGATGCATTTTTGCGCGAATACCTAGGAACAGCGTCTTAGTTCTTGTGGAATATAGGGAAAATATGAAGAAAAGAAGAACAGCTTCAACTGACAACGTGCGATATACGTTGAATTAAAACTCATGTATAGAAATGGCGTATACTTATAAGGTCTATATACAATTAGCTTCGCATAGCATGCGTGCAAACATATAACTAAAGGGGCTTCCATGGCTGAAATAATGGATGACGTTGTACATCTATCTCAAGAGATTGGTCCTCATCCAGCAGGAACCGAAGAAGAACAACAGGCAGCGCTGTATCTAGCGGAAGAAATTCAAAAAGAATCTGGCTTCACTACGGTTATAGAAGACTTTCAGTGCGTAACCAATTATCTGATTCCTACCTTTGTATGTTTCGGATTAGCGCTAGTTGCAGTAATTATTTCGATCGTTTTGCCTATAGCGGTAATACCCTGCTTTATTGCTGTAGTAATAGCGGCTGTTTTGTTTGGCTTGGAAGTATTTAATAAACCTGTTTTATCTCGCTTTTTGCGTACGGGAGCTAGCCAGAACATAGTTGCTAAATATCAACCTACCCCTATGGGTGGCGTTACCCGCCGTCGTAAGGTTATCTTGGTAGCTAATTACGACACGGGAAAAGTACTGAAAGAAGAAGAATTACCTGTTGCTGGAATTCTTCCTTTATTAAATAAAGCATCAGTTATCGCTTTAGCGGTAGCAGCGGTTGTTTTGTTCTTCCGCATGACCATTTTTGCCACAGACACAGGAGCTATGTCATCGATTTTGGTCTTCCTTCTGGTTATTTGTGCAATTTTGTTTGTTATACCGCTTGCTCGAGCTGGTATGCATATGGTGGCACCTTATAGTCAGTCTGCAAATAACAATGCAGCAGGTGTTTCGGTTTTATTGGACGTTGCTCGTCAGGTAGGCAACGGTCTTGTAAGTAATGAAGAAGCACTTGAGCGCGCAAAGCAAGAAGGCAATTATGTCCACGGCGAATCTGCCGCTCGTGCAGCGGGTGTAGTTCCAGAAGGCGCTTCGCTTGAATACGATTCGAATCTGAGTCCTCAAGAATCACTTGCTGCAGCAAAAGCAGCAATTGCTGCGCTTACAGGAAAGCCTGTTGCAGATAAGGTTCCTGTCACGGACATTTCTTCTCGTCTTGTAAAGGGCGGTGGGCTTGAGCCTGTTGATGAAGAGGCAGTTTCAAGCGTTCACTTTGAGGTAAGCGAAACACCTCAAGTTGCTCCCCGTAAGCAGGACCGCTTCCGCACCATGATTTCTATGGATGAAGAAGCGGATGCAAATGAAGCAGCTGCTCCTTCTCCTCGCTCTCGAGTAGAAGAATATGAGCAAGCCGAAAATGAATCTCAAGTGACACCACAGGAAAGCGAAACTGTTCAGGCAGATGAGTCGCCTCTGCAGGCGGGTGAATCCTATTCCGATACTTCATCTTTCGAGCGTCCTGCTCCTATGTCGGTAGTGGAAAACGCATCCTATGTAGCCCCTATTGATAAAACTCCTGCTTGGGCAAAGGCCGCGCAAGAAAAGGCTCGCAAGAACAAGCCCGAAGAAAGTCAGCCTCATAAAGTATCACGTTCCCGTTATGCAGATACGGTAGCTGCTCACTTGATGGAAACCCAAAACGAACGTCAGCGTGAATTGGAAGATCGCTTCACTCAGCAAGTTGATTCCCTGTCTGAACCAGTAAGCGAAAATCCAGAATTAGCTTCACGCCTTGCAGCGCTTCGTTCAGAAATTGAATCCACCGAAGCACCTCATATCTCTGATTCAACTCAGACGGTTTTGGATAGCATGGGCACTCCTACAGAACCCGTATCTGAACCATCTGTTATTTCGGCAGGAGCACCAGAAGCTCCTGCGCAATTTGCATCTCGTGCTCAAGCAAATGCTTTGGACCAAAATGAACCGTCCGCAGCACAGCGCAGTGCAGACGCTGTGGAACAAAACGCAGAAGAGATGGAAGCATCTGATCTTACAAGTGCAGATACGTTTGAGGCAGACGAAGTTATTCCAAAGGAAGCTGAAGTCAAGCAGATTCAGGATAAACAGCAGAAAAAGCGTACAGGACATAGCTTGTCTCAGTCTGTTCGCAAGAGTGTGGCAGGCCCTCACGCTTTCGCTTCCCGCTTGAAGTCGATTACTTCACGTACGCCTGATACTACTTCTGAACCTGAAGAAGTTCTTGAATCTCAAGCTACGGAACCTCAGGTTTCACAGGCCCGATCAGCGGAAGCAGATATTAAAGAGAAAACCGCTTCCTTCGGATCTGTTGAAGTTACTCAGGCTACTGAAGAGGAAAAGACTGCAGGAGCTTCTCCTGGTGAAACGGCAGCAATTTCCCCGATTGATGTATCTCAGTTCATGAATAAAGAACAGTTCGACGAAGCTGATCTCGCCGAAGAAGATGCATTTGAGGATCGCGACATTTATGGCGATGTGGACAACTATGTGCCTCAGCCTTTAGTACAGCAACCACTTAATCAGCATGCTCTTGACGCTGAAGAAACACAGAAGGTTTCCTCTGAGCAGATTCAGGAAGCTATTCAAGAGGCAAGCGCTCATGAACCAATAATTGAGCCTCGCGCTGAGGAAGAAGATTCTGTTCAGGTTGCTTCACCTATTATGGGCATGGAAACTATGATTCCTCAGGTTCCTTCTGCCGACGAAGTAGAGGCTGAACATCATGCAAAACGACAGGTAATTGTCCTACCTGATGTAGTTGCCCCTCATGCAACGTCTGGTGAAGGCGCAAAGCAGCGTGCCCCTATGGCGGAAACAAATGAAAGTTCCAAGACTGGATCTAAAGCCTTGTTGTCCAATATGCTTCCTCGTATTGGCGATACCAACAGCAGCGCTCCTGTTGAAGCAGAACAAAAAGACACCTTCGGTTTGAACTTGCCATCCTTGGATGCGTCGGCTCCTACCAATACCGCAGTTTCTGCAACTGGCTCGTTCTCTACCGTTGGAGGAACAGGGTCTTTTGCTCCTGTTGGAGATGAATTAGTTGCTGATGTTGCACCTGAAGAACGCTACGTTGATGACGCTGATGATTCGGCTTATGACGAGGACTATACCGAAACGGGTGCTTATGCTGGCCGCGGTTATGTCGATATGCCAAAATCTCGTGCTGGTCGTCTGTTCGGACGCTTCCGCAAGAAGAAGAATAAGCAAGAAGATGTTTCCGTTAACGACTGGGTAGATGTAGATGATTCCTACGATGCACGCAGCGTAGGCAAGGCACGTGGCGATTGGACGAGCTTCCGTCAGGATGAAGGAACTGCTCCAACAGCTGGATCAACCACGAAAGCCCCTGCTGCTAACAACGATGGCTTTGTTGATATCGATTATCACGATACCGATTTTGACAACAGACGAGGCTGGAACGGCGGTGCATTCTCATTAAGCCGTCTTAAGAAGTTCCAGAATAAAGCCGATGATTATGTGCCAGAAGAGCAAGATGTTTTGCATGATGAAGTAATGGACGCAGTAGATCCTGTAGAAGATGACTTTGTGGAAGTAAATCCTTCTATTCGTATTGATGGCGACGTTACTACAGCTGAACAGATCAATCGCGAACTGCGCAAATTGCAAGACTTCCGTCATCCTGACATTGACACCGAAGTTTGGTTTGTTGCGCTTGGTGCGGAACAGTATTCTCATTCAGGCATTACTGCGTTCTTGGATGAACACGCTGACGAAATGAAGGGCGCGGTTATTATCAATCTTGAAGCGCTTGGTGCAGGTACCCTTTCGGTTATTGATCAGGAAAGCGAAACGTTCAAGACTCATCGTCCTTCGTCTCGTATTAAGCGTTTTGTGCGTCAAGCATCTGAACGTTCTGGCGTGACCTATCATGCTACTCCGCTTACAAGGCGAGAAACGCCAGCTACGATTGCAATGTCGCGCGGTGTTCAGGCATTTACCGTTGCTGGTATGGGTGATGGCAATACGGCACTGTATTCTGCAGAAAACGATATTGTTGAAAACCTTGATCCTGAAGCACTTAAGGAAGCTTCGAAGTTCATCATGGCGGTTTTGAAGAGTATTTAAGGGTGAAGTTACGTATTAGCCCAAACTAATAAGGCAACACGATAAAGCTAAAAAAGAAGCCCAAGGAATATTCCTTGGGCTTCATGTTATTCAAATGATACTTGATTAAGGGTGTTTTTAAGAGTTTGCGCTGATTCTTGTAGATGCTTGGTTTCTTCTTCATTCAGATGCAGAGGAATTTGGAATTCTACTCCTGAACTACCAATAATTGCAGGCATGCTCATTACTACGTCTTTAACACCATGAAGTTCTGGCCAATAGTTTGATACCGTCATGATGGACTTTTCGTCACGGATAATAGCTTCACAAATACGCGTAACAGAAGGTGCAATACCAAAATAGGTCGCGCGCTTCTTTTCGATGATTTCGTAAGCGCTGTTGCGTACTTCATCTTCTATTTGCTTGCGCATGGCCTGAGGGTCATCAAATCCACGAAGACGGAAGAAATCATCGATATGGATCCCTGAAACATTTGCCAAACTCCATGCTGCCAATTCGCTGTCGCCATGTTCGCCAATAATACGCGCATGAACGTGACGCGGATCTACATCTAGAGTATGGCCAAGGATATACTTCAAGCGTGCGCTATCCAGAACCGTACCAGAACCCATAACGCGTTCTTTAGGAAGCCCTGAGAGTTTCATGACAACCTGAGTCAAAATATCGACAGGGTTAGAAACAACAACAATAATGCCGTTAAAGTGTTGTTCCATGATGGAAGAAACCACTTCTTTAAGAATGGAAACATTGGTTTGCAGTAGGTCGAGACGTGTTTCTCCAGGTTTTTGATTTGCTCCTGCAGCAATAACGACAATAGATGCGTCAGCCAGATCTTTGTACGTGCCTGCATAGATATTCATGGGACTATAGTAGGGAACTCCATGAGCGATATCGAGAGCTTCACCTTCTGCTCTTGCGGTATTTACGTCTATGAGCACCATTTCTGAAAATAAACTTGATTGCATCAGGCTAAATGCGCAGGTAGACCCCACGAAGCCGCAGCCAATGACAGCAACTTTTCTCTGTTGAATCGTGTTGTTCATAAGTGCAACATCTCTTTCTGTATCGATAACAAGAAACCATCATAGCCGAAAAAAGCAATGAGACAAACGGGTGGACTCTTTAAAACAGTGTCATACAGGAGTGAATTTCATAAGAAAAAACTAGTGCTAATGTCACAAAGATGCTAAAAATTGCTCGATTTGGTACAAAGTTTCTTATTTAGTGCAAGACATTTTTCATTTTTGTAATAACTGAAGAAAAAAAGTTCACATCTGATGAGAATAATTAAAAGAATATCTAACACTTCATTCACATAAATCTTTACAACTCCTTTTTACAATGCTGAGCTGATTTAGGAAAAATCATTTTGGCAATTAGATGTCAAAAGGAAGACATCTTAAGAGAAAGTGAAGGAGCAAAGAGTTATGAACACGTATAAGCTACTTACTCCTGGCCCACTAACAACCACCATGACGGTTAAGGAGCAGATGCTGTTCGACCACTGTACTTGGGATGATGACTACAAACAAATTACTCAAGATATCAGAGCTAAACTTTTGGAGCTTGCTCATGTTAACCCTGAGCGCTATACCACCGTACTTATGCAGGGTAGTGGTACCTTCGGCGATGAAGCGGTATTAACAGGCGTTGTGGGAGCAGATGAAAAAGTGCTTATTTGTTCAAACGGCGCTTATGGGGTGCGTATGGCTGCTATTTGTAGGCAGGCGCAGGTTCCCTTTGCTGAATACGCTGAACCCTTCACTACTATTCCAAAGGCGGAAAAGTTGCTGAATACTTGGCAAATGATCCAGAAATTACTCATGTAGCTATGGTGCATAGCGAAACAACTTCGGGATAGCTCAACGACATTGAGGCTGTGGGCAAGGTGGTAAAGCAAGCAGGCAAGGTATTTATTGTAGATGCTATGTCGAGCTTTGCTTGTGTTGATATTCCTGTTGAAGAATGGGGCGTTGATTTTCTGGTAAGCAGTGCTAATAAGGGTATTCAGGGTGTGCCTGGCTTTTCCTTTATTATTTGTCGTCGCGATTTGCTGGAGGCAAGCAAGGGGAAGGCACGTAGTCTATCGCTTGACTTGTACGGCCAGTGGGAAACCATGGAGCGTGATGGTGGCAAGTGGCGCTACACTTCACCAACTCATGTCGTTTTGGCGTTCGCGCAAGCGTTGCGCGAACTGGATAAAGAAGGCGGAATCCCCGCACGTGCTGCGCGCTATGCAGAAAACAATCGCATTCTAATTGAGCACATGGGCGAGCTTGGTTTTGAGTCGTATATCAAAGAGTATCAGGGTCCCATTATTACCACGTTTAAGTATCCCGAAGGTGCAACGTTTGATTTTGCCGATATGTATAACTACATCAAAGATCGTGGTTATGTAATTTATCCAGGCAAGATGACCGATGAAGATACCTTCCGTATTGGCAATATTGGCGAAATTTACCCTGGCGACATCCTTAACGTGACGGGAATTTTGCTGACTTTTACGCGAACAAGAAAAGTAAATGTGGGTGCGGCAAAGCGCGCATATAGGGCTAATCGACCAAATTGGAGCACTTACTACACATGTGCTACAGATGGCTTTGCGGCACATGACTCCGCAATTAAGAGATGAGAGGAACTGCAAATGATCAAGGCAGTAGTTTTTGACTGGGCAGGCACTACCGTTGACTACGGATGTTTCGCACCTGTGCAGGCATTCATGGAAACGTTTAAGGCGGCGGGCGTTGAACCGACCATGGAAGAAACCCGCAAACCTATGGGCATGCTCAAGATCGATCACATTCGTACCATGCTTCACATGGAACGAATTGAGGCGGAGTGGGTTCGTGTGCACGGCGCCAAACCCACCGAAGAGGATGTGCAGGCATTGTATGCTCCCTATGAGGAAAAACTGCTTTCTATTCTGCACAACTTTGCCGATCCTAAGCCCCACGTATTGGAAGCAGTTGCTGAACTTCGAGAGATGGGCATAAAGATTGGATCTACTACGGGTTACAACGACAAGATGATGGCCATTGTGGCTCCTGCTGCTAAAGAAAACGGCTATGAGCCAGACTTTATGGTGACGCCTGATAGTACTGATGGCAAGGGTCGTCCTTATCCTTATATGATGTTCCGCAACATGGAAGCGCTCGGCGTAACTTCTGTTGCTGAAGTTGCTAAGGTAGGCGATACGGTATCAGACATTAAAGAGGGTAATAACGCGGGAGTATTCACCATTGGCGTTATTGAAGGTAGCTCGGAACTTGCTATGACTCAGGAAGAGTTTGAAGACTTGAATGAGGCTGATCGCGAAGCTGCTTGTGCTAAGGTTGCTGAAACATTCCGTGCTGCAGGCGCCGATGCAATCATCCGCACCTTTGCAGAATTACCAGCGCTTATCCGTCAAATCGCGTAAAAAGTGTACAGGGTACTTGTCACGCTGAACTGTCTCAGAGTAAGCAGGAAGATCATTTCTCATATAAGAAAAGCTCTACCAATCTACTCAGTTCACACGCTTTCGCTATTCAAAAAGTCTCACCATATACATGGTGGGACTTTTTTATGCGCTGCTTTGGCGTGTACTACAATGGCCCCATGCGATATTGATAGTGTTATGGGGGATTGATATGAAAGCGCTTGTTCACGATGGCAAAGGGTCTATCTCTCTGCAGGACCGACCAAACCCATCAATCGAGGAGTCAAGCGATGCCGTTGTACGGGTGACGCGTTCTACTATCTGTACAAGCGACTTACATATTCTTAAAGGTGTTGTTCCGCGAGCACTGCCCAATACTGTTTTAGGACATGAATTCGTAGGGGTAATAGAAGAAGTTGGTTCGGCGGTTTCGAATTTGAAACCAGGCAATCGAGTAGCGGTAAATTGCGAAACCTTCTGTGGTGGGTGTTATTTCTGTAGGCGTGGTTGGGTGAATAATTGCACGCAAGGCGGCTGGGAACTTGGCTGTCGTATTGATGGCTGTCAGGCAGAATATGTGCGCGTTCCCTTTGCAGATAACACTTGCACGATAATTCCCAATTCGGTATCTGACGAATCTGCGTTGTTCTTGGGCGATATTCTGGCAACTGGTTGGTGGGGTGCCAACATTGCTGATATAGAAGAAGGCTCTTCAGTTGCTGTTATTGGCGCGGGACCGGTGGGGTTGACCACCATGATGTGTGCGCGTTTGAAAAATCCTGCTCAAATTATTGCGTTCGATATCAATGATAAACGCTTGCTGCTTGCATCTGAGCAGGGACTAGCGGATAAAACCATTAACCCAAAAACCATTAATCCCGCAAACAATTCGTTCGATGCGCTCGAAACAGTAGTGAAGGTGCTCACCCACGGACGTGGTGCTGATGCGGTTATTGAAGCAGCGGGAGGTAAAAACACCTTTGATATGGCTTGGCGTATAGCTCGCCCCAATGCAACGGTGGTGATTTCTGCTATGTATGAAACACCTCAAGTTTTACCGTTGCCTAGTATGTATGGAAAGAATCTTACCTTTAAAACAGGTGGGGTAGATGCAAGTGGACTTGATGAAGTTATGGCATTGATCGAGCAGGGAAAGCTAAATACGAACTGTTTGATATCAAAGCGATTTGCCCTTAACGATATCGAGGAAGCATACCGTGTATTTGAAGCACAAAATGATGGCTGTCTGAAAGTGGTTATTACCCCTTGGGAAGATAGGTGATATAGGGATTTATCGTTGCTTTTTGTGCATCCGATTATCCTGCGCTATACTGCTAGCTGCATTTCAAGATGTGTTTTATCTATATGCGGGCGTCGTATAATGGTTATTACCCAAGCTTCCCAAGCTTGTGACGCGGGTTCGATTCCCGTCGCCCGCTCCATTCGTAATCAAGCCGTTCTACCGAACGGCTTTCTTTTCGCATTAAGCGCAATGACGCTGCGCAGCAGCAGCGCACACTATCTAGGCTCTGCGAGCATTCGTCGTGTACCAAAGTACACTTCCTCATACTCTCGAGCCTATCTAGCGCACTCTGCTACTGCTCGCTGTTTTTAGAAATGCCAGGCAATTATTGCCGTTTTTTGTTTTAGTGGGTCGCCTTGTGTCGACCGCTTACAAAGAGCAGACGTTTTTTTGATCAGAATGTAGGTATTTGATTTTGTAAAACGATGTAATAAATGCATGGAGTGCGCTGGAAGGAAAAGAGAACCCTAGTATTATTTTGTGAACAACTAAAAGTTTGCGTACCATGCTTGCTAAAGCGTGATCGTAAATTACTGGTTGGGGCCAGATAAGGTGAATACCATCAAGAAGGATGTATTGTATGACGCGTACGGGATTTAAAGGTTTTATTTTCGATATGGATGGCACGCTTTTGCACACGCTGCCAGATTTAACGGCGCTTACCAATATTGTGTTGGAACGTGAAGGCTATCCGACGCGCACCGAAGATGAAGTACGTACCTTTGTAGGCAATGGAGTCCTCTCTCTTATCTTGCAAGCAGTTCCTGAAGATATTTCTGAAGAAAAAGCTCAGCATGCTTTTAGACTGTTTTGTGATTTATACGATGAATACGGCATCAAGCTTACCAAGCCTTTTGATGGTATGGAAGAAACCCTTCGCGCACTTAAAAACAAGGGCATCAAGCTTGGTATTGTGTCGAATAAATTTGAAGCAGGTGTTCGTGAAGTAGAACAGCGCTATTTCCCTGGGCTGTTTGATGTATCGCATGGTGAAGCAGAAAACATTCCTCGCAAACCTGATCCCACGGGCCTTCTCGTTACGGCGCAAGAAATGGGATTAAAGCCTGAAGAGTGTGTATACTTTGGTGATTCTCATGGCGATATGCTGGCGGGCAACAATGCAGGCATGTATACCGTAGGAGTTACCTGGGGATATCAGCCTATCGAAAAAATTAAGTCAGGTAACCCCGACGAACTAATCGACAAACCAGAAGACATTTTGAAGTTTGCTTAGCGGAGTCTTTATACAGTAGCGAGACTTCGGATTGAGTTTAATGCGCTAAAAGCCCTGTAGAAGTTATTCGAAAGCTCATTCAAATCGCAGATTTCTTTAAAGGCTATTTAAGACGTAGCCCAAGATTAGCAAGGAAACTATAAGGGAAAAGGCGAACGGTGCGTGCGTTATATCCGCTACGTCCGTTCGCCTTTAAAGAAATCTGATTAAAGATTTGCTGAGCTTGAGAAAAACTTTTACAGGGCTTTAGAGCTTTAAGGTGAAAATTCAGGCGTATTAGCCGTTATAACCGTTGGGGTTATTGCTCTGCCAACGCCAAGCATCTTCGCACATGCGTGCCAAATCATATTCAGCAACCCAGCCCAATTCTTCACGCGCCTTATCGCATGCAGCGTAGTTGGTTGCAATATCGCCTGGGCGGCGAGGGCAAATCTTGTAAGGGAGTTCTTTGCCGCACGCTTTTTCGAATGCGTGGATTACATCCATAACGCTTGATCCTGTGCCCGTACCCAGATTGAAAATTGCAACACCGCTGCGGGTGCCATCAGCTGCGGCAGTTCCTTCGATAGAGCCAAGACCAATTGCCTTGCCCGTTCCAACTTTACCCGCCATATAGTCCAGCGCCTTTACGTGGCCACGAGCTAAGTCCACTACATGAATATAGTCGCGCACACCCGTACCGTCAGGGGTGGGGTAATCGTTGCCGAACACCTGGATACATTCAAGCTTGCCCGTTGCAACTTGAGCAACATAAGGGAGCAAGTTGTTAGGAATACCCTTTGGATCTTCACCAATACGACCAGAAACATGGGCACCAATTGGGTTGAAGTAACGAAGAAGTACCACGTTCCATTCGTTATCTGCACGATAGAAGTCAGTTAAGATGCGCTCGAGCATAGATTTGGTTTCACCATAGGGGTTAGTGGATTCATGCTTGGGGCATTCTTCGGTGATAGGAATCATTTCTGGTTCACCGTAAACGGTGGCAGAAGAAGAGAAGATAACGTTCTTAACGTCATGGTTGCGCGCAACGTCGAAGAGCACCAAAGAACCCGCTACATTATTCCAGTAATACTCCAAAGGCTTTTGTGTGGATTCTCCTACTGCTTTGAAGCCTGCAAAATGAATGATGGCCGCAATGTCATAGGCGCTGAACACCTTTTCAAGGGCTTCGCGATCAAGAATAGAAGCTTTAACAAAAGCGCAGTTTTCTTCGGTTGCTCCCGTAAGTTCACGAATGCGGTCTACGGCAACTTCGCTTGAATTGGATAAGTCATCATAAATGACAATGTTGTATCCCTGTTCGAGCAACTCAACGCAGGTATGGCTACCAATAAAGCCTGCACCGCCCGTTACTAGGATGGTTTGAGACTCATGAGTGCCGCTCAAGCTTTTGTTTGACATGTGAACGCCTTTCGATAAGTGCCGTATTGATAGTAAACGTATAGGGGTGGAATACCTATGCGTGAAATGTTTCTCTATCTACGCAGGCAAGAATACCATTTCTTATGTAATTACGCGTGCATGGGTGACTGAATGTCATAAAGATTTGATTAATGCGCAAGTGCGGGGAGCGTTTTGAGGCAAGCCCAGGCTTTTTGCTTAAGCTCGTTGTTGGCAAGCATGTCTTCAAAAGCTTCAAAGCAACAACAGTTGCGGCCGAGTAGATATTCTCGTGTTTCAAGGGCAAGTGGAGTGTTGTAACCAGCAGATGCCACTCTCACCGCTTCGTGATCAGTGCATACAATACATTGAGGATCAAGTGCTTCTATGATCGTAAAAAGATCTTGAGGACTAAGGGTTTGTTCGTCTTTCGAAAGAACGATAAAAGCAAGTTGCTTTTCGTGGTAACCAAGTTGTTTTGCGGTAGCGAGCAAAGCGTTTTTGCCCGAGGCTGATAAAGGAAAAGAGCTTACTACGCAAAAGAGCGCATCTTCACTTCCCTCCAAATGCTGTGCAAAGGGAGATATATAAGTGTGGCGAATTCTTTCATAAGGTGAATGCAGCGCTTGTTCGGATTCCATATCCTAATCACCCCTAAAGAATAATACCAATTACAAAATTCTTCACACTGATGTACCCTAAGCATGATATTACAGATATAACAATTAATAACACAATTTAGAGCCAAGATTTGTAGGGAGGCTTTATGTGCACTAATGGAGTAAATACTGGTCAGTTCGAACAGATGATGGATCAGATTGACGACCACATTAAGCTGGAGCGTCGTTGGGCTCACAACCTTGCTCATCAGGCTGCTGATGCTGGTTTTGAAACGGTAGGCGAAAAGCTCCATCAGGTTCAGGCGCTCTTGGATGAGGTTCGCGCAACACTCGATGATGCGAAGGATGCGCTTGAAGAGGATGCTGAAAACGCCAGCGGCGTTACGGTTAGCCTCGTTTAGCTAGTGGCTTAGCGCGAAGAAGAACGAGGTTGTAATGAGTAATGATCTCATGCGTTTTTCGGTTGCTATGCCCGAAGATTTGCTCGTTAAGTTTGACCATTTGGTTGCTCGACGAGGACTGGCTAAAAACCGAAGCGAAGTTGTTCGCGATTTAGTGCGCGATGCTCTTGTTGAAGACGAGTGTTCGATGCCTGGACGTATTGTTATGGGAACGCTGACTATCGTATATAGCCACCATGCCAATGACCTTCAAGAAAAACTTCATCAAATCCAGCACAATTATCTGGAAACTATTGTGTCGTCGTTGCACGTCCATATTGATGAAGAAAACTGCCTGGAGGTAATTATTCTTAAAGGTGAAACGGGTCTTGTGCAAGATATTGCGCACCTGATCATAGGCACAAAGGGCGTAAAAACAGGGCGCTTACATATGACTACTACGGGCGCTTTTATTTAGGAGAACAGTATGGACGAAACAGTTTTGCTTGGTCATGGTAGCGGCGGCACCATGATGAAACGCATAATTGATGAAGTGTTCTATGAGGCATATGGCTCTACCGAATTGCTTGAAGGCAATGATGCTGCATCGTTGCCAGCTCCTAGTGAAGGCGAACGCTTAGCTTATTCAACCGATAGCTTTGTAGTAACGCCACACTTTTTTCCTGGTGGCGATATTGGTAAGTTGGCTGTTTGCGGAACAGTAAACGACGTGGCAACCAGCGGTGCTGTCCCAAAGTATCTTTCCTGTGGCTTCATTCTAGAAGAAGGCTTTCCTGTTGCCGACTTGAAGCAAATTTGTCACAGCATGGCGCAGATGGCTAAAGAAGCTGGTGTGCATATTGTTACGGGCGACACCAAAGTAGTAAATCGTGGTCATGGCGATGGCGTATTTATCAACACAAGTGGTGTTGGGTTTATTCCTGCTGGCGTTGAATTATCCGGCGCGTTTTGTAAGCCTGGCGACAAAATTTTAGTAAGCGGCACCATTGGCGATCATGGTATTACGGTAATGGCCTGCCGCGAAGAGCTGTCATTTAATGCGGATATTCAGACCGATGCTGCACCGCTTAACCATCTTATTGCAGAGGTGCTAGCAGCTGCACCCGATACTCGTTGTTTCCGTGATCCTACGCGTGGGGGATTGGCTTCAACCCTCAATGAACTAGCGGGTCAGTCTGATGTTGATTTCATCGTTGAAGAAGATGCTGTTCCTGTAAAAGATGCTGTACGAGGCGCGTGCGAAATGCTGGGCTACGACGTATATCAAGTTGCCAACGAAGGCAAAATGGTATGTGTAGTTCCTGCTGATCAGGCAGATGCTGCGCTGGAAGCTATGCGTGCAAATAAGTATGGTGTCGATGCTGCAATTATTGGTGAAGTGGTTGAAAAGCCCGAAGATAGATCATCGCGTGTTTCCATTCGGACGGGTTTTGGTGCGCTTCGAATCATGGATATGCTCGTTGGTGAACAACTTCCTCGCATTTGCTAAATACAACATCTTTCACGAAAAACTATTTCGAAGTGCCGCTCTGAAAGAAGGCGCATAAAACGTAGCCCCTGGTTTTTGAGCAATAAGCAAGGGATGAGGAGTACTTTTGTCAAATCATTTCGCTGCGTTATTTAGCCTTCTTGAAGAGCGATTAAGCACTTCGTTAGTTTTGAGGGGAAGATGTTGAATTATTAATACGAGAAATTGACAAATGATTAGAAACCCCTGAAGTTGTTTCAGTTGCTGTTTAAAACAGACGGTAGACGGTAAACACTTTGAGCAAAAACGAGGAAAATGTCGAAAAATCGTTTCAATTTCTGCTGTTAACGGAAAAATCAAGAATCTATACTTGCAACTTATCGTTGCTATGGTATTTTCCCGTCATGGAATTGATTCATGAGGGATTACCGAGCATCCCTTAAGTCCTAAAAGAACGAGAGAAGAGGTATCTCATGTCCCATCCTGTGATTTTGGCAGATGAATGCATTGGCTGCGGTATTTGTATCGACGCTTGTCCTCAGGGCACCATTGAAGTTGTAGACGGTGTTTGCACTGTTGTTAACGAAGAGTCCTGCATCGCTTGTGGCGACTGCGTTGAAGAATGCCCAATGGGTGCAATTGAAGAGATTATTGAAGACTAAATTTGTTATTTTTGGTCATATCGTTTCCTCTTTTTGTTAAGGGTGCAAAAAAATAAGTACTTTAACTGGTCAAATGGTATAAGCATGGCTACAATAGGTCGAGCGTTATTTGCTATTACGGCTTTTATACCGACAAAATGAAAAGAGGTTACAATGGCAGTTGTTGCTTATTGCGTAAAGTGCAAGGCTAAGAAGGAAATGGTTGACCCTCAGGAAGGTGTTACCAAGAACGGTCGTGTTATCACGAAGGGTACCTGTCCTGATTGTGGCACCAAGATGTCTCTCATCGGTGGCGTTGCAAAGAAGTAGAACACTTCGCGCAGTTTAGAAACGCAACAAAGCAAGATTAGTCAGCAACTTCTTCTTGCGCTTTATATCGTGTTTCGCATAAGTCCCGCTTCGGCGGGACTTTTTTTATGCAATTGATCGAATAGCGTGTCCTTAAAGGAAATGATGGCGGATTTAAGGAGGATTTCGTTAGATTTTCTTTGCAAAAGCATTGGGAATTGATCTTAATCGACAAACAAAACAACATTCTGAACTGGGGTAACAATAAACATAAGATAATCTTCAACAGGAAGGTAACAAAACCTAACAATAAGACACTTAGATTCTTGACAATAAGACACTTAGATTTTATTATGGTCACTGTCATGAGGTCCACCTAAAGGTGGGCTTCCTCATATGAAGCGTAAAGCTTCGATGAAGCATGACATATATATAGGTAAAAGCAGGGGGTTTGCTTGAGGGGACTTCTTCAAGCAGCCGCAACTGAAAGGAATATGCAAGATGGCAAAGATTATCGGCATCGACTTGGGTACTACCAATTCGGCAATGGCGGTTATGGAAGGTTCAGAGCCAGAAATTCTGGTTAACGCTGAAGGCGACCGCACCACTCCTTCCGTTGTTGGTTTTGGTAAAGATGGCGAACGTACGGTAGGTAAGGCTGCTAAGAACAAGGCAGTAACCAATCCCGAAAACACCATCGCTTCAGTAAAGCGTTTTATCGGTCGTTCCTACGCTGAAACTTCCGAAGAGCAGAAGACGGTTGCTTACAACGTAAAGAATGGCAACGGTGGTCGTGCAGTAGTAGATATCGAAGGTAAGGACTATATGCCAGAAGAAATCTCTGCAATGGTTCTTCAGAAGCTTAAGGCTGACGCAGAAAAGCGCGTAGGCGAACCTATTACTCAGGCAGTAATTACCGTTCCTGCATACTTCAACGACGCTCAGCGTCAGGCTACTAAGGACGCAGGCAAGATTGCTGGTTTGGAAGTTCTTCGTATTATCAACGAACCTACTGCAGCAGCGCTGGCTTATGGTCTTGATCGTACCAACAAGGATGAAAAGGTTTTGGTATTCGACCTTGGTGGCGGTACCTTCGATGTTTCTGTTCTTGAGTTGGGCGACGGCGTATTTGAAGTTTGCTCCACCGCAGGCGACAACCACTTAGGTGGCGACGACTGGGATCAGCGTGTTATTGACTGGTTGGCAGACAAGTTCCAGGCAGACAATGGCATCGATCTTCGCCAGGATAAGATGGCTTTGCAGCGTTTGAAGGACGCAGCCGAAAAGGCAAAGATGGAACTTTCTTCCACCTCTCAGACCAACATCAACCTGCCTTTCATTTCTGCAGGTGCTGCTGGCCCATTGCACTTGGATTACACCTTGACCCGTGCAGAGTTTGAACGCATCACCAAGGACTTGCTTGATCGCTGCAAGACTCCTGTACAGCAGGCTTTGAAGGACGCTGGTCTTTCTACGGGCGACGTAAATGAAGTTATCTTGGTTGGTGGCTCTACCCGTATGCCAGCAGTTCAGGAATTGGTAAAGCAAATGACAGGCAAGCAGCCTAACATGTCTGTAAATCCTGACGAAGTAGTAGCTATGGGTGCTGCAGTCCAGGGCGGCGTTTTGGCAGGCGACGTTGAGGGCATTCTTCTTCTTGACGTAACGCCTCTGTCCTTGGGTGTTGAAACCATGGGCGGCGTAATGACCAAGATGATCGAGCGCAACACCACCATTCCTACCCGCAAGACTGAAATTTACTCTACGGCAGCTGACAATCAGACTTCCGTTGAAATTCATGTTCTTCAGGGCGAACGCGAAATGGCAGCAGGCAACAAGACTCTAGGTAGGTTCCAGCTTACAGGCATTCCTGCAGCACGTCGTGGTGTTCCTCAAATTGAAGTTACCTTCGATATTGATGCAAACGGCATCGTAAACGTTTCCGCTAAGGACCTTGGCACTGGCAAGCAGCAGCAGATCACCATTTCTGGTTCCACTGCACTGACCGACGACGAAGTAGATCGTATGGTTAAGGATGCTGAGGCTCACGCTGAGGAAGATAAGCTTCGCAAGGAAGAAGTTGAAGTTCGCAACAACTGCGACTCTTTGATCAACGCTACGGAAACCACGTTAAACGAGTTGGGCGACAAGGTTCCTGCAGATTCCAAGAAGCAGGCAGAGGATGCGGTTGCTCAGGCTCGTACTGCTCTTGAGGGCACCGATATTGAGGCAATCAAGTCTGCAATGGAGGCTTTGCAGCAGGCGAGCTACAAGTTGGCAGAAGTCGCTTATAGCCAAAATGGTGGTCAGCCAGGTGCTGAAGGTGCAGCAGGTGCTGCTCAGCAGCCTACCAACGATGACACCATCGAAGCAGACTTTGAGGTAGTTGACGACGACGAGAAGAAGGACAAGTAATCATGACCGCGCCTGAAAAAGACGAGGTACGTGAGGACCAGGTTGTAGAAGATCAGGAGGCCGCAGAAGCTGCCGCCCCTGAAACTGAAGATACTCAGGTCGAGGAAACTGCGGATTCTAGCGAATCTCAAGAAGAGGAAACCGAGGATCCGATTGCTGTTGCAAAAAAGGAAGCAGCAGCTTGGCAAGATAAGTATCTTCGCCTTCATGCGGAATGGGATACGTACCGTCGTCGCATGAATGAACAGCGCGAGGAAGAAAAAGCTCGCGCAGCTGAAAAGCTTGTTGAAGGATTAATTCCTGTAATTGACGACTTTGAACGAAGCATCGATTACGCCGAAAAAAATGGCGAAGAGGGCCTGCTTGGTGGTGTACAGGCAGTGCACACCAAGATGCTTGAAGTGCTAACCAAGCATGGGGTTGAAATGATTGATCCTAAAGGTGAAGCCTTCAATGCCCTTGAAGCTTTAGCGGTAGCCACGGTTGATGACCCTTCAGTTCCTGATGAAACTGTTGCCGAGGTATATCAGAAGGGATATCGCATGGGCAACAAGGTAATTCGTACCGCAATGGTAACGGTTACCCAAGGTGGTCCTAAGCGCGAAGCGGAAGAGGAATCTGAGGATTCTTCTAAGTAGACGCTGCAAAGGCTTAACAAGTAATTTAGAAGAGGCAAATGCAAGGGCGGGCGATGTTTAGGTCCGCCCTTGTTGTAGGACAGAGAGAAAGGTGGGACGAATGGCACAGACTCCTGACTATTACAAAACGCTAGGCGTTCCACGAGACGCTGATGCAGACACCATCAAGAAAGCATTTCGTAAATTAGCGCGCAAGCATCATCCTGATGCTGGCGGTGATGAAGCGAAGTTTAAAGAAATAAACGAAGCATACGAAGTACTTTCTGATGAGAAAAAAAGAAAGCTTTACGACCAATACGGCACCGCTAACGAAAACCAAATCCCATTTGGTGGCGGAGCTTGGCAGGGGCAAGGTGGAAATCCTTTCGGCGGTTCTGGCTTTGGCGGTTTTGGTAGCTGGGCGGACATTTTGGAAAGTATCCGCAATGGTGAAGGTGCTTTCGGCACCGAATGGAACTTTGGCGGACAAGGCCAAACCTATCATGCTCAACCAAAGCCACAAAAGGGCGCCGACAAAAACGTAACCATGACCGTTACGTTTGATGAGGCCTTCAAAGGATGTGAAAAGAAGGTTCGCATAGGCAAGGCGGGCACCAACGAAAAGGAAACCCTTTCGATAAAAATTCCTGCAGGTGCTGTTGAAGGTGGTCGCGTTCGCTTGAAAGGCAAGGGCGCACCAGGAATTCAAGGTGGTCCTGCAGGCGATTTGCTCGTGAATATTCACATTGCAGATCACCCTTTGTTCAAGCGCGATAAAGCAGACGTTTTAATGGATGTGCCCATTACTTTTGCGGAAGCTGCTCTGGGAACACAGATTGTTGTTCCTACCCCCGAAGGAAAAAAGGTAAGCATAAAAGTTCCTGCGGGGTGCGAAAGCGGAACGGTCTTGAAGGTAAAAGGAAAAGGCGCTCCACGTTTAGGGAAAGGTGCAACGGGTACGGGCGATTTACTTTTAACCCTGCACGTGGCTGTTCCTAAGACGTTGAACGATAAACAAAAAGAAGCCCTGGAAGCATTCCAGGCAGCAACGAGTGAAGAAGTGAGGGCTTGGTAATGGAGGACAAAAACAGACCGCTGTACATGATTAGTGTTGCAGCAGAACTTGCAGGCGTCCATCCTCAAACCCTGCGAATTTACGAGCAAAAAGGTTTGGTATCTCCTCAGCGAACGAGTGGTAACACCCGTATGTATTCGCAAGCAGATATTGAGCGTTTGCAGCTTATTAATGCGTTAACTGACGAGGGAATTAACCTCGCAGGTGTTATTCGAATTTTGGATTTAAAGGGCCGTTTGGATGAACGCGATGAAGAAATTGATGCCTTGCATAAACGAGTTCGTCGCTTAGCCGATAGGGTTCATGAATTGGAAACTCGAGAAAGCGTTAATTCGTTGGTAAATGAAAGCAACGCAATTGTTTTGCGTCGACTTCTGTAAAGGAGCTATATATGAGACTAGACAAGCTGGCGCTTACAGCACAGGAAGCGTTCCAGTCAGCAATGAGCATTGCTGGCGAGCGCGAAGCAAGCGCAGTCGAGCCTATTCATTTGCTTGATGCCATCCTGTCTGCAGGCGAACATAATATGAATGCCATTATCACGCGTATTGGAGCAGATCCTGCTGTATTGCAGGCGCGCGTGAAGGAAGAAGAAGACCGTATGCCTAAAGTAAGTGGCAATGGTTTTATGGGTATGGGCATTACTGCCCCTTCCCCTGCGTTCATTTCACTTATTGATAAAGCGGTAAAAATTGCAGAAAAGCTGGGTGACTCCTATGCCACCACAGAGCATCTGCTAATTGCGCTTTCTGAAGATAGTGGAACTGCAGGCAAAATCTTAAACGATCAGGGTATTACGCGCAAAAACATTGAAGAGGCCTATGAGGAGCTTCGTGGTGATACGCGCGTAACCGATGCTACGAGCAAGCCCGAGTTTGAAGTGCTTGAACAGTACGGTAACAACCTTACTCAGGCAGCGCGTGAAGGCAAGCTGGATCCTGTTATTGGTCGTTCGGAAGAAATTCGTCGCACCGTTCAAGTTTTGTCTCGTCGTACTAAGAACAACCCTGTACTCATTGGTGAGCCTGGTACTGGTAAGACGGCAATCGTTGAGGGCTTAGCGCAGCGTATTGTTGCAGGCGACGTTCCTTCAAGCTTGAAAGATCGCGAATTGATTGCTTTGGACTTACCTGCAATGTTGGCAGGCGCTAAGTATCGTGGCGAATTCGAAGATCGCTTGAAGGCGGTACTTCGTGAGGTAAAGCAATCCGATGGACAAATCATTTTGTTCATTGACGAATTGCATACCATTGTTGGCGCAGGTTCGACGGGCGATAGCTCTATGGATGCGGGCAATATGCTTAAGCCTGCATTGGCTCGTGGCGAACTTCATGCAATTGGTGCAACCACTTTGGATGAATATCGTAAATACATCGAAAAGGATGCCGCTCTTGAGCGTCGTTTCCAGCCCGTGCTGGTAAGCGAGCCAAGCGTGGAAGATACCATTGCAATTCTTCGTGGTTTGAAAGAAAAGTACGAAATTCATCATGGTGTACGCATCAAGGACTCTGCCTTGGTTGCTGCTGCAGAGCTTTCGAACCGCTACATTTCTGACAGGTTCTTGCCTGACAAGGCTATTGACCTTATGGACGAAGCGGCAAGTCGTCTGCGTATTGAAATAGACAGCATGCCTGAAGAGGTGGATCTGGCAGAGCGCAAGCTTACTCAGATGCAAATCGAAGAGCAAGCACTTATGAAGGAAACCGATGAGCCAAGCCGTGAACGTTTGGAAGCGTTGCGTAAAGAGATTTCTGCGGCTCAAGAAGCACTTGATAAGCAGAAGGCTATGTGGAAAAACGAAAAGGACGTTATCGTAGGCGTTCAGAATTTGAAGGCAGATATTGAAGCTGCTCAGTTGGACGAAGAGCGTGCTACCCGCGAAGGCGATCTCGCTCGTGCTTCAGAGTTGCGCTACGGTACCATTCCTTCATTGCAAGCTCAGTTAGCAGATGCGGAAGCTTTGCTTGAGAACCGTCAGCAAGATGGCGCAATTCTTAAAGAAGAAGTTGGTGAAGAGGAAATTGCAGAAGTGGTTTCTGCATGGACTGGCATTCCGGTAACCAAGATGATGCAAGGCGAAATGGCGAAGCTTGTCGATCTGGAGTCCAAGCTTCACGAGCGCGTTATCGGGCAAGATCAGGCAGTTTCTGCAGTGGCGGGTGCTATTCGTCGTAATCGTGCAGGTTTGTCTGATCCGAACCGTCCTATCGGCAGCTTCTTGTTCTTGGGTCCTACGGGTGTTGGTAAGACCGAGCTTGCAAAGGCCTTGGCTGAATATCTTTTCGACAGCGAAAAGGCTATGGTTCGTATCGATATGTCGGAATACATGGAGAAGCACTCCGTTTCTCGTTTGGTTGGTGCCCCTCCGGGATATGTTGGTTATGACGAGGGCGGTCAGCTTACCGAAGCGGTTCGTCGTAAGCCTTACTGCGTAGTTTTGCTCGACGAGATTGAAAAAGCGCATCAGGACGTATTCAATATCTTGCTGCAAGTGCTCGACGATGGTCGTCTTACCGACGGACAGGGGCGTGTGGTTAGCTTCAAGAATGCCATCATTATTATGACCTCCAATATTGGTTCGCAGTCCATTCGCGAATTCTCGAGTCAAAATGAAGGCGATTCCATGGGCAGCATGATGGAAGATATGATGAAGGCAGACGTTGCTACTGCTGCTAAGCGTTTAGCTGAAATGCAGATGAAGATCAATGAAGCCCTAAGCACCACCTTCCGTCCTGAGTTCCTGAACCGTATTGATGAAGTTATTACCTTCAATACGCTTTCAATTGCGGCCATGGAGCCTATTGTTGATTTGCAATTGAATGGAGTACGTGATCGTTTGGCAGATCGTCGAATTGAGCTTGAAGTAACCCCAGCAGCGCGCGAGCGTTTGGCTATCGACGGATACGATCCGGTATACGGTGCTCGTCCGTTGCGTCGCTTGATCCAGCGTGAGGTAACCGACCGTGTGGCAACGGAAATTATCGATGGCCATATTGGTGATGGTGCTAAGGTAACTATTGATTTGGATACCGAAGGCAACTACTGCGCCAAGGTTGAAAATCGTTCAAGCCTGCATGCGAGCGATAACGCCGCGGCTCTTGCTGGTGGCGAATACGAAGATCCAGCACAAGAAACATCGCAAGATGCTGACGATGTGCTGAAGCAGGCAAATGACGTGCTTCGTGGAATGGATTTCGGCGACTAAGTTTTTAGCGAACACGCCTTATACAGAACATATATTCTGCAAATTAAGTGGCGGTATTGTATGGATGAGCGTTCATGCAATACCGCTCCTTTTGTGTATGAACCCCGCTTTTATTTTGTTGTATTAGAATAACCCCCATGAATAAACTTGAAAGAAATATTCTAAGGGTCGAAAAGAAGGAGAACTTGCTTGTTCCCGTGCTAGGGTTCTGCGCAGTTTTGGTTAGCCTTTTGGCTTTTCTTATTGTGCTGTACTTAATTACTATTGCTATTCGATTCTTGTTTGTCTTTGGGTAGGTCTTTGTATGTGGCAGCGATTTACCTGGTATGACGTTCGAGTTATTGGGCACTATCTCGGTGTGCTTATTTCATTTTTCTCCATTGCGCTCATTATTCCGCTTATTGTTGCGGTAGTGTGTCAGGAATGGGAACCAGCCTGCCGCTATTTGCTAGGGTTTGGTATCTCTCTTATTCTGGGTTCAGCGCTGCGTTTTTTGCGTATCCAGCCAGGCAGACTTACTCACCAGCAAGCTCTTGCGGTTACTGGTATGTCCTGGATTGTATTGGCTTTTGTGGCGGCTATACCGCTTGCGCTGTCGGGGCATTACGGATCATATCTTGATGCTTTGTTTGAGGCGACTTCGGGATTAACAACAACCGGTGCTTCTCTGGTAATAGATCTTGAGCACCTTTCCTATGCTGATAACATGTGGCGCTTTACCATGCACTTAATTGGTGGTTTAGGCCTTATTGTTATTGCGCTTTCACTGGGTATTTTTGGCAAGTCCACTTCAGGTTTGTATTCATCAGAGGGTAGAAGCGAACATGTATTGCCCAATATCGTAAATACCGTTCGTCTTATTAGTCAGATTGCATTGGCGGTTATTGGTGTTGCCACGGCGGTGTTGTTCCTTCTTTGTATTATTGGGGGATTCGAGCCTCTTCGCGCACTGCTTAATGCTTTATGGATGGCTATTTCTGGCTTTACTACCGCAGGATTTTCTCCTACTTCGCTATCGGCCATGTATTACCATTCGTTCGCTTTTGAAATAGTGTGTATGGTTTTGATGCTTTTAGGTGCAGTTAATTTTGCCCTCTTTGTAAAGATAAGCCAGGGAGAGACAGCTTCTTTCTTTAAGGACTACGAAATTCGCACAGGCGTTGTTTGGATGCTTATCGCTACGGTGGTCCTAATGTTTTCGCTGTGTGCTTCAGGCGGCTTTTCGGATATCATGGCGCTTTTGCGCCGCGGTGTGTTTATGGTGGTTTCTGCTTCGACTACCACCGGTTTTCAAACAGTTACCAACAATCAAATGACTACGGTATTTTCATCGGGCGCCTTCTTGGTTGTTGCTATTTTGATGGCAGTAGGTGGCTCGAGCGGAAGTACCGCGGGTGGTATGAAGTTCTCGCGTTTGGGCTTAATTGCAAAGTCGATGGTTTCCACCATTAAAGAAACGCTTGCTCCCGGAACTGCACGCGTTTCGGTACGCTATTACCATCTTGGCAAAAAGGTGCTTACTACCGAAGTGGCGAAAGCTGCCCTAACGGTTTCTGCTCTGTTTGTGTTTACCTATCTTTTGGGATCGCTTGTGGGTATTGCACATGGATACGATGCACTCGATGCTATTTTCGAATCGGTTTCCATGGCGTCTAATGGTGGCTTGAGCTCGGGCATTATTGCGCACGGTATGCCTCCTGTATTAGAGGCAGTTTATATCTTGGAAATGTGGGCAGGTCGTCTTGAATTCATCACGCTTATTGCTCTGATTGTTAAAGTGGTTGTTTCAGTAGGATCACTTGCGAAAAAGAAGTTGAAGGAGCAGGCATAATGAATAAGCTCCTTGCATATGTGTCTCGTAAACTGACAGGGTTTAATCAGGCTGCAACGAAACGGCTTGGGCTATTTTGCAAACAGGTCGCGCCATCTCGTAAACAGGCTGTGTTGAAGCAGATGGCGTCATCTCGTATAGAGCCTGCTATGCTCAGCGCACTTTTTGTCGCATTGATGCTTACGCTTACTTTGTGCGCTTGCCCCGCAAGCCTCTGGGCAGATGATCCTCAAAATCAGACAGATCAACAGGCACAGACTGATCAAGAACAATCCAGTCAAGAAGACTCTGGTCAAGAAGAACCCAGTCAGGAAAAACAGGGTTCCGATGACGGGGAATCTTTGAGCAACAAGGTATATGTAAATCAGCTATCTGATAGTTCATTTTTATATGAAACTTCGATTGCTGATTTAGCTGAGGCTGACTCCTACTACGAAGGTCAGACGGTTTTGGTTAAGGGTGAAGTAGTAGGAGATCGTGTTAACGACGAATTCCGTAAAAACAACTGCTGGATTACCCTGCAGGATAGCGAAACCAGTCCTAGTGTGGTTAGTGTTTTTATGACCATGGATCAATCCTCGATTATTGATACCTATGGGCAATATGGCACGGTAGGTACACAACTTCAGGTACGCGGAACATTCCATCTGGAATGCGCCGAACATCAGGGCTTGTCTGATATTCATGCGGAAGAAGTTTCTGCAATTCAAAAAGGATATGAATCCACTCCTGCTCCCAATATGCGTATTTTAAGCATTGCCATTGTTGCTTGTGTGTTGGGAGCTATTTTGATGATTGCCTACCACATTAAACGTGAAAGGATGCTATAAGCGTGACGGAAGAATTCACAGAGCGGCAAGTTGGCAGAGTAGTTAAACTCGATCGCGGATTTCCTTTGGTTCGTCTTGCCTCTGGTGAAGAAGTGCGTTGCGAGCACGCTATTTCTCTGGTTAAGGGAAGCGATCAGCGCGCGGTCATTGGCGATTTTGTCACCGTTTCTCTTCCTGAAGGGCACGATAAAGGCATTATTGAAGAAACACTTCCTCGCACCTCTTCGTTTGTTCGTAAAGATCCAACGGAGCGCGCTTTGCCGCAAACGTTGGCTGCAAATTTCGATTTAGTGCTGGTGGCGCAACCGTTAGAAGAGGTAAATGTGCGTCGTTTAGAACGTGAATTGGTGCTCGCTCATGAAACAGGCGTTGAGGTTGTCGTGGTGCTTACTAAAGCAGACCTTGTTGCTTCGGCGCAAGAAGTGGAAGCAGTACGTCAGCGCATTGATGGATTTATTGGCAACGATTCGGTTTTAGTGGTTTCTGAGAAAGATCCTCAAAGCATTCAGGTGGTGGCAGACCTTATTGCCAAAGACAATAAAATGGCGGTTTTGCTTGGACGCTCAGGTGTGGGTAAATCCAGTCTGGTAAATATGCTGGTTGGAAAAGAAGTTCAATCTACTACTCCCGTACGTCAAGATGGAAAAGGGCGCCACACCACTGTTTCACGTGAAATAATTGAGCTTCCAAGTGGGGGCAGTGTCATCGATATGCCTGGTGTGCGAGGGCTAGGTCTCTGGGATGCCGATGAAGGTATTGGCGCTACGTTTTCGGATATTGAAGAGTTGTCACAATCATGTCGCTTTCGCGACTGCACTCATACCAATGAACCAGGGTGTGCGGTAAAACGAGCCGTCGATGCAGGCGAACTCTCTTCGGCGCGCTTGGAATCGTATGTTCGTTTGCGTGAAGAAAGTCAGCAAGTTAAGGTGCGGCGTGAAGAAGCCGAACGCATACGAACAAGACGCGGTCATCCTAGACGTAGGCGTTAGTGCTCTTTGTTGGTTTGCCTCAATTTAACAACTGTCCTTTTGTGGATGCTTCGAAGGATAGTTTTGCTTGGGGTACAATGGTTCACGAAACTGAGTCATGCATTAGGCATTATTTGTATATTTGTTAAGGGGATACTATGAATCCTGCAGTAATAATTCCTTCGTTTTATACGTCGCCCATGCGCAAGCGTGGTACACCTTCGAGTTTGTATGACCATCCAACGCCCTTAAATTCCAAGGGTACGCTTGAGCGCTGCTTGGCATCTTTGCAAAAGGTAAAGGGCTTGGGTCAAATTATTGTAGTGGTTGCAACTGAAGGCGGCGTTGACAAGGAAGCCGCAGCGAAAGTAAAAGCAATCGTAGATAAGTTTCCTCAGATGCACATTCTTATTGTTGCTCAGGAAGAGGAAAGTATTATCCAGCAAAGGTTTGAGCAGTTAGGCCTTGGAAACCAGAGCGATTGCATTGGTCTTACGGGGTATTCTGCGGTACGCAATCTTGGCTTGGTTGTTGCGCAGGTACTCGGATTTGATTCTGTTGTATTTCTTGATGACGACGAAGTTATTGAAGACGAAGCCTTCTTGGAAAAGGCCATGTATGGCTTAGGCAAGCTCACTAAAAAAGGCATTCCTATTTTGGCAAAGTCGGGCTTTTACTTTAACGATGAGGGTACCTATTATTCCAAGAGCCAAAACCGTTGGTATAACCATTTTTGGCAGCAGGGTAGAGCGTTTAATAATTGGATCACTAAAGCAATGGCGGGTCCTCGTCTTTCACGTTCGAATCATGTGTGCGGTGGCTGTTTGGCGTTGCATCGCGAAACCTATCGCCGTCTCAGCTTTGACCCGTGGATTATGCGCGGAGAAGACTTGGACTATCTGCTAAGCCTTCGTATGTATGGTTCAGATATTTGGTTTGATAATCAATGGTCATTGACGCACTTACCTCCGAAGGACCGCAACGAAGGACATCGTTTCTATCGCGATATCTTCCGTTGGCTCTATGAGTTCTACAAAATCGAATTCAGTCGTGCGCAGATTGACCTTTTGCAAATTAAGCCCTCATCATTGATGCCCTATCCTGGTCCATTCCTTGAGCCAGGTATTACTAAACGCATTAAGCGTACGGCGTTCTTGCGCTCCTTGGTTCGTCCCGATAAAAGGGCTTATCGCGAAGGTGCTCGTGCTGCAACGCGCGAAGCAACCGATTATGCACAGGCAAATTGTATGAAGTATTTCGAGTTCCAATATACCTGGGGCGATATTATGGCTCGCATGGAAAGCGATGCTGGTCTTCGACAAGCATTGGTTCATGCTGCAATTGCTCGTCAGGCAGGAGAAGATATCGTCGTTGCTTCTTCGGACGCATCATTGCAGGCTGATCAGATTGACGAAGTCGAAGGCAATGTCGCAAAGGTAAATCTCGATCCTGGCATGACAAGCGAAATACAATTGAACTTGAATGATGAAGAGTAGCGTGGCGCAAAGCACATGGAAACATTTATCATAGCCGCAGTAATAGGTTTGGTTATAGGTATTTTTTCGGGACTGTTGGGTATCGGTGGCGGTACCTTAATGGTCCCGATTTTTCGTCTCGGCTTTGGCATGAGTGCCATTTCTTCAACGGCAACATCACTGTTTACCATTATTCCTACATCCCTATCGGGACTTGTTGCTCATATTAAGAACAAAACATGCATTCCTAAGATTGGTGTTCTTTGCGGGTTGGGCGGCGCCTGCACGAGTCCTGTAGGCGTGTATCTGGCTTCTATCTCTCCCTCGTGGGCTATTATGCTTGCTGCTGCGCTGATTATTGGCTATTCGGCAGTTTCGATGTTTCGCAAAGCAATCCGCATGCCAAAGATTGCCTCTCAAGGTGAATCTTCGGTTACGGGCAAAGATCGCGCGAAAGAGGCAGAAAAAGCAGCGAAGAAGGCAGCTGAAAAAGCTGCTGAAACAGCGGCAAACACTTCTTCTGGCAACGATGCCAATGCTGCTACCTTTAAGCTTTCTGCAAAAAGAGTAGTGCAATGTTTGCTCATCGGATTATGCGCAGGCCTAGCTTCGGGGTATGTCGGTGTTGGCGGCGGTTTTATCATGGTGCCGCTGTTTATTTCTGTGCTGGGAATTATGATGCGCCAAGCTTCAGGAACTTCACTGGTTGCCGTAACCATTCTTGCTATACCAGGTGTTATTGAGCAGGGTTTACTTGGCCATATCAACTATATTGCAGGTATTGCTATGGCGATTGGAAGTATTCCTGGTGCAATAATTGGTGCAAACTTGATTCGAAAGATTCCAGAACGTAAACTACGTTTCGTATTTGGTGCATTTCTCTTGCTTTCGGCGGTCGTTCTGCTGATTAACGAACTTCTGCCGATGTTTGCATAACTAAGGAAATATGTATGTTTCGTCATAACTTATATATCTTTTTGGAAATTCTCTTTTTATGCTTAGCCTTGCTTTGCGGTTGTGTTTTGGGCTGGGCGATGTTTAGTGGAGCAAACAACTACACGGTTTTGGTAGTTTCTGGAGCGCTCTTTACTATTTTTCTGCTTATAACCATTGCCCTTATGCTGGATCCCGATCGTATTCGTGCAAGCCAATCGGATTCAGTACTTCACTTGGCAAGCGACACACTTGCAGCAATGCAGGGTGGCTTTAACCAAGAAAGTGCTCAGCGTGTGTGCGAGGTATTGCTTCCTGCTACTTCTGCCTCTGCCGTTGCTATCACGGATCGCGAAGTGGTGCTTGGCTATCACGGCGCGGGTGCTGAAGAGTTAGGCAAAGCGGGCGGCAACATTCATACCGCAGGCACGAAGCGCACCATCCAAGACGGAAAAACACGCGTGTTCAAAACGCAAGCTGAAGCAGGTTTTCCTGTTCATATTCGCAATATTCAGGCGGGCATTATTGTGCCGCTTAAGGTTGGTAAAACTATTCAAGGTACGCTGAAGTTTTATTACCCAAAACCTTCTCGTATTAATGAAACCCAGATTTCTATCGCAGAAGGTTTCGCTCAGCTGTTGTCTACTCAGATTGCTGCAATGGAGCTGGAAGAACAGAAGAAGCTTGCAACAAGTATGGAATTAAAGGCACTTCAAAGCCAGATTAACCCTCATTTCTTGTTTAATATTATTAATACGATGGCTTCTTTGGTGCGCACCGACCCCGACAAAGCACGTATCATGCTCCGCGAATTTGCGGTGTTCTATCGCCAGACATTGGAAAACAGCTCCGATCTTATTCCGCTTTCTCGAGAAATTGAACAAACCGTTCGCTATTTGTCGCTGGAACAAGCACGCTTTGGTGAAGATCGCTTGGCGGTGGAAGTAAACGTGGACGATGATGTTCGCGCAATGTTAGTTCCTGCTTTTATGGTGCAGCCTCTGGTAGAAAATTCGGTGAAGCATGCTATGCCTGCGGAAGGAAAATTAACCATTAGCATTGCTGGCGAAATGGACGGCGACGATGTGTATCTTCACGTTTCTGATGATGGTATCGGCATGAGCGAAGATGCGGTGCGCAATATCATGAATCCAAAATCGCAAACAGGATTGGGTATTGCCGTTAAAAACGTCAATGACCGTTTACGTGGATACTATGGCGAAGAAGCCTATATGAAAATCGAAAGTGAATTGGGTGTAGGAACACAGGTTACGCTGTACCTCTACGACTGTGCTCATGTGTAAGCTGAAGCGTTATTTGCGTATTGGTGCTTAGGATGAAGTGTCACTTGCAGACTCATGTTTAGGTTGAAGCGCCTTTTTGCAAAATTCGACTTATTTTCATCTTTTATAAATGATAGCGAGCGGCAATCATATTCAAATAGAACAACAATGGTCCATCAATATGAAGTAGTTTATAATATCGTCTGATACCTAAAATTGAGACGAGGAGGCTATGTTGCTGAAGGCGATCATTGTTGACGACGAAGCACCTGCGCGTTCCGAACTACGCTTTTTGCTAGGCGAACTTAATCAAACCGAAGTTGTTGCTGAAGCGGCTAGCGTTCGTGAAGCAATTGAAAAGTTGAAGGAATATCCTTGTGATGTGATGTTCCTTGATATCAACATGCCAGAAGCTACTGGTATTCAATTGGCTGAAGCGCTCCAGCATTTGAAATATCCTCCTGCGGTAGTATTTGTTACGGCTTATAGCGAATTCGCTCTGGACGCTTTCAAGGTAAATGCTATTGACTACCTGGTAAAGCCTGTTGAAACCGAGCGCTTGGCTCAAGCTTTGGCTCGCGTTCGCGAACACGTAGTTTTGCATGCAAAGGCCCAGAAAGCTGAACGCATTCCTGTTGAAAAGGGCGGCAAGAAGATTCTCATCAATATCGATGACATTCGTTATGTCATGGCTCGTGATGACTATGCTTATCTGCAGACAGGCACCGACCGTTTCTTCTCTACGGTAAGTTTGGCTCATCTTGAAAAGACTCTTGATGGCCATGGATTCTTCCGTGTTCATCGTGGCTATTTGGTTAACCTCGCTTTGGTTAAAGAAGTTGAGCCACAGTCTGGTGGAACCTTGCTGCTTACCCTTGATGGCGTAGACGATAAGATTCCTGTTTCTCGTCGTCGCGTTTCTTCACTTAAGAAGGCGCTGGGTCTGTAAGCGTGCACTGCTTTTGGCGCAAGGCGCTAAACTTTTTGCATAAATAAGGCATCTGACGGCGGTAAGAAATTTACTGCCGTCTTTTTATTTACTGGACACGTTATTTAGCGGATAAGCTCCTTTAGACGCTTGAATGAAGTTTTCAAAAGTCGGATAAAGTTTGGTTGAAACGATGGCAAATTCTGAAAGTGCTAATAATGCACAACTGCTCGAGTTAAAGCGTGATGTTGTTTTGTTTGATTTGGATGGAACCGTGCTTGATACGCATGATGCTATTTTGGATAGCATGCGTTATGCCACACGCGAAGTGCTCAAAACAGTAATTCCCGACGAGGTTTTGGTGGCAGAAGTTGGGCAGCCTCTCGTAACGCAAATGCGAACGCTGGCGCCTGACGAGGAAACAGCCCAAGAATTGCTGGTGGTATATCGCACTCGTAACGAAAAAGATCTCAATCTAAAAACTGCTCCTTTTGCAGGCATTGAACAGCTGATTCGCCAACTAAAACACGAAGGGTTCACCGTTGCGGTTGTTACCTCAAAACGTGAAGCGCTTGCTACCACAAGTCTTAAAGCGTTTGGTATGTATGATCTGTTTGCGCTGGTAAACGGAATGGAAAGCAGTACGGGCCACAAGCCTGATCCCGATCCGCTTCTTCAGGCAGCAAAAGACTTAGGGGTAGCTGTCAAGCGCTGTCTGTATATTGGCGACAGTCCTTTTGATATTCAGGCAGCACATGCTGCTCAGATTCCCTGTGTTGGGGTAACGTGGGGTGGTTTTTTCGGGAAAGATATGCTGGCAAGGGAATGTCCCACCCAGTTAGTGGATACCCCCGAAGAACTGCACGAGGCAATTCGACAACTTGCTCAGTGATACAATGACCAAAAGAAAATTGTCTTTGATTGTGTCAAAAATAAGATAGATAAGGAAAGCGTTATGGCTAATTCTGAAACTCCTCTTGTAGGCATCATTATGGGTTCTGAATCCGATATGGCAACTATGGAAGCTTGCATGAAACAACTTGATGAGTTTGGCGTGCCTTATGAAGTTAAGGTTGCAAGCGCTCATCGCAAGCCTGCGGTAGTACATGAGTGGGCATCAAGTGCTGTTGAACGCGGTATTCGCGTAATCATTGCGGCAGCAGGAAAGGCTGCTCATTTAGGTGGTGTAGTTGCAGCTTATACTCCACTACCTGTTATTGCGGTACCTATGAAAACAAGCGATTTAGGCGGTCTGGACTCTTTGCTTTCCATGGTTCAGATGCCAAGCGGCGTTCCTGTAGCAACGGTTGCAATCAATGGTGCTAAGAATGCTGCAATTTTGGCAGTGCAGATTTTGGGTACGGGCGACGAAGAGGCTCGTGCAAAAATCGAAAAGCTCAAGGCTGATATGGCACAGGCATAAGGTAGATCTACTTTTCGCTACCCAAGTTCAAGAGCGTTTTGTATCGTCTGTGAACTTGGGTGGTTTTATTTTGATGGACGAGAGCAAAGGTACACTCGTATGGCAAAAGAGTTTCTGACGGGAAACCAAGCATTTGCACACGCAGCGCTTGAAGCGGGAGTCCGTGTCTGCGCAGGTTATCCAGGAACCCCTTCTTCGGAAGTTATAGAAACGGTTGCAGCTGAACATGCAGCGGGTAGAGCAGAGGGAGTTCACGTAGAGTGGTCAACTAACGAAAAGGCCGCGCTGGAACTCTTAGCAGGTGCAGCATATGCAGGAGCGCGCACGCTGTTTACCTGCAAGCAGGTTGGATTGAATGTGGCAAGCGATGCACTAATGTCACTTAATTATGTGGGCGTAAAGGGCGGAATGGTTCTTTATGTAGCAGACGATCCTGGTCCAATCTCCTCTCAAACTGAACAAGATACTCGTCGATTTGCATCCTTTGCGAAAGTTCCTGTATTCGATCCTGCTACTCCTGAGCAGGGCTGTGAAATGATGGCGGCAGCGTATGAATTATCGGAGCAATACGGCACTCCTGTTATCATGCGTCCAACGACCAGAATTTGCCATGCATCCACCTTTGTCGAGATAAAGGATCACACTACTGCAAAAGAAGCTGACGGCTTTAAAAAAGATTCCCGTTGGGTAATATTCCCAAAACGAGCTTATGAAGCTCATGGCGAAATCAATACAAGACTGCCACTTATCGCAAGCGATTTCTCCAAAGACCCTCTTGTGCGTTTCAACCCCATTTTTGAAAAACAGCCCGAAGGAAAGCTGAAGAGCTTTCCTGTGGAGGTTGAACATGAATCACAAAGCGATATCCAGCCGCCTTGTTTGGGTATAGTTGCTGGGGGTATTTCGTATGCATATATGCGAGAAGCGCTTTCTTTGCTTGAAGAAGAAGCAGCGACAGGAAACCTTGTTGGCTGTAATGGGGAAGTGCTTTCGGCGCTGCCTGCGTATCGCATTATGCAAGTAGGTACTCCATATCCCTTCCCTGAGCAGCGAGTTACTGAGTTTGTGCAAGGTTTGAGCAAGGTTATTGTCTTTGAAGAGCTTGATTATGTGCTTGAAGATGAACTACTGAAACTCGCAGGACGAATTCACGCATCGTATGAAGTGCAAGGAAAACTGTCGGGCCATACCAATAATCGTGGTGAAAACTCGATAGATGACATTGCTGAACAGCTGTGCAACTTCTTCGAGGTTAAGCGCGTGAAGCTTGCGGCGGGTGCGGAACAAAGTGGAACGGCAGAGGCGGCTGCAGAAGCTGTGGCGGGCGCGGTATTGAATGCGGCAGCTGAGCTAGTAGAGGTAGAACCACCTGCACGACCTCCGCTTTTGTGTCCAGGATGCCCCCATCGCGGTTCTTTCTATGCGACCAAAGCAGCCTTCGATCGCGGCAGCAAGGGAATTTTCTGCGGAGATATTGGGTGCTACACACTTGGTAATGCTAAGCCTCTTGATGCGGTAGATACCTGTTTGTGCATGGGTGCGGACATCACCATCGCTCAAGGCTTTAGTATTGTTGAGCCCAACAAGAAAGCCCTTGCTTTCATTGGTGATTCAACCTTTTTTGCAAGTGGCATGACGGGTGTGGCAAATGCGGTATACAACCAGCATGACATTACCATTGTGGTTTTGGATAATGCCACCACCGCGATGACCGGTTCGCAACCTCATCCTGGAACGGGAGTTACCCTTATGGGGCCAAAGAGCGAACCAATTTCTATTGAAAAGGTTCTACGGGCACTGGGCGTGTCGGTTATCACCCATGCTAATCCGTTACATTTAGACGATGCGATCAAGGCGGCAAAAGAAGCCATTGCTTATGATGGTCCTTCGGCAATTATTTACGAGTCGCCTTGCATCAAGCTAATTAAGCCAAGCAAGCCTGTTGAAGTAGATTTAGAAGCATGCACTAACTGCGGACGTTGTGTTTTAAAGTTGGGTTGTCCTGCTCTTTCCTGGGATGCTGAAAATCGTCATCCCGTTGTTGATGCTTCGCTTTGTAATGGCTGCGGTCTGTGTACCTACGTATGTAATGACGACGCTTTGATGTGTAGCGAACTTAATGAAGGCGCCTTGCAGCAACCACGTGTTCTGCAACAATTAAATACATCGCAACAATTAGACGCCGACGCCTCATCTGTAGGTAGCGTTTCTTGCGAGGAGGTTAACAATGATTAATATTTCTCTCGCGGGAATTGGTGGCCAGGGAAGCGTTCTAGCGGCAAAAATACTTGCAGAAACCGCGCGCTCTAAAGGCTGGCAGGTGCGTACTGCCGAAACGACGGGTATGGCCCAGCGCGGTGGTAATGTTATGAGTCATGTTCGCATGGGCGATAAAGGCGAAGAAGTATTTTCTCCTCTTCCTGCTCAAGGATCAGATGATCTTATTATCGCGCTTGAGCCAGGAGAAGGATTGCGTGCTCTGTCTCTCTTGAAGCCTCAAGGGGTACTTGTTACTGCAGCTTCAGGGGTGGCACCTGTTGTTTCAAGTTTTAAGACACAGCCCTACATCCCGCAGGATATGATTGCTCGCTTGCAACAGAGCGATGCCCATGTTGTTGTGGTTGATGACGAGGCGCTTTGCACAAAGTTGGGGTCTCGTAAGGCATTGAATATCATTATGCTTGCTTCAGCTTTGTCTGCGGTAAATGATCCTTGTAACAACAATGCATTATGCGGAAAAATCACTCTGCACGATATGCGTGAGATAATTCCTTCGTGCGTTAAAGAGCGTTTTGTGCCCCTTAATCTTGCCGCTATTGATTTAGTGGAACAAAATGCATAATACTTTACTAAACTAAAGAGCATATCGGTTCCGTCCCGAAAGCTAGACGAAAGGCTGCGCAATGGAGCTTACAACTGAACAGTTTGATGTATTAAAGGAAGAATTCAAAACACTGAAGGATCGCTCGCCTTTTTATGCCAAGAAATTTGAGGGCATTGATCTGAGCGATGTGCAGACACAAGAAGATTTTGAAAAGCTTCCTTTTTCGGAAAAGGCAGACTTGCGCGATGTGTATCCTTTGGGGTTAGCCGCCGTTCCAGAAGAGAAAATTGTACGCGTGCATTCTTCTTCGGGAACCACCGGCATTCCTGTTGTTATTCCTTACACTCAAAAAGACGTTACCGATTGGGCTATTCAGTTTTCGCGTTGCTACGAGGTAGCAGGAATTACCAATAAAGATCGTATTCACATTACGCCTGGCTATGGTCTATGGACAGCAGGCATTGGTTTTCAGTTGGGTGCTGAACGTTTAGGCGCGATGGCTGTCCCTCTGGGTCCTGGTAATACTGAAAAGCAGCTTCGCATGATGGAAGATCTTCAGTCGACGGTGCTGTGTGCTACCAGCTCTTATGCATTGTTGCTTGCAGAAGAAATTGCTAAACGCGGTATTCGCGATAAGCTTTCGCTGCGCAAGGGTGTTATTGGTTCAGAGCGCTGGGGCGAAAAAATGCGCCACCGTATTGAACATGAATTAGGTATTGAGATTTTCGATATTTACGGTCTTACCGAAGTGTATGGCCCAGGCATTGGTATTTCTTGTCATGAACACAATGGCATGCATATTTGGAGCGACTATGTATATGCAGAAATCGTAGATCCAAAAACTGGCAAACCGTTGCCTGATGGTGAAATTGGCGAATTGGTTCTGACCACGCTACGCAAAGAGGGAGCTCCTCTTGTTCGTTATCGCACCCACGATCTGACGCGTATTATTCCTGGTGATTGCGCTTGCGGTTTAAAGCATCCTCGTATTGATACGTTAGTTGGTCGTACCGACGATATGTTCAAGGTCAAGGGTGTTAATATGTTCCCTGCTCAGGTTGAAGAAGTAATTGCGGCAACGTCAGGTACTTCTTCGGAATATCAGGTAATGATTGAACATATTATGGGCCGCGATGTATTGACTGTTCTTTTCGAAACGGAATTAACGGGCGATGCACTCAAGCATTGCGAATCCGAATTGGAACTTATTTTTAAGGCTAAGATTGGCTGTACTCCTGATGCGAAGGGTGTGCCGCTGGGTGAACTACCTCGTTCGGAAAAGAAAACCCAGCGCATCTTCGACAGCCGTTATTAAGTAATATCGGCTTGCGCCGACCCTTGAATTCATAAGATATTAGTGAAGTGCCCGTAGTAAATACGGGCACTTTTGTTCTCAAAACACGTTCGGCGAGGCATAGATGCCGTTTGAGATTCAAAAGGGAATTGGATGCACTGTAGTATGATAAAGTGCATCCAATGATTTTCGAAAGTGAACATAGCAAGACGGTTCAGCGTATTAACACGATGGTTCAACATCGTGCTGAACAGTGTGTTCGCAGTTTAGTTTTTTCTGATTCATATACCTATCGATATCTATAGCACACGGTTTTCGCCGGTGCTTTTTTATTGCATCGTGCAAGAAGGTCGTGTGCGCCTCCATCCATTGCTTTCATTGTAAAGCTCGTTAGTGAATTGCTCTTATTAAGCTGCTATTTCTAGTTGTTCAGAGCGATTTTAAGGTAGATCCGTAATACGAGGAGATATATCCATGGTGGTAAAGATAGGTATTATTGTCATCTTCATATGCGTTGTGATTGCTATAGGGATATATGCGCGCAAGCATACAAAAAGCGTTGATGGCTTTGTGCTTGGTGGGAGAAGTGTTGGTCCTTGGCTTTCCGCATTTGCGTTCGGAACAAGTTACTTTTCGGCAGTTATTTTTATTGGCTATGCTGGTCAGTTTGGCTGGAAGTATGGGCTATCTGCATTTTGGATCGGAGTAGGCAATGCTCTTTTAGGCTCGCTTCTAGCATGGTGGGTTCTTGGTCCGCGAACACGTGAAATAACCCAGCGTTTAAAAGCAACCACTATGCCCGAATTCTTCGGAAAGCGCTATCACTCTAAAGCGTTGCGCATAGCTTCGGCTGCTATTATTTTTGTTTTCCTCATCCCTTATACGGCAAGTGTTTACAATGGTCTTTCTCGTTTATTTGAAATGGCGTTTGGTCTTCCCTATGAAGTATGCATTGTTGGCATGGCTGTTGTTACCTGCATCTATGTTGTATTGGGTGGATACATGGCAACAGTACTGAACGATTTTGTTCAGGGTATTGTTATGCTTATTGGCATTGTTGCGGTAATCGCAGCAGTCCTTGCAGGACAGGGCGGATTTAGCGAAGCAATTATTTCGTTGTCGCAAATTCCTGCCGAAGGAACGAGCCTCAACGGTGCTTTTGTGTCAATGCTTGGTCCCGATCTGTTCAATTTGCTTGGCGTTGTTATTCTGACTTCGCTTGGAACGTGGGGATTGCCTCAAATGGTATCCAAGTTCTATGCCATTAAATCTGGTCCCGCTATCAAACAGGGTGCCATTATCTCTACCGTGTTTGCTTTCGTGGTAGCAGGAGGTAGTTATTTCTTGGGTGGTTTTGCTCGCTTGTTTGGGGACGAAATTGCTTTCAGCGCGCAAGGAACACCTATTTACGACTCCATTATTCCTACCATGCTCAGCGGATTGCCTGATATTCTACTTGGCATTGTGGTTGTTTTGGTGCTTTCAGCATCCATGTCCACCTTGTCTTCGTTGGTTTTGACTTCTTCATCATCACTTACCCTTGATCTGTTGAAAGGCAATGTAATTAAGTCGATGGACGATAGAGGGCAGATTGTTTGGATGCGTGGCTTAATTGTGGTGTTTGTTATTATCTCTGCGGTTTTAGCGCTTATACAATACACTTCTACGATCACCTTCATTGCGCAGTTGATGAGTATTTCTTGGGGTGCTTTGGCGGGCGCCTTCTTGGGACCGCTTTTATGGGGATTGTTCAGTAGTCGCATTTCTAAAGCTGCGGTTTGGGCAAGCTTTATTGTTGGTGTGGGATTGACAGTATCAAATATGTTTTTAGGCTTTATCGATTCACCTATTAACTGCGGTGCCCTTGCTATGCTTTTGTCGTTAGCAATTGTTCCTTTGGTAAGCTTGGTTACCCCTGCAGTACCATTCCAGGTGAAGCCTCCTACGCGTGAAGGTGCTATCGATCGAGAAATTGAGCGCGAATTACGAGCAGAAGCTGAAGCTGCGCGTGGATAGTGTAGTGCGGTATAGAATAAGGGTTAGACAATTGTGGTGTCGTTTGAAATCAATAAGGTGGCAAGGAGTTCCATACTGATGCAGAACGAAATAACAGCAGGTAAGAAGCGTACTGCGCAATCTTGTCTTTCTTCTATAGGTGCGCTGTTGTTGATGTTTGTTGTTGCGCTTGGACTTTCAGGGTGTGCTGCAAACTCTTCCGAGCAAACCGAAGAAAATGTGGGCGCTGTTGAACAGCTTGAAGTTAACGATAAAGGTGTTGATAAAGGCTCTGCAAATTCCGAAGACTCCGTAAGCACTGAAGATGAAACATCAAAAGAAGATTCAGTGGCAGATGCTGAAGCTCTTCGAGCAGAACTTGATATTACTGAAGACTATCGCGATAGCTTTGTTCATGGAGAAAAAGGTTCTGAATATCAGAAATATATTGTTTTGCATGACACGGAAGGCGATGGTGACGCATCAAGTGTTATCGACTATTGGGATGGCAATGGTGCTGGCGTTGCGGCGCATTTTATTGTTAACAAGGATGGCAGCATCGTGCAATGTGTTCCGCTTGACTCCATTACCCATCATGCGGGCTTTGGCGATACGGGTCATAACGAAAAGTATGGCGTAGAGGACGAATCCCGCGATGACAAGGAAGGCACCACTTCGATTGGTTCAGATTTTGCCGATTATGGCATGAATTCCTATTCAGTTGGTATCGAAATGGTGCATGTGGGCGGATCGGGTGATTATCCGCAAGCGCAACTTGAAGCACTCGATGGACTCATTGCTTATATTGATGCTTACTATGGTTTTGAAAGTACGATTATCGATCACAAAGCATGGCGTTCGGGAAACTCTGACACTTCAGCAGAGTTTGCGGAATACTTTGAGAACTACAAAGACCATCGTACGCATGATTAAGTAAGTCTTTGAAAAAGCTTCGGAAAATAGCCTAACGATTAAGGGCGTGAAACAGGTTAATGTTTCACGCCCTTTGCATGTCGAGATGTTTTGTAACACCAAAATGATTTAGCAGCAGCCTTTTTGTCCTTCGCGAATAATCATGTTCAAACGAAGGTTCAAGCCCAGCTCTTTTTGAACCAGATTAAAGGCAGCGTCAATTGCTTTGTCCATGTCGTAATACTTGTAGCCACCTAAACGACCAGCGAATACAACATTACCTTCTTGCTTTGCCAGCTCAACATATTTTTCGTAGAGAGCAGTGTTGCGTTCATCGTTGATGGGGTAGTAGGGCTCATCGCCTGGTTTCCAATCTGCGGGATATTCACGCGTAATAATGGAAACTGGAATGTCGTTACCATAAGCATCTTTACCAAATTCGAAATGCTTATGTTCAATAATGCGCGTCCAAGGTACTTCATGAGAAGTGTAATTAACCACAGCGTTGCCTTGCCAGTTTTCGCATTCGACCAGTTCAGACTCGAAGCGAAGTGAGCGATATTCAAGCGTGCCCAACTTGAAGTCGAAGTATTCATCGATGGGACCACAATAAATAATGCGATCAGCAATATCTTTGTGCTCGGCAATAAAGTCGCGATATTCCGTGTTGAGTAAAATTTCGGCACCATGGAACATGCGCTCAACCATAGCGGTGTAACCACCGATAGGGATGCCTTGCCAACGATCGTTGAAGTAATTGTTGTCATAGATAAAGCGAACAGGTAGACGCTTAATAATAGATGCAGGAAGATCTTTGCAGTCACGGCCCCATTGCTTTTCGGTGTATTCTTTGACAAGCTTTTCGAAAATGTCGCGGCCAACCAAAGAGAGCGCCTGCTCTTCTAAATTCTTTGGCTCAGTAATGCCTTCTGCGGCGATTTGCTCTTCTATTTTTGCGCGTGCTTCATCGGGAGTGCAAACGCCCCACATTTTTGAGAAGGTATTCATGTTGAAGGGCATGTTATACAGTTCGTCATGATAGCGAGCAACAGGTGAATTGACATAGTTGTTGAACTCGGCGAATTGATTTACGTAGTCCCAAACAGGCTTAATCGAGGTATGGAAAATATGAGCGCCATATTTATGAACATTGATGCCGTGCTCTGAAGAGGTGTAAATATTGCCTGCAATATGATTGCGGCGATCAATCACCAAGCAGCTTTTTCCTCGGTGAGTTGCTTCGTGAGCGAATACAGCAGCAGTGATGCCTGCGCCAACGATAAGGTAATCGTAATGTTCTTGCTGCATAAAGGTACCTTTCTCTGCCTTTATTTGTGAACGTATATAAACAAAAGATTTACTTAGTACTCGTGAGCAATCTTGCTAGATTGCGCGCACGCTTTATTCTAATTGATTTATGGATGTTGCCAAAAAATAAGAGCGAAGCAGGTTAGCTGCTTCGCTCTTGCATTAGCTAAAGTTAATTGAGCAGTTCGCTCAAAAACTGTTTCTAGTCCTGCTTTACTACCAATACGTCGCAACGCAGATTACGGATCAGGTACGTAGAAACACTACCTACGAATACATAGGTGATGTTAGACAGACCGCGCTCACCGCAAACAACGATGTCGGGCTCGAAGGGTTTGATCATTAAGTTATGAATGGTTTCCTGAATGCGGCCAACCTTAACAACTACTTCAATAGAAGGAATGTCTGGATTGTTGCGAGCGTCCTTCAAAATGTCGCCCAAAGAATCCTCTAAGCGATTTTGGATGGTTTGAGCTAGTTCTTGATAGTCAGTTCCGGTTAGAGAATCTGGAACTGAATCGATAACATGGCCAAGCATTAGTTCAGCATGATTAAGGGCAGCAATCTGAATAGCACGCTGAGCTACTTCTTCTTGGGTGCTGCCTCCGTCGAGCGCGGCAAATACACGTTTGTATTGCTTCATGGTAATCGCCCCTCTTTCTCCTGGGAAGTTTCAGGATACCTATTTCAGGGCTCCCAACTGCCCTGATTATTATCTGCTCTTATTCTATCATCGTTTCTTTTGTGGAGGGAATAAAGAACAAAGAGCCGTAGGTCTTTTGTTAAGGAATTTTGGTGCGGCCTGTACGATTTTGGTTTCTATTGGATGAAGTAATTAATAACGTTAAACTAGATAAGCTTACGTATAATGAGTGGTGCATTATTAGAAGTGCTGCATAAATGAAACGCCTTTGGAGGGAGTCCGTTCATGGCAGACAAAGTCGCTGTATTGATACCTTGCTATAACGAGGCAATTACTATCGGAAAAGTAATTGACGACTTTAAGCGCGTGTTGCCAGATGCTGATATCTATGTGTATGACAACAACTCCAAAGACGACACCTCTAAAATTGCGCGTGAACATGGCGCTATTGTTCGTTTTGAAGGGCGCCAAGGCAAGGGTAACGTTGTTCGCAGTATGTTCCGTGATATTGAAGCGGACTATTACATCATGGTGGATGGCGATGACACCTATCCTGCAGAAGCTGCACCAGAATTATTGAAGCCTTTGATGAACGACGAGGCCGACATGACCGTAGGGGATCGTTTATCAAACGGTTCTTATGGCGAAGAAAATGATCGCGCTTTCCATGGTTTTGGTAACAACTTAGTACGCTGGCTTATCAAGACCATTTATGGCTATGCCTTTGAAGATGTTATGACGGGGTATCGCGCTTTTAATAGGGTATTTGTTAAAACAATGCCTGTGCTCTCTGAAGGCTTTCAGATTGAAACAGAAATCTCAATTCATGCCGTTGATAAGCGTTGGCGTATCGCAGATGTGCCCATTGATTATCGTGATCGTCCTGAAGGAAGCTATTCGAAGCTTTCCACCTTTGGCGATGGTGCAAAGGTGTTAAAGGCTATTACGGCGCTGTTTAAAGACTATCGTCCACTGGCTTTCTTTGGTTGGTTGGCACTGCTGCTTATTATTTTGGCTGCTATTGCGGCAATTCCTATTCTTTTGGAATACGCTCAAACTGGTCTGGTTCCTCGTATTCCTACCATGTTGGCTTCAATTGCTCTGGCAGGATGTGCGGCGCTTTCGTTTGCGACGGGCTTGGTGCTTGATACGGTTGCAAACAGTAATCGCCGTCAGTGGGAATTGGATGTGTATAAAGCAAACGGCAGCTTCTACGCAAAGAAATAGTGACGAAGAAACAATACGAATGAAAAAAGCCTCACAGTATACTGCGAGGCTTTTTTGTTGTGCTAGGGAGTTTTCCTTATACCATGAACTTATACACTGCCTGGGTGTAGGCTACAGGATCGTCGATTGGCAAGCCTTCGGTGATTAATGCCTGATCATACAGAACACGAGCGTATGATTTAACCTTGTCGTCATCCTTTTCCTCGAAGGCCTTTTGGAGTGCCTTAAAGACAGGATGCTGAGCATTGAGCTCAAGAACACGGTCGCTCTTAACCTGTTCGCCGTCAGGGCCTGTTGCCAAAATCTTTTCCATTTCAAGAGTGATAGGACCTTCGGCGGTTACGCATGAAGGCGTATCGGAAAGGCGGGAAGAAACAGCAACGCGTTTTACCTTGCCATCAAGAGCGTCCTTCATAGCGTTGAACAGATCCTCGTTTTCTTTAGTGATGGCTTCTGCTGCGCTCTTTTCGTCTTCAGTTTCCAGCCCTAGGTCGCCGCCAGCAACATTCTTAAACTGCTTTTCTTCGTATTCGCCCATCGACATGAGGCAGAATTCATCAACGTCCTGTGGGCAAAGCAAAACATCAAAGCCCTTACCCAAGATGGTGTTAACAATAGGACGATGTGCCAGACGATCAACGGATTCGCCTGCTGCATAGAAGATAGACTGTTGTTCTTCAGGCATTGCCTCGAGGTATTCCTTGAGGGTGATCATCTTTTTCTGTTTTGCGGAATAGTACAGAAGAAGATCAGCCAACGTATCCTTCTTCATGCCGTAGCTAGAATAGATGCCGTATTTTAAGTTGCGGCCGAAGTTTTCGAAGAATTTTTCGTATGTTTCGCGCTCGTTGTCGCGCATCTTGCCAAGCTCGCTGGTAATTTTCTTTTCAAGCTTGTTTGCAATAGCACGCAGCTGGCTGTTGTGCTGCAGTGTTTCGCGCGAAATGTTCAGGGTAAGATCCTGGCTGTCAACAACGCCGCGAACAAAGCTGTAATAGTCAGGCAAAAGCTCAGCGCACTTTTCCTGAATAAGAACATTAGAGCTATAGAGTGCCAATCCCTTTTCGTAGTCTTTGCTGTAGAAGTCATAAGGTGTGCGGCTTGGAATAAAGAGCAACGCATCGTAGCTCAGTGCACCTTCGGCGTGAACCGAAATAGAGGTAATGGGATCGAAGAAGTCATGGAAGTCGGTCTTGTAGAAGTTGTTGTACTCTTCTTCGGTTACTTCTGATTTGCGACGCTTCCAAATAGGAATCATTGAGTTGATGGTTTGAATTTCACGAACCGTTTCAAACTCAGGAGTGTAATCTTCTCCTGCGTCTTCAGGCTTAGGCAGTGGTTTGCGAGTTTCGATTTCCATACGAATGGGGTAGCGCACATAGTTGCTGTACTGCTTGATGAGCGCCTGAAGTTCGTACTGATCCAGGAACGTGTCGTAATCTTCTTCTTCGGTATTGTCTTTCAGGAACAATACGATAGTGGTGCCGTGATCGCCATGAAGGCCAGCCGCTTGCTCTTCGCTTGCCTGTTCAATAGTGTAGCCCTCAATGCCATCGCTTTCCCATACCCAGGTCTCGTCGCTATTGTAAGCACGAGAAATAACCATGACGCGCTTGGATACCATGAAAGAAGAATAGAAGCCAACGCCAAACTGGCCAATAATATCAAGATCTTCGCCCTGCGCCTCAGCATTGTCGGTCTTGAATTCAAGGCTGCCCGAGTGAGCAATGGTGCCCAGGTTGGTTTCCAGCTCGTCTTTGGTCATACCGATACCGGTATCAGAAATAGTGATAGTGCGAGATTCTTTGTCGAAATCAACATCGATTTCAAGATCGTCTTTGCTAATGCCAATACTTTGATCGGTCAGGCTTTTGAAGTAGAGTTTATCTACTGCATCTGATGCGTTAGAAATAAGTTCGCGGAGAAAAATTTCTTTGTTGGTATAGATGGAGTTGATCATCAGATCGAGAAGCTTTTTGCTTTCAGTTTTAAATTTTCGCATGAAGCAATTCCTTCTTTCCAAGTAATGAGCAGCCATAAAGAATGGTGGCGGGCAACAAGAAGAACCCTATTGGGGCTAAACGCTTTGAAGAGCGTTTCCTTTTGGTTCTCGCTTGCTTGAGCCGCGATTCTTTTAGCCACTTTTAAGTCGACGATAAAATTAGCACTCTCATAATGAGAGTGCTAAAACAGATTTTAGTATGCAGATTATGCTTGTCAAGGCGTTTGGCTCTGCCCTTCATGAGTGTTCCATGAAGGTGTGCCGTGGCCCTTAATGCGGTTAGATGCGGGGCATGCGACAACGCTGCAGTGAAGTCGTTCAATAAATCATTGAACTTCGTATGCTGGAGCTAACTGTGCATGCTAGGGCAGGTATTGAGTAGCAAAGTTATAGGGTGCGAGCTTTAGCAACAGCAGCGCGAAGCGCCTTCATTACCGTTCCGCGGAAAGCGCCCTCTTCAAGACTTTGAACACCAACAATGGTTGATCCTGAAGGGGAAGTAACCTGATCTTTAAGTTCGCCAGGATGTTTTCCTGTTTCAAGAACCATCTTTGCAGAACCAAGCACTGCTTGTGCCGCAATGTAGTATGCCTGTTGGCGAGTAAGACCATCAGCAACACCAGCATCAGCCATAGCTTCAATAAACATATAGGTATAGGCAGGAGAACAGCCGCCTACGGTCGCGGAAACATCGAGCAAAGACTCTTTAAGCTCAATAGCTGCCCCAAAGCTTTCGAGTAGGTTAACCACATAAGCAACCTCCTCTTCACTTACCAGTTCATTGGCGTGATATGCGGTAAGCCCTTCACCAACTAGGGCAGGAGTATTAGGTGCGGTGCGGATGATTTTGGTTGGCTTTCCAAACTGTTCGGTTAACCATGCGATGGTTTTGCCCGGGGCGATAGTTACGATTAGCTGATCTTCGCGCATGGAATCTTTGATTTCTGCAATGACATCAGCGTATTGATAGGGCTTAACGCTTAAGAAAATAATGTCACTGTTTTCAACTACAGAAAGATTGTTAGTCGAAGTGGAAATGCCCAATTCTTCTGCAGAAGCTTTCGCGTGAGCTTCTGAGGCATTCGAAGCGCAAATATCAGAAGTTGGTACCAGTTCGCTGGAAACAATACCTTTGATAATTGCTTTTGCCATATTGCCGCAGCCAATGAATCCCAATTTCATAGTGCGTCCTCCCTCGTGTTTGTGATACATGCTCATCTTAACAAAGGGATTTAGGGATATATAGCGCTAAATTAATGCATAGTTGTTGTCCTTTGTTGCTCAGCTGAAACCAAATTAGGAAAACGCCTGCTTATAATAAAGGAATCATACTAAGTACTAAGGGATGATGAAAATGGTTTCTCCTTATGAAGGAAAAAATTGGCAACTAATCGTGGCAGGCATATTACTGGTGCTGTTCGCTGCAGTGTGCCTATTCTTTCCGGGAATAACGCTTGGTTCCATTGCGTTTATGGTGGGCGCAGCGTTTATTTTGTCAGGTGTGGTGAATATCTCTACCTACGTTCGTGACCGAGAGTTTTTAGCTTTATCGGGTGCAGTGCTTGCTTACGGCATCATAGATGTTTTGATTGGTTTGATGTTTGTCATCCATCCGATGATATTTGCGGTGGTACTCCCTTGGGTTGCAGGCTTATTCGTTATCGTATTTGCTGTGTATGAAATCATTGCTTCTTTTATGGCTCGCAAGGGTGGGTTTTCTCTTTGGGGATGGCTTTTATTTTCTGGAATCGTAACCCTTCTTATGGGCATCGGATTTTTCATGGTTCCCGAAATGTTTGCTGTTCTGATTGGTTTGTTTGCTCTTATGCGCGGTGTGTCGCTCATTGTTTTGGGTATTAATGCTCCTAAGTTCGTATAGGGCAATTTATTCAAGGTGTTTCATGTAGGGCATTTATGCAGCGCCTGCGACGAATACCACTCACCGCAGCTGGGATAGGTTTTTTTAAATGCTTGTAAAAAGATGGTTAACGCTCTTTTATAATCGCCTGTAGAGAATTCCTGCGTTTATGGGTATGCGCAGGCGGATAGGAGAGTAGAACCCATGGAAGGCTTTGAATTAATTTCCACTGGTGCATGGTCTATCGTGCCACCAATTTTGGCGCTTGGCCTGGCGCTCATTACCAAGGAAGTGTATTCATCGCTGCTTGCTGGTGTTTTTTCTGGTTTGCTGGTGTATGAATTTACACTCGAAGGGGTTGGCGTAGAACAGCTGATCACGGCGTTTACTATGATTCCTGCTGTTATGGCAGAACAAATTGCTTCAAACGGCGCGCTCATCTTGTTCTTAGCCTTATTGGGAGCGTTAGTGGTTGTGGTCGCCGTGGCGGGTGGTTCGCGCGCTTATGCTGAATGGGCCGCGAAGCATATTAAGAATGCGCGCATGGCATCTATCATGACCGCAATTTTAGGCATCGTTGTTTTTGTTGACGACTACTTCAACTGCTTGACCGTTGGTGCTGTTATGGGTCCTGTTACGGACAAATTCCGTGTAAGTCACGAAAAACTTGCATGGATTATCGACTCCACTGCAGCGCCTGTTTGTATCATTGCTCCTGTTTCTTCATGGGCAGTAGCTGTTGGTGGTTATTTGGGTGAAGATGGCTTCAATACCTTTGTTGCTTCTATTCCTTACAACTTGTACGCACTCATTACCATCGTGTTCGTTTTTGCAATGTGCGCATTTGGCAAAGACTTTTTCTCGATGGGTAAAGCTCAGCGCGACTGCGAAGCTCATACGTTCAGCGCAATTGTAGAACCAGATTCTCCTTTGAAGATGGTTGCAAGTGCGGGTGTTCCTGCGGAACAAGACGATGTGGAAACCGTTGTTACTGAACAGTCTGACTTAGAGGGTGCTCCAAAGGCAGTTGAACAGTACAAAGGCTTGCCCGTATCTGATAAAGGCAAAGTGTACGACTTGGTATTGCCTATCGTAGTGCTGATCATCTTCTCTATCATCGGCATGCTTTATGTTGGTGGTTTCTTCGAGGGTGTTGATTTTGCAACCGCAGTTGGCGTGGACCCTGTATCGGGCTTGTGCATCGGTTCAGTAGTGGCGTTGTTCTTCGCAGCAATTATGTTTATCCCTCGTAAGCTGACCACACTGGCAGGATATACCGAAGGCGTTTCTGAGGGCGTTCGTTCTATGGTTGGCGCCATTATGATCTTGGTTCTTGCTTGGAGTCTTGGTGGTTGCTGCCGCTATATGTTGGGAACGGGCGAATTTGTCGCAACTTTCTTAACCAATGTTGGTTTTGAGCTAACGTTTTTGCCCGCAGTTATCTTTATTGTTTCAGGCTTTATCGGCTTTGCTATGGGTACTTCATGGGGCACGATCGCTTTGATCTTGCCTATCGTTTTAGGTATTTTCCCAGAAGGCGATCCTCTGTTCTTGGTAACCATTGGTGCAACGCTTGCGGGCGCGGTATACGGTGACCATGCATCACCTATCTCAGATACCACTATTCTGTCTTCTGCTGGTGCTAACTGTAATCACTTGCGTCATGTAGAAACGCAGTTGCCCTATGCAACAATGGTTGCTGGAGTTTGCTTGGTGGGTTATTTCGTGGCAGGCTTTACTGCTTCACCTTGGCCTTCGCTTGTTGGTGGCATTGTTGTAATAATCGCAATTATTTTGGTAATGCGAGTGGTGCAAACCAAGAAAGAAGCTTAAAACTTAGAAGTTAATAAGCTAAAAGAAATCGGACCCGAAGAGTTTGTTTAATGGCTCTTCGGGTCTTCTTTTTGATTGCGAGTTCTTTGTTATGTAAATACGCCTTTGCATACAGCACGAGCCTTTACATAAGGCAAGATCGCCAGGCGGAGATTATTGCTTAAACAGATTGCTATAAACAGATCATTAGGGAAACGTTGTTGCTTAAGCATGCTACTAGGCAAACGCTACTATGCTCGAGCGACGATGCTAAAGTGACAAAATAGCCAAGGGGATGTCATGCTCTTCAGTGGGAATATCTTTGACTTGTTGTTCGGCAAATGCTACACCAACAACGCGACAACTTTGATGGGTTTCAGTTGTATGGGCGTGTCCAGTAATTTGGGTTAAGTAGCGATCATAGTTGCCTGCACCATAGCCAAGGCGGTTTCCCTGGGCATCGAACCCAACCACAGGAACCACAATCATAGTAAGCTCCCTGGCGGATACATACCGAAATTGCTGAAGATCAGCATCGTTGTGATGATAGCGCTTAAGGGGATTGTTTAAAAAGGGTACCTGTTTTTTACGGAAAAGATCAGCAGGCACTATGCGCATTTCCATGGTTTGTTGAGCGACAGAAGCATTCGTGATGCTCCACGCATCGCGTACCATGCAGGGAAAAGCAACGCTACAACCTTGTTCGTAAGCAGCTTCAATAAAATCGTGCAAATCAACTTCTTCGGGGAAGGCGGAATACACGGCAATAATGGCATCGCGCGGATTGGTTTCTGTAATACCTAAGGTCAGCAAAAGCGACTCTTCTAAACGCTTGCATAGTTCGGCGCTTTTGTGCGCGCGATAGGGAGCAGGCATTTCGCTTCGAGCTTGCTTGGCTTCTTTGCGCAGTTCATTTCGAAGAGCTTGCTGTTCGTCTTCAACATCGCTTCGGGGAATTTTAGGTATTTCCATTTTGGAGGTATTCATTGAAGTCCAATCTGAAACAAAGAGGTGAAATCCTAATAAGCACGTTCTTAAGCTGTTGGCAGCTTGATCGCGCTATTTAAATTATCCAATCCCAAAAAGTTGCAAAACAATACAGGTAATGGACAGGAGTCCTACTACACCAATAGTAAGGTAAAGCAGAATACGTGTGATTTTAGGAACGCAGTATTTACCCATAACGAATTTGTCGGTGCAAATAATAGCCATAAATACCAGCAGAACGGGAAGAATAGCGCCGTTTACAAACTGGGACGCAAGCATAATGCCCATTAAATTTAATCCAGGGATCAGAATAATAAGGGCAGACAAACAAATCACAAACGTGAAAATACCTTTGAAGATAGGGGCTTCTTTCCAGGTAAAGGAAACGCCTGCTTCCCATCCGAATGCTTCGCAAATAACAAAGGCCGTGGTAAGGGGCAGCACGCAAGCGGCAAGCAAGCTTGCAGCAACTAAGCCTGCGGCAAACAGTGCCTCAGCATAGGGTCCCGCAAAGGGCGCAAGTGCGGCAGCAGCTGCTTCGGCGCTGGAAACTTCAATTCCTTGCGGATAAAGAACAGTACCTGTGGTAACAATGATGAACCAAGCGACAATACAACCTACGATAGCGCCTGTAACGGCATCGATGCGCTGATAGGGCAGATCTTTAATGCCCGATCCTTTTTCGACCACGTTGCTTTGAGTGAAAAACATCATCCAAGGAGCAATAGTTGCACCAACCATGGATACCATGAGCGATAAAAAGCCAATATCGGAAGTTGCTTGTGGCATAACGGTGTGAATAAGCGCTAAATTCCAATTAGGTTGTGCTAAAAATGCGGCAACTATATAGGTAGCAAACACGCATGAAATAGCTAAAAAGATATTTTGTACGCGTTTATAGCTGCCACCCACAATAAGAGCCCATACCGCTATTGCGGCAACAGGAACAGAGATCCATCGCGGAACCCCAAACATTTCCATGCCTGCTGCAACACCCGCAAATTCTGAAAACGTGGTAGCAATATTGCCAATAAGCAAGGCAAGCATGGCAAGTGCGGTAAGACGGATGCCAAATCGCTCGCGAATAAGTGCTGAAAACCCTTTACCAGTAACGACACCCATGCGGGTAGCGGTAGTTTGTACCACGATGAGCAGAATGCACATAACAGGAATTGCCCACAAGGTCATATAGCCAAATTTGGCACCTGCAGTTGAATAGGTAGAGATACCACCAGCATCGTTGCCAGCCATAGCCGCAATAACACCTGGTCCCATTGCGGCAAGTACTAACAAGATGCGAGAGCGCTTTTTGGTAGGTTCTTCCTGGAGCGCTTCTGGGCTGCTTGTGGTCGTTGTTTGCTTTGTTTCTGTCTTGGTTACTTCGGTCATGCCTCACCTAACGCTTTCTCAGGTTAGTTTGATCCGAAGAAATGAAGGATAAGGAAGGTGTACGGAATAAGAAGAACCAAGAAAACAGCAATACTAATTATGAGCTGACCCCAAGCCCAGTGGGTTTTTACTTCCTCTGCATCATCTTCGATAACATCCATTGCGTCGTCGAAGGTAACGATGCCAAGCATGCGACCCGATTCATCAACAACGGGCATAGCGAGCAAATCGTATTTTGAAATGTCTGCAGCAACTTCGGCTTCGGGTGCCTCAGGTAAAGAAGTTATAAGCTCATCAAACATGATGTCTTTAAGCTGCGTATCTTCGGTATTGAGTACCAGTGTGCGCAGCGACAAAACACCAACTAGTTTGTCGTATTCGTCAAGCACATACACATAGCTTACGGTGGGGTGGTCTTCATCAAGATGACGTAATACTTCGGTGGTTTCGCCCACAGTACTGGTGGTGTGCATGGCTACAAACTGGGTAGTCATAAGACCGCCTGCAGTATCATCCTTGTAACCGAGCAGCTTGCGAATACCTGCTGCGTCTTCTACACCCATCAAGCGTAGAAGGGTTTCAGCTTTTTCGTAGGGAAGATCGCCAACAATGTCTGCTGCGTCGTCTGGATCCATGTTACCCAGCAAGCGACTTGCACGTGTTTCATCTAAACCATCAATAATATCTGCCTGGAATTCGTCTTCCATTTCAGAGATTGCTTCACCTGCTTGGGCATCATCAAGATGCTGAAACACGTTGGCGCGCTGCTTGGGATCAAGCTGTTCCAAAATGTCAGCTACGTCAGCAGGATGGAGCTCTTCTAGGCGCGTATGGGTAACGGAAAGCTGTACCTTGGAAAGGTCGCGATCGAGTAGGTCCATGTAATTCCAAGCGATTAACTTTTCGTCAATGTTTTTATGGAATACTTTGGCGATGCGGCAGCCTGCTTTTTCTACAAGAGGATGAAGTCCGCGCAAAATACCGCGCCATCCAACTTCGGCACCAAGTAAGCGTAGCTGTGTTCCAGAAATTGAGAGCTTTAAGTCGTTTACGCGAACAACTTTCATACCTTGCGTGTCTACGATTTGTCGGTTAAGCAAATCGCGCGCAAGCAAAACCTCGGCAGGTTGCAGATAACTAAAGCGAATGGCGGTGCGGTCAACTTTTAAGCGGATACCTTCGTTTTCGCTAAACCCTTCAACATATTTGCGCCAGGAAATCATAAAAGGGGTTTTGCCAGGTCCCAAAAAGGCAAGGCTGGTAATGCGGGGGAATACTTCACCCGTTTGAATGGCAAGATCAGAAATTGAGCCAATTTTTTCTCCATTGGCATCAATAACTGGTTCGCCAAGCATCTGAGATAAGTAAAGCATGCAGCTCCTTTTCCTAGGCTGCACAGCAGGCATTTTTCCGAACTGTTTTGCAAACAAGAAGCATAAAAGAAAACAGCGTTGTTTCTTGGTAGTTATGTTTCTGCAAAACGCAACAACATGCATCTTTCGACACACGCATAACAGCGCTATTGCTACCCGCAATAGCTACACACGAAAAGAATGCCAAGTGCGAAGCCTTAACGTGTTGTGGCCTTCCTCCGACCACCAACACAGGCAAAGAAGCTCAAAAGAAGAGCCGCTTCTTATGCGAAAAGCGGTCGAAGGTTAGTTACTGTGAGGTTTCGATTTTCGAACCTTCAAGTACTGTCCTTCCATCGAGTGATAATTCGTTGGGCAAACAATAAGCTGCCAAGTTGGGTGTAGTAAAACCATCCAGGTGGCTTTGGAAAACCACCGAATTGGTTGCGGTGAAACTACCGTACCAAACTTGTTTTGGCTCTATTGATTGCGCATCTTTACTGTTTGCGCAATAAAGCACATTAGATTGTATACATTTTTTCTGTTACTGCACAGATGTTTTTGGAGATTAACGCTTTTTTGGAATGCTGCGGTGTTAACAGGGCGCCTATTTGCTTTCAAGTTCGTCGGGTCTAATGTGTCTTGCTATACGCATAAGCGTAAGTGCGCAGATAAAAATCACTACAACAACAATTGATGCGAAGCCAAATAATGCATTCCAATCGATTTCCAAAAGTGCTGCATAAATTGGAATAAACAAAACAGGTAAAAGATTAACAACTATTGCCACGCGAGAATAAATAACGGTGTAATCGCGCGGTCCGAACAGGTAGCGGGTAATGGTAGGTCCAAGAACGTTGGTGGCAGCATAAAGAATACCGAACAGTGCTGCGCCAACATAGAAGAAATTTGCATCTAGACGAGATCCCTGCCAACAGCACATAATTCCCAAAAAGCCGCAGCCACATGCAAGGAAAAGCGATGCACGCAGGCTGTGGTCGGCTATTTGGCCAAGACCAATTTTGCCGCATGCTTGAGCAATTTGTAGGCAGGATGCAACAACACTTGCCATGATTACCACTTCGGCTGGAGAGATAGACAACTCCCCTGAATCAGAGAGAAAGTAGAGATAGGTTGCAAGGTAGTTCCCCATCTGAACCGTGCCATTTATTAAAGCGATAGTGAAGGCCAAAAGAAAAAACGCAGGCATTCGAAATGCGCGTTTTGCCGATACACTTCCTGCTCGTCGATAAGAAGGGCTTTGATCGAAATGGTTTTCGCCAGAATGACTTGATTCTTCGTGGTTTTGTTTCAATTGGTTGTGTTCTGATTTACCTTGGTTTAAGGGCTTGCTATTTTGAGAAATCTCTTCTGGTTTACCGTAGGGTTTTAATCCAGCATCTTTTGGGTAACTGCGAATTAAGAACATGGTGGCAGGCATTGAAATGACAGCGGCAATAACACCGAATACGGCATAACACATACGCCAGTCGAATTCAGCTAACAGATAGCCGCCAAGCATATTCCACACGGCGGCGCCTACGCCCATCATGGCAACACAGATACCTATAAGGACACCCATATGACGGTTGAACCAACGATTAATAAGGGTCGGTGCTACGAGGCTTACTAAAGTAACAACACCGATACCTTCAATGGCTCCAGAAAGATAGAATTGCCATACTTCGGTATAGAGAGAAGAGGCAAAGATTCCAACAGAAACAAGACCGCACGAAAGAGTGATCACGATGCGCGCATCAAAGCGGTTCATAAGGTTGCCTGCAAAAGGAGCTGCTATTGCGGAAAACAAGAAAATGCAAGAAACATAAAAGGTAAAGGCGCCTGTTGGAATAGCAAGGCTTGTACAAACAGGAACCACCAAAATAGACCAGGTATTAAACACAAGTGTTGCAGGCCCAAAACATACTAGGATCCCTGTTACTACTATAAGAATATGACGAACAGTAAGTTTGTCCGTAAACCCCTCTTCTGGGTGAGATTCTGCCATTGCGTCCTCCCTCTATCGCAAAGTGAATTCTCCCCGTCCCCCAAATTGATTGTAGTTCTAGTACGGAACAGAGCATAAAAGAAGTTTTCGCTATAGCAGAACGCTATAGCGACTTGGAGGGCGGGGATTGCCTGAGAGCTGGAGGTGCATTAGGGTCAACGCATGGGTATTGCATCACATCATCAACACAATTCAAAAAAGTGCTTGACATGCATGCACGAAAGTAAGAAACTAATTCCTGCTGAAAACGCGCCGTTACCTCAGCTGGATAGAGGGACTGACTACGAATCAGTACGTCGGGGGTTCGAATCCCTCACGGCGCACCATCTAACTTCTCAATCGTTGGCATATCGCCAGCGATTTTTTTATTTCTAGGGAATGACATCGGATTCCAATGCGAATGGTCTTGGAATCCTAATAAAAAAGTGCGTTCTTGGTTTAGCGAAAAATCCTTTTTATAGTAAAAATTGCCTTCAAGTTATGGAAGGCAGAAAGAAAGACAAGAAGTATTTTGTTGGTTTCTTTCTTGCTTGATTCTTTACAACTTATTGTCGTCTTAGGTGTTCCCTTTAGTGAATTTCTTTAAGAAATAACAAGGAAGCAAAAGTTTAAGTTGGCGTTTTGGTGCACGCGAAACGTTAAGGGAAACAAGCAGATTGGTGCGGGGCTCAACATCTAGCTCTCTCTCCTTGTTGAGCCCCTAGCAATTTAGTTATTTAATGCTGTATTTATTGTATATGCTTTATCTCTTTATTCCAATCGCAGAGTCTTTAAACTTTAGGTAAAGAAAAATGCCCTTGAACTATTAAGTTTCAAAGGCATTGGTTTGATCAAGTACAGAAATTAAATGATGTCGAATCTCTGCTAGTTAAGCGGGGAATTTGGATCATGAGTAGTCTCGATGTAGAGTGTCCCCCATTTATCAAGGCTGTCAATTACGGGAAGTAAAGACTTTCCTAATGGCGTTAATGAGTAATACGAGCGTGGTGGGTTGTCGGAAGTAATTGACTTACAAACGATTTCATTAGACTGCAATCTTTTTAAGTTATCGCTCAGTACTTTATCGCTAATACCATCAATCGATCGGCGAAGTTCACCGAAAGAGTGAGGTCGAACGAAGAGCCGTTGAAGAATATAAAGTGTCCATTTGTTTCCCAGCAACCAAAGAGCTACAACGGCGGGATTATGAGGTAGCTCTTTTTTCGTTAACATGACAAATCCTTTATCGTCACAATTTGGTATTAACTCCTTATCTCGCGTTATAACCAAATAAATATTCAATATCTGCAAACACTAACACTCTATAAAGAGCCACGGGATACTAATAAAAAAGTTTGTGCGGTTAAAGAAAAAGATACTAAAAAAACGAGTATAAAAATCGGATAAACGGAAGTAAGTAATTAGTTAGTTACTTATAAAAAGGTTTGTCCTAATAAAAAAGTGCGTTCTTGGTTTTAGCTCGAGGTCTTTACAAAATTAGAACGTGTTCTTTTGTCTACAAAAAGAACAAAAAAGGGGGTTCTTTAATAGTAGGAGGGTGGAAATGGCTCTACTAAAGCGCGAATTCGGTGGAATCCAGCCTTGTTGGAAGGTTGGACTCTTCCGAATTCGTTTACCATTCATTCACTTCAGGATTTCGCCTCCTGAGGTAGTTA
>OLNY01000013.1_pt1 | contig 202980 bp, 194 predicted proteins | sample 1671981 | NCBI WGS metagenome assembly OLNY01 (sample SAMEA3136632, study PRJEB25190) | human gut metagenome | biome: human gut; feature: human-associated habitat; material: faeces | place: Austria | collected 2013
GGGTTTGAGATACTGGAGAACAGCTTTGCGGAGGCGGTGCAGTTTGCGAAGGATTTTATTGATTGTGAGAACAAAATATATCAGATAGATTCCAACCCGATTGTCACATAGAAAATGTGCATTTTGTGTCTAAAATCTTCACCTTATGCCAAATTCGTTGACAAATTAAATTTACGTAGTTATAATAATATTATAATTCTGCTATAGTGCATTACGTCGAAAAAGCTACTAAATCTTTGTGATTTATGAATTGAAAATGCACCGCAGTATTTCGTTTATTTGAATTAACAGCAAAGAGAGGGCTTGTAATGAATTGGGAAAAGCTTTTGTGTGAAAAACGTCAGACTAGATCTAAATATCCAAGTAAAAAAGATCTTAGCAACGAGTTTCAAAAGGATTATCACAGAATAATATGCAGTGCGTCATTTAGACGTTTGCAGGATAAAACTCAGGTTTTCCCTTTGGATAAAAGTGATTTTGTGTGCACAAGGCTAACCCATTCTCTTGAAGTTTCGTCATTTGCCAAATCATTGGGACAGACTTCTTTTCAGTATTTGATCGACAAAAATATCGATAGTGAACTTACTGTAGTATTCACGTATAATCCTTTATCTTAATAAATGTTTATAATTGGTGAAGGGTGATAATATGATTTTAAAGAAATTAAAATTAAAAAATTTTAGAGGATATACTAACATCGTTGTTGATTTTGATAGTAATATGAATGTTATTATAGGGAAGAATGATGTTGGAAAATCAACAATTTTAGAAGCACTTGAAATTTTCTTTAATTCTGAAAAGGTAAAAATAGATATTGGTGATTTATCTGTTTTTAGTCCAGAACCAATAATTGAAATTGCTTGTTGTTTTGATGTTGGAGATGGAAAAATACTTATTGATGCAACAAATTATTCAACTTGCAAAGATGAATTTCTTCTAAATGATGAGAATCTTTTAGAAGTTAAACATACTTGGAATTGTTCTAAAGGAAAAATAACTGCTAGCAGCCAAAAAACATATATAGTTGCTATGTATCCTACTAAATATAGTACGCCATTAATACAAGAGAAAATAGCAACTTTGCAGAAACTATATGATGCATATAAGGATGATCCTATATATGTTCCTGAAACAAGAACGAAGTCGGCTGAGTTAAGAAAAGCAATTTATGCAAAAGAACTCACAAATCCAATTGAGTTAGCTCTTACTGATATAGATATTACTAAAGAAGACGGTAAGAAGATTTGGGAAAGTATAAGCAAACAATTACCAATATATTGCCTTTTTGAATCTGATAGAAAGAATACCGATAAGGATGCAGAAATACAAGATCCATTAAAAGCCGTTACAAAATCCGTGGTTGCAGATATGGAAGATCAAATTATGCAAATGCAGAATGAAGTAAAAGAGAAAGTGGAGGAAATAGGAAGAAAAACTATCCAAAAACTATCAGAATTAGATTCGAGTATAGCTCAAAATATTCAGCCACTGGTGACGTTAAAACCGATTGATTCTTCTTTCAGTTTTGATTTAGTATCTGATAACGATATTCCTCTTAATAAGCGAGGTAGTGGAGTAAGGCGGTTAATACTTCTTAGTTATTTTAGGGCGGATGCTGAAGAAAAATTAAGAGAAAATTATGATCGTCAGATGATTTATGCAATCGAAGAACCTGAGACTAGTCAGCATCCTGATTATCAACGCATGATTATTACAACATTATTGGAACTATCAGAGAAAGACACCCATCAAATTATAGTGACTAGTCATACTCCAGAAATTGCAAAAATGGTAGATATCAATCAACTGATTTTTATAAAAAAGGACGAACATGGAATTCCTCAGATTGAAAAAGACAATGATATTAAGGTAAAAGGAATCGCTAAATCACTTGGTATTTTGCCATATGCTAAAACAAAAACAGTAATATATGTAGAAGGAACCAACGATGTTAATTTTCTGATAAATATTAATCAAAATATATCAGAACTAAAATCTATAATTGATCTATTAGATACGGATATTTCTATAGTTCCTTTAAATGGTAGTCGCTTAATTGATTGGATTAATAAAGATTATTTTAGTGAGACATCAGTAAATGAAATTTACATAGTTGATAATGATGTAGAGAAGTATAGTAAACTTATAGATGATATAGAAATCGAAAATGATGGTAGAAGATTTGGCTGGCATACGTTATTGCCGGAAATAGAGAACTATATTTCACCAGAGTTAATAGAAAATGAATTTAATATTGAGCTATCAAAATATAAAGAAAATTGGTCAACTACAGATATTCCAAAATTATTAGTTGATTTGATTAAACAAGAGATAAAGGATGTGAAAATTCGCGAGAATGTGATTAAGCAGATATTAAATAATGGAGTCTCGAAAAGAATAACAAAAGAAATTTTATTAAAAATGGACCTTTGGGATGAGATTGAGAACTGGTTCAAAAAAATTAGAGATATAAATAATGGCACATATGTGAAAAAGAAATTCTTATGTTAATTAAAGAGTCATATTTAAACTTTAATTTAATTATTTTGATAAAAATCTATCATATATTTAGTCATAGTTAACGTTATTAATGCAGCATTATTTACATTTGAATCTTTTCCAAAAATGATTTTAGAGATTTTTTATTCGTATAAAGTGTTGCAAGGTATATAAAGGAGGAGTTTTGCATGATATATTCTGGAATAATAAAATATGAAGATGCAGACATCGCATTTCAATTTGACGAGCTCAAACTTACGCTATATCCTACATATGAACTCTTTAATAAAATTACAATGTATCAAATTGAAAATGCTTCATGTTGTACATGTGAAAAAAAGCCTATTTCCGATGGCTGTTTGAAAGGAAAAGTTAATGGACAATCCCAAATTATTCATTTCTTTTTTGATCCAATGGGATATGGAACATCAATAAAAAATTTTATCGAATGCGAAATCACCATTTATGTCCATACATTTACGAAATACAACTGTGATTTTCCCTTCCCAGTTAAAAATGTTAGTTTACAATTTGAATCTCAGCAAATCCATAAGTATTTGGGATTAGTTCCTAAATACGAAATATCACACGATATGTCGCAAGGTATTTGTGGAACAATTAGTTGTAATACAGAAACAACCAAATATGTTTCACGTGGAATTATGGCCGGAACTGAATTATCTATCTTCCCAGCATTTAAATGTTCTTGGAGTGAAACAAGTTTTAAGTTCTTTCCTGAACTCTTTATACAAATATCAGAAATCAAAGACGAAAAGCATTTATTATCGATATATGATGCAATAAGAAAATTCATAAAATATACTTCCATGCGTACAGATATAGAGCCTGACTCTTTCTTTATTCATATAGGGGAAAAAATAAAAGGAGAAATCTGTTCAATAAAAACTATTAAGTGTGATAAAGAAAAAGAAGATTGCAATTCTATTTATAGAGGATTTGTACCTTGGCAAATTCTTCATAGACACGCAATTAATATCTTAGAAAAAATATATCTAAATGATTGGTATTTAGATAATTTACCAAGTAATAAAAACGAACGAATTGTTGTCAGTGATATAACCATATCCAAAGATGCAGCAGCTTTTGAAAATGAGTTTTCAAAATGTTTCCCGCAAGGCTTACCTACACATAGTGAAAAACGTATTCTCGCTGAAACTGAAGTTGAAAAAGAAATTGTCCCACTTTTTGAGGCAGCACAAGGTAGAAAGAAGAAGATTTATAAAGGTTTCATTTCACATATTCGAAATGATGCTCTAGCTGATAAGATTGAATACTGTTTGAATGAATATGAGGTATGCATTGAATGGCTAAAAACAAAAATTGCTAAGGAATTATCAAATGAAGAAATTGCTGACAAATGTGTTAGTATCCGAAATGACATAGATCACGGCAACAAAAAAATAAACTTGGACAATGATATTGCAATAGCATATATTATTCTCCGTGGTTTGATTTATGCTATGCAATTAAAACGTATAGGATATGAAACTGAAGAAATCGCCGCATCTGTAAAAAATTTATTTTATATAAAAGGACTCGCTCCATAAGAATACGGCTATTTATTTAAGCTTTTCTAAATTATAATCTCGAAATAAACTGATGTGAATTATAAAATCATAATATGTAGAAGACAACTATTGATAGAAATGGTTATCTCGTTACTAACCATGAATTTGAAACATACTTTAACCATGTCAATGATTTCTACAGATTTGAGCTAAACAGAGTTTTGTGATTGGGCAATGAAATTTTAGCAAATTAACGATGGATTCTATTTAATGGATGAACAATAGAATCAATAAATATTCTCATTTATTACAACTTTTGCTCTATGCACGACCACAAAGCATAGCCTTGCAAAATACATATTCTGCCATCAGTATAACGCTCAAAAAACAGCTAGGTGCTCTCGGTAGAGCAGATCATCTTTTATTTTGCAGTAGATGATTTTCACTTAATCCTTAACCAGGTACTCTACATATATTCTATAATTCCACCATACCGCAGAAACGGCTCGCAACTCGCCTTTCGTGGCTCAGCGGGCTTTGCTATGTCGGGCAATCGCATATCCATTTGGTATCAATATGACAAAAAGCTCGCATTTTTATGCGGGCTTTTTTGTTTTATTGACAAATTCATGGGGCGTATGATATGATAAGGGAAAATCAGGTGGTGGCAAAGTTATGAGAAGATATGCTGCGGCACTTTTGGCGGCGATTATTTTCACCCTTACACTTGCAGGCTGCTTGTCGGGATATGACACTGAGGACTTTATTGGAAAGACTTCGGCGGAGATAGTAGACGAGAGCGGGGATTTTGACTGCGTTATCGGCGAGGCGGGGGAAGATGGTCTATACAGAAACAGCAAGTGCGGATACACCATAAAGGAAAAGAAAACGGGGTTTTTAGGCTCGTCGGACGAGGTCTTATTTTTCATATGCTTTGATGAAAACGGCGTTGCGACAAGTTGTGCAGAAGGAGTTCGGCCTGGGGGATAAGGATATTTTTTGAGGAAGATGAGCAGAAATATCTTGAGGATATCGGGGATTTGGCATATATGGGGTTTATAAATAGAAAGAGCACGCTTGGGGAGCTTGCTCTTTTTTGTTATGTGCTTTGGCAGAGTCTTGAAAGGTGAAAGATAGATGAAAAATCAAGGCAGGCTATTGACACGGTGTCAGAATGGTGGTATAATGTGTGCAAATGATATTCTGACGTGGTGTCAGAATAGAGCGTGGGAGGTAAAAAAATGCCGAAGGGGTCGCAGAAGCTGACTAATGCCAGAAAGGACGAGATAATAAACGCTTGCGAAAAGCTTTATCAGACAATGAATTTCAGGGACATTACCATAAAAGAGATCGGTAACGCAACGTCTTTTACGAGGACGTCGGTATACAACTATTTTCACACCAAGGAGGAGATCTTTCTCGCTCTTATGCAGAGGGAATATGAACTTTGGACGGGGGAACTGAAAAAACTCCGTGAGGAAAATGATGTCATGAACAAGGGGACGTTTGCTCACGAGCTTGCTTTTTCGCTTTCTCAGCGTGGGACGCTTTTAAAGCTACTTTCCATGAACCACTATGACATGGAGGAGCACAGCCGAATGGAGAGGCTGGTGGAATTCAAGGTGGCGTATGGGCAGGCTTTGGAGGAGGTACGGCTATGTCTTGTGCACTTCTTCCCTGACATGACGGAGGGGGATATACACGATTTTATATACTCGTTCTTCCCTTTTATGTTCGGCATTTATCCTTACACCTCTGTGACTGACAAACAACGTGAGGCCATGGAACTGGCGGGGGTGAAATACTCCTTTCCTACGGCTTACGAGATAACCATTGCGGAAGTGAAAAGACTTTTGGGGATTTGACAAAGGAGGCAGAATAATGAAATACGCAAAGCTTGGAAACACGGACATTACGGTATCAAGGCTGTGCATAGGCTGCATGAGTTTCGGCAAGGCAGGCACTATGCATGACTGGACCCTTGACGAGGGTGAGAGTGAGAAGGTCATTTCCCACGCTCTTGATCTTGGGATAAACTTTTTCGACACTGCAAACTGCTACTCGCAGGGCACGAGCGAAGAATATTTAGGCAAGGCACTGAAAAAGCTAACACAGAGGGACAAGGTGGTAATTGCCTCAAAGGTATACTTCAACGAAGGCAGGCTATCCAAAGCTGCTATAGAACGTGAGATTGACGGCACGCTCAAAAGGCTGGGTACTGACTATCTTGACCTTTACATCATTCACCGCTTTGACTATGACACGCCTATAGAGGAAACAATGGAGGCTCTTGACGGGCTTGTTAAGAGCGGAAAGGTAAGGGCACTTGGTGCGTCTGCGATGTATGGTTATCAATTCCACAATATGCAGATAGCGGCGAGGGACAATGGCTGGACGCAGTTTTCGACTATGGAAAACCACTACAATCTGCTTTACAGAGAGGACGAAAAGGAACTTATACCGATATGCAGGCAGATGAACGTTTCGCTCATGCCATACAGTCCTCTTGCGGCAGGGCATCTCGCAAGGCCACAATGGCGTTCTGATTCGCTCAGGAGCAAGACCGACCGTGTTGCCATGGGCAAATATGACCGCATGGAAAAGTATGACGAGCAGATAGTAAAGCGTGTGGCAGAGGTCGCTGAAAAGCACGGCTGCAAAATGTCACAGGTGGCTATTGCATGGCAATGGGCAAAGGGCGTTTGTGCACCGATAATAGGAGCGACAAAGACGAGATATCTTGACGACGCCGCAGGTGCATTTGATGTAAAGCTCACAAATGAAGATATAGCTTATTTGGAGGAGCTTTATGTTCCGCACTACACAGTGGGAGCGATAGACAAAAACCCGCCGCAGAACGTTGTTCTGCTTGACGAGAAAAAATAAATTTTAGGAGGAATCCACAATGAAAAAAGATTTTGGTAAGAACCCTTGGTTTTATCCACTGCCTGTTCTTATTGTAGGCACATATGACAAGAACGGAAATGCAGACGCTATGAACGCTGCATGGGGCGGTCTTTACGGTGCTGACATGGTGGAGCTTTGCCTTAGCGAGAGCCACAAGACCACAAAGAACATCAAGGAGAAAAAGGCTTTCACGGTAAGCTTTGCTGACGCTGCTAACTTGAAGGCTTGCGATTATGTTGGTATAGTATCTGCAAACAGCACTGCTGACAAAATGGCAAAATCGGGTCTTACAACAGAAAAGAGCCGCTTTGTTGACGCACCTGTTATCAACGAACTTCCTGTTGTTCTGGAATGTGAGCTTGTTAGATTCACAGAAGAGGGCAACGTTCTTGGCAGGATAGTAAACATTGCTGCTGACGAAAGCGTTCTTGACGACAAGGGCAGCATTGATCTCACAAAGTTCAGACCTATAACATACGAGCCTGTAAATCACGGCTATTATGTTGTTGGCGAAAAGGTAGGTCAGGCATTCAGCGACGGAAACGCACTGAAATAATATGACGGTAAAAAAGGCACGCTCCTTCTGGGGCGTGTTTTTTTGTATGACCTGTTTCGGTTGAAAATTTCACAAATACACTATATAATAAAGGAGTAGTTTTGAAAAGGGGTGGAGCTATGACCTTACAGCAGCTTAGATATGTGGTGGCGACGGCTGAAAAGGGCACTGTCAGCGAGGCTGCACAGTCGCTTTTTATCTCACAGCCTAGTCTTACAAACGCTATCCGTGAGCTTGAAAAAGAAATGAACATCACCATATTCATACGCACCAACAAGGGCATAACGGTATCAAAAGACGGCGAGACCTTTTTGGGATATGCAAGGCAGGTGCTTGAACAGGCAAGTTTGCTTGAAGAAAAATACTGCGGAAAGAATCACGGCAAGAGGCAATTTTGTGTATCAACGCAGCATTACTCCTTTGCGGTGAACGCTTTTGTTGACCTTATAAAGCAGTTTGGCGGAGATGAATATGATTTCAGTATCCGTGAGACCCAGACCCACGAGATAATCGAGGACGTGGCGAGAATGAAGAGCGAACTTGGGATACTTTATCTCAATGATTTCAACGAGCCTGTGCTCTCAAAGGAGATAAAGGCGAAAGAGCTGAAATTCACGGAGCTTTTTTCGGCAAAGCCACACGTTTTTGTAGGGTCTGCAAATCCGCTGGCGAAGAAAAAGTCGGTAACGCTTGAGGACTTACAGGCTTACCCTTATTTGTCCTTTGAGCAGGGAGAATACAACTCTTTTTACTACTCGGAGGAGATACTAAGCACTATAAGACGCCGCAAAAATATCCGTGTTCGTGACCGTGCGACGCTTTTTAATCTTCTTATCGGTCTTAACGGTTACACTATTTGCAGCGGCGTTATTGACGAAGATCTTAACGGCAGCGACATTGTGGCTGTACCTCTTGAGGCGGAAAGCTCCATGCGGATAGGTATTCTGACGCACAAAAAGGTGCTTTCCAATCCACTGACGGAATTTTATATCGGTGCACTGAAAAAATACATAGGCGAAGGCTCACAGTTGACAACCTGAGAAATATGTGATATCATTAAAGCATACAAAGCCTATAGGAATTATGTATAAAGGAGAATTTTCATGACAGAGCTTACAAAGCTTGAGCAGAATATAACTGATACTATAAAGGAGTCGCAGATAAAGCTGGGGTTTACGCCTAATGCGGTGACGCTTTTCTATCCTCTTGATTCTCTTAACGCAATAACGGGAGGAGAACTCACGGCGGAGGAAATGATAAGAGCCATAGGCGAATACAAGAGCGAGATACTTTCCTGCACAGCCAGTCTTGCACAGGACGGCAGGATAGCTGTTACGGTATCGGAGGAGAGCGTAAGAGCCATTGACGAAAAGGTGGAGGCGAGTCCGTTTCTTGTTGAATTTATCGGTGCGGTAAAAGAGGGGTGCTCTCTTGAACGTGCGGCGGAGATATTCAGAAAATACAATGACAATGCGGTAATAACTGCTGCACCTGATGATGAATTTGACCTGCTTGCATATTTTCCTGACGGAAAGCCTGACGGCTGCCGATACTGTTTACAGGACGACTTGGGCGGCATAACATACCACAGGTTCACTAAGTTGGACTATGACGCACTTTATCCTGAAAAGACAGGAGATAGCACAGAGAAATGAAGAATTTCACCTGCATAAGCATAAATCACAAGCTTTGCGGACAGTCTTTTCGCAGCCTTTTCACATTTGACAGCAGTCAGCGTGAAAAGCTGCTTTTTGACGTAAAGGACCTTTCGCCTGTACTCATTTGCACCTGCAACAGGACGGAGCTTTACTTCTGCGGAACGCCTGAGGAGGGCATAAGGCTGCTTTGCAGTCACAGCGGAGTGGAGGTCGCACAGTTAAAACGCAAAGTCATGATATTCACCGGTCGAACTGCTATAAAAAGGCTTTACAGCGTTGCCTGCGGTATAGAATCCCTTGTTATCGGGGAGGACGAGATACTGGGTCAGCTCCGCCGTGCATATGATTTTTCTAGGGAGCGGATAGTGCTTTCTTCTGATGTGAACATGATCTTTCAGGGGGCTATCGCTTGTGCGAAGAAGATAAAGACGCAGACGGAGCTGTCAAAGACGTCTGTTTCAACGGCTACTCTTGCGGCGAAAGAGGCTGCACACTACAAAGATGATGTAAAGGTAATGCTTTTGGGAGCGAGCGGTGAGATAGGTTCGCTGGTCTTGAAAAATCTTCTTTCATACAAAAACGTAACGGTGCTTGCAACGGCACGTTCTCACAAGAACGCTCTTGAATATATTTCGGACGACCCTAAGCTTGAACTTATACCCTATGAAAAGAGATACCAACGCATTGGCGAATGTGACTGCATAATTTCGGCGACGTCAAGTCCGCACTACACTATCACGGCGGATATGCTTGAAAATGCTGCGGACAGGCTTTTTATTGATCTTGCTGTGCCGAGGGATATTGACCCTGCGGTGAAAAGGCTCACGGGGGCAAGGCTTATTGACATGGACTTTTTCACAGAGCTTGCGAAAGAGAACAATGCACGAAAGCTTGACAGTGTGGAGAGGTCGAAACTTATCATAGACGAAGAAACTGACGAGCTTGAAAAGCAGCTTATGTTCCATGATTTTCTTCCGCAGTTCGAGGGGCTTGACAAGAGGCTTAGTGAGGTTTCGGCGAAGGAGCTTTTTTTCAGGCTAAAGTCGGAACTTGACTCACAGGCTTTCAGCAAAGTGATAGATATAATAAAAGAATACGGAGAATTATGATGCCTTACTTTCCTTTTTTTGCGAACATTAAGAATATGCCATGCCTCGTGGTAGGTGGCGGACAGGTGGCTTTGAGAAAGATCGAAAAGCTGCTGGACTTTTCGCCGCTGATAACGGTGGTGGCGTTAAAGGCCTGCGATGAGATAAAGGAACTTTTTCAGCGTGGAGAGATAGTGCTTGAAGAGCGTGCTTTTGAGGATAGCGATATAGGCGGCAAGGCATTTGTTATAACTGCCACAGGGGACAGCGGTGTAAACAGGCACATTTCACAGCTTTGCAAACAGCGGCACATTCCATGCAATGCAGTCGATGACCCTGACAGCTGCACATTCTTCTTCCCTGCTCTTGTGACGGAGGGTGATGTTTGCATAGGGATATCAACGGGCGGAAAAAGCCCTACGCTTGCGTCGCATCTGAGAAAGTCTATACAGTCCCAAACTGAGGGCAGGCTTGGGGATATATGCGAGGTCATGGGAAAAGTCCGTGACTATGCACTTGAAAACATACCTACGGAGCAGGCGAGGAAAAAGGCTATGGCAGGGGTGCTGAAAAAATGTCTTGAAAGCAGTCAGCTGCCAACAGAAGAACAGCTTATGGAAATGATAAAGGAGCAGAAATGAAACTGAGAGCAGGCACAAGAAAAAGTCCACTTGCAATGGCTCAGACCATGATGATACTTAATATGATAAAGGCGGCTTTTCCTGAATGTGATGTTGAGATAGTCACTTTCACCACAAAAGGCGACAGGCAGCTTGACCGACCTCTTGACAAGATAGGCGGCAAGGGCGTTTTTGTCACAGAGATAGAGCAGGCTTTGCAAAGTGGAGCGATAGACTTTGCGGTACACAGTGCAAAAGATCTGCCTGTTGTGCTGGGCGAGGGGCTGGAGATATCGGGGGTTTCCCCTCGTGGTAACTATCGTGATATGCTTGTGACGAAAAAGGGCGTTTCGTTTGGAACTTCTGACGTTTTTACTGTAGGAACAGGGAGTCAGCGTAGGCGTGGAGGCTTTGCAAAGCTTTATCCTAACGCAAAGTTTGCGGACATAAGGGGAAACGTTGGGACACGGCTCAAAAAGCTTTCCGACGGGCTTTATGACGGGATAATACTTTGTGCGGCAGGCACGGAGCGTTTAGGGCTTTCACTTGAAGAGTATGAAGTGAAAGAGTTTGAGCCTTGGGAGCTTTTACCTGCACCATGTCAGGCGATAATCGCTGTAGAATGTGCAAAGGGCAGCAAGGCGGCTGATATCATTTCTCGTATTTCTCATGGGGAAACGATGCTCAGGTTTCAGGCTGAGCGTGAAGTCATAAAAGTTCTTGGTGCAGACTGCACTGTGCCTGTGGGGGCATACAGTGAGATAAAGGGTGACAGGATAGAGCTTGCCATTTCGGACGGTCAGGGGCATTTTGCAAATGGCTGCGGTGATACCCACAGAATATCTGAACTTGTTAAGGAGCTGACTGAAAAGCTATGAGCGGCAGAGTTATAATAGCAGGAGCAGGCTGCGGAGATTATGACCTTATTACAATGAGGGGTCACGAGGCCATAAAAAGCTGTGACGTTGTGATATATGACAGCCTTATCGACAGCCGTTTGCTTGACTTTTGCAAGGACGGTGCGGAGAAAATATGCGTTGGAAAGCGTGCAGGCAGGCACAGTTCCACGCAGGAGGAGATAAACGCACTTCTTGTGGAGAAAGCAGGCGAGGGCGGCGTTGTTCTCAGGCTCAAGGGCGGCGACCCTTTTGTATTCGGCAGAGGGGGCGAGGAGATAACCGCACTGAGGGCGGCAGGGATACCATACAGTCTTATCCCCGGGGTGACTTCGTCTGTGGCAGTGCCTGAGTTAGCAGGGATACCGGTGAGCCACAGGGGGCTTTCAAGGAGTTTTCATGTTATAACAGGTCACACGGCGGACGATCTTTTGCCTGAACATTTTGAAAGCTATGCAAAATGCGGTGGAACGCTTATTTTTCTTATGGGGCTGAGAAATCTATCGGAGATAGCAGGCAGGCTCATTGAAAACGGCATGGGCGAAAATACTCCTGCGGCGGTGATATCAAAGGGTGCTACACCTGAGCAGAGGGCTGTAAAAGGCTGTCTTGGCGACATTGCCGAAAAGGTGGAGAGAGAGGGTTTGCCTGCACCTGCGGTGATAATAGTTGGTGAAACGGCAGGGCTTGACTTTTCGCCTACGTTTTTGCCGCCTTTATATGGAGTTTCTGTGGCGGTGACGGCTACTTCGGGGCTTTCAAAAAGGCTTATAAAGGCTTTCAACGCTCTTGGTGCATACGCTCACCGCTGCGGCGGATTTGAGCTTAGGGAGCGGCATGACGAGGTCACGGAAAAAGCTTTTTCACGGCTTGGTGAGGGCTTTTACAGTCACGTTGCGGTGACAAGTCCTAACGGGGCGGACATTTTCCTGAAAAGGCTCAGGGGAAGCCGCATAGACCTTAGAAAACTCAGCGGAACAAAACTTGCGGTCATTGGCAGAGGCACTGGAGAAAGGCTTGAAAGGGCTGGGCTTTATGCAGACATTATGCCAAAAGAGTTCAACAGCGTTTCTCTTGGAAAGCTGCTTTCTGAAACCCTTGGGGCTGAGGACAGGCTGCTCATAGTGCGTTCATCTAAGGGTTCGGAGGAGCTTGTCAAGCCCCTTGAACAAAATGGGCTGAGATTTGACGATGTTCACATTTACGAGCCTGTTTACGGCAGCGGTGAGGAAGTCGCTGACGACTACGCTGTATTTGCCAGTGCAGGAGGAGTGAGGAGCTTTTTTGAGGGCGGCGGAAAGCTGTCGGGAGATACAAAGTGTCTTGCCATTGGTGATGTGACTGCGGCGGAGCTTGAAAAATACGGTATAAAAGAACCTTTGCTGCCTTTGGAAAGCACGGCAAAGGGGATAATCGAAAGGATACTTTCGGATAAAAGATAAGCGAGAGGAAGATAAAAATGCGAAGATTCAGAAGATTAAGGACGAGCCCTGCAATGAGAAGAATGGTTCGTGAAACAAGGTTAAATGCGGCAGACTTTATCTACCCGATCTTTGTGGCAGAGGGCAAGAACATTATGAGGTCTGTTGACTCTATGCCAACGGTTTATCAGTATTCTGTGGATAACTTAGAGCAGATACTGCCGCAGATAGCAGACAGCGGCATATCGGGTCTGCTTATTTTCGGCGTGCCTGCAAAAAAGGACGAGCTTGCCACGGAGGCTTACAATGACAACGGTGTTACGCAGCAGGCAATAAGATTCATCAAGGAACACTATCCTGATATGCTCGTTATTGCGGACGTATGCCTTTGCGAATACACCAGTCACGGTCACTGCGGAGTTGTTGACGGTGACAAGATACTCAATGACAAGACGCTGCCGCTGCTTTGCAAAATGGCGGTGAGCCTTGCAAAGGCAGGTGCGGACATTATCGCACCTTCCGACATGATGGACGGCAGAGTTGCGGCGATAAGGGCTGCACTTGATGAGAACGCTCTCAGTGATATCCCCATAATGTCATACAGTGCGAAATTTGCGTCGGGATATTACTCGCCATTCCGTGACGCCGCAGAGTCTACGCCTTGTTTTGGTGACAGAAAGTCTTATCAGATGGACATTTGCAATGGAAGAGAGGCTTTGCGTGAGATAGAGGACGACATTGAAGAGGGTGCTGACATTGTTATGGTAAAGCCTGCTCTTTGCTATCTTGACATACTCAGGGCTGCAAGGGACAGATATGATCTGCCTATTGCGGCATACAACGTGAGCGGTGAGTTCTCGATGGTCAAGGCTGCGGTTCAGCTTGGCTGGATAGACGAAAAGCGTATCGTTCTTGAAAATCTCACTGCTATAAAGCGTGCAGGGGCGGACATCATCATAACTTATCACGCTCTTGACGCCGCAGAGTGGATAAAGGAGGACAACTGACATGAACACTGCTAAGTCTGAACAGCTTTACAAAACTGCCTGCGGTTTTATGCCGGGGGGAGTGAACAGTCCTGTGAGAGCCTGCAAGGCGGTGGGCACTGTTCCGCTTTTTATCGACCATGCCAAGGGGTCAAGGATATGGGACGAGGACGGCAACGAGTTCATTGATTATGTATGCTCATGGGGACCGAACATTCTTGGTCACTGCTGTGAGCCTGTGATAAATGCGGTGAAAGCTGCCTGCGATAAGGGGCTTACTTTCGGAGCTTGTCACAAGGGCGAGATAACGTTGGCGGAGCTTATTAAAAAGCACTTTCCGTCTATGGAGATGCTCAGGCTCGTGAACTCCGGCACTGAGGCTGTGATGAGTGCAATAAGGGCAGCGAGAGGATATACAGGCAGGGACAAGATAATAAAATTCGAGGGCTGTTATCACGGTCACTCGGACGGACTGCTTGTAAAGGCAGGTTCGGGACTTATGACACAGTCTATCCCGTCGGGTGCAGGCGTGACAGAGGGCTGCACAAGGGACACCCTTCTTGCAAAATACAATGACATGGCGTCGGTAGAAAAGCTTTTTGAGGAATACGGCAGCGAGATAGCCGCACTTATTGTTGAGCCATGTGCGGCGAACATGGGCGTTGTTCCGCCTGAGAAGGGTTTTCTTGAATTTCTCAGAGAGATAACGAAAAAGCACGGAACTGTGCTTATATTTGACGAAGTGATAACAGGATTCAGGCTTTCAGAGGGGGGAGCGTCAAAGTATTTTGGCGTTACACCTGACATGACAACACTTGGCAAGATAGTGGGCGGCGGAATGCCTCTTGCCTGCTATGGCGGAAAGCTTGAGATAATGCAGTGCGTTGCACCACTTGGCTCGGTATATCAGGCAGGAACGCTGTCGGGAAATCCATGTGCGGTAGCGGCAGGCATTGAAACTATCAGGCAGATAGAGAGCATACCGAACTTTTACGAGGAGCTTGACAGAAAGTCGGCAATGATAGAGAACGCCATAAGGAAAAAAGGGCTGAACGTGAACCGCTGCGGCTCGCTCATGACGGTATTTTTCACTGACAAAATGGTAAAAAGCTATGATGAGGCGAGGGGCTGCGACACGGAAAGCTACGGCGGTTACTACCGTCATATGCTGCAAAGCGGCATTTACACTGCACCGTCGCAATTCGAGGCGATGTTCGTTTCATACGCTCACACTGATGATGACATAGCAAAGACTATTGAGGCGATAGAGTCTTACAGATAACAAAACGGAACTGTTCAAATCAAGCTGAACAGTTCCGTTTTTTATATTCCATATATGTAGGGGCGAACAGTGTTCGCCCGTTTTGTTTGCCTGACAAACTCATGATATCCACGCAATTTTTGGCTCAATATTCCCAAATGCGGCTTTCAACATAAGTTTGCGAGAAAATCAGGCGGGCGAACACTGTTCGCCCCTACGATGTAACAGTGCAAAAATTTATGGAAAACAGACAAATGCTAAACGGGACGTCGTATTTCTGCAAAGCAGAAATTGCACTGCTCCCCTACATTATTTGATATCAACAAATTCTAGGGAGAAGTTCTCCGCCCGGCTGTGGGAGAAGGGTCTGTGAGCCTATCTCCGTTTTCATTACAACTCTGCCTGCGTTATCTTCGGTGACTTCGCCTATGATAGCGGCGTTCTCTGAGTTTTTGCACTTTCTAAGGGCTGAAACGATATCCTCTGCTTTATCCTTTGGTGCGAATATAACAAGTCTGCCCTCGCAGGCGAGATACAATGGCTCTAGTCCCAACATTCCGCACACGCCTTTTACCTCGTCCGCAACAGGTATTTTCTCAGCATCAAGGGTTATTCCAACGCCGCTTTGTCCTGCTATCTCATAAAGGACAGTGCCAACGCCGCCTCTTGTGGCGTCACGGATAACGTGGATATCATTTGTGACGTCGAACATGGCTTTTACGTTAGCCCAAAGTGGTGCACAGTCACTTGTTACGTCTGCATCTATGCCGAACTCGTCACGAGCCAAAAGTATGGTACAGCCGTGTCTGCCGATATCACCTGACACGATAACGGCATCGCCTGCTTTGGCAAGCTTGCCTGAGGTATTGGCGTTTTCCATTATCCTGCCGATACCGGTGGTGGTAATGAAAACGCCATCCACCTGACCTTTTCCTGCCACCTTTGTGTCGCCTGCACATATTTCGACACCTGCCTCTTTCGCAGTCTTTGCCATTGCGGCGGCTATCTCCTCAAGCTTATCCATTGGAAAGCCCTCTTCAATAACGAAAGCACAGGAGAGATACAAAGGCTTTGCACCCATGCAGGAAAGGTCGTTCACGGTGCCGCAAATGCTGAGCTTGCCGATATTTCCTCCTGGAAACTCATATGGGGAAACTATAAAGCCGTCGGTGGTGAATGCTATCTTGCCATTTTCCACTGAAAGCACGGCGGCATCGTCTGCGGTCAGGTCAGGGTTAGCAAAATGCTCCTTGAACACACGGTCGATAAGCTCGGAGGTCTGCTTTCCTCCTGCTCCGTGGGCAAGGGTCACAAATTTATCTGTCATAATTATTCCTCTTTTCGAATAGTTTATTTTACAAATTGCCGTACTGGTAATATGCCGAGCAAGCTCCCTCGTTGGACACCATGCACGCACCAACTGGGTGGAGCGGTGTGCAGACCTTGCCGAAAACTTTACAGTCTGACGGCTTGCACTTGCCCTGCAAAACATCTCCGCAGCGGCAGGCTGGATTCGGTTTGCCTGTTATTTTCGGCAGGGAGAACTTCTTTCGTGCGTCAAAGTCCGCATACTCGTCACGGAGTATCATGCCTGACATTGGTATGATGCCAAGCCCACGCCACTCGCTGTCGCAGGGGGTCATGACCTTTTCCATAAGCTTTATGGCGGCTGGGTTGCCCTCAGGTTTTACTACTCTCGGATAGCAGTTTCTGAAAAACGGTTCGCCACGCTGAGAAAGATCTATGGTAACGGCAAGAGCCGTAAGAAGTTCGGCGGCTGTAAAGCCCGTAACAACGCCTGAAACACCCTTTTTCACAAGCTCCTCGCACACGGCTGTGCCTGTGATAGCGTTGACGTGACCGGGATACAAAAATGCGTCGGCACTGCCCTCAAGAGCCTTATAGGCGTTAGGCATGGTCTTGTTCGCACCAAGTATGGAGAAATTCTCAAGCCCAAGCTTTTTTGCTTTTTCCACTGCAAGGCAGGCTGAAGGAGTGGTGGTCTCAAAACCGACGGCGAGAAATACCACCTGCTCGTCCCTATGGCTGTCGGCATACGAAACGGCGTCAAGTGGAGAATAAACTGTCTTTATGGTCGCACCCTTTGACCTTGCTCCTGCTAGGCTCATTTCTGTTCCGGGAACTCTTATAAGGTCGCCGAATGTGCATATCACCGCACCTTTTTCAATGGCGAGCATACAAGCCTCGTCGATAAATCCCACCGGGGTAACGCAAACCGGGCAGCCGGGGCCTGAGATAAGCTCGACGCTCTCAGGGAGCAGCTTTCTTATGCCAAGCCTGAATATCTCGTGGGTGTGAGTGCCGCAGACTTCCATTATACGGAGCTTTTTGCCGTCCTCACGTTTATAGGAGCTTATTATCTCCTTTGCATTTTCTATAGTGTTAGTGTTCATTGGATACTCTCCATTATCTCGTCAGTTTCCTCGGCGTCGTCTGAGGTTATCTTTGCGATAGCCACACCTGCGTGCACCATGACATAATCACCCACTTCAAGGTCGTCGATAAGGTCGGCGGAAACTTCTCTTTTTGCACCGCTTGCGTCGATAACGGCAGTGCCCTCATTTACACTTACAACTTTTGCAGATAAACCTACACACATATCAATACCTCCAAAAAATATAAAAATCTATATAGAATCAAATCAGACAAGGTGGATACACGGGCGACCCAAGGTCGCCCCTACAGAATAAGAAAATCATCGCCTCTAGGCGATACCTTAATTTATCATTCCTCATTCAGATAAAACGCTTGTCCCAAAGCTATACCGCCGTCATTAGCAGGCACAAGGCTGTGGATAAGCACTCTCAGTCCCATTTTTTCAAGACGGCATTTCACCATTTTCAGCAGCAGCTTGTTCTGAAAAACTCCGCCGCTCAGGGCACAGACCTTTACGCCTGTGCTCTCGCTTATGGTCCTGCACGCCTGTGCGGTCATGTCCGCAAGAAGTGAATGGAACTCATAGGCAAGGCGGTTTTTATCCTCGCCATTTTTCACCCCATCACAAAGCCTTTTGACAAGTGCCTGAGTGCAGAGCATTATCCTGCCCTCTTTTTCGGCAGTGAGCTTTTCCATAGGCTCATAAACGCCAAATGGCTCGCTGCTGAATTTTTCGGCTGCAAACTGCAAAGCCATTGACGCCTCGCCCTCAAAGGTGGAAAAACGCCTTATGCCAAGCACTGCTGAGGCGGCGTCAAAAAGCCGTCCTGCACTGGTGGAGCTTACTGCGTTCAGCTTTTTTTCTGCCATTACAGACAGCAGCTTATATTCTTTTGCTGTGCAAATGCCAAGCTTTTCGCAGACCTCTCCGCCCATTTCGCCATAGGCTGTGCCTGCTATCATTGCGGCGATACGCCAGCCCTCTTTTGAGGAAAGATCGCCGCCCACCTGCATGAAAGGCTTTATGCTTGCCATGCGGTCAAAGCCTGTGCGGTCACACAAGAGTATCTCGCCGCCCCATACGGAGCCGTCTGTGCCAAAGCCTGTGCCGTCATATGAAACGCCTATGACCTTTTGGCTATAGTCGTTTTCTGCCATGCAGGAAAGTATATGGGCATAATGGTGCTGGATTTTTTTCACCGGTTTGCCAAGCCCCTCGGCAAATGCCACGGTGTTGTATTTCGGGTGCATATCGCACGCCACTGTCTGAGGCGTTGTTTCCAAAAGCTCGCACATACGCTTTACTGACTCCTCAAGAGCCTTTACGGTGCGGATATCCGCCATATCGCCAACGTAGGAAGAAAGATAATAAAGGCTGCCCTTTCTGATACAGAAAGTGTTTTTAAGCTCGCCGCCTATGGCAAGGGTCTGACCTTTATCACTGCATGATGTCATAACAGGCAATGGTGCATATCCTCTTGAACGCCTTATTATGTAAGGCTTGCCCTCAAAGGTATCCATGACGGTATCGTCTGAGCGTATGAGTATACGCCTATTGTGGGAAAGTATAAGGTCGCAGAAATTCGCTATCTCGCTGAGAGCGTCCTCGTCGCTGCGGCAGATAGGTGCACCACGAACGTTGCCGCTTGTCATAACAAGGCAGTCTGTCATTTCCACGCCGTCGTCATAGTCAAAAAGCAGCAGGTGCAGCGGTGCATAGGGCAGCATAACTCCCACGGTAGGATTATCAGGTGCAATGCTTTCGCAAAGGCTGCCGCCCTGATTTTTTTTCGCCAAAACGATAGGCTTTTGCCAGCCTGTGAGCAGTTTTTCCTGTGTGGTATCAATACTGCACTCACGCTTTACGGTACAAAGGTCTTTGAGCATGACAGCAAGCGGCTTTGCGGGGCGGCTTTTAAGCTCTCTGAGCCTTTTTACTGCACTTTCGTTTTTGCCGTCACAGCACAGGTGAAAGCCGCCTATGCCCTTGACCGCTATTATTTTTCCTGCCATGACAGCCTTTCTTGCGGCGGTGATAGCCTTAGACCCTTTTTCGCCACTGCCTATGATATAGACCTCAGGGCCGCACTCATTACAGCAAACAGGCTGGGCGTCATAACGCCTTGTGGCAGGGTCGGTGTATTCCCTTTCGCAGTCTTTGCACATTGGAAAATCAGCCATTGTTGTACGCTCTCTGTCATAGGGCATAGAGTCCATAATAGTGAGCCGTGGGCCGCACTGGGTACAGTTTATAAAAGGGTGGTGGTATCTTCTGTTAGTTTTGTCAAAAAGCTCCGCCTTGCATTTTTCGCACACTGCGATATCAGGTGAAACGAAAATATCACCTTTTTCTTTTTCGCTGTCGATTATCTCAAAGCGGTCAAAAGGCGGTTCGTCGGCATGGGCTGAAATTATCTCCATTATCATTGCACGTTCAGGAGGTCGATTCTCCAAGGCATTTTTCAGTTCGCCAACGGCTTTTTCGCTGCCCTGAGCGTGTATCTCCACATATGAGCCTTTGTTCGCCACAGTGCCGTGCAGTCCAAGGTCTATCGCCTCACGGCTGACAAAAGGGCGAAATCCCACGCCTTGAACAATACCGTAAGCACGGATAATTTCGGTTTTCATCAGATCATCTCCCTGACGGTGTCCTTTATCTCGTCCTCCACCTCGCTGTTTAGAACGTCTATGAGAACGTCCTCGAACTCTTCGCCGTCCAGACCTTCTTCTATGGCGGCGTTTCGCAGTCTGCCCAACATTCTGACGGTATGGACAGTAGGTCTGCGGCTCACTGACTCCATAAGGAATTTTTCGTAGCCTCTGCCGTAAAACTGCTCCATATATCTCACCACGGCACTTGTCATGCTGATATCAGCCATAGGGTGTCTTTCAAGAAATCTAAGCAGGGGCAAAACTGCATTTATCCCCTCGCCGCTCTCGTCAAGCTCCTCCATGCAGTTTTCAGCCTCATATTCAAATTCTTCTGTGCCAAGATATTCTTCAAGGCGTTCTATTATCTCTTCTGTCATATTTTTTCACTCTCTCCCTGCATAAGTCTGCCTGAAAGTCCGAAATGTGGGAAGTCTACAAACTCGCCCTTGAAATTTTTCATAACACGCCTAAGGGTACGGTCTGCAATGACAATGTCATAGTTATCTCCCACGGCGTCGCAAAGGTCACTTTCGTCTGCAAGGAAGATATCGTCCTGCTGCAAAAGCTCTTTTTTCTGCATGAAAAACGTTGCCGCTGTGCATTTTGCCGCACCGCTTTTTTCTTTGATAAGCTTTCTCACGGTATCAGCCGCTGTTTGAGTATGTATCACAAGAACTTTTTTATCTGCAAAGCTGCCCGCTTTTTCAATCACCTCATCAGGCAGGCAGCTTTTTGGATATTCTATCTCATAAGGCGTGCCGAATTTTTCTTTGAGATACTCCGCCGCCTTTATTGCGGCTGATGAGCAGACTATATTTTTCTCCGCCGCAGCTGCATTTTTCACATCTTCCAGAGTGCTTGCCATGCCATAGCAGATAACATTTTCCCAGCCCTTTGCTTTATATTCTTCCACTATCCGCTCAGGACTTATTATCCCAAGCTCCAGCGGTGTTGCACCGATAATGCCAAGTCTGCCCTTTTCTACGGGGTATCTTTCAGTGCAAAAAGTTTTGAAAAGATCAAGCCACACGGGTTCTGAGCCGCTGTCGTAATAGTTCGTGCCTGTACACTCGGCTGTTATGCAAGGCAGACCGGTTTTCTTTTCTGCCATACGTTTTAGTGCTCTCATATCCGTGGCAATGACCGCAGGCACAGGCGTGCCTATTATTGCGGTAAAGGCAGGTCTTATCTGCTCACAGGCTTTAGAAAGCTTTTCGATAAGCCTGTCGTCACGTCCCAGAATGGCGTCCATATCACGCAGTCCTGCACTAAAGACTGCACTTTTTTTAGTGAACCAACGAGGTTCGTCAAAGCCGCAGACGTTGCCTGCACAGCCGCCTGCGTCACAAATGACCATAAGTCCACCAAGCTCATAGAGCACTGCCGCCGCTCCCGACTGGTCAGGGGCAAAGGGCGACAAAAGTTTCAAAAGATTTTTCATTTGTCCTCCGCTCCTTTCCCGTCAAGTGCCTTTTCAAGGTCGCAGAAAAGCTTTTTCACTCCTGCATAGCCGAAAGGCTGTATCTCGTCATTAAAGTCCGCTCCTGCTATGTCAGGGTGGTAATAGGCACAGTCCTTGCCGATATAAACGTTCACCCGTTTGTCAGGCTCGTAAAAGAGCATGGTAGGGGAAAGGTTTGAATATATCCTCGTTTCAGGGGAAAGCTGTGCTATCTTTTTCACAAAGCCGAAATTTCGCTCTCCCACAGTTCCGAATATCTCCGCCACCTGAAAGCCGTATCGTATAAGTGCCAAAGACATTTCTATAGGGTCGCAGTTTGAAAACTCGCCCACGGCAAAGCACAGTCCTTTATGCTTTTCTCTAAACTCCGCTATCAAGCCCATGGTCTGGTCATAATACTCTTTATCACAAAGCTCCGCTCCTATCGCCTGACCAAGCAGACGATACTGTGTGGATATCTTATCGGTCTGAAAAACTCTCGCAAGCTCTATGAAAGGTATTTTAAGCTCCTGCTCCATTTGCTGAGCCGCATACCTTGCCTCGGCATTGAGCACAAGGGAAAAATTCGCTTGTGACATTTTTTCATATTCCTCAAAGGTATCGCACCTTGAAAGTTCTCTTATGGTCTTTACGCCTGCACTTTTCAGCAGGCTGTAAAGCTCGCAGTCCTCCTGCAACGGTGAGAAGTATCCTAAGATATTCACCTCGTCAGACTTTCTCTTGCGTGGTTTCAGCAGAGAATACACCGACTTTCTCACAGACGCCATAGGCGGCAGACGCTTTTCTCTTGTGAGGGCATACATATAGCAAGGCACAACAGGCACGCCTGCTCTGTCGCTGCACTTTCTGCAAACTCTGTCCATATCAGTGCCCAGCAGAGCGTCAACGCAGGTTATACATATCATCACCGCTGATGGGGTATAGTCAAGACTTTGACAGACCTCCTCAACGGCTTTTGGTATCTTTGTAAGGTGTCTGCCTGTGACGATATCGGTATCGTCAAGCAGCAGGTAGAAAAATCTGTCCCCATAGCCGCTTTCCGCACTGAGCATGGTTGTGTTTCGTCCGCAGCAGGCAGGTGCAACAAGGAGCATAACAGAGCCAGGCACTGCAAGGCCTGCTCTTTTCACGCCAAATCCCTGTGCACCGGGTGAATTGAACGCCAGCGTTGCAGGGGAGCTATAGATAAGGTGCTTTGCAGAGAGCAGCTCGTCAGGGATATTGTCTTTTCCCATTTTTGCAAGCTGCGCCGCTGTTATGTAAAAGGCTTTACTCATTGTTATCCTCCTGAATAAGGGTCTGTGCAAGCTTTAAAAAGCACCTTGCCGCCTGACAGTCAGGCTCACCCTCAATGACGGTCATGCCCTTATCCTCACATCTTATGATATCGTCACTTCTTGGAATATCCGCAACGATATCAAGCCCTGCGTTGTCTGCAAAGGCTCTGACCTTTTCTTCCTCGCCCTCAACGTTTCGCCTGTTCATGACGATACCACGGACTTTAGCATAGCTCCTGTCGGCAAAATTTTTCACCGCACTGTTTATATTATTTGCCGCATACAAAGCCATTTTCTCACCTGAGGTGACGATAAGCACCTTTGAGGCGTAGCCCTCTCTGATAGGTGCGGCGAAACCTCCGCACACAACATCACCGAGGACGTCATAGAGCACAACGTCAGGCTTATATTTTTCAAATAGTTTCAAGTCCTCAAGCAGGCTGAACGTTGTGATTATACCTCTGCCTGCACAGCCAAGCCCAGGGGTAGGACCGCCTGTTTCGATACAAAGCACTCCGCCGTAGCCCTCTTTGGATATCTCCTCGATACTTTCAGGCTCATCGTCATGCTCTCTGAGATAATTCATCACAGGCATGACAGGCTCGCCGCCCAAAAGATTTATGGTGGAGTCAGCCTTAGGGTCACAGCCAATTTGTATAACTCTTTTTCCAAGACTTGCGAATGCGGCGGCAAGATTTCCCGTAACAGTGGATTTTCCTATTCCGCCCTTTCCGTAAACGGCTATTTTTATCATATAAGTATCCGTGCAAAAGCACGTTCCTCCTTTTTATAGGTTAAGTATTTTGCTTACGTCTTTATCTATCAGGTCTGGGATATCTTTAAGAAAGCATCTTCCTGAAAAAGCAACGTGAGGCAAAGGCACGAATGCTGACCATTTGCATATAGGTTTGAAAAGAGGGTCTGCGATAACAGTTTCATGCTGAGAAAAGAGCCTTTCAAGTTTCTCTTCCCCCTCGCAGAAAATATCCTCCGCTGAGAGCACCTGACTGTTTCTTACGCCCACAGTCGCCACAGCCTTTGCACCAAGTTCAGCCGCAAGGGACGCTGCGAAAACGCTTTCCCCTGTGACGATGATGTCTGAATTTTTCAATTTTTTGTCGGTGCAGGCATTGATACAAACGCCCTCTGACACTGCCCTTTTAAGGTCGGAGGAAAGCTTTTTGGAAAAGCTTTTTCCCACAGGCACGCCCACAACATAAGGCACGCCATAGGTATCGAAAAGATACTCCGCTGACGCAATTCCGTCTGAGGATATAACAAGGCTCACAGCCGCCTCTGACGCTGATGATATCTCTTCAAGACTGCTGTCCATGGCAAGGCAGCTTTTCACAGAAAAGCCGTTATCCAAAAGCCACTTTTTTATGGAACTTACGCTGGTGTTCACCGAAAAGTCAAGAGGCGTTGCACCGATGATGTTCACCGAACCAGCCTGCGTTTTCTTTTTCTCGTGGCAAAAAAGCTTTACAAGGCTCAAAAAAGCCCCCTCCGCACCGTGAAGATAAGAATGTGTGCCGTTTGTGTCAACATAAAACGTGGTCAGACCTGTTTCACACTCTATCTCCTCAGCCGCCGCACTATAGTCAAAACCTGTCATTGCAGGCATAGGCGAACCACACAGGGCTATGAACCGTGGGGAAAGCTCTTTGGCGGCTTTCGTTACGTCACAAATGAATTTGCCGTCATTGCCCATAACGGCGTCCGACTCGGTGAGTGCGGAAATATATATCATGCTTTTGCGGTCATACCAACGAGGTTCATCGTGTGTGGCATAGGTTGAATTACAGCCTGATGCGTCATGAACGACGGTCATTCCACCAAGCTCATAAAGTGCCGAACAGACCCCTGAGGTATCCGCCGCATATATTGATATCACTTTTGAATTCATAGGCAGCTTTCACACCCCCAGCCTTTATGCTGTATCACTTTACGTCTGTCCTTTTTGTTCTCCACTCCGTCAATGATAAGCTCCGCAAGCATTTTTATGCCCTCAAAGCCATATCCGCCGCCACCTGCGACTATATCAACGAAGTTATCGGTCTGGCAGAAAAACGCCGCTTTCTGACCTATGGCAAGATACTTTTCACTGCACTGTGAAAACTCCATTTTCACATTCACTGTGGAGAAGATATCAAGCTCAGGGCAATGTTCTTTGAGCCACGCAAAGTCTGCTCTTTCTTCCTCGGAAAAGCTGTCGGCGTAGCAGCGTTTCACGTTAAAGCCCTTTTCTAAAAGCAGTCTGCAAAGTCCAAGCGGACGTGGCACAGCGGTATAATCCACTGCCACAGGCATATCACCCACCACCTCAAGGGCACGGGCTAAAGCCTTGTCAGCACTTTCCCTATCAGCCGCAAGGTCTGGCATTTGCACACCAAGTTCGCTGCAAAGCCTGCGGTAAAGGCTTTCTATCTCGTCATAGCCATAGCACAGCGGCAGATACAAATGCTTTGTGCCGAGCCGTCTTTCAAGCTCCTCTCCTGCTGATTTCGCCGCAGGGATATAGGTGATATTCAAAGAGCTTTCCGCCATAGCGAGATACTCTTCATAGGTCTTGCACTTTGTTATATCCAAAAGCTCAAAGCCTGCTGAATTTATTATCCTCACAAGCTCTGAAGAGCCGTCAGTCGCTCTGTCACAGCCTATTATCGCAGCTGTTTTAGGTTTCTTTTCGCACTTTTCCAGCGGCTCATAAAGCTGTTTTCTCATGAGGCTGTCGGGGGAGATAGACTTTCTCATGGTAGGCGTCATATAGCAGTCGATAAAATGCACCTGCGGAAACATTTCCGAAAGCTGGTCTATTATCATTTTGAAGTCACAGCCTGCAAAAAGGTGGACGCAGCTTAGAAAAAGCAGCACACATTTTGGCTTTTCATCAAGCCTTTTTATGATATCGCTCACGCCGTCGATAACGTCCTGTTCCATTGTGCCGTCATACAAGTCCTGCTCAGAAACAGTCACCCATGACATTCTATCCATGGCGTTCATCTCTGCCGCCGTCAGTATAACTCCCCTCAGGCAGCCTTGTGCACAGACAAATATCTGCCGTGACTCAGGAATGAGCATACCGGTATGGACGATATTCCACACGCCTCTTGTTGGAGGATTGTATTCAAGTCCGCTTTGAAAAGGTGCAGGAAAATCAGCCTTTGTTATATTGATGCCGTTGTCTTTTATCATTTTTCTTCTCCGATTTTGCACAGGGCGGAAATTTTATCCGCCAATGCTCTATACTGCTTTGCCGCACTGCTTTCAGGAAAAGCCTCCATAACGGTCTTGTGCATATCCTCAGCCTCGCTCACAAGCTCACTTCTGTCTATCTCTGCTATCACCGAGCTGCCAAAGTCGGCGGCAAGCTCCGCCGCTTTTTCGTCCTCGTTTTTTACGTTACGTCTGTTAAGGATAAAACCGCCCAGTGTTGCATAGCCACGGCTTTTGAAATTATCCACCGCCATTGCGATATTTGCGGCGGCGTATATGGACATATTCTCTCCTGAGGTGATGATAAATACCTTATCGGCGTAGCCCTTTCGCATGGGCATTGAAAAGCCTCCGCACACAACGTCGCCGAGGACGTCATAGATTACAACGTCAGGCTGATATTTTTCATACGCACCCTTTTTTTCAAGCTCTTCAAGTGCGGCGATTATACCTCTTCCTGCACAGCCAAGTCCCGGTACCGGTCCGCCTGCCTCAACGCACACAACGCCGTTATATCCAACGCAGGTCATATCTTCAAGTTCAAAGCCCTCGCCCTTTCGCACAAGGTCAAGAACGGTGGGTATCCTCTCTCCGCCGTGAAGAAATATGGTGGAATCAGCCTTAGGGTCACAGCCTATCTGCATGACCTTCAGCCCTTTTTCAGCCAGTGCCGCACTGACGTTTGACGCCGCAGTGGATTTTCCTATTCCGCCTTTTCCGTAAAAAGCAAGCTTTATCATTATCTGTGATCTCCTCTTGTGATCTTTATTTTATAGCCTATAGACTCCATTCGTCTTTCAAGGCAAGCCCTGCACTGTGCAGACTCGTCACCTGTGCATATCTTGTTGTCATAGAGCATATATTTTTTTCTCACCGCCATAGGCGAAAGATTTGGCATTATAACATTTGCACCTGACAGCACGCCTTGTTCACGGCCTTTAGGGTCGATAGTGCCCAAAGCGGTGGTGGCAGGCAGCAGAACATCGGGGAGCATTATTCTGCAAAGGCTGAGCATAAAAAGCGTAAGCTCATATGACCCCTGCGGACAGCTGCGAAAAGGCGTATCCTTATGCGGCAGAAAAGGTCCTAAGCCTATCATTTCGGGCTTGAAACTGCACATAAACTCCATATCCTCGGCAAGGCACTCAGCCGTCTGATATGGTGAGCCTATCATCATTCCGCAGCCTGTCTGATAGCCTATCTCTTTAAGGGCAAAAAGGCACTCCATTCGATTTTTCCATGACATTTCTGCGGGGTGGAGCTTTTTGTAATGCTCCTCGTCGGCGGTTTCGTGCCTGAGAAGATATCTGTCAGCACCAGCCTTAAAAAAAGCCTCATAGTCCTCACGGCTTTTCTCGCCAAGGGACAATGTCACCGCACAGTCAGGGTGACGCTTTTTTATCTCTCTGACGATACCGCAGAGCATTTCCCTGTCATAAAAGGCGTCCTCGCCACTTTGGAGCACAAAGGTACGAAAGCCATAGCCGTAGCCCTCGTCACAGCACTGCAAGATCTCCTCGGCGGTAAGCCTATATCTGCTCACGTTGCCATTTGAACGCCTTATTCCGCAGTAAAGGCAATCGTTTTTGCAGATGTTTGAAAACTCCACGATACCTCTTATGTAAATATCCCTGCCGAACATTTCCTGAGCAATGCCCCTTGCAAGCTCCGCCGCATATATCCTGTCGCTTTCGTCATGCTCTTTTATTACCCTCACCCAATCTTCATGGGAGAGCTGTTTTTCTTTGTTAAGTCTGTCAATAAGTTCTTTGACCGCCACGCTTATCATCAAGCTCCTTTACAAGATGTGGGAACACCTCTATGCTCCTTTTCAGTATGCCTTTCATGTAGGCAATAGCAATGCCGTAATTTGTGAACGGCACGCCTGCGTCATCTGCACATTTCATTCTGTATGTAAGCTCTCTTGAGCCGAGCATACAGCCGCCGCAGTGTATACAAAGTGCAAAGTCCGAAAGCTCCTCAGGAAAGCCATGACCTGAGGACAATGTTATATCAAGTTCCTTGCCTGTATATTCTTTCAGCCAGTTTGGCAGCTTTACCGAGCCTATATCACCGCACTGTCTATGATGAGTGCAGCCCTCTGATATAAGCACCTTGTCGCCGTCTTTTAGCCTGTCGATAGCTTTCACGCCCTTTACTGCGGCGTCAAGAAAACCTTTATATCTCGCCATTAGTATAGAAAACGAGGTGAGAGGTATATCCTCAGGGGTATCCTTTGAAACTCTTCCGAACGCCTGACTGTCTGTTATAACAAGTGCAGGCTTTTCTATCCTGCCAAGCACTCCAGAAAGCTCCGTTTCTCTCACCACCACCGCACAGGCGTTAGCCTCAAGAACATCTCTTATGGCTTGCTGCTGAGGGAGGATAAGTCTGCCCTTTGGTGCGGCACTGTCGATAGGCGTAACAAGCACCACCATATCGTTAGGCTTTATAAGGTCGCCAACCAGCCGCATTGTCATGGTATCAGTTTCCGTAAGCTTTGCAATGGCTTTTTTCAGCTCCTCGATGCCGGTATGCTCTTTTGCACTGACATACACTGCACCCTCCTCTTTTTTGATATCAGACAAAAGGTCGGCTTTGTTTTTTGCTATCACAAAGGGGATATTTTTCTCTTTGAATATTGAGATGAGCTGCTTTTCACACTCTCCCAGTGGTATCGTGCAGTCGGCGACAAGCACTGCACAGTCTGTTCTGTTCAATATCTGCTTAGTCTTTTTCACACGCAGCTCCCCAAGGTCGCCTTCGTCGTCGAAGCCTGGAGTATCGATAATGACCACAGGTCCAAGGGGCAAAAGCTCCATTGCCTTTGTAACAGGGTCGGTGGTAGTGCCCTTTGTGTCAGATACCACTGCAAGGTCCTGATTTGTCACTGCGTTCACAACGCTTGATTTTCCTGCGTTTCGTCTGCCGAAAAATCCTATATGAATACGTTCTCCGCTTGGTGCGTCATTAAGTCCCACTGCAAAAACTCCTCTCAATAAAATAAGCCATACCCCTGAGGATACAGCTTTGATAACAAAAAAGGCTATGCTTGCTCATAAAAAACCTAATCCACGGGCGAACGCTGTTCGCCCCTACATGAGTAGAGATAGGGCTTTCTATCTGCTTTTTACTTTTTCTGCTTGATGTGTATTCTTTCGCCTTAAAGGAGAAAACTCGTTTTCGGCGTCAGGGTCACAAATATTATTTTTTACTGCGGCGAATAAAGGGTCTTGGCGGTCACGCCCTCAAGCCTGCCTATCTTGCCTGCAAGAGAGTTTATAACGTCCTGCGGTGCGTCGATAGCCACGCTTATTATGTTCATGCCACGCTCACGGTATGGCAGACCCATTCGTCCTATTATATGATCGGCGTGCTCATGCAAAATGGCGTTTATTGCCTGAGCAGAGCCGTTGTCGTGTGCGATTATTGCAAGTATTGCCACACGGGTATCCATAAAACACCCCCGTAATATAAAAATGTACTTTGTCTTACTTTATCTTATTTTATGATAGCACAATTTGTCGGAGTTGTCAACAAATATCCCCTCTTTGAAAAAACATTTAAACAAAATATACATAGCAGCATCAAATATATGAAATATGCTCTTGACAAGCAAAGTTAGCCGTGGTAAACTTATTTGTAGAGTTCTTTTAGATAAAAGATAAGAATAAAATATAGCTATGGAGGATAAAAACATGACTCTTGACAAGCTTAAAACGGGAGAGTCCGCCGTGATAAAAGCGGTAGGCGGCGAGGGTGCACTAAGACTGCGTTTTCTCGACATGGGACTGATACCGAAAACAAAAGTGAAAATGTTAAAGCGTGCTCCTATGGGCGACCCTCTGGACATTGTACTCAGAGGCTACGAGCTTACCCTGAGGATAGAGGACGCAAAGAACATAGAAATAGAAAAGACAGAGGAGAATGAACATATATGAGATTTGCCCTTGCAGGAAATCAGAACTGCGGAAAGACCACGCTTTTTAACGCCCTCACAGGCTCAAATCAGCACGTCGGCAACTTTCCGGGAGTAACGGTGGATCAAAAGGTGGGCGACATAAAGGGGCAGAAAAACTGCACAGTTGTCGACCTGCCAGGAATATACTCCCTCAGACCTTACACGCAAGAAGAGATCGTTACCCGTGACTACATAATAAACGAAAAACCTGACGGCATAATAAACATTGTTGACGCCACAAACATTGAGCGAAATCTTTATCTCACTTTACAGCTCCTTGAGCTGCGTGTGCCAATGGTGCTTGCACTGAACATGATGGACGAGGTGAGGGCTAACGGCGGAACTATCGACGTAAAAATGATGAGCGACGCCCTTGGCATACCTGTCATACCAATAAGTGCAGCAAAGGGCGAGGGTATCTCAGACCTTATCGACAAGGCTGTGGAGACCGCACGAAACAAGACAAAGCCTGTGGTCACGGACTTTTGCTCAGATGATTCCGCTGTGCACAGATGTATACACGCAGTTGTGCACCTTATCATGGATCACGCTAATCGAGTTGGCATACCGCCGAGGTTTTGTGCGTCAAAGCTTATCGAGGGTGACAAGAACATTGAAGATCAGCTGGAGCTTAACCAAAACGAGCTTGAACTTCTTGAACACTGCATAGTGGAAATGGAGGACGAATCGGGGCTTGACAGAAATGCGGCAATGGCGGATATGCGGTATGACTTTATCGAAAAAGTCGTTGCCATAAGCGTTGTGAAGTGCCACGAGAGCCGTGAACACAAGCGGAGCGTGAAAATAGACCGAATACTAACGGGAAAATACACTGCTCTGCCCGTATTTTTCGGCATAATGTTCCTTGTGTTTTTCCTGACGTTCAATGTTATCGGCTCGACGCTTTCCGACTGGCTTTCCCTTGGTATCGACAAGCTCACCGCTCTTGCGGACAAGGGTCTGACCGCATACGGCATAAACCCTGTTGTGCACAGCCTGATAATAGACGGAGTTTTCGCAGGCGTGGGCAGTGTGCTTAGTTTTCTTCCTATAATAGTCACGCTGTTTTTCTTCCTTTCCATACTGGAGGACACAGGCTACATGGCACGAGTGGCATTTGTAATGGACAAGCTGCTCAGGAAGATAGGTCTTTCGGGACGCAGCTTTGTGCCTATGCTCATAGGTTTCGGCTGCTCAGTTCCTGCCATAATGGCAACAAGGACGTTGGTTTCAGACCGTGACAGAAAAATGACCATTTTGCTCACCCCTTACATGAGCTGTTCGGCAAAGATACCTATTTACGCAGTTTTCTGTGCGGCATTTTTCAAAAAATATCAAGCACTTGTGATGATAGGCTTATACATAACAGGCATGATACTTGGGATAATAGTGGCGTTGATACTGAAAAACACAGCATTCCGTGGCAAGCCGGTGCCATTTGTAATGGAGCTGCCTAACTACCGTCTGCCGTCTGCAAAAAGCGTGGGACTTCTTTTGTGGGACAAGGCTAAGGATTTTATACAGAGGGCTTTCACGGTGATATTCTTTGCCACCATAATAATATGGTTTCTTGAAACCTTTGACGCAAAGCTCAACGTTGTCAAGGATTCTTCCGACAGCCTGCTCGCTCTTATCGGTCAGGCTATATCGCCGATATTCAAGCCTTTGGGCTTTGCCGACTGGAGAGTGACCACCTCCCTCATTTCAGGCTTTACGGCAAAAGAGGCTGTTGTGAGCACAATGGCAGTGCTTATGAACACAAGCACTGCAAATCTTGGCACTGCTCTTTCGGGAGCATTCTCCACCCTTTCCGCACTGAGCTTTCTCGTATTCACCCTTCTTTACACCCCATGCGTTGCGGCGGTGGCGACCATAAAGAGAGAACTTAACTCAAGGATACAGACCGTAGGCGTTGTGATAATGCAGTGCATGGTTGCATGGCTTTGCGGCTGTGCGGTATATCAGATAGGAGCGTTATTATGAATCTCGCTGACTGGATAGTGGTGATACTTCTGCTTTTATGGGCAGTGGTGGCGGCAGTGAGCATATCAAGGCAAAAGAAAAGTGGAAAATGCTGTGGCTGTTGCTCACACTGTCACAGCAGATGCGGCAAAAAATAAGGCATAAAAGTAGCGGAGAACTGCAAAAAGAATGCGTTCTCCGCTGTTTGCATTAATACATAAGCAACAACATGGAAATTAAAAATTTACAATGCATCTGACTTTTTTCGTTAATACACCTGACAAATAAGCAAAAATGTGATATAATATAGCTTAGGGCGAAGTTATCTACCCTGTTTTTTTGAGATACGGTTAGCTCAATCTAACTTTATAAAGAAAACCAACTTAGAAAGGTCGGTATTATGAAGAAACAATTTTTTAGCAATGAGAAAGACGGTTTTTATGGTACATATTATGAAAACCCAAAGGGTGCAAACTGCACAATGATAGGTCTGTTCGGCGACGATCCTAATGACTTTATGGCAAAGTGCGGAGCAAAATGGCTTCACAAAAATGGCGTGAACGTTATGTGTATGTCACCTGACGTGAAGAACTACAGCCATGTGAACTTCCCGCTTGAAAGGATAGAGACCGCTATAAAGTGGCTCAAAAGTCATGGAAACAAGAAGATAGGCATAATGGGAATGAGTACGGCAGGAATGGATTCCCTTGTGGCAGCTTCATATTTTCCTGACATAACACTAACTTTCGGTCTTACGCCAAGCGACTTTGTATGGCAGGGCTTTGAGCAGGGCGAAAAAGACGGCTGCAAGGAATGGCCTATCCCTGACGTTTCCACACTTTCATGGCAGGGCAAGCCGCTTGCCTATATGCCGTTCGTTTATGCCCACCCTGAATACTATCACAAAATAGAAGAAGAAACCAAAGGCTCGGGAGATATAACACGAAGCACGCACCTTTTTATCGACTCTGAAAAGGCAAGAGAACATACAGAGGAAGAAATGATAAAGGTTGAGAACATCAAGGGCAAGCTTATAATGGTGGGTGCTGATGACGACAGCTTCTGGGAGGCAGGAAAATACGTCCGCCGCATGGATAAGCGTTTGAAAGAACGCCCTCACGAGTGCGATTACGAAGCCCTGACTTACGAGCACGGAACGCACTTTGTGCTTCCTGAGACAATGCTCAGAAAAGCACTCCCTGTGGGACTTAAATTCGTAATGAAATTTATTTTCAAGGCTGCAAAGGACTACCCTAAGGAGTGCGAGCAGACAAGAAAGGATATCGACAGACGACTTTCTGCGGCTTTAAAACAGTGGGTAGCTGAATAAAAAAGCCCATAAAATACGCTATTTTGTTGACATATCACAGATCTTTCAGATAAAAGTGATCCATAGTGCTGTGGACAACGAATTTCGGTCGCTCTATCTGCTTAAAGCCCAGCTTTTCGTATAATCTTATTGCAATTTTGAGGTTGGTATGGGTTTCAAGGTAAAGCTTTTTATAGCCGTTTTCCTTTGCCCAGTTTTCAGCCATACTCATAAGCTCCCTGCTGTAGCCTTTACCTTTTGCAGAGTCGTTAAGATACAGTTTTTGCAGTTCTGCCCAGTTTGGAACGCCTTTAAGCTCAGATATCCCCACGCCGCCTACGACCTGCTCGCTTTCGTCTAAAGCTGTAAAATACACACGTTTCTCGCCGACGCTGTTATAATATGCACTCAAATGGTCAAGCTCAGGGTCAAAATAAACTGTCCCCGGAATATCCAGATCTGCTCTTTTAAGATTTTCTCTTACTATAGCTGCAATGCTCTCGTCATCAGCCTCAGTTATTTTTCTGTATTTCAGCATTTTAGCTCAACGACCTTTCCTGTTTCAGAGCATTAGCCCTTAGGCTTTTTCATAGTCAGTGAGATACGCTTTTTCCTTAGGTCAACATCAAGTACCCAAACTTTCACTACCTCGCCGACCTTTACGACCTCAAGAGGGTGCTTTATATATCTGTCGCACATCTGAGAAATGTGCACAAGTCCGTCCTCATGAACGCCGATATCAACGAACGCACCGAAGTCTATAACGTTTCTAACCGTGCCCATAAGCTCCATGCCAGGTTTCAGGTCTTTAAGCTCCATAATGTCGCCGCTCCTCATAAGCGGTGGCGGCAGCTCATCACGAGGGTCACGGCCAGGCTTTTCAAGCTCTCCCACTATGTCCTTGAGGGTCGGTGCACCGATACCGATATCTGCGGCAAGCTTTTTCATGCCCATTGCATTGACCTTTTCTGCTATCTGCTTTACATCGCCCATATCCGCAAGGCTCAGTCCGCATCTGTCGATAAGAGCCTGTGCGGCCTTATATGACTCAGGGTGAACAGCAGTGTTGTCAAGAGGATTTTTTCCTCCACGAACTCTCAAAAATCCTGCACACTGCTCAAATGCCTTTGCTCCAAGCTTTGGCACTTTCATAAGCTGCTTTCTCTCTGTGAAAGCACCGTTCTCCTCACGATAGGAAACGATATTCTTTGCCACGGTCATGTTTATTCCCGAAATGTAAGACAGCAGCGAGTATGACGCCGTATTAAGGTCAACGCCAACTGAGTTTACGCAGTCCTCAACAATGCCCTTCAAAGCCTCGTCCATTCTCGCTTTTGGCATATCGTGCTGATACTGTCCCACGCCTATTGCCTTAGGGTCTATCTTCACAAGCTCCGCCAGAGGGTCTTGCAGACGGCGTGCTATAGAAACTGCCGAACGCAGCGAAACATCATACTCAGGGAACTCCTCAGCCGCAAGCTTTGACGCAGAATAAACTGACGCACCTGCCTCAGACACCACCATGTAAGAAACTTTCTGCGGTATCTCTTTAAGCAACTCTGCTGTGAACTGTTCTGTTTCTCGTGAGGCTGTGCCGTTGCCGATAGATATGGTGGTAACGCCGTATTTCTTTATAAATCCCGTCAAAATACGTTTTGCACGTTCAGTGTCCTTTCTCGGCGGAGTGATATAGATTATCGCCGTGTCGAGCACCTTGCCTGTGGCGTCAACCACAGCGGTCTTACAGCCGTGGGCATATCCTGGGTCAAGACCAAGGGTAACGGTATCCTTAACAGGCGGCTGCATAAGGAGCTGTCTGAGGTTTGAAGAGAACACCTTTATCGCACCCTCCTGAGCGTTTGCCGAAAGTTCAGCCCTTATCTCACGCTCTATGGACGGATAGATGAGCCTTTTGTAGCCGTCCTCGCAGGCAGCCGTAACAAGCTTTCCGCACTCTGACTTATTTTTCACATATCTTGACACGCAGGCTCTCTCTCCTGCTCCCTCAGGCACATTCACTGATACCTTCAGCACGCCCTCTTTTTCGCCTCTGTCCAAAGCCAAAACTCTGTGACCTGCTATCTTTCCCACAGCCTCAGCGTAGTCATAATAATTCTCATACACCGACTCGGCATTCTCGTCAGACGCTTTTGAGCTTATCACGCCTATCTGCGAAAACAGCGTTCTTATGTATTTTCTCAGGTCAGCGTCGTCAGAGATATCCTCCGCAATGATATCCATTGCACCCTGCAACGCCTCATCAGCCGACTTCACGCCCTTTTCCTCATCAATGAATTTTGCACCCTCAGCCTGTGGGTCAGTTTTCATATCCTGCTCTATGATAAGTTTTGCCAGCGGTTCAAGCCCCTTTTCTCTTGCCACAGAGGCTCTTGTCTTACGCTTTGGCTTGAACGGTCTGTAAATGTCCTCGACCTCCACAAGGGTCTTTGCATTTGCGATAGCCGTCATTATCTCGTCTGTCATCTTCTCCTGCTCGGCGATAGAAGAGATTATCTCGCCTTTACGCTTTTCAAGATTTCTAAGATATGTGAGCCTGTCGCTTATCTCTCTGAGCACCTGATCGTCCAGCGAGCCTGTCAGCTCTTTTCTGTATCGTGCAATAAACGGTATAGTCTTATCGTCATCAAGCAGTGCCACAGTGTTGTCTATCTGCTCCTGCCTAAGCTTGAATTCTTCCGCAAGGGTCTTATTAATATCCATGTTTTTACCAATCCTTCTTATTACTTTTTGCGTATCATCATATATATCATTATAACATATTTTCATAAAAAGTGCAACGAAAATGCTGTCGCAAAATATTATATTATACATATAGGATTTATCAGAAAATTAATAAAAGCAGGCAAAAATCCACTTGAAAAAAGGGCTTGGATATGTTATCATAAAAGAATAAAACAGTATTCAGGAGTGTTTATATGCTAAATCAGTTTTCAAGGACCGAGCTTTTGTTCGGCAAAGAGGCAATGGAAAAGCTCAGCCACAGCAGGGTGGCAGTTTTCGGCATTGGTGGCGTGGGAGGCTATGCTGTTGAGGCACTTGCAAGGAGCGGCGTTGGCGAGCTTGACCTTATAGATGATGACAGAGTTTGTCTGACAAACATTAACCGTCAGATATTCGCAACAAGAAAAACAGTGGGCAGATACAAGGTCGATGTGGCGGAGGAACGTGTCCATGACATTTGCCCTGACATAAAGGTGAACACATACAAGTGCTTTTATATGCCTGACACTGCGGATCAGTTCGATTTTACTCAGTATGATTATGTTATCGACGCCATTGACACTGTCACAGGCAAGCTCGAAATAATAAAGCGTGCAAACGCCGCAGGAACGCCTGTTATATCCTCTATGGGTGCAGGCAACAAGCTTGACCCTACAGCATTCCGTGTGGCTGATATCTATCAGACAAAGGTCTGCCCGCTTGCTAAGGTAATGAGGCGTGAGCTTAAAAAGGCTGGTATAAAGTCGCTGAAAGTGGTCTATTCAGAGGAACAGCCTATCAGACCAAAAGAGGACATGGCTATCTCCTGCCGCCAGCACTGCATATGCCCTCCTGGCACAGAAAGAAAATGCACTGTCCGCCGTGACATACCGGGGTCAACAGCATTTGTTCCGTCAGTAGTGGGACTTATCGTTGCAGGAGAAGTTATAAAGGATATTGCAAACAAGTAAAAAAATACATCATTTATCTGTAGGGGCGAACAGTGTTCGCCCGCCTTTTGTTGTATAAAAAATACCGCCGAGAAAATCCTCAGCGGTATTTTTTTATTTCTCTTTTAACGCCTCCGAAAGCGTTCTCCAGCCAAGCATCGCACACTTTACTCTTGCAGGCATATGTGAGATATCCTTGAGGGCTGACGCCTCTTCTAGGCTGTCTATCTCCTCGTCGGACGCCTCGCCTCTTATCATTCTCATGAAAATGTCCGCATATTCCAAAGCCTTTTTCTTGCTCTGACCTATTATCATGCCGAGCATTATATCCGTTGACGCCTGAGATATCGCACAGCCGTCGCCCACAAACGCTCCGTCCGTGATGATATCGCCGTCAGTTTTCAGCTTTAACTGTATCTCGTCGCCGCAGCTTGGATTTATTCCGTCCAGCACAATGTCTGCGTCCTCTATATCATGCTTGAAATCAGGGTGCATATTGTGCTCTGTAAGTATCTCATTGTAAAAATTTCTATTTTCCATAACCCATTCGCTCCCTGACAGTTGAAAGACTGTCTAAAAATTTGTCTGCGTCCTCTTTGGTATTGTAAAAAGCAAAGCTTGCTCTCACTGTTGAACGATAGCCAAGGTATTCAAGCAGCGGCTGTGCACAGTGATGACCTGCTCTTACTGCAATGCCATCTGCCGCAAGTATCTCGCTCACGTCATGAGGGTGAACTTTGTCCACCGTAAAGGTCAAAATGCCGTTATGCTCCTCCGCAAGTTCCGAGCCAAGTATGTTTATGTGAGCAATTTCTTTCATTTTCTCAAAGGCATATGACGAAACTTCAAGCTCTCTTTTGTGTATCTCCTCAAAGCCAATGCCATTCACATAGTCTATAGCCGCTTTCAGTCCCACAGCACCTGCCGCATTGACAGTGCCAGCCTCGAACTTGTGAGGCAGCTCAGCATACACCGCCGATGTCCTTGACACCGACTCTATCATCTCGCCGCCTGTAAGAAACGGCGGCATTTTTTCGAGCAGCTCACGCCTGCCGTAAAGCACGCCTATGCCCATAGGTCCATAAAGCTTGTGACCTGAAAACGCAAAGAAATCCACCCCAAGCTTTTTCACGTCCACCGCAATATGCGGCGTGCTCTGTGCACCGTCTGCCACCATAACAGCATTTTTGCTGTGAGCAAGCTGTGCAAGCTTTTCTATAGGATATTCTCTGCCAAGCACGTTTGAAAGCTGCGTCACCGCCACTATCTTAGTGCGGTCTGTGATAAGCTTTTCCGCCTTGTTAAGGTCAAGACTGCCGTCCTTTTCACATTCAAGGAATTTAAGCTCCGCACCCGTCCGCCTGCAAACCATTTGCCACGGCAAAAGGTCGCTGTGGTGTTCCATTATGGAAACCACCACCTCGTCGCCCTTTTTCAAATTAGAAAGCCCATAGCTGTATGCCACAAGATTTATGCTCTCTGTGGTGTTGCGTGTAAAAATTATCTCCTGCACAGACTTCGCACCGATAAAGTCACGCACCGCCTTTCGTGCATTCTCATAATCCTCCGTTGCCTGAACGCTCAGCTCATAAATGCCACGGAGAGGATTTGCATTGTGGCAGGTGTAAAAATCTTTTTCAGCGTCAATAACGCATTTCGGTCGCTGTGCAGTTGCAGCGTTGTCGATATAAACCGTTTTATCCTGCATAAGAAGTGGAAAATCCGTCTTGTATCCCTGCATTTATCTCATTCCTCTGTATCAGTTTTTATTCCCATGGCTTTTTCAGCCTCCGCCGCAAACTCGCCGTCCTCAGCCATATGGATAAGCCTTTCAACAGCGGCGTAAGCCATTATCCTCTCGGCAGTTTCACGGTCAATGCCTCTGCTTTCAAAATAGAACATAGTGTCAGCGTCAAGCTCGCCGATAGTAGCACCGTGAGTGCCCTCCACATTTTCCTCTGCACAAAGAATAAGCGGAACAGTCTTGTTCACCACATCGTCCCCAAGCATGAGCACAGTTTCGTTCTCGCTGCCCACGGAATCGGCAGAGCCTTTCTTGAAATCTATCGTTCCACGGAAAACCTTTTTCGCACTGTCGGTCAAAGCACCGTTCACAGTGATAAGGCTCTCCGTCTTTTTGCCAAAATGGTCAGCCACGATGTTATAGTCTATAGTCTGTGAATTTCTTCCCAGATAAGCGGCGTCAGCGTCAAATCTCGCTCCGTCACCGCTGAGAGTAACGTGGTCGTCGCTGTAAATATCGCCGCTGCCTATCATGACAGTCATAATGTGAATATGAGAACCTTCCCCACATTCCGCCCTGACCTCGTGGCGGACAAGTCCGTTTTCTGACGGTTCAAGGAGCATGACGAGCCTTACGTTCGCACCCTCGTCAAGGGTAACGTTCACCCTTGACAGCATAGGAGCGTTTCCTCTGCAAACTTCAAAAACAACGCCCTTTGCAGCCTTTTCAGCCGTTACGTTCACGACCTTTTCAGTATAACCCTCTGCACCGCTGTTGTCAAGCCTTATAGGCTCGTTCTTTCCATCTTTCTTAAAGATAACGCTTTCCTCAGTTTTCGCTGCACTTTCGCTGTCCCACTGTATCTCGGCACTGTTCACCTTGAGGAAGTTCCACGTTTTTGTCGGCAGCTTGTCTATCAGGATATTTTTAGTCATTTTAAGCACTCCTTTCCCGTCAGCCTATGCTGCCTTTCATTTCAAGTCTTATAAGATTGTTCATTTCCACCGCATATTCCACAGGCAGTTCCTTTGAAACGTTGTCTGCAAAGCCGCTTACAATAAGAGCCCTTGCGTCCTCTTCGGTCATGCCACGGCTCATAAGATAGAAAACTGCGTCGCCGCTTATGCTGCCTATCTTCGCCTCGTGACCGATAGCGGCGTCCTTTGTGCGGATATCCATTGCAGGGATAGTGTCAGACCTTGACTCAGAATCAAGCATAAGTGACTGGCACGATACCGATGACTTAGCCTTTTTCGCACTCTTTTCCACCACAACGCTGCTCCTGAATGTGCTTATTCCGCCGCTCTTGCTTATTGAACGTGTGTTCATAAAGGAGCTTGTGTTCTTGCCCACATGAACGACCTTTGCACCTGTATCAAGATTTTGTCCGCTGCCTGCAAATGTAACGCCTGTGAACTCCATTTTAGAATTGTCGCCCTTCAAAATGCTCATAGGGTAAAGGCAGCCGATATGCGAACCGAATGAACCTGATATCCATTCGATAGTTCCGCCCTCTTCCACAATGGCACGCTTTGTGTTAAGGTTATACATATTCTTCGACCAGTTCTCGATAGTGGAATATCTGAGCTTTGCGTTCTTTTTAACATAAAGCTCCACACAGCCTGCGTGAAGATTTGCAACGTTATATTTCGGAGCAGAGCAGCCCTCGATAAAGTGCAGGCTCGCACCCTCGTCAACTATGATAAGCGTATGTTCAAACTGACCTGCACCCTTTGCGTTGAGCCTGAAATATGATTGCAGCGGTATAGAAAGCTGCACGCCCTTAGGCACATACACAAACGAGCCGCCCGACCACACTGCACCATGCAAAGCCGCAAACTTGTGATCCCTCGGCGTAACAAGTTTCATGAAATATTTTCTCACCATGTCGGCATATTCGCCCTTCATGGCACTTTCGATATCCATATAAACAACGCCCTCCCTAGCTACCTCGGAACGCACGTTATGATAAACAAGCTCCGAGTCATACTGTGCACCAACTCCTGCCAGAGATTTTCTCTCCGCCTGCGGTATGCCCAGTCTTTCAAAGGTGTCCTTTATATCCTGCGGAACGTTTTTCCAGTTGTTCTGCATTTTCGTGTTCGGTCTTACATATGTGGCAATGTTGTCCATATCAAGACCTTCAAGTGACGGACCCCAGTTCGGCGTTGGTATCTCGTTATAGATCTGCAAAGACTGCAATCTGAACTGCTGCATCCATACAGGGTCGTTTTTCTCTTTTGATATCTTCTCTATTATTTCAGGCGTCAGACCGCTTTTTATACGGTAAGCGTCATTTTCAACATCTTTTATATCATAAATACTGCGGTCAATATCCATGACCTGACTTTTTTCTTTCATCATTTTCACCTCGTCCTCTTGCTGCGTGTAATGGCAAAATGCCCCTTACACACTTTTATCAGATAGCCGAAAAGCCCTTTTCGTTTATCTTGTCCACAAGCTCTGCACCGCCGTTTTTCACGATAACGCCGTTTTCCATAACGTGAGCGGCGTCAACAGTGAGAGCCTCCAATATCCTTGTGCTGTGTGTTATAATAAGCAGTGAGCCGTGAACACGCTCTCTGTAAAGCTTTACGCCCTGTGAAACTGTCCTTACTGCGTCAACGTCAAGACCTGAGTCCGTTTCATCAAGTATAGCAAGCTTTGGTTCAAGCATGAGCATTTGCAGAATCTCTGCCTTTTTCTTCTCGCCGCCTGAAAAGCCCACGTTCAGATCTCTGTCTGCATAAGACTCGTCCATGTCGAGCAGTTTCATTGTTTCCGCAAGCTTTTTCTTGAAGTCCCACAATCTCAGACGTGTCTTTGTTTTCTGCTCTAGTGCACTTCTTATAAATGAACTGAGCGTAACTCCCGGCACTTCCAGCGGATTCTGGAACGACAGGAAAATTCCCTTTTTCGCACGCTCGTTCACGGGCATACCAACAATGCTCTCGCCGTCGAAAACTATGTCGCCCTCTGTTACCGTATATGCAGGGTTTCCTGTTATGGCATATCCCAGTGTGGATTTACCGGTGCCGTTAGGTCCCATAAGAACATGAGTTTCGTCATTGTTCACCGTCAGGTCAACGCCGTGCAAAATCTCTTTTTCCCCAACACTTACATGAAGTCCCGTTATTTTCAATAAATTACTGTTTTTCATGATAGATTTCCTTTCCTCTATTGCCCGAAATATAAAACTTTATAAAACCTCATGACGCCTGCTGTCATGAGTTAGATGTTCCTAATAGATATTATACCACAAAAGTATATAAAATCAATAGGAATTTTCAACAAACTATTACCCTAAACTAACTCTTATCAAGCAATCATAACAAAAAATTTTCAATTACCCCTTGACAAATAATATTATATGGCGTATAATATGTTCAACGATATAATATTGTAAAATCAATAATGCTCACATTGAGGGAATTTGACATAGAGAAAGGAGAGATAAAATGGGCTTTCCTATCAGTGCAGGACTGCTTGATTCAATGGTCTTGTCGGTGGTAGACAGGGAAGATACCTACGGCTATGAGATTACACAGTTCATACGCAGTGCGGTAGACGTGTCCGAATCGACATTGTATCCTGTGCTCAGACGGCTGCAAAAAAACGAGCTGCTTGAAACCTACGATAAGGAATATATGGGCAGGAACAGACGTTACTATCATGTTACGCCCAAGGGGGAGGCAGCACTGGCGGAATATCGTCAGGAGTGGACAAAGCATAAGAACATGGTAGACAGTATATTATTAGAAAAAGGTGGAGAAAAAATATGAACAGACTTGAATATCTCACTGCGTTACGCAGACGCCTTGAAGAGGGCGGACTTGCGGAAGATGAAATAAATGACGCTCTGAGCTTTTATGAGGAGATATTCCTTGACGCAGGCTCAGCACACGAGGCTGAAACTGCCGCAAACCTCGGAACGCCTGAGGAGCTTGCAAACAAGATATTGCAAGACAGCGGTATCCATGCACAAGGTGACGCTGTGTTCCAAATGGAATCAGCAACCGACCCCTCTGCGGCTCAGTCCGCAGAACCAGACAGCCGACCACAAAGCGGCTCGCTTGCAAAACTTATCGTGCTTATAATAACAAGCCCTATATGGTTCAGCATTATGTGTGCACTCGCCGCAGTGGCATTGGCGATACTCGCCGCACTCGTATCCATTATAGTCACAGTTTTCGTGGTGGGCTTTTCACTGACCATTGGCGGAATAGTCACACTTTTTACAGTATACCCCGCAGGAATCGCACTTATCGGTGCAGGGCTTATTTGTATCGGACTTGGCGGTCTGATAGTAATGCCTATCATAAGAGGGATATGGCACGGCTGTGTGAGCCTTTTCAACAAATTCACAGACTTTGTCCATAAACTTATAAACTCAAAGGCGGTGGCATAATGACAAAATACGATAACACAGGGGATAAAAAACGCAGACGTTTCCCTGTTTTCCTGACGATACTTATTATCGGCATTGTGCTTATGGTGGTCGGTGCAGTACTTATACAGATAACAAACACCAAAAGCTTAGGCAAGCGTTATTCCTATGATGAGAATTTCGACGGCGGCAGCATAGCAAATATCGACATAGATTTTGCCGCAGGAGCTATTAACATCAAAAAAAGCAGCGATGAAAATATCCACATCACAGGCAAGAATATCCCTGAAAAGCTCAACTTTGCCGCATCTGACGGAAAACTTCAGGTCAAGACTGCCGACAGCTTTTTGCATCTTAACGGCGGATATGTTTCCTTTGACGGCAGTGAACCTGAGCTGACAATAGAACTTCCCGAAAAGCAGTTCGACACAGTGCTCATCGACGCAGGAGCAGGAAAAATGACGCTTTCCGACCTGACCTGCACGAAACTTGACATTGATTTCGGAGCAGGCAGCTCAGAGATAACAAACGTCACCTGCACTGACGAGGCAGATCTCGACATGGGTGTAGGAAAAACAGTTTTCAAAAACTGTACCTTCAACGATTCAGACTTTGACTGCGGTATCGGCGAAACAGATTTCACGGGGAAACTGCTTGGGGACGCTGAGATAGACGGCGGCATAGGCAGCATAAGGTTTGATATCGACGGTTTCAGAGATGACTATAAGATCGATTCAGACGGCAGCGTAAAGATCAGCAGTTCGTCATCAGAAAGCGAACTTCCATACAAAATAAAACTTGATGTTGACAATGGTATCGGCGAAATTTCGCTGAGTTTCAGATAAGGAGTGGTAAAAATGGCAAAACAACTTTACAAATTGAGAGACGGCAGAATAATTTCCGGCGTGTGTGCAGGTCTTGCGGAGTATTTCAACATTGACGTGAACATCGTGCGGATATGTACTGTGGTCATAGGCTGTGCAGGCGGTGCCGGCGTTATCGCATACATTGCTGCGGCAATGCTCTTGCCTGAGAAATAAACAGATATAAACGCAAAAACACGGTCGGATATCGTTCCGACCGTGTTTTTTTCTGCCTTAACGAATATTTTTTCTGTTCATGAAAGTATGTTATCTCTGCACAAATCTACCCACGAGATTTTGTGCAAACAAATGTTTTTATATTTAATTTGGCAACATTTTATTATTTGTTGCATTTTTTATGCAACAAACCGCCGCTTTTTCGGGATAAGTAGGAGGTGATAAAATGGAGGCAATATTAGCAGCATTCATAGCAGCTGCCGCAAGCATAGCCTGTCAGCTTATAATAGCTCATTCTGGTGCAAAAGAGAACAAAAAGTCACAGGAGGCGACCGAGCGGCTTATTATATATAGGATAGATAGGCTTGAAAAAACCGTTTCGGAACACAACGCACTTATTTCGAGAATGGCGGCTGCGGAACAAAAGATAACAGACATGGAAAGGGAGAGATATTCATGAAAGAAAGAATCGCAAAACTCGTCGACGTAAAATCCATTGTGACGCTGCTTATGACCAGTGTTTTCTGTATCCTCACGCTGAAAGGCATTGTGAGCGGAGAGCAGTTCATAACCGTTTTCACAGTGGTGATATCATTCTATTTCGGCATTCAAACGGCGAAAAAATCGGGAGGTGACAGCAATGGAAAAAGCTAAGGGCATAGATGTATCCCACTGGCAGGGAATAGTGGATTTTGAAAAAGTCCGTGCACAGGGCTACACCTTCGTGATGATAAACGCAGGCTACGGCAAATATGCAGGACAAAAAGACGAAAGCTTTGAACGCAACTACGCCGCCGCAAAAAAGGCAGGGCTTGACGTTGGTGCATACTGGTATTCCTACGCACTCACCGAGGCTGACGCACTTGCAGAGGCGAAAACATTCCTTGACGCTGTGAAAGGCAAAAAGTTTGAATATCCACTCGCCTTTGATATCGAGGACGCCTCACAAAGTGAGCTGTCAAACGCCGCCATAAACAAGATGATAACTGCTTTTTGCGGTCATCTTGAAAGCAAGGGCTACTATACCGCTGTTTACAGCTATGCAGATTTTCTCAAACGCAAGGTGTCGGACACCGTAAAAAACCGCTTTGACATTTGGGTCGCTCACTTTGACGTTGCAAAGCCTGCCGCCGAGAACTACGGCATATGGCAGTATACAAGCAAAGGCACTGTGAACGGCGTTCAAAGCCGCTGCGACTGCAACTACGCCTATAGGGATTACCCTGCAATAATAAAAGAAAAGGGTCTTAACCTTTACGCCCCAGCCACAAAAGTCCTTGATACCACAGGATATAAAAAAGGCGACAAAGGCAACGGCGTGCTTGCACTGAAATATCTCCTCATGCTCGCAAAGGAAAATGGTCTGCATAAGACCGCCCTTGACAAAAACGGTATCTTGGGCGTCGGCACAGAAAAAGCCGTGAACAGTATCCTCAAATCCCACGGCTATTCACAAAACGGCATAGCAGGCAAAAAGTTCATTGACCTCATTGGCAATGAACTTCTAAAATAACCACAAACCATAGCCACACTTGTAGGGGCGAACAGTTCTCCCGCATATCTTGATACCAATGTCCAAAGATAAGCACATAAAAAAGGCTGTACCCCTGCGGATACAGCCTTGAATATTATGCAAAATTTATTAAACCAACTGAATGATAGCCATTTCAGCAGCGTCGCCACGACGTGGTCCGATCTTGATGATCTTTGTATAGCCGCCGTTTCTGCCCTCATATGAAGGTGCAATGTTGTCAAACAGCTTTTTAGCTACGTCTTCCTTAGTTACATAAGAAAGTACCTGACGCTTTGAGTGAAGGTCGCCTGCCTTGCCGAGAGTAATCATTTTCTCAGTCATAGCAGCAACTTCCTTAGCTCTTGTTACAGTGGTTTCAATCTTACCGTTTTCGAGAAGATAAGTAACCATAGCTCTGAGCATTGCTTTTCTCTGGTCGCTAGTTCTTCCCAGCTTTCTTGTGCCTGGCATAGATTTTCACTCCTTACTTTAATTATCGTCCTCTGAATTAAGGTCGTAACCCAATGAATGAAGTTTCTCCTTGACCTCGTCAAATGACTTCTTACCAAGGTTTCTTACCTTCATCATTTCTTCAGCAGACTTTTCAATCAAATCGTTAACCGTGTTAATTCCTGCACGTTTCAGACAGTTAAATGAACGCACAGATAAGTCAAGTTCCTCAATGGTCATCTCAAGGATCTTTTCCTTGCCCTTTTCGTCCTTTTCAACCATCATCTCTACAACATTGGTCTCTTCAGAGAGATCAACAAAGAGATTCAGATGCTCGTTGAGGAGTTTGGCTGCCATTGATACAGCTTCCTTAGCGGAGATAGTACCGTCGGTCCAAACCTCCAATGTCAGCTTATCAAAGTCGGTGATCTGTCCAACACGAGTGTTGTCCACCGTGAAGTTCACCTTTAATACAGGCGTATAAATACTGTCTACTGCAATAACACCGATAGGGGCATTAGGCATAAGAGCCTTGTTCTTTTCCGCAGAAACATATCCACGGCCTCTGTCGATGACAATTTCCATATAAAGCTTTGCACCAGGTCCCAGAGTTGCAATGTGCATATCAGGAACAAGAATGTCCACTTCAGAATCAGTCTTGATGTCGCCGGCAGTGACAACGCACTCGCCCTCGGCCTCAATGTAGATCGTCTTAGGACCTTCACCGTAAAGCTTTGCAGTTAAACCCTTGAGGTTAAGAATGATCTCAGTAACATCTTCCTTAACTCCGGGAATTGTTGATAGTTCGTGGTGTACACCGTCGATCTTTACCGATGTAACGGCGACGCCTGGCAAAGAGGAGAGCAGTACACGTCTCAGACTGTTTCCGAGCGTAATACCATAGCCACGCTCCAGAGGTTCGAGAATAAACTTGCCGTATGTTCCGTTGCTCTTTAGCTCGGCTGTTTCGATTTCAGGCTTTTCTATTTTTTCAAGCATTTATGACCCTCCTGTTTTCAAACTCGATTGTTTTATATGATCTATTACACATACACTTCCAAAAACATATCAAGTATTTCTCCGATACGCACCCTTGCAGAGTGCATACCGAGAGAACCACTATCAATACATTATTTAGAATACAACTCGACGATGAGGTGCTCCTCGATGTCATAGTCAAGGTCTTCCTTAACAGGCATACGCAGAACCTTAGCTGTCTGGTTGTCCTTGTTTACCTCAAGCCATGTAGGAGCTGCCTTTGAAGCATTTGCCTCAATGATCTGCTTGAACTTCTCGCTCTTCTTGCTGTTATCCTTCAGTGAGATAACGTCGCCTTCCTTGATTCTGTAGGAAGGAATGTCAACTCTCTTGCCGTTAACAAGATAGTGACCGTGAACAACGAGCTGACGAGCCTCTCTTCTTGTCATTGAAAGACCCATTCTGTATACAACGTTGTCAAGTCTTGATTCGAGAAGAGTAATAAGGTTAGCACCAGCCTGACCCTCCATCTTCTCAGCAAGCTCGAACAGGTGACGGAACTGCTTCTCAAGAACGCCGTAGATGAACTTGAGCTTCTGCTTTTCCTTCAGCTGCATACCGTATTCTGAAACTTTCTTTCTCTTGTTAGCGTTAGGATCACGCTTTGTTTCCTTAGCGATACCCATAACCGCTGGGCTGATTCCGAGAGATTTACATCTCTTGAGTATTGGTTCTCTATTTACTGCCATAGTAAATACCTCCGTTTTCTAAAATGTTATCGGGTCTTAGCCGAATTGCTTACCCGACTTTGAGTAAACTACAAACTCAAATTACCTAATGAACTATACACGTCTTCTCTTTGGAGGACGGCATCCGTTGTGAGGGATCGGAGTTACATCCTTGATAAGTCTAACTTCAAGATCCTCTGACTGCAAAGCTCTGATAGCAGCCTCACGGCCAGCACCAGGTCCCTTTACAAATACTTCAACTGTTTTAAGACCATGCTCCTTAGCAGCTCTTGCAGCAGTTTCAGCAGCTGTCTGAGCAGCGAATGGAGTAGACTTCTTAGAACCTCTGAATCCAAGTCCGCCGGCTGATGCCCAAGAAATAGCATTGCCCTGCATATCTGTAATAGTTACGATAGTGTTGTTAAAAGTAGACTGGATATGAACCTGTCCCTGTTCAATGTTCTTTCTTTCACGACGACGACGGATAGTAGTCTTCTTCTTAGCCTGAGCCATTGTTCACACCCTCCTTACTTCTTCTTATTAGCGATTGTCTTTACAGGACCCTTACGAGTTCTTGCGTTGGTCTTTGTTCTCTGACCTCTTACAGGCAGACCTCTTCTGTGACGAAGACCACGATAACAACCGATTTCTGTCAATCTCTTGATATTGAGTGCAACATTTCTTCTGAGGTCACCCTCAACAGTGATGTTGTGATCAATATATTCACGCAATTTAGCTACATCGTCCTCAGACATATCCTTAACTCTTGTGTCAGGATTTACGCCTGTTTCATTAAGAATCTTAGTAGCAGTCTTCTGACCTATACCATAGATATAAGTAAGAGCAATTTCAATTCTCTTATCCTTTGGCAGGTCGATACCAGCAATACGAGCCATTATTTAGCTGCACCTCCATTATTGGTTTGTTAGCCCTGACGTTGTTTGTGCTTAGGATTCTGGCAGATTACCATAACCTTGCCTTTTCTCTTGATTACCTTGCACTTCTCGCAGATAGGCTTAACTGAAGGTCTTACTTTCATTGAAATACCTCCTTTGAATTTAGCGACAAGAATTAAAAATTCTTAAACTTACGGGAAAGCTTACTTAGCTCTCCATGTGATTCTTCCCTTTGTCAAGTCATACGGTGACATTTCGACCGTTACCTTATCTCCGGGCACGATACGAATATAATTCATACGCAGCTTACCCGAAATATGAGCAAGGATTTTATGACCGTTTGAAAGTTCTACCAGAAACGTTGCATTTGGCTTAGCCTCAATTACCGTTCCCTCAAGTTCGATAACGTCTTCCTTTGACATTAAAAAACCTCCCCATCTAAAAGGTTTTGGTCTGCTGTAACACGGTTTGGGTCAAAACCTTGTATCAGCCGTCTTAATTTCCTGTTTGTCAGCTCTTCGGTGCTGATGTTGACGCCCGCAGGTGAAATGTGTTTCATGTTTTTCCGCTTTGGCTTTTCGAGCTTTCGCTCCTTGCCGTCTGCGATATACACAAAACCGCCGTCGGCAGCTACCGCAACAAAATATCTGCCCTTATCACGGCCTGCGTTCGCAAGCACCACTGAACCGATCGGTATATCTACAACGCTTTTCTCCGTCATACTTTGGTCAGAATAACTGCCCCGTCAGGAGTAACTGCGATTGTATGCTCAAAATGAGCCGCCCACTTGCCGTCTTTTGTCTTAACAGTCCAACCGTCAGGCATTGTCTTGATATCAGCTGTACCCATGTTTATCATAGGCTCTATAGCTATTACCATTCCTGCCACAAGTCTGATTCCGTGACCAGCCTTGCCATAGTTCGGAACTTCAGGATCTTCGTGCAGGTTTTTGCCCACACCGTGACCAACGAACTGTCTTACAACGGAGTAGCCGTTGTCCTCATTGTATTTCTGAATTGCCGCACCCAAGTCGCCAAGTCTAACGCCAGGCTTTACCATATCTATTGCAAGATACAGACTTTCTTCGGTGGACTTCATCAGAGCCTCTGCCTCAGGGGAAATCTTGCCTACAGCAAAGGTCTTGCAGGAATCTCCGTGGTAGCCGTCGATATAAGCACCAACGTCTACTGAAACGATGTCGCCCTCGCAGAGCTTGCGTGGACCGGGGATACCGTGTATTATCTCATCGTTGACGGAAATGCAGGCTGAGCCTGGAAATCCGCCGTAGCCAAGAAAGCTTGGCTTTGCACCATGAGAAGTGATATATCTGTGAACGACTTTATCAAGCTCGTAGGTAGTCATACCCGGTCTGATAGCCTCGCCCGCAGCGATCAATGCTCCGGCGGTTATTGCACCCGCCTTCTGCATTTTCTCGATCTCTTTGTTGGATTTAACGCATATCATTAAAAACGCCTCGGATTCTATGCCTTAACGGCCTCAAGGACTAACTTAGAAGTGTCCTCTACCTTATCCTGTCCCTCAACGGTAACAAGCTTGCCCTGTTTGCCGTAGTAATCTTTGAGAGGGGCTGTTGATTTGTGATATGTCTGAAGTCTGCTGATGACTGTAGCAGGCTCGTCGTCCTTACGGATAACGATAGGCTTGCCGCAAACATCGCACACGCCCTCTACCTTTGAAGGCTTGAAAGCTGTGTGGTAAGTAGCACCGCAGTCAAGGCAAACTCTTCTGCCAGACAGTCTTTCCTGAATAGTTTCGTCTGGAACATATATCTCGATGACCTTGTCTATCTTAACGCCCATAGCGTCAAGAGCCTCAGCCTGAGGAACTGTTCTTGGGAAACCGTCCAGAATGAAACCGTTCTGAGCGTCAGGCTCAGCGATCCTGTCCTTGAGGATACCTATTACGATATCGTCTGATACAAGGTCGCCTGCGTCCATAGCAGCCTTAGCCTTGAGACCGTACTCAGTGCCAGCCTTAACAGCCGCTCTGAGCATATTGCCTGTAGAAATAGTAGGAATGTTCAGAGCCTTGCAGATAACCTCAGCCTGAGTTCCTTTTCCCGCACCGGGAGCACCTAAAAGAATAATATTCATTTTTTAACTCCTTTTTATCTCAAACGTAAAGCCTATGGTTTATTCAAGGAAACCCTTATGATGACGCATCATCATCTGAGATTCCATAGTTCTTGCTGTTTCAAGAGCAACTGATACAACGATGAGTATCGAAGTACCGCCCATTGCAATGTTCATCTTTGTGATCGAAGTAAAGATAATAGGGAAGATAGCGATTATTCCGAGGAACACAGCTCCTACCAATGTTATCTTTGACAAAACCTTCTTGAGATAATCGGAAGTTGGTCTGCCCGGTCTGATACCAGGGATACCGCCGTTATTCTGTCTGAGGTTGTTAGCGATCTCAAGCGGATTGTACTGCATTGAAACGTAGAAATAGTTAAAGCCGATTATCAGCACAAAGTACAGACAAGCGTAGAACGGATGAGTGTACTCGAACCAGTGGAGGAAGTGATCGTAAAAACTTCCGCTCTTAGGTTCAATAAACATCTTGAGTGTTGAAGGCAGTGACATGAAAGCCATTGCAAAGATGATAGGCATAACGCCGCTCATTGCGATCTTGATCGGAATGAAAGTATTCTGACCGCCGTACTGTTTTCTGCCGACTACTCTCTTAGCGTACTGTATCGGTATTCTTCTTTCAGCCTCGTTCATGAAGATGATAAAGCCTATCATCAGAACGAACACAACAAGGATAGCAATTACGAGAATGATGTTCTTAGCCTCGCCTGTCTTCATATAGTCGAACAGACCGAGAACTGCTGAAGGACCTCTAGCAATGATACCTGCGAACAGGAGCATTGAGATACCGTTTCCGATACCCTTCTCGTTGATCTCATCACCGAGCCAGATAGTCAGTGATGCACCTGCTGTAAAGCAAGCGATAATAACGAGCTCTGCGAAGATCTTGCTGAAACCGTCGGTATAAACGACAGCACCTGCTTTTTTCATAGTGAGGTAATAAGCCCACGCCTGGAAAATAGCGATAGCAAGCGACGCATACTTTGTTATCTTGTTAAGTTTCTTTCTGCCCTCAGGACCTTCCTTCTGGAGTCTTTCCAGTGGTGGAAGGGCGTAGGTCAAAAGCTGAATAATGATCTGTGCATTGATATAAGGTGAAACGGAAAGTGCCAAGAGGGTAGCTTTCGAGAAGTTACCTCCTGACAGAACGTTCAGATAACTGAAAAAGTCACCTGACGAGGCACTCTGCTCAAACCAACTCGACAATGCAACTGAATCGAGATATGGAACAGGCACCGTACCGCCCACTCTGTAGATGATGATGATGAAAAAAGTAAATAGAAGTTTTTTTCTTAATTCCGGAACTCTCCAGGCATTACGAAATGTCTCTATCACAATTACATCACCTCAACCTTCCCGCCTGCCTTTTCAATCTTTTCCTTAGCAGCTGCTGAGAACTTTGCAGCTTTAACGGTAAGGTTTTTAGTTAATTCGCCGTTTCCGAGGACCTTAACGCCGTCAAGTTCCTTCTTGATGATGCCTGAAGCTTTAAGAAGCTCAGTATCAACAACTGTGCCGTCAACAAATCTATCAAGATCAGATACATTTACGATAGCATACTTTGTTGCGAAAATATTGTTGAATCCACGCTTAGGGATTCTTCTTGCGAGCATTGTCTGTCCGCCTTCAAAGCCCGGTCTTATTCCGCCGCCGGAACGAGCCTTCTGACCCTTATGTCCCTTACCTGCGGTCTTTCCGTTACCGGAACCGTGACCTCTGCCCTTGCGTTTGCTCTCCTTTACGGAGCCTGCAACAGGTGATAATTCGTGCAGTTTCATTCAGATTGCACCTCCTTATGCTTCAGTTACTTTAATAAGATGGGAGATAACCTTTACCTTTCCCTTTGTCTGAGGATTGTCAGGCTGACAAGTCTTATCCCCGATTTTTCTGAGACCCAATGAATTAGCGGTTGCGATCTGCTTTTCGCTTCTTCCGTTAAGGCTCTTTATCAGTTCGATGTTAATTGCCATAACTGTTATCCTCCTTAGCCTGTAATTTCTTTTACTGTCTTGCCTCTGAGAGCTGCTACTGTTTCAGCACTTCTTACGTTTGCAAGACCGTTTATTGTAGCTCTTACTGCGTTGTAAGGATTGTTTGAACGGAGCTGCTTAGCTCTGATATCCTTGATTCCAGCAGCCTCTACAACGGCTCTTACTGTGCCGCCTGCGATAACTCCAGTACCTGGTGCTGCAGGCTTGAGAAGAACCTCGCCTGCACCGAACTTACCGATAATTTCGTGTGGGATTGTTGTTCCCTTGAGTGAAATTCTGATAAGGTTCTTCTTGGCGTCCTGGATTGCCTTTCTGATTGCGTCAGGAACTTCTCCTGATTTACCGATTCCGAAACCTACTACTCCGTTTCCGTCGCCTACTACTACGAGGACTGAGAACTTCATTATACGGCCGCCCTTAACAGTCTTTGATACTCTGTTTATTGCTACGACCTTTTCAGTAAGTTCCATGTTTGAAGCATCTATTAAAGCCAATGTTTACCCTCCTCTTTAGAACTTGAGTCCGCCTTCACGGGCTCCGTCTGCCAACTCCTGAACACGTCCGTGGTAAAGGTAGCCGCCTCTGTCGAATACGACATTCTCGATGCCCTTTGCCTTAGCCGCCTGAGCGATCATTTCGCCGACCTTACGAGCACCTTCCTTGTTGCCGCCATTGCCTTCAAAGTCCTTGGACATTGAGGATGCACTGCAAAGCGTTACGCCGTTTATGTCGTCGATAACCTGTGCATAAATATGCTTAGAGGAGCGGAATACGTTGAGGCGAGGACAATCAGCTGTGCCGTTGATCTTGTTGCGGACTCTCTGATGTCTTTTTGCTCTTGCCTTAGCTCTGTCAAGCTTTTTAACCATAGTAATTCTCTCCTTTTATTACTTCTTGCTGCCCTTACCGGCCTTACCTTCCTTACGGATAACATACTCGCCTTCGTAACGAATACCCTTACCCTTATAAGGCTCTGGTGGACGCTTCTCACGGATCTCACAAGCAAACTGACCTACTTCCTGCTTGTCGCAGCCTGAAATTACGATGTGGTTTGCGTCAGGTACGTCGATCTTGATAGTATCTGTCTCAGGAACGATTACCTGATGAGAAAAACCAAGGTTCATAACAAGGTTCTTACCCTGTTTCTGTGCTCTGTAACCTACACCAACGATCTCAAGCTTCTTTGCGAAACCGTCTGTAACACCCTCTACCATGTTGTGTACGAGTGTTCTTGTCAGACCGTGCAGTGACTTGTGGAACTTATCCTCTGTAGGACGCTCTACTGTGATCACGCCGTCTGCACACTTTATTATCATATCCTTGTGGAACTCTTTTGTGAGTGAACCCTTAGGACCCTTTACTGTAACTACGTTTCCGTCTGCAACAGTAACCTCTACACCTGCAGGAACACTAATTGGCTTAATACCTATTCTTGACATAACTTAGTCCTCCTTACCAGATGAATGCGAGAACTTCGCCGCCGACATTGAGCTCTCTAGCCTTCTTGTCAGTGATAACGCCCTTAGATGTTGATACGATCGCAATACCAAGGCCCTTTATAACCTTTGGCATATCCTCGCAACTTGCGTAAATTCTCAGACCCGGCTTTGAAACTCTTCTGAGTCCTGTGATGACCGGATTTCTGTTCTCGTCATATTTAAGAGTAATTCTAATGATACCCTGCTTACCGTCTTCAATGATCTTGAAGTCCTTAACGTATCCTTCGTCTACGAGGATCTGTGTGATAGACTTCTTCATATTAGATGCAGGAACGTCAACTGTTGCGTGCTTCGCAGTACTTGCGTTACGGATTCTTGTAAGAAGATCCGCTATTGTATCAGTAATTTGCATGCGTGTTAACCTCCTTTTACCAACTAGCCTTCTTAACTCCCGGAATCTTACCCTCGTGAGCCAATTCTCTGAAACAGATACGGCAAACGCCGAACTTTCTCAGATAAGCATGAGGTCTTCCGCAAATCTTACATCTGTTGTAAGCACGAGTGGAATATTTAGGCGTAGCCTGCTGTTTATTGATCATAGCCTTCTTAGCCATTTTTTATCCTCCTCTTACTTATCAGCAAATGGAGCACCCATAAGTGAAAGCAGCTCCTTTGCCTCTTCGTCAGTTTTTGCAGTTGTGATAAAGTTAATATCCATACCACGAACCTTATCAATCTTATCGTATTCGATCTCAGGGAAGATCAGCTGCTCTTTAAGACCAGTAGAGTAGTTACCTCTGCCGTCGAAAGAGTTAGGGTTGATGCCTCTGAAGTCTCTTACACGAGGAAATGCTACGTTGAAAAGTCTGTCAACGAATTCATACATTTTCTCTGCTCTCAGTGTTACCTTAACACCGATGATCTGTCCATCTCTAAGCTTGAAGTTAGCGACGGACTTCTTTGCCTTACAAACGATCGGCTTCTGTCCTGTGATAGCAGCCAGATCAGTCATGATAGCGTCGATAACCTTCTTGTTATCCTTATCTGCACCGCAGCCCACGTTGATAACTACCTTATCAAGCTTTGGGATCTGCATAACGTTAGCGTACTGGAATTTCTTCATCATAGCAGGAGCTACGTCGCTAACATAATATTCTTTAAGTCTAGCCATCGTAATATCCTCCTAATTAAAATTCTTCGCCGCAGTCTGCGTTCTTGCAGACTCTTACTTTAGTACCGTCCTCAAGGAACTTATGAGCGACTCTTGTTGGCTTGCCGCACTTAGGGCAAACTGCCTGTACCTTTGATGCGTACATTGCAGCCTCTGCCTCAACTATGCCGCCCTGCTCGCCCTGACGTCTTGGCTTAACGTGCTTTGTAGCAATGTTAAGACCTTCAACGATTACCTTTCCCTCCTTTGGGGAAACTTCCAGGACCTTGCCCTTTTTACCCTTGTCCTTACCGGAGAGGATAACGACGGTGTCGCCTGTTTTTACGTGTACCTTATTCATTGTTACGACACCTCCAATTACAGAACTTCCGGAGCAAGTGAAAGGATCTTCATATAATCCTTCTCTCTGAGCTCCTTAGCTACTGGTCCAAATATACGAGTACCTCTTGGGTTCTTGTCTTCTTTGATTATAACAGCTGCGTTTTCGTCAAAACGGATATATGTGCCGTCTGCACGACGAAGACCCTTAGCTGAACGAACGATTACTGCTTTAACAACGTCGCCCTTTTTAACAACTCCGCCTGGTGTTGCCTTTTTAACAGAACAAACTACAACGTCACCGATGTTTGCATACTTTCTGCGTGTTCCGCCGAGTACCCTGATGCACATGAGCTCCTTTGCTCCGGAGTTATCTGCTACCTTCAGGTAAGTCTGCATTTGTATCACAGTGCGTTCCTCCTTTCAGAATTTAACGTGCGGTCGGCAGAAGTTATCTGCCACCTGCACTATTGCGTTTTAATTACTTAGCCTTCTCAAGAACGTTAACAAGACGCCATCTCTTGTCCTTTGACAGAGGTCTTGTTTCCATAACTTCAACCTTGTCGCCTATATTGCAAACATTGTTTTCGTCATGTGCCTTAAGCTTAACTGTTCTCTTGATGATCTTCTTGTAAAGAGGGTGCTGTACGTTATCCTTGATAGCAACTACGATAGTCTTATCCATCTTGTTAGATACTACAACGCCTACTCTAGTTTTTCTCAAATTTCTCTCTTCGCTCACAGTTAATCCTCCCTTCGAAAATTACTGAACATTGGACTCTTGCTTACGAATGAATGTCTTAACACGAGCAATATCCTTCTTCACAGCCTGAAGTCTCTTAGGATTCTCCAGCTGATTTACAGCGTGCTGGAAACGAAGGTTAAAAAGCTCCTGCTTGAGCTCAGCGAGTTTGCTGTTGAGCTCATCGACTGTCATATCCTTGATTTCATTAGCCTTCATTATTGCTCACCACCCGTTTCTTGAGTATCTCTTTTAACGAACTTACACTTGATCGGCAGCTTGTGCATTGCAAGACGCATTGCCTCTCTTGCTGTCTCTTCAGGTACTCCTGCGATCTCGAACATTACTCTGCCTGGCTTAACTACGGCTACCCAATACTCAGGTGCACCTTTACCTTTACCCATTCGAGTACCAAGAGGTTTTCTTGTTGCAGGCTTATCTGGGAAGATCTTGATCCAAACCTGACCGCCACGCTTGATGTATCTTGTCATTGCGATACGGGCAGCCTCGATCTGGTTTGATGTGATCCAAGCAGGCTGAAGAGCCTGAAGACCATACTCACCGTGAGAAACTGTATTTCCTCTCATGGCCTTGCCTGTCATACGGCCACGGTGCTGTTTTCTAAACTTTACTCTCTTTGGAAGCAGCATTACTTGTTACCTCCCTCTTTTTTAGCCTTATTGAAGTCACGCTTACCATTTCTGTTCTGGCGTCTTCTGTCGTTTGACTCTCTCTTGTCTGAAGCAGCAACTTCGCCCTTAAGAACTTCGCCTCTGTATATCCATACCTTAACGCCGATCCTACCGTAAGTTGTGTGTGCCTCAGCTGTACCGTAGTCGATGTCAGCTCTGATTGTCTGGAGCGGAATAGTACCCTCGTGGTATGTCTCTGCTCTTGCGATCTCAGCACCGCCAAGACGGCCGCCGCATCTAACCTTGATACCCTTTGCACCGAGTTTCATAGCTCTGCCGATTGACTGTTTCATTGCTCTTCTGAATGAAATTCTGTCCTCAAGATCGTGAGCGATCTTTTCTGCAACGAGCTGTGCGTTGATGTCAGGCTGCTTTACTTCAACGATGTTGATAGCAACGCTCTTGCCTATCATCTTCTCAACGTTTGCACGGAGCTTTTCGATCTCTGCACCGCCTCTGCCTATTACGATACCAGGCTTTGCACAGTGGATGTGGATTCTTACCTTCTGACCGCCGTCTTTATCGGCAAATCTTTCGATCTCTACTTTTGGAACGCCGGCGTATACGCACTTATCTGCAGGATTCTTTGATCTTGTATTCAGCTCTTTAAGAATGAAGTTACGAACGTTGTAATCCTCAACCAGTGTATCGCCGAAAGTACCCTTTTCTGCAAACCAGCGGGAATCCCAATTCTTAATCACACCGACACGAAGTCCGTGTGGATTTACTTTCTGGCCCATAGTTTACCTCCTCTTTCAGCTTATTCCTTTTCCTTGAGAACGATCGTAACGTGTGATGTTCTCTTCAGGATTCTATATGCTCTGCCTTGTGCTCTTGGCATGATTCTCTTCATTATCGGTCCGGGACAAACATAGCACTCTGCAACGTAAAGGTTGTTCTTATCCATGTTATGATTGTTCTCAGCGTTGTGAGCGGCGGACTTCAGAAGCTTCTCAAGATATTCACTTGCAGCCTTTGGTGTATGCTTTACTGTTGCCATTGCAACATCATAGTCTTTTCCTCTGATCAGATCGAGAACGATCTGTACCTTACGAGGAGCAATACGAGCATTTCTCAGAATTGCTTTTGCTTCCATTTGTATTCCTCCTTCCGCACTACTTACCGTTGTTTGAGGTCTTTGAACCTGCATGACCCTTGAATGTTCTTGTTGGAGCAAACTCTCCCAGCTTGTGACCAACCATGTCCTCTGTTACATATACAGGAACGTGCTTACGTCCGTCGTGAACTGCGAATGTGTGACCAACAAATTCAGGGAATATAGTAGATGCTCTGCTCCAAGTCTTGAGCACCTTCTTCTCGCCTGCATCGTTCATTGCCTTAACTCTCTTGTAAAGGACCTCCTGTACGTATGGTCCCTTCTTGACACTTCTGCCCATTGATCATCTGCCTCCTTTCAGCATTACTTACCGTTTCTGCGTTTTACGATAAACTTATCGGAGCGATGATGCTTAGCACGGGTCTTGTATCCCATTGTAGGCTTACCCCAAGGTGTAACTGGAGTTGGTCTACCAACTGGAGCACGACCCTCACCACCACCGTGTGGGTGATCGCATGGGTTCATTACAGAACCTCTAACGGTAGGTCTCCAGCCCATATGACGCTTTCTACCTGCCTTACCGATATTTACGTTCTCATGGTCGATGTTTCCTACCTGACCAACTGTAGCCATGCAGTTTACAGGGACCTTTCTCATCTCGCCTGAAGGAAGTCTTACGAGTGCGTAGTTGTCTTCCTTACCCATGAGCTGAGCCATGTTTCCTGCTGAACGAACGAGCTGAGCACCCTTACCAGGATAAAGCTCGATGTTGTGGATGAAAGTACCAACAGGAATATTCATCATTGCAAGTGCATTACCAGGCTTGATATCTGCGTCTGCACCAGCTCTGATCACGTCACCGACCTTAAGTCCGTAAGGTGCGATGATGTATCTCTTCTCGCCGTCCTCATACTCTACAAGAGCGATGAATGCTGAACGGTTTGGATCGTACTCGATAGTAAGAACTGTTGCGTTCATATCGAGTTTGTTTCTCTTAAAATCAATTACACGGTATTTTCTTCTTACTCCGCCGCCTCTGTGACGAACAGTGATTCTACCGTAGCTGTTTCTACCTGAGTTCTTCTTGAGTGGCTCAAGCAGAGACTTACATGGAGCAACCTTTGAAAGCTCGGAATAATCGGTAACTGTCATACCTCTTCTGCCGGCTGTAGTAGGCTTGTAGCTCTTTATTGCCATTTAAAATTCACTCCTTATCTGAGTTTTGCGAAAAGGTCAAAGCGTTTTCACGCCAAGTGCCCTTCCATACTTACGTCCTGCGGTGAAATTAACGAGCGGTCCTCGCCGCCTCGCAGGACCCTTCCGACGACTTCTCGGTATTCATGAAGTTCATCGGAGAAATGCAGCTTTACGCTGCACCTCTTTTAGAGGATATTAGAACAAGCCCTCGAAGAATTCGATTGTCTTGTCACCCTCAAGAGTAACGATCGCTTTTTTCCAGTCTGGTCTGTAGCCTACGCTTCTTCCCATTCTCTTCTGCTTACCCTTAACGCTGATCGTATTTACCTTAGCTACCTTAACGTTGAAAAGCTCTTCAACAGCCTTAGCGATTTCGATCTTGTTAGCGTCCTTAGCGACCTTGAAAGTGTATCTGTTAGCCTGAAGTCTATCCATAGAATCTTCAGTGATAACTGGCTTTAAAATAATATCTTGAGCAGTTCTCATTATGCGTAAACCTCCTCAATCTTCTTTACAGCCTCTGAAGAAACGATAAACTTATCATAGTTCAGAATGTCGTAAACACTGAGAGTATTTACAGTAGCTGTCTTAACGCCAGGAATGTTGGCTGCACTCTTGACAACAGTCTTGTCAGACTCTGCTGTAACGATGAGAGCCTTACCCTCAGCACCAAGTGCCTTGAGCATCTCAACAACTGCCTTTGTCTTGTAGCTTTCGAGCTTTATAGCGTCAACAACTACGAGGTTTTCGTCAACGACCTTTGTTGAAAGTGCAGACTTCATACCGAGTCTTCTTTCCTTTTTATTAAGTGAATAGCTGTAATCTCTTGGCTTAGGACCGAGAGCAACACCACCGTGTACCCACTGTGGAGCTCTGATAGAACCCTGTCTTGCGTGACCTGTTCCCTTCTGTCTCCATGGCTTTCTACCACCGCCTCTTACTTCTGTTCTTGTAAGAGTTGACTGTGTGCCCTGTCTCTGGTTTGCAAGATAGTTTACAACCATAGCGTGCATGATAGCCTTGTTTGGCTCGATACCGAAAATAGCATCGTTAAGCTCAGTGTCGGCAACCTTTTTGCCTGTCATATCAAATACTGAAATCTGTGACATTATGATTCCTCCTTCCACTAAGCCTTCTTAACGCAATCGCAAATTGTAACTGTACCGTTCTTTGGTCCAGGAATTGCACCCTTGATTGCGATAAGATTGTTTTCTGCGTCTACCTTGACGATCTCAAGATTCTGTACAGTTACCTTTACGTTACCGTACTGACCAGGCATACCCTTGCCCTTGAAGATCCTTGAAGGTGATGAACAAGCACCCATAGAACCTGCGTGTCTGTGTACAGGACCTGTACCGTGAGTTTCCTTAAGTCTTGAGTTGTTGTGACGCTTGATCGTACCGGAGAATCCGTGACCCTTGCTTGTACCGCTAACATCAACGATGTCGCCGGCAGCAAATGTGTCAGCCTTTACGATATCTCCAACATTGAGAGCTGATGTGTCAGCAAGTCTGAACTCCTTGAGAGTTCTCTTCATTGCAACGTCAGCCTTCTTGAAGTGACCCTGAAGAGGCTTGTTTACTCTCTTCGCTCTGATGTCGCCGTAGCCCAGCTGAACAGCCTCATAGCCGTCATTTTCAACTGTTTTCTTCTGAACGACAACGCAAGGACCAGCTTCAACAACTGTTACAGGAATTACTTTTCCTGTTTCATCGAAAATCTGTGTCATACCGATTTTCTTACCGATGATTCCCTTTTGCATTATGTTTTCCTCCTATGTGGTTATTGGTCGGACTTGTCCGACGTGACCTGCGTGTTAAATGTTTTTTGAGATCACCTGTGATCTCATTTGGAGATTACTTGATCTCCATAACAATGTTAACGCCTGCAGGAAGTTCAAGATTTTCAAGAGCTGCTGTAGTTTCCTTTGTTGGTCTAAGCACGTCGATAAGTCTCTTGTGAGTTCTCATCTCGAACTGCTCACGGCTATCCTTGTACTTGTGTACAGCTCTGAGGATTGTGATTACCTCTTTGTCTGTAGGAAGTGGGATAGGACCTGAAACCTGAGCACCTGAACGCTTTACAGCCTCAACGATCTTTGCTGCTGCTGCATCAACAACTGCGTGCTCATAACCCTTGATCCTGATTCTGATTTTTTCATTGACTGCCACTTAAATCGCCTCCTTGTGCAAATTAAAAAAAGTATAGGGGGCAGCTTTCATTCACTCAAGCCTCAGTCAATTGCGTAAATGATCGAGGCGTGCCGATCGCTTACGCAATTGACAGGTTCGAGCTTTAAAAAGCTTTCTGTTGATACCCGTTTACACTCTGCCGTGTGTTTCCTGCCATTCTCATAAAAAATTCCGAAACCCATAAGGCTTTCGGACTCAGAAAACAGCGTACACAGCATCGCACACACCCATACTAAAGCAGACCTTGTCCGCTATCGCAAGAAGTATAAGCACATACTGTGTTCGGTATTAACAGTCGCCCGGTTTAAAATCGGACATACTCCACGGAAATTACCTGACCTACCGTCAGCAACCTTCCGTTTCATCGCATATCATCTTCGTGTACATTAAATACACTGTGCAGTCACGCAAGTATTATTATACACTACTTTCAAGCCATTTGCAAGCGGTTACAGACAAATTACAGTATAGAATTTTTATCAATTTTCATTTATCATTTTATGCACACTGCACAATTTTCATTTAGTGTATCATTTGCCGCTATATTTTATTCACATTCGCTGCAAAAGTCGGTTTTTCGGGGCTTTAGCGTGGTAAAATCATAAAAATATACGCCATAAAAACGGGCAGCTGCACCAAGACCTCTTGCAGGGGACGGCGTCCTCGACGTCCCGATCTCTCGACTTTACTGTTATGCATTATCCCAAACAAAAAGAGCGGCACATTTCATACCGCTCTTTTTCGCTATTTCGCTATATTAGTATTACTGCTTAACGTTGCCCATAATGATACCACGTCCGTCAGTGCCTACATAAACTCTGCCGTAGGTCTTAGGGTCGCCGCTTATTATCTTTCTAACGTTGCCCCACTTCTGTGTATCATCGTTTATTCTCTTCCATGTTACACCCTTGTCGGTGGACTGGTAGATTCCGTAGCCGTCGCCGTTTGCCTCGCCCATCATGTAGAGTGCCATGTAGTCGCCGTCCTTTTCTGCCTTACCAATGCCGATAGCGTCGCACTGTGTAACGTCCTGAGATGTAGGAGCGAGAGTGCCTGTTGATGAGTCAAGATAGTAAACTCCGCCCGCACCTACAGGTATCCAAAGGTCGCCCTCTGTATCAGGACAAGCTTTTATTGATGTTGCTGAAACGAGCATATTTGCGATAGGGCTGAAAGTTTTTCCGCCGTCTGTGCTCATATAGAATGTTCCGTCATATGAGCCATAGAACTTATCAGGATTTACCTTATCTGTTTCGATAACTGCACCGGCAGGAAGTCCCTCGCAGGCTGTCCATGTTTTGCCGAAGTCGCTTGTTACATATGCTGAAACGCCAGTTGTGCCGCACTGATAGAATATTGTCTTTCCGTCAGCGGAAAGCTTTGCTGTGCCGCCTGCCTTTTTGCCAACTCCCTCTGGGAGAGTTTCAACAGCCTGCCACGTTTCAGCAGCGTCTGTTGAATAGTAAACCGAGCCGTCGCCATCGTCTGTCGCTCTTACTACTATCTTATAATCCTGTGCCGCACAGTCGATAGAAGTTGCCTTGAAGTCGCCGTAATGTTTCTGCGGAGCTTTTGTTACATCGTCATGACGGAAACCATAAAGGTCGCCCATTGTGGAATAAAGCTCAGGAGTGCCCTCGCCATTATCCAGCGGTGCAACGAAATCGAATATCGCTGTCATTTCAACGCCCATTGCTCTTACTTCTATATTTACAGGCTCTTCCTTTATCTTAGAAAGATTTGTTGTGCCGAAGATCGTCGCACCTGTTGTATAGAGCACCTCATCAGGATTGAATGGATTTATCGCAACGCCTGTCATCCACCAGCCCGGCTTGAGCTGTCCCTGCCAATCGAGCCATGGAGCATTGCTTATATCAAGGGTGAAGTTATTCTCAGGGTCGCCGCCCTTTTCATATGACCATATACCGTTCCATGTTTCGCCGCCGTCATAGGAAACGAACATGTTGTCGAAATATGCCCACAGATCAAGAGTTGTGCAGACTATCATGTTAGGGTCGTTAGGGTTTACAGAGATTCCGTTATATCCGCAGGTATAAAGTCTTTCAGGAGTTATCTCTGTCCACTCGCCTGTTTTAAGGTCATACTTCTGAACTGCACCGTCAGACGCACCGTTAGGGCCTACCTTATAAGACCAAGTTGTATAAAGATATCCGTCAGAAGATATCTCGCCCTGACAAGGCTTGAGCTTTTCTATCTTATCGCCTGTAGACTCAGCCTTTGGATTAGGGATAGCAGTCCATGTTTCGCCGGCGTCGTCAGAACGATAGAGATAATCTCCCTGAGTTCCTGCTGAACCTACGATTATAGTTTTTGTAGCCTGACCCTTTTCAGAGCTTGACTTATCGAATGCCACGAATGTAAGACCGATAGAATAACCGTCCTCAGTATATCCGCCCTTTGTAGGGAAGGCAGTTACCTCGTTCCATGTTGCACCGTAGTCTGTAGACTTCCACAGACCGTCTGCTCTTGAACCGAAATAAAGTATCGAGTTATCGTTAGGGTCAACCTGAAGTCTTTCACCACAGCCTCTGCCGACCTCGTTTCCGCCCATGCCGAAAGGCATTTCGCAGATAGTCCAGTTCTTGCCGTAATCATCTGACGCAAAGATAGCACCCTTGTTTGTGGAATATGTACCTGCTGCAAGATAAACTCTGTTAGGCTCAACAGGGTCTGTTGCAAGGCTCTCTGTGCCGTTATAATTCCAGTCGTCGCCGCCGAAACAGTCTGTTATACACTCCCAGCGGTTGGTATCCTTATTATACTTATAAGCACCGCCCATATCTGTTCTTGCGTAGATAAGACCTTCCTCAGTAGGGTTATAAATAACGTCAGGGATAAATCCGCCGTCAACTATCTCGACGTTTCCCCACTCCCAGCCGGTATCAACAGGCTGAGCGTTATAATACTCCTTATTGGTGTCGCCCTTGCTGTCAGAACCGCTTGAGGAATCGTCTTTCTTTGAGCAGCCTGCGAAAGCTGTCACCGTAAGGGCTGCGGCACAAGCCACTGCCATTAACTTTTTTAACCTCATAAAATTTCTCCTTCTAAGCTGTATTCGTTTACATTTCTGCGTTATTTAAAGGCGGAAGATCTCCGCCTTTAAAATTTGAACTTATTTCACAACTATTGTACTACAATATCTTCAAATTGTCAATAGTCTTTTGTGTATTTATCTAACCTTACCACAACTTTGATAAACGCTTTGCTCTTACACCTTTATAAAATGAAGTATCTTTGAGCAGAAGTCGCCGTAAAGTCCGTCGCCGTTCCATATCTTTGCGATATTGATGCCTGCGTTCATGAGTGCCGCACCTGAAATCTTCTTGTCAGGCTCGCTCTCCTCATAATAGTAAGCCTCAGGTTCAAGACCCTTGAGTTTGATACGTCTTGATCTTTCATTAGGTCTTGCAAGCACTTGAACGAACTCGAAGAGTGCCTCGCTCTTATCCTTTGCAACAAACTCCCAAGCGTCCCAAGTGTTATCCTCGAACATATTGCCTATTCTGTAGTGGTCGCCTGTTCTTACAAGCTTGTTGAACTTATTGAACTCCTCTATCTGAGCAGGGATAGCGTCCCTGTCCTCCTGAGGTATCCTTGTAACGTCAAGCTCATAGCCGAAAGTACCCACCATAGCAACGTGACCTCTTGTTTTGAACGGAGTGTTTCTGCCAACTGTGTGGTTAGGGCAGTCAGAAACGTGAGCACCCATTGCTGAGCATGGATAGCACATTGATGTGCCGTGCTGTATCTTCAGTCTTTCGATAGCGTCTGTATCGTCAGAGCACCATATCTGTGGGCTGTAGTAGAGCATACCAGGGTCAAATCTTGCTCCGCCGCCAGAGCAGTTCTCCAAGAGGATATGAGGATAATCTGTAGTAAGTCTGTCCATAAGGTCATAAACGCCGAGGACGTATCTATGCCACAGTTCTCTCTGTCTGTCAGCAGGCAGGGTAGCCGAGCCGACCTCTGTAAGCTGTCTGTTCATATCCCACTTGATGTACTCGATATTTGCACTGTCGAGTATCTTTCTCATCATGCCATAAACGTAATCTCTGACTTCTTTTCTTGAGTAGTCGAGGACATACTGCTCTCTGCAAAGGGTCAAAGGTCTGCCCTTTATCTGTATAGCCCAGTCTGGGTGAGCCTTATAAAGCTCAGAGTCAGGGGATATCATTTCAGGCTCGAACCAAATGCCGAACTTCAGGCCAAGCTTATTTACCTCATCAACGAGATATTTAAGGCCGCCCTTGAGTTTCTTCTCATAAACGAACCAGTCGCCCAGAGAAGAATTATCCGAATCTCTGTGGCCGAACCAGCCGTCATCCATAACGAGCATTTCGATGCCAAGCTTTGATGCCTCTTTTGCGATATCTATAAGCTTGTCTGTATCGAAGTTAAAGTAAGTTGCCTCCCAGTTATTAATGAGTATCGGACGTCTTTTATCCTTATACTCGCCTCTGATAAGGTTATTTCTATAGAGGTCATGGAAAGTTCTTGACATTTTACCGATACCCTCGTCAGAGTGCACCATAACTACCTCTGGGCAGGTAAAGCTCTCACCCTTTTCAAGCAGCCACTCGAAGTCAAGAGGATTGATACCCATAAGGAAACGAGTTTTCTTATGCTGAGTAACTTCAGCCTGAGCATAGAAGTTGCCTGAATAAACGAAGTTGAAACCGAACACCTCGCCCTTATCCTCGTCGGCGTTATTGTCGCAAAGAGCAACGAACGGGTTGTTCTGATGAGATGACTCGCCCTTGCAGGAATCAACAAGCTGCTTAGCGTGGTGAAGTCTGCATCTCTCAACTGCTCTTTCTCTAGCCCACGAGCCGTTGAGGGTTATCATATCCATTTTATCAGTATCGAAATCAACGCAAGTGGAAAGTGCTCTTGTTATTTTGAAAGGCTTTTCGCCCTTATTTGTGATAACGGCAGAACGTGTGATAACGTCCAGCTTATTGAAGGCTGTATAGATAAGAACGACTTCGATATCGGCATACTTATCATACATTGTTATTTCAAGAGTTGAACAGCCGCTCTCCTCGGTAGCGAAAGTAGCAGGCAGACCCTCAAGCTTTGGCTTGCCCTCATACATTTTGTGAGAAACGTATCTCAAGTCGCAGGTAGACATACCGTTAGCGTCCATTATTTTGAAAGCAGACTCTCTGTAGTCGCCAAGACCGAAACATGGGTACTCAAAAGGCAGGGTATCCATAAAGCTTGCTCTGTCACGGTCGTTAGTGGCAGGTGTGAAAGGGCTTTCGTCCAGACGGAGGAGGTAAGTGAGGTCCTCGTCAGGGACTTTATTTCCGTAATAGATATGAGCGAGGTAGCCCTCCTCGCAGACCTTCATCATATAGTCTGTATTATTGGCTCTCAGCTTGAAAGCCTTGTCTTTTTCGTTGTAAAAGATATTGATAATTATCACTCCTTGCAAAAATCTGAACCTTGCGGCTCATTGATATTATAACACATAGAAAAAATAATGCAACAGGGTAAAACGATTACTTTGAAAATTTTTTTGTTAATTTTTCTTGATAATGCAAATATTTGAACATTGGTAGTTCAAATTATCAGAATATACAAAAAAGGACTCGTGCCAAAGCACAAGTCCCTTAAAAATTCAATATTTATCTGTTATCAGATTAGTTGCCGTACTTAGCAGTGCTGATCTTGATACCAGGGCCCATTGTAGAAGCTACAACTACGCTCTTCAGGTACTGACCTTTAGCAGCAGCTGGCCTAGCCTTTACAACAGCGTCGATAAGTGTGTTGAAGTTCTGCTCAAGCTTTTCAACACCGAATGATGCCTTACCGATAGGGCAGTGAATGATGTTTGTCTTGTCAAGACGATACTCGATCTTACCAGCCTTAGCCTCTGTAACAGCCTTAGCTACGTCAGGAGTAACAGTTCCTGCCTTTGGGTTTGGCATAAGTCCTCTAGGTCCGAGGATCTTACCAAGACGTCCTACAACACCCATCATGTCAGGTGAAGCAACTACAACGTCGAAATCCATCCAGTTTTCCTTTGTGATCTTCTCAACGAGATCCATGCCGCCAACATAGTCAGCACCAGCTGCCTTAGCAGCCTCATACTTGTCCTCCTTGCAGAATACGCAAACCCTTACAGACTTACCAGTTCCGTTTGGAAGTACAACTGCACCTCTTACCTGCTGATCAGCGTGTCTTGAGTCAACACCCAGACGAATGTGAAGTTCGATAGTTTCGTCAAACTTCGCCTTAGCACCCTTAGCTGCAAGTTCCAGAGCCTCAGGAGCGTCATATTGCTTAGCCTTGTCGATAGCCTTGAAGCTGTCAACATACTTCTTGCCATGTTTCATTAATATTTCCTCCTCATTAAGTGGTAATACCGACAGTGAATATCTAGTCGGTTAGCGGAAAATTCCTCCCACCATTGCCGTGCATAAATGCACAGTACGATTGATTAGTCCTCAACTACAACGCCCATTGAACGGCAAGTACCAGCGATCATGCTCATAGCACTCTCGATGTTTGCTGCGTTCAGGTCAGGCATCTTCTGCTCAGCGATCTTCTGAAGCTGCTCTTTTGTGATAGTTGCGACCTTAGTCTTGTTAGGAACACCGGAACCTGACTCGATCTTGCAAGCCTTCTTGATGAGAACTGCTGCCGGAGGAGTCTTGGTGATGAATGTGAATGATCTGTCTGCGTAAACAGTGATAACAACTGGAATGATAAGACCGATATCGTTCTTAGTTCTCTCGTTGAAATCCTTTGTGAACGCCATGATGTTTACACCGTGCTGACCAAGTGCTGGACCAACCGGTGGTGCAGGAGTTGCCTTTCCTGCTGGAATCTGAAGCTTAATATAGCCTACTACCTTCTGTGCCATTTGTTCGCACCTCCATAATTAAGTGGTAAGGCGAGCGTCATACGCTCTCCCACGTTTCCGGAAGCCGTATATCCGAACCGTCATTGACGGCTTTGCTTCCATTTTCACGAATGTTTGCGGGTTTTTACCGCCTTTTTCCTTATGCCTCAGGCTTTATCTGTGTAAGCGGCATAGTAACTGTTGTTTCTCTGCCGAGCATAGATACTCTGACGTCAGCAGTCTGTGCCTCCATATCGAATTTCTCCACAGTTCCTGTGAATCCCTCGAATGAACCTGCTGTTACGACTACCGTGTCGCCTTCCTTAAAGCCGACCTCAACATTTGCAGATCTCTGTGTATCAACGCCCAGTGCTGCGACCTCTTTATCAGTCAGCGGAACAGGTTTTGACGCAGGGCCTACAAATCCGGTAACGCCTCTGGTATTTCTAACGATATACCAAGAATCGTCCGTAAGCACCATTTTCACCAGCACATAGCTTGGAAAAAGCTTTCTGTCGCCCTTCTCGATCTTATCCTTCTTTACCTCGGTAACTTCCTCCATAGGGATCATTACCTCAGGGATAAGGTCCTGAAGGTTTCGGTTTTCAACAACCTTTTCAATATTGCTTTTTACCTTATTCTCATAACCTGAATAAGTGTGAACAACATACCACTTTGCTTCTTCTGACATGTCTTTTACCTCCATATTGATGTTGTAAAAACCGTTTTGACGGCTTAGCCGCCGATCTTAAGGATAGCCTTTATGGCTGCACCCAGACCTGAATCAACTCCGAAAAGGAACAGAGCCATTACCACCATTACAGTGAGTACAACTCCGGTATTCTTAGTGACCTGCTGTCTTGTAGGCCAAACGACCTTTCTCATTTCAGCTTTAAGCTCTCTAAAATACTTTCTTATTCCGCCCTTTTTCTTCTGATCCTTGCCGGTATCCTTCTTTGAAGACTTAGTAACATCTGTTTTTTTAGCCATTAGAAATAGCTCCTTTCAATATTACTTAGTCTCTTTGTGAAGAGTGTGTTTCTTACAGAACTTGCAATACTTGTTCATTTCAAGTCTGTCAGGGTCATTCTTCTTGTTCTTCTTAGTGTTGTAGTTTCTCTGCTTACACTCAGTACAAGCAAGTGTAATTTTTACTCTCATTTCGGCACCTCCTGACGAAATTTATACCCCGCAAGAACATTCAGGGTACGTCTGCCTCCCTCATACGTTTTCACGCAAGCTGTCATACAGCCCTGAGGTAACTTATGCTTTTCTGCACCTCATAAAAATGGGCACAAAAAAATAGACCTCATAAAGAGGTACTACAATTATAACATCTCTATTTCCGTTTGTCAATCATTTGTCAAAGGCAAATATTAATTTTCTGTAAATTTTATCGTTTGGCTGAGTGAGGAATGAGGAGTGAGGAATTATGGTATCGCCTTGCGGCGATGATTATTTTTCTTCGGGCAAGTTCCTACCGACGCAAAATCGCTACGCTCTTTGCGGATTTACACTTGCTAAGGGATTGGGTGGGCGGTGCAGATTTTGTGCTCCGATACTACCTTTGTTTGATATCAGACTTTTGTATGCTTTTTCTCATTAAATCTGCACCTTGTCGGCTTACGCCGATTGAGGCTCTGCCTCAAACTCCGACAGGGCTTTGCCCTGTACCCACAAGGGACTCTGTCCCTTGACCCTGCAAGCCCTCTAACGCCGGGCTTGAGCCTGCGTTTTATCTCTCGCTACGCTCGATGCTGGGGGCACAACTCTGGTCAGCTATGCCCATTCCTCATTCCTCATTTCTTATTCCTCACTTAACTGGGAACTTTCCGTCCTCCACGATCTCATCGGCGATATCTCTCATCTCGTCCCAATCATGAGAATAATGGTCATTCAAGCAAGCGACTGCAAAAAAGCCCCCTGCTTTCGCTCCTTTTATGCCCTCGACGATATCTTCATACACCACGCAATCCCGTGCCTCAAGTCCCAATTTCTCAGCCGCCAGTTCATAAACGTCAGGAAATCCCTTTCCCCTTTTCACCTGCTCCGTTGACACAAAACAGTCAAAGCAATCCAAAATGCCGTTCCTTTTGAGCACAGGTCTATAAAGTTCCTCCGTTGACGCAGTAGCCAATGCTATCTTCCTGCCCTGATCTTTCAATTTGCGAACATATTCCCCTGCATTTCCGCAAAGCCCGATAACGTTCGTATACTCATACACCGCCATATCGAACCATTCTTTCATTATATCCTGAATGTTCTCCCCCAGCGAAAATCTATCGTTGGTATAAACGGCAGCCTGCTCGAAATTCATTGCCGACACCTGCTTGAAATAGTCCTCAGGCACTTCTATCCCACGCTTGCCGAGGAAATCCTCGTCTATCTTTGACCAAACGTGATTTGATTTTGTCAGCGTGCCGTCCAAATCGAAAATGTGTCCCTTAAAATCTTTTATGTCCATTATGAAGTCCTTTCAGAAGTAGTCGTCAGAGAGCCTGAAACCCTCTCCTATTATCTCGCTCACGTCCCCAACCAGTACGAAAGCCTTTTCGTCAGTTTCCGCCGCTATCCTGCGGACGTCGGTTATCCTGCGTTTGCGGACGGCACAGAGCACAAGGTCCCTGTCCTCGCCTTTATAGCCTGTTCGGGCTTTTATCACCGTACAGCCCATATTGCCCTCCGTAAGAAGTCGCCGTAATATCTCGTCTGCGGCAGGGCTTATTATCAATGCAAGCTTTCCTCTGTCGCCGCTGTAAAGTATCATATCCAGTGTTTTTGAGAACACCCACAGTGTAAAGAACGAATACAGTGTATTGTCGATACTGCCGAAAACAAATCCGCTGAGCACGCATATCAAACCGTCGGCAAGCATAAATATCTGACCAGCCGCCATATAAGGCTTTTTTCTTTTTATAAGCTTAGCGGCGATATCAGTTCCGCCAGTCGTGCCGCCTGAGCGAAAGACCACTCCGCAGCCCACGCCAATTAAAATGCCGCCTGTTATGGAACTGAGAAAAATGTCATTGGTGAGTGGCGTGAAAAAAGAGCATATATCCGCTGTCAGACCCGACACCGCAATAGCGACCACCGTGCCAACAAGAAAATGCCAGCCGAACACATAAAGGCTCACCGCCAGCAGCGGCAGATTTATCGCCATTGTCAGCGAACCCACGCCCAGCGGCAGGAATCTTGACAGCATCACTGCCAGACCTGACGCACCTCCGGGTGCGATCTCATTAGGGTTTAAAACCAGTCCAACGCTTATGCCGTATATCACAGCACCTACCAAAAGCAGAGGATAATCCACTCTGCCCTTTGCAGATCTTTTTGCCGAAAACAATTTATTCAGAAGTATCATAAAAGCCCTCCAAGCCATGCAAAAGCAAAGATAGGCTTATTTTTCCCTTGATACCTCGTAAAATACATCAAAGCAATGGTGCAATAGTTCTGAGAATGACCGACATGAACCTTGACCAGAAACTGCGGTTATTTATATCGTCATGAGTTATCCTATGGCAGCGGTTTTCAAACATATCGTCAAAATCCGCTTTTATATCCTTTATACAGCTTGTCTTATACATATAAGTTGCACACTCGAAGTGGAGATACAAACTTCTGTAGTCAAGATTTATCGTGCCCACCACAGCCGACTTATCGTCTGACAGGAACATTTTAGCGTGGTTGAATCCGCCTTTATACTCATAGACTTTTACGCCCAGCGTTTCAAGATCTCTGTAGAAAGACTTTGTTATAACGCTCACATACCATTTATCAGGTATCTCAGGAGTTATTATCCTAACATCGACGCCGCTTTTCGCCGCATAGCCCAAAGCCGTGAGCATTTCGTTGTCAGGCACAAGATACGGAGTAGAGATATAGATATAGTCCTTTGCATTATTTATCATATCCATATAGACAAGCTCTCCCACATTTTCGTCATCGAGAGGGGAGTCGCCATAAGGGATAACATAGCCGTTGTTCACAACATTTTTTACAGTCGGGCAGTACATATTATACTCAGTTTTATCCCCTGAGATGACCTCCCACATTTGCAAAAACATCATAGTGAAATTCCAAACGCCGTCGCCCTTTAGCATAACTGCGGTATCTTTCCAATGGCCGAAACGCTCCTTGCGGTTTATATACTCGTCGGCGATATTAACGCCGCCGTTGAAAGCCACGTTGCCGTCGATAACAAGAATTTTTCTATGGTCACGGTTATTTTGAATCGTAGAAAGCATAGGACGGAAAGGGTTGAAAACAAGGCATTTCACCCCTTGGTCGGTAAGCTTTTTCTTATATCTGAAAGGCAATGTGAACTGCGAGCCCATGCCGTCATAGAGCAGTCTTACTTCCACGCCTGCCTTAGCCTTTTCCAAAAGTATCTTAACTATCTCACGCCACATTTCGCCGTCGTCGATGATAAAATACTCCATGAAGATAAACTCCTGGGCCTTCTGAAGTTCCTCCAGCATAGCCTTATACTTATCCTCTCCCAGTGGAAAATACGTTACCTCCGTATTGCCGCAGACAGGATATCCGCCTGACTTATCAACATAATTAGCGAGCTTATAAAAATCAGGCTCATTCTCACGGAGATAGCTCATTATCTGTTCATTTGTTTTAAGGAAAGGTCTTGTATTGGCGGATTTCTTAGCATAAAGGTTTCTGACCTTTCTTGTTGAAAACTGATTTTTGAGTAATATATAAAGCACCACCGTAAAGATAGGCACGATAACGAGCGGCACTATCCACGCCAATTTATATGCAGGGTTCTCGCTGCTGTTAAGTATATAAATAGCCAGCACGATAGCCACGGTAGAAAAGACGATATGAAGGTAGGCATAATGCACGGCAAAGCTTTGGAAGATAACGAATATGAACATCAGCTGCAAAGCGAGGAGAATGATGATAGTCGTTTTCTGAGAGAATATCATATTGATAAGTTTTTTCGGTTTTTTCTTTTGTATCTTTTCGCTTATTTTTTCCGCCACATTACCCACCTGCCTTTCTGAAAATAGTGATACATAATTGATTATAACATTTATTTTTAGTTTTTGCAATACACAAAATGCAGTTAATCTACTGTATTTTTGTCGAAATTCTGTTGCAAAGCCACAGGTTTTGGGGCAAAAGGAAAGCGGCAATATTTATCCGCCGCTTTATTTCTGATATTATTTTTGTGGTGTTTGGGTGCAATGGTAGGGGCGGAAAGATAACAAAGTAATTGTCAACCCCATGATGCAGAATTGTTTTGGGATACATTATTGTGATGTGTTCCAATAATTCAACTGGCAAGAAATATCGGGACGCCGAGGGCGTCGTCCCCTACAATTCTAAACATAACGCCACACAAGATCCCACAAAAACAAAGGCAGACGGCTTTTTTCTCCCCACTGTTCCAACAGCCGTTCTCAAAAAAAGCACATCTGCCATAAGGCAACACCGCACAAAGCCGCTAGGCGGTCCTTGTGCGGTGTCGCCTTAATATTTTGACCTCTTGCTAAAATTCTTAGAATTACTCAGTATAGCCGAATGCAAGCACTTCTCCGTGCTTGTCCTCGTCGCCTGCCGCCATTGATATCTCCACTGTGAAGTCAGTGTCCTCAGGGAGCATAGCGATATTCTGTATCTGAGCGTTGCCCCAGCCTGACGGGCTTATGGTGCTATAGTCGCTCTCGTCATACAGCTCGCCGTCAGCAGTGACCTTGACGTGCAGTTTGCCGAACTCGCCCTGCTTTACCTCTTTGTATATCATATAAAGGAACTTTTTTCCCTTGAACTCGAACACTATCGGACTGTTGTCGCCTGTGTTATCATAAGTCCAGCCCTTTGTAAAGCTTGCGATGCTTGAGCCTTCTTTCCAGCTGCCAAGGCTTATTGGAGTAAGGCTGTCGCTCTCATACATATGGGCGTCCACCTCTCGTGGCGAGAAAACAGTGTCCTCAGGCATAACATAATCGCCCTCAGGTTCAACGTCCATAACAGTGTCAAAATAGTAGTCTATCATCGACGCCACAAGCTTGTGCCCCTCAGTGTTAGGGTGCGACTGGTCATCGGAAAAGTCCTGCCACGTCATTCTATTGTTTGCGAAAAGATATCTCAGTGCGTCGCAGTATGAAATCATCGGCAAGTGATAAAACTCGCCTATCTGTTTCATATAATCCTGAGCCGAGTGGTCATTTTCTGCCACCGAGAAAAGCAGCACAGGCGTGATATTTTTCTGCAAAAGCGTTCTCACTATTGACTCATAAGCGTTCTGATAGTCAGCCTCCGTGCCGTCATTTACAGCAAATTCGATAAAGCAGATATCAGGCTCATAAGCCAGCACATCTCTGTCAAGTCTGAGTATACCAAGCTTTGACGGCGTTCCGCTAAGACCGGCGTTCACATACTGAACGTTGTCCCCCGTGCCGAATTTCTGTGCGAAATAGTCATAAGTGAGCTTGGCATAACAGCCCTCAGCACCTGCAGAGATACCCTCCGTGATAGAGCCGCCAAGATACGCCACCGTTACCTTTTCACCCGACTGTGCTTTCTTTATAACATTCTGCATCATGGAAGTGTTTCCGTATGACACCATAGCCTTGTCATACATAGCCTGCGTCCATTCCTCGTCAGTTTCAGGCATTTTCTCCGCCTGCGAACTTGACTGTGCCGCACTTTCCGCCTTTGAGCTGTCCGCACTGTTTCCGCAGCCTGCCAAAACCCCTCCGCACATCGCAACGCTTATAAGCACCGCCAGAAGTCTTTTCATTCCCATAAATATTCCCTTTCCTGTCTATGTTTATCAAAAACGGTTTCACACCGTTTAAAACACAAAAAGTACGGACAAAGCCGTACTTTTTGGTTATATCAATGTGATATTTTCTGCAATTAGTTAAGAACTGCCTTCTCAGTTTCCTTATCGAAGATATGGATTCTGTTAGGGTCGATAGCAACCTTGAGCTCATCCTGTGGACGAACGTCAGAACGAGGTGAAACTCTAGCTGTGAGCTGGATACCCTCGCAGTTGAGGTACAGATATGTTTCAGCACCCATCATTTCAGTTACTTCAACAGTTGTGTTGATAACGCCTGTTGTAGCCTGAGCAAGGAATGCAGGCTCGTCATGGATACACTCCGGACGAACACCAAGAACAACTTCCTGGTCAACCAGTGGCTCAAGAACCTCAGGGTCAACCTTAGACTCTGGAACTGCTACCTGATACTTAACGCCTCTTGTTGTCTTTGTATCCTCAGAACCGAATTCAACAACATACTTGCCGTCGATCTTGAGCAGCTTAGCGTCGATGAAGTTCATCTGTGGTGAACCAATGAATCCTGCAACGAACTGGTTTACTGGATCGTTGTAAAGATTTGTTGGTGTGTCGATCTGCTGGATGTAACCATCCTTCATAACTACGATACGGTCACCCATTGTCATAGCCTCTGTCTGGTCATGAGTTACATAGATAAATGTTGTACCGAGTTTCTTATGGAGCTTAGAGATCTCAGTTCTCATCTGTGCTCTCAGTTTAGCATCGAGGTTTGAAAGAGGCTCGTCAAGAAGGAATACCTGTGGCTCACGAACGATAGCTCTACCGAGGGCTACACGCTGTCTCTGACCACCGGAGAGAGCCTTTGGCTTTCTGTCAAGAAGGTGAGCGATGTCAAGAATTCTTGCAGCCTCCTCAACCTTTCTTGCGATCTCGTCCTTTGGTACCTTTCTGAGTTTCAGACCGAATGCCATGTTCTCAAATACTGTCATGTGAGGATACAGAGCGTAGTTCTGGAATACCATTGCGATATCTCTGTCCTTAGGAGCGATGTCGTTTACAAGTCTGTCGCCGATGTAAAGCTCGCCTTCGCTGATCTCTTCAAGACCTGCGATCATTCTAAGTGTTGTAGACTTACCACAACCAGAAGGACCTACGAGGATGATAAACTCCTTATCCTTGATCTCAATGTTGAAGTCGGATACGGCAATAACGCCGCCTGCGTACTTCTTATAAATTTCCCTTAATGATACACTTGCCATTAAAAAAGGACCTCCCTATTTAAATTTTACTAATATCCTAATTAGCTATGCTATTATCATAACAAATTTTTAACAGACCCGCAAGAGTTTTTTTTACTAAACTTTATTATATCTCATTATGAATATTGACGAAAATTCACATAGAATAGGTAATTACTTACATTCAAACGATTTCGTCGTCAATAATCTTTCAACATCTTTGTGCATAATCTCCAAACACGAACCTAGCGGTAAATCGGGGTCCAGCGGCAATTCTCCTATTTTCACACGCTTTAAAAAGGTCACTTTATTTCCCAGTTTTTCAAACATTCTCTTGACCTGATGATACTTTCCCTCATGGAGCACAACAGTACATTCATCGGGACAGTTAACATTTCCGACAAATTCCGCAGGCAGACATTTCTCGCCGCCGTCGATAGTCATGCCCTCAGCGAAAGCCTGAGCATAATTTCCCTGCCACGGGTCACGAAGTCTGACGAAATAAGTTTTCGGAACATGGGTCTTTGGTGACAGCATTCTGTGAGCAAGGCCGCCGTCATCGGTGAGCAGAACAAATCCCTCCGTATCCTTATCGAGCCTGCCAGCAGGGAAAAGCCCCTCCCTGAACATTTCAGGCGGCACAAGCTCCAGAACGGTTTTGGATTCACCGTCACGGGTAGAGCAAACCACGCCCTGAGGCTTGTTCATCATGATATAAACATATTTTTTATATGATATCTCCACGCCTTTCACGGCAACAACATCGTTTTCGCTGACCTTAGTATCCGCAGCCTTTGCGACCTTTCCGTTGACAGTCACAAGTCCTTTTCTGCAAAGTTCCCTGACCATGCTCCGTGAAATATCGTTACGCTGTGAAGAAACAAATTTATCAAGTCTCATAGCAAAAGCCTTTCTGACAATTTTCTTATAAAGATTATAGCATACGATACCGCCAAAAGTCAAATATGCGAAAAAACTTGACCAAAAGCAAATGCCTGCAGATATGCTCCACAGGCATTTTATTACTATTTGTATCGGTTTTTTCGACCTATGAAACATTATTTACCCTTATTCATAATGCCGACGTTCCACGCTCAGATGCCTACTTTTTCCTCAGCCCCTGCATAAATCCGTCCAGTTCCGCTGAGCACACATCTCCCCCAATAAGCTGTCCCTCACAGACGATAAGGTTCGCTCTGACTTCCTGTTTCTTATCCCCATAATTCTTCACCGTATATGTATATACCTCAGCCGTTTTGCCCTTATAGTCCTCCAGATCAAACCCCTGCTGTTTCTGCAATTTATTGTACTTCTCATACACTTCATTGAACTCCTTCGGTATCGTCACCGCCTTACATTCGTCGTACTCCTCCGACACCTCCCAGCCCATGTCTTTTAAAAAGGACTGCCGCTGTGCCTCGCTCTTCATCTCGTATACCACCGGTGACGATATCCTTACTACCGTTATCACTATCACCGCCAGCAGCACCACCGCCGCCAATACCGCACCTACTGCCGCAAATGTCGGCTTTTTTACTTTTATCGTTTTTATGAACATACCCTTTTCCTCGCTTTCTTATTTTAAAGTTTGTACATTTATATGTGTTGTCCCACGAAATATAACTACCTGTCCGATTTTTGTTATATAATTTTCAAAAATAATTTTTATAGCATTAATAATCTTATTGTATAATATTTTTATCGGTTTGCTATGATTTTTACCTACTCACTGCTGCCGTATCTTATTTCGCTTTTGTGCCGCACCTTTCATATTAATGTATACGTTGTGCAAAATAGCCAAAAGGCAAAGTGCAAATTAATGTGAATTAACGATTTTGTACTTTTTTGTACAAATGTCTTTGACAATTTCAAAATATGTGGTACAATATTATTAGGTAACGCCATACCGCCGCTGTGTATTTAACGGTCGGTACTGAAACGTTTTCTTTGGTAAGTTTCCCGCAGTTGATGTCAGGGAGATTTATTAGCGATAATGCGTTCTGCGGATAGCCGCAGGATTGATATATGAAAGGAGCAATGAGTTTTATGTCAAAAATTATTGCAGTTACTTCCGGTAAAGGCGGAACAGGTAAATCTTCTATAAGTGCCTGTCTCGGTTACGCCCTTGCCAAGCAGGGAAACCGTACTCTTATCATCGAGCTTGACTTCGGTCTGAGATGTATGGATATCATGCTCGGTATGCAGGGTAATATTACATACGATCTTGGTGACGTTCTTGAAGGCACTTGTGATGTATACAAGGCTACCACAACAGTAAAGCTTGCGTCGAACCTGAGCGTTCTTTGTGCTCCGTCTGACCCGTTCGTACAGCTCAAGGCTGAGGATATCGAGAAGATCACACAGGAAATGAGAAAGTATTTTGAGTATATAATCATTGACACCTCCGCAGGTATCAACGGTTCTGTATTTGATATAGTTACGAACTCTGACCTTATCCTTATAGTAACGACTCCTGACCCTGTCTGCGTAAGAGATGCAAGAATGATGTCAGACGAGTTCTATAAGAGAGGAAATCAGAAACAAAGACTTGTTATCAACAAGGCAAACAAGAGAATATTCGAGTTTGACGAAATGGACGACCTTGACGCTATTATCGATACAGTCGGTGTACAGCTGCTCGGCGTTATCCCTGAGGACAGTGCTATCCCGCTGGCAACAGGAAAGGGAGCACCTCTTTCTTCAAGCTCAATGGGATTCCTTGCATTCTCTGCTATCTCAAGAAGGATCAAGGGCGAGCATATACCCCTCTCTATCAAGGTCTGAGCACCTTGTCAGCCGTGCTGCGTGAGGGGATCAGTGCATAGTTCGGCTGTTTGACACTATGAAACTTATTTATCCATTAATATAATATACTATATAAACGGGGGGTTTCCATTGAATATTGCACTTATAGCTCATGACACTAAAAAGGAACTCATGGTACAGTTCTGTATCGCCTACTGCGGCGTACTCAGCAAGCACAATCTTTGTGCCACAGGTACGACAGGAAAAATGGTGGCCGAGGCGACTGGACTTAACGTTCAGCGTTATCTCAGCGGATCACAGGGCGGCGACCAGCAGATCGCAGCAAGAATATCTTGCAACGAGATAGACCTGCTGCTGTTTTTCAGAGATCCTATCTCAGTAAAGCCGCACGAGCCTAACGATATGAATCTTCTCAGACTTTGTGACGTGCACAACGTTCCTGTAGCAACGAATATAGCTACAGCTGAGGCACTTATCCACGCCCTTGAAAGAGGCGATCTTGACTGGAGAGATATCGTTAATCCTACCAAGATATAAGCACAATTTCATATATAAAAACTATGAAGGGGAGAGTATTCCCGTCCTGATGTTTCAGCGAGAGCCGTTGGTGAAAGGGCTTGCATAAAGGGCAGGAGGAAGGACACCCCGAAGTTTCCGCCTGATAAAGGGCAGACGTAGTGCTGCGTTAAAGCATTTGAGTGATCCGATACAAACACGTTCGGATAATTAGGGTGGTATCACGGTAAAAGTCGTCCCTTTTCAGGGGGCGGCTTTATTTTTTGTTCGCCCGTTTCGCTCCCTCGTATCTCTAAATCAGCATACCAAAAAAACAAAGGTGGTACTCCCATGAAAGCCAGCCAGCTGACAAAAGAAAACATCTCACCCGAAATAGTAGATAAAATGCTGTTTCAGGGGCTTGACTACAGCGGCGAAAAAGCCGACGTTATCATAGTCCTTGGCAGCCGCAAAGCCTGCGACTACCGTGTTCCGCTGGCAGCAAAGCTTTTTCACGAGGGAAAAGCCCCACATCTCATATTTTGCGGCGGAAAAGTGCAAAATACTTCACAAGGCGAAATGGAAGAGTATAAAGCCATGCTCATCGCCGCCGAAAAATGCGGCATACCGACCTCCGCCATAACGGTGGAAACACACTCTCTTGATACCGTGGAAAATCTGCAAAACGCAGCCGAGCTTGTAAAAAAGCATTTTCCAAACTGCAAAAGCATCATAATCGTCACCACCGCCTATCATATGCGGCGTGCCGCCATGCTTGCACAGCACTTTTTCACACAGAAAATTATCCCCTGCCCTGCCAGCCGTGGCAGCACACAGCGAAATAATTGGTCAATGACCGAAAAAGGCAGCACAACAGCACTTGACGAATGTCTTAAATTCGGTTATTATATAAAAAAAGGTCTTATCAAGGATTTTGAAATTTGAAACGTTGTTGTAAAACATTAAGTCAATTTGATGTAGGGGCGAACAGTGTTCGCTCGTTCCTTAACAACGTTCCGATATCACAGCTCTTTGAACGATATCGGTATTCAAAAAAACAAGACAAAATACAGAAAGGATTGTTATTATATGGCATTGATAGTTAAAAGACCAAAAGGCACAGAAGACATCGTTCCCTCAAAGGTCTATAAGTGGCACACTGTAGAGAAGATAGTTTCCGAAGCTGCCGAAATATACGGCTTCAAAGAAATAAGAGTACCAACTTTTGAGGAAACAGGACTTTTCGTGCGTTCTGTTGGCGAAACAACAGACGTTGTTCAGAAAGAGATGTATTCAGTTTCCGCAGCAGGCGACTCAAAGTTCACACTCCGCCCGGAGGTAACATCAGGCGCAATGAGAGCAGTTCTTGAAAACGGCATCCTCAACGAGGGTCTGCCGCAGAAGGTCTATTATATCCTCTCATGTTTCAGACACGAGAATACACAGAAAGGCAGACTCAGAGAGTTCCACCAGTTCGGCTGTGAAATGGTCGGCTCTGAAAGCCCAAGAGCAGACGCAGAGGTAATATCTCTTGCAAAAAGCGTTCTTGACAGAGCAGGGCTCAGAAACATCAAGCTCAACATCAACTCTATAGGCTGTCCAACCTGCCGTGCAGAATATCGCAAGGCTCTGAAAGAGTATTTCTCCGCAAAAAAGGAGGACCTTTGCGAAACCTGTCAGGAAAGATTAGAGAAAAACCCAATGAGAATACTTGACTGCAAGTCAAAGGAGTGTCAGGAAATAGGCAAAGACGCACCTGTCATACTGGATTATCTCTGCGACGACTGTAAAGAGCACTTTGAGAAATTGCAGGAATACCTCTCCGTAATGGGTATCGACTTTGACATCAACCCTAAGATAGTAAGAGGTCTTGACTATTATACAAGAACAGTTTTCGAGTTCATCACCGATGAGATAGGCGCACAGGGCACAGTCTGCGGCGGTGGACGTTATGACGGACTTATCGAGCAGCTTGGCGGCAAGCCGACCCCTGCCCTCGGCTTCGGTCTGGGACTTGAAAGACTTCTCATGGTAATGGACGCTCAGGGCTGCGACTATATGGAGCCAAAGACCTGCGACCTTTATATCGTACCAATGGGCGAGGACGCCGCAAAGAAAGCAATGGGCATCGCCGCCGACCTCAGACAGGAAGGCTGCTTTGTTGAGTATGACCTTATCGGCAGAGGTCTGAACGCTCAGATGAAGTATGCAAACAAAATAGGTGCAAAGTTCGTTATGGTGCTTGGCGACAACGAGATAGAGTCAGGCGTTGCAAAGCTTAAAAACATGACCACAGGCGAGCAGACAGATATCAAGCTTGACGGAACTATCGCCGAAAGCTTTTCAAATGCACTTATGGCAGATATGTTCAAGGATATTGACGCCGATATCGAGAAATTCATTGGAAAGGAGAACTAAGCAATGAGATGTGAACAGTGCGAAAAAATACCTCTGGTAGAAATACACACTCCGCAGGAATATATGCTCTGCATAGGTTCTCTTGCAAGAATGCTGCTGGCAGGGGAAGTTGAAATGACCTATCAAACATGCCCCCTTGATAAGATAATGGATGACGACAACAAGTGGTATGCTGAAAAGCTTTTCCACCAGTTCAGGTGTACAAAATGCGGCACTATCTATGGTATGCTCTGCAACACCCACACAGGCGGACAGATAAAGATAAACGACAAGGTCTTTGACCCTGCCGACTATCCTGATAAAAAGGAAGATAAATAATGCTTGCAATAAGACCCATGACCTATGAGGTGGAGACCTCACTTTCGCCGAAAAGAGTTCTGAGAAAGCTTGACGGCGACCTTATCGAGCATAAACCCACCATAAACATTCTCTCCCAAAGCAAGTTCATGAAGAACCACCGTGACGATACCATTTTTTATGGCTACCGCACAGACGCCGAAAGCTTTCAGATTTTCCACCATACCGCCAAAAAGCGTGACGGCGGCTCAACAGGCTTTTACGGCAAAGTGGAAAAGACCCCCAACGGCTCAAGGATATACGGCAAGTTCAGAAAGCCTATCTATGCCTATGTTGTTGGCGTCATATGGACAGTGCTGGTGCTTTTCCTCACCCTTATGCTTGTGGCACTGGAAGAGAAAACAGGTGCAGCCTGCTTTGCCGCAATATGGCTCGTGGGATTGTTCCTGATGTTCTGGGACAACAAGAAAAAGTTCGTCAGAGCCTATCTTGACAGCTTTCCGCCGGCCGTGAGCAAAACAGACGAAAGCGATGAATAATTATTATCCATATAAACATAAAGAAAAGGAAGTAATGTAAAATGAAACTTGATACCATGAAAGGCCTCCGCAGAACGCATTACTGCGGCGAAGTGCCTGAAACAGAGCAGGAAGTCGTTGTATGCGGCTTTGCCGACAGAGTAAGAGATATGGGCAACCTTATCTTCATCAACCTCCGTGACAGAACAGGACTTGTACAGCTTGCATTCAATGACGAAACTGACAGAGCCGTTTTTGAAAAGGCTCAGCTTGTAAAAAGCGAGTATGTCCTCATGGCAAAGGGCGTTGTACGTCCTCGTGAGAGCGTGAACGAAAAGCTTAAAACAGGTAAGATAGAAGTTGCCGTAACAGACCTGAGAATACTCTCAAAGGCTGAAACAACGCCTTTTGAGGTAACAAACTCAGATAAGGTGAACGATGAGCTTAAACTCAAATACCGCTACCTTGACCTGAGAAATCCAAAGCTCCAGAAGAATATCATCACCCGTCATAAAATAGCTCAGATAACAAGAGAATATTTCTATGACAACGGTTTCCTTGAGATAGAAACACCTATGATGATGAAGTCTACCCCTGAGGGAGCAAGAGATTACCTCGTTCCTTCAAGAGTTCATGCAGGCAAGTTCTATGCACTTCCACAGTCACCACAAATATACAAGCAGCTGCTTATGATATCAGGCTACGACAGATATATCCAGCTTGCGAGATGTTTCCGTGACGAGGACTTGAGAGCCGACAGACAGCCTGAGTTCACACAGATAGACCTTGAGATGTCCTTTGTAGATCAGGAGGATATCCAGGCTTGTATCGAGGGCTACATCGAAAAGCTTTTCAAAGAGATCCTCGGCGTAGAGGTAACGCTCCCACTGCCAAGACTGACCTTTGCAGACGCCATGAGCCGTTACGGTTCAGACAAGCCTGACACACGTTTCGGCATGGAAATTCAGGATATCACAGATACCGTTAAGGATATCGACTTTGTGGTATTCAAATCAGCAATCGAGGCAGGCGGCTCAGTTCGTGCAATAAACGTAAAGGGCGGAGCAGCCACATATACAAGAAAAGAGATCGACAAGCTCGTTGACCACGCAAAGGGAATAGGAGCAAAGGGTCTTGCATATATCCGCTGGGCAGACGAGCCAAACTGCTCGTTCAAGAAGTTCCTTGGCGAAGGTGACCTTGAAAAGATAAACGCAGCCGTTGGAGCAGAAAAGGGCGACCTCGTTCTTATCTGTGCCGACAAGAACAAGGTAGTTCTCCCAACACTCGGAGCACTCAGACTTATCTGCGGAAAGCGTCTTGGCGTTATCCCGGAGGGCAAGTTCAACTTTGTATGGATAACAGAAATGCCATTCTTTGAGTATGATGACGAGAACGACACATGGGTAGCAGCACACCACCCATTCACAATGCCAATGGAAGAGTGCCTTGACTATCTTGACACAGACCCTGCAAACGTCCGTGCAAAGGCGTGGGATCTTGTCCTCAACGGCACAGAGCTTTCATCAGGTTCAATGAGAATAACAGACTTTGAACTTCAGCAGAAGATGTTCGAGGCACTGGGCATGACCGACGAAGAGATAGAGGCGAAATTCGGATTTCTTGTTGACGCCTACCGTTATGCAGCACCGCCGCACGGAGGCATGGGCATAGGACTTGACAGACTTTCCATGATAATCTGCAATGCAGACAGTCTGAGAGATGTAATAGCCTTCCCAAAGGTACAGAACGCCAGCGAGCTTATGAGTGCTTGTCCGTCCACAGTAGATGCAAAGCAGCTTGAAGAACTGCACATCAAGACGGTAGAAACAGAAGAATAATTCGCATTAACCAAAGTAAATCCTTTATTACAGTTATGAATCACAAAGGGCAGATACTTCATTATCGAGGTATCTGCCCTTTACTTTATAATAACGTATAAAACCATATAGCACACCATTTTTGTTAATAATAACTTGTTTTTTTGACTAAATCATGCTACAATATGTATATGTTATTATAATTCAGAACAGAGGTGGCAAAGTATGAGCAAAAACAATAATCCGTTATATAAAGCTCTGCAGGATCATACTCGAAAACGGATCTCACTGGAGGAGCTAAACCGAATATGTCAAGACCATGAACAGTTAGCCCAACAGATCAGCGAGCTTACTGAGCAGGGCATTTTGACTCCGGTCAAAAGCAGTGGAACAAATGGCAATCTGAAAATACCACTGTATATGAGATATACGATCTCTATAGAAAAGCCACAGCAAATATCACGTTATGAGATCGATGCTCTCCATCCAAGGCTGACAAAGAATGAATATCTTCTTCGCAATCGAATACAGTTTGTAAAAAATAAGGCTTTTTTACTTCGATTAAGTGAATGGCTGACGTATGACAAGGACAGTGATATGATGTCCCGACGTGAACGTTCCTTTTCTATATTTGGTGACGAGAAAAAATTAGACGACCATTTAAGACTATTAGAAAGAATGGGCATCACTGGCGATGTGCTTAAATTTTACGAAACACCGGAACAGTGCTTTTCCGATTATATTCCCGTTCGTAAAAACAGAATGACATTGCTTATTTGCGAAAACAAGGATATCTGGTTCAATATAAGACGCTTAATGTATAGCTCCGGAGCCTGCTCGATATTTGATACTAAGATCGACGGAGTGATCTTTGGTCAGGGGAATGACATTACAGGAAAAGAAAAATTTCGTTCCTACGCACAATATTTAGGAGCATATGAAACAAGATTTCTGTATTGCGGAGATATTGACAGAGCTGGTTTTGACATTTTTCTTCGCCTTTGCAAGGAATCAAAAGAGCTTCATATTGAATTGTTCGTTCCTGCATATCAGAAAATGCTGGAACTGAGCCGAAGCATAAGGCTCCCTGACAGCAGCGACGGAAGACGCATCATTCCCGACATGTCAGGGATATTGCCCTTGTTTTCTGATGATGAGCAAAAGCAGATCACACAAATAATCGAGGATAATAAACGATTGCCACAGGAGATACTCTCATATCCCGTACTGGCAGATAATATGAGGTAAAATAATGATCTCAGCAGGTTCCAAAGAATTATTACAAGATTTTGAAAAACGTATGCGATTCGTGAATCTCATCAAATACTGGCTACAAAGAAGCAAGCCCACAGAGATCCGTGAAATATTGCATAATGATGATGATAAAACCGATAATCTCATACTTATGGTAATGGTCTTTATCATGGACAATACACTTCGCTATGGCGAACGCTGTACCAAGCAGGATATCACAGTATTTCTGCGTGAATTAGCCGATATTTATGGATATGAGCCGGAGGAGGCAAAGGCCCTTACAGATTATATCGTAACAGATGTACTGCAAAGCGGAGGAAAAGTGCGAAGATTTGAAACGTTCGACAGTCATTACGAAAAATTCCGTGAACAGGGCTCTCTGATCTTATTCGAGCAGCAAAGCGGAAGCTATGTTCTGACAAATGAAGCCTATGAGTTTCTTTTCAGAACCAAGGAGATCGACAGCGAATTGGACTTTTCTGTAAGCCGATTCAAGTTACAAGAGTTTATTAAGCGAGGCAACTATGGCAAAGCACTTCGTGAAAGCCGTGAATTAGTTAGCAGAGTCAGAAATCTGAAAACAAGAATGGACGACTTTATGCTTCGATGTAGGATCAATATCTCTGAGGTATCGATCGATGAATACGAAGATATCGTCTATCAGGTCAGAGATTCCTTTGAGAACGAAAACAAACAGCTCAGCGATATCCGCAGCCTTGTATCGGCAAAATTGCAGGCATTCGCAGTCGCTGAAATAAAAGAAGACCGCCAAATATGTCAGACCGAAAAAGAGATACATGAGATCCTTGAAAACATTGATACTGTAATAAGCGAGCAAAGCCGAGTATTTAACCAGAAATTCACACTATCTGAACTATATGCTGATCTTTTAGATGATAGTTTCTCTTATTTGCAGGCGGGTCACTTTGACATTGAACAGGAGTTACTGCTCCCATTGCAGAAAATGCAATTAAAAGATTCTAAAGATGTGGGAAAATTATTTGCACCGCTTTATCGTCCAGAATTTCCGCATCTGTTTGGTATTGATCTTTTTTACAGACGGCAAAATTCTATAAGAGAGGTCAGCAGAGATGACGGTATAGATATCACAAGTGATGACACTGCTGAAAATGTGGCAGATATCAGAAACGAAAGATATGTTGAGATAATAAGAGGACTGCTGTCTTTTGCCGAAAACAGGGCGGTCTTTAATTTTAGCGAATATCTTGACACTGTATCTAAAACGCAGCTGCATGAACAAATGCAGGAAAAAGCATTGCCTGACGTCATGCTGAAACTCTATGGACTTGGAGAAATAGATATCGCAGGCTGGCGTTCGGCACAGCATGACATAATCGTTCCTGTGGGAGAATTTGATCTCTCTTATTGTCTGAGCGAGCTTCCTGAAGAATCGGTACAAATGGAGTCGATAATGATATATAAACTCGATAATGTTATAACTTTGTCTGATCATAAAGGCGGACATATCGAGATGAATGATTTTAAGATCGAGGTGAGAAGATGAGGCCTGAAAGTCTGAAACTATTTGCAAAGCTTATGGAAAATGGTTACATTACCCGTGAGCAGTCCCCTGCGTATTATGAATATTATAATGATCCGGAAATTGCTTCTGAACTTGCGATCATGGAACAGGAGCTTGATTTCACTCTTTACAAAACGAACGGCAGACTTTATCTTTTGCCAGATCCAAACAACGAATTATTTTCGCAGGATAACAATGATTTCCGCCGCAGTGTTGGCAATGAAAAGCTTGAAGAGCTTTATTTGCTGAATTATATGGCGATCTTTCTTTTACATGAGCTTTACGGCGGAAAAGGAAACACACTGCAAACAAGATATTACATCAAAGAATCAGATTTTCTTTCCGAGTTCACAAAGCATTGTGAGCAGGTACGCTCTGAAGGAGAATCCTTAAAAAATGCTTCAGCACAGTACAGCATAGATTTTCTGCACCTTGCTGACAACTGGCTCGCAAAGCGTGGTGATGAGTCCAACTCTGTAGATACCAAACATGGCTGTTTCATGAAGATCATCAGAAGGTTTCGTGATGAGGAATTGCTGTATGATGCTGACGGTGTATGGAAACCAACGGTCAAGCTGAATGATCTTATGCCGTATTATTTATCTCAGACCCGCATTACTGAAATACATTCTATTCTTGAAGGAGGAAAACCAAATGCCAGCGATCCGTAAGATACGAATTGTAAATTTCAGGTTCAATTATGGTGCAAAGCTGATACCAGACGAGATTTTCTGCACTGAGAACGCTGAAGGAAAACCAATAGATACTCTTTTTAATCTGGATAACGGCGGAGGCAAGTCTGTTATCGTTCAGTTGTTGCTCCAGCCTATTTGCCCGAAGGCAAAAGTTCAGAATCGTAATATCAGCGATTATTTTCAGAAGGGCACGGATCATGCGTTTGTCTTGATTGAGTGGGCATTGGACGGATCACATAATAGTCTGCTCACAGGGATCGCACTGGCTGCAAGCACCACAGCAGATGACGAAAATGAGAGCAAGACCATTCGTTATTATACTTTCATACATGATTACACAAGAGCAGGCGACAAGCTCGATCTTATCAGTCTCCCTCTTTCACAGTGCACAGGCAGTCATATCCGCTCGATCTCTTTTGACGAGCTTCGCAAATATCTGCAAAACAGAAGGGTCGAATACTATCCTTCCGATTCATTGCACCGTTATCAGAAGCGTTTAGAGGAATTCGGTATTTTCCATACCGAATGGGAAAACATTCTTGTGCCGATCAATGCAGTAGAAGGCGGCATTACAAAGTTCTTTGAGGAATATAAAACGAGCGACAGATTACTTGACAAATTTATTATTCCTGGCGTTATGCCGAGCAACGATACGTCAACAAGATCCCTTGAAGAAATGTTTATCAACTATGCGGTCAGCTATGCCGGGCAGGAGAAAAATCTACTCTTAAAGTCGCAGATCAGGGATTTTACAGATAAGCTGCAGGGTATGCTTCAGCTAATAAAGGATATGTGGAACGCAGAAGATCAGAAGATACAGTCTATACACCAATTTGCTGATCATTCATTTACACTTCAGCATCAAATCAAGCTGAACAAAGAAAGACAACAACAGCTTGAAAAAGCAATATCCGACTTAAAGACAAAACAGAAGCACATCAAAACCGAAGCAGCATCAAAAGCTGTTTATCTTTCACAGGCTGATTTTGATAAATCAACCATATGGCTTGCAGAATGTAAACAGAAAAAAGATGATGCCGAAAGTCAGTATAACAGGCTTGAACATAAAGTCAAGGCCCTGAACGCTGCCAAAGAGTACAAGGAGCTGCTTAAACAGCAAAATGATGAGAAGGCATTGACTGCACAGATCAGAGAGCTTGACCAAGGAACGCAGGATTCCCATATACTTTCTTTAAAATATTCACTGTCTTTGCTAACAACAGAACTGATAAGGCAGACTGAGGGCAAATTAAAGCAGAAGGAAGCAACTAAAAAAGAACTGTCTGAAACTTTGGATTCCATAAATAAAGAGATCTCACGCCTTAAAAAGCAGCATAATCACGAGAATGACAGCTTAAATCAGGATATCGGTCAAAGAAAGAGTTTGCTTGATCAGATCAACAAGGCTCTGGCAATGCTTGCTTTGCATATGACTATTATGCTTGACGGAAGCTTTTCTAAGAAAGACGCTGAGTGCATTCGTGCGGACTACGATGAGCAGCTCAGGCTTGCTGAGGAGAATATCAAAAAGTGCCTGCTTGAGGAGAGCCGGCTTGAACAGGAACGTGACGCTCAGGATAATCAGATGGGCGAGCTTCACCGAACGCAAGAGGAATGTAAAGCCAATTTAAAGCAGCAGGAAACAGAATTGAAAGAATATCAGCAAGCATATGATGCAGTTATTAAAGTCTTAGAACATTTATCAATATCTAAAGACAGATTATTTACTGATGAGCCGTTATTAAGCCTTGAGCAAATACTTGCAAAGCTAAGTGAACAGCTTCGGCAAACGGAACGCTGTGCTGAATTGCTAAGCGAGCAGCTACGATGTATAAATGCAGGTCAGCTTCACCTCTCAAAAACAGCTGTAAGCTTTTTGCAGGAATCAGGTATCGCTTATCAAACAGGCGAGCAGTACCTAAATTTACAAAATGCAAAAATACGAGAAGATATCCTTACCGTCAATCCTCTCGTTGCTTATTCTGTGATCGTTGATTCTGAAAAGGAGAAGGTCAAATTGCTGTCACAATCGCCAGATTCATGGTTATCGGCTGTTGTTCCAGTATATTCACGCTCTGAACTTGCGGATATGGCTGATGGAGATTGGAACGAGCCTGAACGGTTTATTTCTGCATATGATAAAGAATATTTTCAGGACGCATTTACTTATAAAGAAAATATACAGAAAAGACTTGGCGAAACACAAGCAGATATAGATAATCTACAGCATCAGATATTGGAATGGGAATCAGAACGCAGCATACTATCACAATTTACATACGCCGCAGATCATGAGCAGCAATTACAGGCAGGCATAGAGAAACTTAAAGAAAAGCTTCAGGAGATACAAACTAAGCTCTCGGTTCTTGAGAAGCAAAAGAGCGAGATCAAAGCACGAGCAAAGGAAAATCGTCAAATAAGCGAAAAAAGTCAAATATCAAAATCCCATATTGAAAATAAACGATCCGAATTTGAGCGTATTTGTAAGATCATCTCACAATATGAGAGCGTTAGCGAAAAGATCACAGAATTGGAAACTATTTGCAGAGAGATCTCTGAACAAATAGATGGAATGCATCGGAAAGAAGAACAACTGAATAAGAGTATAAAGGATAATGATATTCTTCTCCGTGACCTCCAGAATAAGCTGACCGATCATCAAAAACTGTCGCATGAGCTGAAAGACACACCGAAAGCAGAAATACTTACAGAGGATCATTCGGTCATGCTCGAGGAATACCGACTTTATCTGGAGAATAATTCAGCTAATCGCAAAACACTGCAGAAACGACTGGAACAGGTGCAAGAAAGCATCGTTCATAAAGAAAATGATATCAAAAGATTCCATATAGAACCAACAGAATACAAAAGCACAGAATATTCTGCCAACGCCTATAATGACACTGAACAACAGCTTGATCTGGCAAAAGAAGCAAAATCGCAGGCTTATAAGCAACATTCTCAAGCATCGAACTATCATACCAAAGTGAAAAATGATCTGGAACATGCTAAGGAAAAGCTAGCAGAACTCAATGCAGAGCTTTTGCCACGTTCTGAGGTTGGTTCTGATTTTGAACGCCGTATAAAAGAATGTGAAAATAAATTAGAAGCAGCTGAGCAAGAAAGTGAAGAATGCAAAAAGAAATTGAACGGTTTGAATATAGAATGGATATGCATTGATAGATGCAAAAAAGATCTCAAGCTTGATTTTACAGAGTATACTCCTAAAATATCAGAGATCCCGCAGGATACTGATAACTTGATCGATACAATAAAGCATTGCATCGATCAGCTGACACAAGCAGAGGGCAAAGCAAAGAAATACCATAGCCGTGAACTTGAGCCATTCAGAAATACACATACTTTGTTTATGGGAACACTGGACGGCATTCTATCAGTGATCGACGACGATCATATCAAGGGAGATAAATACTTTACACTTTATGAACGAACAGAAAGCGATATCAAGCGTTATCAGGATCGTATCGCTCAGCTTGCCGTTCAGCTTAAAGATGTTGAAGACAGCAGAAAGCAACTTGTAGATCATTGCAAACAGCGTGCCGGACGTTTATATGATAATCTAAAAACACTGTCTGGTAGATCGGTCGTACAGATCGGTAACGTAAAAAAACATATGATACAGATAGTTTTGCCTGAGATTGATCCAGACAGCGATCAGCCTTATAAAAGGATCGATCATTTCATAACTGAACAAGTCCAAAAGCATCTGTCTGAAAATACAACAGCAACGAAAACTCATAACGATCATCTTGATATCAGACGCCTCTTGAATTGCTACATTGGCAATGAGAACATTCCTATCAATGTATTTAAGATCGATAAAAATATTCAGAACTGCCGCTATCGTTCATGGCAGGACGCTCTGAAAGCAAACTCTGGTGGAGAACAATTTGTTGTTTTATTTTCCCTGATCGTATCCGTTATGAATTACACAAGAAGCCTTACAAACAATCTAAATTCAACAAGCGGCGTACTGCTCCTTGATAATCCATTCGGACCGATCTCTTCGCCTCACCTTCTTGAGCCTATGTTCCGCATAGCAAGGCATTTCCATATACAGCTGATCTGTCTTACGCATCTTGGAACTGCGGCTGTAACGAGCTTCTTTGATATGGTCTATCAGCTTCGTTTCAAGAACCTTCCACTCTCAAATGTCGAAATACTTGAAACAGAGGCAAAGCAACATATGGAACACGCTTTTTATTTATCTGAGCAGCTATCACTTTTCTGATAATTTACGAAGGGATATTGCCAACATTCGGCAATATCCCTTTTGTCTATCTATTCATAATGCCTTGAGCTTCTCTACAAAACTTGAAACCCGCAGCCGAATTTCTCCGACCACGGGTTCCAAGCTATAATTTATAAGTGGGATGGGGGCAATTTCTTATAGGGTCATTACCCTTTCATCTTTTACGCTTAATCGTCCTGAAGTGCGTCATATCCCTCTTCGTTCGTTCTGATCTTTACTACGTTCTCAATGTTGTATACAAAGATCTTTCCATCGCCGATATGACCAGTGTAAAGTGCACTCTTCGCAGCGTCGATAACTGCTCTTGTAGGTACTTTACAAATTACTACTTCTACCTTTACCTTAGGCAGCAGATTTGCCTCAACAACTGCACCACGGTAGTATTCAGGCTGACCTTTCTGCATTCCGCAGCCAAGTACGTTCGTTACCGTTACACCTGTTACATCAATGTCCTCAAGTGCCGAGATAAGATCATTCAACTTCTGCTGCTTGCATATGATAGCCACCTTTGTGATCTTTGGTGTGCCGTCCTTGTTAGGTGTGTCTGTTGCATAAGATTCTACCTTGATAGCCTTCTCTACCGGAACAACAGGTTCTGTTGTCTTGTCTACCTTTACAACGCTCTTTGCGTCGTCCTTTGTGTAGCTGAGCGTTGCCTGTGACATTGCTGGTGCAAAGTCTGCGTATGATGATACAAGACCATGTTCTGTGATATCAAGACCAAGTATCTCTTCCTGCTCAGATGCTCTAAGACCGATAGTGTGCTTGAGTATCTGGAACACGATTATCATTGTTACTGCAACCCATGCGATTACGGATACCATACCAAGGAGCTGTACGCCAAGGAGATGTGCTCCGCCGCCTGTGAAAAGTCCCTTTTCGCCGCAAGTACCGTCAGAGAACAGACCTACTGCAATAGTGCCCCACATACCGTTGAGCATATGAACTCCGCAAGCACCAACCGGGTCATCTATCTTGAGTACCTGATCGATAAATTCTACGCCTACAACTACGAGGATACCTGCAACGATACCGATTATAGCTGCTGATGTAGGTGAAACAGTGTCGCAAGGAGCTGTGATAGCTACAAGACCTGCAAGTGATGCGTTAAGTGTCATTGAAACATCAGGTTTCTTATACTTTATCCATGTGAATATCATTGTTGTGATAGTTGCAACAGCTGCCGCAAGGTTTGTTGTTACGAAGACTTTACCTGCAAGCGGGATAGCGTCGCCTTCCATAGAAACTGTTGAAGCACCGTTGAAACCGAACCAGCAGAACCAAAGGATAAAGCAGCCAAGTGCACCAAGTGTAAGCGAGTGACCTGGGATAGCCTTTGCCTTGCCGTTCTTGTCATACTTGCCGATACGAGGGCCGAGGATAGCTGCACCAACAAATGCTGCAACACCGCCTGCCATATGTACGCAAGTTGAACCGGCGAAATCATGGAAACCGAGGTCTGCGAGCCAGCCGCCGCCCCAGATCCAGTGAGCCTCGATAGGATACACCAAAAGGCTTATAACGGCTGAATAGATACAATAAGAAATGAACTTTGTTCTTTCTGCCATAGCTCCCGAAACGATAGTTGCTGCTGTTGCACAGAACACTGTCTGGAAGATAAGGAATGCAAAGAAAGGCACTCCGTCTGGAGCAGCTGAGGCATATGTTGAATCTGCGATGCCCTTATAAGCTCCGATAAACTTTCCGTCGCCGAACATTATACCGAAACCGAAAAGCCAAAACAGCGGCGTTCCGATACAAAAGTCCATTAAGTTCTTCATGATGATGTTACCTGCGTTTTTCGCACGGGTAAATCCTGTTTCCACCATTGCAAAGCCTGCCTGCATAAAGAATACAAGTGCAGCTCCCAACAGCACCCAAATAGTATTGACGGCACTGAAATCAGATTTTGCAGCCAATACCGATACTGTATCGATCATATTTCTTCCTCCTTAAAAATACAAAAAAGTGTATGACAGCCAGAGCCTTTCAGCTTGGCTTATCATACACTTCATTGTGCATTCTGAATATTTGTAAGTATGTAGTGGGTCTAAGTGGTAGATATATTAGTAGGAATGATAGAAAATAATTGCTGTATCAAAAATTAGATCTGTCGATTATTTAACATAGAACAGCAGGTCGCTGTATGTTGGATATGGCCAGTACTCCTTGCCTACGAGAGTTTCGATCTTATCAGCAGGAACTCTGAGAGCACCCATATCTGCGAAGATAACATCGTGGAAGTAGTTTGCCATTTCCTCTGTATCCTCGATCTGATGAACCTTCTGTACGTCAGCCTCAAGAGTACCAAGAGCCTTGTACATCTCAGTTGTAAGAGCGGAAACTTCCTTAACTGTTTCTGTTTCAAACACAGCCTCAGCACCGCAGCTCTTTGCAAGCTCAGCTGTCTTAGCAAGATCCTTTACATACTTTGCAGCTGCCGGAAGTATCTCCTTCTTAGCCATATCGATCATTGTAAGAGCCTCGATATTGAGGGTCTTGCAATATTCATCAAGAAGTATCTCAACTCTTGACTGAAGTTCTGTTTCTGTATAAACGCCGTACTTTGAGAATACGTCGATATTCTTCTGTGCAAGGAATGCAGGAACGGCAGCTGGGGTTGACTTCAGGTTAAGAAGTCCTCTCTTTTCAGCCTCAACAGGCCACTCGTCTGAATAACCGTTGCCGTTAAAGATGATGTTCTGGTTTTCCTTGATAGTTCTCTTGATAAGATCGTCGAGAGCGTCCTGGAAGTTGTCAGCCTTTTCAAGCTCGTCAGCGAACTGGTCGAGAACGTCAGCTACGATAGTATTAAGAACTGTGTTAGGACCTGCAACTGAAAGCTTTGAACCAGGCATTCTGAACTCGAACTTGTTTCCTGTGAATGCGAATGGTGAAGTTCTGTTACGGTCTGTTGTATCCTTAGGGAAGTGTGGCAGAACGTCAACGCCGATCTCCATTTCAACTCTCTTGTCCTCATACTTAACGCCGTTTACGATAGAATCGAGAACGCCTGTAAGCTCATCGCCAAGGAAGATAGAGATGATCGCAGGAGGTGCCTCGTTAGCACCAAGTCTGTGGTCGTTGCCTGCTGATGCAACTGATGCTCTCAAAACGTCCTGATAATCATTTACAGCCTTGATAACAGCTGTGAGGAACAGGAGGAACTGAGCGTTCTCGGCAGGTGTCTTACCAGGGTCGAGAAGGTTTACGCCTGTGTTTGTTGAGATAGACCAGTTGTTGTGCTTACCTGAACCGTTGATGCCTGCGAATGGCTTTTCATGGAGCAGGCACTTGAAACCGTGCTTTCTTGCTGTTCTCTTCATGATCTCCATTGTGAGCTGGTTATGGTCGGTAGCGATATTTGTTGTACCGTAGATAGGAGCAAGCTCATGCTGAGCAGGTGCAACCTCGTTATGCTTTGTCTTAGCGTAGATACCAAGTTTCCAGAGCTGCTCGTCAAGGTCTTTCATATAAGCCTGAACTCTTGTCTTGATAGTTCCGAAATAGTGATCTTCAAGTTCCTGACCCTTTGGAGCAGGTGCACCGTAAAGTGTTCTGCCTGCGAGGATAAGGTCCTCTCTCTTTGAATACATCTCTCTGTCAACGAGGAAGTATTCCTGCTCAGGACCAACGTTTGATGTAACTCTTGTTGCGTCTGAGCCGAACATTTTCAAAATTCTCAGTGCTGATTTATTGATAGCCTCCATTGAACGGAGAAGTGGTGTTTTCTTATCCAGTGCCTCGCCGTTATATGAGCAGAAAGCTGTTGGGATACAGAGAGCTTTTTCCTTGATGAAAGCATATGAAGTAGGGTCCCATGCTGTATAACCTCTTGCCTCAAATGTTGCTCTCAGTCCGCCTGAAGGGAAGGAAGATGCGTCAGGCTCGCCCTTGACAAGCTCCTTACCTGAAAATTCCATGATAACGTGACCGTCCTCAGTTGGTGAGATAAAGCTGTCGAGCTTTTCAGCTGTAAGACCTGTCATTGGCTGGAACCAGTGAGTATAATGTGTGCAGCCCTTTTCAACTGCCCAGTCCTTCATTGCGTTAGCAACGATGTTTGCTACCTCGATATCCAGTGGATCACCGTTATCGATAGTCTTTTTCAGAGCCTTGTAGGTAGCCTTTGGAAGTCTTTCCTTCATCACTGATTCGTTGAATACGTCTGAGCCGAAATATTCAGGAACGTTTGCCATATTGAATTCCTCCTATTATAAATTATAGTTTTCAAATAAAAAAAGACACTGCGAACCTAAGTGGTTCACAGCGCCTTTGCTGTTTACATTTATGAGTATAAACCTTTTGCCCCGATTTGTCAAGGCTTTTTTTGATTTTTATAGACTTTTACAAATGAACACGAAAATATTTGTTGAAACTTGTGCGATTATATATGATATCAACAAACTGCACATATTTCCGTAAATATTTACATCATAACGCACATTCAGATATCTATATAATGATCCTTATCGGGTCTGTCTTTATATTCCTTTTTCATAAGTTTCTTTACCTTTTTGAGTTTTGAGCCTGCGGTAAAGCAGCCGAAAATATTCGTCACGCCTGAAACGAGCAATGCGACGCCCAAAACTATCATTGCAGCCTCGCCCAAAATAATAGGGTCAAAGAGTAGGAGTATTCCCACCAAGGTGGTGACGGCGGCGGAAATGCAGCTGACGTTCCAGCTTTCCACGCCTGCACGTCTGAGGTTCAGGGAATCCTGAATATTGACTATGCCGCTTATGAGCATATAAAGTCCGCAGACAATGGCGATGACTTTCGGGATAAAGTCAGGTCTTATGATAATAAAAATGCCTATGGCTGCAAGCAAGATACCTCTTATAAGGCTAGAGGAATAATATGCAGGGTCATCTCTGCCCATGACAAAATATCTTATAAGCTCCACTGCACCGAATGCGGCGAAAAGTCCGCCGATAACATAGCCTATGGCGTCTGTGAAGAAATTCGGGTCTATTATCAGTGCTATGCCGAGCACAACGCAGAATATAGACAATATCCAATAGCTCCTGAATACTTTTTTGATATATTCCATTTTTATCTTTCCTTTCCTGTTTTATAATGCTGCAAGCTGGCGACTAGACGTGCGACCTCAGGTCGCCCCTACAATTTATTTGTGCAGTACAAGGGTGTTTCATTAATAAATGCACAGCGTGAAATGCCCGTCACGGCGAGTGACCGCCCCCCACAATAAACAAAACAACGTTGAAAAGCGGGCTGTCGAGGGCACCAGCCCCTACAATTATTATTTCTGTGCCGACTTTAGCTTTGCCGCCTTTATTACTTTCATTCGTGAGAACTCTTCTCTGTCCTTTTCTTCAAGAGAGTCTGTGATGAATTTCACTATGCGTTCGTTTCTCGGAATGATTATATTTTGCAGAGCGTTTGCTCTACGCTGGGTCTTTTTTATGGCGACAGACAGTCTATAGATGCTGTTTTCCACTTCTGCAAGGACTGCTGTGGTCTGTTTTACCTTTTCAAAGGCAAGATACGCTCTGTCAAGCTGCGAATCGGTCTGAGAAAAGCCGTAGGTGACTTTCAGTGGGCGTTCTTTAAGCGTGACTTTCGGCAGTTCAACTCCCATTACGCTCCTTGTCCTTATCTCGACGCCTGTTTCCACGGGGATACAGTTAGCGTAAGGTGTAACAAGTCCCATAGAGATATTTGCAAGCTGTAGGGCACTATATGCCTCCTTATAGGTATCTTCTATACTGCCTCTCAACTCCCCTGCTTTATCAACAAGGCTCATAAGTTCTCTTATAAGGATATTTCTTTTTCTGTCCAGAAGTTCATAGCCCAATGCGGCAAGTTTCAGAGCCTTTTTATAGAGTATCAGATTTCCCTTTGTGGCAAAGACCTGCTGTTCAGCCATTGGTCACACCCTCTTTCTATTATATCACTGTATCATTAAAAAATCTAGTATGGTCTAAAGATCAAGCAGGGGCGAACATCGTTTACCCGATTTTTTATCATAATTGTTTTATGCGGTGCAAATATGTCGCATTAACAAAAAGTGTAGCGTAAAATGCCCGTCACGGCGAGTGACCGCCCCTACATAATTATTTGTGCGGCACTGAATTTTAGTCCTCTGCAAAAAGTGCCTTAGCTTTTTCGGCACTGTAATAATGCTCAAGATGCTCTTCGTCAACACGATCAAGCTCTGATTTCGGCAGTGTGGAAAGCAAGCTCCAACCTAGGTCGAGAGTTTCGTCTATGGAACGGTTCACGTCAAAGCCTTGGTCGATAAAATGCTTTTCAAAAAGCGTGCCGAATTTCAGATAGGCTTTATCGGTATCTGAAAGCTCTTCTTCGCCGATAACAGAGGCAAGACTTCTTGCGTCCTGAACCTTTGCATAGGCGGCAAAAAGCTGGTTCGACACCATTTGGTGATCCTCTCGTGTATAGCCCTCGCCTATGCCGTCTTTCATAAGTCTTGAAAGGCTCGGCAGGATTGAAACGGCAGGATACACGCCTGTTTGGTCGAGGTTTCGGTCGAGAACTATCTGTCCCTCGGTGATATAGCCTGTAAGGTCAGGGACAGGGTGGGTGATATCGTCATTCGGCATGGTGAGTATCGGTATCTGCGTAACAGAACCTTTTGCACCTTTTACGATTCCTGCTCTTTCATAGATAGACGCAAGGTCGGAATAAAGATAGCCCGGATAACCTTTTCTTCCCGGTATCTCGCCCTTTGATGATGAGAACTCTCGCAGTGCCTCGGCATAGGAAGTCATATCCGTGAGGATAACGAGAATGTGCATATCGTGCTCAAAGGCAAGATACTCGGCACAAGTCAGGGCACATCTTGGTGTGAGGATACGCTCTATGATAGGGTCGTTTGAAAGATTCAAAAACATTGCTACCCTTTGCAAAACGCCTGTTTCCTCAAAGCAGCGTTTGAAGTAATCTGCGACGTCGTTTTTTACACCCATTGCTCCGAAAACTATTGCGAAATCCTGTCCGTTTTCGTCGGCAATTTTCGCTTGCCTTACTATTTGCACGGCAAGCTTGTTATGAGAAAGTCCCGAACCTGAGAAGATAGGGAGTTTCTGACCTCTGATAAGGGTAGTAAGGGCGTCTATGGAGGATATGCCTGTATTTATATAGTTTCGAGGATATGTTCTTGAAACAGGGTTAAGAGGCGAGCCGTTTATATCACGGTATTTTTCAGGGAAGATATCTCCCAATCCGTCGATAGGCTTGCCTGCTCCGCTGAATATCCTGCCGAGCATTTCGGTAGACAATGCAAGCTCCATAGGCTTGCCCTGAAAGCTTGTGGTAGTATTTACAAGGGAAAGTCCTTTTGTTCCCTCGAACACCTGCAAGACGGCTTTATCTTCTTCCACCTCCACAACTCGTGCAAGGCGGCGTGTACCGTCATCAAGCTTTATTTCTGCCATTTCGTCATAGGAAATGCCGCTTACATGGTCAAGTGCAACGAGCGGGCCGTTTATTTCGCTTAGTCCGATATATTTTACGTTCACGCTCCTGCACCTCCTGTCAAAGCCTCCATATCGGCTTTCATATTCTTTTCGTATTCGTCAAAAAGCTCTATTTTATCGTTCGGTATATCATACTTGACTTTGATAAGCTTTTCTATCCAGCCGCAGCCTATTATCTTATCAACGTTCACGCCCTGTGAAAGGGCTTTCTTTGCAAGGGCATAGAAATCTGCGATAAGTTTCATCATGCGGTACTGCTTATCAAGAGGGACGTAGGTATCCTCTTTATGATAGGCATTTTGCTGCAAAAAGCCCACTCTTACGGCTCTTGCAGTTTCGATAAGAAGTTTCTGATCGTCAGGGAGGACGTCTGTACCCATGAGTTTGACTATCTCCATAAGGGTATTTTCCTCAACGAGGATATTTGATATCTCCTGTCTTATTTTCATGAAGTTCTCATTGACGTTTTTATTATAATAATCGGCAAGGTCTTCTGCATACTCGGAATAGCTTGTATTCCAGTTTATTGCAGGATAATGTCTTGCATAGGCGAGGGATTTATCAAGTGCCCAGAAACAGCGTACAAAACGCTTTGTGTTCTGTGTGACAGGCTCGGAAAAGTCAGAGCCTTGCGGAGAAACCGCTCCGATTATAGTAACAGAGCCTTCCTTGCCGCCCAGAGTTTCAACATAGCCTGCACGCTCATAGAACTCAGAGATCCTTGACGGCAGATAAGCAGGGAAACCTTCCTCGGCAGGCATTTCTTCAAGTCTGCCTGATATCTCACGGAGAGCCTCTGCCCAACGTGAGGTGGAGTCTGCCATTATTGCGATATGATAGCCCATATCACGGTAATACTCGGCGAGGGTTATGCCTGTATATATAGACGCCTCACGGGCGGCAACAGGCATATTGGAGGTATTTGCGATAAGCACTGTTCGGTCGGTGAGCGGTCTTTGTGTTTTCGGGTCGATAAGTTCGGAGAACTCCTCAAGCACCTGAGTCATTTCGTTTCCACGCTCGCCGCAGCCTATATAGACGATGATATCTGCATCGCACCACTTTGCAAGCTGATGCTGTGTCATGGTCTTGCCTGTGCCGAAACCACCTGGGATTGCGGCTGTTCCGCCCTTTGCAACAGGCAGGATAGTATCAACGATACGCTGACCTGTTACCAACGGTTTTGTGATAGGCAGGCGGTTTTTGCATGGTCTTGATGTTCTGATAGGCCATTTCTGACAGAGGGTGAGTTCCTCCACTGCACCGTTTGGTGCTTTTATTTTTGCCACAACGTCGTTTATGGTATAGTCGCCGTTTTCGGCTGTCCATATAACTTCGCCGCCTTTTGACATAGGGGAAAGCATACACTTATGCGTGATAAGGGGCGTTTCGGGGCAGGTGCAATATATATCCCCTGCGGAAAGCTTATCCCCTGTTTTCACGGTCATTTGGACGGGATACTTTTTCTCTGTATCAAGCGAGCTTACGTCTGCACCGTCGGCGATAAAAGCACCTGAGACTTCTTCAAGCTTTTTGAGAGGTCTTTCGATGCCGTCAAAGATGTTGTTTATTATTCCGGGACCGAGGGTTGCGGACATTGGTGCACCTGTTGAGGTAACAGGCTCGCCGGGCATAAGTCCTGTTGTGCCCTCATAGACCTGAATGGTAGTAAAATCGGACTGCACTCTTATGACCTCGCCGATGAGACGCTTTTCGCCCACATAGACCATTTCCTGCATGGCAAAGCTTTTCGTATCCGCTACCTTTACTACAGGTCCATTTACCGAATATATTTTATCCATATAAAAACTCCTTATTACCCAAGCACAAGCTCGGCTTTTTCAGTAAAGGCTGAACGCTGCTGCTCAAAGGCTGAATCAAAGGTATAGTCAAGGGCTATGCCCATATCGTCATAGACTGCGAGCACGCCGCCAAGTTCTATAGAATCTCTGCTTTTCACCTCAAAGCCTGCAAGCTCAGGGGCAAAGGTCATATCCTCAGGGGAGAGATACAACACGCCCTTATGCTCAGGATAAGTCTGTTTGCATTTTTCGGCTTTTTCTTTGAGCCACAGTTTATATTCTCCGCTTGCTTTGAAAGCTGCAAGCCTATTTTTCACGCTGTCGAAAACGTTGTCGATAAGCTTTTCTCTATGGCAGAGCACGTTTCTTTTAGCCTCAAGCTGTTTTGAGGATATTTCCCTTACGGCTCTTGCCTCTTCATTTTTATCGGCGGCGGCTTTCTTTGAATCTGCGAGACTTTGTGCCTCTATTTTCGCCTGAGCAAGCTCCGTTTCACGCTGTTTATCCGCAGCCTCAGTTATGAGCTTTGCCTGCTTTTCGGCGTCCTCAAAGACTGCCTGCTTGAAACGCTCCAGTTTATTTGTCTGATTTTCCATTACTAAACTCCTATCAAAATCACAGCTTTATTCCCACTGCCTCTGCAAGATAGTGGGAAATGGTATCAGATATCTTTGATGAGGCATGGCGGTCGGGTATTTCAACTATGAGGGGTGTTTCTCTGGTGAGCTTATAGTCATAGACCTTTTCTCTGCACTGCTTGACTGCAAGCTCTGTCATAAGCACAACGCCAACGTCTTTCATTTCCATGACTTTATCAAGTGCGTTTGACACCTCCTCGGAGGTATGGACGACCACGCCCTCGATACCTGAGAGCCTCATGCCCATTTGGGTATCTATATTATCGCTGATAAGATAAAATCTCATGTTAAATGCCCAATGCAGTGCCTACGTTTGAGATTATAAGGATAGCGATAAGAAGTCCATAGAGGGCGATACCTTCGCCAAGGACAACGAAGATAAGTGCTTTTACGAAATTCTTAGGGTCTTCAGATGTTGCACCGATAGCAGCCGGTGCACCTGCTGCAACGGCTATACCTGAGCCGACGCAGGAAAGTCCAACGGCGAGGGCTGCAGCAAGGTAGCCAAGGCCTGCACCTGTTGATAGGGCGGCTTTCACGCCTTCTTCGCTGGCTGCGGAAACAAAGTTGCCAACAGGGACGATGAGTGCACAGAGCATTATGCCTGCAAACGCACAGAGGTTTCCTACGAAAGCACCTTTAGGGGACTTTCCGTTCTTTATTTTCTTTGCGGTGAAGATGAATGGCACACAAAGAAGTGCGACTGCTATAAGTGGCAGCAGAAAATAGATAAGCATAGTTGATTCCTCCAAAAAATTATTTTAGCCTTTCAAGACATTGTTTTACGTTGGGTTTTGCGGATCAAATTGTATGGGGTGCGGATAATGACGTTGGGTAAAATGCCCGTCACGGCGAGTGACCGAACGATGTTCGCCCCTACACAAATGACGTAATACCGTTTGTTTAGGTAACATTACGAATTAAAATGGTTTTACTCTGTTTGTGCAGTGAATTTTACGCCAACAGGCTCGAATGGTTTTCCTCCGCCTTCATAGAAACGGGAGAATATCTCGTAAAATTCAAGTCTGATTATCTGAATGGCAACTATCATTCCCTCCATTACCATTACAAACAGGTTGCCAAGCACAAGCACGAATGGCTGTGCGGCGGCGGAACACATTTCCATAAGGGTCATTACCACAAGCATCATGCCTGCGTGAGAAAGGACAAATCCACCCACACGGAGAAATGACATGGTATTTGAAACGTAGCTGAGCAGGAACTCGAACATTTCAAAAAAGTTCTCGACGATAAAGTTGCCAACGGTCATTTTTTCCTCGTCCTCAGACAGACGCCACTGTTTATACTTCACGGCGATAGAGAACGGTGTTCGGCAGAATATGCACACAAGCGGTATTACTATAAGGAAGATTATGAACGGAGCGGACATGACTTTTACATCGAACATGAGCGTTCCGACGAGGCCTGCTGCCACGGAGCTATAGAACACAAGTCCTGCGATACCGTTACAGCCGAAAATGGCTTTTTCGTAGTCCTTATTTTTAAAGCCGATATAGATATTCAGTATCATCGAGATAACGATAAGTGCAACGCCTATTGCAACGGCGGTTATCAAGATAAAGTTCGTTTGCTTGAAAACCTTTAGAGGCAAAAAGTCAAGTCCTATATTCTCAAACACTGGGTCTAAAAGCTCTTCATAGCCGAAGAATGAGCCATAGAGAGTACCGAATATCATACTTGATATTCCAAGGCGTGTGACCAAGCCGCTTGTTTTAGCACCCAGCTTTTTCTTCAAGGCAAGTCCGCCAAGGACGATAAGAAGTCCTTGACCCAAGTCGCCGAACATTATGCCGAAAAGCAGGGTATAGGTTATTGCCACGAAAGCGGTCGGGTTATAGCCTTTATACTCAGGCAGACCGTACATTTCCACAAGCATTGTGAAAGGTCTGGTCAGGAAATTGTTTTTAAGCACTGTAGGCGGTTCGCAGGAGGCGTCTGCGTCAGGCGGCAGATAAACCACTGACACTGACCGCATATCAGAAAAGAGTTTATCAAAGCGGTCTTTTTCCTTTTCGGGGATAAAGCCTTTAAGATAAAACTTATCGTTCAGGGCGGCTGCGTTTCGCCGCAGTTCAAAGGTATCATGTATAAATCTCAGCTTTGAGAAAGCTTTTTGCAGTTCAGGCTCAGCCTTTGCGGCAAGCTCGTTTATCTGCTCGGTGAGTTTTGCGTTTTCAACGGTATCGGAATCTATGGTCTGTTTCAGCTTTTCCAGAGCCTCATCGGCATCGCCTGAAACATAGGACGGTATCCGTATCCTTTCAAAATACATTGAGCGGAAGATATCATCAACACGCTGTTTATCACGTTCAGGGACGAAATACATTCCCCAGCAAAAGCTTTTTCCTGTTTCAAATGGGACAAAGAAGAAATTCTCGTCATAATAATCAAGCTTTGCAAGGTTATCAACCGGCAGCTTTCCGATACGGACGGAAACATACTTCATTGAGAAAAGCTGCTGAAAGTCGCTGTGCATACCTTTCAGGTGGTCTATCTGTCTGACCGCTCCTCCCAACTCTGAGATACGCTGGGTAAGCTCCAGCCGCTTTGCATTAAGCTCGCTGAAAGTGGCATTATACTTTTCAAACACCGACTGAAAATCCTGCGGAGCTGACAGATCGCAGTCGGTAAAGTCGGTCTCTTTTAGAGTTACGCCAAGCTGTGTGGAAAGCTGGGCAAGCTCTTTCAGTGGGCGGTCATACTCGTTTTTCTCGCTGAGCGGTTTCATTGCACTGTCAGGGGAAGAGCCGGCAGGCTCTATATGAAAGCAACCGCTTTCGCAGCACCTTTTCAGGGTGGCGTCAAGCTCGTCCATTAATCCTGCTATATTCACAAGGAACATTTTTTCTATAGCCAATCACATTATCTCCTTTCCTGAGAAATCTACCGCTCAGGCGGTGGTAATGATAAGATCTTTTTCAACTGCCGACGGGTCGGCGTTATATCTTATCGTTTCGATTATATGCACGATATTAAGGACCTCTGTGCTGCACAGTTTCATAAAGGCATAGAGGGAAACCGGTGCGGCGGTGCTTTGGGCGAGGATATGAGAAAGATAGGCAAACTGTGAACTTCGGACTATACTTTCGATATACTCAGAGGACTGTTTTCCGCCCTTTGAATATTTTGATCTTTTCACCCATTCGAGCATATCCTCAGGGCTTTCAAGCTCATAATACTTATCAAGTCTTTTAGCTGAGCCTGAGGCTGTTTTTATTCTTATCTGCCGTTTTTTTATCTCCTCGGCGGAATAGCCGAAGAAGGCTTTCATACGGTAGGCATTTATTATATTAAGGCAGTCTATTTCTCTGCCTATCATTTCGGAGAGCTGGTTGCTCTGCATTTCGGAAAAATCGTGCTTTGCGGTATTCAAAAGCTCGGTATAATAGGCTGTTCTCAGTCTTAGCTCGCACTCGGTATAATCCGCAGAGCCGTCCTCAAGTGGCGGTATTTTCACGAGTATCTTATAATAAGGTGTATTCCTGAGTATCTTTAGCAGCTGTTCAAAGGATCCTGCTCTGCTCATTTCAAGGAGGCTGACCTTTGAATGTTTTATGACATAGCCCGGTAGGTCGTTAAGATAGGAATTATCAAGTCCTGAATTTATATTGTTTATCATGGACAGAATACATTCTATCTCCTTGCTTTTAATAAGGAAGTCATAAAAAGGCAGCTTATCAAGTTCCTGAAATCTGCACAGCCTCATATAGGTATTGAAATTCTCTCTTTGGAGAAGTTCCTCCACAAAACCTCTATGGACGGTATTAGGGTCAACGTCACGGAAGGCGTCTTTATATCTGGCTGAATGAGCAAGGTAGTCTGCTGCCTCGGGGACTGTTCTTCGCATGAGCATCTCATGATAGTTCTCCTTTGTGAACATTCTGCCGTGGATATATTTTATTTTCGCCACTGTTCCGTTGGCAGACCAGCTGTCAAGCATATTTTTTCAGCCCCTTTCACGGAGAATTTTTGCTCTACTTCGGAGAGATGATACTATCAAATATCTCATTCTCCCACTGAGTATGTTTTTCTTCAAATATTTTATCGAGAGCCGCTGTTTTTTCGTTCTGTGCGGCGGTTATTTTTTCGCTTTCGGCGTTTATACGCTCTGTGACCTCACGGGCTTTTCCATTTTTATAGACCTCGGCGTCACGGCTGGCATTCTCTTTAAGCTCGTTTATTTCTTTCACGGTCTGCTCAAGGAGCTGTGTGCTTTCCATATCGGCTTTTTCAAGCTTGCCTGCGGCGGCTTTATCAGTTTGCAGTATCTCTGCTATCATATCCATTATAATTCTCCCCTTTCATTCGGGATAGTTTCATAACTTTAATTGTACACCTTTTTGTCTTAAATAGCAAGTTTGGCGGGTGATAGCCGAAACTATTTGTATACTTTGCACTATCTATATGATGTTTCTTTGGACAAATTGCTCTATGTGTAATAATTTTAGTCAGAATACACATTTTATTTTGCCTTGGATAGGGAAAATTAGTTGAATATCTGCGGTCAGGTCACTTGACAAAAGGGGGCAAAAGTGGTAAACTTGTATGTATCACACACACATCTGTATTTTGGAGGTGGACTAAATTTGGAGAACGGGCAAAACAGACTTGTTATTGTAAGCTCTGACGTTCTGCCTGACATTGTGCTCAAGGTACTTGCTGCAAAGCGTATGAGGGCACGGGGCGAGGTATCGACTTCTTCTGAGGCTTGCCGCAAGGTGGGGATATCGAGAAGTGCATACTACAAATACAAGGACTCCGTATTCAACTATGAAGAGCAGCTCACGAACAACATCGTTTCGGTATACTGCATACTGAGAGATGAAAAGGGTGTGCTTTCCTCCATTATATCACGGCTTTACGAGCTGAACACGAATATTCTGACAATAAACCAGAATATCCCTATCGACTCGGTGGCGACGGTGACGTTCTCGGTACGGTTCGAGCATGACGCACTGAGCACAAATGTGCTGACAGAGGAGCTTTCCAAAGTTCCTGGCGTTGTGGAAGTCAAGATAATATCGGGCGAGTAAAAGTAAAATAAAATTTGAACATTATATAATTTATTAGGAATGAGGATTTTTTATGTGTAAAGTAGCAGTTATCGGTTATGGCGTTGTAGGCTCAGGCACGGTGGAACTTTTTATGAAAAACCGTGAGTCTATCTCAAAAAAAGTTGGCAAGGATTGCGACATCAAGTACATTCTTGATCTGAGAGATTTCCCTGATTCTCCGTTTGCGGACAGAATGATAAAGGATTTCAACATCATTCTCAACGATGATGAAGTAGAGGTAGTAGCTGAGGTAGTAGGCGGAACGACATTTGCTTATGACTACACAAAGAAACTTCTTGAGCACGGCAAGAGCGTTGTAACTTCAAACAAGGCTTTGGTAGCGGCAAAGGGTGCTGAGCTTTTGAAGATCGCAAAAGAGCACAACTGCAACTATCTTTTTGAGGCGAGCGTTGGCGGCGGTATCCCTATCATCAGACCTTTGAACAAGTGCTTGGCAGGAAACGAGATACTTCAGATATCCGGTATCCTCAACGGAACGACAAACTTCATTCTTACAAAGATGATAAAAGATCAGATGTCATTTGACGACGCACTGAAAATGGCTCAGAAACTTGGTTATGCTGAGGCTGACCCTACGGCTGACGTTGAGGGTGAGGACGCTTGCAGAAAGATATGCATACTTGGCTCACTTGCATACGGCAAGCACATTTATCCTGAAATGGTACACTGCTCAGGCATAACAAAGATAACTCTCGATGACGTTGAATATGCTGCAAACGCAGGATATGTTATAAAGCTTATCGGCTCGGTAAAGAAACTTGATGACGGAAGAGTTAGTGCTATCGTTTGTCCTAGACTTGTGCCAAAGTCAAATCTTCTTGCGTCTGTTGACGATGTATACAATGCTATCAGCGTAACGGGTGATGGTGTTGGCGATGTTATGTTCTACGGACAGGGTGCAGGCAAGCTGCCGACGGCATCTGCGGTAGTGGGCGACATTATCGACTGTCTGAAACATCATCACAGGGTACTGGCTCTCACATGGGACGATTGTGATGACAAGAACTTTGTTGCACCTTACAAGGACATGGACGTTTCTATGTATGTTCGCATAAAAGCTGAGAATGCTGAGGCTCTCAAGTCCTCTATTTCTGAGATGTTCGGCAAGCTTATGTATATCGAGCGTTCAGGCAGGACAGAGAACGAGCTTGCGTTCATCACGCCAAACATGAAAGAGGCTGACATTGACGCAAACCTTACTATTCTTTCACATTCCGCTGAGATCGCAAGCAAGATAAGGATATACTAAAAACTACGAAACCACGCAAATGACGTAGATACGTTGTTTTGTGTAGGGGCGACTTGAGGTCGCCGCTGATCGTTAGGTCATTCAAAAAAACCGGGGCGGACTTGATGTCCGCCTTTTTTATAAAGGAGTTTTTCACCATGATAAAAATACAGATACCTGCAACGTCGGCTAACCTTGGTGCCGGATTTGACGCACTGGGTCTTGCACTTACATACTACAACTACATTGAAATGGAAGAGCATGACACCATAGACATAACTGCGGCGGACGGTTTAGACATTCCCACTGACGAAAAGAACCTTATTTACATATCTGCAAAGGACCTTTTTGCGGTCTGCGGAAAAAAGCTTGAGGGACTTAAACTTATCCAAACGAGCAATATTCCAATGGCAAGGGGACTTGGCTCTTCCTCTGCCTGCATAATCGCAGGACTGGTGGGGGCGAACAAGATGCTTGGCGACCCTCTCACGAAGGACGATCTTGTTGACCTTGCAGCACAGATAGAGGGACACCCTGACAACACTGCTCCGGCACTGCTGGGTGGGATCGTTACGGCGGTATTTGACGGAAGAAAGGTGCACTGGGTAAAGCAGGAGGTATTCACAAAGCTGAAATTTGTGGCGATAATACCTGATTTTGAGCTGAAAACAGAAGAGGCAAGGGCTTGTTTGCCTAAGGAAGTTTCACACAAGGACGCAGTTTACAATCTTTCCCGTGCGGCACTTTTCTCGGCGTCTTTGCTTACGGGCAAGTTTGAAAATCTTAAAACGGCTGTTGATGACAGACTTCATCAGCCTTACAGAATGAAACTTATACCGCACTGCTCGGAGGTATTTGACATTGCTTACACTCATGGTGCATATGCGGCATACATAAGCGGTGCAGGCCCTACTATCATGGCTATTGTGGACGAGAGCAATCAATATTTTGCAGGCAAGATGAAATTCTCCCTTGACAACGCAGGGCTGAGAGGCTGGCAGGTAAAGGAATTCCGCATTGACAACGAGGGCACAAAGCTTATATGAACAGGTGCAGCTGGTGTGATCTGAAAAATCCAAAGTATGTGGAATATCACGACAAGGAATGGGGAGTTCTCAGGACTGATGACAGATATCTTTTTGAGATGCTTTTACTGGAGTCATTTCAGGCAGGGTTATCGTGGGAATGTATACTGAACAAGCGTGAGAATTTCCGCAGGGCATATGATGATTTTGACCTTGAAAAGGTATGCGGTTACGGTGAAGAAAAGGTTTTGGAGCTTTGCGGTGACAGTGGGATAATAAGAAACAAGCTGAAGATAAGGGCGAGCATCAAAAACGCCAATATTTTCAGGGATATCATAGCAGAGCACGGGTCTTTTTACGGATATCTCTGCACTTTCACCGGTGGGAAAATCACATATGAAGTTGGGAAGGTAACAAACGAACTTTCGGACGGCATTTCGGCTGATCTTAAAAGGCGTGGAATGAAGTTTGTGGGAAGTGTTATCATATACTCCTTTTTGCAGGCGGTGGGGATTATTTATTCTCACGAAAAAGGCTGCGGGCTTTACAGAGAGGGGTAACAAGGCAACAAAAACCGTGGATACTAAGGTATCCACGGTTTTTGTTATTCTACAGATTTAAGTGCATCAAGCATATCGACGTTTCTTACATATCTATATAATTTTCTATAATGAGCCTGATACTTTCCTTTTGCTTTTTTGACAACTTACGGTAGTTGTTCATAAGAGCCGCCTCATCTTCATTCAGGTCATAGCTGGATACTGTTTCCATGACGTGGTTTATATCGGTATGCCCGACAAGGTAATCCACGGAGGTATCAAAGTAATCGGCAAGCTTAATAAGGGTTTGGATATCAGGTTCTATCTTGTGATTTTCATATTTATTTATGGACTGTTGACTAACTTCTATGGTGTCGGCTAACTTTTGTTGGCTGACGCCTTTTTGGTTTCTGAGTTTTTTCAGATTCTCGACCATATCATCACCCCTTACTTCTATCATAACATCTGGAGGGAGTTAAACAAAACACTATATATTAGTTATTGACAACAACCTATAGTTGTGATATAATTATGGCGATAAAATCTATTTTTAGGGGGAGAAATATCTATGTTCTGTTCTAAATGCGGAAATCAGGTCAAGGAAAATGTAAAATTCTGTCCTTATTGCGGTGCGGCATTGGGTGATGAGCAAGCAGTTGAAGAGCAGCCTGCTGAACCTGAGGAGCAAGTGATAATTCAAGATATCGAGGCAGCGGCGGTCAAAAAGGTATCAAAGGGCAAAGTGGCAGCTATTATAATTTTGATATTTGAAATAGCTCTCATATGCGGAGTTTTCATCTTTTTCAGCACCTACGATTTTGGTGGTGACAGTGGAAACAGCAGCGGAGTGAAAAAAAGGACGGACTTTTCATACTCTTTGAACAAGGCAAACAAGAACGCTGAGCTTGCATATGGTGCAGTCAGGGAATATTTTGATGAAACTTTTCATATTGAGGACTCTATTGCACATGGAGAGTTTATTGGTGCTATCGATGTTCAAAACGGCAGATTGAAGGACGTTCTGGAAGATGTAATCGATGACGGATATGTAAGGATACTTTTTCAATCGGAGGAGTATCATGACACGAGTTTTGTTCTTCAGTGGTGTGGGGATAAGTCAGGCAAGGAATTTGTGGGACAGTATCCTGACCCTATTGACAAGGAATATGAAAACGATGTAGTTTTCGGCAAGACCTTTGACCCTGATGATATTTGGAGAGCACAGAATGATTTCTCCGTAAACTTTGAATCTTATTTTGATTATGAATACACCGAAAATGGAAATATCATAATCACAAAATATAGATATAAAGATGCTCCTAAAGATGTATATATTCCGGAATCTTATAACGGCAGCAAGATAGTAGCAATAGGCGAATCAGCTTTTAGTAATGATTTCGGCAGAAACGACTGCCAAATTGAATCTGTAACGATACCGAGCAGTGTTAAAGAGATAGAATATTTTGCATTTGGCAGATGCAATAATTTAAAGACGGTCAATATGGCGGAAGGCGTTGAAATAATCGGCGATTCTGCTTTTTGGGGCTGCGATTTTGAAAAAGTAGAGTTGCCTGAGAGCGTTGAAGAAATAAGGAATAGTGCTTTCTTTGCATGCCACAATTTGAGAGAGATCAATATTCCAAGCAGCGTTATAGATGTAGGAAATTATACTTTCAATTACAGCCATAAACTTGAAAAGGTAGACGTTGAGGACGGCTGGGACTTTGTATTCAGCAATCTATTCCATTTGCCTAGTATGTTCTTTGACACTTTGATATTCTATGAGTATCTTTCCAAAGTGATAGCTATAGGTATATTTGTTGTCACAGTAATAATAATGCTTATCATACGTCATCACAAAAAGAAAAAAGAGCGTAAAGCTACAATAATGCTCAATGAGGAAAACCCCTCATAAAAATACCAAAAAGTAATTAAAGGCAATACCTCTGGGTCGTGCCTTGTGCGGTGTTGCCTTCAAAATATTTTATAATTTTATAGGAGGATAACTATTATGAAGAAGAAAATTTTTGCGTTTCTAATGCTTGGGGTGATGGCTTTTCAGCTCACTGCTTGTTCTCTGTCACCTGAGTGCAAAGAAGACGGCTGTCACGAAACAGAAATTTACGATGACGGCTACTGCAAGAAACACTATTTTCAAAATGTTGAAGAGAACCTAAAACAAGATGTTAAGGGAATCTTCAATAACTAGGGGGTCGGTGAAATGAAATTCTTTGTTATCACGTTGATAGCATCTGTTTTGCTTTTCTTCTCCGGTCCTCTTCTCCCTGACCTTACTCACGGGCTGATAGGTTCGGGATACATAGGCTTTGCAGTGGTAACATCTATTATCATTTTTGTTTATTCTATAGTTGCTATCTTCGTTATTGCTGTGAAGAAAAAGGACTGTCCAAATGCAGATGAAGTAAAGGCGTTTGAGAAAAAAGCAATTTCAATATTTCTCATAATACTGGCATACATTCTAGCATACAATTTGGTTGGTCCCTTTATAGGCAGAGGTGCTATCCTTTTGCTCATCTTGGTTTCTTTGATAGCTATTCCTTTTATTATACATAAAAGATATAAGAGCAACGAGAAAAAAGAGGCAAATAATGTTCTTGAACAGCTTTCTAACAGCTACTGGGAAGATAAAAAATAAAATCAGGAGGGATATATAATGTCAATACTTTCAGCGACAACAAGTATCTTAGCAGAATACAGTTATATTTTGACATTTCTTATTGCCATAGTTGCTTTTATCGTGCTGATAATCTCAATCATCATGGTGGCGGCTCACAAGAAAAAGAAAGAGAACAAGGCTGCAATGCAGCTATTTGAAGATATCCAAAAAGATAGTTTGGAGAATAAAAAATGATAGCATTATGTATACTTTTGGCTTGTTTGAACCTGACTTTGCCTGTTTTGATGTTTTTGACCCGTGCAGGCAAGATTGGAAACAACCCTATAGATGATTCTCAATGGCAATTCAATGACAAGATATTTGATGTCATTCGCAATAATTTTATTGCAGACAAGCAGGAGATAATAGAGGGACTGCTTGGAAAAAAGTCTGTTCTTGAGATAATTTCCAAAAAGGACAGCAAGAATGGATTTTGCTTTTTGACAAATAAGGCATATTATTTTTTAGGCAGCGTTTATCAAGGTGCTTTAGGGTCAGTACACCACAAGGCGAACGTACAGCACAGGATAAATGCAGATGAATTAAAGGGCGTAAAAGTAAAGCGTATCTTTTTATACAGGACGCTGTTTTTCTTCCTGCTTTCTATCGCTATATTCGTTTTAGACGTTGTGGTGGATATCAGGATGTATTATAAGATGATGAACGGCACTGATGAAGAGAATGTCTTTACTATAATATTCATAATCACACAGATAATTTGTTTTATCTTGATATTTGCAAATCTGCTTTTCATGATATTCAAACGCAGGACGGTTCTGAGCTTTGAATTTGCATCTCTTGATATTTATTTCCCTGTTGGTATTCTTGGCAAGCAGGAAATAACGGATTTCTACAGGGCTGTCAGCAAGGTGCAGAGCATCACAAGCGGGCAGGCTAAGGCTGAGCCAGTCAGGGCAAGTTATCATGACACGGCAAGTGCTACAGTTGGAAACAAGGTAGGACAGCTTAAAGCGCTTTCGGCACTTTTAGAGCAAGGAAACATCAGTGCTGAAGAATTTGCTGCTTTGAAAGCGGAGATAATGGGCGACAAAGAGGCTACAATTATCTGCCCTGAATGTTCGGCGGAGATACCTTCCGATGCGAAATTTTGCAGAGAATGTGGGCACAAGATGTGATGAAAATTTTACAGGGCATAATAAATAAAGACCGCCGCAGTGCATTTTATTGTACTGCGGCGGTTTATTGCTTTGTTTGGAAATGTGGGGGTTATTCCCACTCCACCGTTCCCGGTGGCTTTGAGGTTATATCGTAAACTACTCTGTTTACATGGTCAACTTCATTTGTTATCCTATTTGACACTCTTGCGAGAACGTCATATGGTATCTTTGCCCAATCGGCTGTCATGAAGTCGTCTGTTGTTACGGCTCTGATAGCTATAAGGTGGTCGTAAGTTCTGTGGTCGCCCATTACGCCTACGGTCTGAACGTTTGGCAGAACGGCAAAGAACTGGCTCAGGCTGCTTTCAAGTCCGCTTTTCTTTATCTCGTCACGGAAAACGGCGTCTGCATCCTGCAATACCTTTATCTTATCTTCTGTTATCTCGCCGATTATTCTTACGCCAAGTCCCGGACCCGGGAACGGCTGACGCCATACGAGTTCCTTTGGTATGCCGAGCTTTTCGCCGACTTTTCTTACCTCGTCTTTGAAAAGGTCGCCAAGAGGCTCTATAACGCCGTCAAAGTTGATATCCTCAGGCATTTTTACCTGATTGTGATGGGTCTTTATTGTGGCAGCGTCGCCCTTTCCGCTTTCGATACGGTCAGGATAGATAGTACCCTGTGCAAAAAATCCGCCGTCTGCCTCTTCTCTTATCTTATTCCAGAACACTTTATAGAACTCTGTTCCGATAGTCTTTCTCTTTTCCTCAGGGTCTGTTATGCCCTTGAGTTTTTCGAGGAACTGTTTCTGACAGTTTACTCTCACAAATCTCATATCGAAAAGTCTTGTGAAAGTTTCCTCAACAAAGTCGCCCTCGTCTTTTCTCATCAGTCCCTGATCTACGAACACGCAGGTGAGCTGCTTACCCACTGCACGGCTGATAAGTCCTGCCGCAACAGAGGAGTCAACTCCGCCTGAAAGTCCCAAAACTACTTTCTTATCGCCTATCTGCTCTCTCAGCTTTGCAACGGTGTTCTCGATAAAGTTATCCATTACCCAGTCGCCTTTGCAGCCGCAGACATCATAGAGGAAGTTTTTCAGAATGACATTACCATACTCACTGTGAGTAACCTCAGGGTGGAACTGAACGGCATATATCTTCTTCTCTGCATTCTCCATTGACGCACATGGGCAGTCCTCAGAATGGGAAGTGATAACAAAGCCCTCAGGAGCTACGCTGACATAGTCGGTATGGCTCATCCATACTATGCTCTTCTCAGGAACGTCCTTGAAAAGCTTGCTCTCTGCGGAGGCTGTTATCTCTATCTTGCCGTACTCGCTCTTTTTACAGCCCTCTACCTTTCCGCCGCTCATCCATGAGATAAGCTGACAGCCATAGCAGATACCGAGGACCGGTATGCCAAGGTCAAGTATAGCTTTATCATAATGCGGGGAAGTCATATCATAAACGGAGTTTGGTCCGCCTGTGAAGATTATGCCCTTATAGCCTGCTGCTTTTATTTCTTCAAGTGGAGTTTCAAAGCTTTTTATCTCGGCATAAACGTGGTGATCTCTCACACGTCTTGCGATAAGCTGATTATACTGTCCGCCGAAGTCAAGCACCAGTATCTTCTCATGTGACATATATTTACCTCTTTTCGTTTCAATTTAAAATACATAATTATTATAACACGTTGCCGCTCCTTTTTCAAGTACAATTTACACACTCTTTAAGGCTGCGGGTAAATTAATTGTGAACACTTCACAACTAAGTGGAAAATAATTGTTTATAAAAGCCGTTGAAATTTGTAAATAGCTGTGTTATAATGAATGAGTATTGTAAAATGAGAGTAAAATATAAACAGAAAAGAGTATATTGTAATGGAAGAAAAAAATAATGTTCCTGCTGAGGAACAGGTCGCTGAAAAGGGCGGCGTAGTCAAAAAGATAAAAGGGTGGTTTTCATCGCCTGACGGTATGCAGACGCTGAGGTTCGTCAGTGCACTGGCGGCTATCGTTATAATCGGGGTGATGATGTCCCTTATCGGCGTTTACATGGACAAGGAGAACTATCTGCCTAAGGAGAGAAACTATGCTCTTATCGCTGCTTGTTTCATAGACCTTGCACTTATCTTCATAATCGCAGAGTTTTTCACCATGACGGGCAGGCTGAAAAAGAGCGAAACAAAGGGCGGCATCGACCCGTTCACGGCGGCGTTCATGCTGGGACTGAACTCTTATTTTCTCCCTGACTTTGTGATGAAGTCATATTTTCCAAAGAGCAATTTTCTTTACATCGTTCTTGGAATACTTCTTTGCTGGCTTTTATATTTAGTGGGGTCGGTGATATTTCCAAAGCCGCACGCTTATTTCTGCGTTGTGAACGCTTTTTTCACCATATATTCTCTGGCACAATATTATGTCACTGAGTTCAGGGGAAACCCTGTGCAGTTTGCAGACCTTGAAAACCTCATTTCTGTTTCGGCGGTGAACGGAATGTACACGCTGTTTTTTGACAGCACGGTGGCTTTCATCATTGTGAACTTCGCACTGACGACGGTTGTTATCGTGACAACAAAGTTCAGGAAGATAAAGGCACGCAGCAGGATAATTTCAGGTGCGGCGTTGGTGGCAGGCTGTTTCGTTCTTTTCTACGGAGGCAGATTTGCTTATGATCTTGGTATAAAGAACAGATACATCCGTCTGAACTTTTCGGGTGCGGAAAATGCTGACACATACAGATGTGTGGGATATGACCTGATGTTCTGCTTTGACGGAATGTACAACCGTGTGACAAAGCCTGAGGGATACTCCACGGAAAAGGCTGAGGAGATATTAGATCAATACGAAACGGCTGTTACCAACAAAAAGCCGACTATCATTGCTATCATGAACGAATCATTTGCGGATTTTGAGCACATTTCTCAGTTTGACACAAACAAAGATTATCTGCCAAACTATCACAGACTTCAGGACGAGAGCATAAGCGGATATGTTTCTGTATCTGCATACGGCGGATACTCATGCAACTCAGAGTATGAGTTTTTGACAGGCAACACTCTTGGTTTCCTGCCGTCTGGAAGTGCGGTATTCACACAGTATCTTGATGAAAAGCAAAACGGTCTTATAAGCTGGCTCAACGAGCTTGGATACAACACGCAGGCACTTTCACCATGCTCGGAACTGCTTTGGGAGATAGGCAACGCTTATGAGCAGCTGCAATTCAAGAGCAGAATATTCAACTGCGGCGACTACATTTCAAACTGTCAATACATAAACAACAATATGTCAGACAGCTCCCTTTTCCACTACATTGAGGCACAATACGAGAGCAACAAGGGTTCGCCGTATTTTGTATGGACTGCCACAATGCAGAACCATGGTCCATATGATGACCTGAGCACTGTTCCGTCTGAGATAACATTTGAGGGCTACAACAACAATGAGGCTTTGCAGTATATAAACTCCATTTATCAGTCTGACAAGGCGTTGGGAGAGCTTACGGATTATTTCAGGGACAAGGACGAAGAAGTTATAATCGTAATGTTCGGCGACCATTATCCACACATTTTAAGCTTTACGGAGCATCTTTACGGCACGGACGTTTCTCTGCTTTCAACGGAGGATTATTCAAGGCTGCGTCAGACGCCTTTCCTTATTTGGAGCAACAAGGGACTTGAGCCTAAGGAGATAGAGGACATAAGCCTTAACTATCTTTCAAACGAGGTCATGGAGGCGGCTGGTCTGCCTAAGTCGAGATATCAGCAGGAGCTTGAAAAAATACGCAAGGAGATACCGATAATAAGCTCTTACGGCTACAAGACGGCAGACGGCGACTGGTATTCTGTGAATGACGTTGCAGACAAGTATGAGGATATCCTCAACGAATACAAGACCGTGCAGTATTACAGAATGTTTGATGATAAACGTGACAATAGTATAAACTAGGTCATAGCAAACATAACATAACATACAATAGCGGGCGACCTTAGGCCGCCCCTACATATTTACAAACAAACGGACGAGGTAAAAACCTCGTCCGTTTGTTATATCCTTATTATTTTATCCTGTGACCTTTTTCTCGAACATGAACATTCCCATTACGTCGTTCATAATGCTGTCCGACGCCATTTTCTTGCCGTTCTTTGTCATAAGTCTTACAATGGTCTGACCTTTCTTTTTGCCGAAGGTCATTGTATACTCATCTCCGCTTTCGGACGTTCCCTCATAGGAGACCTGATTTTTGAAGATGTTATACTTCCATTTGCCGCTCTTGAAATATGCGTCAAAGGCCTCGCCGTAGTTCTCATTGGCAAGCGTCATTTCGGTATCGAACTTATAGGTGGAATGTCTTACGCCAAGTATCCTTACAAACGCCAGAACGAAATATATCAACGCCAATATCACGGCAAATTTGAGCACGGTCTTTATTATCTTCTTGCCATTGCCGTAATTTTCCTTGCCGCTGCTGGAATGTTCGGTAGGTGTACGTCTATGCTCCTGTGCACTCAGCTCTCTGTTTCTCGCTGTTTCACGGGCACGTCTTGCGTTTCGAGCCTCCTGCTCACGTCTCATTCTTTCTTCTGCCTCGGCTCTTTTCGGATGCTCATAGACACGCTTTGGTATGCCCTGTATCCTTGAACGGTCTATATACTCCTGCTCGCCTCTCTTTTGCACTGAGGAGGCAATAGGTACCATTTTTCCGCAGTTGGTGCATATCTTAGCCCCGTCTTCAAGCTTAGAACCGCAGAATGTACAATGTCTGCTCATTATTACCAATCCTTTACACATTTAAAACTGTTTTGTTTGTCGAAATTTTTCTATATCTATGTTGGACTATCCGCCCGTTTTCTTTAATGACACGGGCGAACGCTGTTCGCTCCTACAGATCTTCTTTATCTATATTTACAGATATCTTACAACGCCAACGACTTTTCCTAATATTTTTACCTCGTCAACAATGATAGGGTCCATGGTATCATTTTCAGGCTGAAGTCTGAAATGGCCGTTTTCCTTATAGAATGTTTTTATGGTCGCTGACTCGTTATCAACAAGTGCACAGACTATATCGCCGTTTTCCGCATACGGCGTTTGCTCGATAACAACGATATCCCCGTCAAGGATAGCAGCGTTTATCATTGATTCGCCCCTGACTTTAAGGGCAAAAAGCTGGTTGCTGTAATGCCTGTCAGGCTGAAAGCTTATGTAGTCTGTGATATCCTCTATAGCTGTGATAGGCGTACCTGCTGTGACAGTTCCCACAAGGGGTATCTTCATGCCGTTGCCGCCTGTGAGCCTTATGGCTCTGTTCTGGTTGCTGCCTTTTTCAAGCAGTCCCTTTGCGGTGAGGTTATTGATATATCTGTGTGCCGTAGAAGTTGATTTATATCCGAATTTTGCACATATCTCTCTAACTGTCGGCGGATAGCCTTCTTCTATGCGTTCTTTTATAAACTCGAATACCATTTTTTCATTCTCGGTTACTTTTCTCATAGCTCCGTCCTTTCATTTTAGGATCTTGTGAGGTTTGCCTTACAGCTCCTTTGCAAGCCTTTTGGCAAGCTTATAGACATCTCCGCAGCCGAGGGTTATAACAAGGTCGCCCTCTTTGCTGTTTTTCTTTATATAGTCGATACACTGTGAGAAATTATATTCTTTCTGCTGTGCGGTCTGCTTATCCACAAGCTCATGGTCGGTCTTGAACCAAACTGCATTAGGTATCTTCTCTGCAAGCTGTTCAGCATACACGCCGTCTGTATTCTTTTCACGGCTGCCCATGATATCTGTTACGACTGCGATATCCGCAATGGAAAGTGCTTTCACGAAATCGTCCATTAATATCTTTGTTCTCGAATAGGTGAAAGGCTGGAAAACTGCCCAAACTCTATTGAAGTCAAGACCCTTTGCGGCTTTCAATGTGCACTCTATCTCCTTAGGGTGGTGGGCATAATCGTCAACGATAGTAACGCCTTTGACCTCTGCTATCTTCTCGAAACGTCTTATTGCACCGAAGAAAGTATCAAGTCCCTTTTCGATGCCCTCCCATGAAACGCCTGAATATCTTGCGGCAGCAATGGCTGCAAGGGCGTTCATGACGTTATGGTCGCCCGGAACGTGGATAGTAAGTTCTCTGACGAACTCGCCCTTATGATAAAGCTCAAAGCGTGTCTGCAAGCCTTTTTTCGACTTTATGACGGCGGAATAATCGTTTTTCTTATCCCAGCCGAAAGATATCTTTTCTTTTTCAATGCCCTCAACGGCTTTCAGGGTATTTGCGTCGTCGCCATTATAGATAACGGCTTTGTCAGCCATTTCAGCAAACTTATGGAAAGACTTTATGATATTCTCGATATTCTTGAAATACTCAAGGTGGTCTGCGTCAACGTTAAGGATAATGGAAACGTCAGGGAAAAGTCTGAGGAAGTGATCCTCGAACTCGCAGGATTCGCAGACCATGGTCTGTGATGAGCCTGCCTTGCCTGAGCCGCCTATGCTAGGGAGCTTTCCGCCTATAACGCAGGAGATATCAGTGCCCTCCTGAACGAATATCTGTGTGAGCATGGAAGATGTGGTGGTCTTTCCATGAGTGCCTGAAACGCAAAGTGCGTTTGTATACCAGCTTGTGACAAGTCCCAATATCTCGGCTCTCTCGCAGCATATGGCACCGCTTGCTTTTGCGGCGATAAGCTCAGGGTTATCTGACATTATTGCGGCGGTGTAGATTATAAGGTCTGCACCCTTGATATTCTCTGCTCTCTGACCGAGAAAGACCTCTATGCCAAGTTTTCTTACAGCCTCAAGAGTTTCGGTTTCATTATTGTCAGAGCCTGTGATGAAATATCCCTTTGAATGGAATATCTGTACCAGCGGATACATACCTGAACCGCCTATGCCGATAAAATGAACGTGCTTTATATTTTTCAAAGTTTCATTTGATATCATTTTAGTAATACTCCTTAGAATACTCAGAATGTATGTTTATTTTATTATATAACATTTTGAGAAAAAAATAAACCCCTTTTTGATTATTTTTCAAAAAAAGAGGCAAAAATATTACTGCACATCATCATCACAAGAAAGGACGCAGAAAAAATGACTATAACAGAGGTAAAATTCAGAAGATTTATAAACGAGGGCAAGCTCAGAGCTGTGGTGAGCCTGACATTTGACGGCAGTTTTGCGGTACACGATATCAAGATAGTGCAGGGAGAGGAGCGGCTTTTTGTGGCTATGCCGAGCCGACGTGATGACAACGGGGTTTTCCGTGACATCGTTCACCCTATCGACAGTGTGCTCAGGAACGAGATAGAGGGGGAGATACTTTCTGCTTACCGCATGGAGCTTGACAGGCAGGCGGCAGAACAGCAGGGGATAAGCTGACTATAGCAGGATAATAAGTGCAATAATGACGCATAGAAACGATAAGTTTGCGTAAAAAACGGGCGAACAGTGTTCGCCCCTACAGATGCTTTTAAAGTCTGTGTAGGGGGAGTGCTGTTCGCCCTATTAATTCTATCTTTTAGCTTTTAGCCCCAGATCTTATCGCCCATATTTGAGAGATAAGCTGTGAGTTCTTCTGCCATTTCATACTGTTCAGGCAGTCTTGGATGACCAGGGGTCGCCTTGCCTGTTCTTGTGAACATGAAGTGTGAGATCTTCTCGTCATTAAGCTCAGCGGCGATCTCGTCAACGGCTTTATCCCACTCTTCACCGTGGCAAAGGACGGTCAAAAGGAGCACGAATATAGCGTTTGGATACTTGCTTTTAAGGTCAAGGATAATGTTTTTATAAGCATTTTTCCACTTTGCTCTGTATTCAGGGTCGGCGATATCAAAATCTTCATGGCCTTCGTTATGAGGGTCGTTCTGACCAACTGCAAAAAGCACAACGTCAGGTGTATAAATGTCAAAATCCCAAGGGGTCACGCCCTTTGCTCCCTCTGGAAAATAGCAAAGCTTGTCATAGACTGACTCCATGCCGATAAAATTCGGTGCATGATAATAGCCTGTGTTATCAAATATAGCGATACCGCCCTGTGCGATGTTATGTATCTGTGCACCGAGATTTCTTGCTGTTATCATTGCATAGCTATGCCATGCGTTATCGTAAACGCCCTGATGATCTTCAGGGTCGCAGCTTGCAACAAAGTCCACAGCCTCGCACACTGCACCTGCGGAAACAGAGTCGCCGTAGCACTCAATTTTTCTTGCAGGGAGAGGAGGATTTTCGAGAACTTCTCCGTCGCTGTCTATCTCAAAGCCAACGAATTCAAAGTAATGGGAGGCGTCCTGTCTTTTAAAGAGCGTAACGGTATGAGTGCCTTTTTCAAGGTCAGCTGCGATATCAAGGGTTATATCCTCGTCGTTTTTATCAAAAGTCACCTTGCCCTCTTTGCCGTCGATAACAAAGCCAAGCTCCTGAATATTGAAATACTTATGGTTTTTTATCACGGCGGACACGCTTGTGCCTGTGAAAGTCATTTTTACATTTGAGCCTGCGTAATAAAACTCAGGACGTGTTTTGTCGGAAAAGTCTATTCTGCCCATATAGGTGAGCAAGCTGTTATCTGCTTTGATAAGCTTTTTATTATCTGTCATTTTTTCATATCCTTTCGATACTATGTTTTTTTGCATATGTTTATTTTAGCTTTTCGAGGCATTTTTGTCAAGGATATAAAACGTTTTCAGAGAAATATTTTTACACAGAGCGAATATACATAGATAAGAAAAATATCAGGGGGTGCTTTTATGAACGATACTCAAGGCAGGCACAATGCCATTCTTGAAAACAGACAGCGTTTACAGCTTTCGGGCGTGACGGACGTTGACAGCTTTGACGAGGAGGAGATAAGGCTGTTCACACAGCTTGGAGAGCTGACTGTCAAGGGAAAAGACCTGCACATAAACGAGATAAGCGTAGAGTCGGGAGATGTTTCCGTGGAGGGGGACATTTGGGCTTTGGTCTATGGGGAAAAGGACAGAAAGAAAAAGCTTTCGGCGATAGGAAAGATATTCAGATAACATATTAAGGGCGAGCTTAGGTCGCCCGTTGGCTGACCGCTACTTGTGATCGGTATATCCGCATTTTTGTTGGATAGCTATTCACCGAAAAAACTGCGAACAGGCGGGCGAACGCTGTTCGCCCCTACAAGTGGGGGGTGTGTATTCGGGCGGTTTTTAAGCCAAAAGTATATAAATGTCATTGCAAAGTGCGAAAGGTTGGAGAAAGGGGAAAGGTATATGGAAAAGATGCAGTTAGGCATAGAGCTTGAAAGGGAGCTTTTTTTGCTGGCGGTGGTGCTGGGCTGCGGACTGGGGCTTTTATATGATATTTTCAGGGTATTCAGGGCGGCTTTGCCTCACGGAAAGATACTCACTTTTTGTGAGGATATCCTCTACACCTTTCTCTACGGCTTTGCACTTTTTACCTTTTGCACTGGACTGACAGGGGCGATAAGGGCGTTCGTTTTGGTCGGTATGCTAATAGGGTCGCTTTTTGAACATCTTACGGTGGGAAACGCTGTTGTTTTCGTACTGAGAAAGCTTTTCGGGACGGTTAGAAAGCTGCTTGCTAAAACGTTTTCGCCAGTGGCAAAATTAATTACCAAATGGACGGGCGGTTTGACGGACGGTTTTGTGAAAAAGTGCAAAATTTCTTTTAAGCGAAAAAAAACTTCCAAAAGCACTTGAAAACTATCTTTTAATTAGTGTATAATAGTAAGGAATATAAAATGTCGGTTTTGTAATCAAAAAGGAGTACATAATGTTAGGTTTTAAAAATAAAACGTCCGATGCGGCTGTGACCGAAAAGGACGCTGCTGAAAAAAATCCAAAGCCGAAAAAATCAAGATTTGTGAAACTTCTGACCATTTTTGCAGTGGCTGCTCTGGTAGTCTATTCGGGGGTAACTATCATCTCCCAGCAGGCTCAGATCGCTCAGCTGAAAAAACAGTCAGACGCTATAGAGAAAAAGATAACCGCCGCAAAGCAGCTCAATGATGAATACACAAGACTGCTCAGTTCTGATGATGAGGCGGAATACATGGAGAAGATAGCTATTGAAAAGCTGGGCTATGCTTATCCCAATGAACGCAGATTTTATATCGTAAACAACAGCGACTAAGGCGAACACGGTCTTTTGACCGTTTATATAGCAGAATTTTTATTGCAGAGAGGACATAAAAATCAGATGCAGCTTGAAGTAGGAAAAATTTATGAAGGAAAAGTAACAGGTATCACAAAGTTTGGAGCATTTGTGGAGCTTGACAAGGATACAACGGGAATGGTCCACATTTCGGAAGTTGCGAACACGTTCGTAAACGAGATAAAGGATCATCTCACTGAGGGTCAGACCGTTAAGGTAAAGGTACTCAGCTTGGGCGACGACGGAAAGATATCACTTTCTATCAAGAAGGCTCAGCCTGCACCTCAGAGAAGGCCAAGAGAAAACGGTCATCAGGGCGGCAGAGACGGCAGACCTAACGGCGGTCAGAGAAACTTCAACCGTCAGGGCGGCAATTCTCAGGGCAGACCTAGAAATGACTACAACAGGGACAGGACGCCGCAGGATTTTGCTAAAAATCCGCCGCCGGTATACAATGCTGACAGCAATTCCGGAAATGCTGATTTTGAGGATATGCTCAGCAAGTTCAAGGCCTCAAGTGAAGAGAGATTTTCTGATCTGAAGAAGGTCATTGACAACAAGAGAAAATCTCCGTCAAGAAGAAAGTAGATACTGATACATAAAACAGAGGATATTCAGTCATGAAGAATTTCAAAAAGACTTTTGCGTTTATATTTTTCATGCTGGCGGGAATAATACTTGGTGCGTTCATAGCCTACGTCTGTGAGGGCAAGGATTATGTTGGCTGGCTTGCATGGGGAAAAAATGTAGGCGTTGAAAGCTTTGCTATAGACCTGTATGTGATAAAATTCAATATAGGTCTTATGGTCCATGCCACTATCTCGCAGATATTCACCATAGCTGCGGCACTTATAGTGTTCTCAAAGACCTGCAAGGGGCTTTAAGGAGAGTAAAATTTACAATGAGATTTCTGAAAACAGCGGCAGCAGCCTTAACAGCGGCTGTCTGCCTTTTCTGTTCTTCCTGCGGCACGCCTGAACTAAAGCATGACACGCTGGTTTATCAGGCAAGGGAGAACTATGCGGCATTGGATTCCGCAAAGGTCGTTATAACAAATGAGGACACCGGCAATATCGAGCAGGAGTTCACGTTCAAGTATGACGAAAAGGACGTGCTGACCTATTCCTACTACGGCAAGAACAGCGGAAAGGAATATGCACAATACAATGACGGTGTAGAGAGTTACACCTATGACAACGGAGAATATTCTCACGCTGTAAGGGGCGACAAGGGATTTTCAAAATACACGAGAAAATCAAAGCACCCACAGGCTGACGAAGGTATGCTCATGTTTGCACCAAAGGCTGTAAGCTCTGTTTCTGACATTATCGGCGATGACGGTTCGGTTACGGTGACATACGTTTATGACGTTTCAAAGCTTGGAAAAGACGCTGAGGAGATAGGCACGACCGGATTTTCCACCACCTACTTTTTCGACAAGGACGGCGGTCTTGAATACTTCACGGAAAACACCACCACCAAGGACGCTCAATACAACTATCGTGTCGACATAACGGAGAAAAACTCTGTAGACAAGATAGAAAACAAGGTAGAGCAATACAAAGACAAATAATTATTGCATACAAAATGTAGAGGCGACCTGAGGTCGCCCGTTGATTTGATACTTTTTAGACATTCCAAACAGACTGCAAAAACAGCCTGTTTTATTTTTGTCAAAAAGCAGGCGAACACTGTTCGTCCCTACACAAAATAAGCGTATTTACACCACTATCAAAAAACGCCCCAACTTAATGGGACGTTTTTATTTTTTATAATGTGCACTCTGCAAGTATTTTTTGCGGTCTGGCAAGCATTTGCTTTGCCTCCACAAGAGTTTCCCTTATCTCGTCATTGTCATAGACAGTCATGAGCTGCTGAGCCTGATTAAGAGCCTCTCTGCCCATTTCCACCTGATACTGATAAAGGCTGTCGAGCCTTGCGGCTGCCTTTGTTTCAAGATCCTGATAAACGGTCTTTATATCCTTGACGATATTATTTCTGATATCGTCATAGTTTTCAAGGGCGATATCAATGATATCGGTCTGCTTTTTCTTTTTCAGGATAAGGCTGAAAACTGACATTGTTGCAGGCGGGAACGTTTCGCTTGTACCGAAAAGCTGAACGCCCATAACAGAACGTGTTACATTCTTGTTCAGGGAAGTCATTATCATTTCAACTGACGGTGCTTTTGCCGCCTTTGAAAGGTCGTCGATACCAAGTGCAGAGGCAAGCTCTCTGCCTGTGCTCTCCACTATCTCGGCTATCCTATCCCTATGGCTCTCAATACAGTTTCTATACGCCTCGCCGACCTTTTCCATAAGGAACGAATAGAAATACTTTTCTATATCCTCAGGGCTGTAAAGGTCATTGCCGTCGGCATCTTTTCCACGGCAGTCCAAAATGCTTGCTCTCAGCTTTGAGAAGAACTCATACATCCAAGCCTCTGCCTCCTGCTGCATTTCGATAATAGAAAGGTGCAGGGCAGGTTTTTTCTCTTCAAGTGCCTTTGAAAGCTTTTCGCACTGCTCCTCAAACTCTTTTGCACGGTCGGCAAGCTTTTGCTTATCAAGCTCTGCCATATCGCTTATAAGCCGAAGTTTTGCGGCAGTTTCGTCACACATCTGCGAAAGCATCGTGAGCACACGCTTTGAACGGATAACGTCCTTTTGCATGATTATATCACGCTGCAAAGACAGTTCAAACTGGAAGAACTGCGTTTCATAAAACTCTCTTGTGCCTTTATCTATCGGTCTTTCTCTTCCAAGCTTTCTGCTCAGTTCATCAGCACCGCTTATGCCATAGACGATAGCGTTAGGGACTATCCTCTCGGAAATGTTTCTCACACGCTTTAATATCTTATCGGCGTCCTTTTGAGAGTTCATTGCGTCTATCATATTCACAAGGATATAGAGCATACCGAACCTCTGCGGCCGGACGTGGCTTGCGAGAAAGATCTGCTCCGTTTCAGAGAACGGCAGCAGGCATGACGCTGCATACATGATAGCGTCTGCATTGACGATGTAATCCATTACCTGCTTGTCGAGAGTTTCCAAGTCGGAAAGACCCGGAGTATCGACAATCCTTATCTCTTTGAGTATAGGGGCGTTGTCCTTTATCTGGACGTAGCTTATTTTTGCAGGGAAGAGTTTCATTCGCTGCTCAAGCTTTTCCCTTGTGATATCCTCGAGAGCCAGCGGCACTCTCATGCCGTTTTCCAATATCGCCTCTACATACTGTGTATGACCGAAGGATATCTCATTTATGGTATAAGTTTCAGGGGTCACGTTTATCGGAGCAAGCTCCTTGCCGAGAAGAGCGTTTATGATAGTGCTCTTGCCCCTTTTGAACTCGCCAAGTATGACCAGCGTAAAAGGCTCTTCGCTTTTTTTCTCGATAAGTGTCTCCCACTCGTTCATTTCGCTGACAAAATCCTTGCCGAGCATTTTGGCTATCTTTTCATTATCCACGAAGGCTTTGAGATCGGCTCTTACCTGTGCAATATTCTGCTCTGCTGTGTTCATATTCGCACTATCCACCTATCACGCCTCCGTTTCCGATTATAACGCTGCTGCGGACGTCGCATATCTGACCTGAAACAAGGTGTCTGTCAGAATCCTCGGCGTCTTTTCGCCACTCGTAAAGCACCGCACAGTACAGAAACTCAGTCACGGCGATAACAAGCTTTTCAAGCTCGCTCATCGAATTTTCTGTTTTCAGATTTCTTGACGCCACTGCATGGACGCTCTCGGCTTTTTTGATAAGCTCGTTGGTATCCATATTTTTCTGCTGTCTGCCATAAAAGTCGATAAAACCCTTGTTATAAAGCCCTGTTATGATGCTTATGAACATTCCCGGCTTATCGAGGCAGATAATGCCTGCTCTGTTTGCTGTTATATCTGCATATTTCACCCACTGCACAAGAGCCGTATAAAGCTGATTATTTACAGTCTGCTTATATGATCTTTCAATGGGTCTGAAAGTGAATTTATTATAATTCAGGTATGTGAATGCCATATTATAGGCACAATGATTGTTCTGTATCCTTCCGCATTCGCAGCCTATAAGGAACATAAGCTCCTCACTGCTGCACATTTCCACAAGCTGCTTTGAAAGCACGATACAAGGCTCGATTATGTCGCTTGCAATAGAGTAGATCTGTGCTTTGTCCATATCCCCTCTGACAAAGACGATAGGTACGACAAGCTCAAGACGCTCGGCACACTTTTTCACGATGTCATATATATCGGGATATTTCAGCGGTCCGACCTGTTCGCATTTCAAAAACAGGTGCTTTGCCTCAGCAGAAACGTCCTGCGAGCCTGCCGCCTTGACGAGCTTTCCCCAGCCGCCAAGTCCCATTATCTTCTGCCTTACGGCAAAATCGGACTCGAAAGCATAGTCGAGCACGCCGTCAACTATATGGTTCTGATAACTTCTTGTATAAGCATTCAGATAGGTGCGGAAACTGGTGTCAATCTGTAGCAGCGGATTTTCCCTTTCCGTTGTATTTGTGCTCATGACCTGTCCTCCCTTGATCTTAAAATGATATCTTTTTGTTTTGTCCGTCAGCTTTCCATAGCCTCGGTGAGCACACGTCTTACCTGATATGCCTCCTGAACTATTGCACTTGCACTCTCGGCAATATCATGCAGACGCTCCATTTCCTTCTGAGAAATGTTGCTCTTTTCAGTTTTAAGATCGTTAAGATTATCAAGTGTTTCCTGAGTATCACGAAGGATTATCTCTGTTTCTCTCTCAATCTTCCCCTTCAGTCCCTCAAATGCTGAGAATACCTGACGGCGGACAGTTTCAGTGAAGTCGTTATTGAGTTTCATTTCGTGGAACTGCTTTCTCACCTGAGTTTTGAAGTTTGACTTATACTTATCTATTCTTTCCTTGACAAGTATCTTATCAACGGCAAAGTTCGAAGTAAAAGTACCTGCTATACCTGCAAGAGCCATAAGGCAGAGAGTTACAGGCAGTGTAGCGGTTATGCCAAAAAAGCCTGCAAAGAATATAGCGGTATAATAAGTAGCATAGAATCCTGCAAAGCCGGTCGCTCCGCCAAGAAGAGCACCCTTTACGCCGGATTCTCTGAATCCCAAGAACAGTCCGCCGACGCCGTAAGAGCCGATAGCGACGCCGATTATCTTATCCATAACGCCGCCGTTCTTTGAAACTCTGTCGGAGATAGTGAACATCTGCTGTATCTTTGTAACGGACTCGAAGAACTCGTCCTCAAATTCCTGAAGTCTTTCAGCCTCGCAGGAAACAGCGAAGTTGATGCTGTTTTGTATCTGCTCGCAGATTATCTGTGCTCTTGCCTCGATGCTCTCTTTTATCTTCTCGGTGAGCTTTGCGGTAACGAGCTTGAGCTGGTCTTTCTTGAAATCGTCAGAGGACATCTGGAAGTTGTCTATTACCTCCATAGCGGTCTGCTCGATATTCGTCCAATAGCTGTCCAAAACAGGCTGCAAGTCATTGAACACCTGATTTGCGGCATCGTTGATCTTGACAAATTCCTGTCTTTTCTTGTTTCTGATCTCGCCGATCTCCTTGATAGCGTCGTCATACTTTTCCATGAACTCGTCATTAGCCATCATAAGGGCGTTTTCCTGCATAACGACACTTCTGAGTATCTCAGTACCCGAATTTGTTATCTTATTTGCAAGTATCTGCAAGGCGATAACGCCACGCTCTTTTGTGAGCATGGTTTCAAGAGCCTTTTCAAACTCAGGGAAGTTACTCTTTTCAAGAGCCTCCTTATCCCCTGACTCCTTAGCCATAAGGGCCTGCTTTGCATAAACGCCGATAACTCTCGGAGTTCCTATTTTTCTCTTATAGACCGCAAACTCACGGGAATCCTCGCCCATGACTTTTTTAGCCTTTTCCATAACGTATTTTCCGATACGTCCTCTTACAGTTTCGACTATCTTATTCTCGTCTGCCTGAGAGAATGTACCGAAACAGTTTACAACGAAAATAATCCTTCCCACATCGGAAGTGAGCATTTTCTTTTCAAGAAACTCTTTCTCAAACTGTGAGAAAGGGGAGTTTGCACTGATAACGAAAACGGCTGCGTCTATTTTCGGCAGTATCGACAGAGTAACGTTAGTCATCTGATCGTCATCGTTAAGACCCGGAGTGTCTATGATATCGACGTTGTTCTTACAGAACTCGGTATCATAATAAACAGTAGCCTCTTTGACAGTTTCGGCTCTTTCCTCCGACTCTGCCGTGAGCTTTGTTACATAGTCCTCCAGTTTGTTTATATCCACCTTTTCGCTTTCGCCGTTTTTGTATTCCACCTGAACATACGGTTCTTCGCTATAGGTCACTCTGTTAAGGGTAGCCGTTGCAGGCAGCACGTCAGCAGGCAATACCTCCTGACCGAGCATTGCGTTGATAAGGGTACTTTTACCTCTCTTGAACTCGCCGACGATAGCGACCTCAAAGTGCTCCTCGGCTGTTTTCTCCAATGTTTCCCGAATAGATTCCGCAGTATTGACAAGAGCGATCTCCTCACTCAGCCCCAGCAGCGATTTCAGGTTCTCGGTAAGACCTTTTACGGTTTCCTTATAGGACGCATAGCTGCCGTAATCAATTTGCTTTTTCATTACAAGCCTCCGTTCCTCATTTCTAAGGTAATATCTATATCATATTCCATTCATTACCGTTAAGACACACAAATATTACCGTGACATTATTTTAATTATAACATATTATTAAAACACAAGTCAAGAATTTACTTATAACAAGTACAAAAAACTACCCTTTTGTACAAATTAGCATTATCATAATATACATTTTGCACAATATAGGGGCACAGGCACAAAAAAACGTCCCGAAAAATCGGGACGTGAGAGTGTTTATAAAATATAAAATGAACGGGACAGTGGGCGGCCTAAGGTCGCTCCTACACAAAATAGGATATATACAATTTAATTCTGTCCGTAATATGCGTTCTTGCCGTGCTTTCTGAGAAAGTGTTTATCAAGCAGCTCCTGCTGCATATGACCGATCTCAGGGTTCATCATCATTGCGTGGAAATTCATGAACGCAGCCTCTTCAAGGACAACTGCGTTATGGACAGCCTCTGCTGCGTCCTTTCCCCATGTGAACGGGCCATGGCTTTTTACCAGAATGGCAGGTATCTGAGTTGCGTCAAGACCCTTGAAAGCCTCTATTATAACAGTACCTGTTTCCTTTTCATACTCGCCTGCTATCTCCTCAGGGGTCATTGCTCTTGTGCATGGTATCTCGCCATAGAAATAGTCTGCATGAGTTGTGCCCATTGGTATTATGCCCTTTCCTGCCTGAGCAAAAGATGTTGCCCAGCGGCTATGGGTATGGACTATTCCTCCGATATCAAAAGCTTTGTAAAGTTCCAAATGCGTTGGAGTATCACTTGAAGGCTTATATTTGCCCTCCACTACCTTTCCGCTTTCAAGGTCAACTACCACCATATCATCAGCTGTCATGCCCTCATATGGCACGCCTGACGGCTTTATGACCACAAGGCCTTTTTCTCTGTCAATGGCGGAAACATTTCCCCATGTGAACGTAACAAGACCATATTTCGGCAGCAACAGATTAGCCTCGCACACCTGCTGTTTTAATTCTTCCAGCATAAAAAATTCTCCTTTCGCTGATTTGGTAAATGCACCTTTTGTCTGCTCATTTTCCGTACAAGTGAATAGCTTACCGACAGTTTGAGTGGGCAGGTGGGCGACCTCAGATTGCCCCTACGTTTTTTTCTATGATTTTCTATGATTTTTTATCAGAACTGTGCAGCTTTTTCTGCCGCCAATCCCTTTTTATATCTTTTTAAGAATGTTTTATAGCCCTCTGAGCCTGTCTGTTCAGGCTCAGAAGTTGTCACTTCCATATCTACAAAGACCTTTTCGTCAAGGAAGTCGGCAAGCTTTTTGCCCTCTGAAATCTCCATATAAGCTGCTAAAAGAGCCATGCCCCATGCTCCGCCTTCGCCTGCTGTTTTCATTACTGAAACAGGCGTGGAAAGTGCGTCCGCCATAAGCTGTGAGGCAACTCCGCTGACCTTGAAAAGTCCGCCGTGACCTGTTATCTTTTTTGCCTTTACCTGCTCTTTATCAAAAAGTATATCCATGCCGATCTTCAGTGCAGTGAAAGCGGAATAAAGCTGTGCTCTGAAAAAGCTGCCCAAGGTCAAAGTGCTGTCAGGGGTGCGGAAATACATTGGTCTGCCCTCATCAAGCTTTATGACAGGCTCGCCTGAAAGGCAGTTATAGGCTGTCACGCCGCCGCATGAGCTATCGGCTGTCATAGCGTTTTTATAGAGCGTTTCGTAAAGGCTGCTTTTGTCTATCTCGTTGCCTGTGAGCTTTGCGAACTCGCCGAACATATTAACCCATGCGTCAAGCTCTGAGCAGCAGTTATTACAATGCACCATTGCGACAGGCGAACCGTCAGGGGTCGTTACAACGTCTATCTCTCCGTAAACGCCTTTCAACGGTTTTTCAAGGACAAGCATTGCAAATATTGAAGTGCCTGCGGAGATGTTTCCGGTCTTTTTAAGAACGCTGTCTGTTGCAACCATGCCGGTGCCTGCGTCGCCCTCAGGAGGGCAGACCGGCACGCCTGCTTTAAGGCGTCCCTCAGGGTCAAGGAACTTTGCACCCTCTTCTGTAAGGACAGCACCCTTTTCTCCTGCGTTTCTCACAGCAGGGAGGATATCTTTTAGCTTATGGTCAAAGCCTTTTTCCGCAAGGCTTTTTTCTGTAAGCTCCAAATACTCTTTTTTATAGCCTATGCCCTCTACAGGGAAGATACCTGACGCCTCGCCGACGCCCACCTCAAAACGGTCTGTGAGCCTTTTGTGCACATAGCCTGCAAGGGTATTTATATAGGCGATATCCGCAACGTGAGGCTCTTTGTTCAGCACTGCCTGATAAAGGTGAGCAATGCTCCAACGCTGTGGGATATTGAATCCCAGCAGTTTTGTAAGCTCTTCCGCCGCCTGAGCGGTCATGGTATTACGCCATGTTCTGAACGGCACAAGCAGTTTATCGTTTTTGTCAAAAGCCATATAGCCGTGCATCATTGCAGAAATACCCATTGCACCGAATGTTTCAGGATAAACGCCGTACTGTGCCTTTACGTTCTTTGCAAGATCCTTATAGCACGCCTGTATGCCGCCGTGAATATCATCAAGAGAATATGTCCAGCAGCCGTTTTCAAAGCGGTTTTCCCACTGTTTTGAGCCTGAGGCGATAACGGCAAAGCTATCGTCTATAAGAACAGCCTTTATTCTTGTTGAGCCAAGCTCTATGCCAAGATAGGTCTTGCCCTGCAAAATTTTATCTTTTACTGTCATTTTGGGCTCTCCTTATAAAATTTTATTTCATTGTCACTACCGCTACGGAGCATTTTGGCAGGTCTATCTCAAAGCCCTTTTCTGTCATTTTCGCACTGTACTCTTTTGGTGCGACCTTATCACAATTATCAAAATCGTTATAGTCCCTTACATCATTGTCAAGTATCCTGCACTCAATGTTCTGATAATTTGAACCTGCGATGTCGCAGCAGATATGTGCGTCATCGTCTATAGAGCAGTTTGCTATTGTAACAGTAAGAACGCCGTCCTTTACTGAGGCAGACTGTGATATCATTGGTATCTTGCCGCCTGCCTGACAGTTGTCGGCATAACTATAGCAAAGCTCGCCGCCCTGATGAGTTTTGAAAAGGTCAAAGACGTGATATGTAGGCGTTTTTACCATTTTCTCGCCCTCTGTGAGGATAAGAGCCTGCAAAACGTTCACTGCCTGAGCAAGGTTCGCCATTACAACTTTGTCACTGTGGGCATTGAAGATATTAAGGTTGCAGGCAGCCACGATAGCGTCACGCATTGTGTTCTGCTGATAAAGGAAACCAGGGTTCGTGCCCTCTTCAACGTCATACCAGCAGCCCCACTCGTCAACGATAAGACCTATTTTTCCCTCAGGGTCATGGCGTGACATTATCTCGCTGTGGCGTTTTATAAGCTCGTCCATGTAGAGTGTCTTTGATATGGTTTCGTAATACTCCTCGTTTGAGAACTCTGTTGCACTGCCCTTTTTGCTCCAATCCCCTGTAGGAACGGTGTAATAGTGCAAAGAGATAGCCTTTGTGTGCCACTCCCCAAGGTTTGACATTACAACGTCAGTCCAGTTATAATCGTTGGAATTTGGTCCGCAGGCAACTTTGTAAAGCTCATTGCCGCTGAAATTCTTGCAAAAGCTCTGATATCTTCTGTATTCGTCGCAATAATACTCAGGACGCATCGAGCCGCCGCAGCCCCAGTTTTCGTTGCCGATACCAAGATATTTCAGTTTCCACGGCTTTTCTCTGCCGTTCTTTCTTCTCAGGTCAGCCATAGGGGAAACGCCGTCAAAGGTGATATATTCTATCCACTCTGCAAGCTCCTGAACAGTGCCGCTGCCGAGATTTCCTGCAAGATACGGCTCGCAGCCTATCTCTTCGCACAGGTCAAAGAACTCATTTGTGCCGAAAGAGTTATCCTCTGTCACGCCGCCCCAGTTTGTGTTTATCATTTTCTTTCTCTGGGATTTTTCGCCGATACCGTCTTTCCAGTGATACTCGTCTGCAAAGCAGCCGCCCGGCCAGCGGAGAACAGGCATTTTTATCTCCTTGAAAGCCTCGATAACGTCCTTTCTAACGCCGTTTATGTTCGGTATCTCTGAATCTTCGCCAACATACATTCCGTTATAGATACATCTGCCAAGATGTTCGGAGAAGTGTCCGTATATCTCAGGGTTGATGTGGGAACGCTTGTCTGCGGTATTGATAAGCATCGAAATATTCTTCATTGTGACCTCCTAAAAGTGTATGATTTTAGTTTCAATTATATTTTATCACTTGACAAAAAAACAACAATGATATATCCTATTATTATACTGATACATCATATGAAATTAGAAAGGATAAACCTATGGAACTTCACGCTTTGGGACTTAACTACAGCCATGACGGTTCATTCGATATCCGCCGTCCAAACGGTTCGGGGGACAATCTTCTGCTTATATTCAAATCCTCTGCGGTGGTGCGTTTGCACGGCAATGACTACACAGTTTCGCCTGACAGTGCCATACTTTACCGAAAAGGCTCGCCGCAGATATACCGTGCCTGCAAGGGTTTTTACATCAACCACTGGCTGCATTTCGACTGTGATGACGCTCTAACGCAGGAGGCGTCACTCCCATATAATACGATTTTTTCTCTGTCAGATGTGGCAAAGGCTGAGGATATCTTATCGGTGGTGAGCAGGCTCAGCCTTTCAGAAAGCAGCAGGCGTGAGGACTATATCGAGCTTATGCTGAGAATGTTACTCGTAAGGCTTGGTGAAGAATACGCACTTGGTCAGAGCGGAGAAACGCCGAAAAAACGCAGCCATTATGCGGATTCTCTTGAAAGACTTCGTGCAGACATATACAGCTCGCCGGCAGGCAGCCGCAGCATTGCAGATATGGCAAAGTCCCTTAACGTAAGCCCCTCACATTTTCAGTATCTTTACACCTCACGTTTCGGGGTGAGCTGCTATGAAGACATTTTATGTGCGAGAATGAAAAACGCTGAATACTATCTTCTCAGCACTGACATGACGGTGAAAAACATTGCCGCTGTATGCGGATATGAAAATGACGTACATTTCATGCGGCAGTTCAAAAGGCGATACAACATGACACCCTCCCAGTTTCGGCAGAAAAACAAAAAATAGGCATATGCAAAAAGCGGACGAAAAGAACTCGTCCGCTTTTATTTTGTCAAATATCTATTGAAAGGCGGGCCACCAAAGGTCGCCCATACAAAACAGCTTAATCTTCTATCTCATACTGATCTTCAATGACAACAGGGTGGCCGTCATCGGTCATTATCATATCCCCTGCACTGCACTGAACAGCCGTTTGCTCTGCGGTTATGTCATTGGGTTTGAGTTTGAACCTTATCGCCTGCTTGCAGTTTTCTATCTCAACATATGTATGCTTTCCACCTGACTCTCCGTCCAGCGTCCAAGGAACTTCGTTCACGCTTGTGAATGTGACCTTTGAAGTCTTGAACGTCACAAAATGCTTATCGTTGAGCTTGTTGAGCACCGCCTCGTTTATTGTGTTGCTAAGCTCGATAGCGTTCTTAGGGGTCTTTACCAAGACCACTTCAAACAGTCCGTCATCAAAGCACACGCCCGATGCGATAAGCTTTCTCATTCCGCCTACAGAGATAGTATTTGAAATAAGGCCCAGTATAAAGCTGCCCTCTACTACCTCGCCGTCATGCTCAACTCTCATCTGCTGACCCGTTATCTTTGACAGCCTTTTTATGCCCTCAGCCACATATGCGGCATGACCGAACTTATTTTTCAAGGTCTGTGAAGTTTCATAGGACACGTCGGTGAATGCACCAAAGCCTGCTACATACACAAAATACTGACCGTTGAACTTGCCAACGTCATAGTCAAAATACACGCCGTCAACTATCTCCCTTGCGGCGTCAAGCATTTTTTTCGGTATGCTCAGCGACTGTGCACAGTCGTTCGTCGAACCTGCCGGAATATATCCAAGCGGTATTTTTTTGTCAAAAGTCATCATAGCCTTTACAGCCTCAGACAGCGTGCCGTCGCCGCCTGATGTGACTATCATATCGTAATCCTGTCCGCACTGACAAAGCTTGTTATAGCCGTCAAGCTTAGCCTGCGTAGGATAAGTAACTACTTCATAGCCGCCCTTTGTAAAAATATCCACAATGTCGCAAAGGTTATCTTTTATCTGTCCTTTACCTGCATGGGGATTGAACACAAACAGCATTTTTTTCATTTTCCCAGCCCCTTTAAGTTTTTATTATCCTATTATTCTACTTTTTTATTCTACTTTTATCTATCTTTGTTTTTACATACATTTTATATAGAGAATTATACCACAAATTTCACAAAAGTCAAGTATTTTTGCGACAGCAGTCTAAAAATTCGTCAACACTCACAAAATAATGACAGTGGTATTCAGAGGCGGGCGAACACTGTTCGCCCCTACATATAGAAATCAAAATCATCGCCGCAGGCGATACCTTAATTCCTCATTCCTCACTAAAAAAAATCAGTCTTTCGCCTCATACCAGCTTTTTCCGCTGTTTACGTCCACAGTCATAGGCACAGCAAGCTTAACAGCATTCTCCATTTCGTCCTTGAGTATCTTCTCGGCTCTGTCCTTATCCTTTTCAGCAGCCTCGATTATAAGTTCGTCGTGCACCTGCAAAATAAGTCTTGCGTCAAGTTTTTCTTCTCTAAGCTTTTTGTATACTCTTACCATTGCTATTTTGATGATATCAGCCGCCGCACCTTGGATAGGTGCGTTCATTGCCGCTCTTTTTCCAAACGCCTGCAAAACCTTGTTTGACGCAGAAAGCTCAGGGATATATCTTCTTCTGCCGAAAAGGGTTGTAACATAACCGTTTTTTATGCCGTCCTCAACGGTCTTGTCCATAAATTCTGATACCTTCGGGAAGTTGTCAAGATAGTTCTTTATATATCTTTTCGCCTCTGCTACCGTTACTCCGATATCCTTTGACAGAGAAAATGCACCTATTCCGTAAATGATGCCGAAGTTTACAGCCTTTGCCGCACTTCTCATTTCAGGGGTGACGAAATCCTCCGGGATATCAAAGACCTGTGCCGCAGTTGAGGTATGGATATCTCTGCCCTCTGAGAACGCCTCCTGCATATTTTTGTCGCCGCACACTGAGGCGAGAACTCTCAGCTCGATCTGGCTGTAATCGGCATCAAGAAGAGTGTATCCCTCCTCTGCCACAAAGAATTTACGCATATTCCTGCCTATCTCTTTTCTTACAGGGATATTCTGCATATTAGGCTCGGTGGAAGATATCCTGCCTGTTCGGGTTTCTGTCTGCTTGAAAACAGAATGAACTCTGCCATCAGTGTGGATAAGCTTTAAAAGTCCGTCAACATAGGTGGAATTGAGCTTTGTGAGGGTGCGGTATTCAACGATAAGAGGTACGATAGGGTGCTTGTCCATAAGGCTTTCGAGAACGTCCGCATTGGTGGAATAGCCTGACTTTGTTTTCTTTTTTGCCGGCAGACCCAAGTCCTCGAAAAGCACCTCGCCAAGCTGTTTTGTGGAGGCGATATTGAACTCCTTGCCTGCATACATATATATCTGCGAAGTCAGCTGGTCTATCTTTATTTTCAGATCCTCGCCGAAAGCCTTTATTCCCTCTGCGTCAGCCTTTACGCCGTAAAACTCCATTGAGGCCAAGACCTCGCAAAGAGGCATTTCGATATCGTCAAAAAGCTTTGTCATATCGGTCATTTCAAGCTGATTTTTCAGGTTTTCGCTAAGTGCAGGCAGGCTTGAAAGGTCTGCATATTCGCCCATATCTGAACGGTAAAGGCACTTATACGAAAGGCAGAGGTTTTCTACTGTATACTCGCTTGACTGTGAATTAAGGAGGTATCCTGCAAGGTCGCAGCAGAAAGCAAGATTTTCAAGGTGCGTTCCCTGTGAAAAGGCAAATTTATGTGCGGTCTTGCCCTCAAAAGTTATCTTTTTGCAGGCTGTGCCCATGAAAGATGTTGCAAGGTCTTTATCCTCGGTGGTATAGATAATATCGTCGCATAGGACTGAAAGCTTGTTGTCGGCAAAGATAAAATATACTGTTTTATCTTTATCAAGGGCAGATATAACGCTTTCGTCCAAAGTTTTCACTTCAAACTTAGGCAGGTCAGAAAGCTTTAGCTTGCTTTCCTGAACGATATCCGTATTCTCAGCAGTTTTTCCACTAAGCCCCAGTCTATCTAAAAGACGCATCATTTCGAGGTCGGCAAGAAGTGCCTTTGTTTTCTCGGTATCCACTTCGCCAAGCTTATAAAACTCAGTAGCTTTTTCCACAGGTGCGTCAAGGCATATCTCGGCAAGGAAACGGCTGTCTATGGCGTCCTGATGACCGTTTTCAAGCTTTGTACGGACAGACGGGGTAAGCTTGATATCGGCAAGGTGCTCATAAAGGGTCTTGACGTCGCCCTCCTGCTTTATAAGTGAAAGGGCGGTCTTTTCGCCGATGCCTTTTACGCCTGAAATGTTATCAGAAGTATCTCCCATAAGGGCCTTGACCTCTATCATTTGGCGAGGGGTAACGCCGTACTCCTCCATTATCCTATCAGGAGTATATATCTTGGTTTCCTTTGTGGTGGCGAGGCGAACTGTCACAAGGTCGGAAACAAGCTGAAAGCTGTCCCTGTCGCCGGTGAGGATATAGCACTCGTTGCCTGAATTTGCGGCAGCCTTTGAAAGCGTACCCAAAATATCGTCAGCCTCATATCCCTCACACTGTACTATCTTTATGCCAAGGTCGCCCAAAAGCTCTTTTATCACAGGCATCTGCTGAGCAAGCTCCTCAGGCATACCCTTCCGGTTAGCCTTATAAGATGCGTTCGCCTTATGTCTGAAGGTAGGGGCTTTAAGGTCGAAAGCCACAGCCACGCAATCAGGCTTTACCTCGCCTATCTCCTTGAGGTAAATATTCATAAACCCCGTAAGGGCATTCGTAAACTGTCCCTTTGAATTTGACAGCAGCTTTATTCCGTAAAAAGCCCTGTTCATTATGCTGTTTCCGTCTATGGCAAGTAATTTCATTTTACCCCCTGCACCTCCATTTTGTTATTCTCATTTTTAGGACTATATTCGTCAACGTCCCATTTAAACGGGTTGTTGTATATATAAGCTGAAATCGCAATGTATTCTTTTTCATTCCTGATGATACGGTCGTAATAAGAACGCTGAAAAATGTTAAAACCGATATCTTTGTTTATAAATCTTTTCAACATTGATACATATAGTGGAACTATCTCATTTGTAGGGGACGGCGCCCCCGACGTCCCGTTTACGCCTGTACCGACCTCAGAAATCTCATTTTCAGTATTGATTTTCAATATAAAATGTATGTGATTTGGCATTATTACATACTGCAATATCTTTTTATCTGAATAAACACGGTTTGCTCTGCGAATGTTATCTCTGACGATTCTGCCAAAGTTTGAAAGGAAAACTTTATTGACACGATTTGCAGAACATAACGGGACGTCGAGGGCGCCGTCCCCTACATTCGTTGACCACAACAATTCGCTGCGATCTTTCGTACATATCGTTATAAAATAAAGTCCATTTTGTTAATAATCATAATTATCCAGCCGTATTTGTTTCCGTACAGGTCTATCCATGAATTTTATTCCGAAATCCTATCCAGCGACAGCGTTGCGATGCCGTTAAGGCTTTCGTCTGCACGCCTGCCTGCTAGATAATCAAAATATCCCTGACAGGCTATCATCGCTCCGTTATCTCCGCAGTATTTGAACTCAGGCATATAAAGCTTATAGCCTCGCTTGTCGCAGGCTTTCTGCAATTTTTCTCTTACCCCTGAGTTAGCTGACACGCCGCCTGCAAGCCCTATGGTAGTGTACCCAAGATCTTTTGCGGCAAGCATTGCTTTGTCTACAAGAATATCGGATATGGTGTTTTGGAATGACGCCGCCATATCGTTCACATTCACGCTCTCGCCCTTCTGTGCGGCATTGTGTACAAGATTTATTACGGCAGTTTTCAGTCCGCTGAAAGAGAAATCATACTCGCTGCCCTGTACCTTTGGGTGCGGCAGTTTATAAGCATTAGGGTCGCCTGACTTTGCGGCATTGTCGATAAACTTTCCGCCCGGATACTCAAAGCCCAGCGTTCTCGCTACCTTGTCAAAGCACTCGCCTGCGGCGTCGTCTCTTGTTCTGCCTATGACATGATATCTTGAATAGTCAAGAACTTCAACGATATGTGAATGTCCGCCTGATACCACAAGACAAAGATATGGCGGCTTTAGCTCAGGGTGTGAAATATAGTTTGCGGCAATGTGACCTGCAATATGATGAACAGGCACAAGAGGCTTATTTGCACTCATGGCAAGTCCCTTTGCAAAGCTTACTCCCACGAGAAGTGCACCGATAAGTCCCGGAGCATAGGTCACGGCAACGGCGTCGATATCCTCCATAGTGCAGCCTGCCTCCTCAAGGGCAGCCTTTGTCACCCAAGTTATATTCTCGGCATGACGGCGTGAGGCTATCTCAGGCACAACTCCGCCATAGAGCCTGTGTTCGTCTATCTGACTTGCAACTATATTTGAAAGCACCGTTTTTCCGTCCTCCACAACAGAGCAAGCGGTTTCGTCGCAGGAGCTTTCTATTCCTAAAATCTTCATTATATTACCCTCTTTTTATTATTTCGTAAATATAAGCATATCATATACATTTAATAAGCAGACAAATTGGAGCAAGCGGGCGAACAGTGTTCACCCCTACAAATAAAATCACAAAAAAATGTTGGAACAAGCAGGCGACCAAAGGTCGCCCCTACAAGAAATTATCATCGCCGCAGGCGATACCTTAATTCCTCATTCCTAACTCCTCACTTTTCAAGGAAGTCCGTATATTCTCTTCATCTCCGCCGAGTTTTCCCCGTCAGCCGAACGGACATACAGCGGCTTTTCTATTTGCACAAAAGGCTTTCCGCCCTTTTTGCCCTCTACGAGAATGAGCCACGGCGGACATTCAGGGTTCTTGTGAACAGTCCTCAGCCGCTTTGGCTCGATACCGTTCGCCCTCATTGCCGTCATTATATCGCAAAGCCGCTCGGGGCGGTTGCAAATGCAAAGTCTGCCGCCAAATTTTAGGCTTTTCTTTGCACATCTGCACACGTCGTCAATGGTGCAGAGCATTTCATGGCGTGCTATGGACACTGCCTCGCTGTCATTTTTTGCACCTGTGTTGTTTATCTTGTAAGGCGGATTGCAGGTGATAAGATCAAGTTCCTTTTCGCTACGCCAGTCGTTAAGGTCGCCCAGAACAGGCTGGATAGTGTCTATTTTCGACTTTTCCAAAGATATTTTCAGCTGCTCGTGAGCCTTTTCCTGGATCTCCACGGCGTATATCTTCTGCGGCTTGTAAAACTTGTGCAGCAAAAGTGCGATTATGCCGCTGCCTGTGCAAAGGTCTGCACAGACGTCTTTATGCCGTCCTGCGGAAAAATCTGCAAGCAAAAAAGCGTCAGTACCAAAACGGTGCTCATCGGATATACAAATCTCGATGCCCTCCCCTAAGGACTCGAAAGTAAAATCGTTATATGTCATTGTTTTTTCTCCATAAGACAATAGTTTTCAGGGTCGAGAGCCATTAAAACGGCGTTTTCCGTAGGGTCACGGTAGAAATTCTTTCTCATTCCTATCATATCGAAACCCAGCTTTTCATAAAAGCTTATTGCCGCATTGTTTGACTCACGCACTTCAAGATACCATTTTTCAGCCTTTGCCGCCGCAAAAGCTCTTTCAAAAAGCTTGCCTGCGATACCAATCCTGCGGAACTTCTCCAAAACGCCGATATTGTTTATCTCCGCCTCGCCGCAAACGCACCACACGCTTATAAAGCCTGCTGCCTCGCCGTCACACAGTGCAAGAAAAGATATATCGTCAGGGTTTTGCACCTGTTTTTTGTAGGTCTCAACGCTCCACGCCTCCGGCAGGATATTTGCCGCAGTTCGTGCAAAAAGCTCCACGTTATCTATCGTCAGCGGTGTTATGGTCAGCACAGCCAACTTATTCTCCCTCTATCTTTGTGCCCACAAGGCAATACGCTTTGCAGTCGCTCAATATCTTGACCTTAACATCATGAAAGCCTCTTTCTCTTGCCATTGAACGCACCTGCTGAGGAGTAAACTTATCAAAACCTGAATCGCAATATGGCAGCTTATCAAGATATCCCTTTGTATAGAATGTGCAGATAAAATTGCCGCCGTCCTTGAGAACACGCCTTACCTCATCAAGGACTTTTGCGGTGTCCTCCCAGAAATAAATGGTGTTCACAGTATAAACGGTGTCAAAAAAATCATCGTTATAAGGAAGTTGTTCAGCCCTGCCCTGCTGCAAAATGACCTTGTTGGTATTAACGCCGTCATGGTTCTCACGCTTTGCTTTTTCCACCATATCCGCAGAAATATCGACGCCATAGAACTTAGCGTTTATATTCTTGCTAAGCTTTTTGATAGTCACGCCGTTTCCAAAGCCTATATCCAATATCCTTGCACCGTCAAGCTTGCAGACAAATTTTTTCACCGCTCTGTAGTGCTCTGCATTGAAAAAATTCATGAATTTTGCACAGGCTAATCCGCCCAATCCCTCAGGGTCAGCACACTGTCCGCCTATGTATTCTTTTATGCTCATAAAATCACCTCAAAAATCTAAATTGATATATAATACAAATTGCGAAATTCAACTGGCGAACAATGTTCGCCCCTACAAATGCAACAAAAAACAAGAAAATAAGCTATGATGACAAGCGACCGAAGGTCGCCCACAAGAAATAAACATCGCCGCAGGCGATACCTTAATTCCTCATTCCTCACTCCTCATTTAAACAGGCGTCCGTACAGCTCCCCCTTAGAAAATCCCGTTGCCTTTGCGATCTCACGGCAGGCGTCTGCTCCACGCATACCCTTTTCCACAAGGGCTTTCACCTGCTCTAATGCCTCCTCGATACTCTCCGCAGGACAAAGCTCGTCCTCCTTTGCACCCTCTATAACAAGCACAAATTCGCCCTTTGGCTTGTTTGCCTCATAGTATTCCACAGCCTGCGAAAGGGTGGTGCGGAAAACTTCTTCATGTATCTTTGTAAGCTCCCTGCAAAGGGATATTTTTCTGTCGCCGAAATAATCAAGCATATCCTTTAAAGTGTAAATGAGCTTGTGAGGTGCTTCGTAGAAAATAAGAGTGTTCGTGCAGTTTTTCACCGATGCAAGATGATTTGACCTCTGCTTTTTGGTGGTTGACAAAAAGCCCTCGAACTGAAATCTTGCGGTGTCAAGTCCGCTTATGGCAAGTGCCGAAACTACCGCCGACGGGCCGGGCACTACCTCCACTTTTACACCATTTTCAGCACAAAGCTTTACAAGCAGCTCTCCCGGATCTGAAATGCAAGGCATACCGGCGTCTGTGACGATAGCGGCATTCTCGCCCGCCATTATCCTGTTCAAAATGCTCTCGCCCACCTGCTTTGCATTGTGCTCATGATAGCTAACAAGGGGAGTTTTTATCTCAAAATAATTCAAAAGCTTTGCCGTTACCCTTGTGTCCTCTGCACAGATAAAATCTACGTTTTCAAGTGTGTCCACACCACGGTATGTCATATCTCCAAGATTGCCTATAGGCGTTCCCACAACATAAAGTTTTCCCATTTTTATATCCTTTCCTGCTGCTCGTTGGCAAGTATAAAGTCTATCATTTTATAAAGGTCACAAAGGGTGTCAAGTCCGCCGCAATGTGCCCTGAGTTTTGCCGAGCCTTTTAGCCCTTTCACATACCATGCACAGTTTTTTCTGGCCTCTTTCATGCCCTGACGTTCACCTTTGTATTTGCATATAAGTTCGCAGTGCTTTTTCATCACTGCCATTTTCTCTTCTATGCCCACCTCAGGCAGTTTCTCACCTGTTTCAAGATAATGCTTTACGTCACGGAAAACCCACGGTCTGCCATAGCTGCCCCTGCCTATCATAACAAGGTCGCAGCCTGTCTGCTCGTACATTGCCTTTGCACTTGCTCCGTCAACAACGTCGCCGTTTCCGATAACAGGTATCTTCACAGCCGCTTTTACCTGCCTTATTATATCCCAATCGGCTTTGCCTGAATAAAACTGCGTTCTTGTTCTGCCGTGACAGGTCACCGCATTTGCACCTGCCTGCTCCATAAGCTTTGCAAACTCCACCGCATTTATGCTGTTTTCGTCCCAGCCTGCACGGAACTTCACTGTAACGGGGCAGTCTGCATTTTTAACAACTTCTCTGCATATCTCCGCCGCAATGTCTGGCAGCCTCATAAGTGCCGAACCGCTGCCGTTGCCAACTATCTTAGGCACAGGGCAGCCCATGTTTATATCAATGATATCAGGGGAATATTCGTTTAGCTTATAGGCCGCTTTTCCCATATAATAAGGGTCTTCCCCAAAAAGCTGCAAAGCATAGGGGCGTTCCTCGCTCTCTATCTCGCAAAGACGTGCTGTCTTTTTATCACCAAAGCACAGACCTTTCGAGGATATCATCTCGCTCACAAGATATGACGCACCGTATTCCTTGCACATAAGACGATAGGATTTATCTGCCACCGACGCCATTGGTGCTAGGGCTGCGGTCTTTTCTATTTCAACGTTTCCGATAAAAAAGCTGTTCATCAAGTAAAATTCTCCTAATATGTTCCAATACATGAATAGTCATAGCGATACTATTTTATTATAGCACAATGCGTGATTTTTTGCAATGATAAAAAGCCATATCTTGATGCAAAGTAATAAATCGCCGAAACTCCTTGACATTTGCGGCATTTTGCTATAAAATATAATGGTAGTATTATATTTTATATAAGGAGAATGTTTCATGAATAATTCTGAAAAAACCATGGATAAGATCGTGGCTCTCTGTAAAAACAGAGGCTTTGTATACCCAGGCAGTGAGATCTACGGCGGTCTTGCAAACACTTGGGACTACGGTCCTCTCGGCGTTGAGCTGAAAACAAACATCAAGAACGCTTGGAGAAAGAAGTTCATTCAGGAGAACAAGTACAACGTTGGTCTTGACTCCGCTATCCTCATGAACCCACAGACATGGGTTGCGTCAGGTCACATCGGCGGATTCTCTGACCCTCTTATGGACTGCAAGGACTGTAAGACACGTCACAGAGCAGACAACCTCATTGAAGATTTTGACGGCACTAACGTTGCAGGCTGGACAAACGAGAAGATGATGGATTACATCAAGGAAAAGCAGATACCATGCCCAAACTGCGGCAGCCATAACTTCACTGATATCCGTCAGTTCAACCTTATGTTCAAGACATTTCAGGGTGTAACTGAGGACTCAAAGTCTGAGCTTTATCTCCGTCCTGAAACTGCACAGGGTATCTTTGTAAACTTTGCAAATATCCAGAGAACAACAAGAAAGAAAGTACCTTTCGGCGTTGCACAGGTCGGTAAGTCATTCAGAAACGAGATAACTCCGGGTAACTTCATTTTCCGTGTTCGTGAGTTCGAGCAGATGGAGCTTGAGTTCTTCTGCAAGCCGGGCACAGACCTTGAGTGGTTCAACTACTGGAGAGGATTCTGCAAGGATTGGCTGCTTAGCCTTAACATCAAGGAAGAGAACCTCCGCCTGAGAGATCACTCACCTGAGGAGCTTTGTTTCTATTCAAAGGCTACAACTGACTTTGAGTACCTCTTCCCATTCGGCTGGGGCGAGCTTTGGGGCGTTGCCGACAGAACTGATTATGACCTTAATCAGCACATCAAGACAAGCGGCAAGAGCCTTGATTACTTTGACCCTGAAACTAACGAGAGATACGTTCCATACGTTATCGAGCCATCCCTCGGCGTTGAAAGACTGTTCCTGACTGTTGTATGCGAGGCATATGACGAGGAGAATATCGGCACAGAAGAAAAGCCTGACGTAAGAACTGTTATGCGTTTCCACCCTGCACTTGCACCTTTCAAGGCTTGCGTTCTTCCGCTTTCCAAGAAACTCAGCGAGCAGGCTGGCGAGCTTTATGCAGAGCTTTCAAAGCACTTCCTTGTTGACTATGACGAGGCAGGTTCTATCGGTAAGAGATATCGCCGTCAGGACGAGATCGGTACACCTTTCTGCATCACATATGATTTTGACTCTGTTGAGGACGGCTGTGTAACAGTTAGAGACAGAGATACAATGGAGCAGGAGCGTATAAAGATAGCTGATCTGGTAGATCATATCTCAAAGAAGATCGCTTTCTAATAAAATTCAGATATTTTTCGGGCGGACAGTGCGTTCGCCCGTTTTTATTCAATAAAACTCTTTACAAAATTGATGAGTTGTGCTATAATATATTTGTATATTTTTACGAAAGGACGTCCTTGCCATAAAAAATATATTTGACTCACATTGTCACTATGACGATCACGCTTTTGATGAGGACAGATATGAAGTCCTTGACAGGCTGCTTTGCGACCCTGACTCTCCTGTAGACAAGGTATGCCACGCCGCAACGGACGAGCAGTCATCTCTGTTTGGCATAGAAACTGCGAAAAGGTATGAGAATTTCTACACTTCTGTAGGATTTCACCCTGAGTGCATGGATACACTGCCTGAGGACTATATGCAAAAACTTGACGAGCTTTATGTAAAAGCTTGCTCCACCCATAAGCTTGTGGCTATCGGCGAGATAGGTCTTGACTATCACTATGAAGGCTATGACAAAGACAAGCAGATAAAGCTGTTTGACAAGCAGGTGGAATATGCGGTGAAAAAAAGCCTGCCTGTTATAGTTCACTGTCGTGAGGCTACTCAGGATTGTCTTGATGTGCTCAACAAATACGCTCCGTCGGGAGTTGTGCACTGTTTTTCAGGTTCTGCGGAAACGGCAGAGATAGTCCTTGGACTTGGTATGTATATCGGGTTTACGGGTGCACTTGCGTTTAAAAATGCAAAAAAGGCCAGACGTGCCCTTGGGGTCGTCCCTATGGACAGACTTCTTCTTGAAACGGACTGCCCTTATATGGCTCCGCCTCCTTACAGAGGTCAGAGGTGCGAAAGCCCTATGATAGAGGAAGTTGCAAAGGTAGTGGCTGAGATAAAAAAACTTGAACCGCAGGAAGTGCTGGACATAACAAACAAAAATGCCTGCCGCCTGTTCGGTATCGAGTATGTGAAAGGATAAAGATAACAAAATGATCGAAACTATGTATATAGTTATCCCATGCTATAATGAGGAGCAGATGCTGCCGATAACTGCCGAGGCTCTTATCAAAAAGCTCGACAAGCTAAAGGCAGACGGCCGTATCGCTCATGACAGCAAGGTCATGTTCGTTGACGACGGCTCAAAAGACAAGACATGGGAGATAATACAGAAACTTCATGAGGCAAGTCCTGTTTTCACGGGTCTGAAACTTTCAAGGAACAAGGGTCATCAGAACGCACTGCTTGCAGGTCTTATGACTGCAAGGAACTATGCTGACATCATCGTTTCCATGGACGCTGACCTTCAGGACGATATAAATGCTATAGACGGTTTTCTTGACAAAAGGGCAGAGGGCTGTGACATTGTTTACGGCGTTCGTTCATCAAGAGAAAAGGATACCGCTTTCAAGCGTGGAACTGCTCAGGCTTATTACAAGCTTTTGGAGCACATGGGAGTTGAGATAACCTACAACCACGCAGACTACAGACTTATGAGCAAAAGGGCTATCGACGCTTTGGCAGACTTTAAGGAAGTGAATCTTTTCCTGAGAGGTCTTGTGCCTATGGTAGGATTTAAGAGCGACATAGTCAAGTATGTTAGAAACGAGCGTGTGGCAGGCGAATCGAAATATCCGCTGAAAAAAATGCTCGCTTTTGCAGTGGAGGGAATAACCTCGCTGTCTGTAAAGCCAATAAGGTTCATCACAACTATCGGTATTTTGGTATTTCTGGTATCACTTATAATGCTTATATATTTCCTGGTAACATGGGCAGTGGGACACACTGTTCAGGGCTGGGCGTCAACAATAACGTCCATATGGGCGATAGGCGGACTTCAGCTTTTGGCAATAGGCATTATCGGAGAATATATAGGCAAGATCTATCTGGAAACAAAGGCTAGACCTAAATTTATAATTGAAACAAATCTTGAAGAATCAGACAAGGAGTAATTAAAATGGCAGAACTCAGAGCTAATAATCAGAAGGCTAATTTTGACAACAACCCTAAGCTTATCGAGGCTATCACAGAGATGAGAAAGAATTTCTGTGCAGACACTCAGAACAGAGTAATAAACGTAGCACTTGCTTGCACATTCCTCGTGCCTGCAATGGTAGAAAAGACAACAGAGCTTGTTGCTGACGCTGAAAACCACGTTAATTTTGAGGACAAGAACAAGGCTAAGTTCATTCTTCTCAACAACAACAAGACAAACGGTACTTTCTTCCCTGTTTTCACTTCCCCTGAGGAGGCTAAAAAACTTCAGTATGACAAGCCTTTCCAGTGCTTTGCAATGAGATTTCAGGACGTAGCTGCTCTCACTGAGCAGACACCAAAGGTACAGGGCTTTGTTGTAAACCCATTCGGCGAGAACCTTCCTTTCACACAGGAGATGCTGGAGTCTATCAAGCAGACCCTTATAAAGGTAGCAAAGGAACGTCAGGCTGCACAGGCTGCTGAAAAGGGAGAAACTCCTGACATCACAGTTACAAATAACGAAACAGCTGAATAATCCTCATTACTTATGACATTTTTAAGAGGACGGACTGAGTTCGTCCTCTTTTTTGTTCCCATATTGGCATTTTACAGAGTAAAACAGCGTAGGATACATGGGATTTCATTTTCAAAAATCAAGTTGAATATGGTTGACAAAAGACGTACTGTGTGTTATAATTGTAGTAATATGGTGGGAAATATGGCGTGTTATTTGTGCAGTGTTCACTATCACGCACCACGCAAAAGACTAAAAGGTTCTGCTTTTAGAAATTTTTTCGTGATCTGAGGGAGTATATATGGCTAACGAAACTGAGCTTGAAAAAATTGACCGTGCTGCCGAATACTTTGAAAGATATTTTGAGTTTGAGGACGCTGTAACGGTCAGCAAGGAAAATAAAGAATACCTCAAAACTTATATCCATGACAACGATTATGTTGTTAAAAACTTCAATATAAAAAATAAGATCGTTAAGGCTGTGGGCATAAGTGCGGCTATCGGTGTGGCGGCTTTTCTGCTGCTGTGGCTGCTCCTTGGCACAAAGCTTATTATAGTGGGCATTATTGCAGGTGCACTTATTTTTATCGGTGTAGGCGTTTTCGGTATCGCACTGAACAAATACAGACTTACGGCTGCTGAGCAAAAGCAGGTGGAGGTAAACGAGGGCATAAACGAGCAGATAATAATGCTTGACGACAGGATAAAGCAGGTAGAGCGTCAGAGGGACGATTACTACAAGGCTCTTGAAAAAAGAGTGCCTTTCATGTCACTTGACTATATGAAAAACGTTCAGCAGATAAAACAATTTCTTGTTGACGGCAAGGCTGACACCTGTGAAGAGGCTGTGGATATGTTTGAAGAATCCATGCTTTTGCAGCAGATGACCGATATTATGACAAAGAGCGAAACTATCGAGCCTGTTAAGGACGATAAGGAGCGTTTCGGCGACCCTCTCAAGATAATAAAGGAAAACAAGAAGAAACGCAAAAAAGAAAAAAAAGCAAAAAAGGACAAAAAGTGATACCCCGACCGCAACGGCATTTTCCGCCGCTGCGGTCTTTCTGTGAAAATACGATAGATAGGATAATATATGAACGAGAAAAAAGATATTCTGACAAAAACTTGGGTGGTGGCGGCTCTTGCGTCAATATGCTGTATGCTGTGGGGAAGTGCTTTTTCCTGTGTGAAAATAGGCTACAGCCTTATGAACATCACCACTAACGACAGCGGTTCGCAGCTTGTGTTCGGCGGCATAAGATTTTTTGTGGCAGGGCTAATGGCTCTTGCCATGGGCAGCACAGCGGAGAGAAAAGTTTTGCTCCCCACAAAAACTTCTATACCAAAGATAATGATAATAAGCCTTTTTCAGACCATTTTGCAGTATTTTTTCTACTACATAGGTCTTGCACACACAACAGGCGTAAAGGCGGCGATAATAGTCGGTGCAAACGTTTTTATAGCGATACTGGTGTCCTCGCTTTTATACAAGCTTGAAAAGCTCACCGCTGTGAAGATAGCAGGCTGTATACTGGGATTTTCGGGTATCATTGTTATAAATCTTGGGGGACTTTCGGGAGTAAGCTTTAACTTTCTCGGCGACGGATTTATTTTTCTCTGCACCTGTGCGTATGCTTTCTCGTCGGTGTACATGAAACGCTACTCAGAAACAGAAGACCCTGTTATGCTCAGCGGCTGGCAGTTCGTTTTCGGCGGAGCGGTGCTCACTGTCATAGGCTTTTTAATGGGCGGCAGACTCGGTCACATGAGTGCAAAGGCTTTTCTCATGCTTTTATATCTTGCATTCGTGTCAGCGGCAGCTTATTCATTATGGTCGGTGCTTTTAAAGCACAACCCTGTTTCAAAGGTGGCGATATTCGGCTTTATGAATCCTGTGTGCGGAGTGCTGCTTTCAACGATACTTCTCAAAGAAAAGGGTATATTCGGCGTTCAGGGGATAGCCGCACTTATCCTTGTCTGCTCAGGTATCTTCATCGTTCAGAGAAAAGGGAACAAATAATATTGTAACCATGCTCATGTGCTTATTGCATATGAGCTTTTTTTATTCAAAATCGTTCTAAAGACTGTTTAAAATGTTGATTTTTATATGTAGCTGTGTTATAATGAATTGTGTATGGTTTTTTACCAATATATTATCAGTAAAGAAAAAGAGGACAAGACAATGGTTAAGAAAAACGGACTTCTCAAAAGCCCTGACAGCAAGCCAAAAGAAAAGTATCTGCTGCTGTTTGCGGTGGCTTTTATCGGCATGATGATCTCATTCATACCGTCAATGATAGTGAACAAGGGCATTTTTCTCTATTACGGCGACTTTAATTCACAGCAGATGATGTTCTATCAGCACTGCCATGACGCTGTTCGCAGCGGAAACATGGGCTGGGACTGGGGAACAGACTTAGGCTCAAGCTTTATAGGCTCATATGCTTTCTACCTGCTTGGTTCGCCGTTTTTCTGGCTCACCACGCTTTTCCCGTCAGGGGCAGTGCCTTATCTGATACCATGGCTGCTTGCACTTAAAACGGCTATAGCTGCCATAACTGCATATGCTTATATCAGATTTTTTGTTGACAACACAAGTTCCTGCTTTATAGGCGGTCTGCTTTATGCCTTTTCAGGTTTCCAGACCTACAACGTGTTCTTCAACCATTTTCATGACGCAACGGCGTTCTTCCCGCTTATGCTGCTGGGATTCGAGCTGCTGGTACAAAAGAACAAGAAGGGTCCGTTTGCGGTAGCGGTAGCTATATGTGCGACCATAAGCTATTTCTTCTTCGCCTGCGATGTCGTATTTATCGTTATCTACTTCTTCCTGAGATGTCTTGACAAGGATTTCGACATTGACATGAAGAAATTCGGTCTGCTTATCCTTGAGGCTGTTATCGGCGTGATGATATCCGCTGTTATCTTCCTGCCGTCGGCGTTAAGCGTAATGGGCAACTACCGTGTGAACGAAAGACTTTATGGTCTTGACCTTGTTATATACAGCGAGAATGTAAGAATACCTAGGATCATCCAGTCATTCTTTATGCTCTCCGATATGCCTGCGAGAATAAATATCCTCAACTCAGACAAGGCAAGGTGGGCGTCAATGGCAGGCTATCTGCCTATGTTCTCAATGGCAGGCGTTATCGCTTTCATGAGAACAAGAAAGAAAGGCAAAGACAGCTGGCTTTCAAAGGCTATTATCGTGTTCGGCATAATGGCTTGCGTTCCTATACTGAACTCAACATTCGTTTTGTTCAATGCGTCATATTATGCAAGGTGGTATTATATGCCTATCCTGCTTATGTGTCTTATGACTGCAAAGGTCATCGCTGAAAACAAGGACGATCTTAAAAAGGGCTTTGTACCTGTTTGCGTGGTATGTGCGATATTCATTGGCATCGGTCTACTGCCGACAAATGAGAACGGCGTTGTTTCTTACGGCAAAGTTCCTGAATATATCGAGCTTTACTACATTCAGGCTATCGTTACTATAGTGATGACGGTAATGCTTGGCGTGCTTATTTATGTGGTCGCAGAGAAAAAAGTGGATTACATGAAGGTCGCATCGGCAATGACTGCGGCAGCTGTTGTTATCTGCATGACCTCATCTATCGTATACGGCGTTACGCAGGGAACTGACAACACCGACTATATCAACAGAGCCATAAACGGCGGCGACAACATCAACATGGACAAGCTTGAATCACAGTCGGAAAACTACAACGCAGAAAACAATTTCTACAGGATAGATACCTCAGAGAACGTTGACAACTGGTGTATGTTCTGGAACTTGTCCTCGATGAGATGTTTCCACAGCGTCGTTTCAACTTCTATCATGGATTTCTACGGCTCTATCGGACAGACGAGAGATGTTGCCTCAAGAATGGAAACAAAGGTTTATCCGCTGAGAAGTCTGTTTTCTGTAAAATATTATTTCAATGAACTTACAGAGAACGAAAGAAAGGGTATCTCAGAAGTCTCAACACCTGAAACTCTGACAAATCTCTACGGCTTTGAGTATGTTGACACCCAGAACGGCTTTAACGTTTACGAAAACAAATACTATATACCAATGGGCTTTACATTTGACTACTACTGTCTTGACGCTGATATCCAAAAGGCGTCAGAGGTAGACAAGACTTCAATGCTCATGAAAGCACTTGTGCTTGAGCCTGAACAGGCTGCAAAATACAGTGATATCCTCAGCTACTACAGCTTTAAGGGCACTGACTATTCAACAGACCAGTATTATCAGAACTGCCTTGACAGACGTGCAAACAGCTGCTCGTCATTCAGCTATGATTCATACGGTTTCAACGCAAAGATAGACCTTGACAGGGATAATCTTGTGTTCTTCTCAGTACCATATGACGACGGCTGGAGTGCAAAGGTGAACGGTCAGGACGTTGATATCGAAAAGGTAGATTACGGCTTTATGGCTGTGCTTTGTCCTGCGGGTTCAAACGATATCCAGTTCACATACGAAACAAAGGGACTTTTCTGGGGCAAGGTCATAACTGCCGTTGGATTTGGCTCACTTATCGTTTATCTTGGTGCAGTTAGATTCACAAGCAGAAAAAAGAAGGAAAACGAAGTTCCACAGACTGAGGAAAAGAACGCATAAAACCTGAGAGGGAGGATAAAAATGTATCAGAATGAAAAGACTATAAGCGAAAAGGAAATATACAAGGGCAGAGTTGTTCATCTCACTTGTGATGATGTAGAGCTTGAAAACGGCTACAAGACCATACGAGAGGTCATTCATCACCCAGGCGGAGTTTGTATAGTGGCTCTTGACAAGGACGAGAATGTTTATTTTGTAAAACAGTTTCGCTACCCTTTCAAGACCGCTCTTATGGAGATACCTGCCGGCAAGCTTGAATACGGCGAGGATCATCTTGAATGTGGAAAAAGAGAGCTTAAAGAAGAGATAGGTGCGACGGCTGAGAAAATGACATATCTTGGCTGCATTTATCCAACTGTGGCTTACGATACTGAGATAATCCATATGTACATGGCGGAGGGTCTTGATTTCGGCGATCAGCATCTTGACGAAGGAGAGTTTCTTGACGTCACAAAAATGCCCCTTGAAGAGGCTTACAAAATGGTCATGGAAAACAAGCTCCCTGACGCAAAAACTACAGCGGCTATACTGAAAACTTATCTTCTCAGAAAGTGCAAATAATTCTTACTGTGTGCATTTTTTACAAATATTTTGCATGATTTTTATGCTTATTGACAAATAATTTTCAATGTGCTATAATGTATTTTAAAAGGCCTAGCTGTAAACTAGATCATAAGAAAAAAACCGTAACAGCTTTGATCTCATAAGTTAAGGCAGCACCGCCAAGCGGTCCTTGCGTGGTGTTGTCTTTGTTATTTATTATCAAGAAAGTAAGGAATAGATTCAATGGATAATACAAGACAGGATCTTGAAGAAATTTACGGGAACAGAAGAGAAACAATAAACGATCTTAAAAAGAGAAACAAAAAATTTGCGGAACTCACAAGAGTTGAGTTCAAGAGAATAATACTTCACATTGAGGGCGATCTTATCGGCTTTGAGCCTGAGGATCTCACTGACCTCACTGCAAGATTTATCACGCAGGACAGGTCGCTGAGTTTTCCTGCTCAGTCATTTGAGCTTTCGGGCAGACATTTCCACCTTTGGGTGAACATGATGTCTGCAAACAAGGAAATGCCTATTGAAACGGGCAATTATATCCTGAAAATATTCAAGAAATACAAGGGCATGAACGAGCCGCAGATCTCAAGCGACGCCACAGACTATGTTCTGAGCGGCAACACGCTCTTGAAAAACACCTATGACAAAGACGGCAGATGCCTTTCAAAGCAGGTGCTTACCCATGAGTATTCCTGCATAATCTCCGACAAGGTAGAGGCTGTCGAGGATGACACAAAAGACAATCCAATGAATTTCAAGATAAGACGTGGTGCGGAAAACCTTTTCTACGCCGAGTCAAAGAGCGATCTTGACAGCTTGGAATACTATTTGGCAGTGACCTACAAAGAGCCGAAACCGTCCCAGACTCTGCCGAAAAGACTTAAAAAGATGCTTTCAAACCGTAAAAAACTCATTGTGAGAGATCTTTACGGTCTGAAAAAATGGGGATTCAGACGTGTTTTCAACCTGTTCACCCATTTTGCAAAGAAAAACGGCGACATTATCCTTTTTGCCAGCGGTTCGAGAGCTGAGATAGGCGGAAACGAAAAGGTCATTTATGACAGAATGGTGGAACGTGGTCTTGACAGCAAATTCAAGTTCAGATTTGATTTCAAGGCGAGCATATCTGTGAACAGGTCGATACCTGCGATGATAAGATTTGCATATTATCTTGCGACTTCTGACATTATACTTGTTGACGACTACTACCCTGACATTTATTTGGTTGATTATCCAAAGCACATAAAGATACTTCAGGTTTGGCACGCTTGCGGAGCGTTCAAGTCGGTGGGCTTTGAACGTCTTGGCAAGTCGGGTGCACCTGCGTTCAACACGAAGATACACAAGTGCTACACTCATGTGCCTGTAAGTTCATACCATTCAGCACTTCACAATGCCGAGGGCTTTGCTATCGACATCAAAAAGTTCTATCCAGTGGGAATACCGAGAACGGATATTTTCTTTGATGAGGAATACAAAAAGAAAACAAGAGCAGAAATGCTTGAGGTCTTCTCAGAGTGCAAGGACGCAAAGACAGTTTATATGTACGCCCCGACGTTCAGAGGCGACAATGCGAACAACGCTTACTTCCCATTTGACAGGCTTGATTTTGAGTCATGGGGAAAATTTCTTGAAGAGACTAACTCCGTGCTTATCGTAAAGTTGCATCCGTTTGTAAGGCGTAAGGTGGAGATACCTGAGCAATACAAGCACCGCATACTTGACGCATCAAGCTACCGTGAAGTAAATGACATTCTTTTCATCGTTGATGTGCTCATCACTGACTACAGCTCGATAATCTATGAAATGTCACTTTTGAAAAAGCCTATGCTTTTCTTTGCCTTTGACCAAAAACATTACGAGGCTACACGAGATTTCTATGAACCTTATGATGATCTTGTTCCGGGAAAGATAGTTCACAACTTTGACGACCTTATGACTGCTTTGAGAAATAAGGACTACGAGTTTGAGAAAATGGACGGCTTTATAAAGAAGAACTTCACCTACACTGACGGAAAGTCCACAGACAGAGTTATCGACCAGCTTATTCTTGGACAAACTCCTGACAACAAATAAAACAGCAAACAGGCGGACTTTATCGTCCGCCTGTTTTTTTGTCTGCCCTTATAAAACAATGCAAAAAAAGAACGCTCACGCACCGAAATGCGTAAGCGTCTTTTTTATAGTAACTTAGATTACTTTTCCTCAGTATTGTAAAGCTTAGCGTATCTGAGCAGATAATCATATCTGTCCTTAGCGTTCTGAACAGCCTTACCAAAGAGCTTTTCAGCTCTCTCAGGATTCTGTCTTGCAAGAGCGTTGTAACGAACCTCTCCCATGATGAAATCCTTATAGTCAGCTGTTGGAGCCTTAGAATCAAGGATAAATGGATTCTTGCCCTCTGCCTTAAGACGTGGGTCGAATCTGTACAGATGCCAGTAACCAGCCTGAACAGCCTTCTTCTCCTCTGTCTGAGCGATTGACATACCGCCCTTGATACCGTGGTTGATACATGGAGCATAACCAATGATGATTGAAGGACCATGATAAGACTCAGCCTCGTGGATAGCCTTGATGCACTGGTTGTAATCAGCACCCATTGCAACGTGAGCTACATATACATAGCCGTAAGACATTGCGATACCTGCGAGGTCCTTCTTCTTAACTTCCTTACCAGCTGCTGCGAACTGAGCGATAGCACCTGTTGGAGTTGACTTAGAGGACTGTCCGCCTGTATTTGAGTAAACCTCTGTATCGAATACGAAGATGTTTACGTCCTGACCCTGAGCGATAACGTGGTCAACGCCTGAGAATCCGATATCGTAAGCCCAGCCGTCGCCGCCGAAGATCCACATTGACTTCTTTCTCAGATAGTCAGCGTCCTTGAGGATCTCCTCAGTAGCCTTGTTCTTTGTCTTCTTGAGAGCTGCGATAAGATTATCTGTAGCTGGTGAGTTCTTCTCGCCGTCGTCTACTGTTTCAAGATACTCTTCGCAAGCCTTCTTGAGAGCTGCTGCCTTAGTTGTCTTAGACAGTTCAAGAACCTTAGCGATAGTTCTGTTTCTGATAGTGGACTGTGCAAGGTACATACCGTAGCCGTACTCTGCGTTATCCTCGAACAGTGAGTTAGCCCAAGCCGGACCCTTGCCTTCCTTATTTACTGTGTAAGGAGTTGAAGGAGCTGAACCACCCCAAATTGATGAACAGCCTGTTGCGTTAGCAATGTACATTCTGTCACCAAAGAGCTGTGTGATGAGCTTAGCGTAAGGTGTTTCACCGCAGCCTGCACAAGCACCTGAGAATTCAAGCAATGGCTGCTTGAACTGTGAGCCCTTAACTGTTGTAGCCTTGAACTTCTCGAATACTTCCGGCTTTTCAGCAAGTGTAAGACCATAGTTGAATACTTCCTGCTCAGCGAGCTGAGTTTCAAGTGGCATCATGCTGAGAGCCTTGTTGCCCTTCTTACCAGGACAAACGTTTACGCAAGAACCGCAGCCTGTGCAGTCCAGAGCGGACATTGTCATTACGAAGTTATAGCCAGGCATACCTGTCATAGCTACTGCCTTCTCCTGAGCAAGCTTAGGAGCCTTCTTCAGTTCAGCGTCTGTCATTACAACAGGTCTGATAACTGCGTGTGGACATACATATGAACAGAAGTTACACTGGATACAGTTGTCGCCATTCCATGCAGGAACGTCAACAGCGATACCTCTCTTCTCAAATGCAGCAGAGCCCTGTGGGAATGTACCGTCTGCCATACCTGTGAATGTTGAAACAGGGAGCTTGTCGCCTTCCTGAGCATTGCAAGGGATCTGAATGTTGTTTACGAAGTCCTGAAGAGTCTTATCTGCACACTTAGCGGCAGGCATACCCATTGGAGTATCCTTGCACTTCTTCCAAGATGCAGGAACTTTAACTTCGTGAACCTGCTGACATCCAGCGTCGATAGCGTCATGGTTCATCTTAACGATAGCGTCGCCCTTCTTAGAATATGATGCTGTAGCAGCGTCCTTCATATACTTGATAGCGTCGTCTATAGGAATGATGTTAGCGAGCTTGAAGAATGCAGACTGAAGAACAGTGTTTATTCTGTTGCCCAGACCGATCTCCTTACCGATCTTAACACCGTTGATAGTATAGAACTTGATGTTGTTCTCAGCGATATATCTCTTTACCTGACCTGGGAGGTGCTTATCCAGCTCTTCATGCTCCCACTGGCAGTTCAGAAGGAATGTTCCGCCTGGCTTGATATCCTGTACCATGTTGTACTTAGTGATATAAGACTCGTTATGGCAAGCAACAAAGTCAGCCTGATTGATAAGGTATGTTGACTTGATAGGTGTCTTACCGAATCTCAGGTGAGAAACTGTTACACCGCCTGACTTCTTTGAGTCATATGCAAAGTATGCCTGAGCATACAGATCTGTGTGGTCACCGATGATCTTGATAGAGTTCTTGTTTGCACCAACAGTACCGTCAGCACCAAGACCCCAGAACTTACAAGCAGTTGTACCTGCCGGAGCAGAGTCAAGCTTGCCCTCAGTTTCGAGAGAGAGGTTTGTAACGTCATCTTCGATACCGATAGTAAATCTTGGCTTATAAGTGTCCTTCCAGCTTGCGTTCCAGTAAACAGCCTTGATCTGTGCAGGAGTTGTATCCTTAGAACCAAGACCATATCTGCCTGAAGCGATAGCTACATCGTGGAACTGTGTGCCCTTGAGAGCAGCAACAACGTCAAGATAAAGTGGCTCGCCTTCAGAACCTGGCTCCTTAGTTCTGTCAAGAACTGAGATCTGCTCACAAGTTGAAGGGATAGCCTCAACGAGCTTGTCAGCACGGAAAGGTCTGTAAAGTCTAACCTTAACAAGACCGAGCTTTGTGCCTTCCTTCTCGTTCAGGTAGTCGATAGTTTCTTCGATAGTATCACATACAGAGCCCATTGCTACGATAACGTGAGTAGCGTCCGGTGCACCATAGTAGTTGAACAGCTTGTAGTTTGTGCCGATCTTCTCGTTTACCTTGTTCATGTAATCCTCTACGATACCAGGGATAGCGTCGTAGTATGGGTTACAAGCCTCTCTTGCCTGGAAGAAGATATCAGGGTTCTGAGCTGTACCTCTAAGTACAGGGTGCTCAGGGTTAAGAGCTCTCTTTCTGAACTCCTCGACCTTCTCGAAGTCTACCATATCTCTTACGTCTTCCATATCCCATGTCTCGATCTTCTGGATCTCGTGAGATGTTCTGAATCCGTCAAAGAAGTGGATGAATGGTACTCTGCCTTCGATTGTTGAAAGGTGAGCAACAGTACCGAGGTCCATTACCTCCTGTACGTTTGAAGAACAAAGCATAGCGAAACCTGTCTGACGGCAAGCATAGATGTCAGAATGGTCGCCGAAAATGTTAAGTGCGTGTGATGCTACGCATCTTGCGGAAACGTGGATAACGCAAGGGAGCAGCTCACCTGCGATCTTATACAGGTTAGGGATCATAAGAAGAAGACCCTGTGAAGCTGTATATGTTGTTGTGAGAGCACCGGCTGCGAGAGAACCGTGAACCGTACCGGACGCACCTGCCTCAGACTGCATCTCTGCAAGTCTTACAGGAGTGCCGAAGAGGTTTTCCTTACCCTTGGCAGCCCACTGGTCTGTTACTTCTGCCATAACAGATGATGGGGTGATTGGATAGATAGCAGCGACTTCTGTAAATGGGTATGACGCCCAAGCAGCAGCGTTGTTTCCGTCCATGGTTTTCATTTTTCTTGCCATTTTAGAATCATTCCTTTCTCGATATTTCAAGCAAAAGCTCAAAACTCAAATCTCCTTTTTGACACGCTTTTCACGGCGTATCTCTTTAAGGACAGCAGACATTTTCTTTCAAAGTAAGCTATAACAAACTTTTTGAGAATACATCTGTTTTAACTCTTATAGTATAACACTTATTTTTCAATTTGTAAAGACCTTTTACCACATTTTTTCTTGATTTATACGCTGTAAAAGCCCTGTTTTCGGTTAGTTATGACTTCCTGACAGATAAATCCAACACATTTGAGCAATAAAAAAATGCCTGCGTGAACAGACATTTTTTCTATATAAAAAGTAATGATTCAGCAGTTCATGAGCAGCTCTGCAAGGGCGTTGAGTATCTTATCCACCTGAACGTCAGAACCAAATTTGACGTCAAGCTTTGAGCCGCCTTTTTTATCCTCGCTCAGACTTACACGGAGCTTATCGGTAGCCTGATTTACTCTTATCTCAAATTCCGTGTACATAGGATTTGTGATAGTACGCTTTATTTTCTTCTCAGTCTTTTTCTTTGTTTCAAGATCTGTTACAGCTTTTTCAAGCTCTCTTACCGTCCAGCCTTTTTCTATACACTGGGCAGCAAGCTTATCCTGAACATCTTTATCCGAAACGCCTGCCAGCACCTTGGCATGACCCTCAGTTATCTTCTTATCACCGAGCATTTTCTTTACGTTCTCGCTAAGAGAAAGCAGTCTTATAGAATTTGCCACCGCTGAACGTGAACGTCCCACAGCCTCTGCGACCTGCTGCTGCGTCAGACCGTAGGTCTCAATAAGAGTCTGATAAGCGGCAGCCTCCTCAAGAGGAGTAAGGTCTTTACGCTGGATATTCTCTATAAGGGATATTTCCGCAGCCTCAAGGTCTGTCAGTTCCTTTATATATACCGGTATCTCCTCAAGACCTGCCAGACGTGACGCACGCCACCTGCGTTCGCCTGCAACTATTTTATATCCGCCGTTGTCAAGTGGTCTGACGAGTATAGGCTGCAAAACGCCATGCTGTCTGATATTTTCGGCAAGCTCGTTGAGAGCCTCTTCGTCAAACTCAGAACGTGGCTGCTTTTTATCAGGCTCTATAAGTGATATTCTCACCATAGAGATGCCGCCCTCCGAACCGTTTTTATCATCATCCGCATTGCTGTCAGTTTCTTCGACATCTATAGAATTATCAAAAAACAGGCTGTCAAGGCCCCTGTCCATTTTACTTTTTTTAGCCATTGTATTATCCTTTCGCATTTACATTGATGTAATGTTCCACATGGAACATTACTTATCTTTATTCTTTGCCGCTTTCTTTTTCTCTCTTTTAACCATTTCTTTTGCAAGGTTCTCATATGCCTTTGAGCCCTTGGCTTTCTTGTCATAATAAACAGCAGGCTCGCCAAAGCTTGGAGCCTCAGACAAAGCGACATTTCTCGGTATGGTGGTTTCAAAGACTTCCTTTGAAAAGTGCTTTTTGACCTCACTTATTATCTGACCCGTTATTTTATATCTTTCAACGCACATTGTAAACAAAATGCCCTCGATATCAAGGTCAGGATTGAATGATGCTTTTACTCTGTTTATAGTATTGTGCAGTTCAACCAGTCCCTCAAGTGAAAGAAACTCGCATTGAAGAGGTATAAGTACAGAATCTGCCGCCGCCAGTGCATTTATTGTGAGCATATCAAGAGTAGGCGGGCAGTCTATGAAAATATAATCGTAAAATTCTTTTGCAGGCATGAGAGCGTTGCGAAGTTTCATTGCTCTGTCCTTTTCGTTGACAAGCTCAACGGACGCACCTGAAAGATCCTGCGTGGTAGGAACAACAGATACACCACGGCAAGCGGTAGGCACGACAGCCTCAAAAACCGAACAGTCTTCAAATATCACATCATACACTGTATTTCGTATGTTTTTTTTCTTAATGCCAAAACTTGTGGTCGTGTTACCCTGTGGGTCAAAGTCAACGATAAGAACTTTTTTGCCTTTCAGTCCGAAAACTGCCGCAAGATTCACAACGGTGGTTGACTTTCCAACGCCGCCCTTTTGATTAGAAACGGCTATTATCTTTCCCATATTCTTTACCTCTTTTCATTAGAAAATCATCTCAAATATTATTATACTACACTTTTCTCCTTTTGAAAAGACCTTTTGAAAATTTTTCTCAAAATTGTTCCATGTGGAACAAAACACGAACCGATATTATATGACAAATGCTGTGGCGGTTAAGATAGAAAGTCAGAGAAATTATTATTTAAGTAGTATTTTTAGTCACAATAGGAAGAAAAGTTTTCTGAATAAAATATAGCATTATGATCTGCGGCATGATATCATTTATTTATATAGAAACGGAGGTATAAAAATGAGCATTTTTCCAAAAACATTGACCAAAGCTTTCAGCGAGGACACAGAAGAACCTCAGAGAGCGTCACCATATCAAACGCTAGGCAAGATAATCGACATTTCCATAGGTGAGATAAAGCCGAACCCTGTTCAGCCGAGAAGATATTTTTCACCTGCTGAGCTGACAAGCCTTGCGAAAAGCATTTCTCAGGACGGTATCATTCAGCCTCTCACGGTACGGAGAGTGAACGGTACTTTTGAGCTTGTTTCAGGTGAAAGGAGACTGCGTGCCGCAAAGCTTGCTGGGCTGAGGTCTGTGCCGTGTATCCTTATAAATGCAACAGAGGAACGTTCACAGGTCATTGCACTTATTGAAAACATTCAGCGTTGCGATCTGAACTTTTTTGAAGAGGCTGAGGCTATCTCACAGCTTATCACAAAGTATGGTATGACGCAGGAATCGGCAGCTATCCGTCTTGGACTTGCTCAGTCTACAGTTGCGAACAAGCTGCGTATTCTAAAGCTGACAAACGAGGAACGCAAGATAATTCTTGACCACAATATGTCAGAACGTCACGCACGGGCTTTGCTGCGTATCTCTGACTGTGACCGCAGGGTCGCCATACTTAACAAGGCATCTGAAAGTGGCTGGACTGTTGACGCTTTGGAAAAATACATTACAAAACTTTTGAAAGATGACGAACAGAGGTCAAGCTATCACAAAAGGGCAGTTATGCTCAAAGATGTGAGATTATTTTTCAATACAGTAAACAAGGCAATGGACGTCATGAGGCTTGCAGGAGTAAAGGCTGACGCAAAGCGTATCGATCATGAGGATTACATTGAATACATAATAAAGATACCCTCAGAAAAACAAAAGACAGAATAAAATGTTCCACATGGAACAAAAAATCGGGCAGACTTTGAAAGTCCGTCCGATTTTGTTTTTATACGTCGCTGTAAAAAAGCTGCTCCCAGTATGTATAATCGTTACCGTCCTGGGTCGTTGTGGCTTTTGCACACGCCATGTAACGCACATCAGGGTTGAGGATATTTTCTCTATGAGGCGGTGAATTCATCCATGCGTCGAAAGCCTCTTTCACAGTGCTCATGCCGTTCACTCCGTATGCGATATTTTCTGCCACTGCTCTCCATTCAGGAAGATCAGTTTCTTCAATCGCCGTAAGGTAAGAGTCCCCGTTAGGTCTGTCATGAGAGTAAGATTCAAGAAGTTCATTTGCTCTCACGCCTGCCGCAGAGTCAAGAAGTTCAAGTCCGCCAAGTTCTCTAAGACCATACTGACGTCTGACCTCATTTACATAGCCGAGCAGTTCAGATGTTTCAGCAGAAAGATTTCTGTTTGACATATTTGTGCTTGACTCAGGCTCTGAAGGTTCAGCTGGCTGCGGTGTCTGAGGTTCTTCCTGAACAGGCGGCTCAGTTTCTGCACTGGTCTGCGGTTCAGTCTGTTTCTCAGCTTGTTTTGCAGTAGTCGTTGTGGTCGTAGTAGTGGTAGTAGTGGTAGTAGTTGCTGTGGTAGTGACAGCCGTTATGTCAGCACTGTGAGGAGGCTGCATAGTCTTGCCGTTTATTATCACCTTTTCACCTGAAACGCTTATGTAGTTTGTTCCCACAACTATGGACTCCATAAGTTCGTCATCAGTGTTTGTTATCTCTATGCCCCTGTCAACAGCCTCAAGGACATACTTTGAACCGTTCACGTCCTTGACAGTGGCTTTGTCAACAGTCTTGCCGCTTTTAGTTATTTCAAATCTGCCTTCTGCAATGCACTTTATGGAAACCTTGTCAGTAATATCAAAGCTACTGAAACTTTCGTCAACATACGTCACCTTTGTGCTTGCGTAGTAGACCTCATTGTTTGAAATTATTATCCTTGTGCCCTTATAGCTAAAAGAGTTTACCTCGTCGCTGTCCTTTGTAAGCTTGACCATATTGTTCTGACAAGTAAGCGTAAGCTTATCACCGTTATCGTCAGTTATCTCGATCTTATCAACTATCTCATTCGAGCTGTTTATAAGCGTATAACCGCCCTGAGCATTTGCAAAGAGAGTATATCCACCGTCAAATGATATCTTTGAGCAGGTCGCAGCGGTCTGTATAGTAGTCACTGAACCCATGAGAGTTTCAACTGATTTTTCGCTTGTTGTGACCGTTGTTGTCACTCCCGTGCTGACGCTGGAAAGTTTTTTAGGCTTTTCATCACCGGTGCTGCCGCAGGAAGAAAGGCAGCAGCCTGCCGCACAGGCGATACATATTATTTTCGTGAACCTTTTGCTATTTATCATACCTGCCCTCCTGTATGACTATCATATGTTCCACATGGAACATTACAAGAAAAGGCAGCCCAAGGACTGCCTTTTTTCTTTATTTTGTGTTTGAAAGAGTCCATCTGAAAGGTGCTATTCTCTTTGCCCTTGTATTGTCTATATTCCAGTTATTGAAAGTTATAGACGGGTCAAAATAGCGGTAGTCAGTTTTCATTTTACCCTTGTTTATGCTGATTCCCATTCCAGGCGACTTCTGGATAACAGCACCTATACGGTGATGTTCCTTCTCATAGTCGATTATCTCTTTGGCTGTTATCAGTCTTGAATCGGCAAGATTATAGATTCCCTCATATCTTCCTGTCGGCACATTGATGATACCATTTATAAAGTCGATAAGATTGAATACACAGCAGAATGAAAAACCATACTCGCCGTCATTGAATATGTAGGCTACATTTTCCTTGGCGTCAAATACTCTGTCCCTCAGGTTCTGAGTATACTCAGCGTCATATATCGGAGCTACTCTTGCGATAACAGGGATAGTTTCAGACTTTTTAAATTCCTTCTGCATTATCTTCTCAGAAGTCATTTTAAGATCTGCGTAGTTTGAATTGCCCTTTTCAGGAGCAGTTTCTCTTATAGGCTCTCTGCCCTTCTGAACGCCATAGATAGCTGTTGTGCTAAGTAGGATAAAGCTCCTTACCTCAGCCTTGTTTGCAGCCGCATAGATAAACTTATCGCATATCTTGCTCTTTTTCATCTCAGCGTCTGTTACATATGGGTCGATATCGTTATCTACAGAATTTGCCAGATGTACGACTACGTCTATTTTGTTGCTATCGATTACATTGGTGATAGCGTCCTTATCAGTAATATCACACTGGATAAAAGTATAGTTTGGATCAGTTCCGATGAACTCATTTTTGCGTGTATCTATTCCATATACACGATGCTTTTTGTGCAGTAAGCTGGATGTAAGGTACAAGCCTATCATTCCGCTTGCTCCTGTAACTAAAATAGAAGCCAACTCTGCCACTCCTTCCCCAAGTAGAATTGCACATTTATTTACTATAATTATACCACAGTTTTTAATATTTGCAAATACTTTTTGAAAAATTCTGAAAAATTTAGATTTTCTTTATAATTTTGCTTGCTATATTTAGTGAATTGTGATAAAATTATAGATATAAATCGTATGCAAAAGATATACAAAAATATTTTAACATATATAAATATTAAGGAGCAATTTATTTTGGTTTATTCCGATCTCATATTTATACTGGGAATGTTCCCGATAATGACCATAATTTCACTTTTCGACAGAAGTGCAGAATATAAAAATCTTGTTCTGATAATATGTTCTCTGCTGTTTTTCAGCTGGGGCAGACCTTTTGTGTTCTGTCTTATTTTCTTGTCGGTCATTCTCGACTGGCTCTTTGGTCTTATCATTTCAAAGAACCGTGATAAAAAAGCGGTCTGCGGAATTTTTCTGACGCTTGATATACTTATGAACCTGTCGCTCATGCTTATATTCGGTCAGAATATACTATATAATAAGGTAAAGAAACTGAGCTTTGAGGCTGCCATACTTCCTATTGGTATGGGATATTATATGCTCAGGGGAATTTCTTATGTATATGATGTTTTCAAAGGCAACTGCAAGGGAGAAAAAAATATTTTCTGTCTTTTGACCTATATGGTGTCACTGCATTTTATGGTGGTTGGTCCTCTGGTGAGATACGGTGATATCGAGCCGCAGATAAGGCATCGTGAGGTCACAGGTGCAAAGCTCAACGAAGGTCTTACAAAGATAGTTTTCGGACTTGGCAAAGTGGTACTTCTTGCAGGAGTTTTCGAGCAGATAAAGCTTGCAGGTCTTAACGGCAAAGAGATAACTACTCTTGGCTGCTGGCTTGGTATGCTGTCATTTTTGGCACAGTATTATTTTCTTTTCACCGGACTTTCGGATATGGCAAAGGGACTTGGTCTGACAAACGGCTTTGTTTATCCTGACAACTACACAAACATTGAGGCTGACGGACTTTTTTCAGGCATGATAAAAAGTTTCAACACAACTGTTGTTGAGTTTTTCAGCGAGGTATTTGGCTGCAAAAAGAACATGAACAAGGTCTTTACTTTTATTTGCTATGTTCTTTGCGGTCTGGCACTTTCTATATGGTATCAGGCAAAGGTGAACTTTATCATAGTGGGACTTTGTGCGGCTGTACTTTGTCTGCTTGAAAAGCTTTCCCTTGAAAGACCGCTGTCAAAGCTGCCAGCTGTTGTGAAGTATATCTATCTTGTGCTCACTGCACTTGTTATTTTCGGCGGACTTTATTTTGACAGTTTCTATGGATATAAAAAGTGGCTTTTTGCACTCATAGGAGTGAATGTGAAATATACTCTCAGCGTGTCGGTAAAAAGTGCAGTGCTTAAAAATATCACACTTATAATAATATCGTTCTTTATCGTCTGCCCGCCTGCAAAGAGGGCTTTCTGCAAGCTTTTCAAAAAGCTTTCCGAGAGGTCTCAGGCAGCCTATGGCAGAGTTATGATAACAAAAACTATTATGACCGTGCTTATTTTTGCTGTGAGCATTATAACACTTGCGGCAGAATATGCGTCATAAAAAGAGGAAAATACCTATGGAAGATAAAGTAACACAATTCAATATCGTTCATACTGACGATGAATATGAGATACCTGAGGAGTGCGAGGCTGCCGAGGAGGCTGCGGAAGAGCTTGCGGAAACCAATCTTGAAGAGCACTACAGCTTTATAAATCTGCTTTCATTGGCGGTGATAATGCTTTTTGCCTGCGTTTTCTTCATTGCTGTTTCAGGCAGCGATATCGTGCAGGACAACAATCTGTCTCTTTCTTTCAAGACCTTTTTCTCAGGGGATTATACTCAGGGTCTTGAGGATTCCTATAATAATGGTATACCTTTTCCTGACGCCATGAAAGCTATAGAAGAGCGTATATCCCTTGTTTACGGCATCGGCAATAAGGTCACTGACCCTATCAGGGAAACTCCTGCGGACACCGATACCGACCATAACAGCTTTGACCAGCCGACAAATAATAACACTGACGATCCTGACGAAAATATCATCACTGTTACTTCAAAGACTAAAGACGGCGAGATCGTGACTGTAACTAAAAAGAACGAGAAGAAGAAAACCACTACCACCACGGCTATCGACAGACCTGAGGAAACTGAAAGCACTACTACCACAACAACTTCCGCCACCACCACTAATAACGATAAGCCTTATTATACAGTAACAGAAACTGAGATAATTAATCAGCCTGGCCCGACAACAACGACTACTACTACCACAACAACGGCTACTGAAACAGAGCCTGTGACCGAACCTGTTACAGAGCCTACCGAACTGCCTCAGACAACAGAACAGACTGCGGAGCCGGCAAATGAATAGTAAGTTTGATAATCCTTTTCCATATTCCGACGATAACAAAAGATATCACACCTATAACTACTATCTAAGGCACAAGTTCGGCACTAAGGTTTTTAAGATACCGCTTAATATCGACCTTGGCTGTCCAAACAGGGACGGCACAAAAGGAGTAGGAGGCTGTGTGTTCTGTTCGGCGAAAATGAGCGGAGATTTCGCAGGCGACCCTCATGAAGATCTCCTTACTCAATATAAGGAGATAAGGGAAAGAATGAGCAAAAAGTGGAGCGAAGGTCTGTGCATACCGTATTTTCAGGCAGGCTCGAACACCTATGCTGATGTAAATGTGCTGAGAAAAATGTTTTATACAGCCCTGTCATTTGAAAATACGGCAGGGCTTTCTATCGCAACGAGGGCGGATTGTATCGACGAGAAAAAAGCCGACCTCCTTGGCGAGCTTGCTGAAAAAACGTTTCTTACAGTGGAGCTTGGCTTGCAGACTATCCATGATGAAACAGCTTTGAAGATGAACCGCTGTCATACATTTGAGGATTTTCTCAAAGGCTATGAAAAGCTCAGAAAGCGGAACGTTAATGTGTGCGTGCATATCATCGACGGACTTCCGAATGAGAACAGAGATATGATGCTTGAAACAGCAAAAACTCTCGGTCAGCTTGATATACAGAGCATAAAGATACATCTTTTGCACGTTTTGAAAGGCACTGCACTTGCTGAGATGTACAAGCGTGGAGAATTTCGGGCTTTGAATATGGATGAATATGTCAATATCGTCTGCGACCAGCTTGAACTTTTGCCTGCTGAGATAGTTATACAGCGTGTCACAGGAGACGGTGCAAAGGACGACCTTTTAGCACCGCTATGGAGTTTGAAAAAATTCTGCGTTATGAACGAGATAGATAAAGAAATGGGAAAAAGAGATTCATGGCAGGGAAAGGCTCTGTCAGAATAAAAAGAGGTAAAAATGAAAGATATATGTGCAGTTTCGACACCACTCGCTGAGGGCGGTATATCAGTCATAAGAATAAGCGGAGAAAACGCCATAAGCATAGGTGCAAAGGTTTTTAAACCGCTGTCATGCAAAAGTGTTGAAAACATGGAGGGTTATACCTGTGCATACGGAAAAATAGTTGACAAAAACGGCAGAGAAGTCGATGACGGCGTTCTGACGGTTTTCCGTGCACCTAGGTCATACACCGGTGAAAATGTCTGTGAGATATCATGTCACGGCGGAATATATGTTACAAAAAAAGTCCTCAGACTTTGCATTGAACAGGGTGCGGAGCTTGCTCAGAGGGGTGAGTTCACAAAAAGGGCTTTTCTCAACGGAAAGCTTTCACTTACTCAGGCTGAGGGCGTAATGGAAACTATCTCCGCTCAGGGAGAATATGCACTTAATTCTGCAAACCTCACAAAGGAGGGCAGGCTTTTCAGGCTCATTTCCGCTATGTCTAAAAAGTTTGTCACAATTCTTGGCGAGCTTGCAGCATGGGTGGATTATCCTGAAGAGGATTTGCCTGAGATATCTGAAGATAACCTCAGAGATAGCCTTAAAAACGCTTTGGCAGGGCTTGACAGGATAATAGCAGATTATGACAGCGGAATGATACTGAAAAACGGCGTTGACACTGTTATTGCAGGCAAGCCGAATGTTGGAAAATCCACGCTTATGAATATGCTTTTGGGCTTTGACCGCTCTATAGTCACAAACGTGGCAGGCACGACACGAGATGTTATTGAAGAAAGTGCAAAGCTTGGAGAGCTTATTTTAAAGCTTTCAGACACTGCGGGAATACATGAAACTGATGATGAAGTTGAAAAGATAGGCGTTGATATCGCAAAGAAAAAGCTTGAAAACGCTATGCTTGTTATAGAAGTTTTTGACATTTCAAGAGAGCTTGACGAAGAAGACAAAGAACTGCTTGAATATGTGAAAAAGCTTGGAAAGAAAGTTATCATAGTTCTCAACAAGTCTGACCTTGAAAACGTTGTGGAAAAGTCGCAGCTTGAAAAGTATTCAGACCATGTGATAGAGATATCTGCAAAGCTTGACGAGGGCAGAGAAGAACTTCAAAAAGCCGCAGAGGAGCTTTTGGGCATTGGCGGATATGACGCTGACAGCACTATTTTTGCAAACGAGCGTCAAAAGGCTTGTGCAGAAAGGGCAAGAAAATATCTTTATATGGCACTGGAGAGCCTTGATATGGGCGAAACTCTTGACGCTGTAACGGTGATGATAGACAACGGTGCAAACGCACTGCTTGAGCTGACAGGCGAAAAGGCAACAGAGGCGGTCGTTGACGAGGTATTTTCAAAATTCTGCGTAGGAAAGTAATTTTTTCGGTCTTATTTTCAGACAGGTGGTTTTATTATGCAAAAGGAATATTTTGATATTATCGTGATAGGTGCAGGCCATGCAGGCTGCGAGGCGGCTTTGGCTGCGGCACGGCTCGGTCTAAAGACAGCACTTTTTACTATTACCCTTGACGGCGTTGCAAATATGCCTTGCAACCCTTCCATAGGTGGAACTGCAAAGGGACATCTTGTTCGTGAGATAGACGCTTTGGGCGGCGAAATGGGCAAGGCTGCTGACAAAACATTTATCCAAAGCAGGATATTAAATCGTGGAAAAGGTCCTGCCGTTCACAGTCTGAGAGCACAGATAGACCGTGTGGAATATCACAAGCTTATGAAAAAAACTATTGAGGACACAGAGGGTCTTTATCTGAAACAGGCTGAGATAACTGATATACTGTTTGAAGATGACGGCAAATCTGTTCGTGGTGTGCGTACAAAACTTGGTACTGAGTACGACTGCAAGGCTGTTGTGATATCAACGGGAACATATCTCGGCGGCACTGTTCATGTGGGTGCAGTATCATATTCAAGCGGTCCTGACGCAACTTTGCCTGCACTCAGCCTTACAGAGTGTCTTAAAAAGGCAGGCATGACCATAAGACGTTTCAAAACAGGCACTCCTGCCCGTGTACACAAGCGTTCAATAGATTTTGACAAGCTTGAAGTGCAGTGCGGCGATGATGATATAACTCCGTTTTCTTTTGATAATCATGAAAAACTTAAAAATAAAGTAAAATGTTATGTTGCTTATACAAATGAGGAAACTCACAAGGTAATAAGGGATAACATACATCTTTCACCTATCTATTCGGGAAGGATACACGCCATTGGTCCTAGATACTGTCCGTCTATCGAGGACAAGATAATGAGATTTTCAGACAAGCCAAGGCATCAGCTTTTTATCGAGCCAATGGGTCTTGATACTGATGAATACTATTTGCAGGGTATGTCATCATCACTGCCTGAGTTCGTTCAGCTGCAATTTTTGCACACAATAAAAGGACTTGAGCACGTTGAGATAATGAGAAACGCCTATGCCATAGAATATGACTGCTGCGACCCTACAGAGCTTTCTGCTACGCTGGAGTTCAAGGCTTTTGACGGTCTTTACGGTGCAGGTCAGTTCAACGGCACTTCGGGATATGAAGAGGCTGCCGCACAGGGTCTTATTGCAGGAATAAATGCTGCACTGAAAATTCTTGGCAGAAAGCAGCTTATACTGGACAGAGCGTCCTCATACATAGGCACTCTTATTGACGACCTTGTTACAAAGGGCTGTTCAGACCCTTACAGAATGCTCACTTCACGAAGTGAATACAGACTTCTTCTCAGGCAGGATAATGCTGACATAAGGCTTACGCCTATCGGACATGAGATAGGGCTTATCTCAGACGAAAGATATCAGCATTTGCTTGACAAAAATGCACAGATAGCCGCTGAGATAAAGCGTGTTTCAAAGATAAATATCGCACCAAACCCTGAGATAAACGCTTATCTTGAATCTGTAGGCACTGACCCTCTCAACAACGGCATAAAGCTTGCACAGCTTATCCGCCGCCCGCAGGTTTCATATGACGGTCTTGCACCATTTGACAGCGAAAGACCTGAGCTTTCAGCAGAGGTAAAAGAGCAGGTAGAGTTGCAGATAAAATATGACGGCTATATAAAGATACAGCTTGAGCAGGTGGAGGCTATGCGAAAGCTTGAGAAAAAGGCTTTGCCTGCTGATATCGACTATAACGATATCAAGGGATTAAGACTTGAGGCGGCTGAAAAGCTCAATAAGATAAAGCCTGTATCAGTTGGTCAGGCAAGCCGTATAAGCGGAGTGAACCCTGCGGATGTTGGCGTGCTGCTGGTTTGGCTCTCGGCACAGAAAAACAGCGATAAAAAGGAGGGATAGGCATGGCAAGTCTTATTGCAAAAGACGATTTTATAAAGCTTTTTGAAAATTACAACATTATAATATCAGAGGGCGACTATTCACGTTTTGAGACCTATGCTGAACTTCTTTGTGAGTGGAACGAAAAAATAAATCTCACTGCCATAACTGACCCTGAGGGCATTGCAATAAAACATTTTTTTGACAGCGTTTATCCTTTCACTCTTTTTGAGGTAAAAGAAAACGCAAAAGTCATAGACGTTGGCACAGGTGCAGGATTTCCGTCCTGTCCGCTGAAGATAGTTCGTGATGATATAAAGCTTACACTTCTTGACAGCCTTAACAAGAGGATAAATTTTCTTGCACAGCTTTCAGACAGCCTTGACCTTGGTGCGACCTGCATACACGGCAGAGCAGAAGAGCTTGGCAGAAATATGGAGTGTCGTGAACAGTATGACATTGCCACAGCAAGAGCAGTGGCAAACCTCAGCGACCTTTGTGAATACTGTCTGCCTTTTGTAAAAGTCGGCGGATATTTTGCGGCTTTAAAAGGTTCGGGAGGAAATGATGAGCTGAAAGAGGCTAAAAATGCTATTAAGATACTGGGAGGAAAGGTCGAAGAGGTCTTTGACTATGAACTTCCAACAGGCGACGGCAGAACGCTTATCCTCATAAGAAAAGTATCTGAAACGCCTGAAAAATATCCACGCAACAAGGGTCAAATGAAAAAGAAAAAATTATAATACGAATATATGTACAAAAAAACACGCTGAACCAAAATTCAGCGTGTTTTCTTATTATCATTTTTAATTTAGAACTCTATCTTTGAGTAAAGACCTGAATCCTTCATTGTGTCCTCAGGCTTTGGCTTTTTGTAGTCCTTTTCAAAGCTTGTTGTGATATCAAAGCCCTTTGAGCGGCGATTGTTGTTTCTTCTTCTGCCGCCGTTCTTCTTGTATCCGCCTCTGTTATCATATTTTCTAGGCGTTGTAGAGCTTATTATTACCTTTCTCCAAGGCTCTTCACCCTTTGACTGAGATGTTACACCCTCAATCTCTGATACAGCAGCGTGAATGATCCTTCTCTCATATGGGTTCATTGGCTCAAGAGCTGATGAACGGCCGCTCCTCTTAACGTTATTTGCTATCTTTCTTGCAAGCTCCTCAAGCTGAGTTTTTCTTCTTGCTCTGAAACCGTTGCAGTCTGTGGATATTCTGAAATACTCTCTGTCTATCCTGTTGCATACAAGTGATGCAAGATACTGGAGTGAATCGAGGATATCGCCCTTTTTGCCGATAAGCTTTTCAAACTCTTCGCTCTTTATCTCAAAAAATGCACCGTTTTCAAGCTTTGTTACCTCGATGTCAGCATTGTCGATGCCCATTGCCTTTATGACATTGAGTATATATTCCTTTGCACAGTCAGCCTTTTTCTGCAAAGTGACGCTCCACTCTACCTCTGTCTTGACTTCTTTCTGTACCTCTGCCTTTTCCTCGGTCACTTCCACCTTTTCAGGCTCTGCCTCAACTATTGTTTCAGGCTCATATTCAGCCTCTACCTTTGCCTCGCCCTTGATCTTTCCGAAAAAGCCCTTTTTAGGCTCTTCAAGGACTGTGAATGTGATCTTTTCTACTTCTGTTCCAAATTCAGCTGCCGCCTTGTTCTTTGCCTCTTCTACAGATGCGGCTGTAAAGATCTGTTTCATTTTTCTGCTCCTCTCGCTAAAAAAGTTTAGTCAACAACAGGTCAATCCTGTGAATCGTCATATTCGTCGCCGTATTTCTCAGCCATTCTCTTTCTGGCCTCGTTAAGGCGTTTTCTCTGCTCGTCTTTAAGCTCTGTTTTTGTTTTCTTCTTAGGCTCTTCGCAATCCTCATCGTCAGAAAGTGACTTTCTAATCTCAGCAGGATCCTTACCAGCCTGTATCATCTGAGCCTCAGCCATTTTCTCCATAAGAGTTGGCTTTCCTCTCTTTTTCTGCTTTGCAATATCCTTCTGAACAAGCTCTGCAACGTGCTCAGGTGTGTAGATCTTATTGAGTACGATAGTCTGTCCCAGTGCAAACAGTGAAGAATAGCACCAGTAAAGACCAAGACCTGCCGGATAGCTGAAACCGATCCAAAGTGAGAAGATAGGCATACCGTAAAGCATTATCTTCATTCCCATTCCGCCCATATTAGCGGCGTCAGGATTGTTCTTCTTTGCAAAATGCTGTGAAACGAATGTCACTATAAGCTGCAAAAGTGCTGATACAATAGGGATAATGCATGAAAGATCCTTCATTGTTGGTATCTTTCCAAGGAAAAGTCCGAAAATGCTGTAGTTGAAATCATCAGCTGCAGCCTTTACACTTGTTGGAAGTATGTCAGCATACTGTCCGCCCTCTTTTTCAGTGAAAACGAAAGTCATAAGCTCAGGTCTTGACTGAATAAGATTTGTTGAGAAATAGTTCTCATTAAGAATGAAACTGTCGATATCATTATGAGCCTTGATAGCGTCCATAACGTTTGATATCTTGTTATCATTTGAAAGTGCCTTTGCAGACTTTGGATATTCTTCCTTATTTGTCAAAAGGTCCTGGAGCTTATCGTAAGCCTCGTCCTCAGTAGCACCGTCTTTTTCATACTTTGCAAGAAGTTTCTCTATAGTAGTATCCTTGCTCTTTACCTCAGCACTGACAACATAAAGATTTGATATCATGTTGTTTGAGTCTGTAAGCTCTTCCTTATCTGCGTTTGAAACGTAGGTAAGAGGTCCGTAAATAACAGGGATAAGTGCGAACAAGATGACCATTGTTATCAACATTGGCAAACAGCTTGCCATAGGGTTTACGCCCGCCTTGGCGTAAAGGTTCATCTGCTCTTCCTGCATCTTCTGCTGGTTTTTAGCGTATTTCTTTTTTATCTTTTCAAGCTCAGGCTGGAGCATCGTCATTCTTGCCGTGCTCTTCTGCTGCTTGACGTTAAGCGGAAATACTATAAGTCTTGTAAGGATAGTGAAAAGCAGCAGTGCTATTCCGTAGTTTTTGCATACAAAATAGCAGCCTTTCATTATCCAGCCCAAAGGGGTCGCAATAATACCCATTTAATATCCTCCAGATCAATTATTTGTCATATGAATACACCTATATATCTGATTAAGCTCTCAGGCTTATTTTTTTCTGATTTTAAAATACTCAGTGGTAAGCTTGTCAGGAACATAGTCAACTCCCCCCAGACTCCACGGATTGCATCTAAGCAATCTCCACACAGTAAGCAGCGTGCCTTTAAAAAAGCCGTGCTTTCTGTATGCCTCCAGTGCGTATGCCGAACAGCTCGGATAATACTTGCACCTTGGTCCGAAAAGAGGACTTATAAAACGCTGATAAAACCTTATCAGCAGCTGAGCCAGTTTACTCATTTTACTTTCTCTTCGTCCTGCCTGCCTTGTTACCCTTTGAAACAGGCTTGTTCATCTCTTTAATGAGTCTTTTTTTTATAAATCTTTCAATATCCTGAGTTTTCTTTTCCCCTATATCGTTTCTTCCCACAAAAACTATGTCATAGCCCAGTGGAAATTCCGCCTCATTAAGTCTGTAAGCGGCTCTAACTATTCTCTTTATTCTGTTTCTTTTTACCGCACAGCCCTGCTTTTTGCCTGCCGTTATGCCAAGCCTGTTATACGGGCTGCCGTTGGGATAAAAATATGCTGCTACAAAACTGTCTGCACAAAATCTTCCCTTTTTATAGCACCTTAAAAATGCCTTGTTATCCTTTAAAACCGTTGTGAACAGCATCTTCATTTCCCCATTGTGAACCGTCGCCGCTCTTTATCTGCGGCTTTTTACCCTTTTCGCCTTATCACGGCAATTTTGCCAAAAAAAGATAAAGACCCAATACCATGCAAATCAATGAATGGTATATAGGTCATCTGAGGCAGCGTCCAACGACGCTTATATACAACTGCCTATGGGCACTCCTTCAGGCGTAACTAACCGCCTGAATAATGCCTGTCAGACTTATCATCAGAAACTGCCTGTATCTCTTAGTAGCTGAGTCTAGCTCTGCCCTTTGCTCTTCTTCTTGCGAGTACCTTTCTGCCGTTAGCAGTAGACATTCTCTTCATGAAGCCGTGAACTTTCTTTCTCTGAAGCTTTTTAGGCTGATATGTTCTTTTCATCGAATTCTCCTCCTTCCGCTTTCAACCCTCCGTCATTTTACACAAAAAATCACTTTCGGAGATGTTTAAACTTATAGGGTCACAGCAAATTACAATATCGCTATGAAAAAAGCCCTTGTAATTTAATATTATAGCTCATTCACACACCATTTGTCAAGCCTGTTCATAATATTTTTATATTTTTTTTGATATTATTTTTCTTTGCTTTGCGGGGCTTACTGTCCGAAAAACCTGCCGCTTAACCTGTGGTTTGTGATACGCATACAACATATTGTGGGTCAAATATAAAATTTATCTGTATTAAGTGTTTTTTCTTATCTTTGATGTGCCGCTCTTTTTCTCTCTTTCTTTCCTTATATATAATATATAGGACTTGAAATTTAAAGTCAGATGTGCTATAATAGTATAGAATTGATTAATTATGCCTGTTTATATTTTTTGTGAGATCTCTGACCTGCCGTCTGTTTGACAGGGGTCACGGCGGACAGCGGTTTTTAAGGCAACACCGCACAGGCAGAGCTATTTTTCTGGGAGGTTATGGAGTAACAATGGATTCCTTTAATGACGTGTTTCAGGAGGTCCTGAAATATTGCCGAAATTGTAAAAGTATCAGTGAACCGGGATATAACAAATGGATAAAGATACTTGAACCGATGAAACTTGAAAATAATGTGGCTTATCTGCTCACTGATTCTGATTTTTCAAGAGATATCACTATGAACGCTTATGAAAAGCTTTTGAAAGAGGCTTTTCTCAATACACTTGGCTTTGAAGTCGATGTAAAGATACTTGTTAAGGACAAGAAAGAAGTTGTTGAAACTGAGGACAAGGATATAGAAGTCAAGGTGGCTGACTTTTCTGAGGAGGCAAACAACAACCTTACCTTTGAAAACTTCATCAAGGGCAAATCAAACGACCTTGCTTATGCTTTCTGCACAGCCGTTGCACACAAGTATGACGAAGATCAAGAAACGCCGTCAAACACAAATAAGATATTTAACCCTCTTATTATTTACGGCGATTCGGGACTTGGAAAAACTCACCTTATGAAAGCTATCGACCATGAGGTAAAGAAAAATCACCCTGAACTGAAAGTCATTTACACAACCGGCGAATCCTTTATCAATCAGCTTGTTAAGGCTATCGAGTCAAAGGAAACAAATAAGTTTCATGACGAATACAGAAACGCTGACTATCTTATGGTTGACGATATACAGACTATTGCAGGAAAAGAACGTATGCAGGAGGAATTTTTCCACACCTTCAACGATCTTTACAATGCAGGCAAACAGATAGTTCTTACATCTGATATCGCCCCTTCAAAGATATCAAAACTGCAAAACAGAATACTTACCAGATTTTCACTGGGCGTTCAGGTAGACGTTACTCCGCCTGATTTTGAAACAAGAATGGCTATCGTCAAGAAAAAGGCAGATAATCTCGATCTCCAGCTTTCTGACAACGTTGTAAGGATAATAGCCGAAAAGATAAAAACAAATATCCGTCAGCTTGAGGGAACGGTAAACAAAATAAAGGCTCTTACCCTTTATACTAATGAAAGCCCGTCCATATCTATGGCTCAGAGGATAATAAAGGAGATAATCATTGAAAATCACCCTGCTGAGATAACTGTTGACAGGATACTTCAGGAGGTAGCAGCGGCTTTTGACGTTACTGCCGACGATATCAGATCCACAAACAGACGTGCAAACGTGTCCCTTGCAAGAAAAATAGCTATCTATATCTTCAAGGACGTAAAGGGAATGACCTTTATACAGATAGGCAATGTGCTCAACAAGAACCACTCTACTATGACTATCCACTATCAGGACGTTGTGAAAAATCTCAAAGAGAATAAACAGCTGAAAGATACCGTTGATGACATCATAAAGAACCTCAAGGACAATTAAACGGACTATTTCAACATTTTCAACATAGTTTTCAACATTTTTGTTGAATTGTCAGCCGTGGATATAAAAAGCTTTGCGGAATGTTTTCAAAACTTTGCACAAAAAAGTTTAAACTGCAGTGTTATAAAAATAAACACCTTTTTTCAGGTTTCAACATTTTCTGCGATATTTTTAAACATTCAACAAACATTTTTTCAACCTTTCAAACTTCAAAAAAGTTTTTGAAAAGACAGTTGAACTTCTGTTAAAACAATTTTGAAAAGCAAAACAAGGCTGCAAAAGGTCTTTAGGTACTTTTCAACCGTTTCAACACACCCTACTACTAATACTAAATTAATATTGATATATTTATATATTATCAGAGTGAGAAAGATAATTTTGTGATCTTTATATGTTGAAAAAATATGATCGGATCAATGTAATTTTTTAGAAAGGAAATTGCTATGAAAATTCTGTGCAACAATGCATCTCTCTACGGAGCAGTAACAAATGTTTCCAAAGCAGTGTCAGAACGTACTGCACTGAAATCTCTTGAGGGAATAAAATTCAAGCTTGAAAACTCAATGCTTGAGCTTACAGGTTATGACCTTGAGATTGGAATAAAAACTGTTATACCTGTAAAAAGCGACGATTCGGGAGAATTTATACTTAATGCAAGACTTTTTGCTGAAATGATAAGAAAAATGCCTTCCGAGGAGATTCTTATCGAAGTGTCTGAAAATCTTCAGGTGACTATTTCAGGAGGAGTTACAACATTCAATATCCCTGCTACATCAGCTGAGGAATATCCAGCACTTCCTAAGAAAGAGGAAGAAAACAAGATAACAGTTTCACAGCCTGTTCTGAAAGATATGATAAATCAGACAAAGTTCGCTGTAGCTGTTACAGACCTGAAACCTGTTCTCAAAGGCGAGCTTTTTGAGATTGAAAACGGCACTTTGACACTTGTTGCCCTTGACGGATATAGACTTGCAGTAAGATATGAGCCTATAAAGTATGACGGCAGCCTTAAATTCGTAGTGCCTGCAAAAACTCTCTCTGAGATAGCTGCACTGCTGGGAGATAATGACGAAGAAACAGTTTCTGTTTATCTTTCAAAGAACCATATCGTTTTTGAAGTGAACGGATATCTCGTTTATTCAAGACTTATCGAGGGCGAGTTCCACCCTTATAAGTCTGCTATACCAAATAATTGCACAACAGAGGTAATTGTTGACAGAAAAGAGCTTATCGCTACTCTTGAAAGAAGTATGCTCCTTATAAGCGACAGAACTCCGTCACCTGTAAGATGCTATTTTGAGAACAATGCTATAAAGATAAACTGCTCAACAAATGTGGGAAAGATAACAGATGAGATAAAAGCGGATATCGCAGGTCCTGTTATAGAAATAGGATTTAAGTGCAGATATCTTCTTGACCCTCTTAAAGTTATAAAGGAAGATAAAGTCAAGCTGCAAATGAGCGGAAGTCTTTTGCCTATGAAGATAGTTCCATGCGAGGGCGACGCTTATACTTACCTCGTTCTTCCTGTAAGACTTGCGAAGGAATAAGCCTTCTGAAAGGAAATTTATAATATTATGAAATATCAACAGATAGATGTGACCATAAGGTCAGAGTTCATAAAACTTGATTCTCTGCTTAAATATGCAGGCGTTGTGGAAACAGGCGGCATCGGCAAGGAAATAATCCTTGAAGAGAGAATAAAGGTGAACGGCGAGGTCTGCACAATGAGAGGAAAGAAGATCCGTCCAGGAGATAAGGTGCAGATAGACGAGATAGCTACAGAGATAGTGGTAAAATAAAATGGTGATAACCAAAATTTCCGCAGACGGATTTAAAAATCTCAAAAAGGTCGAGATATTCCCACATGAGAAAATGAATATATTCTGCGGAAAAAATGCTCAGGGCAAAACTAACCTGATAGAGGCTATATGGCTGTGCAGCGGTGTGAGGTCTTTCCGAAACACAAAAGACAGAGAAATGATAGATATAAACGGACAGGTCATGAATATCGACATATCCTTTAAAAACAGCTTTCGCAGTCAGGATATACACTTTGCCATGGCAAGACCGAATGTTAGAGAGAAAAACGTCACCCTCAACGGCGTGAAACTTAAAGCTCCTTCAAAGCTTTTCGGCAGCCTTGACTGCGTTATTTTCACCCCTGAGGATCTGGAGCTTTCAAAAGGCTCTCCTGAAAACAGGCGTCAGTTTCTTGACCTTTCGGTGTCGCAGATAAAAAATTCCTACAGCTCTGTTATTGCAAAGTATGACGACCTTATCGAGCAGAGAAATATACTGCTGAAAAATATATCTTACGGCAGATCAAAAAAAGAAGAACTTGAAGTGTGGGATATACAGCTTGCTCAGCTGGGTGCTTATATTTCACTTCTCAGATATAATTATACGAAAAAGCTCGATATGTTTGCTAAAAAGCTTTATGAGGAGATATCAGAGGGCAGAGAAAAACTGGAGCTTGAGTATTATTCCACAGTGTATTCAAACCTTGAGGGCAGAAAAGATTATGCAGGCGAAATGGCTGAGGAGTATTTAAACTGCTTAAGGGATAATCTTGATGAGGATATAAGGGCAGGGTTTACTCAAAAAGGCGTCCATAGGGACGACCTTACGGGAAAAATAAATTCTCTGGCAGTAAGACAGTTCGCCTCACAGGGTCAGCACCGTTCTCTTGCACTTATATTAAAGCTTTCACAGGCTTATATACTTGCTGAGGAGATAGATGACAGCCCGTGTATACTTCTCGATGACGTTTTAAGTGAGCTTGACCTGTCAAGACAGAAGTTCGTTATCTCAAAGATACATGATATGCAGGTCTTTATCACCTGCTGCGACAGGAATATCCCGTTTGACGAAAAAAGCCACGGAAAGATATTCAATATAGAAAACGGAATGATAGTTCAGGAGAATAAGTGATGTTTCTGCATTTAGGCAACGATTATTTAGTCAATACTAAAGATGTGATAGGCATTTTCGATATCGAAAATACCTCTGTGTCGGCAAACACGAAAGAGTTTCTCAACTTTGCGGCAAAAAACAACAGAGTTGTGAACTGCACATATGAAATGCCTAAAAGCTTTGTGGTGTGCCTTGATAAGGACTTTACGGAAACTGTGTATATAAGTCAGATGAGCTGTGCCACACTTCTTAAAAGAAGTAAAAGAATGCCTGAATGACAGCTATAGATTTCAGATAATTTAGATTATAAGATAAAAACCAAGTGATGAGGGGGTTTATTTTTTGGAAAATAACAACGAGATCGAGATCCAGAACACCGAGAAAATATCCATGGTGGACAAGCAGAATGATTATAATGAAAATCAGATACAGGTGCTGGAGGGTCTTGAGGCGGTAAGAAAAAGACCGGGTATGTATATCGGTTCAACAGGTCCTAAGGGACTTCACCACCTTGTCTATGAGATAGTTGACAACGCTATCGACGAGGCACTGGCAGGATATTGTACTGAGATAGAAGTAGAGATACTTCCTGGTGACATTATCAGAGTTACCGATAACGGACGTGGTATCCCTACAGGTATACACCCTAAGGAGAAAATTTCTGCCGCAACGGTAGTTTATACCATTCTTCACGCAGGCGGAAAGTTCGGCGGCGGCGGATATAAGGTAGCAGGCGGACTTCACGGCGTTGGTGCGTCTGTAGTAAACGCCCTCTCAGAATATCTTGAACTTACAGTTTATGACGGAACTCATATCCACTTCCAGAGATTTGACAGAGGTAATTATTCAGAGCCGCTGAAAATAATCGGCGATACTGATAAAACCGGTACTTCTGTTCTCTTTAAGCCTGACCCTGAGATCTTTCAGGAAACAACAGTGTTTGACTATGAAACTCTGCTGAAAAGACTCAGAGAGCAAGCTTTCCTTAACGCCGGCATAAAGATAATCTTTACAGATAAGAGAAATGAAAGCGAGCCTGTTGGCGAAACTCTCCACTATGAGGGCGGTATAAGACAGTTCGTTGAGCATATCCACAAGACAAGAGGCGTTACGCCGCTTTCTGAGGAAGTTATCTACGTCAACGGCATGGAGGGCGATACTTTTGCCGAGATAGCTTTGCAGTATAACGATACTTATAATGACCTTATATTGTCATTTGCTAATAATATCCATACACCTGACGGTGGTACTCATGAAACAGGTTTCAAGAACGCTCTTACAAAGGTAATAAATAACTACGGCAAGAAGTTCGGATATCTGAAAGACGACGATAAACTCCTTGGCGACGACGTAAGAGAGGGTCTGACGGCTATAGTTTCCGTTAAGCTCACAAACTGCGAGTTTGAGGGTCAGACAAAGGGCAGACTTGGAAATCCTGAGGTAAGACCTTTCGTTGACAAGATAGTTACCGAAAAGCTTATGAACTACTTCGAGGAAAATCCTACTGTAGCAAAGGCTATTTTTGATAAGTCCGTTCAGGCTCAGAAGGCAAGAGAGGCGGCAAAGAAAGCAAGAGAGCTTACAAGAAGAAAGTCAGCTCTTGAATCTTCTTCACTGCCTGGCAAGCTTGCCGACTGTTCCGAGAGAGATGCCTCACTCACCGAGATTTATATCGTCGAGGGAGATTCTGCGGGCGGTTCTGCAAAGGAAGGCAGAGATAGAAAATATCAGGCTATACTTCCTTTGTGGGGAAAAATGCTCAACGTTGAAAAGGCTAGGATAGACAAGGTATATGGCAATGAAAAGCTTATGCCTGTTGTTACCGCACTGGGAACATCAATAGGCGAGGACTTTGACCTTTCAAAGCTCCGTTACGGTAAAGTTATAATCATGGCCGATGCCGATGTGGACGGTTCTCATATCAGAACACTTCTGCTTACATTCTTCTTTAGATTTATGCGTCCTCTTATCGAGGATGGTCATATCTATCTTGCTCAGCCGCCGCTCTTTAAGGTGGCAAGAGGTAAGCAGGTAAGATATGCTTTCTCAGACGCTGAAAGAGACCAGTATATAGCTGAGCTTTCAGGAGAAAACAACCTGAAAGTAAACGTTCAGAGATACAAAGGTCTTGGTGAGATGGACCCTGAACAGCTTTGGGAAACAACTATGGACCCTGAAAGAAGAACTATGATAAAGGTGACAATGGAAGACGCTGTTAAGGCGGACGAGATATTCACCATTCTTATGGGCGATAAGGTAGCACCGAGAAAAGAATTTATAGAGAAAAATGCAGAGTATGTAAAGGATCTTGACGTTTAAAGAAAGGATACTGCTTTGGATATCAAAGAAAATAAAAACGAAGAAACAGAGCTTGAAGAGGTAAAGGCTGAGGAAGAAACTGTGGAGAAAACTGCTGAAAATGCACCTGAAACAGAAGAAAAACAGCCTGAAAAAGAACCTGTGCTGAGCTTTGAGTATGATGTGAAAAACGAAGAAGAGGAAAGAGCTTTTATCGCCTTTCAGAGAAAATTCGTTTATGCACATAACTGGAAGATAACAGCGGCATTCGGCATTGTGGCAGCACTTTTTATAGTGTCCATTGTGAGAAACCCTTCGGGATATCTTAACTGGGTGCTGGCGTTTATATGCCTTGCTATAATAGTTCTTACATGGTATAACACCAGAAGAATAAGAAAATATCTTATGCAGGCTCTTAAACCTCTTGAGGACGATAAATATGTTTTCACGCTCTATGACGACAGTTTCAAAATAGAAACGCTGCCAACAGAAGAGGAGAAACAGGAAGAGGACTTTACCCCTGTTCCGCCGAGAATAGTTGACTTTGAGGATATTTCTCTGAATGTTTTGGAAAATGACGAGATGTTTATTATAATACTCAAAAAAGAAACTATCTATGTGCTTGCAAAAAGAGTTATGAACGAGCAGCAGCAAGAAACCCTGAGAAAAACTTTCTCACAGCTGCTTGAAAGCGATTATGAAATGATCGATAATAAATAAGAACAGGATATGTTCCTGTAAAAGTAAACCGAAAGGTTAAAAAGGAGTGGATAAAGTGAGCGATTATAACGTTATTGACACTGATGTTGAGGCGATAATGAAAGAATCTTTCATTCAATATTCAATGGCGGTAATTGTATCCAGAGCCTTACCTGATGTAAGGGACGGACTTAAACCTGTTCACAGAAGAATTTTATATACTATGTATGAAAACGGTCTTACACCTGACCAGCCGTACAGAAAGTGTGCCGACACGGTAGGTTCTGTGCTCGGTAAATATCACCCTCACGGTGACGCATCAGTTTACGACGCACTTGTAAGACTTGCTCAGAAGTTTTCAATGAGATATCCTCTTGTTGACGGTCACGGAAACTTCGGTTCTGTTGACGGCGACCCTCCGGCTGCCTACCGTTATACTGAGGCTAAAATGGCTAAGATGTCAGTAAATATGCTGACAGATATAAACAAAACGACTGTTGATTTTCAGTCTAACTATGATGACAGACTGAAAGAGCCTGTTGTGTTGCCGTCAAGATTTCCAAATCTTCTTTGCAACGGCTCAGTAGGTATCGCTGTCGGCATGGCAACGAATATCCCTCCTCATAACCTCCATGAAGTTATCGAGGGAATGAAAACTGTCATGAAAAATCCTGACTGCACTCTTGATGAGCTTATGGAGAGCATAAAAGGTCCTGACTTTCCTACAGGCGGTATCATCATGGGCAGGTCCGGTATCAGAGCGGCTTACGGCACAGGTCGAGGAAAGATAACACTGCGTTCAAAGACCTCTATCGAGGAGATAAAGGGCAGAAACTGCATTATCGTTACTGAGATTCCTTACATGGTAAACAAGGCAAGACTTGTTGAGTCTATCGCTGACCTTGTTAAGGAAAAGCGTATCGACGGAATCCATTATATCAATGATGAATCCGGCAAGGACGGAATGAGAATCGTTATCGAGCTGAAAAAGGACGCTAATCCTCAGGTAGTGCTCAATAAGCTGTTCAGCTATACACAGCTCCAGGATACAGTGGGCGTTATAATGCTCGCACTTGTGAATGGTATCCCTAAGGTTTTGACCCTCAAGGAAATGCTTGAGCAGTATATAGACTTTCAGGTCGATGTTATCACAAGAAGAACTAAATTTGACCTTAACAAGGCTAAGGAAAGAGAGCATATCTTAAAGGGTCTTGTTATCGCACTTGACAATATCGACGAAGTTATCGAGATAATGAAAACTTCAAAGAATATCCCTGAGGCTAAACAAAGACTTAATCAGCGTTTTGGTCTGACAGATATTCAGGCTGACCATATTGCAAACATGACTCTCGGACGTCTGACCGGTATGGAAAGACAGAAGATAATCGACGAGTTGGCTGAAATTGAGGTCAAGATAGCTGACCTTGAAGATATCCTTGCAAATCATCAGAGAATACTTGATATAATCATTGAAGAGGTCGAGGCTATTCAGGATAAGTTTGGCGACGAGAGAAGAACTCAGATAGAAAATGTCAGCGGCGAAGTTGATATCGAAGATCTTATCCCTGTTGAGGAAAGCGTTGTTACTTATACAAATGCCGGATATATAAAGAGAATGCCTGTTTCAGAGTATAAGGCTCAGAAACGTGGCGGACGTGGCGTAACGGGTATGAAACAGCGTGAGGACGATTATATCGACGAACTCCAGACCTGTTCTTCACATGACAATATACTCTTTATCTCCAATAAGGGCATAATGTATAAGCTCAAATGCTATGAGTTGCCTGAGGGTTCAAAGGCGTCAAGAGGCACAAATATAGTAAATCTTCTTGAACTCAGCGAGGGCGAGAAGATAGCCGCAATGATAAAAACTGCCGACTTTGACGAGGGCAAGTATATCGTTATGGTAACAAAGAACGGCAAGATAAAGAGAACTCCGCTGACTTCCTACAGAAATGTAAGAAAGAATGGTCTTATCGCTATCGGTCTTGACGAGGGCGACGAGATTGCAGGCGTAAGAATGACCTTTGGTGACAATGAGGTCATAGTTGCCACACATAACGGTCAGGCTATAAGGATAAGAGAAACTGACATAAGAGAGATGTCAAGAGTTGCTCACGGCGTAAAGGCTATTAAACTCAGAGGCAGCGACTATGTTGTTTCAATGGCAAGAGTAAGAGAGGGTGCAAGCGTTCTCACTGTTGCAGAAAACGGTCTTGGCAGACGTGTTCCGCTGGAGTCTTATAAGGTACAGAACAGAGGCGGCTACGGTCTTATGAACTATAAGAGCGGCGGCGTATGCGGAATAAAGGTCGTTGATGATGAAGATGATATCATCATGATATCCACAGACGGCGTTGTTATCAGAATAAGAGCCTGCGATATCAGCATGATGAGCAGATACTCACGTGGCGTAAGACTTATGAGAGTCGGCGAGGACGGCAGAGTGGTTTCATTCACAAGAACTGAGCATGACGATGATGTTGAAACGGCAGAGGTAGAAAAGGCTACTGCCGAGGAGATAGCAGAGGCTCAGGCTGAGGAAAATGCTGAGGTCATTGAAGAGAATATCGAAAGCGTTGAGAATGAGGATTCTGAAAACACGGAAGAATAATATAAAAATCAAGTAAAGACAAAATAAACGGGCGAATACTGTTCGCCCCTACATTGACTAAAAAAATTAACGGACGGCTTAAAACCGTCCGTTTTTGTATTTCAGGCAACAAAAAAGGTGAGCGGCACATGACCGTTCACCTTTTTGCATATCAAAATTACTTTGTTATCTTGTCCTTGCCACCCATGTACATTCTCAGTGGCTCAGGGATATTAACTGTTCCGTCAGCGTTGAGATTGTTCTCGAGGAATGCGATAAGCATTCTTGGTGGAGCAACTACTGTGTTATTAAGAGTGTGGGCAAAATACTTTGTGCCGTCCTCTGCCTTTATTCTTATGCCAAGACGTCTTGCCTGTGCGTCGCCAAGATTTGAGCAAGAACCAACTTCAAAATACTTCTTCTGTCTTGGGCTCCATGCCTCAACGTCACAGCTCTTTACCTTGAGGTCTGCAAGGTCGCCTGAGCAGCACTCAAGTGTTCTTACAGGAATATCAAGTGAACGGAAGAAATCAACAGAATGCTGCCACAGCTTGTTATACCATGCCATGCTCTCTTCAGGCTTGCAGACAACTATCATTTCCTGCTTTTCAAACTGGTGTATTCTGTAAACGCCTCTCTCTTCGATGCCGTGTGCACCAACTTCTTTTCTGAAACATGGTGAATAGCTTGTGAGAGTCTTTGGCAACTCGTCCTCAGGGATAATAGTGTCGATAAATCTGCCTATCATTGAGTGCTCAGAAGTACCGATGAGATAAAGATCCTCTCCCTCTATCTTGTACATCATGCCTTCCATTTCAGCAAAGCTCATTACGCCTGTAACAACGTCTGAACGTATCATGTAAGGCGGAATGAAATATGTGAAACCTCTGTCTATCATGAAATCTCTTGCATAAGAAAGAATTGCAGAATGAAGTCTTGCAATGTCGCCCTTGAGATAGTAGAAACCGTTTCCGGAAGTTCTTCTTGCACTGTCAAGGTCGATTCCGTCAAAGCTTTCCATAATGTCAACGTGATATGGTATCTCATAATCAGGAACGAATGGATCGCCGAACTTTTCAATCTCAACATTCTCGCTGTCGTCCTTGCCTATTGGAACGCTTGGGTCGATAATGTTAGGGATAACGAGCATTCTCTCACGGATCTTGCCCTCAAGCTCCTTTTCCTTTTCAGCCATTGCGTCAAGCTCAGCACCGATAGCGGAAACCTCAGCCTTTACCTTCTCAGCCTCGTCCTTCTGACCCTTAGCCATAAGACCGCCTATCTGCTTGCTCATTACCTTTCTTTTATTTCTCAGCTCGTCAGCCTTTGTCTTGGCTGCTCTGTATTCCTCGTCAAACTGAGCTACCTCGTCAACAAGAACGAGCTTTTCGTCCTGAAACTTCTTCTTGATGTTTTCCTTGACAAGCTCAGGATTTGTACGGATAAGCTTAATATCAATCATTTTACATACTCCTTTTAGCTGACGTAAAAAATTCCTTACGCCGCAATATTTATCTTTTTAATAATATCACTAAAAGGAGATTTTGTCAAGACAAAGCCCCTTTAAAACAGCCTTTAAGAGAACTTATTGATATTTAGATTATAACGAACAAGTCACGTCTATCGGATTTGCATACGATTATTACGCAATGTTGCCTTTTATTGATAAACAGTGCGAATTTCATAAAAACTATTGACATTTTGTATCAAACGTTTTATAATTATAAGGTGAATGTGTTCGTTATGGGCGTATTGTGCCCTGACGGCAAAAAAAAGCCTTTGGGCTTAATAAATTTATCAGGAGGATTAAAGGTGCGAAAAGTTAAAAAACCCGTGTTTTTTATCGTGCTTTTGTGTATAATTGCATTTGGATATCTTACTTATGCAGGAATACATACTCAGTACGGAGATATAAAAACAAGTTATATCAAGGGTGTTGAAGATATCCGCTGGGGTATCGATATTCAAGGCGGTGTAAACGCAACGTTTGAACCTGCCGATAATTACGACGCCACAAAGGAAGAAATGGACGCTGCAAAGGCTGTTATCGAGCAAAGACTTGTGAGCCTTAATATCACAGACAGCGAGGTCTATGTAGACTATAAGAAAAATAAGGTAATGGTCTCATTCCCATGGCAGGCTAACGAAGAGAGCTTTGACCCTGAGGCTGCCGTTTCTGAGCTTGGCGAAACTGCTAAGCTGGTGTTCAGAAAGGGTAAAGAAGAAAAAGGCGAGCAGGTGCTCACGGGCAGTGACGTTAAAAAAGCCGAGGCAAGACAGACTCAGGACGAAACAACAGGAAATATCAAGTATGTTGTAAGCCTGACACTCAATAACAGCGGTAAAAAAGCTTTTGCTGACGCTACAACTGAGCTTGCCGGAAAAGGCTCTATCTCTATTTGGATGGACGATAAGTGCATTTCAGCACCAAGCGTAAATTCAGCTATCACAAACGGCGAGTGCGTTATCGAGGGCAACTTCACATACGATTCTGCAAAAGCTCTTGCAGATAAGATAAACGCCGGTTCTATCCCATTTGACCTTAAAACAACAAGCACGAACATCATTTCACCTACATTGGGTGAGGGTGCAAAAAATGCAATGGTCATCGCAGGACTTATCGCATTTATCGTTATCGCTGCGTATATCATAGTTATCTATAAGCTGCCGGGCTTTGTTGCGTCTATCGCACTTATAGGTCAGGTAATAGGTTCTATCGCCTGCATCACAGGTTTCTTCGGAAATATTGACAGCTTTACATTGACTATCCCTGGTATCGCAGGTATTATCCTTTCGATAGGTATGGGCGTTGACGCCAACGTTATCACTGCCGAGAGAATAAAGGAAGAGCTTAACAACGGCAAAACACTCAACGGTGCTATCGAGCTTGGATATAAGAGAGCATGGAGTGCAGTATTCGACGGAAACATCACAGTCGTATTCGTTGCAATAATCCTTATGGGTGCGTTCGGACCTACAGACAGCGTTTTCGGAACACTTCTCAGCCCTGTATTCTCAGTATTTGGTGCAAGCACAGCTGGTACTATCTATTCACTGGGATATACACTTCTCGTTGGTATCCTTCTGAACTTTGTATTCGGTATTTTCTGTTCAAGACTTATGCTTTCGTCCCTCTCAAAGTTCAAGTGCTTTAAGAAACGCAAGCTTTACGGAGGTGCTGAAATAAATGAGTAAAGAAAAAAAGACCCTGAATGTTGTGGGTCACAGCAAGTTATTTTATTCCATATCATGTGCACTTATCGCAATTTTTATCATTCTCACATTTGTTATAGGTCTTAACGTTGCTATCGAGTTCAAAGGCGGTACAGTCTTGACTTATACATACGAGGGCGATATAAAAACATCTGACGTTTCAAATACCGTTTCTGACAGTATCGGAGATAAATGTACAGTAACTCTTGGCGAAAACACAGGAAACGCAGGCAAAACAGTAGAGATCAAGTTCTCTTCCACAAAGGGTATAAGCGACGATAAGCAGAATACCCTGAAAACAGCCCTTGAAAAGGATTTTCCTGATAACAACATAGAAGTTTATGAGTCAAATGACGTTGCAGCGTCAAGCGGTATGAACTTCTTCTTCAAGTGCCTTGCTGCTTGTGCACTGGCAATGGTCATCACTATCATTTATATCGGTTTCAGATTTAAAAAGATAGGCGGTATCTCAGCCGGTGTGTTCTCAGTAGTTGCCCTTGCACACGATATGTGCATGGTCTATGGCTGCTTTGTAATATGCAGATTTGACATCAACGCAAACTTCATGGCAGTTTTGCTGACTATCCTTGGATATTCTATCAACGCAACTATCATCATTTACGATAGAATCAGAGAGAATGAAAATCTCCTTGGCAATAAAATGGAGCTTGAGGATCTTGTAAACCTCTCCATTACTCAGACAATGGGACGTTCTATCCATACAACTGTTACAACAGTTCTTGCTATGGCTACAGTTTGTATCGTCTGCATAATCTGCGGTGTAACTTCTATCCTGAGCTTTGCATTCCCACTTATCATAGGTATGATCTCAGGTGTTTATTCTTCTAACTGTATCGCACCTACACTGTGGGTACACTGGAAGAAACATCAGGCAAAGAAGTCACATTCAGGCTCTAAAACAGGCAGCACAAAGAAAAAGGCTGCAAGAAGATAATAGCCAATAGCTTATAAAGCAAAAAAACACGGACGGTTTGTTCATTTGAACAGCCCGTCCGTTTTTATATGGCAAAATAAAACCAGCCAAACATTTTATCCGTCCAGCTGGTTTGATATCATAATTAAATAAGGAAGAACAATGCAGTTCTTATTACTGCCGTGAAAAGCATCGCATAGAATGACGTTCCAAGCAGCAACTGATTTGCCCAAAAAATATCGTTTGGCTCGCATGGCTTGAGGTTTCTGCCTATGACAGGCTTTCTCACAAGCTGACCGCCGTAGTATTCATCACTGCCAAGCTGTATTCCCAGTGCACCTGCACAAACTGACTGAGTCTGTGCTGAATTAGGGCTAGGCGAACGCCTTCTGTCTTTGCTGTATACCTGTGCGGCATTTTTTCCGTCAAGATGCAGGAAAGCAACGTTTATTCTCATAAGCAAAGCCGCTATCCTCGCAGGGATAAAGCTTAGAACATCGTCAAGCTTTGCAGGAAATTTGCCGAAGTTTATGTAAGTGTCTGTTTTGTAGCCCACAGTGTTGTCGATAATGTTTACGGTTCTGTAAAGCAGACCGCCCAATCCGCCGAATATCGCCGACCAAAAAATCGGTGCTACCGCCCAGTCTGTGGTGTTTTCAGCAACGGATTCAACTGTGCTTTTTATAACGGCGTCAATGTTCATGTCATCAGTGTCACGGAATGTGACTTTTTTTACTTTACGCTGTGCCGAAGAAAGGTTGCCTGCCCTTGCCGCACGCATTACGCCGCCTGCTGCGGTTTTAAGGGACTTTATAGAAAGTGCCGACCAGCACATTATGCCCTCAAGGAAAATTCCCAGTGCAGCGTTCAGCTTGTAGCCAACGAAAAGCAAAAGCAGAGAAACTGCGGCAACAATGAGCAAAACTATCACAGTCATCATCATTCCTGCCATACGCTGTGCCTCAGGAGTGTTTTTATAGCTGTTTCTGAAAACATTATCAAGCTTTTTGACCAGTTTTTTTATGGCAGTCTGAGGATAGAGCACCACTTCCGGGTCGCCAAAAAGCATATCCAGCGTAAAGCCGAGAGCCAACGCCGCCAGCGAATTTATCAACATATATACATATCCTTTCTTCAGGCAATAATTACTTATGATAATTATATCACAACATTTTCTGATTTTCAATACCTTTACGCCCTGATTTTAAAGGATATAGCACAAAAAAGGGCGGTCAAAGCCGCCCTTTATATATTCTTATTAATAATAAACAAAAGTCTTTCAAAAAAAGCTAGAAACAGACTGGCGAACACTGTTCACCCCTACTCTATATTATTTGCATATCTCCGAAAGCTTTTCAATCATAAGCTCCATTTCCTCGTCTGTGCCTATGGTTATCCTGAGGAAATTATCTATCCTAGGCTTGTTGAAATATCTCACGAATATGCCCTTTTGACGAAGATATGTGAATATCTCTTTTGCGGAGAGTTTTTCGTGCTGTGCAAAAAGAAAGTTCGTTTCACTATCGAGAACTTTGAATCCCATTGTCCTCATTTTTTCAGCTGTTTTATCCCTTGTCGCCTTGACTTTTCCTACAGTCGTCTTGAAATAGTCCTCGTCAGAAAGGCTTGCCACAGCTGTTTCTATGGCTATCTGATCGAGAGGATAAGAATTGTATGAGTCCTTTACAGCCTGCATATAGCTGATAAGTTCGGCACTGGCAAAAGCCATGCCAACTCTCATTCCGGCAAGGGAACGTGACTTTGAGAACGTCTGCGTTACGACCAAGTTGTCATATTCTTTCACAAGCTCAACGCAGGAATACCTGCCGAAATCCACATATGCCTCGTCGATTATAACAATGCTGTCCTGATTGTTTTCAAGAAGTTCTCTTATAAATTTCTCACCCACACCAAGGCTTGTCGGAGCATTAGGGTTAGGGATAACAACGCCGCCGTTAGGCTCTTTGAAATCGTCTATATTTATAACAAAATTTTCGTCAACGCTCTTTGTCTTGTATGGTATCTTCAAAAGTTCACACCAAACAGGATAGAACGAGTATGTTATGTCAGGATAAAGTATAGGCTTGTCAGAGTTGAAAAATGCCCTGAACGCTGTGGCAAGCACGTCATCTGAACCGTTTCCGCAGAAAACATTTTCGCTTTTCAGTCCCACACGCTCCGCAAGTGCCGCCCTAAGAACAGACGCGTCAGCACTAGGGTATTTTCTAAGCTCTGCAATAGTTTTCCCCTCCAATATCGCCTTTACCTTTGGTGACGGCGGATAAGGGTTCTCATTTGCATTGAGCTTTATTATCTTGTCGTTTTTAGGCTGTTCCCCTGCAACGTATGGCTCTATATTTATAAGGTTTTTTCTCCAAAGCTTTTCGCTCATTTTACATTATCCTCTCTATATTTTATCATAGTAAAGTATTAATATAAAATATTATAGCACATACCGCTTATGTTGTCAAATAAAAGCCGCCTAGCTTTCAAAGTTAGCCTGTATAGACTGCAAAACGCCGTCATAGTAATATGCGTTCACGCTCATGGAATCGCTCTCCCAATCAAGAAACTGATCTTTGCCGTTTCTGTCGCTGACCTCAGGTGTGCCGAGAATCGCAGCCATCTCCTCAGGAGTTGAATTTTTTGTTATACCGAATATTGAGCAGTCGCTTTCGGTGGTGAAACTCATTCTTATCTTATGGAGGGTATGATCGCTGTTGAGCCAGAAGTCGAAGATGATGATATTATCCATAGTCGAGCTTGTTTTTCCGTAGCAAAGAGCAGAATCGTATTCATCGTCAGGGGTATCCACCATTTCTTCTCTTACATCATCAATAAGCTCAATGCCTGTAAAAACGTGGTCTATGCCCTTATAGCTTACGCTTATATCCTTAGGCAGAGCAGCGTCTGAAGTAAGGTCAAGTGCCTTGAGATCATCATATACCTTTACTCTGTTCTCATCAGTGTTTACAGTGCTCTCGCCCGGTGTTGTTATGCCTGTATACTCAGATGTGAAAACAGCCTCTCCGTCTTTTTCGTGTATTTCTTCCTGTGGATAGTTTTTGCTGTAGTATGTGAAATCGGAAACCGAGAAGTAATCAAGCACTACGTCATACTCTTCGTAATTACTATATGTTTCCACCACGCCGAGTGAAATTGTATAGTCAACGTTCTCCCAATACATTGTATAGCATTTATAATCGTCCATGCCGTCATATTCGCTGTTCATATAAATGCTTGTAGGGCAGCCCATTTTGTCGATTATTTTATCAAGATCTTCTTTATTGCTGTAGCTGCCGTAGCTTTCATACTCCCAGTCGGAGGTATCCACAGCCTCTTCTAAAGGTATGGTAATGCTCCAGCTGTTTTCCTTGAGAATGTCAGCCACACTTGCGTCACGGTCAAATGGGTTTGCACCGGTAAGGTCGTAGTTTGTTTGGCTCTCATCTGATGAAACGAAGGTTATCTCAACGTCACTGTTTTCACCTATCATTTTATCAACGCTCATAATATCACTAGATCTGCCAATATCGTTGCCATACATTTCCATATTGGCATTGCCGCCATCTATGGCACTAAGGTCAACAGGCACTGATATTTTGCTGCCGAAAATATCCTGTGGCAAAGTGTCTGACGGCGTACCGCCATTAAATCCGTCTATCCAATATAGATTGCTGTTTTTATTATCATTAGCGGTATTAGATACGGTTTCATCGTTCTTTGAAACAGTGCTGTCACCGTTTTTCTGCGAAGAAACAACGATATCATCGTCATCATTGCCATTTGAACTGAGCACGACCGCTGCCGTGATACCACCGCCCACAACTGCCACGGCACAAACGCCTGCTATAACCTTTGCTTTTACTGTTGAAAACATTCCTTTTCCTCCCGATATAGTTTTTGTTGATGTTACTTTATCAGGAACTGCGTTTGCGGCTGTGCTTGTGAAAACGGTAAGCTTAGGAAGTGCGGTAGTTGATGCCTCTTTCATAAGGAGCTTGGAAAGAATAAATACCGGTACGGCAGCATGAAGTCTGTCGTTGTTGTTTTCCTCGTATATGAGCACCGCCTCCTTTATCTTTTTTCTGGCAGCACTAAGACGGGAAGTCACCGTGCCTGTGGTGCAGCCCATTACATCTGCTATCTCAGGCACTGTGAGCATATCAAAATAGTAAAGTATCACCGACTGTCTTTGCTCTTCTGTGAGAACAGTGTCGATGATATCCATTATTATCTTTCTTTTTGCGTCATTGCTCACATATTCCTCAGGTATAAGGTCCTCGTCAGGGATATCCTCCAGTATATCCTCTGAATTTTCCTCAGGGTCAGTGTTGCCCCTGAAGTGCATTTTGCAGAGGTTAATGGCAATGCGGTTCACCCACGTCTGAAAATTCTCAGGATTTGTGAGCGTGCCGAGCTTTTGAAGTGCCGTCAGAAATGTTTCCTGCGTGATATCCTCTGCCAGCTGTGCATTTGCGAGAAGTTTCAAACAGGTGAAGTATACCACCCTGCCCGTTTCTTCATAAAGTGCACCAAATGCCGCCCTGTTGCCTTGTGCTGCCTGCAATACAAGCGTTTTTATCTCTTCTTTTTCCATAGTTTTTTTCCGCTCCTTCTTCCGAATGTCTTACTGTTTTCTCGTCCGCTTTATCAGTCCCTACATTTGTTAGATGCAAAAAGCAGACGATTTGTTGAGCAAATTTAGAATGTTAATTTATAGTTTACATAATGTTAATATACAACTATGATATTGCAGAAATAATTATATCACATAACAAAATACCTGTCAATGAGCAAAAAAATATCCCCCACAAATGTGAGGGATAAAGTTTTTATCAGAACATTCCTGCAAGATACATTCTGCTTTCATAAAGCTGCTTTGTGTTTGTGTCAAATGTGAAATGATATCTGAAAAGAGGAGTAAGTCCGGCGGCATTCTTTTCGCCTGCAACGTATGCAACGAAAACGTCGGGGTCAGTGTCACTGTTCACATGGTATGTTCCGTCCATTGACATATCGCCCTGTGAGTAAACATAGGAAAGATAGTTTCCTGAAATGCTGTTCTCGCCCTTTGAGATGCCCTGAGAAACAAGCATATCCTGCACTGATTGTGCTGAATAATCGTCTATGTTGTCATATATCTCATCAAGTTTCTTTGTGCTTGTGACATCATAACAAAGCCTTGTCGGCATACCGGTCGGTATCCAAGCAGGAGTGTAAATATCGTTTGACATAGGCGTTTCCTCTGCCCATACCACATAACTGTCTGCCAAAGATACCTGACCGTCAGGGTTCGTGAGGTTTGCAACATATACCGTTATCTCATCTCCCTGTGGCTCGACCTTTGGTATAAGCGTCATGTAATAGCTATCCCACCATTCACCGCCGAAATAGTTGTCTGCACCCACACGGTAGTTGAGCATTTCGTTCTTTTTGTCCTCATAGTGACCCCCGTCGCAGTATACAAAACTGTATTCGTCAGCATATTTTGCATAGAAATCAGACGTTTTTATATATCCGCCCACCTGCATGATGTCGCCATTGAGCTGAACAAGACCTGACGAAAGATCTGCATTCTTTATCTCGTCAGACACAGTGTAAACCGCCATTTCAAGCTCGCCGTTTGAATTTGTGCCGCTTGCAACATTGTCAGTAACATCATCTTCATTATCTGTGTTTTCGTCAAGTTCGTTGAGCTTGTCCTCAACGTCCTTTTCATTTACGTCACCGTCAGCGTTTGTCTGAACAGCTGTCCTCGGCTTATCGACCTCCACCGTCTTATCTCTGTTCGCAAGCACCACCGCCGTGATACCTCCACCTACTACTGCCACTGCGACCACACCTGCTATTACCTTTGACTTTACTGTTGAAAACATACCTTTTCCTCCCGATTTACTTATTGTAGTATTTTTATCGGGAACAACTTCCGTGGCTGACGCCTTGCTGAAAACGGATAATTTAGGCAGTTCAAGCTGCTGACATTCCTGCATGAATATCTTTGACAAAACAGGTATAGGAATAACAGCATGAAGTCTGTCGTTGTTTTTTTCCTCGTAAATAAGCACCGCCTCCCGTATCTTCTTTCTTGCAGCACTAAGACGGGACGTGACTGTGCCCACAGAACAATCCATTATCTCTGCAATTTCCGCAACGCTCATCATATCGAAATAATAGAGTATTATGGTCTGACGCTGTTCGTCAGTTAGAGCGGTGTCGATAATGTTCATTATTATCCTGCGTTTTTCCTCGCTGTCGGCATAATCGTCAGGGATAAGCTCACTGTCAGGCGTATCGTCGATTATCTTTTCCGACTCCTCCTCCGCATTCCGTGGATTTTTCCTAAAATACATTTTGCAGTTGTTCACGGCTATCCTGTTTACCCATGCCGAAAAGTTCTCAGGCTCGTTAAGACTGTCAAGCTTTTCAAGAGCTTTCATGAAAGTGTCCTGAGTAATATCCTCCGCCTGCTGAGCATTTCCAAGAAGTTTCAGACAGTTGAAATATACGCCCCTGCCCGTTTCTTCATAAAGCTCACCGAAAGCCGCTCTGTCACCCTGTCCTGCCTGCAAAACAAGACTTCTTATCTTTTCCTTTTCCATGATTTTTTCTACCAAGCTTTCTTTTTGATTATCGTACAAAAATATCCGTTTTCAGCACTCGGTCATTGTTCCGACATCATATAGATGTTTGCTGAAAACGGAATATTGAGCAAATATAAAACTTAATATATTGTTTACAAAACGTTAATCAACATATTCTCTAACTCTAAGATGAATACCCACGCTGTCAGCAACCGCCTGAGATTTCTTTATCTCTTCTTCGCCGATTATATCCACAACAGTGAGCATTACCTCAGGCACGAACTCTTTCACTCTCTTTGCAAAGGAAAGCATTTCTTCAAAGCAGTTCACGCCCTTGAATGACGGCCTTGTTACCTCGTCATAAGCCTTTGCGTCAGATGCGTTAAGACTTATTGAGATTATATCCACAAGTCCCTTGAACTCAGCAGGGGTTTCACGCTTGTTGATAAGATCGCTGAGACCATTGGTGTTGAGCCTTACAGGCGTCTTTGTAACAGATTTTATATACTTTGCAGTTTCTTTGAGTATTTCCAGTTCACAGGTAGGCTCGCCGTAACCGCAGAAAATAATTTCTTTGTAGCTGTCAAGGTCACGTTTCTTGATGTTATCTATAACCTCTTCAGCAGTTGGCTGGTGTTCAAGCCACAGTGGGTCAGAGCCGTATGCACCGTCACCGTTGTGACGAATACAGAATGTGCAGTTGCATGGGCATTTGTTTGTGATGTTGAGATAAAGCTTATCGCCTATCTCATAAGAAATATTCATAGCTTTTATCATTATAATTACCTCTTTTTGTAATATATTAAAGTATAGAGTAAACGGGCGAACTGTTCGCCCCTACAGAGAGAAATATCATCGCCGTTAGGTGATACCTTAATTCCTCATTCCTCACTCCTAACTTCTCATTAATACCTATTCTCTTATCTGTCCGTTGCCTGAGATAAGATACTTTGTGGTGGTCATTTCTCTAAGACCCATAGGACCTCTTGCGTGAAGTTTCTGTGTGGAAATGCCTATCTCAGCACCAAGACCGAACATTCCGCCGTCTGTGAATCTTGTGGAGCAGTTTACATATACAGCCGCAGAATCTACCCTCTTCTGAAATTCCTGTGCCGCAAAAAGACTTTCTGTTACGATGCATTCGGAATGACCTGTGGAAAATCTGTCAATGTGTTCAAGTGCCTCTGCCATATCGTCAACGACTTTGATAGAAATGATGTAGTCAAGAAACTCTGTCGCATAATCGTCATCATCAGCAGGAGTAACGTTCTCAGGACCAAGTATCTGCCTTGTAAGTTCGCAGCCTCTTATCTCAACATGATGCTTGTCAAGTCTTGCTTTGAGCTTTGGAAGAAAATCCTCCGCAATATCCCTGTGAACAAGACAGCTTTCCACTGCGTTGCATACAGACGGACGTGAGGTCTTGCCGTTGTCAACAATGTTCACCGCCATGTTTATATCTGCACTTGCGTCAACATAAACGTGACAGTTGCCGGTGCCGGTCTCGATAACAGGCACTGTGGCAGACTGTATAACAGCCTTTATAAGCTGTGCTCCGCCTCTTGGTATGAGCACGTCGATATAATCGTTTGCTTTCATCATATCAAGAGCAATGCCCCTGTCTGTGTCCTCTACAAGCTGAATGATGTCAGGACTGAAACCTGCCCTTTCAACAGCCTTTCTCATAAGGTCAGCAAGCATTTTGTTTGAGTTTATCGCCTCTTTGCCGCCCCTGAGTATAACAGCGTTTCCGCTTTTAAGACAAAGTATAGCACCGTCTACAGTAACATTAGGTCTTGCCTCGAAAATAATTCCGATAACGCCCATTGGCACTCTGACTTTTTCTATCTTCATGCCGTTTGGTCTTGTTGAGCCTGAAACAACTTCTCCCACAGGGTCATCAAGCTGTGCAAGCTCTTCGCAAGCCTTTGCCATGCCCTCGATACGGCTGTCATTAAGTGCAAGTCTGTCAAGCATAGCCTCGGACATTTTTCTCATTTTTCCGTTTTCAAGATCCACCTTGTTTGCCTCTATGATATCGTTCTTGCAAACTCTCAGGATATGTGCGATCTCAAGAAGTGCGTCATTTTTCTGTGTTGTGGACGCAAAGGCAATGTCCTTTTTGCAGGCTTTAGCCTTCTGTCCCAAAATATCGATATAACTCATTTTTACTATACCTCCCCGTTAGCTGTAAAAAGTGTTCCTATAGGTTTATTTTCAAAGACCTTATACAAATGCCTTGGATCACGTCCGTTCATGATGATAAGATCGATACCGCCCTTTTTGGCGATCTCCGCAGCCTTTATCTTTGTCGCCATTCCGCCTGTGCCAAGGGAAGAACCTGCTCCTCCTGCTATCGCCTTTATCTCCTCTGTTATCTCAGGCACAACAGGGATAAGCTCAGCGTCGTCATACTTGTGAGGGTCTTTGTCAAAAAGTCCCTCGATATCAGACATTATTATAAGAAGATCTGCATTAGCAAGCACCGCAACATTTGCCGCAAGTGAATCGTTCTCGCCCATTTCAAGTTCCAACTCATCTATGGATACCGTATCGTTCTCGTTTACGATAGGTATAGAACCAAGCTCGATAATGCGGTTGAGAGCGTTCTGTACATTTATGCGTCTGTCCTCAAGAAGAATATACTTTGTGAGCAAAAGCTGAGCCACATTAAGGCTGTATTCAGAGAAAAGATTGTCATAAAGATACATAAGCTCACACTGACCAACGGCTGCACAAGCCTGCCTTGTGGGAGTGTCCTTGGGCTTTTCCTTTATGCCTAGCTTTGCTCTGCCAAGACCTACCGCACCGCTTGATACGAGTATTATCTCGTGACCTGCGTTTTGCAGATCGGCAAGAGTTTTAACAAGCTGTTCCACACGGCGTATGTTCAAAAGCCCCGTGCTGTGTGTAAGAGTAGAAGTTCCTACCTTTACAACAACTCTTTTCTTTTTTGTCATGTCTATCATTTTTATCATGTCCTTATTTTATTTTCTATTGACAACGTTCTGCGGAGTGCCCTCTATCCACTTTTTCAGATTTTCTGCGACCGTTTCAAGCAGCCTTTCTCTTGTCTGCTTTGGTGCCCATGCTATGTGAGGGGTAACAGTGCAGTTTTTCACGTTTCTCAGTGGACAATCCTCACGCATCGGTTCATTCGTGAGCACATCTATGCCCGCACCTGCAATGACCTCATTTTCAAGTGCCTCAGCAAGTGCCTTTTCGTCCACAAGACCGCCTCTTGCAGTGTTCACAAAGAATGACGACTTTTTCATCATTCCAAGACTTTCGGCGTTTATCATCTTTTCATTGTCCTTTGTGAGCGGACAATGGAGTGTTACAACGTCTGAGCTTTTCAAAAGCTCTTCAAGACTTACCGCAGGCGTGCCGTCAGTTATTTTCTGAGGCGAGCGTGTAAAAGTAATGACCTTCATTCCAAACGCCCTTGCTATCTCAGCCACTTTCTTTCCAATATCGCCGTAGCCTACTATACCAATGGTTTTTCCTGCAAGCTCATAGGTAGGGATACCAAAATACGAAAACAGCTTGTAATTCACCCAGCCGCCCTCATCGACTTTCTGAGAATATTCTCTTATCTTGCTGAAATAATTGAGGATAAGAGCAAAAGTGTGCTGAGCAACTGCGTTTGTAGAATATGCAGGTACATTGCAGACCACCGCACCGTGCCTGTCAGCGGCACAAAGGTCAACATTATTATAACCCGTTGCAAAAAGTCCAACATATTTCAGGTTGTTGCATTTTGAAAAGACCTCTTCTGTTATAAGGCACTTGTTGCATATAACAGCGTCAGCGTCGCCTATTTTTTCTGCCACCTGTTCATTTGGCGTAAAGCCATATACCTTGTGTTCACCAAGAGCAGTTATGCCCTCCAGCGACACATCGTTTCGTGAAACTGTTTCAGAATCAAGTATAACTATCTTCATTCTTCATCTTCCTTTACAGCGGTATCGGTCTTATCTTTTTCAGCGTTTTCCTTGGCTTTCTGAGCTTTTGAGAACCTGTGGGAAAGGAAAGCCGTTGCCGCAAGGAACATGACCTCCGCCCCGAAAAGCATACCGATAGCAAAGCTTTTTGTACAAAACTGAGTTATGATAGTAAGGTCGATAGCCACCATTATGGTAAGATAATGGTAAGAACCCTTCCTTATGAACTGAGTTATATATAAAAGCGTAGCGATAACGCAGAATATCATGTGCACCTTGAAAGGCAAGGGGGCATAAACGTTTTGCAGTGTCGCAGTTTCCGCCGCCAGTGTTTCTATCACAGAATCATCTCCTAAAGCATTATTATTTTATTATACCACAGTTTTACGTCATTTGCAATAGATTTAAGCCCCTGACACTGCCGCAAAATTGTAGTGCTACAATAGATATTGGACAAAATTAAGAAAAAAGAAAAGAGAGATAG